>Ga0209345_10000005_pt1 | contig 674429 bp, 629 predicted proteins | sample Cruoilmetagenom7_FD_187294 | JGI IMG/M metagenome (GOLD analysis project Ga0209345, IMG submission 187294) | Oil polluted marine microbial communities from Coal Oil Point, Santa Barbara, California, USA - Sample 7 (SPAdes) (version 2) | ecosystem: Environmental > Aquatic > Marine > Oil seeps ... | reverse complement strand
CTTGCTGTCACGAATAAACTTCTGAACAAATTCAGTTGGGTTTTTTGGTTTTCTGGTCAGGATGTTTTTTATAAAATTCACGATTTTTATGTCAGAAGTTGAGTTTTTGTCAAATGGTGTACAACGTTATGATATGAAATCGTTTGAATGTTTTATATCAGTTGTAAACGAAGTTCGTTATTTTTTTTAAGAAAGTCAAGTTTTAACTATTCTGCTAAATGATAAGCTATTACGAATTATAAACTTACTCTATAATCTCATAATCAATATCCAATTTTCGCAAGGCGCGTAAAGCGGAACCCGAATTTTTATCGGACACCTCAATATCTACGGCATCGCCTTCTAAAAGAATAGCGGTGAGTTCATTGGCTAGGGAGTCACTTATATTAGCTGAAATTTCAACAATACATTTGGCTATCGCTCGCCGATCTGGTCTTTGAGCATCGCAGGGCAATAAGTTTAATTTCATAATTATATAATTTATAAATGCAATATATTAGAATCGAGACAACACATCAACATAATATGAATATCGATTAATTAGTTTATTTGAGACAGAAACCAAGTTAGGTAAAATTAAATAAAGAGATTAGCTTCGCTGAACCTTCGGTTTCCTGCATTCGTAGGAATTTAGCGTTTTCTACTAATCGTTAACCCATCACGAATGGGTAATAAAACAGTTTCTACGCGTGGATCGTTTTTTAATAGTGTGTTATATGCAATTAATGCGGGTGTGGACGTATCGTCCTTTTTAAAGCTTGTATCGAGTATTTTACCACTCCAAAGTACATTATCTGACAAGATGATGCCTCCAGGATTTAAACGCTCTACAATCAGTTCAAAATACGCAGAGTAGTTTTCCTTATCGGCATCTATAAAAACCAAATCGTAGGTTTTATTGAGTGTTGGAATAATATCCAAGGCGTTCCCTAAATGCTGATGAATCTGCTTTCCAAACCCAGATTTATTAAAATAGTTGCGCTGAAAATCTACAAGCTCTTCGTTAATATCAATGGTATGAAGTTCGCCTACTGTTTGCATACCTTCAGCCAAACACAAAGCAGAATAACCTGTGTAGGTGCCTATTTCCAAAATGTTTTTTGGGTTGACTAATTTAGAAATCATACTCAACACGCGACCTTGATAATGCCCGCTCAACATGCGTGGTTGCAAAATTTTCTGGTAGGTTTCTCGTGTTAACTGTTGTAGTAATTCGGGTTCGTCTTCCGAATGGTTTACCACATAGGTATCTAAATCTTCTGAAAGGAAATGCATGTTTTATTGTTAACTGTTGCGAGTTGTTTGTTGTTGAGCTGCTTGCCTGTTTATAGTAGCATTTTATCCTAAAATCCGATTAACTAATTTCTGTTTCGCTACTTCATCATCACCGCATAACCACTGGATAACGTTGTCTTCCCAAATGGCATCGCGTTCGGTTTCTGAAATTATTTTTTGTTCCATGGCTAAATCCAAAATCTTCCCGGGATAGGATGATTGTTTTTCACTTTCCATTTCGCCTAATGGATATGGATCATCAAGTCCCATCAATACTTGTTTGGAGCCTTGATTTTTTATTAATAATTGCAAGCCACCAGTGTCATGAACCAAAGTATCAAAAAATATGTTTTTATGTCCAACGGCTTTTCTCGGGTGACTTTTGCCTTCAAATAAATCAGGTCTGCCATCAAATCCTTGAATCCGTCGGCCTAAATTAATTTGTGCTAATTGGCCTCCATGTGCAAAACAGGTTCGCATATTTGGAAACTTATCTTGATACCCATTTAAGGTTAAAAAATGATAGGCATCCGCACATTGCGCCAACATCCAAATTAAGTGAAAACGCCAAGAGGTGTTTTCTAACTTAATGAACTTTTCACCATCATAAGGATGAATTTCTACGGCTAAATTATATTTATTGGCCAATTCAAAAATGGGCTCATTTTCTTCATCAAAAATACAACGCCAAGTACCAATGGTATCCATATAGTGCGTTGGTAAGCAAAGCAATTGCATGCCTAATTCTTCCACACAACGTTCAATTTCCCAACAAGCGCCTTCTACAAAACCAGGGTGAACAACAAAACCACAAGTAAATTTACTTGGGTTTTCGCGTTGTGCTTTTGCATTAAAATCATTTTGAAAACGCAAAGCTTTTCGCATTTCTTCCACACGTAAACCATTTCCGTACAACTGCGATAAATTTAAAACTACGGCGTGGTCAATATTAAAACGCTCCATCCATGCTAACTTTTCATCTAAAAAGAAACTAGAATCCGTAATGGGTCTGTTCCAATCTTTCTGAAGCATAAATTTCCGGTCTTTATCTACCCAGAAAATACCCTTGTCTTGCATAAACTGGGGAATTTCCTCTGGATAGGGAAGTAGGTGTGAGTGGCCGTTAATTCGAAGTTTTCGTTTCATAATTTAGTCTTCTATCTGTACTTTTTTTGGTGGCTCCATGGTTTCGCCACAATTAGGACATGTTCGTTTGGCTTGATCGCCATAATATTTATCAAAAATTACAGGCATATCCGTTTCAATATTTTCAACTGTAAAATCCTCTTCGTATAATTTAGTGGTGCAGTTTTCGCAGAACCAAAGTAAGGCATCTTGAACACCTTTTTCTCGTGGATATTCAATTACTAATCCAACGGTGTTGGCACCTCGTTGTGGAGAATGCGGCACTTTTGGTGGTAGTAAGAAAATGTCTCCTTCATTTATATGAATATCTTTTGGTTCGCCATTTTCTATAACCTTTAAAACCATGTCACCTTCTATTTGATAAAAGAATTCAGGTGTTTCGTTATAATGGTAGTCCTTTCGGTTATTTGGACCGCCAACAACCATCACAATAAAATCGCCATCCTTCCAAACAACTTTATTGCCAACTGGTGGTTTTAAAAGATGTCTGTTTTCTTCAATCCATGCTTTAAAATTAATAGGTGGAAATATGGTGCTCATTTTGTATTTTTTTAAGAAATGAATGATATAAAGTTACAAACTTTGGTATCAATTTGTATCATATTCACTCGTGTTTATTTTTTTCTTCTTGCCAAACCGAAGGTCAATTATTCTATAAGAGTCGTTGATAAATTCTACGGTAAAGTAAATTTGATAGCGTGGTTTTAATTTCGACTTGCTGTTTTTATAAAAGTTGCGTTCATACCAAACAATGTTACGATCATCTACTACTGTGGTATGTGTATTGGAATCAATTCGATCTCTTGTATACTCAAGGGATAAAAATGTTGTTTCTGAATCCAAATACGTTTGATCAATAACATTTTTATTGGCTAATAAAGGTATAACGTAATCAATTTGATTATACTGAATCCAATTAGCAATTTCTTTAACTATTGGCAGTTTATCAATTTCTGCATTGGAATAGTTTTTCAGCGTGTATTGGGCATGACCTATTCCTGAAAAAAGCATGAAAACAATTGTGATATATAAGGTCTTAATCATTTTTTAAAGACTTTTAGTTCGTCCGCCATCAACAGGAAGATTAATACCATTAATATAACTAGCGCGCTCGCTAGCCAAGAAGGTAATAGCATCAGCTAACTCTTCAGGTTTCGCAAAACGTTTAGCTGGAACGGCTTGTTTCATAGCGTTGGCAGCTTCTTCTTCGCTATTTCCGGATTTAGCTGATTTGTTTTTAATAATCTCTGTCAATCTTTCAGTTCCAGTCGCACCAGGAAGCACGTTATTCACCGTAATTCCAAATTGTCCTAACTCATTGGCAAGGGTTTTACTCCAATTGGCAACAGCGCCGCGAATGGTGTTGCTGACACCTAGACCATCAAGTGGTTGCTTAACGGATGTAGAAATAACATTTACAATTCTACCATAACCAACTTCCTTCATAAAGGGAACAACCGTTTGCGCTAACACATGATTACATTTTAAATGTTGTGTGAATGCCTTTTGAAATTCGTCCAAATCTGCCATAAAAACTGGGCCTCCCGCTGGTCCACCTGTGTTATTTACCAAAATATGAAATCCGTGATTATTTGAAATATATTCGGAAACTTTCGACTTCAATTCGTCTGGGTTTGAAAAATCCGCTACAATATAATCGTGGTTTCTTTGTTGTGATAAGTCTGCTAAAGTCGCTTTTAGCTTGTCTTCGTTTCTAGCAATTAAGGTAACTTGAACCCCTTCATTGGCAAGTGCCATGGCTGTTGCTTTTCCTATTCCTGCTGTGCTACCGCAGACGAGTGCGTATTTATTATTTAGTTCTAGATTCATATAAGCCTATCTTAACCTTCCCAATGGGAAGGCGTTTTATTTAAGTTAATATTATTCTGTTTTACTCGCCATCTGGTATCTTCACTTTGGGAAGACGGAAGATGGGATTTTTAGTATTTAATACACACATTTTTCGCTTCCGTAAAAAAGCGTAAGGCTTCAAAGCCACCTTCACGACCAACACCAGATGCTTTTACACCTCCAAAAGGAGTTCGTAAATCACGCATCATCCACGTATTTACCCAAACAATACCAGCTTGCAATTCATTGCTCATGCGCATGGTGCGTTTCAAGTTATTTGTCCACAGTGTCGCTGATAAACCGTATTTAACTTTGTTTGCCATTTGTAAAACGGCATCTTCCGTTTCGAAAGGCATGATTGTAACAACTGGACCGAAAATTTCTTCTTGATTTACACGACATTCGTCGGATGGTACTTCAATAACAGTAGGCTCTAAATAGTAGCCATTTTCAAAACCTACAACAGTGACTTGATTGCCACCACAAAGAATTTTACCCTTTTCGTCTTTGGCAATTTGGATGTATTCCATCACTTTTTCAAGATGCAATTTGGAAACCAAAGCACCAATATTTGTAGAGGCTTCTGATGGATGTCCAACTTTTAAAGCTTGTATTCTAGCAACGAAATCAGATTTAAATTTTTCGTAAATAGACGCTTCTACAAAAATTCTGCTACCACATAAACAAATCTGACCTTGATTGGCAAATGAGGACCGAACAGTTGTGTCCAGCATATCATCATAATCACAATCTGCGAATATAATATTGGGGTTTTTCCCACCTAATTCCAAAGATAATTTTTTAAACATAGGAGCCGCTACTTTGGCAATACGCGCGCCTGTTGCGGTGCCTCCAGTAAATGAAATGGCCTTAATATCTGGATGTTCAATAATAGCTTGACCTGTTGAACCACCCAAACCATGAACAATGTTCAATACGCCTTTAGGTAAACCTGCTTCGTTGCAAATTTCTCCTAATAAATAAGCTGTCATGGGTGTGACTTCACTTGGTTTGGCAACCACACAATTTCCAGCAGCTAAAGCTGGTGCAATTTTCCATGTAAATAAATACAAAGGTAAATTCCATGGCGAAATACAACCCACAACACCAATTGGTTGACGTAAGGTATAATTTATAGCATCTTGACCAACGCTTTCATGGCTTTCACTTGCGAATTGCGTAATGGCATTTCCAAAGAAACGAAAGTTACTGGCTGCTCGAGGAATATCCACGGCTTTGGCTAAAGAAATAGGTTTGCCATTGTCTTTACTTTCAGCTTCTGCAAATCGTTGTAAATTGGCTTCTAGTAATTCTGAAATTCTAATGAGAATGCGACTACGTTCGTCTAGTGTAGTTTGAGACCAACTAGGGAAAGCTGATTTTGCAGCTATATAAGCGTTTTCTATATCTTCTTTTGATGAATTTGGAATTTGTCCGTAAATCTCACCATTAGAAGGATTGTAATTGTCAATCCACTCATTAGAAATGGGAGGTATGAATTTTCCGTTTATGTAGTTTTGAATGTTCATTTGATTTCAAGATGATAGACAAAAGTTAAAAGAATAGAGATCTATTCGGTCTTTATTCTTTTGTCTTAATTCTTTATTCCTCTTTTCTGTAAGCCGTTACCTTAATTTCCACTACTAAATCTGGATGTGGTAATTGGTGTACGGCAACGGTTGTTCTTGTTGGTCCCGTTTCTTTATCGAAAAATTCAGCATAGGCTTTATTGTAGCCCGCAAAATCGTTCATGTTTACTAAAAACGTAGAAACATCCACTACATCTTTTATAGATGCTCCAATAGTTTGTAAGTTTCTATCAATATTTTTTAAAACCTCACGTGTTTGAACTTCGGAATTTAGGTGTTTCGTTCCCATTTCGTCAATAATATCAACGCCTGCAATGGTATTGTCAGCTCTTCGGGAACTGGTGCCTGAAACGAATATAAAATCGCCAACACGTTTTACGTGTGGATAGGCTCCTCTTGGTGTTACTTTAGTCATAATAAAAAGCCCTTCCTAACCTTCCCAAGGGGAAGGAACTCTTATTCGGGCGAAAACAAGAGTACTTTATTAATACTAATTTTTAACCTAACAATTCCCTTCTTTTGGAAGGGTTAGGGTAGGCTTTTAGTTATTTCAATCCAGCAATTCTATCATCTTCAAGAACGGCTTCGGTTTCGGCTTTTACGTTTTCTAAAATAGTTTTTAGTTTTTCGTTTGATAAATTTTCTACTTCTGTAATTGCACCATCAGCCAACATGTTCAAAATGGCTTTATCTTGCGCACGACCTCGTGTCATGGCATCGTGATAACTAACATTTTCATTAAATGTCACCAATGAATATTTGGATGAATAGTGATCGGGAAATGTTTTTTCAAAAGCCATTTCTAATGTACGCTTTTCTCTGAAATTAGCATGATTGACATGGCCTTTCATTTCGTGGAAATTATCGATAGCTAAATCGGCAATAGCATCGGTATCTTTTTTGCGAGAGGTTTCATATTGATTAAAAATAGTTTCCCAATCAGCATGACCTGCATCTAAAACTTTATCAAATTCTACCACATCTTCAAAAGACGCATTCATACCTTGTCCGTAAAACGGTACAATAGCATGAGCGGCATCACCCATGAGCAATGTGTTTCCCTTATAATGCCAAGGCGAACATTTTACAGTTCCTAAAGGTGCGGTTGGGTTCTCAAAGAAATCTTCAACCAAATTGGGCATCAACTCTAATGCATCTTTAAAGTATTTTGTAAAGAATTCTAAAACACGCTCTTTGGTGGTTAAATTATTGAAATTGTATTCACCTTCATCAAAACTTAAAAATAAAGTAACCGTAAAACTGCCATCTAAATTTGGTAATGCAATAAGCATAAATGCTTCGCGACCCCATATATGTAAGGCATTTTTATAGGTTTTATAGCTGCCATTTTCGCCAGGGAGAATACTTAATTCTTTGTAGCCATGGGTTAAATAGTCTTGTGAAAAGCTAAACAAAAATTTATGTCCTAAATAGTAACTTTGGCGCATGGCTGAACCAGCACCATCGGTTGCAATAATAATATCGGCATCCTCTATAAATTCCTTTTCGGTATTGAATTCTGTAAAACGAGCTGTGGTATTTTCAAAATCAACAGATTCACATTTTCTATTGAAATAGATATCCACGTTATCATGTTTTTCAGCTTCATCTAATAAAAGCGCATTTAGTTGTCCTCGAGATATGGAGTTGATGTATTCATGATCACGACCACTGTATGGCGCCAAGGTGGTGTTACCTTCCGTGTCATGCAACATACGACCATTCATGGGAATACAAAGCGGTTCTACTTTATCTTGGATACCTACTAAATTCATGGCTTTAATTCCACGATCTGACAATGCCAAATTTATGGAGCGACCTGCGCTGATATCTACTTTTCGCAAATCGGGACGCATTTCCATAAGGGTTACTTTATAACCGCGCTGTCCCATACGCAAAGCTAAAAGACTACCGCAAAGTCCAGCACCTATAATGAGTATGTTTTGTTGTTTGTTTTTCATATTAATGTATCACAACTGTGATGTTTATTGTTATTTAGAGTGTTTTGAAGGATCTTTATTAAGATTTTTCACGACGTTCTGAATGACATTTTATTTTAATATACTTTTTAATTTCTCCACCATCTTATAAACATCTTGATAGGAGTTGTATAATGGAATAGGCGCACAACGAATAACGTCTGGTTCCCGCCAATCGCTAATAACGCCAGCTTGAGTAAGTTTGTCATATAAATTCCTGTCGGCAGTTTTTACTTGAATGGATAATTGACAACCGCGTTCATCTGGGTTTTCAGGGGTTATAATCCGAATAACATCTTCACCCAATTGTTTCAATAGGAATTCGAAGTAAGCTGTTAAGTTTCTCGATTTTTCATTGAGTTTTTTTATGCCAACTTCTTCAAATATATCCAAAGACGCTTTAATAGCTGCCATAGATAGAATTGGTGGATTACTTAATTGCCAACCTTCGGCACCTGGAATAACATCAAATTCATCGCGCATTTTAAAACGTGTTTCTTTGTTATGACTCCACCAACCTGTAAAGCGATTTAATGTTTTATCATGTGCATGACGCTCATGAACAAAGCAACCACCTAAACTTCCTGGTCCAGAATTTAAATATTTATAAGTACACCAAACGGCAAAATCGGCTCCAGAATCATGTAAATTAAGTTCTACATTTCCAGCACCATGCGCACAGTCAAAACCTACCATACAACCGTGTTTGTGCCCGAGTTTTGTAATGCGTTTTAAATCGAAAAATTGTCCTGTGTAATAATTGACACCGCCAATCATAACGAGAGCCACTTCATCACCATGTTCATTAAGAATAGCTTCTAAATCTTCATAACGGAGTAATTCTTCCCCTTCACGTGCTTTCCACAGTAATAAACCTTCTTTATCATCATACCCATGATGACGCAATTGGGATTCTACTGCATATTTATCAGATGGAAAGGCATCCGCTTCAATAACAATTTTGTAACGTTTAGCTGTTGGCTTGTAAAACGACACCATCATGAAATGTAAATTGGCCGTTAAGGTATTCATAACAACCACTTCTATTGGTTTGGCTCCCACCACATTTGCCATGCTTTCTGTTAGAAATTCATGATATGGTAACCAGGGGTTTTTAGCATCTGTATGACCTTCAACGCCTAAATTAGCCCAATCTTCTAATTCTTGATTAATATAGCTTTTAGTTGATTTTGGTTGTAGTCCTAGCGAATTACCGCAAAGATAAATTAGCGCATTACCGTGTTTATCTTTTGGAATATGAAATTGCTCGCGATAGCTTGCTAATGGGTCTTTTTGGTCTAGTTCTTTAGCGAATTCTAAACCCGTTTTATAGTTGGACAAGGTGTTGTGTTTTTCGGTTTCCCACAAAAATAAGAATTATAAATTTAGGAATGAAGCGAAAAGGAAAAAGGGCTTCAACCAATGATTGAAGCCCTTTTTGAATATATATAGACGCTTAAAGCGGGATATTTACTATATATACGTTGAGATTGGTAGTTTTGGATGTTTTAATATTAATCTATTGAAACATCATCAAAAAATAATTCCCAATTATCATCTGTTTTTTTATGACTTAAAGATACTAAAACACCTTTAAAGTCTTTATTGTTTTCCCAAGTGGACATCATGGAGGGCTCTTTTGCATTCCCTTTTCTATAAACCCATTCTTCGATTAAGTAGTTATTGTTATAATAAAAATCATAAGCATCGCCTGGTGTGTAGCCACCATCATTAGAATAGGTTGTGGTAATTTTATTTAACATTTTTTTACTGATTGGCGCCATTTCTTCTATAGGTTCAGAGATTGTTGTTCCTGAATCCCACACGAGATTAAAAGGTGCCAGTAACCAAAATTTATCATTTATAAAAGCTTTATCCGCATTTACGAATGTGCTATCCATTTGATTTCTGTTGTAACGTATTGTGTCATTTGCCGTTATTAATGTAATATCGTTGGTTTTTGGCGACCATTTCCAAGAACGTTTAAAAAGTGTGCTGTCTTTTTGTACATTAAAAGCGAAAGTAACGGTATTAACGGAATCCCAGTTTTCAACCCCATAAGCCTGTGCTATTTTTTCTGAAGTTGTAAGTGTTTTTTCATCAATTGCTTCAGTACTTTCCGTATTCTTATCTGGTTTGCAAGATTGAATAAAAAGTAGGACACTGAATATAAGTATATACTGTTTCATAGTTTAATTTTTAAGAAGTTACAAAGTTATAGTAAATTAGGCAGATAAATTTAGAGAATATGGATTTAGAAAAAAACTATTTTGACACTAATAAAGCGACTTGGAATGCCAAAGTAAACGTGCATGCAGAAAGTGATATGTATAATATGAAGGCTTTTAAAGAAGGCAAGACGTCATTAATGCCATATGAATTGAAGGCTTTGGGCAATGTTTCAGGAAAGTCCTTGTTGCATTTGCAATGTCATTTTGGACAGGACACATTAAGTTGGAGTAGAATGGGAGCAACATGTGTAGGTGTCGATTTAAGTGATGAAGGCATCAAATTAGCCAAAAGCCTAAATGAAGAATTAAAACTTGATGCTAAATTTGTTTGCTGCAATGTTTTGGACACTTCAGAACACATAAAAGAAAAATTTGATATTGTTTTTAGCAGTTATGGTGTTATTGGTTGGCTACCTGATTTAAAACCTTGGGGAATTATGATTGCGGAGCGCTTAAAAAATGGTGGCACCTTTTTTATGGCGGAATTTCATCCATTAGTTTGGATGTTCGATTATTTAGAAGGTAAGCCTATTATGGAATATGGTTATATGCAAGATGACGTAATCTTTGAAGAATACGAAGGAACCTATGCCAATCAAGATTCTAAAATAATTAGTAAAGAATACGGTTGGAATCACGGTTTAAGTGAAGTTGTAAATGCATTAACAGAAGCTGGTTTACATATAGAATACTTAAACGAGTATCATGAAAGTCCTTATAATGTATTACCAGATTTGGTTGAAACAGAAAATGGGATGTTCAAAACAGCCGATAATTTATATCCATTAATTTTTACGATAAAGGCAACGAAGCCATAAAAATCAGTGTTTTATACGTATTTAATTTATCAACTTGAAACATTTCAACTGCGCTCAATCTGACCGTTTTATGGATTTAGATTGTCCTCTTTTTTTAATGATTGGGCTTTAAAGCGCCTGGCATTTTTCGTTTAAAACGATTTAATCTTGGAACGGATACATTCTGGATGTAAGGATTGTCAGGATTTAAACGTTCATAGTCTTGATGGTAATCTTCAGCTATCCAAAATTTCTGAAATGGATAAACTTCAGCAGCTACTTTTTCTCCTAACTGCTTCTCCAACGCTTGGATTTTGTTGGAAATAATTGTTTTTTGTTCCGCATTTTGATAAAAAATAATAGAACGGTATTGAGATCCTTTATCGCCTCCTTGTCCATTAATTTGCGTTGGGTTTTGAGATGAAAAATACACATCTACTAACGTTTCAAAACTTACTACTTTTGGGTCGTATAGTATTTCTACAGCTTCCGCATGACCTGTTCTACCTGTGTTGCTAGATTCGTATGTTGGATTTTTAGTATGTCCACCTGCGTACCCTGAAATGGATTCATCAACACCTTTTACACTTTCGTAAATAGCTTCAACGCACCAAAAACAACCGCTAGCAAAATAGGCTTTGGCTTTACCATTTTGCATAGCCACTTCTATAGGCTCTGCATTAATAACATCTTGTTGTTTTGGGCTGACTTGTGCGTGGTTATTACAACTAAATAACATGGCAGTAAATAGCATTACGAGTAACTTATTCATAGCTTTCTTTTTTTATTTAGACGTAATGCATCTAATTACCTTATAAATAAAATGCTAAAATTATACTAAAAAAAAAGCCTTCAACGAATTGAAGGCTTTTAATATATGTTTTGAAATAGCTTATAATTTAGAGAAAAGCTTTTCCATTTTTGCACGTTCTTCGTCTGCTAACGCAGCATCAACTAGAATACGTCCACTATGTTCATCTGTAATGATTTTCTTGCGAGCTGCAATTTCCATTTGAACTTGTGGTGGAATAGTAAAGAAAGAACCTCCTGCTGCACCTCTTTCAATTGGTACAACCGCTAGGCCATTTTTTACATTCGTTCTAATTCTGGTATAAGCAGCTACTAAACGTTCTTCGATAGATTTTTTGAAATCATCCGATTTTTTAATTAGCGCTTGTTCTTCTTTTTCAGTTTCAGCTAAAATATCATCTAATTCACTTTTTTTGTGTTTTAGGTGCAATTGGCGTTCTTTTAAGCGTTCTTTAGTCTGTGCAATCACATCCTTTTTCTGCTCAATCTGAACTTTATGCTCATTGATATTTTTTTCAGCTAATTGAATTTCTAATTCTTGAAATTCAATTTCTTTTGAAATCGAGTTATATTCTCTATTGTTACGAACATTTTTTTGTTGTTCGTTGTATTTTTTGATAAGCGCTTTAGCCTCTTCAATCAAGTTCTTTTTAGAACTGATATCTGTTTTTATAACATCTAAGCTGTCTTCAAGCTTTTCAAATCTGGTATTCATTCCAGCAACTTCATCTTCTAAATCGCGTACTTCTAAAGGAAGTTCTCCACGAACATTTCTAATTTCATCGATACGAGAATCTACAAGTTGTAAATCATACAAGGCTCTTAAACGCTCTTCTACCGTTGCTTCTTTCTTTTTTGCCATACTCTAATAATACTTAACAGGATTTGTACTGGTCTTTGATAAAATAAGCCTACCTACCGGTAAGGCAGGTGCAAAATTAGTAATTTTTTTGTTAAGAAATGCTACTAAAAGGTTTTTTGTGAACTGCTCACTTTCATAATGACCAATATCAGCTAGAATTATGTTGTTTTCGGCTTGAAAGAAATCGTGGTATTTTAAGTCGGCCGTGATAAATATGTCAGCGCCAGCACGTTTAGCAGCAGAAATAGCAAAACTTCCGGAGCCTCCTAAAACAGCAATTTTCTGAATGGGTTTATTTAAAAAAGCCGAATGCCTAATCGTATTTGTTTCCATTTCTACTTTCAAATAGTTAAAAAAATCAGATTCCGTCATCGGTTTATCTAAAGAGCCAATCATTCCCATTCCAATATGCTGATTGGTATTGTCAATATTTACTATTTCATAAGCTACTTCTTCATAAGAATGTGTAGAAAAAAGTGCTTCTAGTATTTGAGATTCTAAATGCTTCGGAAACGTGACCGATATTTGAGTTTCCGGTTCGGAATGAATTTCCATTTTTTTGCCTTTTGTGGGATTTGATGTTTCACCACCTCTAAAAGTGCCAATGCCTTCCATATTAAAACTACAATGATCATAATTGCCAATGCTTCCAGCGCCGGCGTTAAATAATGCTTCCCGAATAGTAGCCGCTTCAGCATGTGGTGCGTAGGTTGTTAGTTTTTTGATGGTTCCAGATTGTGGAATTAGGATTTTGCGATTTGTAAGGTTGAGTTTTTCACAAATCATATCATTCACACCATGAAAGGCATTATCTAAAGCCGTGTGAATAGCAAAAATAGCTATGTTATTTTGGATGGCTTTTATTACCACGCGTTCTACATAACTTTGTCCTGTGATTTTTTTTAAGCCTTTAAAAACAATCGGGTGAAAACTGATGATGAGGTTGCAATTGGTTGCTATGGCTTCATCAATAACGGCTTCTGTTGTATCTAAAGTCACCAAAATTCCAGTTACGTTTTCTTGGGTATTCCCAACTAATAAACCCACATTATCAAAATCTTCTGCATAGGCAGTTGGTGCAAAATTTTCTAAACAATTTATAACGTCTTGAACAATCATTTCTATTTATGTTTAACTTCAAAGATAAAATAATTACTTTCGTTGTTATGAAGCTTCTTCGAAAAATATTATTTCCTATTGTTCCAATTTACTATGTGGTGACTTGGATGCGCAATTGGTTTTACGATTTTGGGATTTTTAATAGTAAATCCTATAATTTACCTGTTATTTGTGTTGGAAATTTGAGTACAGGTGGAACGGGGAAATCGCCTATGATTGAACTTTTAATCCGTGTTTTAAAGGATTCGTATCAAGTGGCAACTTTAAGTCGTGGTTATAAAAGAGAAACACAAGGATTTCGTTTGGCGGATAATTCGGATACTGCTAAAACCTTGGGTGATGAGCCGTTTCAGTTTTTTAGTAAGTTTTATAATGATGTTCAAATAGCTGTAGATTCTAATAGGCAACGTGGTATTGAAAACTTAATAAGTTTACCCAAAAAACCTGATGTAATTTTGTTGGATGATGCTTTTCAACATCGGAAGGTAGCGGCTGGTTTTAATATTTTGCTTACAACATATCACGATTTATATGCTGATGATTGGGTTTTGCCTACGGGTAATTTGCGTGAACCAAAACAAGGTGCTAAACGTGCTCAACTAATTGTGGTAACTAAATGTCCAAATGATATTTCGGATTCAGAAAAAGAGCAGATTATTTTAAAATTGAAACCAGAGGCGAATCAAAACGTTTTTTTTAGTTCTATAGATTATTCTGAAGTTGTTTTTTCAGAAGATACCTCTCGTGATTTATTGAGTCTTGAAAATTTTACTTTAGTAACTGGAATTGCGAATGCGAGTCCGTTGGTGTTGTATTTAAAAAATAATGGATTGCAATTTGAACATTTAAATTTTCCCGATCACCATGCGTTTACAGATGCGGATATATCCCGATTGGGACAACAGAAATTATTGCTAACAACAGAAAAGGATTTTATGCGCTTAAAAGGATTTGAGAATCTGCGTGAAAAATTATTCTACTTACCAATAAAGGCCGTCGTTCATGAACATGATGTTTTTAAACAACATGTTTTGAATTATGTAAAATCAGGTAATTAAACAGATTTCGTTTCTTTATTTTCTATTAACGTTTCATAAAGCTTTTTCTCAAAATCTTCTTGTTTGAAAGGTTTTGAAATAATATCTGTAAATCCAGCTTCATCAAATTCATGCATTTTATCTTCAATAGTTACAGCCGTTAGCGCAAAAATTGTTAGATCTGGATTGAATTTTCTGATGCGTTTGGTTGCTTCAAGTCCGCTAATACCTGGCATGTGGATGTCCATTAAAACAACATCAAACTCTTCAGTTCGTGCTTTTTCAACAGCTTCTTCGCCATTATCCACTATTTCACAATTTAGCTTCATTTTGTTAAGGATTTTTTTCGTGATCATTTGGTTGATCTTATTATCCTCAACTACTAATATTTTTATGTTTGCCAAATCAAGGTCTGTAACATTATTGAAATACTCTATTTTTTTAGGTTTCGCAACCGGAGCAGCATATTTCATTGGAACTTCAAAAATAAAATTAGAGCCTTTTCCAATTTCACTTTTTAAATAAATATTTCCTTTTAAAATATCAATAAGCCCTTTTACAATAGATAAACCTAAACCAGTTCCGCCATATTTTCTATTAATTTGTATGGAACCTTGAGAGAAGCTTTCAAAAAGACGTTCTTGCTTTTCTTTACTAATACCTATTCCATTATCTTCTACTTCAAAACGAATGGTATAATAATCACCATCTTGATTGAGTTTTTTAGCGCGAACCCAGATATCACCATCTTTTGTAAACTTGATAGAATTCCCAATTAAATTAATCAGGATTTGCGATATTTTAAGCTGATCCGCATTATAGGTTTCTGGAATATCCATGTCATATTCCAAATGTAATTTCGTGTTATTGTCGTTTGCCGAATTATTTAAAGCTGCAATAACATTGGTCATTTTCTTTTTAAGGTTGAAATTTTCTGGCTCGATATCAACTTTATTGGCTTCAATTTTATTAATCTGAAGAATATCGTTAATAAAGGTCAGTAAATATTCCCCTGAAAATTTTAAAGATTTTAAATGCTGAATTTGATTCGGTTTTGGATCTTCATCCAATAGCATATTAGTTAAACCTGTGACAGCATATAATGGTGTTCGCAATTCATGTGTTACAGTAGATAGAAAGTTGGCCTTGGTTTTTGATGCCAATTCGGCTTTTTCCATGGCAACAATAAGTTCACTATTTTTTATGTGAAGCATGTTATTGGTTTTCAGTCTAATATTATTGTTTTTATATAAGGACAACGTTAGTAAAGAAAGAATGGTAATTAAGGCAATACTTAAAATGGTTGTTAGCTTGCTTAAATTATTTTCTTTGATTTTCTCTTCTAAATTTGCGGCTTGTTCTTTTTGGAATTCCGTTTGATTGTTCAGTAGAATTTTTATGCGCTTTTCTGGTGATAAATTTGCGCGTTTTACTTGAAGCAAAGAATCAGACAGCTTCATGTATTTTTTCAAATATTCTGAAGACGTTTGATAGTCGCCATTTATTTCATTTAAATCGCTTAAAATTAAATACCCATTTGTAAGTACGGTGTTAAACTTATATTCTTTTGCTAATTGAACACCTTTTAAAGTAGATTCTAATCCAGCTTGTTTTTTATCTAAATACGTTAGCGCTAATCCGTTGTGAATCATAGCGCTACTCTGTATTTTGTCTAATTCGTAGCGATTGGCTAATGCTATAGATTTTTCTAATTGCTTATTTGCTTTTTTGTAGTCCTTTAATTTAATAAGGGTTTTACCTTCGTTAAGGAGCACTTCAGCTACAAAATCATCAAGCCCTTCTTGGTCAAAAAGTGTGTTTGCTGATACATAATAATCTAAAGCTTGTCGGTAATCTTTTTTACTGTTATAAACGTTACCAATTGTTTTGTAAGTTTCGGCACGATTCACATCGTCCTTTATAATTCGTTGGATTTCGTTGGCTTTAAATAAGCTAATAAGAGCGTCATCTGGCTCTTCAATTATATATTGTAGTTTGCCTAGTTTGGCATATATAATTCCAATGCTTTTTTTGCTGCTAATTTTTTCAGCAAGAACGAGCGCTTCTTCTAGTTTTTTTTGTGACTCAAAAAAATTGCTGTTTTCAATATCCTGTTGTGCTTGATTTATTTTATAATCAATATTAATTTGAATAGATTCTTCATCTTCACTAATATCAACTTGTGCTGAAAGACTAAAGCTTAACAGCATGAAAATAAGGTATATATATTTATATATCTGGGACATAATTTGAGTAACTATTATGAACAAATATAATTTTTTTTTCGATAAAGGTTATGTTTTTATCGATAAAAAGCGGATTAAATCAATAATTCTTTGGGAATAGGCCGTTTCGTTATCATACCATCCTATTATTTTAACCATATTTCCTATGACAGAAGTCATTTGAGAATCGAACACACAAGAGTATGGATTACCAACAATATCAATAGATACAATAGGATCTTCAGTATATGCTAATACATTTTTTAGATACCCTTCTGATGCTTTTTTAAACGCATCATTAACCATGTCAATACTCACGGTTTTTTCAACATTTAGAGTCACGTCTGTTAAGGAGCCATTGGCAACAGGAACGCGAATACCACAGCCACCAATAACATCTGATAGCTCTGGAAAAATACGTGTTAATGCTTTGGCTGCACCTGTTGTTGTTGGAACTATGGATTGTCCAGCTGCACGTGCGCGACGTAAATCGCGATGTGGCTGATCATGTAAACTTTGGTCTGTAGTATAGGAATGAACCGTTGTTATGTACGCTTGTTTTATACCACATAATTTATGGATCACATCTATCATTGGCGCTGCATTATTTGTGGTGCATGATGCATTTGAAATAATGGTTTCTGTACCGTCAATAGTAGATTCATTGATACCTAAAACAATGGTTTTAATAGAGTCGTCTTCTGAAGGAACACTTAAAATAACGCGCTTGGCACCATTTTTAATATGAAATTCTAAAGCGTCTTTTGTTTTGAATTTCCCAGTAGATTCAATAACATAATCAACTTGAGAGGCTTTCCAATCAATATCTTTCGGATGGTTTTGGTGTGATAAAACTATTTTTTTATCATTGATGATTATATGCTGCTCGTCATGAGAGATGTTTTCATGAAAAATGCCATGAATACTATCGTATTTTAATAGGTGACTTAACGTTTTCGAGTCGGCTAAATCATTTATTGCAACCACTTCCAGCTCTGGATGATTATGAAGCAACCGCAATACACGTCTGCCTATTCTCCCGAAACCATTAATACCAATACGAATCATTAATTAATATGTTTTTGAGCTTTGTAAGATGAGCGCACTAATGCGCTACTTTCCACATGTCTGAAACCTAATTCTAGTCCAATTTCTCTATATTCTTCAAATTGATCTGGCATAATAAAACGCTTAACAGGTAAGTGTTTTTTACTAGGCTGTAAATATTGTCCAATAGTTACCACATCCACATCATTAGCGCGTAAATCATGAAGCGTTTCAATAACTTCTTCGCGTTCTTCACCAAGACCTAACATAATACCAGATTTAGTACGACGTTGCCCTTGGGATTTTAAATATTTTAAAACACCTAAACTACGGTCGTATTTAGCTTGAATTCGTACTTCGCGTGTTAAACGACGAACGGTTTCAATATTATGAGATACCACTTCTGGTGCCACATCAATAATTCTTTCTATATGTTGTTCCACACCTTGGAAATCTGGAATCAGTGTTTCTAGTGTTGTTTCAGGATTCATACGTCTAACAGATTTTACAGTTTCTGCCCACATAATACTTCCCATATCTTTTAAATCATCACGATCTACACTTGTTAAAACGGCATGTTTAATTTGCATGAGTTTAATGGAGCGCGCTACTTTTTCAGGTTCGTCCCAATCTACCGTTTCTGGTCTACCGGTTTTTACACCACAAAAACCGCAAGAACGTGTACAGACATTTCCTAAAATCATGAAGGTTGCGGTACCTTCACCCCAACATTCACCCATATTTGGGCAACTTCCAGAGGCACAGATGGTGTTTAAGCTGTATTTGTCTACTAAACTTCGTAATTCCGTGTATTTTTTGCCAGTAGGCAATTTCACACGCAACCATTTGGGTTTAGCTTGTCTTTCGGGTAAAATATTTGAAACTGTTTCTGTTTTCATACACTAAATTTTCCGTTGCAAAGATACAAAGTATTATGGAAAATGAATGGTGAATTCGTTAAAGTACAAATCTCGGTAATAGGCTTATGCTCGGGTGGTTTGAATAATTTCAGCCAATAATTTCTTGGCACGTAGCAATTTAACTTTCACGTTATTAATAGGTTCGTTAATCTCTACTGAAATTTCTTTATAACTCAACTCTTGAAAGTATCTTAAATTAATCACTTTCTGATAATGTGGTTTCAGTTTTTTAATATCGCGAAGTAGTTTGGCAAGATTTTGTTCGGTGATTAATTTGTCCTCAGGTGAAGGCGAATCATCTAAAATATCCTGATAACCATCTTCATCACTACGGGCTATGTTTTGTGAAATGGAATTTTTTTGCTTCCGAATTAAATCAATATGAATATTTTTTGAAATGGCAATAAGCCAGGTTTTAAAATTGTAGTCGCTATTATAGGTGTCAATTTTATCGAATGCTTTTGAGAATGTTTGGATAGTAATATCTTCCGCATCATTTTCATTTTGTACACGCTTTAATTGAAACCCATAGACATGATCCCAAAACGAATCCAATAAAAAATTAAAGGCTTTTTGGTCATTGTTTTTTGCGCGTTCTATGGCTTGGGTTATTTCCAATGTTTAGGTTTTGATATCAGGTTGGATATAAATATAGTCAATTGAAAAATAACTAAAAAGAATTCTAAAAAAGGAAAGAATGGCAATAGATCCTGTTCGTCTAATTTTTTTGATATAAACGATACGATAACAAATTGACTTATAAAGCGCAAACTTATAAATACCAAAACCACTTCCCATTTAAATAAAAAGCTTAAAAGCACAATTCCGGAAAGCCAAAATAATAATTGTGATGCATAAAAAGAAGCTAGCAACATTTGGTGACTGATTTTATAGTGGCTGGCAGTTGTAATATGCCGTTTTTTTTGGGTTACCCAAGATTTAAATGTTGTTTTTGGATTAGACATCGTGAAGCTTTCTCTGGATACACAGACACTTGTATTAGTAGCTGTTGCAATTTCATTAATGAATAAATCATCATCACCAGAACGTATATACATGTGTTTCATAAATCCACTGGCCTTGAAAAAATCGTCCTTGGTGTATGCTAAATTTCTCCCGACTCCCATGTATGGTAAACCCATTCTAGCAAATGAGAGGTACTGAATTGCTGTGAGCAGGGTTTCAAATCGGATGATCTTATTAAGAAAAGAGTTTTTTATTTTGTAATAACCACCATAACCTAAAACAATGGATTTCTCCGCGCTGAAATGTGCGCTCATTTGTGAAATCCAATTGTTGGAAACAGGTGTGCAATCGGCGTCTGTAAATAATAAATGATTGTTTTTAGCGGATTTAATACCTAACGTTAAAGCATATTTTTTGTTGGCCCAAAAGGCTTCATTATTTTTAACATCTACAATTTTAATATGTGGATGGTTCTCGGCAAAAGCTTCCATGACATCTAATGTATCATCATAAGATGCATCATTAATTAAAACAATTTCAAAATTAGGGTAGTTTTGAGCAATGACGGTTGGAAGAAATTTCTTGAGATTTTCGGCTTCGTTTTTAGCACAGATTATAACCGAAATCGGTATGTTTTTAGTTGATGGATTGCTTTCTTTTTGAAATGCAAAGGGACTAAAAAAAAAGAGAAAATAACAAACCTGAAAACATGCTACTATTATAAAAACATAGTAGAGAATATCTAATATGAGCATTAAGTTTACGAGTGTTGAGGTTCGTTACAATTTTCATATTGGTCTGGTGTTTTACCGCAAAATCCGCAAGATTCACCTGTTGTGTTTATCATGGGATTTTGACTAGCGCAAGTGCCTGCAAATTTCCCATCCTTTTTTGCCCATATTTTAATGGCAATTCCTGCAACAGCAATTCCTAATAATACTAATGTTATTAAAAAAAGTTTCATAAAATTTGTTTTTGCAAAGATACGGATTTCCATAAATAAACAGACCTCGATTTTCAAAGAAAACCGAGGTCTGTTTTAAGTTTTAATACCGATTATTTATTCAGAGTAATTTCTGCAACCGAATTTTCTTTAGTAGCACTTAATTTACTGCCTCTTTGTTCTATGGTAATACTTAAAGCTAAAGCATCTTCCGTGTATGGAATAGATTTTAATTGTCTATCGCCTTCATTTAATATACCTAAATTAACCATTTTGTCTTCCAATTCTGCCCAAATCTGATAACATTGTTCTTCTGGTAATTGTGGTAAAGAAACCACATCTAACATAGATGTTTTTTCTCTTGGATTTATGTAGGCAACGGTTTTTAAGTTTTTAGCACGATTATTACCGTTTATAATATACTTTTCAGTTTCTGGATTGTTTAGTTGATTCATTTGACGCATGATTTCATCTAAACGCATGTTTTTCTGATCTAAATCATCCAATCTGTCATATATTTCATCGGCAATTTTCTGGTTTTCAATTTTTAACAACTGATTTTGTTGAAAGAAAATATACGTCGTACTTGCAAACATAATGGCAATAACACTAGCAGCAATACTTAATTGGAACCATTTTTTACGTGTTCTTGGTTTATTAAGCGGAATAACTGGAGTTTCTTCATCCAAGGTATTCAAAATAGAATTCAGAATAGCATTTGGTGCTTCAACAGCTTGACTTTGCGCTACCAATTCTAACTGGTTTTGCATGGTGTTGTAAGCTTGTTCTACTTCAGGATATTTAGAAATATAGGATTCTACGGTTTCCGTTTCCACTGAAGTCGTTTGGCCTATTAGATATTTTTCTAGTAGGTCAGAATTTAAAAATGTAGTTATTTTATCATTCATGACTATTTTATTTCTGGATCGTAAATTTTTTTAAGTTCACGAAGTCCAATTTTTAATCTCGATTTAATGGTGCCAAGTGGAATTTCCAACTCGTCACTAGCTTCTTGTTGTGTCATGCCCTCAAAAAAGAGCGCATTTATAACAATTTGATACTTTTCATCTATAGAACTTAAGTGCTTTTGAATGTCTAGCACGTCTTGATTTAAACTATCACCTGTTAATTTATATACGTCTGAAGCGTCTATTTGGATTTCCTTACTCGCTTTATTATTGTACGAGCGGACTTTGTCAATAGCTGTGTTATAAGCAATTCTATATAACCAAGTAAATAGTTTGGCTTTTTTAGAATCGTATGTTTTTGCTTTTTTCCAAACTTTAATAAACGTTTCTTGCAAAGCGTCTTGCGCCAAATCTGAATCAGTAAGCACTTTGGATATGACACCAAAAAGGGCATCGCCATAGTTTTCATATAATAATGAAATGGCTCTTTTGTCGCCTTTTTTTAATAAGCCAACTATTTCGTCTTCTATAGGTGTACTCAAAATTTGTTTTTGGTTGTGGTTATTTCTCGTTTCTTAAATTCTTAAGAAAAGTTAAAGTTATATAATTCTAATCAATTAAATAATATTTACTTCAGCTTCAATTTCAATATTAAATAAGCGATGGACGGTTAGTTGAATTAATTCGGCTAATTTAAGAATATCTGAACCTTTGGCATTACCATAATTCACCAATACAAGGGCTTGTTTTTTATGAACACCATAATCACCAAAGCGTTTGCCTTTAAAACCTGCTTTTTCTATTAGCCAACCTGCAGGAACTTTGACTTCTAAATCTGAAATAACGTAACCTGGAGCATCTGGAAATTGTAATTTTAAAGCCTGATAAGATTCGGTTGAAACAATAGGATTTTTAAAAAAGCTTCCACTATTTCCAATTTCTTTGGGATCGGGCAATTTACTTTGTCTAATAGCAATTACGGCTTTTGAAATATCTTGAATTGTTGGGTTTTCAATTCCCATTTCAGTTAATTGACCAGAAATGGCACCATAATTAGTATGTAATTGATGCGCATTTTTTGTTAGCTGGAATGTTACTTTGCAAATAACAAATTGTCCTTTCGCTTCTTGTTTAAATATAGAGTTTCTATAATCGAACTGACAATCGGCTTTATTGAAGGTTTTAATTTTGTTTGAAGCAATTTCTAAAGCATCACAAGACACAAAACTATCTTTTAATTCAATGCCATAAGCGCCAATGTTTTGAATAGGTGCTGTTCCCACATTGCCAGGAATGAGTGATAAATTTTCCAAACCACCAAAATCATGATCCAAACACCATAAAACAAATTCGTGCCAGTTTTCGCCAGCATTGGCTTTTATTATTACCGAATTTTCATTTTCTGAAACAACTGTAATACCTTTCAAATTCACATGAACAACCAAAGCATCCATGTTTTTTGTTAGAAGCATATTGCTGCCGCCTCCTAATATAAATTTTTCAGGATGGTTAGGCAAAGCTAAAACACTTTGTAATTCTGCAATTGTATTTACAGACACAAAGTGTTTGGCTGTTGCGTTCAGTCCAAATGTATTGAACGGTTTTAAGGATATGTTATGTGATATTTGCACTAATCTTTATAGACTTTTAGGGCTTCTTTTAAAATGTGTACTGCTTTTACTAAACTTTCTTTGTTTAGTACATAAGCAATACGAATTTGGTTTAATCCAACACCTGGTGTTGAATAAAAACCTGCAGCTGGTGCAACCATAATAGTTTCGCCATCTATATCAAAATCTTCTAATAACCATTGGGCAAAAGCATCGGAATTTTTAATAGGCAATTCAACAATACAATAAAAAGCACCTTTTGGTTTGGCAACTTTTACACCATCGATTTTTTCTAATTCAGCAATTAAAATATCACGACGCGACACGTATTCCGTTTTTACTTCATCAAAATAACTTTGCGGTGTTTCTAGAGCTGCTTCACTTGCAATTTGGGCAAGAGTAGGAGGGCTTAATCGGGCTTGAGCAAATTTTAATGCCGTAGCTATAACATCTTTATTTTTAGAAACCAAGCATCCAATTCGTGCGCCACACATACTGTAGCGTTTAGAAACTGAATCAATCATAATGGCATGATCTTTTAAATTCTCTTCCTGCATTATGGAGTAATGGGTAATGCCATCATAAGCGAATTCGCGATATACTTCATCAGCAATTAAGAATAAATCATGTTTAATAACAATTTCTGCTAATTTTTTAATTTCTTCTTTCGTGTATAAGTAACCTGTAGGATTTCCTGGATTACATATTAAGATAGCTTTTGTTTTTGGTGTGATGAGTTTTTCAAACTCTTCAATAGGAGGTAAGGCAAAATTATCTTCAATTTTTGAAATTACGGGAACAATGTTCACGCCAGAAGCGGTTGAAAATCCATTGTAATTGGCATAAAAAGGTTCTGGAATAATAACTTCATCATCCACATCCATAATGCTGCCAAAAGCGAATAGTAAAGCTTCACTACCACCAGTTGTAACAATAATATCCTCCTTGGCTACTATTATATCATGTTTGCTATAATAGTTAGCAATTTTGTTTCTGTATTCGTCCGATCCTTCAGATCTGGTATAGGCTAAAATTTCTAATGAATTAATTTTAACAGCATCCAGAGCTACTTCAGGTGTTTTTATGTCTGGTTGACCAATATTTAAATGATATACTGTTTTTCCTTTTTTGTATGCTGCTTCAGCAAAAGGAACCAGTTTTCTAATTGGCGATTGAGGCATTAATGCGCCTTTTTGAGATATTTTTGGCATAAGCTTATAGTATTAAAAGCGTAAAGTTCTGAAAATTATATTGATTTAATTGTTAAAAGAAGGTTGTAATTAGAGATTAATCGGGAAATTGTTGTAATTTATAACGTCTTTCACTTATAACAGATGAAACGTTCTAAATTTATTTTCGTTGTATTAGCACTCTTGGTTGGTTTTAACATACAATCGCAGGAGCAAACGTTTCAATTTATTGATGGTAAAACTTCTGATAAAATTCATTTCCAATTAATTAATAATCTGATTGTTATTCCAATCGTTGTAAACGATATGACATTGTCTTTTATTTTAGACAGTGGCGTTACCAAACCTATCCTGTTTGATAATTTGAACGGTTTGGAAGTTTTGAATTCGGAAAACAAAGAATCTATTTTTTTAAAAGGATTGGGAGATGGTTTAGTAGTTGAAGCAGCAAAATCGACTCAAAATAAAATTGAAATTGGGAAAACTGTAAAATACCAACAGACCATTTTTGCAATTTATAATGGAAGTATGAATTATACGCCAAAACTAGGCGTTCCTATTCATGGTATTATTGGTTATGATGTATTTAAGGATTTTGTGGTGGAAATTAATTACCGTTCAAAATATATTAAGTTATCAAAACCAGAGCTCCAAAACGATGACTTATGCAGAAAATGCGAAAAATTGCCTTTAAAGTTTCATAACTCTAAACCATATATTATTGCTGAAGTGACTATTGAAGGTAAACAAATTCCAGTAAAAATGTTAATAGATACAGGTGCTAGTGATGCGCTTTGGCTGTTTGAAGATGCCTCAAAAGACATTGTTTCAACAGATAATTACTTTCAAGATTTTTTAGGTTATGGTTTAAGTGGTGGGCTTTATGGGAAACGATCAAAAGTTGAGGAGTTAACTATTAATTCATTTGTTTTGAACGAATCGTTGGTTGCTTTTCCCACAGGTGAATCTATTGAAACACTTAAAAAAATTAAAGATAGGAATGGCACTATTGGAGCCGAAGTTTTAAAGCGCTTTCATGTTATTTTCAACTATAAAGAATCTTACTTAATATTAAAGAAGAATGCCAATTTTAGTAAAGCCTTTAGCTACAATAAAAGTGGGATTGATATTGAGCAACGTGGTGTAAGACTCATTAAAGACTATCATTATACATTAAGTAATGGCAGGCTAACCTATGGGGAAAATAATAATGTAATTAACGTTAATAATCATACAAACATTAATGATGATTATCGGTTAAACGCTGCTCCTGCATTTCAAATCGTCAAGTTAAGACCTGATAGTCCAGCGCAATTAATTGGGTTGCAGTTAGGAGATGTTATTTTGGAAGTGAATGGTGCGGATGTTGAGAAATATTCACTTCAAGAGGTTATTCAACTATTTAAAGGTCATGACGGCCAAAAAATCAGGATGCGTATTGAGCGTCAAGGAAAACCTTTTCTTTATGAATTTCATTTACAAGATTTATTAAACTAAAAACAGCCTTGATTTCTCAAGGCTGTTTTTAAAATAATGTAAAATCACTATTTACTGATTCATTACACTACTACTTTTCTTTTCTAAAACACTTGTTTTACTAGGATCAATAACTTCACCTTTAATTTTAAGTGCTACAGTAGGTGTGCTAGCATTTGATAGTACCGTAATCGTTTTACGAATAGGGTTCACACGGTTTGTGTCATACTTAACTGAAATTTCACCTGTTTTTCCTGGTGCTATTGGACCTTCTGGTTTTTTTGGAACCGTACAGCCACAGCTAGACTTCACGTCTGTAATAATTAATGGCGCATCACCTGTATTGGTGAATTCAAAAACACGTACACCATCAGCGCCTTTTTCAATAACGCCGTAATCAATTGTTGTTTCTTTAAATTCGATTTTTGCAACTTTTTCTTGAGCGTTAACAGCGAAGCTAATAAGCCCAACAAATAGTATAGTAATTAAATTTTTCATAATATATATGTTTAATATGGTTGTAAACTTACTCACTTTTTCAGCATAAAACAAAAAAAATAGATGTATGGCAACGTTATAAATATGTTAAACTTGATTTGTTGCACAATAACACGTCTTTTAATTTTACTTAAAAAAGAAATATAAGTACTTTTGTGTGTTATATTTCAAAAACTATTCCAAAGTATGCAAATTCCATCAAAATATGATGCAAGTCAAGTAGAGAGTAAGTGGTATGATTACTGGATGAAACACAATTATTTTCATTCCAAGCCAGATCATAGAGAGCCATATACCATTGTTATTCCACCTCCAAACGTTACTGGTGTGCTTCACATGGGGCATATGCTTAACAATACCATTCAGGATGTCTTGATTCGTCGTGCGCGTTTACAAGGAAAAAATGCATGTTGGGTTCCTGGAACCGATCACGCATCCATTGCTACTGAAGCCAAAGTAGTTGCCAGATTAAAGGAACAAGGAATTGATAAAAATGACTTAACACGCGATGAATTTTTAGCGCACGCTTGGGATTGGACTCATGAATATGGCGGTGTTATTCTAGAACAATTAAAAAAACTAGGGTGTTCTTGTGATTGGGATAGAACCAAATTCACAATGGATGATGATATGTCTGAATCCGTAATAAAAGTATTTGTTGACCTTTATAACAAAGGCTTAATTTACCGAGGTTACCGTATGGTAAACTGGGACCCAGAAGCTAAAACAACCTTGTCTGACGAGGAAGTTATTCATGTGGAACAACAAGGGAATTTATATTACCTTAATTATAAAATTGAAGGTAGTGATGAGACATTAACTATTGCTACCACGCGTCCAGAAACTATTTTTGGTGATACCGCAATATGCATCAATCCAAATGATGAACGTTTTACTCATTTAAAAGGTAAAAAAGCAATTGTGCCTATTTGTAATCGGGTTATTCCTATTGTTGAGGATGAATACGTAGATATTGAATTTGGAACCGGTTGCTTAAAGGTTACACCTGCTCACGATGAAAACGATAAGAATTTAGGCGATAAACACAATTTAGAAGTTGTTGATATATTTAATGATGATGCGACGCTGAATAGTTTTGGATTACATTATGAAGGAAAAGATCGTTTTGTTGTGCGTAAAGAGGTTGTAAACGAACTTACTGCAAGTAATATTCTGATAAAAACGGAGCAGCACTTAAATAAAGTAGGAACATCTGAACGTACTAAAGCCGTAATAGAACCGCGATTATCTGATCAGTGGTTCTTGAAAATGGAAGATTTAGTAAAACCAGCAATTGAAGCCGTATTAGGTGAAGATGCTGAAATTAAATTATTCCCGAAGAAATTTGAAAACACCTACAGACACTGGCTGGAGAATATTCGCGATTGGAATATTTCCAGACAATTACTTTGGGGACAGCAAATTCCAGCTTATTTCTATGGCGACGGCAAAGAAGATTTTGTGGTTGCTGAAAGTTTGGAGCAGGCTCTGGAATTAGCGCAAACTAAAACGAACAACCAACAACTAACAACTAACGACTTACGTCAAGATAAAGATGCTTTAGATACATGGTTCTCATCATGGTTATGGCCAATGAGTGTTTTTGATGGGATTAGAAACCCAGAAAATGAAGAAATTAAATATTATTATCCAACCAACGATTTAGTAACAGGGCCAGATATTTTATTCTTCTGGGTCGCACGTATGATTATTGCTGGTTATGAATATAAGGATGAAAAGCCGTTTCAAAACGTTTATTTAACAGGTTTGGTACGTGATAAGCAACGTCGTAAAATGAGTAAATCATTAGGAAATTCTCCTGATGCCTTAAAATTAATTGATGATTATGGTGCTGATGGTGTTCGTGTTGGTTTATTATTAAGTTCAGCTGCTGGGAACGATTTAATGTTTGATGAAGCGCTTTGCCAACAAGGAAAAGGATTTGCCAATAAAATTTGGAATGCCTTCCGTTTAGTAAAAGGTTGGGAGGTAAGTGAAACGATACCACAACCAGAATCTAGCAAGATTGCTTTGGAATGGTTTGATGCAAAATTTCAGGAAACACTTGTTGAAATTGAAGATCATTTCAGCAAATACCGTTTGTCTGATGCTCTAATGTCTACATATAAACTTATTTGGGATGATTTTGCCTCTTGGTTATTAGAAATTATAAAACCAGCTTACCAGCAACCAATTGATGCCAAAACACTGCAGGAGGTTAATGAGCAATTTGAAAACATATTAAAAATATTACATCCATTTATGCCATTTCTTACAGAAGATATTTGGCAATATATGGAAGATCGTACACCTGAAAATGCGTTAATTGTAACGGCTTGGCCAGAGCAAAAAGCCATTAATACGGAGTTGATTTCCGAATTTAGTTTTATGCAAGATGTGGTTTCGGGAATCCGAAATATCCGAAAGGATAAAAATATTCCATTTAAAGATGCCGTTGGATTTTCAGTAATTAATAATGACGCAGTTTCTAAATCCTTGGATGCCGTTATTATGAAACTCGGAAACTTAGAAACTATAGAATATGTAGATGGTGCTGTTGATGGCGCTTTGACGTTCCGTGTAAAATCTAACGAATATTTTATTCCAATTGCAGGCGCAATAAACGTGGAAGAAGAAATTAAAAAGCTTGAAGACGAATTACAATATACCGAAGGCTTTTTAAAATCGGTTCAAAAGAAATTAGCGAATGAACGTTTTGTTGCTGGAGCACCAGAACAGGTAATTACAAACGAACGTAATAAAGAGGCTGATGCTTTAGCTAAAATAGAAACGTTGAAAAGTAGTTTAGGAAGTTTAAAATAATGACGAAACGAACCGTATATTCCATACTAGCCATTGTATTAGTTTTTGGTGTTTACGGTTATGAGTTTTTTTTAAATAAAAAAGAAGAACAAGCAATTGTGGATTCAGGTCGAGAGATCAAGACGCCTACAGTTGCTTTTTTTTTACCATCCAGTACCACGGGTCAAGTGGTGCATCATGAAGGTTATTCCTTAAGTTATAGTGAACCACATGAACAAGCGGAATGGGTTGCCTACGAATTAAAAAAAGAACACCTATCTCAAACTAATTTTGAGCGTCCCTATTTTGAGGTTGATAAAGCCGTAAAAACGGGTGCTGCGAGTTGGCGGAATTATAAAAATTCAGGTTATGATCGTGGGCATTTATGTCCTGCTGCTGATAGACGTTATAGTAAAGAAGCACATGATGAAACTTTTTTAACCAGTAATATTAGTCCACAAAATCATGCCTTTAATTCTGGGATTTGGAACTCACTTGAACAAAAAACACGCTATTGGGCTTCAAAGTACCATGGTGTTTATGTGGTTACAGGTGGTGTTTTGGGAAGCGATTTAAAAACTATTGGAAGCGAAAAAGTAGCAGTTCCAAAGCAGTTTTATAAAATTATTTTAGACTATAATGAAGGTGATCCAAAAGTGTTAGCGTTTTTAATGCCTCATGTAAATTCTAAACAACCATTATATAATTTTGTGGTTTCGGTAGATGCTGTTGAAGAACTTACAGGAATAGACTTTTTCCCAGAATTAGATGATGCTGTTGAAGCTAGAATTGAATCTTCTTCTGATTATAAAAAATGGCGATTTTAAATTAGAAATATCAGTCTTACTAAATTAAAACTTCGATTCTTCGGTTTTAAGAGGTTTTTTATCTTCAAAAAACAGTAACACATGCATTTATTTAACACAATTTTTAGGGCTTGGAGCAAAGATGTCGATAATATTTGCACTTGGGCTAAATTCTTACAAAAGCAGGTTTAATAGCATTGTTTAGGGGTATTTTTGCTCGTTGAATTAAAAACGCCCAAATAAATCGACATGAAAACCTTACAAATATTTGCCCTTTCTGCACTCTGTTTCTTTACGAATTCATTATTTTCTCAAACCGGTCCTGGAGGAGTAGGAAATACTACAGGAAATTCTGATGTTACTTTGTGGTTAGATGCTAACACAATTAATCAAACAAACAATTCTAGAGTGTCAAATTGGAATGATAATTCTGGATATGGAAATACAGCTTTGGCACCCGCAAGTACTTCTCCTGTGTTTATTTCAAACCAAATTAATGGATATCCCAAAGTGCATTTTAATATAAATAATACAGAGTATTTAGGTGTTGCTGATGATGTATCATTAAAGCCAAATACCATTTCTATTTTTGTTGTTGGAAACCTTACCGATAGAACAGATCGATGGGGAGCGTTTGTTAGTAAAGGTACTGGTGATAATTGGAATAAAGGCTATGCATTATATAGAGACAATGGCCGTGAATCTATTGGTGGTTACGTTAGTAATTGGAATTCAAATAATGTTACAACCGCTATTACGTATAATACGAACCAAATTTTGAATTTGAATTATGGTAATTCGAAAGTCTCTTTGGTTGTAAATGAAAGGGAAGAAGATGCTTCCAGACAAAACGGTAATACTAGTAATAGTAATTCAGAATTATGGCTCGGTTGGGCTGGTGGAGCTGGAGGAGGGCACTATTTGGATGGTGATATTGCCGAAACTATCCTATTAAAAAGACATGTAAATGATGCAGAACGCATCATTATCCATAATTATTTATCCGCCAAATATAATATTCCTCTTGCCGATAATGATTTATTTAAACAGGATGATTCGGACAAAGGTAACTTTGATCATCATGTAGCTGGTATCGGTAAAACTAGGGGTGCTAATAGTCATGCGGATTCTCAAGGAACTGGAATTGTAAGAATAAATAATCCATCTAATCTTTCAAACAATTCGTTCTTATTTTGGGGTGAAGAAACCAAAAATGCGACCTATAATTTTTCAGCGAATGCTACTAATTATTCTGAACACCTTAATTCGAACTGGCGTGTTAGTAAGTCTGGAGATTTAGGGACAGTAGATGTTATGTTTGATATATCTGCAATGAATTTATCATTTTGGAATGGATGTAAAGATTTACAATTAGTAATTGCAAATAATTCTAATTTTACGTCGCCTAGAGTTTATCCTTTATCAGTTGCTGCGGGTGTTGCGAAGACTATAAATGTGACTTTTAACGATAATGATTATTTCACCATTCGTTATATTGATAAAATTGTATGGAATGGAACTAGATATTTTAATGGGTCTCTTCCTAATCAAGCACCAAATAACACGACTGATAAATGCTTAAAATTATTGGTGAAAAATGGAGACAAAGCCATACTAAACCAAAATGCATATGTTAAAGATATTGAATTGGAAATAGGAGCTTTTTTAGAAATAGCTGATGGTGTCGAGTTAACTGTTGAAAATGGAATAATTAATAATGGAAATATTGATTTGTTAGGTGAAGCACAATTAATTCAAAAGCATGCTGGATTTAATTTGAATTCTGGAAATGGAAATTTGAAGATTAGACAACAAGGATCTACAAACTTATTTAACTATAATTATTGGAGTTCACCAGTAGCAAGAAATAATAATTGGCAAATTGGATATTTGGAACAGAATAATGGTGCAGTTACTTTTAATTCGGCTCAAAATGCAAATCCTAACACAACACCTATTTCATTAAGCAGTCGCTGGTTATATACCTATAATGCATCAGCCGCATTAGGATATTATGGTTGGAACCAAATAAATGCAGGATCGCCTATTAAGCCTGGAATTGGGTACACCATGAAAGGGTCAGGTTCTGAAGCTTCGGAGGAGACTTATGTTTTTTCTGGACAAGCTAATTCTGGAAACTACACATATTCAGTAGAAGTTGGTAACGACTTTTTAGTTGGAAATCCTTATGCTTCGGCTTTAAATGCGGATCAATTTATTAGAGACAATTTAGAAGTGACAAATGGTACCTTATATTTTTATGAACAGTTTGAATCTAACAATACGCATGTAACCAGAGCTTATCAAGGTGGTTATGCAACTTTTAATTTGCTAGCAGGCGTAGCAGCCGTTTCGCAATTGGAAAATGGCGGATTAACATCTAAAGGAGCACCTACTAAAAATATAGCAGTAGGTCAAGGCTTCTATATAACTATCGTTCAAAATGGATTCTTGAATTTTTCAAATGCTCAACGTGTATTTGCAAAAGAATCTAGCGTTGGACCTAACGGATCTATCTTCTATAGACAAGATGATACCAATGAAAATAGTGAATCTGATACCAGAACCAAATTTTGGTTAAACTTTACGGATCCTTCAGGTAGGTCCAGAGAAATTGTTTTAGGTTATGATGATAATGCATCTGAAGGTTTTGATCGCGGTTATGATGCTATAGATTATAGTGAATATTCAGATAATATGGTGTGGTACACACCTGATAATTTATTGGTTATTCAAGGTTTAAAAACATTGAATTTAGAAGACGAAATGGCTTTGTCCATAAAAGTTGCAAATCCAGGAAATTATACCATCGGGTTAGGGCGCACTTTAAATTTTCCTGATAGCACGCCGATTTATTTAAAAGATAATCAAGAAAATCGATTTTATGATTTAAAAACAGAAACGGCATCTATAGCTTTTGAAGCTGGAACGATCAATACTAGATATTCTATAGTTTATCAACGAGATACGTTAGGTGTTTCTAGTCTAGAGAATAATTCATCCGTGTATGTCAAGTTTGATAAAAACAACGATACCGTTCAGTTGTACGGCATTGACAACTTAAATACGGTTAAAGGTGTTTATATTTATTCAGTTGATGGTAAGCAGGTCCATTATAGCCAAAGATTGGATTCAAATAACATTAACGTGTCTAATTGTAATGGTGGTATTTATATATTGAAATTAGAGATGCTATCTGGTGCTGCTCAAAACATCCGATTTGTGAAGTATTAAACATGTATACCAATATATCTTTATAAATAAGCTTGTTTTTTATAAAAAACAGGCTTATTTATTTAACATGCCTTTCCAACGCAATTTTCTAATAAAAACGCCTTGTTCTTCAGTTACTAACGGTTCAGTTTTATTGTTTATCGCTTTAAAATAACCCGATATATAATCTTTAAATAAACTGAAGTTTCCCTTTTTATAAGCTAATTTTATGGCTGATATCAACGTAATTAAAAACCCATAACGCATTTTGTACATGGCTTCACCTTGTAAATATTTAGACGCTTTATTGTAGCTTTTACCGGTTGGTTTTAGATGATTCACGTGTAAATTTTCATCCGTTAAAATTTCCCAACTATAAAATTTGGCGAGCAACTCATCAACGGTGTCCCAACCCATGGATGGTTTCAATTTGCCAATTTCTAAAAAGCAGTTTTTTCTATATGCTTTTAGCGCACCACGAATATGATCTTTTCGCGTAAGGTTTTCAAGAACCCATTCATTGTTTTGTTCAATATAACAGAATCCAGAAGCCATTCCTAGCTTGTCATTCGCTTGAAAATGTTTGACCAATTCTTCCAAGTAATTTTCAGGAAATATCAAATCAGCATCAAATTTACATATCACGTCATAGTTGCTATCCAATGTTTCATAACCTTTATAAAAGGCATTGATAATCTTACTACCAGGTAAATGTTTATCAGAAGATATGGTGTTTACTAATGAAATCCAATGATATTTTGAGGTGAAACCTTCAACAAGTCGCTGGGTGTTATCGGTAGAATTATCATTCACAACAACTACCTGTTTTGGTAAAAGGGTTTGGGTTGCAAGAGACACTAAAGTTTGTTTAATGTAAATCTCTTCGTTGTGTGCTGGAATGATGATATAGAAATTCAAAAGTTATGATTTAAGGTTTAAAGTTACAGCAATTCAAATTTGGGAACTATTAATCGCTTATTTTCAGCTGTGAAATTTATGATATCCTATTTTTAGAAATTTGAAATAGAACAATTATTATTCGCTTATTCTTTCCGCATAAACAATATAATATCGATGCGTAAACCAACGTAAAACGGGTCTGATGCCTATTTTTTTTGTAGGATTGGTCCATTTCTCACGCGCAATAATTTTCCAACCTGCTTTTTCTAAAAGCCAATCAAATTGCCAATCCTCAAATTCATGGTAATGTCTGTCCCACATGTCGGTTTTACTTCTATAGGCAGGAGAAAACCATAAACGCAAGGGAATACTAGCGACTAATTTATTGGCTTTAATACTCTGTAATACGGTAAAAGGGGATAGTAAATGTTCAAATATTTCAAAAGCAGTTACGACTTCAGCTTTTGAGTTTTCAATAGCACGCGTATTCACATCTAAATCTTCACCAGAGGTGTTATCAACTTGATAACCAATGTTTTTCATGATAGGTGTAAATGGATTTTCCACACCTAAATCTAAAATACTTGAATTGGTTGAAATATGCTTTTGAAGAAATTCAGCAGTATGTTTAAAACGTTTATTTGGATAACTTTTTTCGTACATTATTTGTCCTTCAAAAACGGGAATATTATTTATAAAATTAAATTGAAACGTCAGTTAAAACTTATAAACGATGGCATTAATATTCATTCCGGCACCAACACTGGCAAACATGATAATATCGCCTTCATTAATAGTATGTCCCGTCAATTCATTTTTTAAAATTAAATCCAATAAAGTAGGGATGGTTGCAACACTAGAATTCCCAAGATTATTAATAGTCATGGGCATAATGCTATCTGGCATCTCCATATCATAAAGCTTATAAAAACGCTGAACTATGGCTTCATCCATTTTTTCATTAGCTTGATGAATAAGAATTTTCTTTAAATCTGTTATTTGATAACCGCTCTTATCCAAACAAGATTTCATTGCGGTTGGTACATTTTTTAAGGCAAATTCGTAAATTTTTCGGCCATACATTTTTATATACTTACGTTGGTCGGTAATAGCCGAATTATTAGTTTCTCCAAAATATATGAAATGGGCTTCATCTAGCGCATACGTGGCGCTTTCGTGAGAAATTATCCCTCCTGTACCATCGGTTTCCTCAACAATTACTGCTCCAGCACCATCACTATAAATCATTGAATCGCGATCGTGTTTATCAACCACACGTGATAAGGCTTCAGCTCCTATAACTAAACATTTTTTTGCAATTCCTGCTTTAATAAAGGCATTGGCTTGAATTACACCTTCAATCCAACCAGGACAGCCAAAGAGCAAATCGTAAGCCACACACTTCGGGTTTTTAATTCCTAATAAGTGTTTGACTCTAGAGCCTAAACTTGGAACCGTATCACTTTGTTCCGTGTTGTGTTTAACATCACCATAATTATGGCCAACAATTATATAATCGAGTTCTTCTTGATTAATTTGTGCGTCCTTAATAGCGTCTTTAGCAGCAAAAAAAGCCAAATCTGATGTGGTTAGATTTTTGTCTGCATAACGACGTTCATTAATTCCAGTAATCGCTTTAAACTTTTCAATTATAACCTCATTGTTCTGCATTAATGACGATCCGTCCGTGTTGAGAAATTCATGCCGATTGAAGTCCGAGTTGCGTTCAATACTACTCGGTATATAACTACCAGTTCCTGTAATTTTTATTGCCATATTTTTGCATTCAATTTAGTTGGGCATGCACTAAATTAGTTAATATATTATTGTTTTAACTATTGGCTATTGTATTTGTTCCATTTTTTACGAAAATGATAAAAAAATGGACAATAATCCTATATATATTAAAATAATAAGGCCTTCTTAACGGAAGGCCTTATTTTAATTAGTGTGTTTTACGCATCCATGTAGTCTTCAATAGGCGCACATGTACAAATTAAATTACGGTCGCCATAAGCGTCATCAACACGTCTTACAGTTGGCCAAAATTTATTATCACGTACATAATCTAATGGAAATGCAGCTTGCTCTCTAGTGTATGGCATAAGCCATTCATCAGCAGTTACCATATCTAAAGTATGAGGTGCATTTTTAAGCACATTATTGGTGTCGTCTTTAGATGTTGCTTCAATTTCTTTTCTAATAGAAATCATGGCATCACAAAAACGATCCATTTCTGCCTTACTTTCACTTTCTGTTGGTTCAATCATTAAAGTTCCAGCAACAGGAAATGAAACTGTTGGTGCATGGAATCCATAATCCATTAAACGCTTCGCAATATCTGATACTTCAATACCATTTTCTTTAAAGGCACGACAATCTACAATCATTTCGTGAGCTGCTCTACCGCGTTCACCAGAATATAGTGTATCAAACTGACCTTGTAAACGTTGCTTGATATAATTGGCATTCAGAATAGCAACTTTAGTAGCTTCCGTTAAACCTTTGGCACCTAACATTTTTATATAACCGTAAGATATTAAACAAACCAATGATGAGCCAAATGGCGCACCAGAAATTGCTGAAATAGCATTGGTTCCTCCGGTTTTAATAATGGGATTACTTGGTAAAAATGGCGCTAATTGTTTAGCCACACAAATTGGTCCAACACCAGGTCCGCCACCACCATGAGGGATAGCAAATGTTTTATGAAGGTTTAAGTGACAAACGTCTGCACCAATATTTCCAGGGTTTGTTAGTCCTACTTGCGCGTTCATATTGGCACCATCCATATAAACTTGACCACCATTATCATGAATAATTTTGGTGATTTCTTTTATAGCCGACTCATAAACACCATGTGTTGATGGATAGGTAACCATAATACATGATAAATTATCTTTGTGTAATTCAGCTTTTTCACGTAAATCTTCTACATCAATATTTCCTTTATCAGTAGATTTTGTTACCACCACTTTCATGCCAGCCATAACAGCACTCGCTGGATTGGTACCATGTGCTGATGATGGAATTAAACAAATATTTCTATGATGATCACCACGAGATTCATGATATGCTTTTATAACCATTAGTCCGGCAAATTCACCTTGAGCACCCGAATTTGGCTGTAAAGATGTCGCTGCAAAACCAGTAATTTCAGTAAGTTGATCTTCTAGTTCTTTTAAAATTGTTAAATATCCTTCAGCCTGATCTGCTGGAACAAATGGGTGAATAGTTCCCCAGTTTGGTGAACTTAATGGTAACATTTCAGCTGCAGCATTTAATTTCATGGTGCATGAGCCTAAAGCAATCATGGAGTGATTTAAAGATAGATCCTTTCGTTCTAATTTTTTGATATAGCGCATTAATTCTGTTTCCGAATGGTGCGAATTAAATACATCAAGTGTTAAAAAATCAGACGTTCTTTGTAACGATTCCATAACCATATTGGCTTCAGAAAGCGCTTCAATTTTTATGGTTTCTTTATTGGCAACACCTGCAAAAATTGAAACGATTTGATTCGCATCCTTAAGTGTTGTTGTTTCATTTATAGATATTGTGACTGTATCGGCATCTGGATAATATAAATTAACTCCTACTTTTTCAGCTGCTGATTTAATATTATTAGCGTTTGCTTTAACTTTAATCGTATCGAAATACGCTGTGTTTAACTGGCTAAAGCCTAGTTTATCTAAAGCATTAGCAACAGAAACAGCTGTATTATGAACACGATTAGCAATAAACTCTAATCCTTTTGGGCCATGATAAACGGCGTACATTCCCGCCATAACAGCTAAAAGTACTTGAGCTGTACAAATATTTGATGTTGCTTTATCACGTTTAATATGTTGCTCTCGGGTTTGTAATGCCATACGTAAAGCACGATTTCCATTCATATCTTTGGTTACACCAATAATACGGCCAGGAATATCACGCTTATACATTTCTTTTGTTGCAAAGTAAGCTGCGTGAGGTCCACCATATCCCATAGGGACACCAAAACGTTGTGTGGTTCCAACAACTACATCAGCGCCAAATTTCCCAGGAGCCTCTAATTTTACTAAACTTAAAATATCCGCAGCAACGGCCACTTTAATATCGTTATCATTTGCTTTAGAAATGAATGTTTTTATATCTGTAATTTGTCCGTCCTTACCTGGATATTGTAATAATGCACCATAGAATTCCGAAGAAAAATCGAATGTATCCTCATTTCCAACAACTAATTCAATGCCAATAGGATTAGAACGTGTTTCTAAAAGAGATAAGGTTTGTGGCAAAATATTTTCTGAAACGAAAAATTTATTCACGTTCGCTTTTTTCTGATCACGTGATCTAACAGCAAATAATAAGCCCATTGCTTCTGCAGCAGCCGTACTCTCGTCTAATAGCGATGCGTTGGCTAACTCCATCCCAGTTAAATCTGAAATCATGGTTTGGAAGTTTAAAAGTGCTTCCAATCTTCCTTGAGCAATTTCTGCTTGGTAAGGCGTGTATGCTGTGTACCAACCTGGGTTTTCCAAAATATTACGTTGAATAACCGCTGGCAATATGGTTGGGTGATACCCTAAACCAATATAGGTTTTGTAAGTTTTGTTAAGTTTTGATAATTCATGAATATGTGTCAAGTATTCTTGCTCACTCATGGCTTCATCAAGATTTAAGTCCTTTTTTAATCGGATATCATCTGGAACAGTCTCGTAAATTAGTTGATCTAAGGAGTCCACACCAATGGTTTGTAACATGCGATTTTGGTCTTCTTCTCTTGGACCAATGTGACGTTGTGCGAAAGCAGTTGTATTCATTAAAAGTTGTGTTGAATTTAGGCTGCAAATTTACGGAATTATTCACGTTTAAATGTTAATGAAAATGAAAGTTTTTAACCAAATGATTTTGTTATTAACACTTTGTGTATTTTTGCTTTATGCGTTTTGAAAAACACTTTTTCGATTTTTATTTAAACAGCAGCATCCACGTGGCTTTATCTGCGTTTGCTTTAAGTTGGTTAACGCTTATAGAATGCCAAATTCCTTTTGATACGCATGTGCTTTTATTTATATTTTTTGCAACCATTGCCGGATATAATTTCGTGAAGTTTTTTGGGTTGGCAAAATTTCACCATCGAAGCTTATCCAGTTGGTTGAAAATAATTCAGATTTTTACTTTTATATGTTTAATAATCATGGGCTATTTTGCAACACAATTGCAAAATAAAACCATATTTTATTTAGGCTTTTTTGCACTTATTACTTTTTTATATGCCATTCCTTTTCTTCCGAAAAAATTCTATCTTAATAAACAGCAAAATTTACGAAATGTTAGTGGACTTAAAGTTTATGTTATAGCTTTAGTATGGGCAGGTGTCACTTTGCTTATTCCATTAATTAATAATGATAGGCTTCTAGATTCAACCGTGATTTGGGCTTTTGCGCAACGATTTTTATTTGTTTTAGCTATTATGCTTCCTTTTGAAATTCGCGATATGCAGTTTGATAGTATTAAATTGGCAACTATTCCTCAAAAAATAGGCATTAAAAACACCAAGATTATGGGTGTTATATTAGCGTGTTTATTTTTTGGATTGGAATTTTTTATGCCAGAAAAAACACAAAGCAAGTTGATTATTCAGTTCGGAATTACTGTTTTAGTGATTTTAAGTATACTTTTTTCAAGAAAGAATCAAGGGAAATATTACAGTGGATTTTGGGTAGAAAGCATCCCTATATTGTGGCTGTTACTAACGCTTTTGTTTGGATAGTTCTTCATTAAACTGCGCTTTTATTTGCTCGCGCTCAATGGTTTTTAAACAATTGACTTTTGAGTTTTTTACAGATTCAGAAAGCTTTGTATTTCGTTTAACGTATGATCGTGTTATTTTGCACATAAAATAACGTAACGTCAATTTGAATTTCTCCCAACCTGTCGCTTCATTGTATTGTGCCTTGTCACAAATATGTTGTGCTTCGTCACAAGTAATAAATAAATAACTTTTTCTCATGCTGCTAATTATACCAGGTTTTTTCCATGCATTCTGCCATGGCTGTTCGTGCTCTGTGAACAATAACCCATAGGTTAGACGGCGTAATGTTTAGTTCATTACAAATGGTTTCAGTTTCCATTCCTTCAATAGTTTTCATTTTAAAAACAGTAGCTTGTTTTTCAGGCAGTTTTTCTAAACAGTTATAAATAGCATCACCTAATTCATCATTTTCTAGCGTGTCTTCGGCCGTTTTATCAAACGGATCTGCAACACGTTCCTCTAACCAATCACCTTCTTCTTCATTACTATTATAGGACATGCGAACTTCTGCTTGTCCTTTTTTAGAATTTATTTTTCGATAGTGATCAATAATTTTTCGTTTTAAAATGGAAATAAGCCACGTGCGTTCGCTTGCTTCACCTTTAAAATTTTTCATCGATTTTAAGCCCGCAAAAAAGGTGTCTTGTACCAAATCCTTGGAAATTTCACGATCACTTACACGTGATATGGTGAAATTAAACAAGTAATCCGAATACCGATCTATCCATTGATCTGGATTTATTAGATGTTTAGGCATAAAAGTCTTTCAGCAATTTTCATCAAAAATAGGGTAAAATTTCTATTTCTCAATTAATCCAGCACGTTTTAGTAAAGCATCAGGTTGTGGTTCTTTGCCACGAAAGCGTTTGTATAAAACCATAGGGTCATCTGTTCCACCTTGTGATAAGACGTTATCTTTAAATTTTTTAGCGACGTCTACATTAAAAATGCCTTGTTCTTGGAAGTATTCAAACGCATCGGCATCTAGAACTTCAGCCCATTTATAACTGTAATATCCTGAACTGTAACCGCCCTGAAAAATATGAGAGAATGACGTGCTCATGCAGTTTTCTGAGACATCTGGATATAATTTGGTGTTTTCAAATGCTTTTAATTCTTGTGATTTAACATTATTAATAGTCGTTGGATCTTGACCATGCCAGCTCATATCTAACAAACCAAAACTTATTTGACGCATGGTTTGCATGCCTTCATGGAACGTGGAAGATGCTTTAATTTTCTGAATTAAATCCATTGGAATTACTTCGCCCGTTTCGTAATGTGTCGCGAAAATTTCGAGAGCCTCTTGCTCATAACACCAGTTTTCTAACATTTGACTCGGGAGTTCTACAAAATCCCAAAACACACTTGTTCCAGATAAACTTGGATAGGTTGTATTGGCAAGCATGCCGTGAAGTGCGTGACCAAATTCGTGAAATAACGTCGTGACTTCATTAAAAGTTAATAACGACGGTTTTGTTTTTGTTGGTTTGGTGAAATTGCAAACATTTGAAATATGTGGGCGGCTATTTTCACCGTTTTTTATGTATTGCGGTTTGTAAACTGTCATCCAAGCGCCATTTCGTTTTCCTGGTCTTGGAAAAAAATCGGCATAAAAAATGGATACTAAATCGCCTTTGGTATCGGTTACTTTATAAGTAAGAACATCGTCATGATATTTGTCAATGTTATTGATTTCTTCAAATTGCAAGCCAAACAATTTTTTAGCAATGGTAAAAGCACCATTAATTACATTTTCTAATTTGAAATACGGTTTTAATTTTTCATCATCTAAATCGAATAACTTCTGCTTAAGTTTTTCACCATAATAGGCGCCATCCCATTTTTGAAGTTGATCGATGCCATCTAAATCTTTGGCAAATTTCTCTAGATTTTTAAATTCATTTTCAGCTGCTGGTTTCGCTTTTTCCAAAAGTTCATTTAAAAATGTTTCAACAGTTTCTGGGTTTTTAGCCATGCGTTCTTCTAAAACAAAATGTGCATGGGTTTTGTAGCCTAATAAATTGGCACGCTTAAAGCGAAGTTTCGCTATCTGCAATACGTTTTCTTGGTTATCAAATTTATTATTCTGAAATGCTTTAGCTCCAGAGGCAATAGCCAGTTTTTTACGCAGTTCCCGATTGTCAGCATAGGTCATAAACGGAATGTAACTTGGGTAATCTAAAGTAATTAACCAACCGTCTTTATTTTTGCTTTCAGCTAAATTACTTGCAGCTTCTTTGGCGCCTTCTGGCAAACCTGCTAAATCTTCTTCGTTAGTAATATGTAACTCAAAATTATTGGTTTCGGCTAAAACGTTCTCGCCAAAGGTTAATTTTAGCTTGCTTAAGTTTTTGTCAATGTCGCGAAGTTCTTGCTTTTTATCTTCTGGAAGATTCGCTCCATTTCTGGAAAATCCTTTATATTTTTTATCGAGTAAAGTTTCTTGCTCTTTGGTTAATTGAAGCGTGTTTTTAGTATTATAAACTGCTTTAACGCGTTCAAATAAAGCTTGATTTAAGGTGATGTCATTACTGAATTCTGATAATAATGGAGAAACGACTTGGGCTATTTTTTGAATAGCATCATTGGTTTCGGCCGAATTCATATTAAAAAATATACTCGATAAGCGATCCAGTTCTTCACCTGAAAAATCTAAAGCCTCTATAGTGTTTTCAAACGAAGGCGCTTCAGGATTTTTAGTAATTGCATCAATTTCAGTTCTGGCTTTATCAATGGCTATTTTAAAAGCCGGTAAATAATCTGTATCTGAAATTTTTGAAAATGGAGCTGAATTATAGGGTGTGTCGAAAGGTTTATTAAGTATATTCATGACTGTTTTTGCAATTTATTTTTCTTTAAAATCTTTTAGAGGCTAATCTGCTTATGTTAAAATGTTATTCTTAAGGTGTTTGATTGTAAATATTCAAGAGAAAACATGATCCCGTTTTATTAGATGATAAAGGTTAGTAATTTATTTGATTTCATTTGTTAAAAAACATTTAAATCATTGTGATACTTTTCCTACCAAGTCAGTAATAACGGGATTATTAACTAAAATTTAAGATAATAAGGTGGTTGTAATTTACTTTTATGCAGTACTTTTGTACCAGATTTTTTCATGAGAGTTTCATGCTCACTTAAAAATTATTGATTAATAGCGTTAAACCTCGGCTTCTAGCCGAGGTTTATTTGTTTTAAGACTTTTTTAAATCTTTAGCAGATTCAATAACTTTTGCTTTTAATCCTTCTTTGTAGATCAATATTTTATCTAAAATATCAGGATCTGAACTTCCCAAAATTTGAGCCGCTAGAATACCCGCATTTTTGGCGCCATTTAATGCAACTGTTGCTACCGGAACACCGCCTGGCATTTGCAAAATAGATAATACGGAATCCCAACCATCAATAGAATTACTGCTTTTTACAGGAACACCAATAATTGGTAAAGGCGACAATGAGGCTACCATACCTGGTAAGTGCGCAGCACCACCAGCGCCTGCAATAATAACTTTTATACCACGTGTATGTGCATGTTTACTGTAATCGAAAAGCTTTTCAGGTGTTCTGTGAGCTGAAACAATATCAACTTCAATAGATATTCCAAACTCCGTTAAAATATCAATAGCGTCTTGCATAACTGGCAAATCACTCTTGCTTCCCATTATAATTCCTACTTTGCTCATACTTTATATATTAATATCTGTTTTTTATTCACTAATAACCTGAATCGTTTTCTTAACGTCTTCTGCAATTTTTCGTGCTTCTAAAATAGAGTCACTCACAATGGTTACATGTCCCATTTTTCTGAAAGGACGCGTTTGTTTTTTACCGTAAATATGTGGTGTAACGCCATCCATTGCCATAATGGTTTCAATGTTTTTATAAACAACATTTCCCGTATGATCTTCAGCTCCAACTAAATTTACCATAACACCAGCAACTTTATTTTCTGTTTTACCTAAAGGTAAGTTTAAAATGGCACGAAGGTGTTGTTCAAATTGCGATGTATAACTAGCTTCAATAGTCTGATGTCCCGAATTATGTGGTCTTGGTGCCACTTCATTAACGAGAATTTTGTCATCTTGAGTTTGGAACATTTCAACTGCCAAAAGGCCGACATGGTTAAAGGCTTTTGAAACTTTCAAGGCAATATCGGTTGCTTTTTTTGCAACTTCAGCATCAATTCTGGCAGGACAAATTACATATTCCACTTGATTGGCTTCCGGATGAAATTCCATTTCTACAACGGGATACGTTGCCACATCACCATTAGGATTTCTAGCTACAATAACGGCTAATTCATTTTTAAATGGAATCATGGTTTCTGCAATACATTCCACATTGGGAAGTCCAATTAAATCCTCTAGTTTTCTAACCACTTTTACGCCATTTCCGTCGTATCCAAATTGGGCACATTTCCAAACGAAGGGCAATTTTAAGACTTCGTTTTCAAGTGCATCTTCAATTTGACTGGTGTATGCAAAGCGTGAAAATTCGGCTGTTGGAATACTATGATCGAGATAAAATAATTTTTGCGTGGCTTTATTCTGAATAATTCGTAAGGTCTTGGATGATGGATATACTTTCACACCTTTTTTCTCTAAATCTTCAAGAGCATCGGTGTTTACGTTTTCAATTTCAAAGGTAACGACGTCTAAATCTTTTCCGAAGTTATAAACGGCATCATAATCCATTAAATCGCCTAAATGAAATTCGTTACAGGCAATTTTGCAAGGTGCTTCTGGGCTTGCGTCCATGACACTGGTGTAAATGTCAAATTTTCGGGTATCATTTAAAAGCATTTTACCCAATTGGCCACCACCTAAAATGCCTAATTTAAAGTTGGAAGAAAAGTAATTCATGGTCTTTTTACATTTAAGCCTATTGGCGACTGGTAAATTATTTCCCAACAAAAATACAAATCCTTGGTTTCCCAAAAAACTTATTTCCCAACTATATATATTAGAATTCGCAAAACGTTAATCAAATGATTATCTTTGCATTTCTAAAATTAATAACAAGTGATAAAGCTCCACGATTTATATTTTAAGCCGTTTATTTCTGAAAAAGAAATTGCAGCCACTGTAGAACGCATGGTTCATGAAATTGCGGATGAATTAGGTGATGAGATACCCGTATTTATTGGTATCTTGAATGGCTCGTTCATGTTTGTAAGTGATTTTGTAAAAAAATATCCAAAACCTTGTGAAGTCACTTTTATAAAATTAGCATCTTATGAAGGCGTAAAATCTACTGAAGATATTCAACGTCTTATTGGCTTAACACAAGATTTAACGGGACGCACCGTTGTTATTTTAGAAGATATTATCGATTCTGGAAATACGCTAACCGAAGTTCATAGAATTTTCGAAAACGAAAACGTTAAGAAACTCATTATAGCTACCTTATTTTATAAGCCAGAAGCGTATAAAAAAGATTATAAATTACACTATGTAGGTATGGAAATTCCTAATAAATTCATAGTCGGCTATGGTTTAGATTATAATGGATTAGGACGTGATTTACCTGAAATATATCAACTAAAAACAACACAACACATGACAAATATTGTCCTATTTGGACCTCCAGGAGCAGGAAAAGGAACACAGGCAGAGTTTTTAAAAGAAAAATATAATTTAGTGCATATTTCCACTGGTGATGTGTTCCGATTTAACATTAAAAACGAAACAGCTTTAGGTATGTTAGCTAAATCGTTTATGGATAAAGGTGAGTTGGTGCCAGATGAAGTAACTATAGATATGTTGAATGCTGAAGTTGAAAAAAATGCCGATGCTAAAGGTTTTATTTTCGATGGGTTTCCGCGTACCAATGCGCAGGCAAACGCGTTGGATAAATTTATGGATGAAAAAGATTCACAAATTGATGCCATGATTGCTTTGGAAGTGGATGATGAAGTTTTGGTAAAACGTTTATTAGAGCGTGGAAAAACAAGTGGCAGACCGGATGATGCTGATGAAACTATTATTAGAAATCGAATTAAAGAATACTATAAAAAAACAGCAATATTGAAAGATTACTATTCAGTACAAAACAAGTATTTTGGAGTGGATGGAGTTGGAAGTATTCAAGATATTACCGCGCGTTTAAGCCAGGTAATTGACAAGCTGTAATTGCTTTTTAAGAACTTTATTAGCGTTTTAAAAAAGATAAATTTTAAATTCAAAAACTGAAATAAAAACAAGTGTCCCGTTTTGGGAAAAAGATTTAACTTATAATTTGAAAATGATTGGTATAGATTTATGCCTAGTATCATCAAATTTAAGTTTACAAATTAAAAGATAATTATGACTGAAGGAAATTTCGTGGATTACGTAAAATTATATGTGTCTTCCGGAAATGGTGGAAAAGGTTCTGCGCATTTACATAGAGAAAAGTATATTGAAAAAGGTGGCCCAGATGGTGGAGATGGCGGTCGTGGTGGTCATGTAATTATTCGTGGAAATCAAAATCTTTGGACTTTGTATATCTATAAATTTAAAAGGCATTTTAAAGCCGAGCATGGTTTGCATGGTAGCAAAAGTAGAAGCACAGGAGCCGATGGAACCGATGTTTATATGGATGTGCCATTAGGAACGGTTGTTCGCGATAAAGAAACCAATGATATTCTTTTTGAAATTACCGATCATGGTGAAGAACGAATAATTGCCCAAGGTGGAATGGGTGGCCGTGGAAACTGGCACTTTAAAACTTCTACAAACCAAACACCACGTTATGCACAACCTGGAATTCCTGGTGAAGAAATTGAAATTGTTTTAGAGCTAAAAGTTCTTGCTGATGTTGGTTTAGTTGGTTTTCCTAATGCTGGAAAATCGACATTATTATCTGTTGTAACCGCAGCAAAACCAAAAATTGCGGATTATGAGTTTACAACACTAAAACCTAATTTGGGAATCGTGGAACATCGCGACCACCAATCATTTGTTATTGCAGATATTCCTGGTATTATTGAAGGAGCAGCGGAAGGTCGTGGGCTTGGTCATTATTTTCTTCGACATATAGAACGTAATTCGGTGTTGCTATTTTTAATTCCGGCGGATGCGGATGATATTAGAAAACAATATGATATTCTATTAGATGAATTGAGACGTTATAATCCTGAAATTTTGGATAAAGAACGCATTGTAGCCATTTCAAAAAGTGACATGTTAGATGATGAGCTCAAAGCAGAATTAAAAGAAATTTTGGATGGTGAACTTCCAGTAGATTATTTATTCATTTCGTCGGTGGCGCAACAGGGTCTTCAAGAACTGAAGGATAAATTATGGAAAACGTTGAATGATTAAATTTGAATGAAACAACGTTTAAAATTCATAATTGAAATTCATGATAATCGAGCAAGCAAGATTTTTGCTATTGCTATTCAAGTATTAATTTTAATTTCAATAATCACTTTTACGTTAGAAACCGATCCGGATTTAGAGCCAACAACGCGAACAATTCTTCGCGTCATTGAAACGTTTAGCGTTATTATTTTTACGTTTGAATATATATTAAGAATTTATGTTGCCGACCACAAGCGTAAATTCGTTTTTAGCTTTTTTGGGATCATAGATTTACTAGCCATATTACCATTTTATTTATCATTTGGAATTGATTTACGTTCGCTTCGTGCTTTAAGACTTTTAAGACTTTTCCGCGTATTTAAATTGGTGCGCTACAATCGGGCTTTAAACGATTTTATATTTGCTATTAAATCAGCTAAAGAACAAATTTTTCTATTTTTATTTATCACCTTAATTTTGATTTACTTTTCGGCGGTAGGTATTTACTACTTTGAAAATGCAGCTCAACCTGAGCATTTCCGGTCTATTTTTGATAGTCTTTGGTGGGCAATTATCACCTTAACAACAGTTGGTTATGGTGATGTGTACCCCGTAACAGTTGGTGGAAAAGTATTTACTTTCATTATATTACTCATCGGTTTAGGGATTGTTGCTATACCGACCGGTATTATTTCGTCAGCTTTAACCAAATCTGTGGATAAAAAAGCTGAATAATTTTCGTATATTTAAAATAAAAATGAAAAGATTTCAAGCCCTAATTCTTGCCTTGTTGCTAACGTCTTGTGGTGTTACCGTAAGTTACGATTACGAAAAAGGAACAGACTTTACCCAATATAAAACCTATAATTATTTTGATGATATGCAAACGGGTTTCAGTCAATTAGACTCCAAACGATTTTTTGCTGAATTGGATATTGAACTTCAAAGTAAAGGATTTGTATTATCTGAAACACCCGATTTTATTATTGATGTTAAAAGTGTAACGTATCAAAATCAGCAATCTAGTTCCGTTGGAATGGGAGTTGGTAGTGGCGGTGGTGGCGTGTCTGTTGGGATTCCAATTGGTCAAGGTTCTGTTTCAAGACAAATTATTTTAGACTTTGTTGATGGTGAAACACAGCAGCTATTTTGGCAAGGTGTTAGTCGTGAACCTACTGCTCCCGAAAATTCACCAGAAGCGCGAACCGTTCAATTTAAAACGGTAGTATTGAAATTATTAGAAAAATATCCGCCTAAAAAATAAGCTTACTTTTTAATAATTTTTTTACGTGCTAATAAAACAGAATCACTGTAAATGTTAGCAATATATAGTCCTGCAGCTTGTTGATTTAAATTTATAGTATTTGTTATGCCAGATTCTAAACGGGTTGATAAAACCTGTTTACCGTCCATACTCGTTAGTTCTAAACGTGCATTTGACGAATTTAAACTGTCAAACTTCACATAAAAAGCATTGTTTGTTGGGTTGGGATATAGTGAGATAGAAAACCGATTTTCATTAGCAGTAATATCAGTAATACCTAATGTGGTATTGTCAATACTCCAGGTAACAGTTGTAATATGAATCGTTTCATGACTGTCAATACGTTGTAAACTCGTGTTGTCTGTAACTGTTACAGTTAGACTATTTATGCCATCATTTACATCTGCTTCCAGTATTGAAACCATATTGACATCTGTAGCAAATGCAGTACTATTTAATGTCCAAGTGGTTTCTAAAGAACTAGTAGTAGTATTAATAAGTGATACGTTGAACGAAATGGGAAAGGTTGAAGTTTCTATCGATAAATTAGTTGGTGAAAAGCTATCAACTGGTGACACCAAATCGTGAACTTTTTCAATAATTCCTTCTTTACAAACAGCACAAAACGGATACCCTAAATAACGCATTTTACAGGTTTGATGTGGTCTGTACCATGAAGCACAAGATCCAGTTGTGCAATATTGGTAAACATTAACACCATTGGATCCAACCCAATTCGTCCATTTCACAAGACTTGGGTCTGTTTCTTGGGTCATATTAATACTTTCTTCAGCATAAAAATCACCAGGATAGTATTCGTCTTTTAAATCTACAAACGAATGTCCAATTTCATGAATAGCAATTTCATCAGCGCTTGTTCCTGTTGAAGCCACTGGGAATTCGCCTCCACTACCACCATAATAAGGCGAGTTTACTAAAATAAGTGCCTGGTCATATTCTGGAAAATTATCAGCCAAAACAGAAATGATTAAACTATAGTTTGGAGCGTATAACAAACGATGTGAACCAAAACCATCATAGGTACTACCAAAAAAATTATCCACAGATATTATGGGAACACTATAACTAGCTTCATCAGTAGCAGTTCCTGGATGTGTTGCGCCACTTTCGTTAGAAATGACTTTTATAATATGAACATTAAAATAATCTGAATATTCTGAAAAAGGGGATTGACCAAAAATAGCACTCACAAAATTTGCCGCATCAGTTCCAAAATCTGTCAGTTCACTTGCCGTGTAGCCATCACCAAGAATAACAATATTGATGCGTTTGTCATTATCACCAGCGTTTTTAATAGTTTCTACATCAAATGTTTGTGAGTATGAAACTGTTACAACAAGAAGTAAGAATAAAGAGAGTAGTCGGTTTTTCATGTGTTTAATTTTATTGTTTTTAATTGTCACATGCTGTTCGCTATTAATAATTATCAAAGGTGAAAATGTTTTTAGCATGCTCGTTTCATAACAATTAAAGCTTATATATTATGTAATTGGTGGTATCTGAATTTGAAATCACATACATGCGAACGTATTTAGCCGCTTCATGATAAGGCATTCTGAACGCAAAATCAGTGCTATCCAAAGAGATAAGGCGTTTTTCTAAATTGTCAGAATCATTTACAAATTCAACAATTTTTTCCAACGGGTTTTTTATATAAAGTGTTTCAATCACCTTTAATTCTTTATCCAATAAATCACATGTTAAATTGCCCGTTTTCATGAGTTCTTTTTCTTCACGAAATCCTTTAATCCGTCCTTTAGCTAATACCGTTTTTAAATGACTTACTGTTGGTGTTGCATCTGATGATTTTTTAATATGATAAGTTAAAAATATCATACTGTCAGCTACTTTTTTAGTTTCTTGTTTTACGGAATTGTTTTGTGCGTAAACAGTTGATCCAAAAGTAAAAACGGATAGTAATATGAGAAGCGTTTGTTTCATAAATAAATACGGATTGTATTAATCTGTAAAGTTAGTGATTTAGTAATTAAGTCATTATCGAATTTTTGTTTTTTCACCTAAAATTAATCTACGGAAATCCGAACACCTTCGCTATGGCTTGAAAATTCTGGCGCATACATGCTTTGAATCGTGGTAATGCCATTACTCATATTTCCTGCATTGTTCACGCGTAAATCGTATTCAAACACATAAATTCCTTTTGGTAAATAATCGAAAAAGAAATTAGTGCTCGCATCTTTCGTGCTTTCATAATAACCTAGGCCATCTTGCCATTTGTAAGTTGACAACACGTTGATAGGTTCTAATCCTGCTGCTCGCATATCTTTCATGTGAATGAATTCCATATCACGATCGCTTTGCAATTCAATACGTACTCTGACCAAATCGCCAACCTGCAAAGCGGTTTCTGATATGATTTCTGAAATAACTTCACCAGAATCTGTATTGGTTTTTTTGAAGAGTTTCTTCTTCAATTGTAGCGGTGTTTTCGCTGTGGTAATTTTATCTAAATCTTCAAAATATTGCCAGTATAAACTTCCCCAAGCAATACCTTTCCCCGTTTTTGTTAAGGTAACATCTGCCATTTCTGGTTTTATTTCTGATGCATTCCAAGATGTTTTATAATAACCTGTTCCCGCTTCCACTTTTACAGCTTCTAACTTTGAAGGGTCAATTTTTTTGTTGCCAATTAAAACGGTAACGGCTTCGGTAACTGATAACCAATCGCTTCCCTGTAATAGTAATGCGTAAACGGCATCACTTGTTGCTTTGGTGCTTTCCCATTTATTGGTTTGCTTATTTTTTAATAACCACATTTTTAGATTGTCAATATCATGGGTGTTATTGGTTGCGCTATATATGTTAGAACCAACTTCCTGAAACGCTTCAATCAGTAAAGCTTGGGTTTCAATTGGTGCTTGATACCAATGCCAAGATGCTGTATTGTCTTTCCAATACATGCCTAATTCGTCATTAGTAATACTGGTTTCTTTTAAAGATTTTAAAATTTTGCCAGCAGTTTTAGCGTTGTTCATTCTATGTGAAATAAGCGTCATTAAGCCTTTTGAATAGATAGAACGCGACAACCAATAGGTGTCTATTTGACCTAAATAGTATTCCGAAATATCTTGAACTTCTTTGCTACGCTTTACATCTGGAAAGAAGCTTCGCATGTATAAATAATGGAGTTGCGTATAACTTAAATGATCTTTGCTTAAATCTACATTCTTAGTGTATTTGGTGATGTTTTTATATTCTTTTATGAATTCATTATCTAAATAAGAAATAGCGTTTGAAATCATAGATTCTTCGCTAGCGCTCTGAATGACATTCAATTTATCCAAATGTCCAAAACCTGTAATAATATGTTGGGTTATAAAACGGTTTTCGCGTCCACCTTTAAACCAAGGCCATGCGCCAGAATCCATTTGATTTTGTTCTAATTTACCTAATGCGTTTTGCAATTCGCTTGTCATTTTATTCAAATCGAATAACAAAGCAATCCGTTTTTTCTGTTCCGTTTCACTTTGGGCATCTCGTAACCATGGCGTTTCCTGAATTAATATATTTTTTAATTCGGGGTTTTTCTCCAAATTCGAAACTAATGCGTCCGAATTTCGCCACTGATTAAATACCTCCTGAATCCGTGGATTACTATTGGCTATGTGACTTGCCAAGGCGTTTGCGTAATAGCGACTAAAGGTTTGCTCATTACAGTCATAAGGATATTCCATTAAGTAGGGAAGTGCCTGAACCGCATACCAAGCTGGATTGGAGGTCATTTCCAAAGTCAGTTTGTGATGTTTTAAACTAGATGAGGTATTCGTTTTTAGTTTATCCAACGTAAACGTTCGGGTTTCGTTACTCTTAATCCACATGGGTAATGTTTCGGTTACCAATAATCGGTTAGATAAAACTGGCATGGCATTTTGTTCGCCATCACTAAAAGCACCTGCTTTGGCAACTACTTTATATTGAACAGCATTTATGGTTTCTGGAATAGTCAATCTCCATGACAAACTCGTATTATCGTTGGAGTTTATCGCGAACATTCTTTTTGAGTTAATTATTACGTTAAGTCTATAATTTTTCAATAAAACTTCTGTTATATCTTCTCCAGTAACTGCATCAAATAGGTATAAGTAAGCACTACCCATTACAGATTTGTCAGATAAATTAGCGATTTTTGTACTTATAAAAATCTCATCACCATGACGTAAAAATCGTGGTGCGTTGGGAATAACCATCAATTCTTTTTGGGTAACCGTTTCTAAACTGGTTGTTTGACTTTCCAAAGTTTTAGTATGTGCTAAAAGCTGTAATTTCCATTTGGTTAAAGCTTCAGGTGTGGTGAAGCTAAAGCTCACGTTGCCTGCTTCATCTGTTTGTAATTGTGGAAAGAAAAAAGCGGTTTCTTGGAGGTTTTTGCGAACTTGAATTTTTGAGAAATCTTCTTTCTTCGTATTAACAACGATGACACCATTCGCGCCTTCTGAACCATATAATGCGGACCCTGCCGCACCTTTTAAAACGTTTGTCGACGTGATATTATCTGGTGGTAAATTAGCCAAAGTTTCAGCACTTGAAATAACACCATCGATAACAATCAACGCTTGATTAGGAACATCAAGAGAACGATTCCCTCTTAAAACGATTCTTGTTGATTTATCCGAATTAATAGCTAATCCTGAAACTTTACCTTGTAGTTCTTCAACCACCACTTCACTAGACTCCATTACTAATTCACCTTCATAAAAATAACTGTTATCCCCAAAATAAAACCCAAACCAATTCAATTGGTCATAACCTTGATGTGGAAACCCTAAATTTAAACGTGGTGTATTTTGTGTTCTAAAGTTTTGAATCCCAAAACTGTAATGCGCTTGCCTTGAAGCATTAGAATTATACATTGGTTTATCTAACGGATAGAATGTCCAATTATGTGGTTGAAACTGATCTAATGAGGCGTCATACATACTGGCTAAAATTTCAGCAGACACTTTTTCACCTTGAGGTCCTTTAATTTTAAAAGCCCATGTTTCATCGGTTCCCGGTTGCAATTTATCTCGGAATGTGGTGGTCTCAATTTCTAAATCGGTTTTAGGATACGGTACCGAAATGATTTCTGTTCCCGATTGAAAACTATTCGAAAAAGCAAAACTATAGTTGACAGCAAATCCGCCAAAATCTGCTTCTGTAACTGGGATTTCAATAATTTTCTTGTTGTTGTTTAGGTTTAAAATATAACTTGAAATCGTTTTTTTGTCTTTCTCAATATCAATCGTAACCATTATGTTTTCGGCTGCTGAACCCATGGTTAGCAAAACAGTATCTCCTGGTTGATAACTACTTTTGTTTGTCGAAATACTAAATAATTGATTGTCAGAAACTGTTTTGTCTTTGTCACTATACAAATTTGTTTTGGCTTCTGCTGTAACCGCTTGACCAAATTTATCGGTACTTTCTAATACAATGACATACAAACCGGAATCCCATTTTTTAATATTTTTTAAGGAAATAGTTTTCGATTTTTCAGTATTAAAATCGGTTTCAAAAACCATGTCGCCTTTTTTCCAATTGTTGGGGTTATCTTCATTCGCATAAGCATCATATGGAAATTTCGCTTTAAATTCAGCTTCTGAAAGCATTTTGTAATCTGGCGCTTCCCAAGGTCTGTTGCGTAAAACCTGTTCTGGTGCTTGCAGTTTATATATTTTAAGCGTTCCAGTTGCTGGTGTAAATTCGCCATTTAAATTTCTGGTATCAATTTCAATACTATGATTTTTAGTGGTTTTGTCTAACGTACTTTCAACAGAAATAGAAGCCGTCATGGCATGATAACCAACATTCACAATAACGGAACTACCGCGTGTTTCACCATTAATATCGGTAACATCGGCTGTGACTTCATAGTTAAAAATCGGTAAGGTATTTTTGTCAATACTACTATCTGGAATGGCTTTGAATATGATTTCAAATTCGCCTTTATCGTTGGTGGTACTTTCACCATGGGTAATTTCTTGTGGTTCTGAAAAAGACGCTGGACGATACCAATAATACCAATCTGGATATTGGACTTTCCTATGAACCCGATACACTACTTTGGCATTGGTAATATTACTGCCAGCAAAATCCAATGCAGTTCCTTTTACCGTTATAGAATCATTAATTTTAAAGGTTTCTGTAATCGGTTTGAAGGTGGTTTCAAACTTTGGACGTTTGTATTCTTCTACTGAAAAATACGTGCTTGCATTTCCTAAATGATGTGATTTTCCTAATAATTGGATTCTAAAACCACCAGTTAACCCAGTATTCGGCAAAATAAATTCACCTGAAATAGAACCGTATGCATTGGTTTTTAAAGTTAAACGACTAACCTCTTCACCATTTACATTATATAAAATAGCATCGGTTTCTTCATTTGCCAGAACTTCAGATTTACCATCGGTTGTTTTTATAGAAATCCCTTTAAAATAAACCGTTTGTCCAGGTCTGTAAATACTTCTATCCGTAAATAGGAAACCTTTATAGCTAATAGGATCTTCGTTTTGTTTGTATTCCGGATTAATATAATAATCACCAAAATAGGCTTTTTCCGTTTTAGAATTGACTTCAATTTTTACCTGTGTCCAACGACTTTGTGTTTTTGAAATTTCAACGTTTCCATCTAAATCTGATTTAACGGTTTTGTGTTTAAAATCACCATTGTAATTCTCCTTGTATGCTATTTTAACAGTCAGATTAAGGATGGGTTGTCCATTTGTTCTATTAATAAATTGATAGGTTTGTTTGTCGTTTTCCGTTTTATCCACCAAAGCAATATTGGTAATTTGAAGTGTTTGAATAGCAAATGTGTTCGCTTCGTTTTTCGCTGAAGCCACAATCAGAAAGCGACCATTTTCCATGGCTGGCAACAAAATTTCCGTTTGATGTTGTTGGTAATCACCTTCATTTTTTAAGTTGGCTTGCCAAGATTTTGAAACCGTCAATTTTTTTACAAACGCCAATTGTTCATCATCTCTATAAATTTTGCTGAAGGCTTCAAATTCATTTTCGTTGAGCTTATAGGCTTTTAGATCTAACGATTTTAAGTTTTTGTATGTCACTAACATTCTGCCATCTTGCTGAATAGGTGAATAGCGTTCTGCACGTACTTGCAGACTTTGGAGTTCTATTAGTTTTTGTACAACAGCACATTTTTTAGCTGCTATACTTTTCGGAAAGTTCTTAATTACGGTTGCGCAAAGGTCATAGGCTTCTTTAATTTTCCATTGCAATTCTGGTGCTGTTTTTGGTTCATAGTGTCCGCCTTGTTCGAAATATAATTGTGCGATTTCAAAAGCGTATAATGCAGATTCCTCTGACGTATAATTAGCACGCGATTCTTTTAAAGTTTCTAAAAACACCGTTTCTTTATTGCTGAAAGTGGCATGGTCTTTTACGAATTTTAAACGCGCAATATCAATATCAACTAATGCTTTTGTGTTGTTATTTTTTAGGTGAAATTGAATCAGCTTCTGATAGGTTTTTAAAGCCTGAAGCTGCAAGGATGTGCTATCTATTGAGGTGATTTCAGCTTGAGAAAATTCAACTGCTGGACATGAAAATTTTGGATTATTAATTTCAAATTTATAAGCTGGTTGGCTGATGCTGTTTTCATCTGTTTTATAAAAATTGAGCGCTGTATTTGCTAATAAATCGTAAAGCGTTGGTCTGAATTGTTTGGAGTTTGATTGCGAATAAATAATAGCATCAAAATCGGAAATTGGTGTTTGTTGAAGCATCAACACATTTGCTAAAGATAGGTTGTATTGCGTTTGAATTTCCGTAAATAACGTTTCTAAATCCCACGTCCTGAAATCGGTTTCATCTACTTTTTCTGCCGTTTTTGTTCGGTTGTAAAATTGCCACCTGTTTTGTTGAAAATATTGCCAGTACATGGTAGCCAGCATATTCTGTAAAACATGTTTTGTAGGGGATTTGCTTTGTGCTATTTCTTTCTTGAAATCTGTAATAATTTGTAGTTGCGCATTTTCTTCTAATGTTAATGCATACTTGCTTTTATATAGCAAAGCTTTAATCACTAGTGGTTGATTATCTTCCTGTTTCGCTTTTTTTGAAATTTGCAAAACGATATCTAAAGCCGATTTCGGTAAACCTTCGTTTTCAAGTTTTTCAACCGATTTCCATAGCGAATCATAATCGCTGTTTTGTGCTTCGGTGAAATTGGCAAATAATACGATCATTGCGAGTATGGTGATGTGTTTCATGTGTTTGTTCTTATTGATATTCCTTAAAATAATGTGGAAAAGGTCAGGTTAAAAATAGGCATTTCAGAATCGATTTCCATGTTTTCACCTATGCTCTTTCAGAATGTTTTTCAATTTCAATAATACATTCAAAAGTTGTTCCAAAAAAAGGGAATTGGGTAAATGGTTGCTTTGAATTAGTGAGGCGTCATTTTGGGTAAGGGAAATTTCTTCAAAATCAGAAATGGAATAGAAGTTAAAACGACTAATACTAAAAACCATTTTGAATAGTTATCTTTGAATAATCGATTACTTTAATATGAAAAAGCTGCTTTTATGTTTATTAGTTCCCGTTTTTACAATGGCACAGCAGACCTTGGATGATGTTGCGTTATTATTGGAACAGAAATATTATAAGCAAGCCGAAACCCTAGTGAAACCGTATGTAAATTCGAATCCAACAAATCAAAGAGCAGTCGAATTATTAGGCGATGCTTATGGGTATCAAGCCAAATGGGATGCAGCCATAAGTCAATATAAAAAATTGGTAGCTATGGATTCCAAGCAAGCCAATTTCCAGTATAAATATGGAGGCGCTATGGGAATGAAAGCTTTGGAAATAAATAAAGTGAGTGCTTTAATGCTCATAGGTGATGTGGAAGACGCCTTTTTGAAAGCTGCCGAATTGGATAGTAAACATATTGATGCACGCTGGGCTTTGGTGGAATTGTATATGCAACTGCCAGGCATTGTTGGTGGTAGTGTGAGAAAATCTTTAAAATATGCCCATGAGTTGGAAGCGCTTTCAACAGTGGATGGGTATTTGGCTAAAGGCTATATTTATGAATATGATGATGAACCGGAATTAGCCGAAAAATATTATAAACTGGCTATTACAACTGGAGGTTCTATTACTTGTTTTGATAAATTATCGAACTTTTACGAAAAGCAACAGCAACCAGAAAAAGCGATTGCTACTATTGAAGCATCTCAAAAAAAGCATGAACGAAATGCCGTTCATTACCAAATAGGAAAAGTGGCTGCCGAATATAATTTGCAATTAGAAAAAGGGGAAAGCTGCTTGAAAAGGTATATCGCGAATTATTCCGTGGAAGATGGTGTGCCAAAAGCTTGGGCAAATTACCGATTAGCACAGATTTACAAACACCAAAAACGGAAAAAAGAAGCACTTAAATATATTGATTTAGCCCTAGCGGAATTACCTGAAATTGATGTTTTTTCGGTTGAAAAAGCGGCTATTTTAAATCTCTAGAAACTTAATAATTTGCATTCATTCACATTTCTACTTCCAATTGCAATGTGTATATTTGAACTCTACAATATCTAGTTATGAACGTACATTTTATAGCCATAGGCGGTGCTGCCATGCACAATTTAGCCATTGCTTTACACAATAAAGGCTACCAAGTTACTGGTAGTGATGATACTATTTTCAATCCGTCTAAATCCCGTTTGGAAGCCAAAGGTTTATTGCCAGAATCATTTGGGTGGTTTCCAGAAAAAATAAGTTCCAGTTTGGATGCTATTGTTTTAGGCATGCACGCCAAAGCTGATAATCCGGAATTGCTAAAGGCTCAAGAACTCGGTTTAAAAATATATAGTTATCCGGAGTTTCTGTACGAACAATCTAAAAACAAAACCCGCGTAGTTATTGGCGGAAGTCATGGGAAAACCACGATAACGTCTATGATTTTACACGTGATGCATTTTCATAATCGCGATGTAGATTATATGGTTGGTGCCCAATTGGAAGGTTTTGATGTGATGGTGAAACTAACCGAAGCCAATGATTTTATGGTTTTGGAAGGCGATGAATATTTAAGTTCGCCCATTGATATGCGACCAAAATTTCATTTATACAAACCCAATATTGCCTTGTTGAGCGGTATTGCTTGGGACCATATTAATGTGTTTCCAACCTATGAAAATTACGTAGATCAGTTTAAAATATTTGTAGATAGCATTGTTAAAGGTGGCAGTATAACTTACAATGCAGAAGATGCTGAAGTCGCTCGTGTTGTAGAAGACTCTGAAAATACCATTCGTAAATTACCCTATTATACACCAGAATATACCGTTGAAAACGGCGAAACACTTTTAGAAACACCTGAAGGACCGTTGCCAATTGAAATTTTCGGTAAACACAATCTGAATAATTTAGCAGGAGCGAAGTGGATTTGCCAGCACATGGGAATTGACGAAGATGATTTCTACGAAGCCATTGCCACCTTTAAAGGAGCTAGCAAAAGACTAGAAAAAATTGCCGAAAGTAAAACTAGTGTTGCTTATAAAGATTTTGCCCATTCACCGAGTAAAGTGTCTGCAACAACGCAAGCTGTAAAAGCGCAATATGAAGATAAAACCGTAATTGCGTGTTTGGAATTGCATACCTATAGTAGTTTGAATGCGGAGTTTTTAAAAGAATACAAAGGCGCTTTAGATGCTGCTGATGTGGCTGTTGTTTTTTATTCACCACATGCGGTTGAAATTAAGAAACTAGATGCTGTTTCTCATGTACAAATTGCCAATGCTTTTGAGCGTGACGATTTAATAATTTATACCAATCCCGAAGAATTTAAAACCTTCTTGTTTTCTCAAGACTTTAATAACAAAGCCTTGTTGCTCATGAGTTCTGGGAATTATGGTGGATTGGATTTTGATGTGGTTAAGGGGTTGTTGAAGTAGTTTTGGGTATCGTTTAGATTTCGTAAAATTGTTAATTTTAACTGATTTGTCTTTAATTTTCGCAAGTAGGCTAGGAACAATCAATTGATTTTATCTTTTAATATGTTAGGTTTTATCGTGATTATTTCTATATAAACCTCTAAATAGGTTGTTTTCTTTCATGATATTATAGTCTCTTTTCTTGAGTAGATCTTCTAATCTTTCTTCTAGGTTTTTTAGATCTATTGAAAGATGAACTAATTCTTCTTCATTGTTCAATTTATCATAAGGCTGTTCTTCCAACATTTGTTGTCTTAACTTATATCTCTCTATTTTATCCCTTGTATGATTTATTTTGTGATCATAAAAGTTGTTTCTATCTCTTTCTCTTCTTGCTCGTTCTTCCTTTCTTTTAAGAAATTCGTTATACTTACTTTCTTTAATTCTTTCAATTTCCTCTATTTCCGCTCGTTTAATTTCCTTTATCTCTTCGAGTGCTTTTCTATTACCTCTTTCTTTTAGATGATCAAGACCATATGATAAAAATCTTTCTGAAGAATACATATGAAAATCGACATTAGCCTCTTTTTTTATTTCCTCAACTAATTCTTGTCGAGGTCCCATATTTCTTCCATCCTTTATTTTCCACCACCAATCCATTTTACGCTCATCTGTAATTAAGATAATTGGTTTTTTTTCTTTTTTTGCTTTGTCAATTACTTGTTTCCATAAAACTAAATCTCCATACTTTCGGTTTCCTTGCTTTGTCTTATCATCTTCAAATCCAGGTGGAATTTTTTTTTCATACCGCTTCTCTCCACCTTCATATATTTTAGCTAAATCCTCTTCGTTATATTCCGAGGTAATTTTTTTATTAAAAATTGATGAGAGTTCAGTATAAATAATATCGTCTTGTAAAAAGTCACAATATTTTTTTATGCTATTTTCTACTTCTTCGTTAACATCTTTAAAAACTGTTTTTAAAGAAGTGTGCAGTTTGCTGGATAAAAAAGGTGGTTTACTTGTTGATTGTAAATCACTTTCTATTTGACTTATTTTCGAAATGAATTCTTTATAGGCTTTTTCTTGATCAGCTATTACCTCATATCTATTACGATTATATTCTAATGCTGATTGATGCGGAAGACAGATTTGAGAAGAGAATTTTTTAATTAAGTCGAGTAGCGCTTTTCTCGTATCATTTGAATATCTATATAAATTTAATAAAACATTAGCATCAAAACATATAATTCCATCATCCCATATTTTTTTAATATCAGATTCACTCTTTTTATTATACCCTGGAAATATGTCTCTCATTTTTTTACTGTTTAATTAAATTATCCATAGCACCATGATACAAATCCGTCTTTATGATTCATGGCACTTGTATCCTACCTATCGGTAAACAGCAAGCAAGTTCGTCTTATTTTTTCAAAGCCACAATAAGTAGTTCTACGTATATTATATTAATTATCGTAATTAATTAGAAATCGCACATCTATAAAAAAACCACAAAACAATAAACCCAAATAAAGGCCGTTAAACTATACAGAACCAACCAACCAACCTATCCTTTATTCGAAGCAAAATTACGTTTTTTAACCACCTTAATTTTTTAAAATATGATACGTAATTTGTTAATTATTCTTGTTTTAGTATGTGCTTTTTCCTGTTCTTCAGATGATGATACTGGAACGCAACCAGCCAATGAAATTAGCGATCCTGGATTTTATGGTTTGCAAATTGGGAATTCATGGGTTTATAAAAGCTATCAATGGAATTCAAGCACAGAAACCTATGATAATACAGGCGTTGTAGATTCTATAAGTATTATTGGTACAGACCTAATTGATGGTAAAACCTATTTCAAATTTAGACGATTAACAACTGGGAATACTAGTAATGCACCACTTTTAAGCCTTAATGGTGAGTATTTTGAGCATGTAAGAGATTCCTTGGGAAATCTTATTTATGATGATGGCAGCATAAAATTTACGCATTCCGATTTAACGGAACGAACTATTACGATTCAATCTTGGGGAACTATTTTTGAAACGTTAACAGAAAATGAAGCGTCAATGACTGTAGAAGCAGGTATTTTTACTTGTAACTATTCAGAGCGTTATTCTAAATCACCAGAAGGCGACCTATTTCCGGGTTTAGATCGTTTTTATTATGCGGAAGGTGTTGGGCTTATTTATGATACAAATTCATTTGTCAGCACAGCATTTCATGCTGTTGAGCGTCGTTTGGATAGTTATAATGTGCAGTAAAAACGTAAATCTAAATTTAACCTACTGGTTACGGTTGCCTTAGCGCATAAACGGCATTTTTCAAATTATCTGCATCTTGTTTGCCAACGACTAGTTTAAAACCATTGCGTTCTAATAAATTTATGGACGCTGTATTGTTTTTCTGTGTGTAAGCTTCTATGTTGTCTAGATTTAACGTATTAAATCCAAAACGGAGGATGTTTTTTAAGGATTCATCCATAATACCTTTGCCTTGGGCAATTGGGTTTAAATCGTAGCCAACTTCTGCGGTTTTTCTGTCCGCTGAAAAATTCCATATAGAAATACTCCCTAACATCTGGTCTTTGCCTTGTTCGGTAATTACCCAATAGTAGGAGGTGTTTGTATCAATAGCTTGGCTAATTTTATCAATAAAAGCGATAGCTTTTTCTTGTGTTTCCGCAGGTGGCCTTTTTACAAATTTATTGACATCTGTATCCGAACGCAAATAGGAAATAGCTTCCCAGTCGGTATGTGTTAGTTTTCGGAGCAGTAAGCGTTCTGTTTTTATTTCTGTGAATAAACTCATGTGGATTTATAAGTAAGTTAAAATTAGGCAATAAATTATACACGGCCTAAGTTAACTTTTTGTTAGTTTTTCAGCGGTAATTCCTCCTCAATTAATTTTTTTATTTCTTCAAATTGGTTTTTCAAACTCATATGAAAAAGCAGTTGCGAGTTTGATTGGAAAAAGTGATTATCTATAAGGTTTTCAAATTGCTCATTGTTGATTAAATCTTTGTTATGTGAAAAGTTGAATTTAGAATCGCCTAAATCATATCCTGAAAATTTTTGGTCCATGGTTCTAAAGTTGAAATTTTTAAATAAAAATGGCTGTAAAATTTGATCATTATAGTGAGAATACGTTTTATCAGCTTCTGATATATTTTCAATAACAGAAGGTAAACCGTACAATTTACTTTTCAAATCATCAGAACCTATTAAAGCTACTTTTCCGGTGTTTAACCCTTCATTCAGCGTTCCTGTTCTTACTTTATTATTTACGCCCATAATAGAAACGAAAATCAGGCTGTCTAAAGATTTTAAACTTTCATCATTTGGCTGTTTATTAATGAGTTCAAGGATTCCTTTTGAACTCATTACCATACTTTTAATTTTCTTAATTTTAATATTGATTAGTACAATGTTTTCATTGACCTCCGTTAGCAGTCTTTGATTAAATTTAATGGACTCACTTTTGTTTGTCCTATCAATATTCCAATTGTTTATTTGAAGCGCAAGTAAAATACCGATAACGACAAGGGTAATTTCTCCAATGGCATAAATAAGATATTTACTAAATTTATTTTCCGTAATTAATCGTTGACGAATTTTCCGAAATATTTTTATCATTGAAGTAGTTGATTAGTTTCTTTAAATGTATGATAATTAATCAACTAAAGGGGTGATTCATAATGAAGGCTAACGTGTTTGTGAATTATTAGTAGCGTGGTTAAGCAATTAATGTAACAAATAAAAACGAGATAAAAATTAGTGTCTGCCAATAGACAGGCGTGATTCCCGACGCTTCGGGAGTCTTAAGTAGGCTAGAAGCAGACCATTAATTTATATGCTGTTGAAAACCGGTTTTTATTTTGAATAAGCACCCGATGAATACGTTAGTTCATAACTGTGCGTATAGATTTCAAATACTATTCCAAATGGATCTTCAACATAGCACATTTTGAAAGGCTTATCATTTGGGTAGTATTCTCTAATTGGCATTCTTTGCTTTCCGCCATAAGCCAAAATTTTCTCAATGAGCTCTTCTATATTTGGATCTTGTACACAAAAATGAAATAAACCCGTATTGAAAGGATTAAAGTCCGGTGCTTCTTTAATGCCATTTGGAAACGAAAATAATTCTATTCCAATACCATCAGAAGTGGCTAAATGAGCAATTTCAAACTCCGTCCAATCGTTTCCAAAAACGTCAATGCACATTTGACCTATAGCAGTTTCCTTTTCTTTTTTTACTTTTGAAGGCTCCATAATAATATACCAACCCATAACTTCTGAATAGAATTTTACGGCTTCTTTAATATTAGGAACTGTTATTCCGATATGCGAAAATGATTTTGGATAATTTTTATTAGTAGTCATAAGTTTTATTTTAGATTGCAAATTTAATCTATATTTGCTTAATTGGCAATAACTTACTAAAAAGTGGTATAGTTACTAAAACGAGTAAAATAATGATAATCAGTAATATAAAGTTGTATTTTGAATAAAGATAATAGTTGTCCCTTGAATTATACTATGAATTTGATAGGGACAAAATGGAAACCATTAGTTCTATTTCATTTATTAGAAGGCGGTTTGCGTTCAGGAATGTTACAAAAGAAAATTCCAGGAATTTCAAATAAAATGTTTATACAAACGGTAAGAGATTTAGAAAAAGATGGTCTTATAACTAGAAAAGTTTTCCCTGTGGTTCCTCCTAAAGTGGAATACAGTTTAACTCTTAGAGGGAAATCACTTGAAAATATTTTAAGAAGTTTGGATAAATGGGGCTTGGAAGATTGTTAGGATTAATTCACTGTGATTGACTTCAAACTTGTTACCTAAAATAGGACATAACCAAAGCCGACTTTTAAATATATTCACAAATCGAACCCATTTCCCATTAAATCAAAACCATACCGTTTTCATATATTTATATTTCCATTTTTTCAATTTTTATTAAATTGCAGCCATGAATAATAATTTTGAAAATGAGTTTTTTGGTATCGGGATTCAAAATGGTAAAACGCCAGAAAACTTGGGTGTACTTTGGCGTTCGGCTCAAAATCTAGGTGCAAATTTTATATTCACCATTGGAAATCGCTATGCCAAACAAGCTTGCGATACGCATAATGCCGTAAAAGCTATGCCGTATTTTCATTATGAAACCTTTGACGATTTTCTAAAAAACCTGCCTAAAGGCGCCCGAATTGTTGGTGTAGAATTAACAGACCAAGCCGAAAATTTAGAAACCTTTCACCATCCAAGACGCTGTGTGTATTTGTTGGGTGCGGAAGATCATGGTTTGTCCAATCAAGCCATTGAAAAGAGTCATTTTTTAGTTAAATTTAAATCGGAATTAAGCCTCAACGTATCCGTAGCTGGAAGTATTGTTATGTATGATAGAGGAATAAATAAACCAAGGTCGTAACTTTGCCACTATAAAACTCATGAGTATGAATCATAAAGCTGGATTTGTAAATATTATTGGAAACCCAAATGTTGGGAAATCCACATTAATGAATGCCTTTATTGGCGAAAAACTATCCATTATAACGTCCAAGGCGCAAACTACGCGTCATCGTATTTTGGGTATTGTTAATGGCGATGATTTTCAGATGGTTTTATCAGATACGCCAGGAATTATTAAACCTGCTTATGAAATGCAGGAATCCATGATGGATTTTGTTAAATCGGCTTTTGATGATGCCGATGTGCTTATTTATATGGTTGAAATAGGCGAAAAGGAACTGAAAGATGAGGCGTTTTTCAACCGAATTACCAATTCTACAATTCCTGTTTTATTACTTTTAAATAAAATTGATAAATCAGATCAAGATCAACTAGAAGAGCAAGTTCAATTATGGGCCGCTAAAGTGCCAAATGCTGAAATAATGGCTGTTTCTGCTTTAGAAGGTTTTGGCGTTCGTGAAGTGTTTGATAGAATTATCGAATTACTTCCAGAATCACCACCATTTTACCCGAAGGATCAGTTAACAGACAAGCCAGAGCGGTTTTTTGTAAATGAAATTATTCGTGAGAAAATATTAATGCATTACAAGAAAGAAATTCCATATGCGGTTGAAATTGATACCGAAGAGTTTTTTGAAGAAGATGACATTATTCGTATGCGTTCCGTGATTATGGTAGAGCGTGAAACCCAAAAAGGGATTATTATTGGCCATAAAGGTTCGGCTTTAAAACGCGTAGGTGTGGAAGCTAGAAAAGATTTGGAAAAGTTTTTTGGAAAGCAAGTCCACTTGGAATTATATGTAAAAGTGAATAAAAACTGGCGAAGCAATCAACGTCAATTAAAGCGTTTTGGGTATAATCAATAGTGGTATTATGCTTTTGTGTATTTGATGAAAATTGGTCAGTTCGCGTAAATTTCGCTTTCAAATTATAATGAATAAGCTTATTCTTTAATAATTTTTTTCATGAAATCATGGAGCTCATGCATTTGGTCTTTACTAGAATCACGACCAATACGCCCTGCAAAATACATACCTATCCAAATAATAACCATCAAGACCATGACACCAACTTGAATGGCATATTCGTTGTCTAAAGTCCAATTGGAATACGCCCAAATTCCAAAACCAACAAACAAACCACCTACAATAAAGTGAAAAAACATAAACATGGTCCAAACCGTTGGGTTGGGTCCAAATAATCCGTGAAGCATGGCGGTATTATGGTTTACTTCATTAATTTCTAATTGCAATTGTGGCGACCAGAAATGCTGTTTATGCTGGGGTAATTTCAGAAAAACATGATCGTCAATTATAGAAATAATATAATCAGATTGTTGCTTTTTGGCATCAGCAAATAGCTGAATAACGGCCGTATTGCTTTGTGGAAGCTCCTTTTTAAAGCGTGGACGTAATACAATTTCTTCTGTTTGGAGACTCATTATTATCTGACTATTAAGTTCTTAATTACCTAAATACGAATTCTTTTTTAAAAATACATATTTTAAACATGCACTAAATATAACGAAATCATTAGCTTATCATTATATTTGCACAAAATTTTGTAATAACATGAGTAATATAGTTGCCATAGTTGGTCGTCCAAACGTTGGAAAGTCCACCTTCTTTAACCGTTTAATTCAACGTAGAGAAGCTATTGTGGATGCCACAAGTGGTGTAACCAGAGATCGTCATTATGGAAAAAGTGACTGGAATGGTCGTGAGTTTTCATTAATAGATACTGGAGGTTACGTAAAAGGAAGTGATGATGTTTTTGAAGCTGAAATAGATAAGCAAGTTGAAATTGCTATTGAAGAAGCTGATGCTATTATTTTTATGGTAGATGTAGAATCTGGCGTAACTGGCATGGATGAAGATGTTGCTCAATTACTGCGTAAGGTATCCAAACCTGTTTTTTTAGTTGTCAATAAAGTTGATAATGGTAAGCGTGCAGAAAATGCTGTGGAATTCTATTCACTAGGTTTAGGTGATTATTTCACCATTGCCAGTATTAATGGTAGTGGAACTGGTGATTTGTTAGATGCCCTTGTTGAAGCTTTACCATTAAAAGAAATTGTAGAAGAAACTGAATTGCCACGTTTTGCAGTTGTTGGTCGTCCAAATGCTGGGAAATCATCATTTATAAATGCCTTAATTGGAGAAGACAGATACATTGTAACGGATGTTGCTGGAACCACAAGAGATTCGATTGATACGAAATATAACCGTTTTGGTTTCGAATTTAATCTGGTTGATACAGCGGGAATTCGTAAGAAATCGAAAGTTAAAGAGGATTTAGAATTTTATTCAGTTATGCGTAGTGTGCGTGCTATTGAACATTCCGACGTTTGTTTGGTGGTTCTTGATGCCACACGTGGATTTGATGGCCAAGTTCAAAACATATTCTGGTTAGCCGAACGAAACCGTAAAGGGATTGTTATTTTGGTTAATAAATGGGATTTGGTTGAAAAAGACACCAAAACAACCAAGGAATTCGAGAAGCATATCCGAGAACAAATGGAACCATTTACGGATGTGCCCATTGTTTTCATCTCCGTATTAAATAAACAACGTATTTATAAAGCTATTGAAACGGCTGTTGAGGTTTATAATAACCGAAACAAAAAGATCAAGACTAGTAAGCTGAATGAAATTATGCTGCCTATTATTGAAAACTATCCACCACCAGCTTACAAAGGTAAGTTTGTGAAGATAAAATACATTATGCAGTTGCCAACACCACAGCCGCAGTTTGCTTTTTTCTGTAATTTACCACAGTATGTAAGAGATGGTTACAAGCGATTTTTAGAAAATAAACTGCGTGAACATTTTGATTTCCATGGTGTTCCTGTTAGTGTTTACATGCGTAAAAAGTAGATTAGAAAAATTCTCAGTAATAAACAAACCCATTTGCAGTTGCAAGTGGGTTTTTGTTTGTCTTTAATGTTTCATTTGTAAGATTTTATAACAAAAGTTTATGCTTTTTTTAAGACCCTTCATACTTTAAACATTTTATATTCGTTTCCTTAAAAACCCAACCAAAATCATCAATCAATCATGAAGAATTTATTCTTTGTCGTCTTCTTTTTTGCTATATCAGTAGCGTTTTCGCAATCTAGACCTATTCAAATTTCAGGTAAAATTATTTCTGTAGATGAACAATTACCGTTAGAATCTGCAACCGTTCACTTGGAGCGTTTGTCGGATAGTACGGTTATTACCTATACTATTTCAGATAAAGAAGGTAAATTTAGTTTGGAAGATCGTATTTCAGATAAATCAGTAAAACTGCACGTCTCCTATGTAGGTTATAGAACCTATACGAAAACCATTTCGTTAAGTAATCCAGTGGTTAATTTAGAAACCATAAATTTAGATGTGAGTAATGAATTGGATGAAGTGGTAATCAAATCAACGGCACCAATTACTATTAAAAAAGATACTTTAGAGTTTAATGTGAGTTCGTTTAAAACGAAAAAAGACGCAACTGTTGAAGATCTTTTAAAAGAATTACCAGGTGTTGAAGTTGATGAAGACGGTAAAATAAAAATTAACGGTAAAGAGGTGAATAAAATTCTTGTTAATGGAAAGCCCTTTTTTGGCGATGATCCTACCATTACTACTAAAAACCTAACAAAGGAACTTATTGAGAAAATTCAAGTTGTGGATACAAAAACCAAAGCAGAAGCATTTTCAGGCGAGGAAGTAGATGGTGAAAGTAAAACCATTAATTTAACCATTAAGGAAGAAAATAACAAAGGTGTGTTTGGTCGTGTAGCAGCAGGAGCAGGAACTAACGATCGTTATGAAGGTGCAGGAATGCTAAATTATTTTGATAACGATAGACGTATAAGTGTGCTGGCTGGTGGCAATAATATTAATTCGCCAGGATTTAGTTTTGGTGAAATCCGTAAAATGTTTGGCGGTGGTTATAGCATGTCCATGTCAGGTAATGGTTCATTTACAATTGATGGTCGGTCTTTTGGTGGTGGAGAAGGGATTACCAAATCGCAAAATGCAGGTTTAAATTATGCAGATAAAATTGGTGAAAAAACAGATGTTGCAGCCGATTATTTCTTCTCTGGAAGTAGTTCTGAAAACAAAACTGCTTCCCAACGTGAAAATATTTTACCAGATTCCCGATACTATACTAATTCCGTTTCTAGTAGCTATAATGATAGTGATAGTCATTCTGCCAATGTGGGATTTGATATTGAAGTAGATTCTACGTTTTTAATTAATGTTGATCCGTCATTCAGATATTCTAAAAGTACCAATACCTACAATGCTGATGAAGAATCTTTAAATGATGAAAGAATATTAACCAACAATTCAACATCCAATTCCTATGTAGAGAATACAGGTAAGAATTTTCGAAACAATATTAATATCACCAAAAAGTTTGGTAATAAAGGTGCATTTGTAAGAGTGAATTTAACCAATGAAATTAATACACGAGAATCTGAAGATTTCTTAACATCTGAAACCAATGTTTATGGTGAAGATGTAAACAATCCTAATAACCCAGATTACGTTTTAATAGATCAAACCGAACGTGATCAATTTACTAATGGAGAAGGTGATGTTACTAATTTTAAATCCAGTGTTAATTACCGTTTGCCATTAATTGCAGAAAAACTGTTTTTAGATTTTGATTATGCCTACGCACGTGATAAAAGTACCGATACCAAAAGTACTTTTGATAAAGATACGCAAGGTGATTTCACGGTTTTTAATGAAGATTTAAGTACGGACTTTGAATATTTAGATGAAAGTATGACGCCTGGTATTGGTTTAAGTTTTCGTAACAAAATATGGTCATCAAGAATTGGATTTAATTATGTGTATAGAACATTAGGCAACACGGATTTATTACGTCCAGAATTAAGTATTGAAAAACGTTTTGAAGCCATGGAATTAAATGGTTATTTACGTTATAAGTTTAATCAAAAATCATCTTTTTGGTCTAGCTATCGTTTAAATAATGAGCCGCCAAGATTGTCGCAATTACAGGCATTTCAGAATGTATCTGATCCTTTGAATACTATTGTTGGTAATCCGGATTTGGAACCATCTAACAGTCATCGTATAAATTTAGGTTTTAATGCGTTCGATTGGCAGAAACGAACAGGATTCTATTCCTATGTTGGTGGTACATTTACGCAAAACCAAGTGGTTTCTAAAACAACAGTTGATGATAATTTTGTAAGAACAACAACCTTTGCAAACGTAGATGGTAACTATCAGTTTTATGCCAATTTGGATTATAGCAAGGATGTTAAAATAGATAGTTTACGAACGGTAAAAGTAAGCGTTGGTGTTAATGGAAATTTAAGACGAAACATTAACTTTAATAACGATGTTCAATATGCGAGTAAAGTGCGAGAATTATCGCCAGAAGTTGGCCTTCGTTTTACTTGGAAAGATGTTATGGAATTCAGACCGCGCTACTCTGTTTCTTTTACAAAAAACAAATACGATTTAGCTGAATTTGAAGATCGCGAATTTTTAGAGCATAATTTAAATTTATCAACGGCGCTTTTCCTACCTAAAAAGTTTGAATGGCGAAATGATGTCGATTTTAATTACAATCCAAACATTGGTGCCGGGTTTCAAAAAAGCGCATGGTTTTGGAATTCTACTTTAGCATATTCGATATTAAAGGACGCTGGAACTGTAACCTTAAAGGTGTATGATTTACTAGATCAGAATACGAATGCTAGACGAACGGCTACTCAAAACTACATTCAGGATTCACAAAGTACCGTTTTGGAACAATATTTCATGTTAAGCTTTAGCTGGAAATTTAATAGTTTAGGGAGTAAAGGTGAAACCAAGGACGATAACTTCTATTGGGATTAAGCATCTTTAATAACTTCAATTTTTGATAAATAAAAAGCCATTTTAGTATACACTAAAATGGCTTTTTTATTTTTCTCTATTCTCTATTCTCTATTCTCTATTCTCTATTCTCTATTCTCTATTCTCTATTCTCTATTTTTGATTACCAACCTCCAGAAGCGCCACCACCTCCAAAGCCTCCGCCTCCGAAACCACCGCCAAAGCCGCCGCCTCCAAAGCTACCTCCAGAAGACCCTCCGAAACCACCTGATGAACCGCCAAAGCCACCACGTCCCATATTACTTAAAATAATAGCGTCCAAAATGCTAAAGCCTCCAGATTTATTACTTCCAGAACCATTGTTTCCGCCACCACGTCGGCTTTTAGAAATAGCGATAATGATAAAAATAAATACAATAAAGAGGAAAAATAAAAAGCCTATTGGAGAGCCGCTGGAATCACTTTGTCGTGACCCTTGGTATTCGCCAGTCATTACTTCAAAAATAGCATCAGCACCTCGGTTTAAGCCACCAGGATAATTGTTTTGTTTAAAGAAAGGGATGATATCATTTTGTATTATACGTTTGCTCATGGCGTCTGTAAGCAAATGCTCCACACCATAACCTGTATTAATGGCAATTTTCTTGTCATTACGCGCTAGTAAAATTAAAACACCATTATCTTCTTTTGCTTGACCAATTCCCCATTTTTCACCCCATTGTGCACCCAAATAATTAATGTTTTCACCATTGGTTGATGAAATAATAGCGACCACAATTTGCGTAGAAGTCGTATCAGAATACTTCACTAATTTATTTTCTAAGGCACTTTTTTCTGGAGCCGATAATAAACCGATATAATCATAAACACTCGTTTGTTCTTTCGGGATTTCAGGAATAGTAAACTGCGCCAAACCAGATTGCATACCTACAAACAGCATAACACAAATAAGGCTAAACTGTTTAAAAGTTGTACGTGTAAAAATGTAATTTTTTAAGTTAGGCATGTTTGGTTTTTATCCTTTTGAAATGGTATCAGGTAACTCATTCTTATCATTGTGCTCCCAAGGGAAATGTTGTTCTAAAGCCTTGCCAGCTTTTAAAATTCCATCTACTAAACCTTGTTTAAAGTTCCCGTGTTTAAATTGAGTTTGAATGGCATTACGGGTCGTGTCCCAGAAATCATCTGAAACCACATCGTTAATGCCTTTGTCACCAAAAATCACAAAGTTTCTATCTTCTACAGCCACATAAATTAATACGCCATTTTGTTGCTTCGTATTATCCATTTTTAAATAATGGAAAACTTCCATAGCACGATCAAAGACATCAATCTTGGCTGTTTTTTCTAAATGAACACGTATTTCTCCAGAGGTGTTTTTTTCAGCTTCGCGAATAGCAGCAATAATAGCTTGCTCTTCATCTGCAGTTAAAAATTCTTCAATTTTAGACATAGTTCTTAAAATTCAAAATCAACATCAGGTGCATTTTCACTTCCTGGATCGGCTTTATATCTTGGCATTTCTTCAAATCCGAAGATTCCTGCTAAAAAGCTTCCTGGGAATTTTTTAATATGCTTATCATAAATATTCACCGATTCATTATAACGGTCTCTTGCTACATTAATACGGTTTTCAGTTCCTTCTAATTGGGATTGTAACTCCAAGAAGTTTTGATTTGCTTTCAATTCAGGATAGCGCTCTACGGAAACTAATAACTTAGATAATGCGCCACTTAAACCAGATTGTGCTTGTTGAAATTGTGCCATATTATCTGCGGTTAAATTGCTGGCATCAATTGTCGTGGACGTAGCTTTAGCACGTGCTTCTATAACTTCTCTTAAAGTTGTACGTTCAAAATCGGCAGCACCTTGAACTGTTTTCACCAAGTTTCCAATTAAGTCGTTACGTCTTTGGTAGGAGCTTTCTACATCTGCCCATGCTGTTTTAGCATCTGCTTCATATTCTACTGCTGTATTATTGAATCCAACAGCCCAAGAGTAAATTGCTACTGCAAGAACTCCAATAATTATAACGGGAATTAACCATTTTTTCATAATAAGTTGTTTTTAGTGTTTTTGTATAATGTTTGTAATTGTTAGTTGTAATTTTTGTGAAAATGTTACAGCTGTTCTTTAATTTTAATGAGTTGTGCTTTTACATCTTCTAACTTGCTAATAATTTCAAAATTATTAAGCGTTTGCTGTTTCTCTTCTTTTAAATGAATTTTGGCGCCATCAAGCGTAAATCCACGTTCTTTAACCAAATGAAAAATGAGTTTTAAATTCTGAATATCATCAGGTGTAAATTTCCGATTGCCTTTCGCATTTTTTTTCGGTTGTAAAACATCGAACTCTTTTTCCCAAAAGCGGATTAAAGAGGTGTTTACACCAAAAGCCTTGGCTACTTCACCAATTCCATAATAACGTTTTTCGGGTAAGTTGATATGCATTAGTCTAAAGATTGGTTTTCAAGCGTTGCATGTTTTAAAAGTTCGTCAAATTCTTCGGCTGAAAGATTGCCATAGTAGAAATTTAACGGATTGATGCGTTCATCATCTTTAAAAATCTCATAATGTAAATGTGCTCCTGAAGAACGGCCTGTATTTCCAACAAAACCAATTAAATCACCACGTTTTACCTTCTGGTTTTTCTTGACGTTATATTTATAAAGATGCCCATACAAACTAACATAACCAAAGCCATGATCAATACGAATATGATTACCATATCCTGACGATTGGCTATCAGCACGCGTTACTACACCATCACCAGATGCGTAAACAGGTGTGCCTCGAGGTGCCGTAAAATCCATACCATAATGGAATTTCCGAACCTTTGTAAACGGATCTGTTCTATAGCCATAACCGGAAGCCATACGTGTTAAATCTTCATTGCTTACAGGTTGAATGGCAGGAATAGCTTCTAATAATTTTTCTTTTTCTTCTGCTAATTTGGCAATTTCATCTAATGATTTGGACTGCACTACAATTTGCTTTTGTAGCATATCAATACGCTTATTGCTTTCTATAATAAGTTTAGAATTATCAAAACCTTCCAAGTTTTTATATCGGTTTACACCACCAAAACCAGCGCGTCTTTGTTCATCAGGAATTGGGTTGGTTTCAAAATATAATCTATAGATATGGTTATCACGATTGGCAACATCCTCCAAAACCAATTGGGCTTGATCCATTTTTTTATTTATCAATTGGTACTGTAATTGCATATTAGCCAATTCGCGTTTTAAAGCTTTTTCTTTAGGCGATTCAATATATTGACTGGTAATAAACATAGTAAGAAAACCAAATAATCCGGCGGCTAAAATAAAAAGCCCGATGTATTTAAAGGTACGTCTTTTCCTGCGCTCAATTTTCCTATAGGAGAGCGTTTCAGAATCGTAATAATATTTTACCTTACTCATTGGCTAAATTTACTATTTTTGCAGTTAATTAGAATAGAATAATTAATTATTCTGCTCGGTAAACAATTAAAATTACATAATTACAGTGCTGGAATTAGCATGGTGATAATATATGTAAGTTATTTCTGTCTATTATTTTTTTTAAAATTATGGAGAGTAAATATATAAATTGTTTAGCACATGGTGGAATTTTAACATAAGCTTACAACCCATTTTCATTTATGAAGTCTCAAGATATACGCTCAAAATTTCTGCAATTTTTTAAGGATAAGCAACATAGCATTGTGCCATCAGCTCCTATGGTTTTAAAGGATGATCCCACTTTAATGTTTGTTAATTCAGGTATGGCACCTTTTAAGGAGTATTTTTTAGGAAATGCAGAGCCTAAAAATAACCGAATTACCGATTCGCAAAAATGTTTGCGCGTTTCCGGAAAGCATAATGATTTGGAAGAAGTTGGTTATGATACCTACCACCATACGCTTTTTGAAATGTTAGGGAATTGGAGTTTTGGCGATTATTTTAAAAAAGAAGCTATTGCTTGGGCTTGGGAATTACTAGTTGATGAGTTCGGGATTGATAAAGATATATTATATGTAACCGTTTTTGAAGGCGATGAAGCAGACGGAATTCCTATGGATCAAGAGGCTTATGATTTTTGGAAAGAATTGATTTCTGAAGATCGCATTCTTATGGGAAATAAAAAGGATAACTTTTGGGAAATGGGAGACCAAGGACCATGTGGACCTTGTAGTGAAATACATGTCGATATTCGTTCAGCTGAAGAAAAAGCCAAAGTTTCTGGTAAAGATTTGGTGAATATGGATCATCCACAAGTCGTGGAAATCTGGAACTTGGTATTTATGCAATACAACCGTAAAGCCAATGGTTCATTGGTACCTTTGCCAAATAAGCATATTGATACAGGTATGGGGTTTGAGCGTTTGTGTATGGTTTTACAAGGCGTAACATCCAATTATGATACCGATGTTTTTACACCGATTATTCGTGAAATAGAAACCATAACAGATAAGGATTATGGTAAGGATGAAAAGATTGATGTTGCTATTCGTGTTATTTCAGATCACGTTCGTGCTGTAGCATTTTCTATTGCAGATGGTCAATTACCAAGTAATACTGGAGCAGGTTATGTAATTCGTAGAATTTTACGTCGTGCCATTCGCTATAGTTTTACATTTTTAGATCAGAAAGAACCATTTATTTATAGGCTGGTAGATGTTTTAAGTAAGAAAATGGGCGAAGCCTTCCCGGAATTGAAATCTCAAAAACAATTGATTGAAAATGTAATTAAAGAAGAGGAAGCCTCTTTTTTAAGAACGTTAGATCAAGGATTGGTGCTTTTAGATGGTATTGTGAAAAACACATCTGGCGATACCGTTTCAGGTGAAAAAGCATTTGAATTATATGACACTTATGGTTTTCCTATCGATTTAACCGCTTTAATTCTTTCTGAACAAGGGCTGAAATTAGACGAAAAAGGATTTAAGGAACATTTAGAAAAGCAGAAAAAAAGGTCGCGTGCGGCTAGTGAAATGTCCACAGACGATTGGACCATTTTAATTAATGATGCTGTTCAGGAATTTATAGGATATGATGCTTTAGAAGCGAAAGTTAAAATTACACGTTATCGTAAAGTGACTTCTAAAAAAGATGGTGATATGTATCAACTGGTTTTTAACTTAACACCATTTTATGCAGAAGGCGGTGGGCAAGTTGGTGACAAAGGGTATTTAGAAGATGCCAATGGCGATATTGTTTATATTCTAGATACCAAGAAAGAGAATAACGTTGTCATGCATTTTGCTAAAAATTTACCAGAAAATATTGAAGATTCATTTACAGCAAGTGTAGATGCGAAACAACGTTATAGAACCGAATGTAATCATACCGCAACCCATTTGCTACACCAAGCCTTACGCGAAATTTTAGGACCACATGTGGAGCAAAAAGGAAGTGCTGTTCATTCTAAATATTTACGATTTGATTTCTCGCATTTCTCTAAATTATCTGCTGAAGAATTACGCGATGTTGAGCATTTTGTAAATGCACGTATTGCTGGAAAATTACCATTGCAAGAACAACGCAACATGCCAATGGATAAAGCTATTGAAGCTGGAGCCATGGCGTTATTTGGCGAAAAATATGGCGATACAGTTCGCATGGTTCGCTTTGGACAATCTATTGAACTTTGTGGAGGAACACATGTGAAAAATACAGGTGATATTTGGTTTTTTAAAATTGTGTCAGAAGGTGCTGTTGCAGCTGGAATCCGACGTATTGAAGCTATTACCAACGATGCCTTAAAAGATTATTTTGTTGATGTAAATAAAGCATTTAATGATATGAAAGCGCTTTTAAACAATAACGAACCCGTTAGAGCACTTCAAAATTTACAAGAGGAAAATAGTAGCCTTAAAAAACAAGTAGAAGGGTTGTTAAAAGACAAAGCAAAAAATTTAAAAGGCGATTTAAAATCAGAATTAACACTAGTAAACGGTGTTCAGTTTTTAGCTAAAAAAATAGATTTAGACGCAGGAGGCATCAAAGATTTATGTTTTGAATTGGGTAGCCAATTTGATAATTTGTTTTTATTATTTGCAGCTGAAAATGAAGGAAAAGCATTATTATCTTGTTATGTTTCTAAAGAATTAGTTGCAAGTAAAGGTTTAAACGCTGGGCAAATTGTTAGAGAATTAGGGAAGTATATCCAAGGTGGAGGTGGAGGACAACCGTTTTTTGCAACAGCAGGCGGTAAAAATCCAGGAGGTATTGAGGAAGCTTTAGAGCAAGCTAAAAAATATTTAATTTCATAGAATGAGATATTGTTTGTTCTTTATTCTGATTTTGTTTTCATGCACTCAAAAGGCAGTAAAGGTTTTAGATAAACCAATTTCTTTGAGCAGTGAAGATTCTATAAAAATGGATAACTACAAAAATCGCGCTTATGAGTTTGACGTGTATTCTCAAGAACGTCAATTATATTTGGATTCAGCGTTACAAATTAAGCCTGACGAAGCCTATTTATGGCAACAAAAGGCCATGCCATTATATAAAGCTCGAAAGTATAGTTTAGGAAAACCCTTTTTAGAAAAAGCCGTTTTATATAATCAAAAAAAATATTTAGATTATAGTGCATTTATGAAATGCATTTTTTCAAAAGAGTATGAAGAATCCATTGAAGAGTTTAAACTTATGAAAGAATTATATGGTGATTCATATATCATGGATCATACTTATAATTTCTATTTGGCTTTAAATTATCTTCAATTGAATAAATTTGAAGAAGCTAAAGATTTTCTGCTAAAAAGTAAAGCACAACAATTTGCCGATTTTCCTGAAAACCCACCAGAAGAAGGCTGTCATTTTTTAGATTGGTTTTATTTAGGTGTAGTTGATTATGAACTTGGAAATTATAATGAAGCTATTGAAAGCTTTGACATGTCATTATTAGTATATACTAATTTTGGAGATGCGATGAATTTTAAAGCCAGATGTTATTATAATATTGGTAATGTAGAAAAGGCTAAAGAATGGATTAATTTGGCAAATGAAAATAGATTTAATACGATAAATGAAGATAATGTTTTTTATGAAATTTATCCATATCAGGTTTATCATAAGCTAATAATTACGGACTAATGAACCTCCAGACAAAAATCCCATTAAAACCACAGACGCATAATCAAATAGATTATCATGCTAACGTGCTTTTATTAGGATCTTGTTTTGTTGAGAATATAGGTCAGAAATTAGACTATTTCAAGTTTCGGAATCTTCAAAATCCTTTTGGAATTCTATTTCACCCATTAGCTATTGATAACCTTATTACAAATGCTGTTACTAAAAAGGTTTATAAAGAAGAGGATGTTTTCTTTCACAATGAACAGTGGCATAGTTTTGAAGTGCATTCTGTATTAAGCAACACGAGCAAAGCTGCTCTATTGGATGAACTGAATGCGCAGATTCAATTAACGCGAGAACAAATTGTAGCGGCCTCACATATTGTTATTACATTAGGAACTGCTTGGGTGTATCGTGATATAGAAAGCGAAACAGTTGTTGCTAATTGCCATAAAATTCCGCAGAAAAAGTTCTCAAAAGAATTGTTGTCAGTGGCTAATATTTTAAAATCTTTACAAGCTTCTGTGCAGCATATTAAAAGTGTGAATCAATCAGCTGACATTATATTTACCGTTTCACCCATTAGACATTTGAAAGACGGTTTTATTGAGAATACACAAAGTAAAGCGCATCTTATAACTGCTATTCACGAGTTATTACATGAAAAATCATCACATGATAATGGCAAATTGTATTACTTCCCGTCTTATGAAATAATGATGGATGAATTACGCGATTATCGCTTTTATGCCGATGATATGATTCATCCAAACCAAACAGCCATCCATTATATTTGGAATGCTTTTAAAACGGTTTGGATTTCTGAAAGTGCATCAAAAACGATGGAAGCTATTGATGAAATTCAAAGAGGATTACAGCATAAACCCTTCAATTCAAATTCCGAAGCGCACCTATTATTTCTTAAAAAACTTTCGGAAAAAAAAGAAAAAATGGAAACAAGCTTTCCACATATTACATTTTAATCCCTAATCCCTAAATATACGTAATTCATCGTATTGATTTCCGTGTTCTATTGTTGCAATTTTGGACTATTATTAATCATAAACATATTCAACAATGAGAACTTTAAAACAATTTACCGTATTTATGATGATTGCATCATTCGTTTCAATAACAGCTTGTAAAAGTGATGACGATGGAGGCAATCCAGCTGCACCAGGAGGAGGTTCTGGTATTATAACTGCTAAAATAGATGGTAATTCTTTTCAGTCTTTAGAAATTACATCAACCGCTTCACAGGTTTCAGCGGGTCCAAATACAACCGTTACGCTACAGGGAAATTCTTCAACTCAAGGGGTCTCCATGATTATAAATACTTTTGATGGTGTTGGAACTTATGAATTAACGGATAGCAATGTCTTTATCGTAGCATCCTATATAGAACCAAATGTTTCAAACCCAACAGCAACCCAAACATGGAGTGCGCCTTATCAAAACTCTGGGGTGGTTGGAGAAATAAAAGTATCTGAAGATACAGATACAAACATTAAAGGAACGTTCCGTTTTCAATGTAAAAATATGAATGACGATACCGTTAAAAATATTACAGAAGGTACTTTCAACCTAACAAAACAAATTTTTTAAAACGCTATTAAAATCTTAACAAACAATATCTTGTTGTTGAGATGTAATGATTGAGCGTAATGGTAGTCCGTTATTACGCTTAATCTTTTTTAAAAAGCAGTTGGTCGAAAAAATAATTGTTGTCACATATTTAGTTGTAGTTTTAAATTGCTATTAATTATTATATAATAAAACATCAATTTTGTGAACGGTCAAAAGCTTTTCCTAATTGGTGTTTTTTTTATATCTAATTTCTAGTGAAAAATGATTTTACTTCTTCTGTTATATAGTCTTATTTTTATTTTAATGGTTCGTGCAATAAAAGTGCTCTTGGATACCAGATCGTTCATAAAAACAGCGGCTAAACAGTATATAAATCTTGAAAAGCAATACGCTTTAGGCACCAAAACGTATGAGGAAATTGCAACGAAAACCAACTACCTTGAAACGTTTAACCATAATTTGCTTAATAAATTATTTGAAATAACTCAAGGGTTGCTTTTAGTAAAAAAAGCTATATTAGAAGAACGTTATTAATTAGTTATATGAAGAAAATTCTACTCTTACCGATAGCTTTGCTTTTAAGTTTATATGGATTTTCACAAACGCCATTAAAAATTATTGATAGTTTAAAACAGATAGTTTCTAAAAGTCCACCAGATTCTATTAAGGTCAAAGCTTATAGCGATTTGTGTTGGTATTACAGAACTGTTTCTACAGATTCAGCTTTTGCTTATGGTAATTTGGCCTTGCAACTTTCCAAAGCAACTAAAAACGAGGTTGGCGAAGCACAAGCCTATAATGATATAGGTATTTTACATTATGATCTGGCAGATTATAAAGAAGCCATGAATGTGTATAATAATGCGCTTAAAATTAGAATTAAACTTAAGGACACGTTGGGTTTAGCAAGTATTTACAATAAAATAGGACTGTGTTATCAAAACACGTTTCAATTGGATTCTGCTATTGTGTATAACACCAAAGCGCTTGAAATTTATGAGCAGAAAAATAATTTAAAATATGCTAGTGCTTTAAAAAGTAACATCGCTAATATTTACAGAGGCTTAAAACAGTATGATAAAGCTTTAAAAACGCATTTGGAAATTGTTGAAACGGCTAAAGAAATTAATGATTTTCAGCTATTAACGCGTTCCTATAATAACGTGGCAAATGCTTATTTACATCTTCAAGATACGCTAAACAGCGTTAAATATTTTAAGGAAGGAATTTCGGTAGCCAAAGCTAATAATCTAAAAATTGAATTAGGTGCTTTGTATAACAATTATGGGAGCTTTTTAACTACAACAGGCCAAAACGATGAGGCAATTGATAATATAAAAAAATCATTAGCCATTCGGGAAAGTATTAATGATAATCAAGGTATTGCTAGTTCGTCACTTAATTTAGGCGACTTGTATTTAAGAACAGGAAATTTCAAACAAGCCAAGAGTTATTTGAATACCGGATTGCAGCTTGCGGAAAGTTTTAAGGCAAATGAATTGCTTGTTAATGGCTATAGTAATATGTCCTATTATTATGCTTTCGCTAATAAAAGTGATAGCATGCAAGTGTATCAAAATAAATTTAAAGCTATTGAAGACGCTATTTTCAATCAGCGAATTACCAAAGAAGTAGCCGAAGTTCAAGAAAAATATAATGCCAATGAACGTGAAAACCATATATTAATACAGCGTGCTGAATTAGCTGAAAAAGAACGCGACATCAGCGAAAAAAATAGCTTTATTTTAGGGTTAGTTGGTTTGGCTGCTGTTATCTCATTACTAGGTTTTTTAGTTTATAATCAACAAAAACTGAAAAACAAACAACTTAAAAAAGAAGGTGAACTGAAAGAAGCCTTGGTTAAAATTGAAACACAAAATCACCTGCAAGAACAACGCTTACGAATTAGTCGCGATTTGCACGATAACATTGGTGCGCAACTAACGTTTATAATTTCGTCATTAGATAATTTAAAATATGGGTTTAAACTTCCGGATAACTTAAATGCTAAATTAGAAACCATTAGTCAATTTACAACATCAACTATTTACGAGCTTCGCGATACAATTTGGGCTATGAATAAAAGTGAAATTTCAATTGAAGATTTACAATCTAGAATTTCAAATTTTATTGAAAAAGCGAATACATCTTCAGATACTATTACCTTCAATTTTCAGGTTAATAAGGAAATAGAATCTAATAAATTATTCACCTCTGTTCAAGGCATGAATATTTACAGAATAATTCAAGAAGCTGTAAATAACGCCTTAAAATATGCCAATGCATCTGTTATTGACGTTCAATTTTCTTCTAGAAATTACGACTTTGAAATGACCATTACGGATAATGGAACAGGTTTTAATGCGAACAACGTAACCGAAGGAAATGGACTGCAAAACATTAAGAAACGTGCGCATGATTTGAATGCGGAATTGGAAATTGTGAGCTCCGAAAATCAAGGGACAACCATACGGGTTTATAAAACTAAAAATACGTAATTCATCGTATGGTTTTATATGTTTAAAATATCTATTTTTAATAAAAACCAACCGTCATGAATATTAAAATAGCGATTGTAGATGATAACTCATTTCTAATAAATGCCGTTACCGAAAAATTATCGTTTTTCGACGATTTAGATGTGAAATTCACAGCATGTCATGGTTCTGATTTATTACTTAAATTGAGTGAAAATCACAATCTAGATTTAATTTTAATGGATATTGAAATGCCTATTTTAAATGGCATAGAATCTACAGAAATTGTCAAGCAAAAATATCCGCACATAAAAATTATCATGCTCACAGTTTTTGATAATGACGAAAATATTTTCAATGCTATAAAAGCGGGAGCAGATGGTTATTTGCTGAAAGAAATTAAAGCTAAAGATTTGTATAATGGGATTCATGAAACTATAAAAGGCGGAGCAGCTATGAATCCGTCTATTGCCATGAAAACACTCAAATTACTGCGGAATCCCATGGATATTGAAAGTAAAAAAGATCAAGACGTTATTAAATTAACACAGCGTGAGGTCGAGGTATTGGAACAATTAAGTAAAGGCTTGAGCTATAATTTAATTGCTGAAAATTTATTTCTTTCTACTGGAACCGTTAGAAAACACATCGAAAATATTTACAAAAAATTACAGGTTCATAATAAGTTAGAAGCTGTTAGTAAAGCCAAAAAGAATAATCTGATTTAGAAACATTCAATTTTTACTGAATAAATAATTGCATATTGATTTTTTGTACATTCGTGTATGAGAAAAATTCTATTTGGTGTTGTTATTACGCTAATCGTACTTTTTACGTTTAAATATTGTGGTGATAAAAAAGAAAATCAAGCTACACTTAAAGAAAGCTCTGCGCTTATTCAAGAGCAAATTAAAAATGTAGGTAAATTAATTGTTACCGAAGGGCATTTTAGTCAGGTGCTGAATTATACCAATTCAAAAGAATTATTTGGTAGTTATTTCACGTCTAATAAAAAGGCGTTGGTTGTTGTAAATGCGGATGTTTTTATATCCTATGATTTGAGCAAAATTGAATACGAAATTGATGAAGCTACCAAAACATTAACCATTTTAAGTATTCCTAAAGAAGAAATCAAAATAAGTCCAGATTTAGAATATTATGATATAGAAGCCGATTTTTTCAATCCGTTCGAGGCTAAAGATTATAACAACATTAAAGAGTTGGTAAAAAAATCCTTGCTAAAAAAGTTAGAGAGATCTGATATGAAGGCCAATGCGCAAAATAGGCTAATAAGTGAGTTGGCAAAATTTTATATTCTGACCAATTCATTAGGCTGGACATTGGAATATCATAATACAGAAATTATAAATCAAGATGCTTTAAATACACTTAAATTATAATCTGCGTTGTAGTTTAGCCCAACCACCACCATTGGTTGCATCAATATTCTGAAGGTTTAAGTATTTGGCCGCTTTAGCTGATCGAACACCACTTTCACAGCAAACAACAATTGGTTTTTTTAATTGCTTTACTTCTGCTAATCTATTCCGTAATTCATCTAATGGAATATGTACAGCTTGTTCAATATGACCACGATCCCATTCGCGTTTATTTCTAACATCTAATATCGTTGCGCCATTATCTAAATACATCTGAACCTGGCGTTTTTTGGCACCAAATATAAAATCAAAAACCCCCATAGTCTATCTTTTTATTTACATTTACACATAAAAGGTAGGAAATTATTATTGTTAAATCAAATGCAAATGCAATTTGAAGTCAGAAACTAGAAAAGAAGAAATTATAAACACAGCAGCCAAATTGTTTAAAGAAAAAGGCTATAGTGCTGTGACTATGAGAGATATTGCCACAGCTATGGGAATGAAAGCGGCTAGTTTGTACAATCATATTAGTTCCAAACAAGACATATTAAAAGACATTATTATTTCTCTAGCTGAAGCGTTTACCAAAGGTATGCAAGACATTAAAACGTCTGATATATCAACCATTCAGAAAGTTCAGGCCGTTGTAAAACTTCATGTAGATATTACTGCACAAAATACCTATGGTATGGCATCTTTAAATAATGACTGGATGCATTTAGAGGAAAAAAGAGACCATTATTTATCTTTAAGAAATGGTTATGAAGCCGATTTTAGAAGTATTTTATTAGAAGGTATTAAACAGAATGAAATAATAGATTCCAATGTGGAAGTTATGCTGTTTTCTATACTTTCCACACTGCGTTCACTCTACCTTTGGATTCCTAAAAAGGAAGATGTTTCTCCAGATACACTTTCAAAAAGTTTAAGTCATGTCTTAATCAATGGAATTAACAAATAGTTAGTAATTTATTTTGTAAATTTGTATCCCAAACTAACGGTTGTTAGTTTATGATATGAATTTCAATATGGCAGATTTTTACAACTTAAAAGTTGCAGATATATACAAGGAAACAAAAGATACAGTTGTTATTTCTTTTGATGTTCCAGATGATTTAAAAACCAAATTCCATTTTAAACAAGGTCAGCATCTTACGTTGCGCAAAGAAATTAATGGCGAAGATATACGTCGGAATTATTCACTTTGTTCAAGTCCATTAGATAATGAATGGAAGGTGGCAGTAAAAACAATCAGAGGAGGTGTTTTTTCTAATTACGCTTTTAATACGTTAAAAAAAGGTGACGACCTTCAGGTTATGGCACCTCATGGCGAGTTTTTTGTGGATTGTGAACCAGAAAGCTCTAAAAACTACATTGCCTTTGCAGCAGGAAGTGGCATAACGCCAATGTTGTCCATTATCAAAACGCATTTGCTGTCTGAACCAAATAGCACATTCAAATTGTTTTATTTGAATAGAACCGTCAAATCCATTATCTTTAAAGAAGAAATTGAACAGCTTAAAAATGAATTTTTTGGTCGTTTTCAAGTGTTTTATTTCCTAACAAAAGAACAACGCGATATTCCATTTTTAAATGGTCGTTTTGATAAAGAAAAATTAGCGATTTTAACCAGTCGCTTTATTGATATTCCAGATACCAATCATGCGTTCATTTGCGGACCACAGGATATGATTTTCCTTATTCGTGATGAATTGCAAGCCGCTGGAATGGATAAAGACAAAATTCATTATGAATTATTTTTCTCTGGAAGTTCCGAAGAAGAAAATAGACATATTGCAGAAGTTCTAGATGAAAAAGTTGATGGTACCCAAGTTACCATTATCGATGGTGGAAAAGAATTTCATTTCATTATGGATGATGATTTCGATAATATCCTCGATGGCGCACTAGCCGCTGGAGCCGATTTACCCTTTGCTTGCAAAGGTGGTGTTTGTAGTACTTGTAAGTGTCAGGTTGTAGAAGGTTCCGTGAAAATGAAAGTGAATTACGCACTTGAAGAAAAAGAAGTGGCACAAAACTATGTGTTAAGTTGTCAAGCAGTTCCAACTACGGATAAAGTGGTGGTTAATTTTGATGTTTAAAAAAATAATAAGATTAGCGATTGAATATGTTGAAATTCAAATTTCAACAATCAAATATCGAAAATCAAAAATCTCAAATGATTATGAGTGAAGAACAAATAAAAAATCTCGAAAAACAATTTGAAGCACGTATTGCACGTGATGAAAAAATTGAGCCTAAAGATTGGATGCCAGAAAAATACAGACAAACACATATTAGGCAAATGTCTCAACATGCGCATTCTGAAATAGTCGGTATGTTGCCGGAAGGAAACTGGATTACCAGAGCACCATCATTACGACGAAAAGTTGCTCTATTAGCCAAAGTTCAAGATGAAGCTGGTCACGGATTATATTTGTATTCCGCTTGTGAAACTTTAGGGATTTCTCGAAATGAATTGTATGATCAATTACATTCTGGGAAAGCCAAATATTCATCCATATTTAATTATCCAACAGTTACGTGGGCAGATATGGGAGCCATTGGCTGGTTGGTAGATGGTGCAGCTATAATTAACCAAGTGCCTTTATGTAATACGTCTTTCGGACCTTACGCGCGTGCTATGGTTCGTGTTTGTAAAGAAGAAAGTTTTCATCAACGTCAAGGTTATGAAATCATGATAAAACTGGCAAATGGAACCCCAGAGCAAAAAGAAATGGCTCAAGATGCGCTAAATCGTTGGTGGTGGCCAAGTTTAATGATGTTAGGACCAACTGATGCTGAATCCATTCATACAGAACAATCCATGAAATGGAAATTAAAAAGAAAATCTAATGACGATTTACGCCAGCAGTTTATAGATCAAACCGTTCCTCAAGCCGAATTAATTGGGCTAACCATTCCAGATCCAGACTTAAAATGGAACGAAGAACGTGGTAGTTACGATTTTGGCGAAATTAACTGGGATGAATTTTGGCAAGTTGTTAAAGGTCATGGTCCTATGAATAAAAGTCGAATGAAAGCACGCGTTGGTGCTTGGGAAGGTGGTGAATGGGTGCGTGATGCAGCTATGGCATATTCTGAAAAGCAACAAGAACGAAAAGAAAAACAAGCAATTTAATAATTTATGATTGATAAGTTCTGATTTCAGAATCAACAATCAACAATCAATACTATTTATGTCAACAACAAAAAACTGGCCTCTTTGGGAAGTCTTCGTAAGAAGTAAAAACGGATTAGAACATCGTCATTTTGGAAGTTTGCATGCTGCCGATGCTGATATGGCTATGGAAAATGCACGTGATGTTTACACCAGACGCAATGAAGGTGTGAGTATTTGGGTGGTTGAATCTAAAAATATCACGGCATCCAATCCGGAGCATAATGGCGAAATGTTTGAGCCCGCTCAAGATAAAGTTTATCGTCATCCAACCTTTTATGAGTTGCCTGATGAAGTGGAATATATGTAAACTTCCTGCGAATCCCGATAGCTATCGGGAAGGAATCTAGATGCAATTTCGAAGCTAAATTCATTTTTTAAAAATGAAAACAATCAATTAATTCGAATCATTGTAACTAGAATTAAAAATAGTAACTGAAGTTTCTCGAATTCAATTTCGATTTCAACGTCAAATTTAATTTAAAATAATGAAACAAAACCTATACAACTACATTCTAGGCATAGCCGATAACTCCTTAATTCTTGGTCAAAGAATGGGCGCATTAACAGGTCATGGCCCCAGTTTGGAAACTGATATTGCCTGTACCAATATTTCCTTGGATTTATTTGGACAAGTGCGTAGTTATTACCAATATGCGGCAAAAATAGCGGGTGATAAGCGCACCGAAGATGATATTGCTATGCTACGTCAAGAACGTGAATACGTAAATGTGCTTTTGGTAGAGCAACCAGATACGGATTTCGCTTACAGCATGGCACGCCAATTTTTATTTGATGTGTATCACTTTTTGTTTTTAACAGAATTACAAAAAAGTACGGATTTAACACTGTCAGCTATTGCAAACAAATCGATAAAAGAAGTGAGTTATCACCAACGTTTTTCATCCGATTGGATTAAACGTCTTGGTGATGGAACCGAAGAAAGTCATAAGCGCATGCAAACCGCTATCAATGATTTATGGACGTACACAGACGAGTTATTTCATCAAACCGAAGCTGATAAAGCCATGGTTGAAGAAGGAATTGGTGTAGACGTAACCAAATTAAAAGAGGCGTATTACAAAAAAGTATCCGATATTTTGGAGTCCGCAACATTAGATATTCCGGAATCTAAATATTTTCAAAAGGGTGGAAAGCACGGCATTCACACCGAACACATGGGCTACATTTTAGCTGAATTACAGTATATGCAACGTGCGTATCCTAACATGGAGTGGTAAAAGAATAATTAAAATAGAAGTTAGAATAACGAATCTCGAAGTCAGACGAATCTGAAACTTCAAATTTCGATATTCGCCATTGGATATTCAATATTTTTATGATAGCAACAGAACAAAATATAGACGAAAAACTAGTTCCGATTCTTGAAAAAGTCTCCGATCCAGAAATACCCGTGTTATCCATTATGGATATGGGCGTAGTTCGCACGGCTATCATAGAAAATAATATGGTTAAAGTTCAAATAACACCAACCTATAGTGGCTGTCCAGCTATGGATGTTATTGGAGACGATATCAAAGCGGCCTTGAAATTAGCTGGTTACGAATCAGAAATCGAGTTAATTTTAGCACCAGCATGGACAACCGATTGGATTACACCCAGAGGTAGGAAAGCATTGGAAGATTACGGTATTGCTGCGCCTTTAGGTGAGGAAGCAGATAAAGATGTCTTGCTACATGGAAAACGTATAGTGAAATGTCCACAATGTGGATCCATAAATACACGAATGGTTAGTCAGTTTGGTTCAACAGCATGCAAAGCACAATTCCAGTGTGACGATTGCCAGGAACCGTTTGACTATTTTAAATGTTTAAAATAAAAAAGATTAATGATTGAAGAATTAAGATTGAAGATTTAAGAAGTATACTTGATACTTCAAAAATCAAAAATCGTTAATCTGAAATCTCCAATAAATAAGGTATGAGCAACAATTCAATTCTACTAAAAATTGAAAATAATATAGCAACCATCACGCTAAATAGGCCGGAAGTGTTTAATAGTTTTAATCGCGAAATGGCATTGCTACTTCAAAAAACTTTGGATGACTGCGAAAAAAACGATGACGTGCGTGCTATGGTTTTAACCGGAAACGGAAAAGCTTTTTGTGCAGGTCAGGACTTAAAAGAAGTTACAAACCCAGAGCTAAATCCTGGATTTAAAAAAATTCTTGAAGAACATTATAATCCCATAATTACCCGAATTAGAAACATTGAAAAACCAATCATAGGCGCCATCAATGGTGTAGCAGCAGGAGCAGGCGCTAATATTGCATTAGCTTGTGATGTGGTTGTAGCCCATGAAAAAGTGAGTTTTATTCAAGCATTTAGTTTAATTGGTTTAATTCCGGATAGTGCTGGAACCTTCTTTTTACCGCGACTTATCGGATTTCAAAAAGCATCTGCTTTAGCTATGTTGGGCGATAAAGTATCTGCCGAAGAAGCGGAACGTTTAGGAATGATTTATAAAGTATTGCCATTAGAAACGTTTGAAGAAGACGTTAATAAGCTAGCTTCAAAAATGGCGAATATGCCAACCAAAGCATTAGGCCTAATTAAGAAAAGTTTAAACCAATCGTTGACAAATAATTTAGAAGAACAATTAGCATTGGAATCTAAATACCAAATAGAAGCAGCAAGTACAGAAGATTATGCTGAAGGTGTTTCTGCTTTTATGGAAAAGCGTAAACCGGTTTTTAACGGTAAATAAATATTGAATAGTCACCTTGAGCGCAGTCGAAGGGTTTCTAAAAAATGTTCAAAAATAGAAATATAATTATGAAATTAAACTTCAGTGTTCAATATTCAAAATTCATTATTCATGATTAATAAAGTAGGAGTTATAGGAAGCGGAACCATGGGAAGCGGTATCGCACAAGTAGCTGCAACTTCTGGTTGTCAAGTTAAATTATACGATACCAATCAAGCAGTTTTAGATAAAGCCGAATTAGCTTTAGACAAAATACTATCACGATTAATTGAGAAAGGACGTATAGATTCCGAAGAAAAAAACAGAATCCAATCCAATATTTCTTACGTTAATAATCTAAAGGATTTAGCAGATTCCAATCTAACTATTGAAGCAATTATTGAAAATATCGACATTAAGAAAAAAGTGTTTTCAGAATTGGAAAGCTATGTGTCAGACGATTGTATCATTGCTTCAAACACATCCAGTTTATCCATAGCATCCATCGCTGCCTCATTAAAAAACCCAAAGCGTTGTGTTGGAATTCATTTTTTCAACCCAGCACCTTTAATGAAATTGGTTGAGGTTATTCCTGCCATTCAAACATCTTATGAAACGTTAGAAAAATCGATAGATACCATTTCCAGTTGGAATAAAACCGTAGCGGTTGCTAAAGACACACCTGGATTTATTGTTAACCGTGTAGCACGACCATTTTATGGTGAAGCGTTACGGATTTACGAAGAAGGGATTGCAAACTTTGCAACCATCGATTCTGCTATGAAAGATATAGGAGGTTTCCGAATGGGACCATTTGAACTCATGGATTTTATAGGAAATGACGTTAATTATACCGTAACCGAAACCGTGTTTACTGCCTTTTATTTCGATCCAAGATATAAACCGTCATTCACCCAAAAACGATTTGCAGAAGCAGGCTATTTAGGAAGAAAATCAGGTATTGGGTATTATGAATATGATAAAAGCGGAAAGATTGTACTTGAAAAGGATTCGAATATTTCGATAGAAGGCGATGCATCTCAAAAAATATTCAACAGAATCCTTGTTATGCTGATCAACGAAGCGGCCGATGCCTTATTTTTAAATATCGCATCAGCAAAAGATATAGATAATGCCATGACCAAAGGTGTAAACTATCCAAAAGGGTTATTGGCTTGGGCCGATGAAAAAGGAATAAATTGGTGCGTGGATCACATGGATGAACTATACAATGAATATCGTGAAGATCGTTATCGCTGTAGTCCGCTATTGCGTAAAATGAAAATAGATAATAAAACGTTTTTTTAATATAACGTCAGTTCGAGTGAAATTGTTTTGTAACAATTTTGTATCGAGAACAAATAAGACTTCTCGATACAATTTACTCGTTCCTCACAAATCACTCGAAGTGATGAAAGAATAATTATGAAAGCAGACGAAATACCACATAAAATGTTAAATCAAGATGCCTACAGCTCTTGGCTAGGTATCGAAATCCTTGAATGTGAAATCGGACGCTGTAAAGTGGGTATGACTATTAGAAAAGATATGCTCAACAGTATGGATAAAGCGCATGGTGGAATCAGTTATTCTTTAGCAGACACGGCTTTTGGTTTTGCTGCAAATACCCATGGAAAATTTGCCGTGTCAATTGAAACGAGTATTAATCATATTGAAGCATTAAATGAAGGTGATTATATAGTTGCAGAATCGGTTATAGAAAGTGTCAAAAATAAATTAGGTTTTAATATTATAGAAGTCAAACGAGGTGAAGAATTGGTCGCGCTTTTTAAAGGTGTTGTATATCGTACCAATAAAAATTGGGAGTAAAAATAATAAACAGAAAATAACACTAAAACTAAAACCATATGAAATGGAAAGGTAGAAGACAAAGCGGGAATGTTGAAGATCGAAGAGGTATGGGTTCCAAAGGGAAACTAGTAGCTGGAGGTGGTATTGTAGCTGTTGTAGTGATTCTTTTACAACTTTTTGGAGGAGAAACCGGACAGCAAATTGCACCTATTTTAGAGCAAATTAATCAAGGTGGTTTAACACAACAAGTGGAACAAAGAGAATTAACTGCTCAAGAAAAAGAAGTCGGAAGTTTTGTTGCTACAGTTTTAGCAGATACAGAAGATGTCTGGAATCAAATTTTCAGAGAAAATAATCTTGGCAATTATCAAGAACCTACCATGGTATTATTTACAGATGCAGTAACTAGCGGTTGTGGAAATGCCAGTTCAGCATCTGGACCTTTTTATTGTCCAGCGGATCAAAAACTATATATGGATTTAGTGTTTTTTGATGAGTTAAAAACACGTTTTGGAGCGAAAGGAGGTGATTTTGCTACAGCCTACGTTACCGCTCATGAAATTGGACACCATATTCAAACCATACTCGGAACCTCAAAAAAGGTAAGACAGTTACAACAACAAACAAATCAAACGGAAGGCAATAAATTATCAGTAGCCCAAGAATTGCAAGCCGATTTTTATGCCGGCGTTTGGGCACATCACAATAAAAAGTATTTAGAAGAAGGCGATATCGAAGAAGCTTTAAGCGCAGCCAATGCGGTTGGAGATGATGCTATTCAACGAAGAGTCCGAGGCGATGTTACACCAGATTCCTTTACACATGGAACTTCAGAACAACGGATGTTCTGGTTTATGAAAGGATTCAAAACAGGAGACATCAAACAAGGCGATACCTTTTCCGCAATTTTAAATTAGAAAGAAAATCAATATGAAACAAGCATATATAATAGACGGCATCAGAACGCCAATTGGAAGTTATCAAGGAACACTTTCAGCTGTTCGAACAGACGATTTAGCCGCTATAGTCATTGAAGAACTCGTAAAACGAAATCCAAATATTCCCAAAGAAGCTTATGACGATGTTATTCTAGGCTGTGCCAATCAAGCCGGTGAGGACAATCGTAACGTAGCTAGAATGGCGTCACTTTTGGCCGGACTTCCCGTTACAGTTCCCGGTGAAACGGTTAATAGGTTATGTAGCTCCGGATTATCGGCAATCATTCATGCTAATAGAGCTATTAAAGCAGGCGATGGCGATTTATTTATATCTGGAGGCGTTGAAAATATGACACGCGGACCCTACGTAATTGCAAAACCATCCAAAGGATTTGGTACCGATGCCAAAATGTATGATTCCAGTTTCGGATGGCGTTTCATTAATCCTAAAATGCAAAAAATGTTTGGAACAGATGGGATGGGGCAAACCGCTGAAAATCTGGTTGAAAAATATAATATTTCTCGCGAAGATCAAGATAAGTTTGCTTATTGGAGTCAAATGAAAGCGACTAAAGCGCAAGAAAACGGCCGACTAGCAAAAGAAATTATTACCGTTGAAATCCCACAACGCAAAAAAGACCCGATTCAATTTTCAAAGGATGAATTTGTAAAACCGAACACATCTTTAGCCGTTTTAGGAAAATTACGAGGCGCTTTCAAAACTGAAGGTGGAAGCGTTACCGCAGGAAATTCATCAGGATTAAATGATGGAGCTGCAGCTACTATTATTGCGTCTGAAGATGCGGTTAAAAAATACAATTTAAAACCATTAGCACGCATTGTGAGTTCCGCAGTAGTGGGAGTCGAACCAAGAATTATGGGCATTGGTCCTGTTGAAGCCTCTAATAAAGCATTAGAAAAAGCTGGCTTAACCATGGCAGATATGGATGTTATAGAACTCAACGAAGCCTTTGCAGCACAAGCTTTGGCCTGTACACGCGCTTGGGGATTAGCCGATAACGATCCACGATTGAATCCAAATGGTGGTGCCATCGCCATCGGTCATCCACTGGGTGTTACAGGAACAAGAACCACGTATTCTGCGGCTTTAGAACTCAAGGAAACAGGTAAAAAGTATGCTTTAGTAACCATGTGTATTGGCGTTGGCCAAGGGTATGCAGCGGTTATAGAGAATGTGAATTTATAGTTTTCGGGCGTTCTCACAACGGTCGGGCTTTCGGCAGTCGCGCTTTTCAAGGCGCTCCAACAAAGCCTCAATCCCTAACGCGGACGCAGGCAGATTAAAAAAAATAACGTCACTTGATGTGATTCCTATGCAATGGGAATTATATCAAAAAGACATAAATCAGTTTCCCATTTTAAAGGGAACGATAAATAAAATTATCGATGAAAAAAACACAAAATTACGTCACAGGACAATGGCTAGAAGGTAAAGGTGAAGGTGTCCCTATGTTTGATGCTATTACCGGAGAAGTGGTGGCATTATCAGACACACAAGGATTAGATTTTGGCGAAATTCTTCAATATGGAAGAACCAAAGGTGGCGAGAAACTTCGAAAAATGACTTTTCAAGAGCGTGGAAATATGCTAAAGAGTCTAGCCATGTATCTTACCAAACGCAAAAATCAATTCTACGAATTAAGCTACCGAACCGGTGCAACTAAAATTGATAGCTGGATTGATATTGAAGGTGGATTTGGAAACTTATTCGCCAATGCGTCCTTACGAAAATTATTTCCAAATCAATCCTATCATGTAGAAGGAGATCCAATCGATTTATCACGTGGTGGTCGTTTTATGGCACATCATATTATGGTGCCAAAACGCGGTGTTGCCCTACATATTAATGCCTTTAACTTTCCGGTTTGGGGCATGTTAGAAAAATGTGCATCCAATTGGATGGCTGGAGTTCCAGCCATCGTGAAACCGGCAACTAACACGTCTTTCTTAACGGAGGCTGTGGTGCGGGAAATTATTGCATCTAACATATTGCCAGAAGGTGCGCTGCAACTTATTTCGGGTTCAGCACGAACTATTTTGGATACGGTCGAGTCGCAAGATGTGGTTACCTTTACAGGATCGGCAACAACGGGAAGATTTTTAAAATCTCATAAACGTATTTTAGAGGAATCGGTACCCTTCAACATGGAAGCCGATTCATTAAATGCATCCGTTTTAGGAGAAGATGCCGTGCCAGGCACACCTGAATTTGACTTATTCATCAAAGAAGTCCGCAATGAAATGACCGTAAAATGTGGTCAAAAATGTACCGCTATCCGTCGTATCATCGTTCCGCAAAATTTAGTAGAAGATGTTCAAATGGCGCTAGGAAAAGCACTTGATAAAATTACTATTGGCGATCCGCGATTAAAAGAAGTCAGAATGGGAGCCTTGGTTAGTAAAGATCAAGTCCAGGAAGTGAGAGATCGCGTTCAAGAATTGGCTAAAACAGCTAGTATTGTGTATGGCGATTTAGATAAAGTGGAAGCCATTGGAGCCGACGCTAAAAAAGGCGCATTTTTAGCACCTATATTACTTCGTGAGGATAATCCATTTACCAATTTAGCCGTTCACGAAACAGAAGCTTTTGGTCCTGTAAGCACCATTATGCCTTATAAAAATTTAGATGAAGCTATTACACTTGCCCAAATGGGTAAAGGTTCATTAGTATCGTCTATAGCGACTTATGATGATAAGATTGCAAAAGACTATGTCATAAACGCGGCCAGTCATCATGGGCGTATTTTAGTTATGAATCGCGATATGGCTAAAGAAAGTACGGGTCATGGTTCACCATTACCAAACTTGGTTCATGGAGGTCCTGGTCGCGCTGGAGGAGGTGAAGAAATGGGCGGTATGCGCGGTATTAAACATTATTTACAGCGTACTGCCATACAAGGTTCACCTACAACCTTAACAGAAATTACTGGAATCTATCAGCAGAATGCCGAGTATAAAGAAGCGGATCAGCACCCATTTAAATATCATTGGGAAGATATTCAACCTGGCATGTCGCTTAAAACGCACAGGCGAACTTTTACAGATACCGATATCATCAACTTTGCAAACCTAACATGGGATCATTTCTATGCGCATACAGATATCACATCATTAGACGGAAGTATTTTTGAAAAACGAACGGCTCACGGTTATTTAATTATTGCGGCAGCAGCTGGACTATTCGTTTATCCAAATAAAGGGCCTGTAGCGGCAAATTACGGTTTAGAAGAATGCCGTTTCCTGCGTCCATTATATCATAACGATACCATTTATGCCCGATTAACGTGTCAACAAAAAGTGGATCGTGATGTCGCTTCTGCCGAACATCCTTCAGGTATTGTTAAATGGTATGTTGAGGTTTTTGATGCCTTAACCGATGAAAAAGTGGCCTTTGCAACTGTTTTAACTATGGTTCAGAAGAAACAAGAAACCTTTGTTGAGATGACTTCTGAAAAAATAGATACATGTCTTAATAAACTGTCTGCAGATACCAAGCCAAAATGGGGTGTTATGACGCCGCAGCATATGTTGGAGCATTTGGAGTTTACCTATAAAATTGCCGCAGGAGACATTCAAGATTTTGAAATTGCCACTCCAGAAAAGATTTTAGAAAAGGTATATGCTAGTTTATATACTTATGATAAATTTCCAATGGGCACCAACTTTCCATTATTAGAAAAAGACAAATTGGAACCTTTAAAATATCCAAACTTGGAGACAGCAATCGCGGAATTCAAGGCGCAACGTGAAAAATATGTAAATTATTTTGAAGAAAACCCACAAGCTAAATTAAAGAATTTAGTATTTGGAGAGTTGAATAAATATGAGTCGTATTTATTAGAACGAAAACATTTGAATCATCATTTTGAGCAATTCGGATTAATTTAAATTATTAAGTAAAGCTGTCTAATCAGGTTGAAGTAAAGTTTATTCAAAAGGAATACAACGCTCTTCTTCCTAGAAAAGACAAAAAACATAAACAATGGAACCATACGTAAAACAAACTATAGATAACGATGTAGCCTACATAGAGTTTTTTCACCCAGCTCACAATTCCTTACCAGGTAATGTTTTGGCAGAATTAGCCCAAATAATCACAGACGCTGGTAAAAACAATAACATAAAAGTCATTGTTCTTAAAAGTGGAGGCGAGAGAACCTTCTGTGCAGGAGCAAGCTTTGAAGAGCTTATTAATATTGATGATGCAGCTACAGGAAAAGTTTTCTTTTCAGGTTTTGCCAATGTTATAAACGCGATGCGTAAATGTCCGAAATTCATAATCGGTCGTATTCAAGGAAAAACAGTAGGAGGTGGTGTTGGATTAGCAGCATCAACCGATTATTGTATGGCATCAAAATTCGCGGCTATTAAGTTAAGTGAATTAAATATCGGTATCGGGCCATTTGTTGTGGGACCAGCTATTGAACGTAAAATGGGATTAAGCGCCATGTCGCAAATTGCCATTGATGCTAATACCTTTTATTCAGCAGAATGGGCGCAACAAAAAGGCTTATTTACGCAAGTTTATGAAAGTACGGAAGCTTTAGATGAAGCTGTAAAAGTAACAGCTGAGCATTTATGCACTTACAATCCAGAAGCCATGGTAGAAATGAAAAAAGTATTCTGGAGTGGTACCGATAATTGGGACGACCTTTTAGCAGAACGGGCAGCAACAAGTGGGCGTTTAGTGCTTTCAGAATTTACCAAAGAGAAATTAAAAGGATTTAAATAACAAATTCCTGCACAGGCAGGAATAGGGATATGATATACAAATTCAAAGGTTATACACCAGTCGTTCACGAGTCCAGCTTTGTGCATCCATTAGCTGCTGTAACTGGAAATGTTATTATTGGTAAAAACTGTTACATTGGTCCAGGTGCTGCCATTCGTGGTGATTGGGGACAAATTATTTTGGAAGACGGCGTAAATGTTCAAGAAAACTGTACTGTTCATATGTTCCCGGGTAAATCCATCACCTTAAAAGAAAGTGCTCATGTGGGGCACGGTGCCATAATTCATGGTGCTAATTTGGGGCGTAATTGCTTAATAGGTATGAATGCTGTTATTATGGACGATGCCGAAATTGGGGATGAAAGTATCGTAGGAGCTATGGCATTCGTAAGAGCGGAAACTAAAATTCCAAACCGGAGTTTAGTGGTTGGAAATCCAGCAAAAGTGATTAAAGACGTATCGGATGATATGATTGCTTGGAAAACCAAAGGCACTCAATTGTATCAACAATTACCAGCCGACTGTCATGAAAGTTTAGAAGAAGCGGAACCTTTAAGAGTTGTTCCTGAAAATATGAAAATTCAAGAAGATGTGTATAAAACGCTTCGCGATTTTATGAAGAATTAATTGGGCGTTACCACAAGGGTCGCGCTTTCACTACTCGCTTCACGACAAAAAGGTCGCGAGAGCTCAAACAAACCGTTCAATCGCTAACGCAGGTTGAATAAATTAAAATTAGAACAAATAATGTCCAAGTTTGATTTAAAAATGCCCAAAATGGGCGAAAGCATAACAGAAGGAACCATCATTAATTGGTTAATAAACGTTGGTGATACCTTTGAAGAAGGCGATATTATTCTTGAGGTTGCCACGGATAAAGTGGACAACGAAGTGCCAGCACCAGCATCCGGGACTTTGGTAGAGACCCTTTTTCAAGCCAAAGATGTTGTTCCGGTAGGAGAGGTTATTGCCATTTTAGAGGTTTCTGAAGAACAAAATGTAAAACCAAAAGAGGATTCTGTCATTCAGAGCGCTAGCCAAGAAGCTCAAAAGCAGAAAAAAGTTAATAAACCAAAACCAATTCCATCGGTTTCAGCTCCAGCAGCATTTTCAAATGCAAACTCAAATACATTTTTTTCCCCTTTAGTTATTAAAATAGCTAAAGAACAACATATTAGTTTTGAGGAACTAGCCAGAATTCCAGCAACCGGTCATGAAGGCAGATTGCGCAAAAGTGATGTGTTTAATTATATAGAAGACGGTCGTCCGTATCAATTTTCGCAAGCCGTAGCACAAGATCCTACGGCTTACAGAATTCCACAATTATCCTTTGATAAAGGCAAGGGGAAAGTTATTGAAATTGACAGAATGCGCCAAATGATAGCTGATCATATGGTGTATTCAAAACATACAGCACCACACGTTACCGCTTATGTGGAAGCCGATATGACGAATATGGTTAGTTGGCGAAATGCGAATAAAAAAGCCTTTCAGGAAAAATATGGCGAACGTTTAACATTCACGCCCTTATTTGTGGAAGCGGTTGCTAAAGCTGTTAAGGATTTTCCTAATATCAATGCTTCTGTAGATGGAAATAACATTATTGTTAAAGAAGATATTAATATCGGAATGGCAACGGCCTTGCCGAGTGGGAATTTAATTGTTCCTGTAGTAAAAAATGCGGATTCTAAAGATTTAAAAACTATTGCCGAAAATGTAAATGCGCTAGCTAATAAAGCGCGAGAAAATAAATTAGGCGGTGATGATATAAAAGGAAGTACGTTTACCATATCCAACGTTGGAACCTTTGGTAGTGTTATGGGAACACCAATTATCAACCAACCTGAAGTTGCTATTTTAGCATTAGGAATTATTAAAAAACGCGCCGAAGTTATAGAAACAGAAAAAGGTGATGAAATTGCTATTCGTAGCATGATGTATTTGTCTTTATCGTTTGACCATCGTGTAGTTGATGGCTTTTTAGGTGGTAGTTTTGTACGTCGTGTTGCCGATTATTTCGAGCAGTTTGATGTAAATAGAAAAATATAAACAAAGTCGTCACTTCAAGTGATTCCAATTTTTTTGGAATAGCTCGAACTGACGGGCATTAAATACAAACCTGTTTTGCACAGGCATTTATTATGAAAAAGGATATACTAAAAAAGGGATTCGCAAATTTATGTACAGCCAAAGCTATGGCAGAACTGTATGAAGCTAATTTCAAGCAAGTATCAAAATATGTACATGCAACCTCCCGAGGACATGAGGCCATTCAAACCGCAATAGGCATGCAATTATTGCCGCAAGATTATGCATTCCCATACTATAGGGATGATGCCATGCTTTTGTCTTTTGGTCTGAAACCTTATGCTTTAATGTTGCAATTACTTGCTAAAAAAGATGATCCATTTTCTGGAGGTCGCACTTATTATGCACATCCGAGTTTAAAGGATGCTGATAAACCTAAAATACCGCATCAATCCTCTGCAACTGGTATGCAGGCTATTCCAGCAACAGGCGTTGCTATGGGTATGCAGTATAAGGAATTACAAGGATTAGATGATAAAACATTATCGGATTTACCATTTGTGGTCTGTTCATTAGGTGATGCGTCTGTAACGGAAGGTGAAATTTCAGAAGCTTTTCAAATGGCAGGCTTAAAACAAATGCCCATTCTGTTTTTAGTACAAGACAATGGTTGGGATATTTCAGCTAATGCAGCGGAAACCAGAGCGCAAAACGCATTTGAATACGCCAAAGGTTTTCACGGTTTAGAAGCCATTTCTATTGATGGTGCTAATTTTACAGAAAGCTATGAAGCCTTGGAAACCGTTATTAAAACCATTCGAACGGAACGTCGACCATTTTTAGTGCATGCAAAAGTACCGTTGTTAAATCACCATACATCTGGTGTTAGAATGGAATGGTATCGTGATGATTTGGAAGAAGCCAAATCGCGTGACCCGTATCCGGTTTTAAAACAGCAAATGTTAGATGGTGGTTTTTCTGAAGCAGAAATACAAGCAATTGAAGTTGCCGTTAAAGCAACTGTACAATCTGATTTTGAAAAGGCGTTACTCGCTGAAGATCCAAAACCTGAAGATTTATTTACTAACGATTTTGTTCCAACGCCTATTACTGAGGAAAAAGGGGAACGTTCCCCAAAAGGTGCAGAGAAAGTAGTCATGGTAGATTGTGCCTTGTTTGCCGTTGAGGAATTAATGAAAAAACATAAGGAATGCTTGCTATATGGTCAAGATGTTGGTGGTAGGTTAGGTGGTGTGTTCCGAGAAGCTGCGACTTTAGCGCAAAAATTTGGTGATGACCGCGTGTTTAATACAGCCATTCAGGAAGCTTTTATTGTAGGGTCCACGGTGGGAATGAGTGCTGTTGGTTTAAAGCCTATTGTTGAGGTTCAATTTGCCGATTATATCTGGCCTGGATTAAATCAATTATTCACGGAGGTAAGTAGAAGTTGCTATTTAAGTAACGGAAAATGGCCGGTGAGTATGATTTTACGCGTGCCGATTGGTGCTTATGGAAGTGGAGGGCCTTATCATTCGTCCTCTGTTGAAAGCGTGATTACTAATATTCGTGGTATTAAAATAGCCTATCCAAGTAATGGAGCCGACTTAAAAGGTTTAATGAAAGCGGCTTATTATGATCCTAATCCAGTAGTAATTTTGGAGCATAAAGGATTGTATTGGTCTAAAGTACCAGGGACGCAAGGAGCAACATCGGTAGAGCCAAGTGAAGATTATGTTTTGCCTTTTGGAAAAGCATGGGTATTGCAAGAAATTTGGAAACAGGAAAATGTAGAAACGTTAACCATTGTTACTTATGGTATGGGTGTTCATTGGGCAATGAATGCGTCTGAAGAATTAGGAATGAAAGATCAGATAGAAGTAATTGATCTACGAACCTTATTTCCTTTGGATGAAGAAACGATTATGAAATCGGTTAAGAAAACAGGAAAATGTTTAGTGGTTACGGAAGAACCGAGTAACAATAGTTTTGCAAGAGCCTTGTCTGGAAAAATTCAAGAAGAATGTTTCAAGTTTTTAGATGCACCAGTTATGACCATTGGTAGCGAAAATATGCCAGCAATTCCATTAAATTCTGTTTTAGAAGAAACGATGATACCGTCTACTGAAAAAGTTAAGGCAAAGATAAATGAGTTATTAAATTATTGAATCGAGTTAAATTTTACGGGCAATGATTGTTAGTTTTGAATAACACTTAAAACTAATATTATGAAAAAAGTAATTTTTATGTCATTAATGGCATTTGTAATGGTCGCATCTGTAACTTCTTGTAGAGAAGATAAAACTCAAAAAGAGGAATTAATTGAAGAAATGCAAGATAAAGATGCAGACATTAAAGTAAAAGATCGTGCTAATGATACCAAAATAAAAATGGAAACCGAAGACAAAAAGGTTAAAATTAAAGAAGGTGATGACGGCGATACGAAGATAAAAATTAAGGAAGACGATAGCGATTCTTAATAGTATTAAGTAATACTAATAAAAAAATCCAATATTAATTTAATATTGGATTTTTTTTGCAAATAGCTTGTAAATAAAAAGAGCCTATCGGTTGATAGGCTCTTTTGTAAAGTTTTAAAAGTATATAATTAGATAACTTTTACGTTAATCGCGTTTAATCCTTTTTTACCTTCTGTTAAATCGAATTCAACTTGGTCGCCTTCTCTTACTTCGTCGATTAAGCCAGAAATGTGCACGAAATGCTCTTTGTTGTTTCCTTCTTCTGTGATGAATCCAAATCCTTTAGAGTCATTAAAAAATTTTACTGTACCAGTACTCATAATAATAATTTATTTAATTAAGTGGCAAAGGTAGCTTAATAAATTGGTATCCAAAGACTTTTTACTAAATATTTTCAATAAATACCTGTTACTTCCTTTTAGGTGATATGTATAGCGTTTGAAATTTCAATTTATTTCATATAATATATTGATATATTTTGTATATTGATCCCTTATTAATCATGAAAAAAAATACTTATTATGAAAAAATACATTTCACTATTTAGTTTTATTGCATTGTTTTTTGTTGGAATGCAATTCTCTGCTGCTCAATCATCTGACAGGCAACAAAGTGCTGAATCTATTGCTAAACAAAAAACTCACGATTTACACCAGTTATTAACGTTGACTGGAGATCAACAAGGCGATGTTTTTAAGGTTTTAGTTGATGCGGAACAAAATATGGGAGAGCTACGTAAGAGAGAGATATCTGATAAATTTAGACAAGAAGGTATGAAAACTCTTGATTTGAGAGTAGAGGAAGGTTTAAAGAAAATTTTAACACCAAGCCAATTCAAATTATACCAGACTTCTTTAGAGAGCAAAAAGTAAATTCAATAAATATATTTTATAAAAAAAAGCGACAATATTGTCGCTTTTTTTATGTCATTATTTTTTCGCTTGTGGCGGATAAACAGCCATGATTTTGGTGACAAACTCATTAATGCGTTCTTCCTTTTGTTCCATATTAGAACCATTTAGATAACCGACTCCTTGGCCTTGCCATACTAGTTCTTTCTTTTTCGCATCAATTAAATCTATATATAAAGATCCTTCTGTAGATGTTGATACGTTATTGTAATTCCCGTAATAATATGGATTCCATCCCCAACGAGCACCATAACCACCATAATAGTTGTTATAGATATCTATTTTTTCACGAGATGATGCTATAATACTAACAAGTAAATCAGGATTCTCTGATTTAGTAAATCCTTTTGCTACTAATTCGTTTTCAATAGCACGTAGTATTCGGCGTTTATCTAAATCATTAATTTCAGCTTTATCAATTCCAGGTTTATAAAATGCAAACGTTTTATAGGTCTCAAAATTCACCTGTTTGTCGTAATCTGCAACTACTTGTACTGAACTACAAGACGTTACCGTAGCCATAATTATAATGGCCAAAATGGATGTAAAGATTGTTTTTTTCATGTTGTAAGTTTTAAGGTTAAATCAAGTCGAATAATTTGTCATTAACCAAATTTGGTAGCGTAACCTTTAAATTTGGTTCAGCTTTCATGGCGCGTTTAATAGCAAAAATGGCTTCGTCATTTCTAGCCCAACTTCTTCTAGAAATACCATTGTTTACATCCCAGAATAACATTGATTTTAAGCGCCTTTCAGCATCATTGCTACCATCAAGAACCATACCAAATCCCCCATTTATAACTTCGCCCCAGCCAACGCCTCCACCATTATGAATACTTACCCAAGTTGCGCCCCGGAAGCTATCACCTATTACATTTTGGATGGCCATATCTGCTGTGTAGCGCGAACCATCGTAAATATTACTAGTTTCACGGTACGGTGAGTCCGTCCCTGATACATCATGATGATCACGACCAAGAATTATCTGACCAATTTCACCTTTTGCAATGGCATCATTAAAGGCTTTTGCAATTTTCATTCTTCCTTCAGCATCTGCATATAATATTCTGGCCTGTGAGCCAACCACCAATTTATTTTCTTGAGCACCTTTTATCCATTGGATATTATCAGTCATTTGTTGCTGAATTTCTTTAGGTGAATTCTTCTTAATATCCTCTAAAACTTGGCAAGCAATAGCATCTGTTTTCGCTAGATCTTCGGGTTTTCCTGAAGCACACACCCAACGGAAAGGGCCAAAACCATAATCAAAGCACATAGGTCCCATAATATCTTGGACGTAGCTTGGGTATTTAAACTCGCGTCCATGAGTTGGGTTTTCAGCCATAACATCTGCTCCAGCTCTGGAGGCTTCTAATAAAAATGCATTGCCGTAGTCAAAGAAATAGGTGCCTTTTGCAGTATGTTTATTAATAGCTTTTGCATGACGTCGGAGGGTTTCTTGGACTTTTTCTTTGAATAATTCTGGGTTGTTAGCCATCAAGTCATTTGCTTCTTCAAAGCTCAAGCCTACAGGATAATAACCGCCAGCCCACGGGTTGTGTAATGATGTTTGATCACTACCCAAATCGATGGTAACATTTGCTTCATCAAATTTCTCCCAGACATCTACAATGTTTCCTAAATAGGCAATGGAAATCGTTTCTTTATTCTGTTTTGCGTGCTCAACTCGTGATACTAATTGGTCTAAATTCGTTATCTTTTCATCAATCCAACCTTGATCTAAACGCACTTGTGTTATTTTAGGATTCACTTCAGCACAAACCGTAATGCAACCAGCAATATTTCCAGCTTTTGGTTGTGCGCCACTCATGCCCCCTAATCCAGATGTTACAAAAAGATTTCCTTTTGGTGATTTTTTTATTTTTCTGAATCCATTTAAAACTGTAATGGTTGTTCCATGAACAATACCTTGAGGTCCAATGTACATATAACTGCCAGCAGTCATTTGGCCGTATTGCGTTACGCCAAGTGCATTGTATTTTTCCCAATCGTCAGGTTTAGAATAATTAGGAATCATCATACCATTGGTCGCCACAACACGTGGCGCATCTTTATGAGATGGAAATAAACCCATGGGATGACCAGAATACATAACCAGTGTTTGTTCCTCGGTCATTTCCGCAAGATATTTCATGGTTAATAAATATTGTGCCCAATTGGAAAAAACACCACCATTTCCACCATATGTAATCAGTTCGTGTGGATGTTGTGCCACCGCATAATCCAAATTGTTCTGAATCATGAGCATAATAGCTGCAGCTTGCTTTGTTTTTGCAGGATATTTGTCAATGGGACGTGCATACATTTTATAATCTGGACGCAGGCGATACATGTAAATTCGACCGTACGTTTCTAATTCGTTTTTAAACTCGGGCAACAAAGTTTCATGATGCTTGGATTCAAAATAGCGCAATGCATTACGTAGTGCTAGGATTTTTTCCTCACCAGATAAAATGTCTTTACGCTTTGGTGCGTGATTAATTTCCGAATCATAAGCTATTGCTTCGGGTAATGTATTTGGAATGCCTTGTAATATGTGTTCTTGAAATGTCATAAATTCAGTATTCAGTTTTTCTTATTATAGCCATAAGGGCAATGTCTGCAGCCGCTTTCACAACAGTATCCACGTTTTAAGTGATATTGTTCTGTAAAACAACGATAACCTTCAGGTGTCCAGTAGAAATCACCTTCTTCAATCGGTATGATCTTCTTCATTTTACAAATATAATGTAAATTGGACTGATTTTTGAATGTTGTTAATTATGATTATCGTTTCAAAACATATTGTCCCTAAACGTTATTTAGGACTTACTATTTGGCCTTTTATTTTTTTGAAGAATAGACTTTTGAAAGAAGATGTCGTTTTGATAAATCATGAACGAATTCATATTAGACAACAAATTGAATTGTTAGTTCTTCCTTTTTTTATTCTGTATGTTTTGGAGTTTATACTTCGTTTCTTTCAATATAGATCTTGGCATCTTGCTTATAGAAATATTTCTTTTGAGCGAGAAGCTTATATAAATGAAAACGACCTTAATTATTTAAAATCAAGGCCGTTTTGGAGTTTTACTACTTATTTTTAAAAATCACCGTTTCAAAATCACCTTCTCAATACGTGTCATGTTATTAGTTGTGGTAGCTTTAACAATGTAAGTGCCTTCAGAAAAACTATTGTTATCTAGAATAATTTCAGTGGCATTAATGTTTAACTTTTTAACTAACTCACGACCTAACATATCGTAGACGTATACGGATTTAATTGTGTTGTTTTTTGAAGACACCTTAATGTAGTTGCTGTTCGGGGCCGTAATGGTTATTCCCGAATTAGCATTAAATTCTTCAACTGACAGCGCGTTATCTGTATATCGTAAAATGAAACGATCATTAAATACCCCGGCTTCTGTATTAAAACTATATGGCGAAATACGGACATTATGGATTATATTGGTATAGGTGTCTTCTATAAATATAATTTGGCTCGTGTCCATAAATAAGCCGTCAAGTGTATTTAGTGCAATACTATAATTTCCGCTTGAAGCTATCTCCACACCTAAAGGAACTAAGTCTGCATCATCAAAAGGAAGGGTTCGTCCTTGAATAGCCATTTCTTCCGTGTTGATTAATGAATAAAAACGGTTGCTCGTTTCGCTTAATTCAAATCCGTCAAAAAGCCTATCAACATCATTTGTAGCATTTTCAACATAACCCACTAAAATAGAATTTGCTGTGTTGTTTGGTGCAATTAAATCTAGCCATATGCGGTGTTTTTCTAATGTATTTCGATTGGCATTTTCTTGACTACGGTAAAATTCATTATTATCATAAGGTGCAAATCCAGAGTCAAAGCGCATGGAATTATTGAAAGTGACATCGGAAGGCATGGACGCATTATGATCCATTAGAACAAAGAATGCTTGGCCAGCTCCAATGTTTCCGTTAAATCCAAATGGGTTAGACCCTGTACTATTATAACCGATATAATCATTAGGATTATAGTTGTAAACGTAATCGCCATAAAAGGGATCGGTTGCTGAACTTGGTGCAGTTTGATGACGCCATAAATAAACCGTTCCAAAAACAAGAGGAGTGTTAGGGTCTGTTGTGTCATCTAAAAAACCAGCGTTTTGCGCAATAAAGGCATCTGCGGAAATTGCAGACGGATAAGGGTTCCCTATCAAGTTCCAGTTATCATCTAATTCTGTAGCTACAGTATTTCCAGCGCCTGTGTAATTGCCACCTGCGTAATTTCCGTGTGTAATAGGAATTTGATATGCGCCATTTCTAGGAACACCTCTAAACTCTACGGTATTGGCAGCAGGTGCTGTTTCTGGATTTGTACCAGCCACACCACGTATAATATATCCTTTTCCTGGCTGCATAACTTCAGTTGTTGCTTGCCAATTTCCGTAATTTCCTGCTCCATTACCAGTAATTGTTGGAATCCAATTATAAATTAAATTAGAGCCAGGCGAAACATTTGCTACTCCAAAATTATTTACAGGTGATGACCAATATACGTAATCTTGTGGATTCAAGCTTGTTACGGTTCGTTGCATTTGGATATCTCCAGAATTGGTAATACCTGTATTGGTTATTTGAATTAGGTTAGATCCGTTTCTTAAAATAACTTTTCCATCTGGTTCAACATCAATGGCGTCAGTGATAATTAAGTTTGAAAATTGCAATAATTCCATATAACCATCATTTTCAACGCGTAAAGACCTTCCAAGTCCTGGTGGTGGAGGAAATGGTGTTGTCCCAATTACGATTGGTGAATTATTATTGGTAGTAGCTAAATCGGGAATAACCACGCAATTCTGATTAGTAGGAATACCAGTTGGTGTCCAATTATCATCATCATACCAATCCGTACTTTGTGAACCGTTCCATGTTTTTCTAAAGTTTCTGACTAAAACAGTGTCTGAACAACCGTTTTGATCTGTAGCAGTATATATTTGTGAGCCATTTGGCACGGCGTAAACAGTCTCTGAAAAACCTCCAGCGTAAAGTGTGCTTAATGTGTTATCGGTATATAAGCCTATGTTAGGTGTCCATGTAATTTGAGGCGGAGTCGGAACGCCATCAGCTGTAATGAGGATATCATCTATCGCCCAATACCATAGATTTGTAGTGTTACCAATAAATCTAAATCTAAAGTAGAGATTGTTATTGCCATTTAAAGAAGATAAGTCTACATTTTGGGTACCAGTAATATCTGCGGTTTGGTTAATTGCTGAATATTGCGTGGTCCAAGTAGTTCCATTAGTTGAAGTTTGAAGATAAATTGAAACGCTACCAAGGATGTCTAAATCTTGCTTAAAACTTAATTGAAGGTTTGTGTAAGCGGCTATATTTATTGCTGTAGATTTCCTAAGAGTCCACGTAGAATTATGACTTCCAGTTGTCCAGTCTAACATCGCTTCACGAGGGGTGCCACCAGCGTTTGAAGTATTTGATATAATCCATTGAGCACTTGCGGCTCCATTATTGACAGCCCAACCAGTCGGTAGACCAGCATTATTAAATGATTCGAAGAAAACAGTTGTTGGTGTAGTTGGTATAGTTGCATTGGCTGTCAATTCGGTGTACTCTAAACTACAAGCATCTGCTCCAGTAGGAACAATGGCATCAATTATAATAAGATTGCAAGGGTCATAGCATGTGACATCAGCAGCCCAACCATCATATTCAACTGACCCATCACTATCAAAAACAAACGTCAAAGCGCCTGAAGGGTCTGTTGAGGTAAAAGGGCCAGGAATAGCTGTTCCAGCATAAGTTCCAATTAATGGATATGTAGCATCTGGTCCATCGTAAACTAATAATTCGTCACAACATGTTTCTAAATCGAAAGCTGTAAATGTCACGATTATAATATCACCAACATTATCTGGATACAACGTTGTAGTGGTAAATTCATCGCTTGAATAATCACCTCCTGCACCACCACTATCATAAAAGTTTGAACCACAAATTACTGGTGGAACATAAGGAGCACAAGTTATGTTTGCTACCCAACCATCATATTGGAATGAAAAATCACTATTAAATACAAATGTTAAAGCACCAGAGGAGTCGCTTGACGTAAATGAAGATGGCGCGTTGTTTACAGTACCTAAAACGGGATATGAAGCATCAGGTCCATTATAAACTGTTAGAGTATCACAACATGATTCCAAATCTACTAAAGTGAAAGTAACTGTTACTGCTTCACCTGCAACATCTGGAAAAAAGGTTGTTGTTTGGTTTTCATTAGAAGTATAATCTCCACCAACACCACCACTATCATAAAAGGTGTCTCCACAACCTGCAGGTGTAGGTGGTACATAAGGCGCACAAGATAAACTGGCTTCCCAACCGCTACGAATACCAGAGCCATCGCTATCAAAAACAAAGGTTAATGCACCTGATGGATCACTTGATGTAAAAGGGCCAGGGATATTAGTTCCTGTATATGTGCCGAGTGAAGGAAACGTATTATTTGGACCATTGTAAACCGTAAGGTAATCCCAAACAGATTCCAAATCAAATGCTGTGAAAGTTGCAGTTATAGCTGTGCCTGCAACGTCTGGATAGAAAGTTGTAGTGGTTAATTCGTTATTTGTATAATCTCCAGTTGAACCTCCACTGTCAAAAAAGAAAGAACTACAAGTAGGTGGAATGGTGCAGCTCACATTGGCTTCCCATCCGCTGCTTAAACCTGAACTATTACTAGTAAATACAAATGTTAATGCACCTGAAGGATTTGTTGAGCTAAAGGAGGAAGGAGCACCAGTTACGGTGCCTAATAAAGTTGAGGTGTCCGGACTATCATAAACGGTTAATACATCCCCAGCAAGAAGGTTGAACGCGGTGAAATTGACAGTAACAGTTCCACCTGCAACAGTTGGGAAAATGGTTGTGGTGCGCGCTTCATTATTTAAATAATTACCAGAAATACCTCCAGTATCATAAAAATTTGCACCGCAAGTTGGAGGAGGAGGAGGTGGTATGCATATTACATTTGATTCCCAACCATCACTAACGCCTGTAGCATTACTTGTAAAAACGAAAGTTAAAGTGCCTGTAGCATCTGTAGAGCTAAACGAAACAGGTGCAGTAGCAACTGTGCCTAAATTTGGGTAACTAGAATCTGGTCCATTATAAACTGTAAGAACATCTCCGGCCAATACATTATAGGAAGTAAAATCTATGTTTACTGTACCACCTATAACATCTGGGTAAATAGTAGTAGTGGTTGTTTCATTATTAGAATAACTTCCTGCAGCTCCACCGCTATCATAAAAATTGCCACCACATACCGGAATATCAGCACAACTTGTAGTTCCAGTGCCTCCTGTTTGCTGTAATGTTATAAAGCCTGGATCATCACTATAATTAGTAATTAACACTATGTATATTTGTCCAGATAAAGCTCCAGTAATAGTCATATCTTCAATTGGTGCAATGCTAAAACTACAATCTGTTATGTTGTCTGGGCCATAAGGGTAAAACCCAGGGTTAAAGGTATTGTTTGGACATGCGGTTGGTGTACATGCCGTTAGTGTAATAGCTGCATTTGCAGCGGCTACAGAAGGAAATGGTCCCCAAGCAATAAAATCTACATCCAAACCTGTGCCTCCAGCTGTTTCTTGTGATATAGTAAAAAATAAATCACCTGGTTGTTCTATTTGTAGAAAATAATAAGCTGGATTTGGAATACTATATAAGCAACCTACAGCTGTAGCATTAGGATTTCCAGTCACGTTAGGAAAAACCAGCCCAGAACCACCTGCACAAAATTGATCTGCTGTTCCAACAGAATTTCCTTGAGAAAAACAAGTGCCAACGGATAGTATAAAAATGAAAATTAATGTAATATTTCTCATAGTGATGTCTTTTTTTAAATAGCAAAATTAAGATTACAGAAAACTGAAAAATTGCCAATCTGTAAGGCTTTCACAGTTGGTAGTTGTATTAACAATTTTTGTACGCCATTTAAAGCATTTAGCGTTAAGATTTTTGAAGGATACAGCAAATTCTCCTTGCGATTTTTTACTTAAACTTTCTATCTTATGAACAATTTTTTCTGAACGTTTTGTGCCATCCAAGCCTTTCCAACAGCCATTTAGAGGTTGAATTTCAACCTCTAAATTAAGTGAGTTGTTATTAGTCGTTTTTGAAAAATCCCAATAAATAAGGCTTTCAGGAATGTTGGAGTTTGGTACTTCGAGAGTTTTACTTGCAATACTGAAGTTTTCGGCACATGGATGGTTTTGTCCAAATCCATTGCAAAAAAACATCATAAACAATACTACGGTGAGTAATTTTCTAATCATGAGCTACTATTTGAGGTTTGTTAAATACAAATTGTATTTTCGCCATCACAAATAGGTGCTGTAAGGTAGGTTTTGGGGTTATTAGTCATGAAATCATCGTTTAAATGTTAAATAGCTGACAATTCATTATAATATTGTGAAATATACTAAAAAAAGTAAACTACAAAACTATAAAGCATAAATATTTATTAAAATTTATATAATGTTTGAGATTTCTAAAAATTTAAATATTCATATTGATAATCAGCTTTTTGTAAAACCTGATTATCTGATTGATTCATTCATTTCTGGAAACAAATACCGAAAGTTAAAATACAATATTATTGAGGCTCAAAAGCAAGATTCTAAAACACTTTTAACCTTTGGAGGTGCGTTTTCTAATCATATAGCGGCTGTTGCTGCGGCGGGAAACCGATTTAATTTTCAAACTATAGGTGTTATTCGTGGTGAAGAATTATTAAATAAAATTCAAGGAAATGCTACTTTAAGGTTTGCAAAAGCTCAAGGCATGCAATTTTATTTTATTTCACGTGACGCTTATCGGGAAAAAGAAACGGAATCATTTATAGAGAATTTAAAGAATAAATTTGGCGATTTTTATTTAATACCTGAAGGCGGCACAAATGAATTAGCCATAAAAGGTTGTGAAGAAATACTAACGGAACAAGATTCGGAATTCGATTTCATAACGTGTGCCGTTGGAACGGGAGGCACCATTTCTGGATTAATTAATTCAGCAAAAGGACATCAAAAAATTCTTGGTTTTCCTGCCCTCAAAGGTGATTTTTTACGAAAAGATATTAGTAAATTTGCAAAGCGGGATAATTGGGATTTAATTACGGATTATCATTTTGGCGGTTATGCTAAAATAAATTCGGAATTAATCAGTTTTATTAATGATTTTAAGCGACAATTTAATATCCCATTAGATCCCATTTATACGGGAAAAATGGCTTTTGGTGTTTTTGATTTAATAAAAAATGGTTATTTTCCAAAAGACGCAAAAATACTGATGATTCATACAGGAGGTCTGCAAGGAATTAATGGTATGAATCGTATTTTGGAAAAGAAGAATATGATAAAAATTCAATGAAAATGAAGCGAGTAGTAGTATTGATTTGTATGACATTAATTGTTTTTAGTTGTGGGTCTAAAAAACGCGCAGCTTCTAAATCCAAAAACAGAACTAAAACGGAACGTGTTGTGAAAACACCCCAGGTGAAAACGCCAACTGTGGAAACGCCACCAGAATATCCTGTTAAAAAAAAGGTAGTAATAAGTAATAGTCCAATTGATGATTATATTGCTTTATATAGTGATATTGCTCAAGAAGAAATGCGCTTATATCACATTCCAGCTAGTATTACGCTAGCCCAAGGGATTTTGGAATCTAGTTCAGGTCGCGGGCGTTTGGCTGTGGAAGCTAACAATCATTTTGGGATAAAATGTCATGAGTGGACAGGTGCCAGAATATATCATGATGATGATGCCGATCAAGAATGTTTCCGAAAATATAATGATTCGAAATATTCCTATCGTGATCATTCACTTTTTTTGAAGGAGCGTAAACGTTATTATAAGTTATTTGAATTGGAAATTGACGATTATGAAGGTTGGGCTAAAGGTTTAAAAGCTGCTGGATATGCAACCGATAGAAAGTACCCTGATAAATTAATTAGTCTGATTGAGCGCTATGAATTGTTTAAGTATGATGAAATAGTTACTGGAAAAAAAACACGAGTTGCTCAAGTTAGTCCATCTATGGAGTCTTCTCATCGTGTGATTAAAGGTGATACACTTTATTCACTTTCTAAACGCTACAATACAACCGTTGAAAATTTAAAACGCCTCAATAAATTATCATCTAATAATTTGAATATTGGTGATTTAATAGTGGTGAAATCTAATTAAAGTATAAATTTTATGCAATACAAAAGAAGTAGTGCCTTATTTGCACAAGCTGAAAAAGTAATCCCAGGAGGCGTAAATTCTCCAGTAAGAGCTTTTGGCGCTGTTGGTGGAACGCCTATTTTTATAAAAAAAGCACATGGACCCTATTTAATAGATGAAGATGATAATCAATACATTGATTATATTAATTCTTGGGGCCCCATGATTTTAGGTCATGCTTTTCAACCCGTAGTTGATGCGGTAGTTGAAAAAACGAAACTTGGAACATCCTTTGGAACACCTACAGAAATTGAAACTAAAATTGCTGAATTAGCGGTTTCCATGGTTCCAAATATTGATAAAATTAGATTTGTAAATTCGGGAACCGAAGCTTGTATGAGCGCTGTGCGTTTAGCACGTGGTTTTACAGGGAAAGATAAAATTATAAAGTTTGGCGGCTGTTATCATGGCCATAGTGACAGTTTTTTAATCCAAGCAGGAAGTGGTGCTGTTACGTTTGGATCACCAAATAGTCCAGGTGTTACTAAGGGTACAGCCAAAGATACCTTACTTGCTAGGTTTAACGATTTAGAAAATGTAGAAGCGCTTATTCAAGCTAACCTGAATGAAATAGCTTGTATTATCATTGAGCCTGTGGCAGGGAATATGGGTTGTATTCCTCCTAAACCTAATTTTTTACAAGGCTTAAGAGATTTGTGTACACAGCACAATATTCTTTTAATTTTTGATGAGGTTATGACTGGTTTCCGCTTATCAAAAGGAGGCGTCCAACAGTTATTTGGTATTAAGGCGGATATTGTTTGTTTTGGAAAAGTAATAGGAGGTGGTTTACCAGTTGGTGCATTTGCTGCTCGCGCAGAAATAATGAATCATTTAGCGCCTCTCGGACCTGTTTATCAGGCCGGAACATTAAGTGGTAATCCATTAGCTATGGCTGCTGGTTTGGCTATGTTGCAAGCATTGAATAATGATAATGAAATTTATAGACGACTAGAAGAAAAAACAGCCTATTTACATAATGGGATGTCTAAAGTTTTAACTGAAAGTAATATCGTTCATACCATTAATAGAGTTGGTTCCATGATATCAGTTCATTTTTCAGATACACCTGTTGTGGATTTTCAATCGGCTGCCGATGGGAATAATGAAACCTTTAAAAAGTTTTTCCATGGTTTATTAGATCGTGGTATTTATATAGCGCCAAGTGCATTTGAAACATGGTTTATTACAGATGCTTTGAGTTATGATGATCTAGACAAAACAATTGAAGTAGTTGGCAAAGTTGCTAAAACATTATAAATTAAAAAGCGATCTGAATTTCAGATCGCTTTTTTGTAACACTCATAAATAAAAGCTCTTTCTTATATAGGGAGCATTTTACTAAATTCTTTTTTCTGGTCGTCATCTAAAACCTTTTTCATATCATTTTGAAATTTAGGCTCGTCTAATAAGGCTCTTGAAATACCATCCAAATTATCGCTAGATCCAGATTCTAAAAGTTTACTAGCAGAATCGCCAATTAATTTTTGAAACTTCGGCGATTTCAATTGACTTACAACTAAATCTGAAGCCATTTTTTGTTGCGATTCATTTAAATTTAATTTTTTAGCAAACTTTTTAACTTGATCGCCAGCTATTTTATCAATCATAGAGCTTGATTCGCTGGATGTAGTAGAGCTTAAGCTATTTAAATCTTGTGCAGAAAGCTGCATACCTATTAAAGCTAATACAATAACTAGTAATTTTTTCATAATAGAGTTTTTTATTGATTGTGAAATTAACGATATTTTTTTAAATATAAAAAAAGGCAGATATTTTAATTCATATCTGCCTTTAGTAAACTAATTAACCAACTCAAATTTTATTTTCCATGTTTTTTCTGCTTTCTTGAATTGCGTCCTTTTTCCATGCGTTCCTTTTGAAGCTTCTCCCATTTAGCGTATTGCTCATCATTTAAAATCTCTTTCATTTTAGCTTTCATAGCAATTTGCTTATCCAGCTTGTCATTTTTCATTTTAAGCTTGTTGTCTTTCGAAACTGACTTCGCTTCTTTTTCTTTCTGAAGTTCTTGACGTTTTTCCATCATGGCTTTGCGTTCTTTTGCACCTTCAAGGTTCAATGCCATAACTTGCTTTTGTTGTACTTCCGTTAAATCTAAATCCAACGTTAATTTTTTAGTTTGTAACTCCGCCATTTCTTCTGGCGTGTAAGATTGCATCTTTTCAGTTCGTTCGCCTTTTTTATGCATTTGTTTTTTGTCTTGAGCAGACATTTGAATAGTTACTAATGCTAAAGCAATTAAAAATATTTTTTTCATGATTTATAAGTATTAATGTTTGTTACATATAAGACATGAAAATATTAAAAAGGTTTAATGTCATAGATTTTAGGGATGAGATATTGGTAGGTTCTTTAGCCGGAAACAAAAGGCCTTACTTTACATTTTAAACCAATTAAGATATAGGGTTGTTTACGTTATTATATCAAGTTAGATTAAAATTGATTGTATCGTTATTCTCGTGCTGAATTGTTAAGTATTCTTAAATTCAGGTGTTTACTGTTAAATATTTCTAAATAAATGAAACCTTTTAAAGAGTTTTAAGTCTAACAGTTAAATATAAATACACAAACAGAAAATGAAACATTTATTAGTCGTAAGCGGATTATTACTTGCAGCAAGTACAACCGTGGCTAGCAATTTTGTAACAGATAACTTTACAACCAACCCGCACAAGCATAAACCTAATCTTGTAGCAGATAATTCTGTAATTAGTATTCAGGATGTACATGTAATTGAATTGGATGAGCCTATAGAATTAGGTTTTGATGTGAAGCAATACTTACCAAACAATTTTAATGCTTTAGAAGGTAAGAATGATCTCAATTTAGATGAAGTTTCATTAATTGATATACCTGAAGATATAAATCTTGGTTTTGATTCTGATTCATATTTGCCAAAAGATTTCAACCCTTTAAAAGGTAAAGACGCTATTAACTGGGAAGAAGTTTCTCTAATAGAAATAGAAGAAGACGTTCAGTTTAATTTTAATGTCAACGATTATTTGCCTAAAGGATTTAATCCCAATAAATAAATTTAGTTTTTCATATTAGTTTTTAGTTAGTTAGTTAAAAAACCCAATGATACGTATATCATTGGGTTTTTGTTTTGTTTCTTTAATTAATAAATTTCTATAAGGAATTTAAATATTGACGAATTAAATCATAGCCTTCACTATGAACAATACTTGTACCAATTAATGGCATACTAATACCGGGATTATAATTACGCATACGATTGTCTATGCTGCCTTTACGGTCAAAAATCATGGATTCAGCAAAAGGTGTTTCGTAAGTTAAACGTAATTCAGACTGGAATTCGCAATAGCCACCATCTGAATGGCAATGTGCACAATTAACATCAAAATAGGCGCGAGAACGCTCTTCAACTGTATAACTCGTGTCTTCCCAATTTGGTAATGTCGTAACGCTTGATGGATCTGAAAGATTTGATAAATGTCCAGCATTAATAAAATCTTGAAGCTGATTATTAAAATTCATAGTCCTCATTTTAGGTCCTATAGGCGTAATTGTATTACTACTAGTATGGCAATTTATACAATCTTGCATGGACGGAACGCCATAATTAATAGTGTTAGTGGTTCCGCTATCGTCAATAAATGATACAGGAACGGTATGTGCCATATCATCCAAAACGGCATCCGTTTGATTGGCATTCCACTTATAATTTCCTAATTCCCAAACACCATTAATTTTAATTAAAAGTCGCGTTTCAATAATTGTTTTTCCTAATGATTCATCACGCTCATCATTATTATAATAAAAGGTTTTTGATATAACCGTATTATCTGGAAAATCTGGAAATCCGTTATCTACAAAATCCATGGTCGTTCCTGGAGGCAAGGCTATTAAACGCTGTTTATGCGCATAGTCTGTAAATAATGGTGTATTTAAGTTGTATTCAAAAGCACGAGAGCTTGGTGTTAAATTGTTTAGATTTCCTGTAAATAAATTCAAATCAGAAAGATTTGGAAGGAGTTCCGGAATCACTAAAGGAGCAGACGTGGTAAAATTAAAAACATCTGAATACATACTGGAATTATCAATGCTACAAATTGTTTTTATATAAACATCATAACTCGTGTTTGCTGCAAGATTCGTTAGCATAACGGAAGTTTCTGCGCGATTAATAGTGGTGCCTGAACCTAGCATAAAGCCAGATAAACCATATTCAACCGTAAAAGAAGTTGCGCTGTTGGAGTCTGTCCAAATTATTTCAGCACTTTCAAATGTTATGGTATTGGCAATAACACTTGTTGGTTTAGCACATTGTTGCACCGTTACAGTATCATCATCATTGGAGCATGAAGCAATAAGTAGGAAGGCGAAAAGGAGTAGTAAATTATTTTTCATTATTGATTAATTTTTAACGGATGTTAAAATAGTATTTTTCAACTTCAGATTATATATAAAATCGATAAAATTCTGATAATTCCTGTATAATTCGCAATGATACTATTTTTTTCTAGATAAATTCGCGATACTGCATCACCCGAAAATCAAAGGTATTAAAGTCAGGATTACGTGCCTTTAGTTGCTTGTAAAGTGGCAATCTGCTTATAGAAATATTGGCTGCACCAGAACCAGAAGTCAAGGAAACTGTTCTGATAATTCGTTCTGTGGTTTCTGAATTCATATTAAATTGATGAATTCTTGGTACCTCATTAGAAAGAACTTCCAATTTCAAATTATAAGTTTTTAAATGTTTTCTGAAGAAATATTCCGGACCATTTTTACTGTTCCCTCCTGTGAATAACAAGGTGTCAATGCTTGGAAATTCTTCTAAATAACCCAAGATATCCCGCAATATAATGTTTTTCATGCCTAAATCTGAAGCGTCAATTTTTTCGCGTTCCGCACTTGCTACAATATCACAAACACCAATTTTATGTTGAATTAAAAATTGTTTGCGTTCTAGAATGGCTTCTTCAGAATTGTCATAGCGTAAATTTAGATTGTGAATTTTATCAATAAACAACCACAGACTATTATAGTAACTGCCATAGCAGAAATCGACGTCTTTTTCAAGCAAATTACCTGTTGAAAAACGTGGAGGCGGTAAGGTGCCAACAATTAGTTTGGTGGTATCCTCTTGAATAAAAGGTTGGTATGGATGCTTGTGAAAGAATGTCATTTTTGCTTTTAAAGGCGGTTAATTTGTTGTAAATTATAATTTAACTTTTAAAAACAAAAAAGTCATGGGAAAAGGTGATAAAAAAACAAAACGCGGTAAAATTAATCGAGGTTCATATGGTGTAAGACGTCCACGAATTAAGAAACAAGTGCGTCCTGAAGAAAAAATAAGTGTTGATAAAAAGGCGAAGGCTTAAAGCTTGTTGACCTTGTAATTATCGGGTGAAAACTAATTTGTTAGCGCCAGATAATTCATCACTCAAACCATAACCTTCTAAATTGAAGGCTTTAACATCATCTAAAGTTTTAGCGTTTTCGTCAATAATAAAGCGCGTCATTAATCCTCTGGCTGCTTTAGCAAAAATACCAATGGTTTTATATTTGTCGCCTTTAAATTCCTTAAAGTCCACATCTATAACTGGTACTTTTAAGGCTTTTGTATCAATAGCTTTAAAATATTCATTACTAGCTAAATTCAGAAAAAGTTCATCATCTTCTAATTCGTCATTCAAGGATTTTGTAACTTTCTTCTTCCAAAATTCATACAGATTTTTGTTTTTACCAACTGCTAATTTGGTGCCCATTTCCAATCGGTAAGGCATAATTAAATCCAAAGGTTTTAAAACACCATATAATCCTGATAAAATCCGGACTGTATTTTGAAGAGAATCAATTTTTTCTGTTGGAATAGTATACGCATCCAAACCACGATACACATCACCATTAAAGGCATAAATAGCTTGTCTGGCAGAACCTTCCTTAAAGGGTAGTTCCCATTCTTGATTCCGATCGTAATTCAACTGACTTAAATTATCGGAAATACTCATAAGCTTCGATATGCTTTTAGGAGATTTCTTTTTCAATAATCCATTTAAACGTTCAGATTCTTTCAAGAACTCGGATTCCGTAGTTTTGGAAGTAGGCAATGTACTATCGTAGTCTAATGATTTGGCTGGAGATAAAACGAGTTTCATAGGTGTTTACTGAATATTTGAGTGTTATTTTAATCTAAAAAAAGGACATTACTAAATTACAACAATTCTTTAATTTCATGATTGATAAAACTAAAGTTATAATCGCCAGTTATAATGAAATCTGACGTCATAGCTTCATCATTAGTTGGATACCATGTTTTCTTATTTTTATCTACTAAAATAAAAAGACCTTTATGGCTTCCTAAAGCGCAAAATCTAGAAAAATCACCATCAAAAATGGAGATGGGTTTTATAGAATTAATTTCTTGATACAATTTTTGAATATCATTTGTAGCTATACCTACTTCACTAATAGATACGATGGTATTTGCTGAAAACGCAAAATCACTTTCAAAATCCAAGTCCTCTCGGGCTATAAATTCTAAAATGTTGTTATTTGCATCATAAAAATAAATGGACTTGGCTTTCCAATCCGGAAAATTGGTGATTAATTCGCCTTCATTTTCAATAAGTTCCGTTCGCGTTTTTAACCAATGTAATGCGTCATAAATGGCGTTGCTCGGAATATTAAATGCCATATGAGATGTTTTAAAATTGGTGTTATATTGAAACGTTAATATACTTGAACCAAGTTTAAAAGAAATTTTTTCCAAGGAATCCACCAATTGTTCAAGCCCTAAAATAGATTTGTAAAACTGTTTTTGCTTTGCAATGGTATTGGTGAATAATGTCAGTTCTTTTATAACCATGTATCAAAAATAAGGCAGAAATGTTGATTTTCTGCCTTATTGAAGTTGATATATGTTATTTGAAAATAAGCTAAATTGATGATGCTATTTACAAGTCATCTTGATGCTTGGAATAATTTCGCCATTTTTCAATACAGTCCTGCATATCCTGTGGGATTTCAGAATCAAATCGCATCATTTCGCCTGTTTTAGGATGTACAAAACCTAACGATTTTGCGTGCAATGCTTGTCGTGGTAAAATTTTAAAACAATTATCTACAAACTGACGGTATTTTGTAAAGGTGGTTCCTTTTAAAATGCGTTCGCCACCATAGCGTTCGTCATTAAATAAGGTATGTCCAATATGTTTCATATGCACGCGAATTTGGTGCGTACGTCCTGTTTCTAATTTGCAAGAAACCAAAGTTACGTAGCCCAAGCGTTCAATAACTTTATAATGTGTTACTGCTGGTTTTCCTTTGTCACTCTCATCACCAAAATACACGGTGTTTTGTAATCTGTTTTTTGGATGTCGACCAATATTTCCTTCTATTGTGCCTTCTTCATCTTCCATATTTCCCCAAGCAATAGCTACGTATTCGCGCTCGCTGGTTTTATCAAAAAACTGTTTGGATAAATGTGCCATAGACTCTTCATTCTTGGCAATTACCAATAAACCACTTGTGTCCTTATCAATTCTATGAACCAATCCGGGACGGTTACTGGAGTTGTTTGGCAAGTTTTCAAAATGATAAATCAGGGCATTTATCAAGGTGCCAGAATAATTTCCATGTCCTGGATGTACTACCATACCTGGCTCTTTATTGACAACCAATAAATCGTCATCCTCATAAACAATGTTTATAGGAATGTTTTCTGGTGTCAGCAAATACTCATAAGGTGGATGCTCAAAAAGCACCCGAATTTTATCTAAAGGTTTTACTTTGTAGTTGGATTTTACTTGTTCGTCATTTACATAAATATTGCCGTTTTTTGCAGCAGCTTGAATTTTATTACGCGTCGCGTTTTCAATAAAATTCATTAAATATTTATCAATCCGAAGTGGTGTTTGCCCTTTTTCGGCAGTAAAAGCGTAGTGTTCGTATAAATCGTCTTCTTCGCTTTGATTTTCTGGAGTATAGTCTGCCATAATTAGTTTGAACCTGGTCTGTTTCCGTTACCTAAAACCAAATCGATTTTAGATGTTTTAGGCAATTCATCGCCTTCTTTTATTTCTTTTCCGTTATACATTAATTTTACCACTTCATTTTCGCCTAAATAATCGGTAAATGTTATCGTGCCAATAGCAAAGCCAAGTGCTTCCAATGTTGGTTTAGCTTGTCTAAAGGTTTTTTCTTTTAAATTCGGGATTTTTACCTTTCGGAATCCTGATGGATTTAAGGTAACATAAATTTTCCGACCATCTTTAACTTTCTCGCCCGCAATAGGGTCTTGCTCAATCACTGAAAATTTTGGATAATCAGGGTTATAATTTGAAGAATCTAAAATTTCTAATTTTAAATTGTTTTCATTTAATTCCAAATTGGCCACACCTATAGATTTTCCTTTTAAATCGGGAACAGTTTCAAATTCACCATGATTTGTGGTGACATTTAACCATTTTAATAAAATGAAACAAAAAACTACTAAACCAACAATGGCTAGAATAATTTGAATTAGGAATGTTTTACTAGTCAGAAATTTTATAAAACTCATGGAAACGGATTTGTTGGGCAAATATATAAAAACAGAACTGTTTTTAGTTTTGATTTATTAGTGATATTTTAGCTTAACTAATAATAGATACGTTTTATTGTTAGTTTTAGACTTAAATTGATTCGTAAACTTTAAATATGACGCCTTTAATTGCGGAAATATAGCCAATGAAAAAGAATATTGCCATTATTATGGGTGGTTACTCTAGTGAGTACGAAATTTCCCTAAAAAGCGGAAACGTGGTTTATAACGCTTTAAATACTTTAGATAATTATCATGTTTTTCGCATTCATATTTTTGAAAATAAATGGGTGTTTGTTTCGGATACGGATACGGAGTTTCCAATTGATAAAAACGATTTTTCGGTTATAGTTGATGACGAGAAAATTACTTTCGATTGTGTTTTTAATGCCATTCACGGATCGCCTGGAGAAGATGGTCTAATGCAAGCCTATTTAGAGCTGTTGAACATTCCGCATACCAGTTGTGCTATGTATCAAGCGGCTTTAACCTTTAACAAACGTGATTGTTTAAGTGTGTTAAAACCTTACGGAATTAAAACGGCCGAAAGTTATTATATTAATCTAGGTGATGCTGTTGATGAAGATGCCATTATTAAAAAAGTAGGTTTGCCTTGCTTTGTTAAAGCGAATCGTGCTGGAAGTAGTTTTGGAATTTCGAAAGTCTATAAAAAAGAAGAATTCAAAAAAGCGTTAGAAGTCGCTTATAAAGAAGATGACGAGGTCATTATTGAATCCTATTTAGATGGAACTGAAGTGTCTGTTGGTGTTATTTCCTACCAAGGTGAAATTATAGTCTTACCAATTACTGAAATTGTTAGCGAAAATGATTTTTTTGATTATCAAGCGAAGTATTTAGGACAATCTCAAGAAATTACACCTGCGCGAATATCAGAATCCGATGCAGATAAAGTGCGAGCTATAGCAAAAAAAGTATATGAAATATTAAAAATGACGGGCTTTTCCCGAAGTGAATATATTTTTAAAGATGGTGAACCACATTTGTTGGAAGTCAATACCGTTCCAGGTTTAACAAAAGCGAGTATTTTGCCACAACAAGCGGAAGCTGCTGGAATTTCGTTAGAACAATTATTTCAGAATGCCATTGAAGAGGCTTTGAAGTAGTGTTTAGTTTGGCTTAAAATAATTATTAAGTATCTTTAATGTTTAGGAGTAAATTATGAAAAAAGCTGTATTTCCAGGGTCTTTTGATCCATTAACTTTAGGTCATTACGATATTATTAAACGCGCCATCAAACTGTTTGATGAAGTTATTGTTGCCATTGGTGTGAATGCTGAAAAAAACTACATGTTTTCATTAGAAGAGCGCATGCGGTTTATAGAAGAATCATTTGCTGGCGAAACTAAAGTAAAGGTGGTTTCGTATGAAGGTTTAACAGTCGATTTTTGCCTGAAAAATAACGTCGAATTTATCCTTCGTGGTTTGCGTAACCCCGGAGATTTCGAATTTGAAAAAGCCATTGCCCATACGAATCGCGATTTAGCACCAATAGAAACCGTGTTTTTGTTAACGGCTGCGAATACGTCCTATATTTCATCATCCATTGTGCGCGATGTGATTCGCAATCATGGCGATTATACCAAATTAGTACCCATTAGTGTTCGGGTGAAATAACTATTTAAACTTGTATTCTGAAAGTGGTTTTGGAAACTCTTCTGGATTAGCAGCTAAATGATATCGAGGATCATCAACCGCTTCAACAATAACTTCTCTGAATTTCGGACTAGCCTTATACATGAGCAATTTGCAATCTTCGCTTAAGTGTTTCAATTTAATAGATTTTCCTTCGGCTTCATATTTTTCAACTAAATTAAAAATAGCTTCCAAAGCGGAGTGATCACTGATACGAGATTCTACAAAGTCAATTTCAACGTTCTGCGGATCGTTTTTAGGATCAAACTTTTGATTAAAAGCTGTAATACTTCCGAAAAATAAAGGACCCCAAATTTCATAAACTTTGGTGCCATCTTCACGCATGCGTTTTCTGGCGCGAATACGTTTGGCATTCTCCCAAGCAAAAGCCAATGCCGAAATAATAACACCAACAAAAACGGCAATTGCTAAATCGAATATTACGGTTACAGCTGAAACAATAACGAGTACAAAAGCATCGGATTTTGGAATTTTTTTAATAATGCGGAAACTTGACCAAGCAAATGTTTCAATAACCATGATAAACATGACGCCTATAAGTGCGGCAATTGGTACTTGCTCAATTAATTTGTCTGTAAAAAGTATAAAGGTTAACAAGGTTAAAGCCATTACGATACCTGATAGGCGACCACGACCACCAGCGTTAATATTAATTACCGTTTGCCCAATCATACCGCAACCTCCAGTTCCACCAAAAAGACCTGACATAATATTTCCGGTTCCTTGAGCAATACATTCTTGATCACCATTTCCTCTGGTATCGGTTAATTCGTCTACCAAATTCATGGTCATCAACGACTCAATTAAACCAACAGAAGCCGCTAAAAACGCATACGGAAGAATAAAATTAAGCGTGTCCCAATTAATTGGAAGATTCTGCCAAAGCTCTAAATTAGGGGTAGGAAATTCACCTTTCAAACCTGTTCCACCACCTTCAATAATGTATGATCCAACCGTTGATACGTCTAAATTAAAACCGATTGCAATAAATGTTGTGACTAAGATAGCGGTTAATGCCGCAGGGATTTTTTTAGTTATTTTTGGTAAAATGGTCATAATAGCCATGGTTAAAAATACCAAGCCTAGCATTAAATAGAGTTCAGAACCGCGCATATAAGTGCTAACATATTCCTTAACGCCATCGGCAGAAACGACTAATGATTTATGTGTAAACATTTTTACTTGTGCCCAAAAAATAACAATAGCTAAACCGTTTACAAAACCGAGCATTACGGAGTGCGGAATTAAACGCACAAAACGTCCTAACTTAAATACACCAGCTAAAATTTGAATAATTCCCATTAAAATAACGCAAGCCATTAAGTAGAAAAAACCCATATTATCTACAGGCTGATCAAAAAGAAGACCTTTTGTATGTCCATCAGCAATCATGGTAACAAAAATAACAGCAACTGCTCCTGCAGCTCCAGAAATTAAACCAGGTCTTCCTCCAAAAATTGCAGCAATTAATCCAATAATAAATGCACCAGAAAGTGCCATAAGTGGGTCTATTTGTGCCACAAAAGCAAATGCTACCACTTCTGGAATCATTGCTAATGACACGGTTATCCCGCTTAAAATATCATTTTTAGGATTAGTAGTAAATTTTCGAAAAAATTGAGTCATCATTCTTTTTTTTGAGGGTGCAAAAATACAGTTAATATAAACACCTACAAGATTATATTGTGATAAATTGTTTAAGTTTACCTATTAAAATTTCAAATATGATTCGTATTAGTCAGTTGTTAGTCATTTGTTTGACTTTCAGTTTTTTACAAGCACAAAACAAAAAAGATAATTTTATAACGGTTTTTGAAACAAGCAATGGAACGGAAACGGCTACGTATCATCAAACCATTCAATATTATTCGGATTTGGCAAATGCCTTTCCTCAAATTCAACTTCAAGCCATTGGGAAAACAGATTCTGGTGAGCCTTTGCATATCGTGACTTTTAATTCAGATGCTGAATTTAATTTCGAAACCATTCGTAAAAATAAACGTGTATTACTAATCAATAATGGCATTCATCCTGGTGAAAGCGATGGTATAGATGCGACTATGATGTTATTTCGTGATATGGCTCAAGGAAAAATTTCAGCACCAAAAAATACGGTATTAGTCACCATTCCTATTTATAATGTTGGTGGAAGTTTAAACAGAAATACAGGAACGCGAGCCAATCAAAATGGTCCTAAAGCATACGGTTTTCGTGGCAATGCACAGAATTTTGATTTGAACCGTGATTTTATAAAAAACGATACCGAGAATGCTCGAACCTTCGCTCAAATTTTTCATTTAGTAAAGCCTGATGTGTTTATTGATAACCATGTCAGTAATGGTGCCGATTATCAATATATACTAACCCATTTATTTACACAACATAATAAGTTAGGTGGCGAATTGGGGAGCTATTTACAAAATACCATCATGCCAGCACTGGAAGCGGATTTACAAAAGAAAGATTGGGATATTACACCTTATGTAAATGTTTTTAATCAAGTTCCGGAAATTGGTTTTAGTCAATTTATGGATTATTCACGATATTCAACTGGGTACACAGCGCTTTGGAATGTTGTGGGGATGATGGTCGAAACACACATGCTAAAGCCATACAAGTCAAGAGTAGAAGGAACATACGAACTGATGAGAAGCATGATTGCAATAACTGAAAAAGAAGGTGAACGTATTTCTACAATGCGCCAAGCTGCTTTTGAATCTTTTAAAAATCAGAAAATGTATCCGTTAGATTGGGAAGTAGATACTACAAAATACACCACATTAAATTTTAAAGGTTTTGAAGGGAAAATGATTTCAAGTACTGTAACAGGAAAGGAGCGCTTAAAATACGATAGAGAGAAGCCTTTTGAAAAACCGGTTGCTTATCAAAATTATTTTAAACCAACGGTTGAGGTTGCCGTTCCAAAAGCCTACATCATTCCACAAGGTTGGCACAGAGTAATTGATTTATTGAAACTGAATGGTGTTCAGATGAATCGTTTTGAAAAAGACACCATACTAGCCGTAGAATCGTACAAAATAGCCGATTTTGAAACACGAAAAAGTCCGTATGAAGGCCATTATCAGCATTATAAGACATCTGTTACAGCATCCGAAAATAACCTCTTATTCAGAAAAGGTGATTATTGGATTTCAACCAATCAAAATGCGATACGTTATCTAGTAGAAACATTAGAACCTCAAGCACCAGATTCCTTTTTTAATTGGAATTTCTTCGATACAATTTTACAGAAGAAAGAAGGTTTTTCGCCTTACGTTTTTGAGGATACGGCTTCAGAATTATTGGAGTCTAATTCAGAATTAAAAGCAGAATTTGAAGCTAAAAAACAAGCCGAAACCCAATTCGCCAATAATTGGTACGCGCAATTAAATTGGTTATATGAACGCTCCAACAATTATGAGCCGGCTTATATGCAATATCCTGTTTATCGCATTAAATAAGTATATTTTAGAGTTTTGATAATGTGTTGATTAGTCGTTATATTTCAGATGTAAAATATTTTTTACACCATGTAAAAGCTATTTAAAAATAACTTAATTTTGTTTAAAATTTATATCGCGCTTATGCGTTTTTAATGAACAAATACATTGTTGTTAATCAACCAGAAAAATGGAATTTTTCGATTGAGAACATTACTGTGATTTCGTCACAAGATTACCTTACAAACCCACAATTTTCACTTTTAAAAAATGCACGAATCTTTAACTTGTGTAAAGATTATTCGTACCAATCTAAAGGATATTATGTGTCGCTTTTAGCAGAAGCTAGAGGGCATTTAGCAATTCCTACGGTTAAGAATATCGTAGATTTGAAAGCACTAAAACTCGTCCGAATCATATCCGATGAGTTTGATGATGTGATTCAGCAAAGCTTGAAAAACATTAAATCGCAAGACTTTACCTTAAGTATTTATTTTGGGCAAAATGTGGCTCAAAAATATAAAGAATTAAGCGCCTTGTTTTATAAGCATTTTCAAGTGCCATTTTTACGCGTAAAATTTAATCATTCCACCAAATGGCATGTGCAGAGTATTCGTGCTATTGCAGAATCGGAAATTCCGGAAGAACATATGTCAAGTGTGCATGCATTTGCAAATCAGTATTTTGCTAAAAAACGCTATGATACACCCAAGTTAATTAAGTCGGATTTCGATTTAGCTATTTTGGTGAACCCGAATGATCCAGCGCCTCCAAGTAATGCTAAAGCACTCAAGAAATTTATTGATGTAGCCGAAAAGATGAATATTTATGCTGAAATCATTGAGCCTAAAGATTTATCGCGCTTGTCATCTTTTGATGCTTTGCTAATTCGCCAAAGTACTGAAGTGAATAATGAAGCCTATGCATTTGCTAGAAAGGCCCAACAAGATGGGATTGCCATTGTAGATTATCCAGATGCCATTTTAAAATGTTGTAACAAAGTTTACATGGCTGAAGCTTTAAACAATGCGAATATTGCCACGCCAAAAACCATTATTGTTCATAAGGATAATAGGCATGAAGTGATAGCACAAGTAGGTTTACCATGTGTGTTAAAAGCACCGGATTCTACCTTTTCGTTTGGTGTTAAAAAGGCTAAAACCGAAGAAGAATATCATGCACTTGTAAACAGCATGTTGAAAGAATCGGATTTAATTATAGCGCAGGAATTTTGCCCATCGGATTACGATTGGCGCATTGGAATTATTGATGACAAACCCTTTTTTGCTTGTAAATACTATATGGCAAAAGGCCATTGGCAAATCTATAATTGGGATGCCAAAAAGAAAGATGATCAAGATGGAAATGCTGATTGTTTACCAATAGAAGACGTGCCAAAAATTGTATTAGATATGGCTTTGAAATCTGCCAAGTTAATGGGTAAAGGGCTTTATGGTATTGATATTAAGGTCGTAAATGAAAAACCGATGGTTATTGAAATTAATGACAACCCAAATATAGATTTTGGTGTAGAAGATCGTTATTATGGAGATGCTATTTATGTAGAAATTTTAACAGCTTTAAAAAATAGATTGGATTAATAATGAGTGCTAAAAGATATCATTTATTTGAAGTTTACGGTATTGAGCTGGAGTATATGCTCGTTTCAAATACCTTTAAACCTGCTTCTATTGTTGATAAGTTGCTCACTAAAAAAGCTGGTGAGTTAACATCTGATGTGGAAAATGGAGCCATAGCTTGGAGTAATGAATTGGTGGCTCATGTGGTAGAATTAAAAACCAATGGACCAACAGCCGATTTAAATGGATTGTCCGAATCGTTTCATAAAAATATTCTTGAAATTAATCAGATTTTGAAAGAATTTGATTCGAAATTGCTTCCAACAGCTGCACATCCATTATTGAATCCGTTGATAGATACCGAACTTTGGAAACATAGTTATAGTGAGGTTTACGAATTGTACAACCGGATTTTTAATTGCAAAGGTCACGGTTGGAGCAATGTGCAAAGCACACATATTAACTTGCCTTTTTTTGATGATACCGAATTTGAAAAATTACATGCCGCCATTCGTGTTATTTTGCCACTTATCCCAGGTTTGTGTGCAAGTTCGCCAATTTTAGAAGGAAAAAACACTGGCTTTAAAGATGCCAGATTGGAATACTACAAAACCAACCAGAAGGAAATACCGGAATTGACAGGTTTGGTTATTCCAGAACGTGCTTTTACCAAGTTAGATTATAATGAAACGGTTTTCGAGCCTATAAAACGCGCCATAAAACCACACGACACCAATCATATTTTAGATCATCACTTTTTAAATTCTCGCGGTGCCATTGCACGATTTGATAGAAATGCTATTGAAATTCGTTTGGTTGATATTCAAGAATGCCCGAAGGCCGATATTGCTATTTGTGCGCTTATTATTGCTGTTTTGAAGTTTTTAGTAGACGAAAAAACCACCACTTTACAAGAGCAGAAAAAATGGACGAAGGAAGATTTATACGCCATATTAAACCCGATAATAAAGGAGGGTGAGCACTATGAGGTTTCAAATTTTGACTACTTGAAGTTGTTTCAAGTGGAAAAAATCATGACAGTTCAAGCATTATGGCAACACCTTTTTCAGCTGACAAAAGATTCTATCAATGATTCTCATCACGAAGCTCTGGATTGTATTTTAGGTGAAGGCACTTTGGCAACGCGTATTTTAAAAGCGGTAAATGACGATTATTCAGAAGCACATATTAAAAATGTCTATTGGGAATTAGCAGATTGTCTGCATAAAAATACGATGTTTAAACCGTGAAACTGATTTTAACTTGCGAGCATGGTGGTAATCATATTCCTAAAGAATATGAAGGGTTATTTATAAATCAAGAAGCTATATTAAACGCGCATCGTGGTTTTGATTTGGGCGCTTTGGATGTATTCCAAAGCTTAAAACCAATAGCAGATTTTTCTAAATTTAGTAACACAAGTCGCTTACTTGTTGAATTAAATAGATCACTACATCATAAAGATTTGTTTTCGGAATTTACAAGAGAACTTTCAAAAGCAGAAAAGCAGAAAATAATAGAGCAATATTATAAACCGTATCGAGATGCTGTAGAAGGCGTCATTTCACAATGTATACAGGAAGGCGAAACGGTTATTCATATTTCTATTCACAGTTTTACACCAATTTGGAGAAACGTTGAAAGGCGCGTTGATATTGGTTTGCTATATGATTCTCGAATTCCAAAAGAAAAGGATTTTTGTAAAGTGTTTAAAACAGAAATATTGAGAATCAGCAATAATTATGAAATTAGTTTCAACCAGCCGTATTTAGGTAAAACAGATGGATTTCCAACCTATTTAAGAAAGCAGTTTTCAGAAAATTATATTGGTGTTGAGCTTGAAATTAATCAGAAGTATTCTAGTAATAATCAGATGGCTGATTCATTAAAAACGCTAATTTTTGGCGCTATAAAGCAATGTAAATTAGAATAGCAGCTTAATATTGGCATAACTATTTTTTAAAGCTTCTTGCGCTTCCGCTTCATTCAGCCAAGCAACTTTGGTGATGCCTTCATTTTCTTGAGGTTCTAAAGTGCCAGAGTAGGAGGTTGTCATTTCAAACCAATAGGTAATTTTGATTTTGTATTTACCATTTCGCTTAAATATATGATACGTTGTTTCAAGTGGTTTGGTTATTTTTAAACCTTCAACACCTGTTTCTTCTTCAACTTCGCGAATTGCAGTCGTTTCAATAGATTCTTTCTTTTCAGTCTTTCCTTTTGGTAAATCCCATTTATCATTTCTGAAAATAAATAGAATTTCTCCTTTATCATTATATACTTTTCCACCTCCAGCAATAACATTCGGTAGTTTTTTAAGGAATTTTTTAAGGAGCTTTTCTTCTTTAGAATGTATAAGATGAACTTCCTTAACAGATTTCTTGTTCAAATCTTTAATGACTTTGGTGATAGCAACAGATTTTAATAAGTAGTTTTTGAAAGATGATTCCTTTTCAACCTCTGTTGTTAAGATAATAGGTTTATCATTAACAAAAACTTTGTACATAGTGTCTATTGTTGCAATTAGGTTTTGTAAAAATATTAAAAATAATAGGATAGCAATAGATTTAAAAAATTAATTTTAAATCATATTTTAAAAATGCAGATTAGGTAAAAAAGTGTAATTTTGCTGCTATGATTTTTAATAAAGACACAGCCAGAAAAACTGCCGAAGTTCTACTTCAGGTAAATGCAATAAAATTACAGCCTACTGACCCCTTTACATGGGCTTCGGGATGGAAATCGCCTATTTATTGTGATAATAGAATTATACTTTCTTATCCACCAATCCGAAATTACATTCGTGAAACCATGGCCAAGCAGATTGAAAAACAGTATGGTAAACCAGATGTTATTGCAGGTGTTGCAACTGGAGCTATAGGTATTGGCATGCTGGTTGCTGAGTATTTGGGTTTACCATTTGTATATGTACGACCGGAAGCTAAAAGTCATGGTCGCCAAAACCAAATTGAAGGACATTTGGAGCCTGGACAAAACGTGGTTGTGGTTGAGGATTTAATTAGTACTGGACAAAGTAGCTTAAATGCTGTTCGCGCTTTAAAAGAAAATCATGCGAATGTTAAAGGTATGATGGCCATTTTTACTTATGGTTTTAATATTTCAAAAGAAAATTTTGAGAAAGAGAATGTGCATTTAACGACTTTAAGTGATTACAATTCACTTTTAGATGAAGCCTACCATACGAATTATATATCAACTAAAGAACAAGCCATTTTAGCTACTTGGAATGCTAATCCAGCAGAATGGAACGCTAATTGATAGTATTAAAACAAATATTACAAACTTATATTATATACCTATTATGAATTTAGAATCTCCGAAAACCACTATCAATAAATCACCTGAAGCGGTGTTTAATTTCTTGTCAGATATTAAAAACTTTGAAAAATTAATGCCTGATAACATTAGTAAATTTGAAGTGTTAGGCGAGGATAAATTTTTATTTGCATTAAAAGGTATGCCGGAAATTATTCTTAAGAAGAAGGAAATGATATCACCAAATAAAATTGTTCTTGGAGCTGCTGGTGGAAAATTGGATTTTTCTTTAATCGGGAATATTACAGAAATTGATGCGAATACGAGTGAAGTACAACTTCAATTTAGCGGCGAATTCAATGCTATGATGGCCATGATGATAAAAGGACCTATTTCAAAATTTATTGAAACATTAGCTAGTAATATGCCAAAAGCTGTATAATTAGTATAGCAACGTAACTTCCTTTAACTCATATTCGGCAATTATTTCGTCTTCTAATAAAACACGAAGATTTCCTAAATTGGTTACACCTTGGATGTATCCGGTGAATAAATTACCTGCTTGACCTTTAAAGGTTGACGGTTTATTTTTCCTGAATAGGTAACTTTCATAATTTTCTTTTAAAAGTTTGTGTTGATTGGTTTTTAACTGATTAAAATAAAATTTTAAATTGGTTATGATGCTTAATAACAATTCATCGGTGTTTAAATGGGTGCCTGCAATTAGTTGTAGGGAAGTTGCATTAGGAAGATTTTTAAATTGAATTTGGTTAACATTTAGCCCAATACCAATTATAGTACCTCCAAAAGCATTTTGTTTAACCGTGTTTTCTATAAGAATGCCACAAATCTTTTTGTCCTCTGACAAAATGTCGTTAGGCCATTTTATACTTAATTTGGGTATTAAAAACTGTTGCAAGGTTTTAATTAGTGCTAAAGAAGTAACAATACTAATAAAGAAATTGTCTTGAAAACCCAAGAATGAAACGTTCTTGAACACGCTAAACATCAGGTTTTTATCGGTTTCAGATTGCCAGCTTGTGCCACGTTGTCCACGTCCATGAGTTTGGTGCTTGGCGGTAACAGTAGTATAATCTGCCAACGTGTTGTTGGAGCTTAATGCTCTTAAATATGAGTTGGTAGAATCGGTGGCATCAAGTTTGATTATATGCATTCGGTGAATTATTGAGTATAGACGTAAAATCTTATGATTTTTTTACGGTATAAAGAACTAAAAAATAATAACTTTGCACAAATTAAATTAAGTGAATGGCAAAAAAACAAATCAATGCAGACCAATTGATAGCTACTATTTTAAGCGGAATTGAGGACGTAAAAGGAAAAGACATAAATATATTAGATTTACGCGAGATTGAAAACACGGTTTGCGACTACTTCATTATATGCGAAGGTGCTTCGAACACACAAGTAAATGCCATTGTAAATTCCATCCAGAAAAAAGTAAGTAAAGAACTGAAAGATAAGCCTTGGCATATTGAAGGTTCTGATAATGCTGAATGGGTTTTAATGGATTATGTGAACATTGTAGTTCATGTTTTTCAGAAACACATTCGCGAGTATTATGATATTGAAAGTCTTTGGGGTGACGCAAAAACAACGGTAATTGAAACAAACTATTAAGGGATATTAATGAACAAGGATACCAAGAAAGATAAAAACAAGAAACCTAAATTCAATATGTATTGGATTTATGGTGGCGTAATCGTACTATTTATTGCCATGCAAGTTTTGGGCGGAAGCGGATTTGATGAGACAAATCCAACAACACCATCTCAATTCATGACATTTTTAAAAGATGGCGATGTTGATAAAGTAGAAATTGTAAATAGGCGTGAAGCTAAAGTGTATTTAACGTCTGAAGCAGAAGCAAAAGACGTACATAAAAAATCCAAGCCTACATCATTATTACCAACAGCTACCAAGCTACCAAATTATCGTTTTGAATTTGGTGATCTTCAAAATTTTGAAGATGATATAGCCAAAGTAATACAAGCGGAAGATTTAGATCCAAAACCAAAAGTTGAGTACAAAACGGAACAAAATGTTTGGGGTGATTTCTTGATAGGATTATTACCATTTATTTTATTAATTGGTGTTTGGATTTTTATTATGAGACGCATGTCTGGTGGTTCTGGAGGTGGAGCAGGTGGTCAAATATTTAATATTGGAAAATCACGTGCTAAACTATTTGATGAGAATACAGATGTAAAAACATCCTTTAAAGATGTTGCCGGTTTAGAAGGTGCTAAAGAAGAAGTTCAAGAAATTGTAGATTTCCTTAAAAACCCAGAAAAATACACCAATTTAGGGGGTAAAATTCCTAAAGGTGCTTTATTAGTAGGGCCTCCAGGAACAGGTAAAACATTATTAGCTAAAGCCGTTGCTGGTGAAGCAAAAGTGCCGTTCTTTTCATTGTCTGGTTCAGATTTCGTGGAAATGTTTGTAGGTGTTGGTGCTTCTAGAGTACGAGATTTATTTAAACAAGCTAAAGAGAAATCGCCAGCTATTATTTTCATTGATGAAATTGATGCTATTGGTCGTGCTCGTGGAAAAAATAATATGTCAGGTTCTAATGATGAACGTGAAAACACATTAAATCAATTACTAACAGAAATGGATGGTTTTGGAACTAATACGAACGTTATTGTATTGGCGGCAACCAACCGAGCAGATGTTTTAGATAAAGCATTAATGCGTGCTGGACGTTTTGATAGACAAATTTTTGTTGATCTTCCAGATGTTCGTGAACGTAAGGAAATTTTTGAAGTGCATTTAAGACCTTTAAAAAAGGCAGACGATTTAGATATAGATTTCTTATCCAAACAAACGCCAGGTTTCTCTGGAGCAGATATTGCTAACGTTTGTAACGAAGCTGCTTTAATTGCTGCCAGAAATGGTAAAAAAGCTGTAGATAAACAAGATTTCTTGGATGCTGTAGATAGAATAGTAGGTGGACTTGAAAAGAAAAATAAAATTATAACACCAGGTGAGAAGAAGGCTGTTGCTTATCATGAAGCTGGTCACGCAACCGTAAGTTGGATGTTAGAACATGCAGCACCTTTAGTTAAAGTTACTATTGTGCCTCGTGGACGTTCATTAGGAGCAGCTTGGTATTTACCAGAGGAACGCTTAATTGTTAGACCCGAACAGATGTTAGATGAAATGTGCGCTGCTTTAGGTGGTCGTGCGGCTGAAAAAGTAATTTTCAACCAAATTTCAACTGGTGCTTTAAGCGATTTAGAAAAAGTTACCAAACAAGCGCGAGCTATGGTAACGGTTTATGGCTTAAGTGAAAAAGTCGGGAATTTAACGTATTATGATTCTTCAGGACAAAGCGAATACGGTTTTACAAAACCTTATAGTGAGAAAACTTCTGAGTTAATTGATGACGAAATTTCTAGAATTATAGAAGAACAGTACCAACGTGCCATTAAACTTCTTGAAGAAAATAAAGATAAATTAACCGAATTAGCTAATGTGCTTTTGGAAAAAGAAGTTATTTTTAAAGATAATTTAGAAAAAATATTTGGAAAACGACCATTTGATAAACATGTGATCGCTACCGAAGAAGAAGAATAATTCATAATTTTTCTGTTAACATTTATTAAAAATCTTAAATTAGCCTTACGGTTCGTTTAAGATTTTTTATATTTGAAAAACACCTTAAATTACTCGTATTTAATAGCAAAAACATAAATGAGTCTATTTAGAAAAATTTTTGGTTCCAAATCTGTTGATTCAGATAACGAATTAAAATCTAATGAGCGTGGCAAATATATGCCAGAAATTAAACTACCTATAGATGAGCGGTTTACTATAAACTTCAAGGCTAATGGTGGTAAGTTTCTGTATTGCGAAAATTTAGATGAAATTTTTGATAGCTTAAACAACATTATTATTGAAAATGATTGGGAAGATAAAAGTGTGTTAATCTATGATGAGCAATTAAATCAAAAATTTAAAAATTCCGATTTAAAGGTGACACGCGTTAGTACTGACGCCGAATATTTTTTAACAACCTGCGAAAACTTAATTGCGGATGATGGTTCGTTATTAATTTCATCAAATCAAATTGCGGAAAAAAAATTAATTGAATTCCCTGAAAACTTTATTGTTTTTGCAACAACTAGCCAAATTACAGCTAGTATTGGAGAGGGTTTACGTGGAATAAAAAACAACAATACCAAGAGAATACCTACGAATATTACGACCATAAAACATTTTAAAACTTCAGAAAATAAAGAGAAAGAAAATGATTTTATGAGTTATGGCAGCAATTCTAAAAATTTATATTTACTTCTGTTAGAAGACCTATAGCATGAAAGAAATCCTTATAAGATCCTTTACGGGTTTGTTATATGTTTCATTGTTAATGGTGTCCCTATTAAACGAACACGCATTAATAATACTGTTTTTTATTTTTGGATTGATATGTATGGGTGAATTTAAAAAACTCATTGGTTATAAATCTTTTTGGCCTTATGTGATATTTATACTCATGTATTTAATATTTGGTTATTGGCAGTTTTTTATGAAAACAGATGCTGGCTTAAGTGAAGTTACACGCATTCTACAAGTGATAACTATATTTGTACAACTGCTTTTGATTAAAGATTTATTTGCAGAAAAACGAATTCCATTATTTGTTTCCAAACGATTTTTACTCTCTACCTTTTACCTGTCTAGTGCATTTGTGTTTCTAGTTCTGATACCTAATTATCATGGTGAGTATAACCCATTTATTTTATTAGGTGCTTTTATTTTGGTCTGGGTAAATGATACCTTTGCCTTTCTGGTTGGTAAGAATTTTGGTAAACAAAAACTTTTCGAGAAGATCTCACCCAAGAAAACGGTTGAAGGTTTTATCGGTGGATTATTTTTTTCATCCGTAGCTAGCTATTTTATTGCTACCTTTACCGAAACATTAAGTTTTAATAATTGGCTTATATTAGCCATTATAATTAGTGTTTTTGGAACTTTAGGAGACTTAATAGAATCCAAATTTAAACGTCAAGCTGGTGTTAAAGATAGTGGTGTTATTATGCCTGGTCATGGCGGATTGTTAGACCGGTTAGATAGTATTATTTTTGCAGCTCCATTTATTCATTTGTTTTTAGAAATTATATAACATGTTTCATAAAGAAGGACATAAAATTATTTTAATTACGCTTATCGTTGTTGTAGCGTTATTCCTAATATCAGATACTTACGTGATATTACCATGGCTTAACATGATAATCATGATAGGCTTATTATTGTTTTTATTGTTGATTTTACAATTCTTTAGAAACCCTAAAAGACAAACATCATATAATGATAACAATATTGTTTCACCTGTGGATGGTAAAGTTGTTGTAATAGAGGAGGTTTTTGAAAAAGAATATTTCAAGGAGAAACGTTTACAGGTTAGCATCTTCATGTCGCCTATAAATGTACATGTTACGAGATATCCAATTGGTGGACAAGTGGTGTATAGTAAATACCATCCAGGTAAATATTTAGTAGCCTGGCATCCAAAAGCAAGTGAGGAGAACGAACGTACTACAGTGGTTGTTGAAAATGAAGTTTTCGGACCTATATTATATAGACAAATTGCGGGAGCTCTCGCAAAACGAATAGTCAATTATGCTAAGGAAGGTCAACAAATAAATCAAGGAGGTGATTCTGGATTTATAAAATTTGGTTCGCGTGTGGATTTATTTTTACCTTTAGATGCAAAAATTAACGTGTCACTTAACCAAAAAGTTCGTGGTGCTGAAAGTATTATAGCCGAAAAATAATGACTTCTGAAGAATTAGATATCGCCTTTAAAGAAGCTGTTGATAGAATTAACGATCATCATGAGCCGTTTCCTGCCGACTTTTTATTAAGGTTATACGCTTATTTCAAAAAAGCCACTAACGATTATAGTAGACCTAGTAGTAGTAAGCCATTAATCTCCGCTTTTAAAACTAATGCATTGTTTCAAATTCAGAACATTACTGAAGATGAGGCTAAAGAAACCTATATTGAGTTGGTAAATAATTATTTCCTTTATAGAAAATAGATAAGCTGTACCGGTTTTTTTTAAGCTAATTTTCTCAATTCTTATTGATTATCCAAAACAAATTCTAATGGTTTTCCTGTTGCACCATTTGGGAAACTTATCCCTAACATAGCCGATATAGTTGGTGCTATATCTGGAATAACTGTTTTTTCAAGAGTACTACCTTTCGCTATACCTTTTCCGAAGAATAATAAAGGCACATGGGTGTCATAATTGAAGCCACTACCATGTGTTGATCCTGTTTTACTGTACGATATATATGCGGCATCAGGAACTATTAATACATCTCCTGAACGCTTTTGGTTATAACCATTCTGTAATAAGGATTCAATTCCCGTTGTAAAAGATGTGTTGTGCATGGTTGTTGCTGTGTAAATTTTAGCAACATGTTCGTACTTTATTAATTCATTCACAATAGTTTCTTGAACATCAGATAAATTTAATTGTAATTCTGAAATTTTAGCTCTGTTCAAAAATATCTGATTATTACTCACGTTTTCTATTAAATCTTCAGATCCAAACCTTTCAGTCATAAAGGCGTTAAATTTCTGTTTGGTCTCTCTGTTGTTTACATAACCAGAAGGGATTTTAACAGACTTTAAATAAGTAGGCACATCAACTGCACCGTGATCTGCCGTTAAAAACACGGTATATTCACCTACGCCAACTGTTTTATCTAAATAGTTAAAAAAGCGCTCAAGATCTAAATCCAAACGTAAATACGTATCTTGAATTTCCTTGGAATTAACACCAAAGTTATGGCCAACATAATCCGTGCTTGAATAGCTTAAAGTTAAGATGTCCGTTATATTATCTTGACCTAATTGTTCACCAGCAATGGCAGCTATGGCAAAATCGGTTGTTAAATTATTTCCGTAGGCTGTAGCTTTTAGAATGTCAAAGCCTTTGTTGTCGGTTTTTAGTTGCTCCAAATCATAAGGAAAAGTTGCTGTTTCTCGGCCTTTAAAACCACCTTCAAAATCATTTAAATCGGGTCCACTTTCAGTATATGTTTCAATAGGATAAAGCGTATTCCAAACTTTTAAATAAGATTCAGCCGTATCTGCTGAATTAAATTGTTTTACCCAATTCGGTAATTCATTCATGTAAAACGAACTACTAATCCATTGGCCTTCATCTTCACCGTGAAACCAATATGCAGCGTTTGCAGCATGTCCTGCTGGTAAAATAGCACCTCTATCTTTCATAGATATACCAATAGTTTTACCTTTCATTTGCGTAAACAAACGATTTTCATCTGCAAATGATGTGGTTTGCATACGATGTGGCGACATTTTTCCAGCATCATCTAAAGTTCCAATAGGCTGAACATTATCGTCGCCAGCGCAATACACAGATTCTTTTATCTCTTTATCATACCAATTATTGGCTATAATACCATGATATTTTGGCGTGGTTCCAGTAAAAACAGAGGCGTGTCCTGGTCCAGTGTACGTTGGGATATAATTAAAATGATTGTTTTTACAGTTAAAACCGTCATTCATCATGCGTTTAAATCCACCTTCAGAGTATTTGCTATAAAAACGCGTTAAATAATCATATCTCATTTGGTCTACAACAATCCCAACCACTAATTTCGGATTGCCGTTTTTTATGCTTTTTTCTGAAGAACTTGTCGGGTTTATTGGAGCTTTTTGAGCATGACAAGCACTAAATATAAAGACAATTATTATAATAAAAATACTGTTTTTCATTTTGGAAGGGTATTTATAATTCAAAAGTAATGATTTTTAAATATCCCTAAATAAAATTACCGTTAAATACATATTTGTTTTTTATTTTAGCAGGAACAAAAAGCAAAATGACATACCTATATAATATTGGTACTTATTTTTTAATGATTAAGGAAATGTTTCGTAAGCCAACGAAATGGTCCGTGATGAAGCGCTTAATTATTAATGATATTGACGACTTAATTATTGGGTCGTTGGGTATAGTTGCCTTTATTTCATTTTTTGTTGGCGGCGTTGTTACTATACAAACAGCCTTAAACATGACGAGTCCTATAATTCCGAAAACGCTTATTGGGTTTGCTACAAGGCAATCGGTTATATTAGAATTTGCTCCAACTTTTATTTCAGTAATTATGGCTGGTAAAGTGGGGTCGTTTATAACTTCAAGTATCGGTACAATGCGTGTTACGGAGCAAATAGATGCTTTGGAAGTTATGGGTATCAATGCGGTTAATTATTTGGTGTTTCCAAAATTTATAGCCCTCATGTTGTATCCATTTGTTATATCAATTGCCATGTTTTTAGGAATTGTTGGTGGTTTGGCAGCTTGTTATTTTGGAGGCTATAGTACGGTGGAAGATTATATAACAGGAGTTCAATTGGATTTTATCCCTTTCCATATTACTTATGCGTTTATTAAAACAATTATTTTTGCGTTCCTTCTTGCTACAATTCCCTCATATTATGGTTTTTATATGCGTGGCGGAGCATTAGAAGTTGGAAAAGCAAGTACAACATCATTTGTATGGACCAGTGTAATGATTATACTTTGTAACTATATATTAACCCAAATGTTGTTAAGCTCATGATAGAAGTTAAAAATTTACATAAGTCCTTTGGAGATGCGCACATATTAAAAGGTATTTCAACTACCTTCGAGAAGGGTAAAACAAGTTTGGTAATTGGTCAAAGTGGTTCGGGTAAAACTGTTTTTTTAAAATGTTTATTAGGTTTATTTCAGCCAGAAGAAGGTGCTATTTTATATGATGGTAAAGTGTATTCTGAATTATCTGACAACCAAAAAAGTGATTTACGTGCAGAAATGGGTATGGTTTTTCAAGGTAGTGCCTTATTTGACTCCATGACTATTTTAGAGAATGTTATGTTTCCTTTACGCATGTTTACCAAGCAAAGTAAAAGTGAAATGCAAGATCGTGCAGATTTTGTTTTAAACCGCGTGAATTTATCGGATGATCATAATAAATATCCAAGTGAAGCCTCTGGAGGTATGCAAAAACGTGCAGCTATAGCACGCGCAATTGTCAACAAACCGAAGTATCTTTTTTGTGATGAGCCTAATTCGGGATTAGATCCTAAAACGGCAATGGTTATTGATAATTTAATTTTAGAAATTACAGAAGAGTACAATATGACAACCATTATCAACTCTCATGATATGAATTCTGTAATGGAAATTGGTCAGAAAATTGTATTTCTTAAAGACGGCTTAAAAGAATGGGAAGGTTCTAAAGATACTATTTTTAAAACCGACAATGAAGCTGTAACCAACTTTGTATATTCTTCTGAACTCTTTAAAAAAGTACGCCAAATGTATTTAGAAGAGCGTGCTTAATTTATTTGTCTTACAACCAACGTATCTAGCTTTAATTTCACTTTCAACCAGCGTTCTAATTTATCTTGTTCTTTAGCAATACCGGCTGTATTCATTTTTTCTTTATTCCATTTTACTGAAAACACGGAAATAGTATCCGTTTTTTCAAAGTCAGATGCAATTTCACTAGAATAGCTAAAACGGTCCAAATTTTCGTAGTTAATTTTCACTTCTTTTATAACGTCATTAAATGGTATCGTATTCTTCTCATAAGCAGATAGCGTTTTAACACGGTCTTCTAATAAACTAATTTTTTGAGTTTGGTAGATTAAATCAACAGAGTCACGAAACCTAATTTGTTCCATGTACTTCATATTATCATATTGCTCTGTACGACTTTGGTTAAATACAATTCGCGTGTTAGCTAAAGCTGGATAATCTGACGTTTTACTTTTTATTAAACCTATGGTAGATTCAGGAATTTCACCTAAACCGTACGTATTAAATTCAATATAGGAGTCTCCATCGTTAAATTTAGGAATTGTATTCTTTTTTATATACTCATATTGCGGTAAACCTTTTAGTTCATTATCTACAAAACGTTTAGCTTCTGTATCAAAATTACTTTCTTGTAATACTTTCCAAAATGTGAACCCTGCTGGTACCATAACTATGATAGCCAAGAAAGAAGCAATTTGGGCCGTACGTTTACGCCTCTTTGAATTGGCATATCTCAACATTGGGAAACGTAATGCTTTTACGACAATAAATGTTGCCAATGCTATAAAAATGGTGTTGATAATAAACAAGTACATGGCACCAAAAAAGTATGGCCAATTACCTTTAGCTAATCCGTAACCAGCGGTACACAATGGCGGCATTAAAGCTGTTGCAATGGCTACACCAAAAATGGCAGAAGCAATAGTACCTCGTTTTGTTTTTGCTATAATTAACGCTGCACCACCAAAAAAGGCAATTAATACATCACGAATATCTGGTTGTACACGTCCTAATAATTCCGAAGTATCTTCGCTTAATGGAAATAACCAAAAGAAAAGATACGCGGTTAATAAACTTAACACAATCATGGTAGCTAAATTTATTAACGACCTTTTCATGGTGTCTATATCATTGACGGCAACAGATAAACCAATACCTAAAATTGGACCCATAAGTGGGGATATTAACATGGCACCAATAACAACAGCTGTGGAGTTGGCATTTAGTCCAATAGATGCAACGAAAATTGAACATACCAAAATCCAAGCAGTTGCACCTTTAAACGATATATCTCTTTTAATGGCTTCGGTCGTTTCATCACGATCCGTATCTTCACGAAAATCTAATAACTCAATCAAGAATTTTTTTATATTTTCAAAAAGACCTCTCGCATCTTTTTTTACCGCTTTTTTAGATTCTTCAACAGCAGCCTCGCTTTTAGCTTCTTCTGCAGCAGTTTCTTTTTTAGTTTCTTCTTCAGAAAAGTTAAATTTATTTTCTTCCATGTTTAAATGAATTGATCTCCAAAATTATCTTTAACGCGTTGCAATGTTTCTTTAATATCTTGTTCTTTAGACTTGGGAAAGATAAGTAAAACTTCCGCTTTGTCAACTACTATATAATCGGTTAAACCATCAATTACAACGAGTTTTTTTCGGTCGGTCCTGATCATATTTCCCGATGCATCTTCGGTTAATGTTTGCGCATTTACAACCGCATTATTGTTGGCGTCTTTTCCTAGTTTATCATATAAACTACCCCAAGTTCCTAAATCATTCCAGTCAAAAGTAGCAGGAAGGACATACACGTTTTTTGAGGATTCCATAATAGCATAATCCACTGAAATATTTTCAGCTTTACCATAATTCTCGGCTATAAAAGAGGCTTCATTTTCGGTGTTGTAAGCCGATATTCCGCTTTCAAAAAGTTTAAATAAATCCGATTGATTATTTTTAAAAGCATCAATAACGCTCGAAACACTCCACATAAATATTCCAGCATTCCACAGAAAATTCCCTTGCTCTATAAATGCTTTAGCGGTTTCGTAATTTGGTTTTTCTCTAAATTGCTTTACAGGTTTAATTTCGGTTTCAGTCGTTTTGTTATATTCAATATAACCATAACCTGTGTTTGGAAATGTAGGCTTAATGCCTAAGGTCATGAGTGCATCATGGGTTTTACAAAATTCGAAAGCCAGTTTTACATTGTTGGTAAAAGCAACTTCGTCTTCAATCCAATGATCACTTGGTGCCACAATCATTAAGGCATTTGGATTTTCTTTCTGAATTTTTAAAGATGCATACAGAATACAAGGTGCTGTATTTCGCATGGCAGGTTCCAATACGACTTGGCGTTTGGTGACTTCTGGAAGTTGTTCAAAAACCAAATCGTTATAACGTTCATTGGTAAGAATAAAAATGTTTTCTTTTGGAATAAGCTTGCTTAATCGGCTGAATGTTTTTTGAATTAGCGTATCACCAGTTCCTAGCATATCATGAAATTGTTTCGGGAAATCTTGAGTGCTTACGGGCCAGAAACGTGAGCCTACGCCTCCTGCCATTAATATGGCGTAATAATTTTTATTCATTTAGTTTCATTTAACCTTAACAAGAATGCCTGTTTAAAGTGCTATTCTTGGAATGATATTCATTAATCATTTATAACGTCTACTTCTGCATTTGGGTTGAAAAGATACAATTTTCCTGTTTTAATTTCAATACATTCAATCCGTTTTACACGTTTATTTCCTTTTTTGAAAATTTTACCATTGTATAGTTTGAAATTTTGCCCAAAAGGGATTTCAAACACATACGTTTTGTCATTTTGTGGATCAAATTGTTTTAAAGCGAATGCTAATTTTATATCCGTATCACTACTAGCTTTTGGGTTTTTAAAGTGATTGGCTAAAAGTGGTAATAAATCCATTGGAAAAATAGCGGGATTTAAAAATGGTAACATCAGTTTTTGAAACGTGTGCTTCCATGCTTTTCCATGTGGCTTAATATTTTTTCCAAATGTTTTATAAGCTTCAAAATGTGCAATTTCATGAATCAACGTTATTAAAAAACGATAGGAATTTAAGTTTGAATTTATAGTAATTTCATGCTTTCCGTTAGGCAGCCTTCTATAATCACCATGACGCGTTTTGCGTTCTGTTTTAATTTTCACAGTTAATTCATCATGATCCAATAATGCTATTATCTGCGGAATAGCAGCATCAGGAATATAGGATTTTAGGGTGTTTTCCATATTGCAAAATAACGCAATTCTCGAATAATTATTTAGGATTGAAGCGAGTTATTTTTAACATCTATTAATGCTGAAAATAGACATAAAAAAAGCCAATTTCATGTATATGAAATTGACTTTTTTAATCAAAAAAATAACGTGATTATTCTTTGCTTTTTTGATCTTTTATAGTCTTTTTGTCAATATCAAAATCGTTTGTTTTAATATTGGTATTTGCGGTTGGATTTGTTGGATTTGTCTGTTCCTTGGTTGGTTTAAATTTTCTTTTATCCGTTATAGTTCCCATAATTTTTATCTTTTTGTGTTCACTTTAATATAATAAAAAACGCCTGTTATTTTATTAAAACTATCTTAAAATCAGTCTATTAAATGTTAAAATTTGCTTGATGTAGGATTGTGATAAAAACTGGCATATACCAAGTTTAGGAATTAAATAAGTTTACCTTTGCGGCTAACAAAAGAAGTGACATCTGTATTTATTAGATTATCACTTCACAAATACGTTATATGTCATTTAAAACATTAGGTTTGTCTGACGCCCTTTTAAAAGCGGTCAGTAAGCAAGGATATGAAACACCTTCGCCAATTCAGCAAAAAGCAATTCCAGCAGTTCTAGAAGGACGCGATGTATTAGCATCTGCCCAAACAGGAACAGGAAAAACGGCAGGTTTTACACTTCCGTTATTACAAATACTATCACAAACACAAACATCTAATCGTAGACCTATACGTGCGTTAATTTTAACGCCAACGCGTGAGTTAGCGGCACAAGTCTATGAAAACGTAAAATCTTATAGTGAATTTACAGATTTACGTGCTTTAGTTATTTTTGGAGGTGTCAACCAGAAACCACAAGTAGCATCTCTTAATCGTGGCGTTGATATTTTGGTAGCAACACCAGGACGTCTTTTAGATTTACAAAATCAAGGTGTTATTTCATTAAAGCAGGTTGAAATTCTTGTTTTAGATGAAGCTGATAGAATGTTGGATATGGGTTTTTTGCGTGATATTGAGCGTATTATGGCTTTAATGCCAGCTAAAAGACAAAATTTATTGTTTTCGGCAACCTTTTCAAAAGAAATTAAAAAGCTTGCGAGTGGTATTTTACGGAAGCCTGTAATGGTTGAGGCAACTCCAGAAAATTCAACAGTAGATGCTATTACTCAAAAAGTATATCGTGTTGCGAAAGCCAAAAAAACAGATTTAATTATCAAGCTGATTTTAGATGGTAATTGGAATCAGGTGCTTGTATTTACACGTACAAAACATGGCGCCAATAAACTGTGTAAAAAAATGATAAGTAGTGGTATTACTGCTGCTGCTATTCATGGAAATAAAAGTCAAGGTGCAAGAACCAAAGCATTAGCTGGTTTTAAATCTAGTAAAATAAGTGTGTTGGTAGCAACCGATATTGCTGCACGTGGTTTGGATATTCCATTGTTACCGCATGTTATTAATTTTGAATTACCGAATATTTCTGAAGATTATGTTCACCGAATTGGTAGAACAGGTAGAGCAGGAGCAAGTGGTGAGGCTATTTCATTGGTAAGTGCTGATGAAACAACATTTTTACGCGATATTGAAAAATTAGTTGGTGAGCGAATTCCAGTAACTATTTTAGAAGGTTTTGAACCAGATCCTAATGCATCTACACAACCTATAAAACAAGGTCAAGGTAGAAGTCAACAGCGAAGCCCTAAAAAATCGCAATCTAGTTCTAGAAAACCTTCAGATAATTCTTCTAGAAAATCGAGTAGATCTAACGATAGTCGTTCTTCTAATAGACGACCAAAAAGTAGAAGGGATTAGACTATGAGTCCAGAATTAAAAACGAAAATAATACACGTTTGCAATACTAAAATAGCACAGAAAGGCGAGAATGTTGGCTTGTCTTTCTATGCCTTTTTTGAAAATAAAAACAATAACCCAAAGTTGTTAATGGAAGCTGCAACTTGGTGGATTGAAACACACCAGTTGGATCATTTTGAAAAAGCGCTTAAAATTAAAGATTTAGTTAGTTTATAATATGGAGCAACAACCAAATAATCCATTACATGGTATTACGCTTGAGAAAATTATTCTAGCTCTCGAAGCGCATTATGGTTGGGAGTATATGGGGTATATCATAAAAATAAAATGCTTTACTGATAATCCCTCGGTTAAATCTAGTTTAAAATTTTTAAGACGCACACCTTGGGCTCGGAAAAAGGTTGAGGACATGTATTTAAAAATGCTAGATAATAAATAATATTTAGTCTGTAGGATGGAATTTCAGTATTCTAAAAACTACTGCGATCTTTAATTAAATTCCCAACCAAAAGTAGATTGGAATACGTAATCTGAATCAGATGCACCTTCAACTGGTTTGCTGTCGTAGTTATATGTTAGGCCTAATTTTATAAAAAAGTCTAATGGCAAGTCATATTTTAAGTTCAAATTATAATCTGCACGATACCGACCGCCTTCTGTTAAACTGGGATAAAAAGTAAGGTCTGTATTTAAACTAAAGTCACTAAAATCGAACATGTTTAATGTCAGGTTTCCGTAAGCTTCCATGGAGTTACGATTGGTGTTAAATTCATCACTAAAATTTTCATTGTTCCAAGCAACACCAAATCCACCACCGAAGAATAATTTATTGGAATGCACGAAATATTTTCCTAAACCACCTTTAATAGTTGAACGTAATATTAATTTCTGCTCATCATTAGATAGAAAATTTGCTTCAGTGGAATAGAACCAATCATTTTTCATAAAATAGTTAAAACCAACACTAGCATCTGTACGTTTCGTTTCTGCTACATCATCTTGATTACTTCGTACAGAATTATAACTACCTGTTAAAAGCCATTTATAGGCTGTATAACTTAAATTACTGCTTACTGAAAACTGGCTTAAATTATTGCTTTTTGTAATGTTATAGCCAACGGAAACCGATGCGACAATTCGAGAAATAAAATCATTTTTTACAGGTTTAATATATACAATATCCTTGATGGGTATGATAAGTTCAGTGCCATCATCAATTATTGTGACTTTGGTGTCATCACCAGGTTTTGTGTTTAATGAACTATTAATTCTTTTTCCATTGGAGAGGGTTAATAAGTAGGTTTGTTTGCTTCTAACACTTTTTATATCTATCCACGTAATTTTAAAATCTGAATCACTATAAGAAGTCTTTACTATTACAACACCTCTGTCCATCGATTTTATTTCTCCGATTATTTTATCATTGTTTTTTAAAACAATCGTATCGTTTTGTGACCAAGAAAGTTGAGAAAATAAAATGAATAGGATTAGAATAAAAGAACTTGAAAATATTTTATTTTTAATGTATTTTTTTTGCATAGTTGGCCGGTTTAGGTTGGAATTCTAAATACAACAATAAAAGGTATTAGTCAAAAAAGCGTATTCGGCTATATTTTTTTTAAAATGAATTTTAGAATTATATATCCTAAGAGTAAAATGAATGGAAATCCATGAAATAATAAATCAAGCCAATCCATTAGTTGCATACCAACGCCACCTCCTGCTATCCACTTTAATTTTCCCCAAACATGTGGTTCAGGAAAAAAAGGAGCAAGCCCTAACGTTAGGCATAATAAAAGTAACAACTTCCAGTTGTTAAGAATTTTAGACATCCTTGAATATTTATGGTTGTATGTTTTTTGTAAAATTATGAATTTTTTCAATACCAGTACTTTTAAGATGCTTAATAAAAGCACTTCCAATGATGGCACCTTTGGCGTATTCCGTTGCTTGGTTAAAGGTTTTATTCGTAGAAATTCCAAAACCAATTATTTGTGGGTTTTTGAGTTTCATGGCAGAAATTCGTTTAAAATAATCAAGCTCTGCGTTACCAAATCCGGACTGACTTCCTGTTACGCTGGAACTGCTTACCATATAAATAAATCCATTGGAAACACTATCAATAAAACGAATTCGCTCGTCTGATGTTTGAGGTGTAATTAAAAATACGTTTATTAGGTCATATTTTTCAAAAAGGGCTTTGTAATTATCATGATAGACATCCACAGGTAAATCCGGAATAATAAATCCGTCAATACCAATTTCTTGACATTTCTTACAGAAAGCTTCCACACCATATTGTAGAATTGGATTGAAATATCCCATAATAATCAACGGAATTGAAACAGTTTTTCGAATATCTTTTAACTGACTAAAAAGCACTTCTGTAGTCATACCATTTTTTAAAGCTTGTGTAGAACTTGCTTGAATAGTTGGGCCATCAGCAAGAGGATCGCTGAAAGGCAAACCAATTTCTATCATATCCACACCGTTTTCTTCCAACTTTTGGATAATGGGAACGGTATCTTCTAAATTTGGATAACCAGCTGAAAAATATATGGATAATAGCTTTTTATTTTCTTGTAATTTTTGATTGATTCTATTCATGAACTTCATTTATAAATTAAAATAATCACTGTAAGTACTTAAATCTTTATCACCACGACCTGATAGGCTCAATACGACAATATCATCTGGTTGAAATGACTTCGCTTTAAATACAGCCAACGCATGAGCCGTTTCAATAGCCGGAATAATACCTTCTAACTGGCTTAATTCTAAACCTGCTTCCATAGCTTCATTATCCGTTATGGCTATAAATTCCGCACGACCGGATTGATATAAATGCGCATGCATGGGACCAACACCTGGATAATCTAATCCTGCAGAAATAGAATAAGGTTCTGTTATTTGCCCATCCGTAGTTTGCATCAATAAAGTTTTGCTACCATGAATAATACCTATTTTTCCTAATACCGATGTTGCAGCACTTTCACCAGAATGAACACCTTTTCCAGCAGCTTCAACAGCAATTAATTTTACGTTGGTGTCCTCCAAAAAATGGTAATAAGCTCCAGCAGCATTACTGCCACCACCAACACAGGCAATAACATAATCAGGATTTGGACTGCCTTCATGTTCTTGCAACTGCCATTTTATTTCTTCTGAAACAATAGCTTGAAATCGTGCTACCATGTCTGGATAAGGATGTGGGCCAACCACACTGCCAATAATATAATGGGTGTCTACGGGATTGTTAATCCAATCTCTTATCGCCTCATTAGTCGCGTCCTTTAGCGTTTTACTTCCAGATGTTGCCGGAACTACTGTAGCGCCAAGCATATTCATTCGAGCCACATTGGGAGCCTGTCTGGCCATATCAATCTCGCCCATATAAACAATACATTCTAATCCCATTAATGCGCAAACTGTAGCCGTAGCCACGCCATGTTGTCCTGCGCCAGTTTCGGCAATAATGCGTTTTTTACCCAAGCGTTGCGCCATAAGAATTTGTCCAATGGTATTGTTGATTTTGTGCGCACCTGTATGATTTAAATCTTCCCGTTTTAAATAAATTTTCGTGTTGTATTTTTCTGAAAGGCGCTTGGCAAAATACAATGGAGACGGTCTGCCTACATAATCCTTTAGTAAGGCTTTAAATTCTTTTTGAAAGTCTGGTTCTGCCATGACTTTTAAATATTTTTGACGTAACTCCTCCACGTTTGGATAAAGCATTTCTGGAATGAAAGCGCCTCCAAATTCTCCGTAATAGCCTTTTTCGTTGATGTTGTAAGTCATATTATTTTGTTGTTGTTAGGTCTTTAAAATTCAATTTGATATTTCGACCGTTTTGCTTCTCGATACTATTTTTGTCGTTCCTTAAAAATCACTCGAAGTGATGCAACTTGTTTTTAAATTTTTCTATTGCTTCAATACTTTTAAGTCCAGGCTCTATTTCAAATTGGCTATTCACATCCAATGCATAACACTTTTTTGAAACATCTTGCTTTAAAAATTCTTTAATATTTGCCACTTTATCTAAACCAATGCCACCACTTAAAATAAATGGTTTGGCTGAAGGGTATTCTTTTAAGAGTTTCCAATTAAAGGTGAATCCATTTCCGCCTTGAAGTTCGCCTTTGGTATCAAAAAGATATTTACTGACTTTATTTTCAAAAGGCTGTAAATCTTTAAAGTCGAAATGTTCTCCAACACTAAAAACTTTCCAAACTTCAAAATCTTTGGCTGCATAAAGCGTCGCGAGTCCGTTGAGCATTAAAACAAATTCCTTGGTTTGGTTACCATGTAATTGAACAGCATCCAAATTATAATTATTTGCCATGGTTATGATTTCTTCTGGTGAAGCATCTACAAATACACCTACTTTTTTAATGGTATTAGGTAATGTTGGGATAACACCATCAAAAAAGCGAGCTGAATTTTTATAAAATATGAAACCTAAATAATCGGGTTGCAATTTAGCAACAGCTTCTATATTGTCTGGAAATTTCATGCCACAAACTTTTAATTTCATAGCTAAAATTGGTTTATAAAATGATTAGCGCTTTCTCCAGGGTTATCCGTCTTCATAAAATTTTCTCCAATTAAAAACCCTTGGTAACCGAATGGTTTTAATTCTTTTATAGCTTCTACATTACTGATGCCACTTTCAGAAATCTTTATAAATTCGTTTGGAATATAACTGCTTAACGTTTTACTCGTTTCCAAAGACACTTCAAAGGTTTTTAGATTCCGATTATTTACACCAATCATATCTAAACTCGGCATAATGGATTTCTGCAGTTCTGCTTCATTATGAACTTCCAATAGTACTTCTAACTGTAAGCTTTTAGCAAATTCGGAAAAGCTTTTAATTTCTTCTTGTGTTAGTATGGCAGCTATCAATAAAATAACATCTGCGCCATAGGCTTTGGCTTCTAAAATTTGGTAGTTATCAATAATGAATTCTTTGCGTAAAAGCGGCAAATTGCAACTTGATCGTGCTAAAAGTAAATCGTCTAACGATCCTCCGAAATATTTGCCATCCGTTAAAACAGACATACCACAAACACCAGATTTTTCATAACCTTGAGCTACATCAAATACATTTAGATTATGATTTATAACCTGTTTGGAAGGTGAGCGTCGTTTATGTTCAGCAATAATACCTGAAGGACTATTTTGTAAATTTTTAACGAGTGAAATGGTTTCGCGCTCAAATAAAACAGATTGCTCCAATTGAAATGTAGGAATAAGTTGTTTTTTTAATGCAACTTCCAAGCGTTTATCTGCAACTATTTTTTCTAATATATCCATGACCAATTTCGTATTTATAAATGCTTTTTATTTCTTACTTAAAGCCACTAGTTTTTTAAATCGTTTTTTAGCTTGACCACTTTTCAGGGATTCTTGCGCTAATGCAAAACTCTCTGAAATGGGTATGTTTTTCACTGTTGAAATAGCTAAAGCCGCATTGGCACAAACCACATTATTTTGGGCAATGGTGCCTTGTCCATCTAAAATATGCGTGAATATTTTAGCTGATGAAGCAACTGAATCACCACCATGAATAGCTTGTTGAGACAATGTTTGCACGCCAAAATCACTAGGGTTAATCATTTTTTCTGATGAGTTAGTAATCACTTTTGCTGAACCTGTTAATGATATTTCATCATAGCCATCTAAGGCATGAACAATGCTATAATTTTTGTCCGAATTTTGATAGAGATAACTATAGAGGCGCAATAATTCTAAACTAAAAACACCAACTAATTGATTTTCTGGAAAGGACGGATTAACCATAGGGCCCAACATATTAAAAAATGTTTTCACGCCTAATTCCCGACGAATTGGTGCTACATTTTTCATGGCTGGATGAAACAAAGGTGCATGTAGTACACAAATGCCTGCATCGTCCAAACAGGTTTTTAAAAAACCTATATCGCTACTAAATTTAATGCCCATATGCTCCATAACATTGGATGATCCGCAAGCGGAAGAGACGCCGTAATTGCCATGTTTTGAAACATGTACACCAGCTCCAGCTGTAACAAATGAAGCCAAAGTTGAAATATTAAAGGTGTCTTTACCATCGCCTCCAGTACCGCATAAATCTATGGCGTTATAACCACTTAAATCTACTGGAATACAAAGCTCTAGTAAAGCATCACGAAAGCCTTGAAGTTCTTCAAGCGTAATATTTCGCATCATATAAACCGTTAAAAATGATGCAATCTGACTTTGATTGTAATTGCCTTTTGAAATATTAACCAATACACCTTTAGCTTCATCGCTGGAAATGTGCTCTTGATTAATAAGTCTGTTAAGTATGTTTTTCATCTTCTTGATACTATTATTTCGTTCTTCAAAAATTACTCGAAGTGACGTTTCTGGTTATTGATATTTTAATTAATGACGGAACCTTTCTTTTTAATTAGTCCTATTTTATTGGACTTTCGAGTTATTAAGTTATTTTGGCACTCCTACTTAGTAACCGAATAACACAATAACAATTCACAACTTCAGAATCCCATTAAAAACTAAAAATTTACAATGTATTACAGTTTGTTTTTATTCAATTCACCCATTTAACTCTTCAGCCAATTTGCTAACATCTGTTTCCCATTTGGTGTTAAAACAGATTCTGGATGAAACTGAACACCACGAACATCAAATACTTTATGACGAAGTGACATTATTTGCCCATTTTCATCAAAGGATGTTGCTTCTAAAACATCGGGTAAATTTTCTTGAACAACCCATGAATGGTAACGACCTACTTCCATGCTTTTCCCTAATCCATTAAAAAGTGCTTCATCATCAACTGATACCGTAATTTGTGTAGCAACACCATGAAAAACAGTTTCTAAATTGGTTAAAGTTCCGCCAAAAACTTCACCAATGGCTTGTTGACCTAGGCAAACTCCTAAAATGCTTTTTGTTGATGCATATTTTTGTATGATTGCTTTTAGTAAACCTGCTTCATCTGGAATACCTGGTCCTGGAGATAAAACAATTTTATCAAACGCATCAACTTCCTCTAAAGTGAGTTGGTCATTTCGTTTTACAGTCACTTCGCAATCCAAATCTTCTAAATAATGCACCAGATTATAGGTGAAACTATCGTAGTTATCAATAACTAATATGTGTGTTTTGTTTTTCATTTTTAAATATCGGTTGCCAATTCTATCGCCTTTGTTAAAGCGCCTAATTTATTATATACTTCTTGTAATTCGCTTTCTGGATCCGATTTTGACACCAATCCTGCACCAGCTTGCCAATGTAATTCGTGGTTTTTACTTAAAAAGGTCCGAATCATAATGGCATGATTAAAATTACCATGAAAATCCATAAAACCGATAGCACCTCCATAAAAATCACGACTCGTTGTTTCATATTTTTCAATGAGTTGCATGGCTTTGTGTTTGGGAGCACCACTTAATGTTCCAGCGGGAAATGTATCTGCAACCATTTGCATAGTGTTTGTTTCTGCGTGCTTTTTGCCAGTAACTTTGCTAACCAAATGAATAACATGTGAAAAGAATTGGACTTCTCGGTAGGTTTCAACTTTTACCTGACTGCCATGGCGACTTAAATCATTTCGTGCTAAATCTACCAACATCACGTGTTCGGCATTCTCCTTATCATCTTCAGAAAGTTGTTTGGCAAGAATAGCATCCTTTTCATCATTACCAGTCCGTTTAAATGTTCCAGCTATGGGATGGATTTCTGCTTGATCTCCTTTTACTACTAATTGCGCTTCTGGCGAACTTCCAAAGATTTTAAAATCGCCATAATCAAAGTAAAACAGGTAAGGTGACGGATTAATACTTCGTAAAGCGCGATAGACATTAAACTCATCGCCTTTAAATTTTTGTGAGAATTTTTTCGACAATACCAACTGAAAAACATCACCTCGTGCACAATGTTGTTTAGCAAGCTCTACTTGTTCCTTATAGGCATTATCTGTTAAATTGGACGTGGTTTCTCCAGATGTTGAAAAGTTAAATGCAGCAAAGTTTCGGGACGTAATAAGTTGTAAAATCTCATCAATATTTGTTTCCGTATTAAAACAATGTGCAAAAATATAGGCTTCGTTTTTATGGTGGTTAATGGCAATAATATTTTGATAAACAGCATAATAAATGTCTGGAATGTCTTGATGACCTTCTTTTTTAGCGATAGAAATATCTTCAAAATAGCGAACAGCATCATAAGCCATATAACCAAAAACACCATTATTTATAAATTTAAAATCGGTGTCCGAATGTATTTTAAAACGCTTGGTGAATTTATGAATACTATCCAGCACATCATTCTTTTTTGATATTTTATGAATCAATTGACTGCCATCAGGAAAGTTTTGAGTGATTTCTTCATTTTTCACTGATATAGATGCAATAGGATTGCAACAGATATAGGAAAACGTATTATCGTTAGCATGGTAATCGCTACTTTCCAATAAAATACTATTCGGGAATTTATCGCGAATTTTTAGGTACACACTCACAGGTGTTATAGTATCCGCAAGTATTTTTTTATAATGTGTGTAAAGGCTAAAGGTTTTCATAAATATGATTTCAAAAAAAAAAGGCTTGTCGTGAATGACAAGCCTTTTTGAGTATGTTTAATTTAAATATACGGATAGGATTAGTTCACGAATTTTGAGTTTCGATTGTTCCACCACCACGTATGATTTAAAATTGTATTCATTAGTATTTTAATATATGCCAAATATAAAATGAAAATTTAACTAACCAAAAATTATTGCATAAAAAAAGGTTTAAAAGGTGTTCTGTTCGTTTAAATGTTTGTTAAACAGCAAATCTTTTAAAAACAAATATGTATTTTTAGCTTATGAAATATATGCTGTGTTTTTTGGTGCTTACCGTTTGGAGTTGTCAAGATGTTTCTAAAAAAGAACAAACTCAAAATACGAATCGCAATATTGAACAGATTGAAGATAGTCTCGCTGTTTATAACTTTGAAGGACTAAAGCCTTTTCTAAATAAAATGGATGACACCATTTATGTGGTTAACTTTTGGGCTACTTGGTGTGCGCCTTGTATCAAAGAATTACCAGCTTTTGAAAAGTTAGGACACGATTATAAGTCTAAAAATGTGAACGTATTATTGGTGAGTTTAGATTTTCCGCATCAATATGAAACCAAACTTAAACCCTTTATTAGTAAGCATAACTTACAGTCTGATATTTTAGTCTTAAATGATGTGGATGCTAATAGTTGGATCCCGCAAGTAAGCGCGGAGTGGAGTGGTGCTATTCCTGCAACACTTATTTATAATAAGGATAAAAGGGCTTTTTATGAGCAAACTTTCACCTATAAAGAATTACAAACAGAACTTAATAAATTTTTAAAATAATAAGAATAATGAAAACACTTAAAACAACATTTGTGCTTTTGGCAGTTATATCCTTTTTTGCTTTCACAGTAAAAACAGAAGATGCTGGTTATAAAGTAGGTGATATGGCAACTGATTTTAGCCTAGAGAATATAGATGGCAATATGGTTTCCTTAAAAGATTACTCAGACGCCAAAGGTTTTATCGTGATTTTTACGTGTAATACCTGTCCGTATGCCGTGGCTTATGAAGATCGTATCATAGCATTAGATAAAAAATATGCATCAAAAGGATATCCAGTTATTGCTATTATGCCCAATAATCCTGATATCCAGAAAGGGGATAGCATGGAATCTATGAGAGCAAGAGCCAAAGCGAAAGGTTTTACATTTCCATATTTAATGGATAAAGGACAAAAAATTTATCCGCAATATGGTGCTACAAAAACGCCTCATGTATACATATTGGAAAAAACATCCAATGGCAATCAAGTAAAATATATAGGTGCTATTGATGATAATTATCAAGATGCCAATGCGGTGAACCAAAAATATGCTGAAGATGCTGTTGATGCGTTATTGGCAGGGAAAATCATTAAAGAAACACAAACGCGTGCCATTGGTTGTACTATAAAGGTTTAATGAATTTAGATTGTTCTCTGCGGACTATGGCGTTTGGTAAAAAAAAGGAGAAAAGATAAAGAAATCCGAAACGTAACATTTCGGATTTTTTTTCGTCTATTAATGAATAAGTAGTAATTTTGAAGAAATAAAAATTAATATGTCAGATTTAACACAAGCCGCTTGGCGTGAGCAATTAGAAAAAGATACTGAAGCAGTTATTATAGATGTTCGTACAGATGAAGAAGTAGCGGAAGGTATGATTCCTAATGCTGAACAATTGGATATTTTTCAGAGTCAGGTATTTATGGAGAAAATTCAAACTTTAGATGCTTCAAAAAATTACTATATCTATTGTAGATCAGGAGGTCGTAGTGCGCAAGCTTGTGCTATTATGAATCAATTAGGAATTGAAAATGCTTATAATTTAATGGGTGGATTTACGGAATGGACCGGTGAAGTAATTGAACCATAGAATAAGAAATTATGAAAAATATATTTGGAATAGCTTTATTAACTATTGTTTTGGGTTTTGCTAGTTGCCAGAAATCGTCTAAAAACGATGTTATTCAGGTTGTTACAGCTGAAGAAATGCAAATGCTTTTAGATCTTGATGATGTGCAACTAATTGATGTTCGTACGCCTGAAGAATATGCTGAAGGTTATATTGCTAATTTTCAAAATATTGATTTCTTATCCAAAACCTTTGATGAAGATATCTTAAAGTTAGATAAAGATAAACCTGTTATTTTATACTGTAAATCTGGAGGTAGAAGTGCTAAATGCGCTAAAAAAATGCTAGATGCCGGTTTCACTAAAATTTATGATTTAAAAGGCGGTATTTCCAAATGGGAGCATGATGGACATGCTGTTGCTGTGCCAAATTAAAAAATCCTGTAATATAATTTATCACCTAATTAATATCCACATCCTAAAATTCACGGGTAGCTAATAAATAGGCAGATACAATCAAAAATCGATAGAGCTCTTAGAGTAGAATAGCCGTTTTGGTTTAAAAATCCTATAAAATATTATTACGATTTAAACCTATTTTCATAATAAGTATGTTTGCTGTAGTGGCAACATAAAGAATGTAATACCAATTAGATCAATTCGAATCACATTTAAAGAGGTAACAACATACGTGTTAAAAAGGATACATATATTTTAGGCGATTTTGATAAGCTTCAAAACTAAAAAATTTCGAACGTGAGTCCATGTTTTAAACAATTTTCATTCATGAAACGCGACGCTAAAATATATGTATTCTAATTATAAAAAGGTACAGTTTATTTTTTTATCAATTTAAACTGTTGTGTTTGTTGTTCTGAACGTAATTCCATAAGATACATGCCAGAATCTACGTTTAAATTAAAGCTGAAATTTTCTGAATTAATGCTGTTTTCCGAATAAATTAATTGACCAGCAATATTATAGATATTTACGGTAACATTACGTAAATCGTTTAATTTTAAGTTCACCAAACCGTTTGTAGGATTAGGGAAAACAGAAGCTTTCTTGGAGTTTACACCTGTTTGAATGCTTAATGTAGGACTAAAAGAACATGGAAATGGTATTTGAACGTATTCTGTTAAATTGTTAACCGTCCAATTTGCTACATTATTTATTGCAGCTCTAACTACAGATACATCACCAATAGCTACCGCGCAATTGTATATCATATTGTCTATTTCAGAGTTGTCTAAAAAATTGTAAACCCAGATAGCATTTACACCATTGGTAAGTGTATCTGGTAATGCTGAAGTAGAGTTAGTGCTGGATGCTCCATCCCAATTAGCCGCATTGGTTGTTCCTGCAACTAAATTAAAGTGAATTGCAGTTATAAAACTTGCTGAACTATCAAAGGTCCCTTGAAAAGCGAAAATTTGATCACCAATACTTGAAATAAGCATGGCAGAACCAGAGCAGGAACCTATTGAGGCAATTGGTGTGCCATTTCCGTTATTAGTCGTGATATTTACGACTGTACCTATAGTCAAGCCGTTAGTTGCAGTCCAAACAAATACACCATTATCACCATTCGTATTGTTAAAACCAACGCCATCTGTCCAACCTTGATCTGTGAATTTTATTTCCGTTCCAGATTCAATAGTTTTCAATAATACAAACGAAAATTGATCGACTGAACCATCAGCATTTAACGCTACAAAAGCAATATCACCAGCTGTTAAGGTTGTTTGTGCGGAAATTGTGTGATTTCCAATAAGGAATGCAAAGCAAATAAGTAAAATTTTTTTCATAATAAATAGATTTGGGTTAAGCAACAAAGATATCTTTTTTTGATTTTAGAGAACCTATTCGATTATGTCAAATTTCTATATAATTTTTATAGTTTTAATTTATTCTTGGCCAACTCCAATAATACCAAATAATTAGGGATGTAATGATGCTTTTTAATATTGCAAAATACAGGTAAAAGCTATACCAAGCTGTTAAAGAATTAACAGCTATGAATACCAGCATTAGCGTAAATATAGAACCAAAAAGAAAGTTGAGAATTCGGTTTAGTTTGGGTTTTAGAATATGAGATCCTAATACCATAATTGAAGGAATAGCTAAAATGATAGACGCAATTAATTAGCTAATTGGACTGTCTAAAATGTTTTTACCAGTAAGTAGGTTGTCAATTTTACCAGGTATATACAGCTCAAAATAATCACCATATAAATAGCAGAATGTTACCGAAGCCCATAATGCGGCTAGTTTTAGTTTGATGTTTATTGTTGGGTTTTCTAGCCTAACTAATTAATTCAGTTTATGGGTTAATTAGTATGTGCTTTATTTAAAAATACGCAACATTTTGGCAAATGGTTGCCATACTAAAAATATAATCACCTAATTTTATAATGATAGATAATGCATAAATGGTCTAAAACTTTATGTGTAACTATTACATGATATTTATTTAAGGTTATAATTTCCATTTGCCCATTGCATAGTTGGTTCCATCCAAACTTTAAGCGGTTTGAATAAAAAGCCATGACCCAATGCCGTCTTGAGTTCAATTTCTTTAAAATGTTTGATTTTGCAAGTTGAATTTTCCTTGCGTTCAATTGCTGAAACACCAAACGAATCCGATTTTTCATAAATAGTTAGAATATTTCCACAATAATTTATTTCAGGTATATTTTGAATATCACGTTCCCTAAAACACGCAATAAAAACAAAATTCAAATCGGGATTATTTGCCAAGGTAGAAACATATTGTGCAATATAACCGCCTTTGGATGTGCCAACCACTGTTATTTTATGAGGCTTAATGCCGGTTTTAATAAGGCTATCAATTTGGGTTACAATTCCAATAGCATAATCTCTAGCATTGACATTGCCGTGTCGCTTTTCACTGATAACATGAAATCCATTTTTTTTAAATTCGGAAATAATTTCGGTGTATTCTGTCCGTCCAAATTCAGGATGCTCGTCTTGCAGTTCATGTTCTTCTAAAAAGCGATTGTGTAGGAAGAAAATATACCGATCATCTGAATCTTTTCCGCAGGCAAAAAGTGTTACGAAAAACAGGATATAAATGATATTGTTTATTTTCATGAATTGTGATTTATAGGAAAATAATGCAGTTTGTTACATTGTTACCAAACAGAAAGGCAATCCCAAAGTTAATGGCAATAATTAAAAATGGCGATGCTAGAACAATATTCCTGTTTGATACTTTCATTTACAACGCATTTAAATGTTTGCGTGCAAAAAGGTAGTTCTTTTTTGTGAGATGAAAAGCCAATACTAATATCCATTCTTTGGCAGTATCAATTCTTCAAGTCTAATTTCTAGCTGTTTTGTTGAATGCATTTCAAATAAGTATTGCTAAAATAACGCCTAAAGTTGGAGCTGTAGTATATTTTAAAAGTAAAGAATATTTCAAAAAATTAAATCATGGAACTAACAATAATATCAAAAAGCCAAGGGAATTCCAACCAACCCCAAACTGCCATTGGTTTGTTGGATTACAAGTAGTGTCTGTACGGCAAAAGACTAATGCAAACGCGCCTATAAATTGGACGATGTGCTAAGCATATTAGTCATAAAAAAAGAAAAGAGGCTGTCGTAAAAGGTAAACCCTACTATAAATGTCACATTGAGCGCAGTCGAAATGCTTTGGTTTTCATAATATTAAAACTTGGATTATGCGAAGTTTGGCAAAGGATAATTACTTTTTAGACAGCCTCTTTATTCTGTAGAAGTCTTATGAGTTAAACTAAAAATGATACACAGCAATAGGTTACAGTCATAAATTGTTTATTTGAATCTAGAAAAACTATATGATCTTTTTTACCTGCTTATTTTTTGGATTTATTATTGCTATTATGGGAAGTATTGTTCCCAGTTTTTTAAATCTAACCGTTGTTAAATTCAGTTTAAAAAGTGGCCGAAAAGCGGCTTATTATTTAATTGGAGGTTATGCAACGGTTTTGTTTTTTCAAGCAAATATTGGTGCCTATTTATCCAGTATTTTGATGGAGAATTCCCAATACATTACTACTATTCAAAAAGTAGGTACAGGAATTTTATTGCTGTTATCTTTTAATTTTTTCAGACTTCATGTTACTAAAAAGAATCAAAAAAAGAAGGTAGAAATTGAAAAGTCGCGAGCGTATTTACACGGCATCGTTATGTCCTCATTAAATATGGTTGCCATTCCATTTTACTTTACATCCATATCGTTATTAATCGGGTTAGACTATTTTGAGTATTCGTTGCTCAATAGTTTCTATTTTTCCATTGGCTCCACGGTTGGTTCATTTATTTTGTATTCCGTTTATGCCACTATTGCTGATAAAATTGAACACAAACTGACTTTTATAGCTACTAAAATGAATTTTATTTTAGGGTGTATAACTGCTATTGTGGGAATTGGGAATGTGGTTTATTTGATTTGATTGTTGTTGTGTGAACTCCTTATTTATCTGATTTAATAAATTGCAAAATTTCATCATACCTCTTATTCCAAGGAAAAATAAATTGTGACATCATTGGTACATGTTTCTTATTTAAGAAAATGGGTTCTATATCTGGTTGATAGGTTTTTAATTTTGCAACAAAAGCTTCGTTTTGCGAAATGATTGAATTATAGGTTTTTTCGCCTACATAAATTAAAAAAGGAGGCATGCTTTCATCCATAAAATAAATAGGAGAAGCGTCTTTCCAGTTTGCTGGATCTTTAGTCCAAGTTACATCATAATGATGTTCGCTTGTTGGTGGGTTTTTATCTAAATATGTTTTCATATCTAAACCAGCGGCATCATTTAAAATAACACCTTTAAGCACATTCTTATTTTCTAAATATTTTGGATTTGTAGCAATTAAAGCAATTAAATGACCTCCAGCACTATGACCCATGACATAAATTTGTTCAGGATCACCTTTATACTTTTCAATATTTTTTACAGTCCAGTTAACTGCTTGTGCAATTTCTTTAGCCATCGAATCATAATTAGCATTCGGACTTAACGTATAGCCAGCAATTACAGTGACAACATCACTTTTGGCAAAATTTCTTCCTAAAAATCCGTAAGTGTTTTTGTCACCTTCTGTCCAATAGCCACCATGCACAAAAATCACCACCGGATTTTTTGCATCTTTGGAATTTTTAGGTTCAAAAACATTTAACGCAGGCTGCATTGCTGTTTTAGTATCTGCAGATTTTAAATAAGCAACATCTTTTATTTTTCTAGAAGCGCAGTTACAAAGTAAAATAGAAAACAGTAGAAGGGAAGCTATTTTTGTGTTCATAGTTTTTTAAACAAAGTTAAGATGTATTGGTTAATTATTAATGAATTTGAATTATCTAAATTATAAAAAATATAGTTTGTTTTCTGTTTGAACTTTCGTTTGTAAAGAGAAGTAGTCGAGATTAAATGCGTTGTTCCCAATGATTCCCCTTTTGTAAACCTGCCGGCAGGCAGGTACAACAAGGCATGCAGGGATATTTATGAACGATTAGTTGCCAAGGGAAAGAGCAAGAAAGTTAGCATTAATTGCAGTATGTAATAAGCTGTTAAAACAGGCTATTGCAAAATCAGGATTAATATATGACGATACTTATAGAAGTACTTTGGTGAAAAGTTACTGAGTTTTTACTTGTTTTTTACCACAGTACTTTGTTGGCGGTTCGTTTTTTTATTTAACATCAAAGTCCTATCTTTTTAAGGTATTCAAATTTTGCTTTAGCTTCATTCATTTTTTTGAAATTACCTGTCTCTTCGTAGCAGACTATTAAGTTTTTTAAAGCATCGTCATTTATAGGATAAATGTCTAGAGCCTTTTTGTAATGTATGATTGCATTTTCAATATCATTTTCATTATAATAGTCACAACCAAGATTATTTAAATCATCTGTTTGTTGAGCCAAATCCATTTTGATATGCTTTGGTTGTGGCATAAACTTGTTGAGAAATATTTTAATTTCTTCAATACCATTTTCTTTTGTAGATTCTTTTTCTATTGTTTGGGATTCTGATTTTAAATATTCAATATCAACACTTCTGTCGTGCATATGTAAAATACACTTTTCTACAATGTCATTTTTGTAATAAACTGATAAACCATAATCTGCAAATGAACTTCCCATATTATCGTATCCATAACCTTTTAAAACAACTCTGTCATATTCTTGTTGAATAATTTTCATTTGTTTAGGTGCCATTTGAACGACAGATTGTCCATCTGTATTGAACATTGTTACTGTATAACCAACATTTCCAGCGATATTTGGTTCAACTTTTACAGCACGTGGAGCACCTCCGTGAGGACCAGACACGTGTCTGCCATTTTCGTAACGAAGATGGTCAGAAGAATTGAAGATGAAATTTAAATTCATAATTTTTATATTTTATTAATTATATTTTTTTCATTCAAGTCATACACTTCAAGGTTGCTTTTCATTATTTGAATAAATTCCTCGCTTTCATCAAAGTCATATAATTGTGAAGGATTGTTTGCAATCATAGGCAAAAGTCTCTTGGAAAATTCAATAAATTTATTTGGTACACCAAACTTAATGCCCATCATTGAGCCTTGAATTAATTTTTGTATTTGTTCGTCACTACCTTTTGGCAAAACATTTGTTTGTCTTATATCATCTTTGTGTGTCAAAAAGAAATGTACTGCCCAACCATTCGGGTTAAGGCTTCCAAGAGTAAATCCTCCCAATGCGTTATTTTTGGATTTTGCCATATCTAAAGACAAACCAATAGGTTGAATAAGACGGAAATCATTTCCGTTTTCAAATTTTCCAATATTGGTAGTTGTGAAAGAGTCTTTTTCTGAAAATCTAATGGGAAAACTGAATTCTTTGCCGTTTTGAGTTTTGACTTTAAAATTTTTATCGCTGATACTAACGAGTGAATGTTGAAAACTAATAGCTATTTCTAAAGAGTCAGATTCAATTTGTGAAGCGACATTTTTTTGAAATAGGTTAGCTCTATAAAATATACCATTTTCTTGGTTACTTTCTTGGATAGTTTTCTTGTTAAATAGATTGTCAAATATTCCCATAATTTTTTAAATTTAAAGTCGATTTTTGTCAAATTGTTTGTCGGTTATCTCGTTGTTCAAATGACCGCCAACGGTTTTGTATAAGAATAGTTGCGTATTTGCGTGCGAGGAATTTCCGAAGGAAATTCAGATGTAGCAAATACGCAACTACCTTTATTTAAGCACAAAATAGCAATTATTTTTATACGTTGTTGTGCGTAGTGCTTTTATCCTTTCACGAAAGATTTTTCTAAAATTTTAGATATTTCCTCTTCAAGATTAATTTTCTTAAACGCTTCCATTACATCTTGGAAACTTAAAGTTCCGTCAGTCGAACTTCGTCCATTTTTCGAACTCGGTGTTCCAGAAAGTGTAACAAGTCTTCTCCCTCCTTCGGCACTAATTTGTACGTTTATTTCAGTTATGAAATGTTCGAAATTTGGAACAATTTGAATCTTTGAAAAATAACTATTTGCTTGCAACATTTCAGGTGAATCAGAGTAATTCAGATGAAACCTATCTCCGAGTTTTTTATCAATTGCTTTTAATTCCGGAACTACAACATTTTCATAATACTCTTTGAATTCAGCAAGATAATTTTCATCATCTGCTTTTTGTTTTTCTTTCGCTAATGCTTCTCGGGTTTTTGCATCTGACTTTCTTTTATTGTGTTCGTCAAAGTCACTTAAAAATTTTTCTATGCTCATAATTTTATATTTTAATTCTTCAATTTGCACAATGCTTCTCGCATTACGCACAACGCCTTATATCCAAACATTAATTACCTAATATCCGCTTTAATCACCGGATATAACAACTTTTGTTCAGACACTAAATATAAAATATCTGGTTTAATAAATATTACGGGTATCCGTAAAGTAGTTTTGAAAAGTTATTAGTATTTGGGTTTTTAGAAAAAGAGAATTTATTTTATAAAACAAATAAAAAATAAAAAGGCAAAAAAATTTGTCAACTGAATTGTCAACTAAAAAAAAATAAACCTTTTAAATTAATGGTTTTCAGTTGTTTAAATGGATTGTCGGGATTAACTGCGTTGTTCCCAATCACTCCCATTCTGTAAACGCAACCTGTTGTGCTTTCAGTCCAAGCGCTTTTAAACAACAAAGCTCAATCAAGTAAAACTTGTTGAGCTTTTTATGCTTAAAATCGCAACCATGTTGCGGGTAATTGTGGAGTCGGAGGGAATCGAACCCTCGTCCAAACAAGCCATCAAAGGGCCTTCTACACGTTTATTCTTTTCTTGTTTTTTCGTGCGTAAGCTGGTTAAAGACAACCCACTTACACCTTATCTTTTTGAGTTTCACATACACATCAAAGCGCCATATATGCTATATTAACTTTTACGATGTCTCTTATAGAACGCCGTTAATCAAGGCTTTCAGGAGACATTTAGCCTTCCTACCTAGTAGGAATAAGCACAAATCTTACTGTAATTCAGATTATGCAGCTAAAGCGTAGTTATTCTCGCCGTTTAAAAGTGTGACCTAGCCTTTTACGTGTTTCAAAGTCATTACACGACGTGCTTACCAAATGAGTGATCTCGCTGTCAAAACCAGTCGACCCCATTTAATGAAATAGCAAAATTTACTTTTGCGTGATGGAATTATCCCAAACGTGATTTGGGATCTCTTCAGCAAAATTGCTTTTGCATCCTTTAATTTATCCCCATTTTACTTCGGGAATCTATTTCAAAAAAAATCATTTTTAAAAGATTTCTGAAAAGGAAAGCGAAGTTACCAAAAAAAAGTTGTGCAACAATCGAATTCCACGTATTTTCGTGCAAAACATGTACCAAAGTTATATTCGGTAAATGTGTCAGTTATAGTATTAAAACGTTTTTCGTTTTCATGAACATATTGGGCTTGGTGAACGAAAATATAATATAAGAGTATTCATGAAATTTGCCATTATAAAAGAACGAAAAAATCCACCAGATAGACGCGTGGTATTTTCACCAGAAAAATTAGCTGAAGCACGTGAGAAATTCCCAAATGCGGAATTTATTGTGGAGTCTAGCGATATCCGTATTTTTCCAGATAATGCTTACAAAGCACTTGGTTTTACCGTAACCGATGATGTGAGTAATTGCGATGTCATGTTGGGCGTGAAAGAAGTACCTGTTGAATATTTAATTCCTAATAAAAAGTATTTCTTCTTTTCGCATACCATTAAAAAGCAGCCGTATAATAGAAAGCTTCTTTTAGCTATGATGGATAAAAATATTTCTATGTATGATCATGAAACTATTGTTCGCCAAACAGGTTCCCGACTCATTGGTTTTGGTCGTTATGCTGGTTTAGTTGGTGCTTACAATGGATTTCGTATGCTAGGTTTGCGAAATGGTTTATTTACCTTACCTAAAGTGGAAACTTTGGCTGATTTGGATGCTGTAAAAGCAGAATTGGATAAAATAACCATTCCTAATATCAAGATTTTGTTAACAGGAACTGGTAAAGTAGCACAAGGCGCAAAAGAAATTCTAGATCATTTAAAAATAAAAGAAGTTAGTGATGCCTTGTACATTACCAGCACATTTTCGGAACCTGTTTATTGCATGGCAGATGTTATGGAATACAATAAACGCAAAGACGGTAAAGTAGGCTATAAGCAAGAATTTTATAAAGACCCAACGGGTTACGAAAGTAATTTTATGCCCTATGCTAAAGCAACAGATTTCTTTATTGCTGGTCATTTTTATGGAAACAATGCGCCCTATCTTTTTACGAGAGACGATGCTAAAGATCCAGACTTTAAAATAAATTATGTTGCCGATATTAGCTGTGATGTGGATGGTCCAGTAGCATCAACCTTGAGAGCATCAACCATTGCAAATCCGTTTTATGGTTATAATGCGAAAACAGAAAGCGAAGTTGCTTTTGATGCTAAAAATGCAATAACCGTTATGGCTGTTGATAATTTGCCTTGCGAATTACCTAAAGACGCTAGTGAAGGTTTTGGTGATATGTTTTTAGAACACGTAATTCCTGCTTTTTTCAATGATGATGAGCGCGGGATTTTAAAGCGAGCTCGGATTACTAATGACGGGAAATTAACGAAGCGTTTTGCATATCTTCAGGATTATGTTGATGGAAACTAACTTATTGAGCGTATGAATAAAACAGCATTAATAACAGGAGGCGCATCAGGTTTAGGATTTGAATTGGCACTTTTATTTGCCAAAGATGATTATAATCTGGTTCTAGTAGATATAAATTCTGAAAAGCTTGAAGAAGCAAGAAATAATATAGAAAAATCATTTTCTATTGACGTGAAGATTATGGCTAAAGATTTAAGTCAGATCAATATATCTTCAGAAATCATGATGGAATTAGGAGATATAGAAATTGACGCTTTAGTTAATAATGCTGGATTTGGTTGTTTTGGCGCATTTCATGAAGTGGACTGGGAACGCCAATCTCAAATGCTCAATTTACATGTTTTAACCACCACACATTTAACCAAATTAGTGCTTGGAGGGATGGTAAAAAGAGGTTCGGGTAAAATATTAAACGTGTCTTCCTTAGCTGCCTTTCAGCCTGGTCCATTAATGTGCTTATATTATGCTACTAAAGGTTACATTTTATCTTTTTCGGAAGCTATTTCTAACGAACTTAAAGGAACAGGTGTAACGGTTACGGCCTTGTGTCCAGGACCAACTAAAACATCATTTCAGGAGGTGGTTGCTAATGATTGTTCTGAAAACAAAATCAGGTTTAATATGGCGAGTGCCCAAGCGGTTGCTGCTTATGGTTACAAATGCATGATGAAAGGGAAATGCGTGGCAATTCCTGGAGGCATTAATAAAATTTTAGGCACGTTACCACGCTTTATACCTAGAAATATGGCAGCCAATATTGTGCGAAAAATTCAGGAGAAAAATCGGGAGGGTTAACCGTTAGTTGTCTTCTGAAATACCGAAAACATCTTAAAACCTATTCCCAAAAAAGCGGCAAATGTTAGAGTAAATAACCAAGCTTCCGTATGATGATTTGGTTGTAATAAGATTTCTACACAATCAGCTAAAAGATGAAGCGGCTTATTAAGTACTTCCCATGAATTGTATCTTAAAAAACGACCTAAATAAATTCCAAATCCTGTTAAAAGAAATATAATGGGAAAACCGTATGTTACAACGGACTTCTTAACATGGCTTAAAAGCAATTTCCGCATATCTATTAAGGAAAGAAAAAATAGAATTAACCCATTATAAGCGAATGATGTGACTATTAATACGTCAAGCCATAATAAGCTAATCGAACTAATTTTTAAATGCAATAAATCTGTAATTATATAAGGTGCATTTGGTAGAAACAACAGCCAAATTATGCCACTCATTAATAGGGTGAATTTGGATAGTTTAGGTTTACTCACCAAGTATGTGGTGATAGCGTAAGGAATTGCAGCTAAAAACAGGTTCCATACTAAAAAAATGAAAAAGAAGGAATGTGTAATTTTCATTCGTATCAGTAATAAAAGTACACTAAATCCCATAGAAATCGTGAGTAGCGATAAGATTTTAAAGCGCTTTAGAACTAGTGTTTTTAAAGTATTCATAATATCTTCAGTTTAAGTTCAAAAATTAAAACAGTAACTATTCCCAAGGTGTAAGCTATTAAATCTGATACATGGAAGGTGCTTCCTAAAATAAGTATAGCGAAGGTATTGTCCTGTAGGTTTAAATGTTCTAAAAGATTTCCTAGTTGTAAAAATTCAATAATAAATGCGAACAAAAGCACAGCCAAAGCGACAGGGATTGGTTTGGCATTTATAAAACTTTTCGCAAAGCAGTAGAGTAGGATCACGATAAGGAAATCGCCAAAGGTATGACGAATAAAGCCTGTTTTTAAAAAGTAAGCAATGAATCCTTCAATTATAAATAATATAACGAAGCCTAAAAAATATATTCTATTGAAATGTAGTTTCATGAGTTGTTTTATTTAGAATATGAATGGGAAAATGATGTAGAAATATAATATGACGACAGGAATATTCAACAACATAATGCCGCAAGTTTTTAGAGATTCTAATCGATTTTTAGGGTTTAAAATAGCAGAACCAATTAATACGATGAGGATGGATGTATTTATAATGAACGCAACGATAATAAATACGACTCCAAAGAGAATGGGGAAACTAGGTTCGCCAAAATATAAATAGAGTGCGAAAATGGCAGTTCCTATTCCAAAGCTAATTAAAGCGGTTATTTTTCCGAAGTCTTGTAATCCTTTCATTGTTATTTGTTTAAAAATAAACCTCATTCTTTATATTGAATATGCCGAATGAGGTTCGTACTATCAACCAAACTTAATCGTTATTCCAATCTATTTTTCTGGAGACAAACATGACGCTTGCTAAAATTAAAAACAGCCCAATACTGCCAACTAAAAGCGCGTAATTTTCTAATTGAATAATCACATATATAAACGTGTATAAAGCCGTTAAGGATAAACCAATAAATAAGGGGAACTTCAGGGTTTTTAATATGGATTTTGAATAGATAGTAATCAGTACAATAACCGAAATACCTGCAACTAAATAGGCTTTTAAAAAGTTGCTGTGTTCTGAAATAGATAATAATAATGTGTAGAACATGGTTAATGCCAAGCCAATCATTAAATATTGAAACGGATGGATGTTTATTTTGCTTAATGTTTGAATTAAGAAGAATACTAAAAACGTTAATCCAATTACTAAAAACCCATACTTGGCAGAACGTTCACTTTTTTGATACTCATCTACCATGACCATAAATTTGGTGCCAAATGCATATTGGTTCAAATTTGGAACCTGGTTTAAATACTGTTGTGAAAAAGCACGATTAATATGAAGTATTTTCCATTGCGCTTCAAAACCGTCTTTTGAAATGGTCTTCGTTTCATCATTAGGCAGGAAATTGCCAATAAAACTTGGATCTGCCCAATTGGATGTCATAGTCATAGTGGTTGTTTTTCCAATAGGAATAATTTGAAGATCCTGACTGCCATTAAAGGCTATGCTAAAACTAAATGAAATAGCTTCGGCCTTTGGAACATCCGTCTCTTTTAAAAATCCGGATTCCAATTCGTCTAAATTCCCAGAGTAGTGATTGGCGTTATCGGTAAAATTGGTTTCAAATTTATAACTGCTATCATTTAGCTTCAGATTCACTTCATTTTTAATACCTTTTAAATTGGAGGTTTTTATAATGATGCTGGCTTTATTCCAAACAATATCAGCGTCTTTGATATCTTTAAGTTGAAGTTGCGGTTTTATATAATGACCACTAAAATTCATATTGGTTGTATAAACAGCCGATTCAAAGTTTCCGCGTTTTAGTGTTTTAGAATTCACATCGGCTTCTGCTTGTAAATTTTCGGGAAATATATAGGCGTAGTTAATTTCCGTTTTGGTTTCTGTTAAATAGGTTTTAGTTTTTTCGTTGTAGGTTTTTGTTTCCGAATAAGTTTTATAAGGCAGTTTTAAAATAGGCCCGAAAACCAATACATTATTTCCCCATTTGTCGTTAATTTCATGAACAACGTCTTGTTGCCTTCTGGAGCGTTCTGAAATTAAATCGTTAATAAATGCTAACGGAATTAGGAGAATAATTACCAAGAAGCCTACCATAAGCATTCTAGCTGTTATGGATGTTTTAATCCAGTTTCCAAATTTGTTCTGTTGCGGTTTGTTTGTATGTTCCATGTGTTTGATATTAAAGTACTTTGAATTACAAAGTGGATTGATAAAAAAATAGCTCTAATTGAGCGTATTCAAAATTTTAGGTTTTATTAATTAATTTTTCAAGGGCTTCAATATGCTTTTTAAATTCGGATCTACCCAATTTAGTTGTGGCATAGCGCGTATTTGGTTTTCTAGCAATAAATTGTTTTTCTACTGAAATATATTCGGCTTTTTCCAAGGCTTTGGTATGGCTTGCTAAATTGCCATCTGTAGCTCCTAGAAGTTCTTTCAGCATATTAAAATCGGCATACTCATTCACCATCAGAACAGACATGATGCCTAACCGGATTCTATGATCAAATACTTTATTTATGTTGTTTATAATGCTCATAATGTTTCCCGCTTTCGCGCGAATCAAATTTTATTCTAATTATTCAGCGTTGGATTTCTATCATATTTAAAATGCATCCACGTGCCATAAATAATATGCATAATCCCGAAACCTAATACCCAAAGCCAAAATCCGTATCCAGGAAATAAGGCGCAAATTACTCCTAAAATAATTTGTATAAAACCTAAATAGCGAATATCACCTATACTATATTTGGAAGCGTTAATTAATGCTAATCCATAAAAAATAAGCATTAAAGCACCTGTTTGACCATATTTTTGCTGCCCTAAAATTATCAGAATATACAAACCGCCTGCAATAAGAGGGATTAAAAAGTTTATTACTAATCGTCTGGAAGTCCCATCCCAAATTTTTTCACCATGTTTTTTGGCTTTTCTAGTGGTTAAGAAAATACCGGTTATTATGCTTAAAAAGGCGACTAAAAATAAATCGATCATCACGATTTTAAAAATATAACCATCTAAAATAAGAGTGCCATTACTATACTTCATAACCATCCAATAGGCAACTGCTGAACCTATAAGCGCATAAATTCCAGCAAGAATGCCTGATAAACCACTTAATGAAATAAACCTTGACGACTTATTCATCAGGTTTTTAATTTCGGTAATGTCTTTTAAATAATCTTTTGACTCCATATAAAAGTACTTTGAAATACAAAGTTAGTTTTTAATTTCGAATAATTACAAATAAATTTATGTTAAATTTGAATGAAGAGAAAAAAATATGAAACCAGCCGACGTCTATATTTTAAATAAGCCCGAACCATTTAAGTCGATTATGATGCATGTTCAAGCTGTCATAATACACACCTTGCCAACAGCTGAATTAAAATATAAATGGAAATTACCTTGTTATTACATCGGGAAACGGCCTATTTGTTATATCAATCAAAGTAAAGATTATGTGGATGTTGGTTTTTGGCATTCGGCTTATATATCCAAAAAATTTGATCAGTATTTAGTTTCCGAAAAGCGTAAAATAGTTAAATCGCTTCGGTATAAAACCCTTGAAGGTGTCAATGATGGCGTTTTGATGGATATATTAAAAGAAGTTTATGAACACAAAGACAAATCGTTTTGGCGGTGATTACAACGTTCTATAAATGATATAGTTTTCAAAAACTTCACCTTTTAAATGTTTAAGCTGTTTTTTTTCGACTTCGTAATAGTAATCATCAAAGAAAGGAAGCGCTGTTTTGCTAACATCCGATTTTATTTCTTTAAAACCAGCCATCATTACCTGCGACTCAATAACGCGTAATAATTTGGCGCCAATTCCTTGACGTTGGTAGTCTTTATGAACAAACAATCCGTCTAGATAATTGCCTTGCGTTAAATAGGCAAAACCAACAATGGTGTCATTTTCTTCAGCAACAATAAAATAGTTTTTAGTGATACGAGCCGTCCATTTCTTTTCATTATCTGCACCAGATGCCCAAACGGCTATTTGATTTTCAGTATAATGCTTGGAATTAATATGTAAAATGGTATTCCTGAAAAGGCTTGTTATTTCAGGTAAATCGTCTATTACTGCTTCTCTAATTTCAATCATAATTATATTCTAAAAATACCTCCAAAAGAAATAACACTTTGTATAAACATAAAATGTTGTGATGCGCTATCATTGGAATTACTGGTTGTTCTAATATCTGGCATATTAATAAAACCGCCTCTTAAATCACCTTGAATAAAGAAATGTTTAAAGAAGGTTAAATTTAATCCAGCATTTAAAGATACACCATAACCGGACACATGAAACTCGTCATACCTGTCTTTTTGTAATAATTTGGTGTTTGTTTTTGGATAAAGAACACCAGCACCAATTCCTTCCGTAATATTAATTTGAAAGATATCCGTGTTTTTAATGCCAAATAGAAATGATAAATCATCAAACCTTCCAAATTCCAAATACACGTAGTTCAATCCGTTTGTGTGTTCAAAGGTTAAGAAATCTTCCGTGGTTAGAATTTGTTCATTTTGGTATACACCATTATAAATAGCACCAGGTTCACCTGCAGGCAAGTTAATATAACCATCAATATTAGCATATTGGTTTTGAGTCATTACATATTTCATATGATCCACACCAAAAGCTGCGTAATAATTATCGGTTATAAAATAGCCTACTTTCAAATTGGTTTGCGGTATGGTAAGTCGCGTTGGATTAATATAATCTACATGCCATCCTTTCGGCTTATCATGAGCTTTTACATCTTCTAAAGTAAAATTATAATTATCGCCTTTAAAAGTAATATCTGATTTGGTAAAAGCATCTCTGTTCCCGCCCCAGCTTAAAAATATTTTACCCTTATTATGGGATGTGTAAAGTGAAGTTGAATCTTTTTGAGAAAAAGCACTCCAATTTAAAATGCTAAAAAATACTATAAATAGCATTTTAGTTGGGTTTACTATCATTCGTTTTAATCAATTATTTAGTTAGGTGAAGTATTGGACGTAAGTACTATGAATTCCTTAACAGCATATCAAAATAAAAATAAAAATGCGCCTTTTATTCAGCATGCAAAAGTAAGGAAATTTATAAACTTTGAACCGTTTTTCTAATCGCAACTAAATTGGTTAATAGTTTTTCAAGATTATCCAAATGCAACATATTAGCACCATCACTTTTGGCATTTGCTGGATCAAAATGTGTTTCAATAAACAAACCATCCACATGGTTAACAATACCAGCTCTGGCAATTGTTTCTATCATGTCCGGACGTCCACCAGTAACACCCGCTGATTGATTAGGTTGTTGTAGGGAGTGCGTAACATCTAAAATAGTTGGTGCGTATTCGCGCATGGTTGGAATACCACGGAAGTCAACAATCATATCTTGATAGCCAAACATAGTACCTCTATCGGTAATCCATGCTTTATTGCTGCCAGAATCTTTAACTTTCTGCACGGCATGTTTCATAGATTCCGGACTCATAAATTGTCCTTTTTTCAAGTTTACTACTTTGCCTGTTTGGGCAGCGGCAACGACTAAATCCGTTTGACGAACTAAGAAAGCAGGGATTTGTAAAACATCCACATATTCAGCAGCCATGGCAGCATCAGATACTTCATGAATATCCGTTACAGTAGGAACATCAAAAGTTTCAGAAACTTTTTTAAGAATTTTAAGCGCTTTTTCATCACCTATTCCCGTAAAACTGTCAATACGACTGCGGTTGGCTTTTTTAAAACTTCCTTTAAATATAAATGGAATTTCTAGCTTGTCTGTAATGGTCAGAATTCTTTCCGCAATACGCAAAGCCATTTCTTCGCTTTCAATGGCGCATGGGCCTGCTAGCAGGAAAAAATTATCTGAATCTGTATGTTTTAATTTTGGTACGTCTTTAAGTATCATTTGGACTGAATTTTAGTCTGCAAAGATACACATTTAAAAAGTTTTTTTAATGCTATTTCTTATCATCCAAAGGGACATGGCAAAATTGGTAAAAACAAATAGACCACCTACAATGATGAAGCTTTTAACAGTTTCTGAAAATGAAATAATTTTAAATAAATCTGATAAATACGCTAATATCATATAGGACGATAAGCAGACAAAAATAATACCTAGCGTAAAATTAAGATGCTTGCTCGGTTTAAAAAGTTGCCAAACAAAAGGTACAGCAAATAATAAAATAGGATAGGCAGATATGCCTTCATTTTTATTCACATCCGTAAACCAATAGGCTATGGCAGCAATAAAATATAAATATGGAATAAACTTATAATACTCATTTATTGGTTTCATGGCTACAAAAATTAGGTTTTACACTTATGTTTTGTAGTAAATAAAGCCTCTTTTTTGCTATTAATCGAGGTGAAAATTATATTTACTATCACTTTTATACAACGAAATATACAAATAGTTCGTATATTAAAAATCGAATATAACAAATTATTAACTAAATTATGTGGGTGTAAAAAATTGTTTTTTTACCATGATTTTACATGGATTTATTGTGTGTAAATACGAAATTAACTTACAAATATTCCTGCATAACCCTAATATTACGAGGTGATTAACATTTATTTGTTCAGATGTTAAATTAGAAAATAATTTAATGTACCTTTGCACGCTTAAAATAAGGCACCATATATGGCTCAAATAAAAAACATTGCAATCATTGCTCACGTCGATCACGGTAAAACGACCTTGGTGGATAAAATTATGTACCACTGTCAATTATTTCGTGAAAACGAAAATACAGGTGATTTAATATTAGATAATAATGATTTAGAACGTGAACGTGGAATTACTATTACATCTAAAAACGTTTCGGTAATTTATAAAGGAACGAAAATTAATATTATTGATACACCTGGTCACGCCGATTTTGGTGGTGAAGTGGAACGTGTTTTAAACATGGCTGATGGTGTTTGCTTATTAGTTGATGCTTTTGAAGGTCCTATGCCACAAACGCGTTTTGTGTTGCAGAAAGCTATCGATCTAGGTTTAAAACCTTGCGTAGTTATTAATAAAGTAGATAAAGAAAACTGTACACCAGATGAGGTGCATGAAAAAGTATTCGACTTAATGTTCGAATTAGGTGCAGAGGAGTGGCAGTTAGATTTTCCAACCGTTTACGGTTCAGCTAAAAATAACTGGATGAGTGACGACTGGAGAAACGAAACAGATAACATAGAGCCATTATTAGATATGGTTATTGAGCATATTCCTGAGCCAAAAATTCCGGTAGGAAATACACAAATGTTAATTACATCTTTAGATTTTTCGTCTTTCACAGGTCGAATTGCTATTGGTCGTTTAACACGTGGTGAACTTAAAGTTGGTCAGAATATTTCGTTAGTAAAAAGAGACGGAAGTATTGTAAAAAATAGAATTAAGGAATTACATGTTTTTGAAGGTGTAGGCCGTAAAAAAGTAGAAGAAGTTCAAGTAGGTGATATTTGTGCTATTGTAGGCCTTGAAGGTTTTGAAATTGGTGATACTGTTGCAGATGCTGAAAACCCAGAAGGTTTAAAAACAATTGCTATTGATGAGCCAACAATGAGTATGTTATTTACTATTAATGATTCGCCATTTTTTGGTCAGGATGGTAAATTTGTAACATCTCGTCATATTAAAGATCGTTTATATAAAGAATTGGAGAAGAATTTAGCCTTACGTGTTGAAGATACGGATAGTGCTGATAAATTTATGGTTTTCGGTCGTGGTGTATTACACTTATCGGTTTTAATTGAAACCATGCGTCGTGAAGGTTATGAACTTCAAATTGGTCAACCACAAGTAATTATCAAGGTAATTGATGGTGTGAAATGTGAGCCAATTGAAGAAATGACAATTGATTTACCAGAACATGTTTCAGGTAAAGCTATTGAAATGGTAACCATGCGTAAAGGTGAAATGACTAGTATGGAAGCTAAAGGTGACCGTATGGTTTGTCAGTTTTTAGTACCATCACGTGGTATTATTGGTTTACGTAACCAATTATTAACAGCTACAGCTGGTGAAGCTATTATGGCGCACCGTTTTAAAGAATACCAACCGTTAAAAGGTGGTATTCCAGAACGTCAAAATGGTTCATTAGTATCTATGGAAAGAGGTCAAGCAATACCTTACTCTATTGATAAATTACAAGATCGTGGTAAGTTTTTCGTTGATCCAGGTGAAGATATTTATGAAGGTCAAGTAATTGGTGAAAACTCACGTGGTGACGATATGGCCATTAACGTAACCAAAACCAAAAAGTTAAGTAACGTTCGTAGTTCTGGTGCTGATGATAAAGCGAAAATTGTTCCGGCAATTAAATTCTCTTTAGAAGAAGCTTTAGAATATATTCAGAAAGATGAATATGTTGAGGTAACACCACATCATATTCGTTTACGTAAAATTTACTTAACAGAAGTTGAAAGAAAACGTAATAAGAATTTCTAATCAAAATTCTAGTATGTAATTATATACTTAAGAGGAATCCGTAAAACGATTCCTCTTTTTTTGTTTTCTTATCTCATTGAAAAAAGGTGATATTGAAAAGACGGAACGCGTTGTTTAATCAATTTATTCAATGGTTTATTCATGCTTTTAAATCTTTATTACTTAATGATTAAGAAAGTTTAGACTTTTACTATATTTACGTCAAATGTATGTATGTGCTTGTTTTTTAAACGTGTTTATTTTGTGATGACTGAAAATGTAATAATTCAGAATTAAACCTGTGGAACCTATTCTAAAGCATATATTATTAGTATAAAATGAAAAAAATAGCCATTCTTTTACCTTGTTATAATGAAAGTTCAGGAATTGATATTCTTACTAGTCAACTTGTTTCGGAATTAGAAAAGCTTCCTTTTTTATTCGAGCTGATTTATATTGACGATGGCTCACTTGATGATACTAAAGCACGAATTGCAAACTTAAAGATAGCGTCACCTACTATAAATACTGTGCTGCTAGCTTTGAAATTCAATATGGGACATCAAAAAGCTATTCAACAAGGACTCATCTACGCACATTCTAAAAATTTTGATAATGTAATTATCATGGATGCAGATGGTGAAGATGATCCTGTAGCTATACAAGAATTATTGAAACATACAGATAAGGATTTGGTACAGGTAATCCGAGGCAAGCGCAATGAAAATTGGCGCTTTAAATTCTTTTACCGATTGTATCAAAGCTTATTTAAAGTAGTCATTGGTAAACGCTTAAACTTCGGTAATTTCTGTATGATGAGTCCGAAGCTAGTGAACACGACTACTGAAAATTCCTTTGTTCATTTAGCGGCTTTTCTTGATAATCAGAAATGCTATAAAACACAAGTTAAATGGGATAGGAATCAACGAATTTCTGGCGAATCTAAAATGGGCTTCAAAAACTTATTTTATCACGCTGTCAATTCCTTTGTGGAAAATGCACAAAGCTTGCTTTTTGTATTTATAAAACTTTGTATGTTTCTAATTTTAGGCATCCTTATTTTAACAGGCTTTATTCTCTATAAAAAATATGTGATTGATGTCGCGGTTCCTGGTTGGAGTAGTACCTTGATGGCAACGCTTTTTAATTCCTTATTAATAAGCATAGGTGTTTTTGTTTTAGGATCGCTTCAATTAAATATTTTGAGCAAACAAATTGGAAATAAGAAAGTTGCTTATTATACAGATTCCCAAATAGTAGAAAACTGGTAAATTTGAAATCGCAACTTTTAAATAATAAGGCTATTTTATAAACATGATAAAGGATACCAATATAATTTATATCAGTGCGTTTGGTTTGCTGGTGCGTATGCTCATCTTTTTTGTGTTTTATACGCATGTTACAATCTATCCAGATAGTTCGGGTTATATTGATTTAGCCGAACATATTTCTGCTTTAAGTTATTCTGGTTATGATGGTGCGCGAACACCAGGTTACGCATTAATTTTAGCGCTATCCTTTGGTAATTTGTATGTTACTGTTTTTTATCAATGTCTATTTGGTGTTATTACAGCTGTTTTGTGGTATTTACTATTACAAAATTTAAGGTTTTCTAAAAAGCAAAGTCTCTATATCACACTGTTATTGCAAACATTTATACATATATACTTTTTTGAAACGGCAATTTTAATGGAGTCCTTTATTCTGTTATTAATAACGCTTGCTTTTTACTTAATAACCCTGAACAAGCAAACGTTTGCCATGCATGTGATACTGGGTTTACTGTTTGGTTATTTAGTGCTTACCAAGCCATTTTATTTATATATTCCTTTTCTATTATATGGTTTTTGGTTTTTAAAAGAGCCTAAAAATTTTAAATTATTAGCTTCGCGATTCATCATTTTAGTATTTCCTGTTTTAGCGTATTTAGGATGGTCATCAGTAATAGAAAAACATCACGGTTATTTTTCTTCTACCACGTTAATGGGTGTTTATATTTCCCAGAATTGTGTGCGTTTTGCCGAAAAATCTCCTGATGAATTCAAATGGCTTTCAGAACCCTATGTAGCATATCGAGACGAAGCTATTATAGAAAATAAAGACATTGCCATGTCCATTTGGTATGCTTATGATGATGGCGCTTATGATAAATATAACATGGAATTTTCAGAACTATCCAAGGCACTAACTGCATATGCAAAAGTTACCATAGCTAACAATCCCATGGAATACTTGCATCAAGTGGTTTTTTATTCCTGGAGGGATTTCTGGAACCCTACGCTTTATTGGAATTATAACGATTTCAATTTTAAATATGCCAATAAACTATTTCGTGGTATTTGGTATATTCAAGAACCCATTTTATATCTATTCCGATTTGTTTTTTTACTTCTAGTGCCAGTTTTAATTATAAAAGCCATTAAAAATAGAACAATAGACATCGGTTTTATAATAATGTCGGTTATATTTATAGCATCCATACTTCAAGCACTATTAACCTATGGTACCAATAATAGATTCAGTTTTCCTTTTGAATTTTTAATTATCATTAGTGTGCTGTTGTATTTTAAAGAAAGAGATTGGTGGTTCTTAAAACCGCTTATAAATAAATTTAAATTTTGACCGATAGCCATTTAAATAATTCCGCATATTCTGTTCAGTTTTATGAACCGTCTTTTTGTTCCCAATGGAATAAATTGGTTCATAATTCTAAAAATGGCACATTCTTGTTCCATCGGGATTTTATGGACTATCATCAAGATCGTTTTCAAGATGCGTCTGTTATTATATTTAAAAAGGATAAACCAATTGCCGTTTTTCCTGCTAATAAAGTAGAAAAAATAGTATTTAGTCATCAAGGATTAACCTATGGTGGTTTGGTATACAGTGCCAAATTAAAATTCCAAGCAGTTTTAGAAATTTTTAAAAGGCTTCTTCTATTTTTTGAATCTGAAGGATTTGATATATTGCAACTTAAACAATTGCCAGCTATTTATTCAAGTATTCCAAACGATGAAATTAATTACCTCATGTTTTTGATGGAAGCTAAACTAATCAGACGTGATATGCTTTCGGTTGTGAAGCTGTCTGAAGAAATAGCATTTTCAAAAGACCGTAAAGATGGTGTAAAACGCGCCATTAAAAATCAATTAGTTGTTAAGAACGACAATCTTTTTGATGAATTTTGGAATACTATTCTTATTCCGAATTTGGAAGAAAAGCATGAAGCGAAACCGGTTCATTCATTAGAAGAAATCAAATTATTACAGGAGCGTTTTCCTAATAATATTAAGCAATTCAACGTTTATAAAAATGATGATTTGGTAGCAGGAACCACGATTTTTATAACAGATCACGTAGCACATTCGCAATATATTTCGGGAAATGCCGATAAAAATCAATTAGGTAGTTTGGATTTTTTACATGACTTTCTTTTGAAAAATGCATGTAAGGATAAACTATTTTTCGACTTTGGTATTTCTAATGAAAATCAAGGTAAACAGGTGAATTCTGGATTACTATATTGGAAAGAAGGTTTTGGAGCGCGCAGTATGACCCAGGATTTTTATTCGGTACCCGTGTGTAATCATGTAAAACTAAATAACGTGATGCTATGATAAAATTTCTAGATCTTCCAGCAATAAATGCACGTTATGAAGCAGTATTTCAAGAAAAATTTCAACAATTTTTAAAAAACGGAAACTACATTCTTGGCCCCGAAGTTGATGCCTTTGAAACGCGTTTTTCGCAATATTGTGGTACTAAATATACCATAGGTATCAGTAATGGATTGGATGCTTTAATTTTAATTTTTAAAGCCTACATCGCCTTAGGTGAATTAAAATCTGGTGATGAAGTTATCGTGCCTGCAAATACGTTTATAGCAAGTGTTTTAGCCGTTATCCATGCCGACTTAAAACCTGTTTTCGTAGAGCCAGATTCAGAAACTTACAACATTGATGCTTCTGAAATTGAAAAACACATATCATCAAAAACAAAAGCTATTTTGGTCGTACATTTATATGGTCAATTAGCCAATATGGATGGTGTAAATCAACTAGCTAAAAATCATAAATTACTAGTCATTGAAGATGCTGCTCAAGCGCAAGGTGCAAAATATTTCAACGGAAAAAGAGCAGGAAATTTGGCAGACACAGCTGCGTTTAGCTTTTATCCAGGAAAAAATTTGGGTGCATTAGGAGATGCTGGCGCAGTAACAACAAATAATAAAGGATTAGCACAAGTTATTTCTGAATTACGAAATTATGGTTCTGAAGAAAAATATGTGAATACCCGTGTTGGTTATAATAAACGTTTAGATGCCCTTCAAGCTGCTTTTTTAAATATTAAATTACCAGATTTAGATGCTGATAATAACGAAAGACGCAAAGTAGCAAATCAGTATTTGAAAGGTATTAAAAACCCTAAAATTAAACTGCCATTCTATGATGGTTCGGAAAATCATGTATTTCATGTTTTTGTGGTTCAGGTAGAAGATAGAACTGTGTTTGTAAACCATTTGAAGACGCATAATGTGGAAACCTTAATCCATTACCCAATTCCACCGCATAAACAAACAGCACTACAAAACTATGCGCATTTAAAATTACCAATTACGGAAACTATACATAACAATGTAGTTAGTATTCCTATGAGTCCAATACTGTTAGAATCTGATGTGATAAAAATTATTAACATCCTAAACACCTACTAATTGAAACGTTTATTAAACTATATTAATAGTAATGTCTTGTTTAAGGTTGCCTCTTTAAACTCGGTTTCAATGTTAGTTAAAATCATTTCTGGGTTTTTAACATCTAAAGCTATTGCGTTATATGTTGGAGCAGAAGGAATGGCTTTAATTGGAAATTTGCGTAATTTTTTAAGTTCTGTTCAGGCAGTTTCTATATTGGGCTTGTATAATGGTGTGGTAAAATATGTTGCCGAATTCAAGGAGAATACTTTGGAACTCAGTAAAACGATTTCAACGGTTTTCTATTCCGGTTTTATTGCAACAGTAATCGTGTCTTTTTTCTGCTATTTTTTTGCTGACGAACTCAATGATTACGTCTTTGCATATTATAATGACTATGCTTATGTTATCCGGATTATGGCAATTGCATTGCCATTTTATGCTTTAAACATGTTCATTTTTGGAATCTTGAATGGCTTTTCAAAGTATAAAATACTGATTGTTATTAATATTATTGGGCAGATTTTTGGACTTTCCATAACCATCTTATTAATTTATAAAGAACGTATTGATGGCGCCTTAATTTCGGTTGTTATTTCAGAATCCTTATTGTTCTTTATTACATTGGTTGGTATTGCTAACAGGCGTAGTTTAGCGGGATTAATTCAGGTGAAACATATAAGTCTAGACTATGTAAAAAAATTGAGCTCATATTCAGTAATGGCTATTTTTTCAGCCTTTTTACTGCCAATTGTAGCCATCGCCATTCGGAATTATATTACTGATACCGTTGGACTTAAAGAAGCTGGTTTTTGGGAAGCTATGAACCGGATTTCTCGATATTACTTAATGTTTGTATCTTCTTTATTAACACTTTATATTTTACCAAGATTTTCTGAAATTGATAATAAAAAAGAGTTCCGTGCTGAAGTTTTTAACTTCTATAAATCGATAATTCCAATTTTTGCAGGTGGATTACTAGTGATTTATTTACTGCGAAATATTATTGTTTTAGTCGTGTTTTCAGAAGAGTTTGAACCTGTAGCCGATTTATTCTTGTGGCAATTATTGGGCGATTTTGTAAAAGTACTTTCCATTGTGATTGCGTATCAGTTTTTAGCAAAAAAAATGTTCTGGCATTATATTATAACCGAAGCTTTTTCAGTTGCCATTTTATATTTCATGAGTATTTACTTTATAGATATTTATGGTGTGAAAGGTGCTAATATTGCACATTTTGCATCCTATGTTTTATATTACGGACTGATATTGCTTATTTTTAGTTCATCTTTGTTTGGTGTGATTTCTGAAGATGAAAATGAAGATGAATTAGATTCTTAAACCTATGAATACAAAAACCTGTCATATATATATTGATGATAAAACTTATGAGTTTAATGTAAAGGGTGAGTTTTTCTGGGGAAAAGAAGAATTGCTCTATAATAAAACAAATAGTGTTTTATCAAAAATGCCTTGGGAGCATGAAGGGTATAAAGTTGTTGAAGCTTTTATTAATGATGAATTTTCAAGATTGAAAGAGTCTTTAACTCAAAATATAATTAAGGCTATTAAAGCAAATAATATTTCATTTGATGAGAACAATTTTACACTAGCCAAATACCACGAAGTAGTTAACACAGACGAACGACACAACCAAGTAATTAACATCACTAGAAATTTAGAAAACGAAGATTTCGACTTTAATATTGATGCGTTGGCAGAACGTTTTGGAGCTATTTTAGGTTATAAATTAACATCTTGGGTTGAAGAACTCCAAAAATCGCATATCCAAATCAGGATAAGCAGACCGAATTCTTTAGATATAAATCCACCTCACAGAGATGGTTATTTAAGCTATTGGGAAGATATTATAAATGTCTGGATTCCAATTGAAGGTTGCAATGAAAACTCATCTTTGCCTGTTTTTGCTGGTAGCCATTTAATTCCAGAAAATAACATTTTAAGAACCGAGAGTAAAGGTGCCGAAATTAATGGTAATATATATTATGTGCCATGTATATTGGAAACCAAAACCGGAAGTGTTAAAATGACAAGACCAAACCCAAAACCGGGAGACGCCTTAATTTTTACGCCTTTTTTAATTCATGGTGCAGCCGTAAATAATAATAAGGATATAACTAGAGTATCTTTGGAGTTGCGTTTTCCGAGAATTTAGATTCCCACTTTTCTAAATACAGTTTTGCAACATCAACATAATGATGTTCTTTCTCAATAAAAGCTCTAGCGTTTTTGGAGATTTCTGAAATTTTTTCAGGATGTAATATCAACCATTCTAATTTTCTAGCAATTTTTTCAGCATCAGGTTCCGCATTAATGGCAATCGTATCTTCTTCAATATTATAATAATCTAACCATTCTTGTTCTGCTCCTGTAAATACGACTTTGCCTTTTGCCATAGCTTCCAACGCGTTAAAACCTTGGTCATAAGCAAATACTTGATCTAATAAAATATGTGCCGTATCAAAAGCTTTTATATACGCATCATAAGGCAAGCTCCTTACTGTTATAATATCAATTTTATCGGCATGGTTTTTCTTTAAAATTTCCAAAGCAGCTTCAAAAATATCATTGCCTTTTTTGTAATAATTCTTTTGATTGATACCATGAAAAATGACAATTTTATCGGTTACTTTTAAATCGATATAATCTAATTTTTCTAAATTTATAGGGTTAGGCATCATGCCCAAATATTTTTTATTTCCTAATAAAGGAATGTGGTAATCCAAATCGCTAGCCAGTACACCTTTTATGTTTTTATACACGTATTCATGCAAGTCTACATAAGGTTTTGTTAGGTGCATGAGCGCATGCCAGAAATCTTTTTTAGAGCCTTTATTCTCAAAATATGGCGTCAATATCGAGTATTTGAATTTTTTTTCAAAAGCATATTTTACGCTCACATAGTCGGTACCACAGGACATTAAAAAAACGTTTTTGTTATTTTCAAAAATGAACTTTAATAAGCTTTTTTCTACTTTAGGTGTCGTATTAAAAGCCGCTTCATTTATTAATTGAACAACATCAAAACCTGTTAATTGGTCTTTAAAAGTATCAAACTGCCTTTTTACATCCATGGATGTTATATCAAAGCCAAATAATCTAAACAATACAGATTTAAGCTTACCAAAAAAACCTTCAGTGTATTTTAACGTGTATTTTATGTCTACTTTTCTTTTTTTGAAACCATCACCATGTCCAACTACCAATACCTTATGGCCCAGTTTTTCCAAACCTTCTTTTAAAGTATAGTGTGAAGAGTTGTATTCTCCTAATAATAAGATTTTCATTTACTATATTTGATTTCTAAAAACTAATTCTTGCAAAGTAACAATAAAAAGATTTGTTTGGTAGTATCATCCCTTGGAAAAGGTGGAGCGGAACATGCGGCAGCTTTGCAGTCTCACTTGCTATATAGGCTAGGTTATGATGTGCATATTGTTACCATTTTTCCGGACGTGTTTTATACGTATTCAGGAACCTTATTTAATTTAGGGCTTTACAAATCTGATAAGCAATCATCATTTAACCGGATTTCAAGACTTTTTAAGTTTAAAAGGTATTTAAAAACACAGAATTTTGATGTTATTATAGATCATCGTTCGCGCGTACAATCGTATCGGGAATTTATTATTTCCAAATTCATTTATAAAGCACCAACGGTTTATGTTATTCATTCGTTTGAAAAAAATATCATGTTTCCAAAACAGGATTGGTTAAGTAACTATTTGTATAAAAATGAAGTTATGATTGGTGTTTCTGAAGCCATTGCAACTCATTTTAAAAAGAAATATAACTTAAAATGTATTGAATTTATTCATAATGCATTTGACTTTCAGAACATTGAGAAACGAGCGTCAGAACCAAATAATGATCCGTTTTTAGAAACCGACTATATTTTATTTTATGGCCGATTAGATGATGACTCTAAAAATCTGAAGTTGCTTATTGAAGCCTATAAGAAATCGGCATTAGTACAGCATAATTATAAACTTTTAATTTTAGGAAGCGGTTCAGATAAAACCATGTTAACTGATTTTGTAAAAACGCTTAAAGTAGAGAAAGATGTCGTGTTTAAACCGCAAACCGATAATCCTTATGTATATGCTAAACATGCAAGGTTTACTGTTTTAAGCAGTCGTTATGAAGGGTTTCCGTTGGTATTACCGGAATCCTTATCTTTAGAAACACCAGTTATTTCTGTAGATTGCCAGTCAGGTCCTGATGAAATTATTCAGAACAAACACAATGGCTTACTAGTCGAAAATTATAATGCGAATGCTCTGGCAGAAGCCATGAATAGTTTTATATTTGATGAGGCACTCTACCAGCAATGCAAATCAAATGCTAAATGGAGTGTCGAAAAGTTATCTTTAGAAAATATTAGTGAAGATTGGAAAAAATTAATTGAAAATTTAGATGAAAACAACCATAAATAACGTTTCAATTGTTGAAGTTCCAACGGTTAGTGATACACGTGGAAAACTTGCCGTAATTGAAAAAGACTGTATTCCATTCAATATAAAAAGAGTCTATTATTTATATGATGTGCCAAGCGATTCGTATCGTGGTGGTCATGCTCATAAAAAACTATATCAAATGCTTGTTGCGTTAAGTGGTAGTTTTGAAGTACACCTAAAAGATGGTGAAAATGAACGAAAAATTACCCTAAATAAACCGGATAAAGGCTTGCTAATTGTTCCGGGAATTTGGCGTGAAATAGATAATTTTTCTTCAGGATCTGTCTGTTTGGTTTTAGCTTCAGAAGATTATGATGAAAGCGATTATATTCGCGATTATGAAGCGTTTGAACTATTTAAAAGGCGATAGGTTAATACGCCATTTTCTTAAATTTTTTTGAAGGTATTTTAAAACAATCAAGGTTTGTTGATTCTTCTTTATTAACATACGCTGTTTGCTATTCAAGCTATAAGGATCAATCTTTTGGAAGTAGGATTCTGCCAAAACATGCTGTCCATTTAATCGGTATTTAATTCCAATTGAAAATCTATTTATATCTAAATACGTTTTTAAAGTAGGTTGGTTTTTGGTGAAACTGTCATACTTATCTAAATCTATAAAGTTTCGTAAATCTGTTTTTGTATTAGAAATTCTATTTTCTGCATGAAGATTATGTATGGCTGTAACGTCATTATTAAAAGCTACGGGATACCTTAATGCAATGCGGATCCATAAATCTGTGTCTTCACCAGCTCCAAAAGTGATGCGTTCATCAAAACCATTTAATTCTAGCAACACACTTTTAGGAACCATGCTGGCAGAAGTCCATGCTATGGCATTCGTTATGCTAGACTCAAAATAATCGGGTATAATTCCACGCCAATTTACGTCATCTGGAACCTTATTAAAAGACGCTGGGTACACATGCGATTTTATTTTTTTAGCATAACCAGTACAGTATAACCCACAGTCTGGAAACCCATCTAATAAGTTTTTTAAGTTTTCTAAATGATTTGGAAGCCAGGTATCATCGGCATCTAAAAACACCATATAATCGGTTCTTGCTTTAGTAACACCAAAATTCCGGGCAGCTGATACACCTTGGTTTTTAGTTGTGAAAATAGAAATTTTGTCGTTTTTAATATTTTGAACAACTTCTAAACTGGCATCTGTTGAACCGTCATTAATCACAATTATTTCAAAATTTTGAAAATGCTGATTTAAAACCTGATCAATGGTGCTTTTTACAAAATTCGCCTTATTATAAAGCGGAATTATAATTGAAAAAAGTGGGTTTGAAGAAGTTGTTAAATTATTCAATTTGATTTTAGAATTGAAAGATTAATGGCTCAAGGTGATTTTATGCTTATTTAAGGCGACAAAAATACCCCAACCTATATAAGTCAAATAAAAACAAACTTGGGTTTTTACTGTTGACCAAATTTGACATGACAGGTTTATCTAAATATAACATAAATTGACCAAAACAATTATGAAGTCTTAACTTTTTTAATAATCTATAATATTTTAAAAGATTAATTTGATTGTTCAAAATAATCATATCGTTGTTTCTAGAATGTAACGTTTGAAGCCCTCGTTTCGTTTTAGCTATAAAGCTATGATTTTCGTCAATACCTAAATGATAAACCTCATTGTCAATATGTTTTACAGAAATTAACTGTGTTTTCAAAGTCATTCCAAATATGTAATCCATACCATAAGCATGATTTAAATTTAACGCATTAATATCTACAAACATGTCTTTTTTGGTTAGGAAGTTTGCAGAACACACCACGCGATATGGTAATTTATTTCGATTTTGAGCACTTACAACTTCGCGTTTACTTCCAAATTTAAAGCGGAGTGAGTTTTCTAGTTGGTAATCTTTTTCATTATACGCAATACCTCCAAAAATAATGGGATTTGAGTCACTAATCAAATCCATATATTTTTTTAAAAAATCATCATTTTTCGGCATAACATCCGCATCTAAAAATAAAAGCCAATCGTTATTGGCTTGTTTTGCTAGAAGTTGTCGCGTAAGGGTTCTACCGTTGTTTTTTTTACTAATTATAAAAGTACCATTGGGTAAATTGTTGATCTGCTCATTGTCTGTATTTAAAACTGAATCAGAACCATCATCCATACAAATTAATTCACATGGAATGCCTAAACGACGGGCGTCTTCCAATAGTTTACTAGCTAGTGGATATACATTATAATTGTATGTTGGAATTAAAATAGAAAGCATTTGGGCATTTTAGTCAAAGCGTCAAATCTACATAATTAATTGCGGTTACAATGATTTGCAATAAGTGTAAATATGACTTTATTTTTTTTATATAACATGATATAAAGATGGAGACCATCTATAATTTACTGGTAACTACTAAAATTTTTGAATTTTGAAGGTCAATTAAGCCTTACGTTGTACCACTTCATAAACCTGATTATCATCACATTTTAAAGTTTTACTTGGGTATTTTAGTAGCAGCGCATAATCATGTGTTGCCATTAAAATGGTGTTGCCGTTTTTATTAATATCGCGTAGTACTTCCATAACTTCCACACTAGTTTGTGGATCTAAATTTCCCGTAGGCTCATCGGCTAAAATAAGTTCTGGATTATTTAATAAAGCGCGTGCTATAGCTACACGTTGCTGTTCACCTCCCGATAATTCATGAGGGAATTTGAAGCCTTTGGTTTTCATATCAACCTTATCTAAAACTTCTTCCACACGTGTATTCATGTCTTTTTTGTCTTTCCAGCCAGTTGCTTTTAAAACAAATAATAAGTTTTCATTAATGGTTCTATCCGTTAATAATTTAAAATCTTGAAATACGACACCTAATTTTCGGCGTAAAAACGGAATGTCTTTCTCTTTTAAATTGCGTAAATCAAAATCTACAATGCTGCCTTCACCTTTTGTTAGTTCTAAATCGCCATAAAGCGTTTTCATAAAACTACTTTTTCCAGATCCCGTTTTTCCAATTAAATAGACAAAATCACCTTTGTTAATTTCAACATTAACATCAGATAAAACCAAACTGTCGCCTTGAAATATAGAGGCATCCTTAAGATAAAGTACGTGCTGCATGAATTTTTAAAATAATTATTATTGCGTTTTATAACGCTTGACAAAGTAAGCAATTAATGGCAAAAAGGGAAAGCAGAAATCATAAATTGTTTCACAAGTTTTTTTGTTTTATCCATGAGAAATTAATTAAACATGTATTGTATGTAACAATTATCATTTTTATAAGTCTGTTTATAATTATAACATAATTCTAACGTTATAAAATATAGATTAAATTATCTTTGATCTTTAAATTTAAAAATGGTTTCATGTTGAGAAAAACGGTTCTTTCGCTTATATTTTTACTGGGAATTTTATTAAGCAGTCACGCACAACAATCAGAAGCGTACACCAATCATTTGGTTGATTATCAAAAAGCACTGACTTTATATAATAATAGTCAATATCAAGCCGCACAATCACTTTTCAAGGAGTTGAAAAAAACGGCAGATAACGATGAAATTATAGCTGGTTGCGATTATTACGTGGCTAATTGTGCTGTTCGTTTAAACCAACAAAATGCTGACAAACTTATTGAGGATTTTGTTGAAAATCATCCAACAAGTACCAAACGAAATTCGGCTTTTTTAGATGTGGCCGACTATTATTTTACGAACGGAAAATATGCACATGCTAAAAAATGGTATGATCGTGTGGACGAAAATAGTTTATCCCGAAATGAGCGAGATAAATTTAGTTTCAATAATGGCTATGTTGCGTTTGCAACCAAAGACTATAAAACGGCTAGAAACTACTTATCGCGTATTGAGAATTCTACCGAATATGGCTCTCAAGCTAAATATTACATTGGTTTTATGGCTTATGAAAGCGATGATTATCAAGAAGCCAACACCTATTTTGATCAAGTAAGCGATCAAGAAAAATACAAAGAAAAGCTGTCTTATTATCAAGCTGATTTAAACTTTAAATTAGGGAATTTTGACGAAGCTATTAAACTCGCCAAAGCACAGTTGCCAAAAAGTAATCGGGTTGAAATTTCGGAGCTAAACAAAATTATAGGCGAAAGTTATTTCAACCAACAAAAATATGCGGAAGCTATTCCGTATTTAACCGAATATCAAGGTAAAAATGGCAAATGGAATAATACCGATTATTACCAATTGGGTTATGCGCATTACAAACAAGGCGATTTTGAAAAAGCCATTTCAGAATTCAATAAAATTATTGATGGAAATAATAGTGTGGCGCAAAATGCCTATTACCATTTAGGTGAAAGCTATATTAAGTTGAATAAAAAGCAGGAGGCTTTAAATGCGTTTCGAAATGCATCACAAATGGATTTCGATTTAAAGATTCAAGAAGATGCTTGGTTAAACTATGCCAAAATTAGTTACGAAATTGGTAATCCGTATCAATCCGTTCCGCAGGTGTTAACAACCTATTTGGAAACCTATCCAAATACAACCTATAAAGAGGAAATTGAAATGCTTTTAATTGATTCTTATATCACCTCTAAAAATTATCAAGAAGCTTTAAAATTATTAGAAGGGAAACGCAGTTTTGCCAGTAAGGAAGCCTATCAGAAAGTGACTTTTTATCGTGGATTGGAATTGTACAATGAAGGAAATTATCAAGAAGCAAAAGCACTTTTTAATAAATCCATTAAAGAAGCTATCAACGAAACATACACAACTCGTGCTACCTTTTGGAAAGCAGAAACCGACTATAATTTAACAAATTATGATGATGCTTTAATTGGTTTCAAACAATTTCAACAATCCAATACGGCAACAACAACGCCCGAATATAAAAACAGTGATTATAACATAGCTTATACCTATTTCAAGCAAAAGAACTACACGAAATCTAGCGAGTTTTTTAATAAGTTTCTTCAAGGAACTGATTTAGATCCCGTGCGTTTAAACGATACGTATTTACGTTTGGGTGATGCGCATTTTGTATCTAGTAATTACAGTGCTGCTATAGCAGCCTATGATAAAGCTGTAAAAATGAATAAGGTGGATGCCGATTATGCCTTTTTCCAAAAAACATTAAGTGAAGGTTATGAAGGTAAATCTTCACAGAAAATAGGTGGTTTAGAAGAATTTATTCAGAAATATCCAAACTCTACGCTTCGGGATGATGCCATGTACGAGCTTGGTAATTCCTACATCAAAGCCAACCAAACGGTGGAAGCCATGAAAATGTACGATCGTTTGGCGCGTGAAAACCCGAGAAGCACCTTCGTGTCTAAAGCCTTATTGCGTCAAGGTTTGGTGCATTATAATGCCAGTAGAAATAACGAAGCACTCGATAAATTTAAAACTGTAGCAACCAATTATCCGAATACAGCTGAAGCCAATCAAGCGGTTTCAACAGTTCGATTAATTTATATTGATTTAGGTCGTGTAAATGAATATGCAGCTTGGGTACAAACGTTAGATTATGTATCTGTTTCTGATGCCGATTTAGATAATGCCACGTACGAGTCTGCCGAAAAGAAATATTTAGATAACAAAACGGACGATGCCATTAAGCAATTTAATGGGTATTTAAATCAGTTTCCAAAGGGACTTCATAATTTGAAAGCGCATTTTTATGTTGCACAGTTATACTTTAAAACCGATTTAAAAGAAAATGCGGCGCCACATTACCAAGCGGTTATTAGCGCAACACCAAGTGAGTTTACAGAGGAAGCTTTATCTAGATTATCACAAATTCATTTAGACTCTAAAGATTGGTCAGCTGCCATTCCCGTGCTAAAACGTTTGGAAACCGAAGCGCGTTTTCCACAGAATGTCGTGTATGCGCAATCCAATTTAATGAAAGCCAATTATCAGTTAAATAAATATAATGAAGCTGTTGCTTATGCTGAAAAGGTATTGCAGCAATCAAAAATTGATAATAGAATTACCAGTGATGCTTATGTTATTATTGCACGTTCCGCTATGAAAACGAAAGAAGAAACACGTGCTAAAACTGCTTATGCCGAAGTTGAAAAAACGGCATCGGGAGAAACAGCAGCTGAAGCATTTTATTTCAAAGCTTATTTTGAAAATAAAGCAGGAAATCATGAAGCGTCTAATGTTACAGTTCAAAAATTAGCCAAGGATTTTTCAGGTTATAAAAAGTATAGTGCCAAAGGTTTGGTGCTTATGGCTAAAAATTATTATGCCTTAAATGATGCCTTTCAAGCTACCTATATTTTAGAAAGCGTTATTGAAAATTTCAAGGATTATGATGATGTGGTCACAGAAGCTCAAAATGAACTTACCAAAATTAAATCAGAGCAAGCAAAAACAAACGCATCCGTACAAGAACGAGATCCAGCAGGAAACTAATTGGATATAATTATTATGACAAAACAGCAGCAATTTCAGCAATCAAAAAATAAATCTATGCGCAAGCACATTCATATAATATCTACGAGTTTATTCCTTGTAACATCGGTTTTTTCGTGGGCACAAGAACGCGATAAAGATACGTTGGATACCAACGTTATTAATGTCGTAAAACCATACACGCCTTCTATTTCTGATGCGTTTAAGGTAAAAGAAACACCATCATTGGATGATGATGTTACGGCAACTAAAAAAGATATAGACTACAATATTTTTTCCATTCCAGTAGCTTCTACATTTACACCTGCAAAAGGTAAAGCGGCCGTTTTAGATAAGCAAAAGGCACCCAAGTTGTATGATAATTATGCGTCTTTAGGGTTTGGGAGTTATACGAGTATTTTGGGTGAAGTCTATTTAAACCATGCTATTAGTAGAACAGAAAATGTAGGTGGTTATTTTAGTCATCATTCATCGCAAGGTGGAATAAATGATGTGTTATTGGATGATAATTTTTATGATACCAAATTACAAGCAACATATGGTCAAAACAATCGCGATATGTCTTGGAATGTAAACCTTGGTGGTTTACACCAAATATATAATTGGTATGGTATGGATCAACCGCGTTTTACCGAAGCAGATGCTCAAGGAATTGATGCCGGGCATACGTTTTATGGTGTGCATGTTGGTGGTGATGTGGCTTTTGAAGATACCTATATTGATAAAGGAACCGTGCTTTTTAGACATTTTGGAGACGATAATGGATCAGGAGAAAATCATTTCAATGCGAAGGTAAGTTCAGATATTGCTATTAGCGATTTCGAAATTAATGCGGAATTAACCATCGATTATCTTGGTGGTAGTTTCGATAGAAATTACATAACGAATGACGAACTGAAATATGGGAATTTCAATGTCGGTTTATTACCAACGTATCAATTAATTCAAGATGATTTAACATTAGATTTAGGTGTAACCTTGGTGTATTTAAATGATACCGAAGCTGGAGAGAACAAATTTTATGTGTATCCAAATATTTCTGCTTCCTATCGTGTGGTGGATGAGTTGGTTATTGCTTATGGTGGTATTAAAGGTGGCTTAATTCAGAATACCTATTATAGCTTTGCACAAGATAACCCATTTGTTTCACCAACATTAGGCATTATTCCAACAGATCAACAATACCATGCTTTTGTTGGGTTGAAAGGGAAAATATCTAATAGTATGGGGTATAATATAAAAGGTGCTTACAAAGCTGAAAATGATAAAGCCTTATTCCGAAACAATTTAATTCCTTTTGGTTTCGATTTAAATGAATCCTATCAATATGGGAATTCGTTTGGAGTCGTTTATGATAATGTATCAACCTTTTCATTTGGTGGCGAATTGAATGTGGATGTGAATCGTAATTTTACATTAGGTTTGGCTGCCGATTATTTTATTTATGATACTAAATATGAAGCGGAAGCGTGGAATCTTCCTAATATCAAAGCCTCACTGTTTGTAGATTATCAAATTAGCGATAAATGGTTTGCAGGCGCGAGTTTGTTTTATGAAGGTGAGCGCGAGGCATTATCAGGTTTTCAAACCATTGACAACCCGTTGTTTCCTTCGTTCCTAAATCCAACACAACAAGTAACATTAGATGGCTTTTTTGATGCCAATGCACATGTTGGTTACCATATAAACGACCGATTATCGGTTTATGCCAAAGCAAATAATATGGCTAGCCAGAATTACCAACGATGGTTAAATTATCCCGTTCAAGGCTTTCAGGCTTTAGCTGGTGCGACTTATAAGTTTGACTTCTAATTGCGAATGATCATTCTGAACTTGTTTCAGGATTTCATCAAATATTCTAAAATAAATAGTAAAAGCGTTCAAATTTGAACGCTTTTACTATTTTTACAAAACGTCCATTCACGCATTCCAACAATAAGCAGGAATGTAACGAGAACTAATTTTAAAATGAATATGAAAAAACTTCTAACCTTTGCCATTTTCGCAACCATATTGTCTTGTCAAAAAGAAAAAACGCCAGTTGATGCTATTGTAATCAACGGAAACATCTACACGGTAAATGGTAATTTTGATAAAGCTGAAGCCTTCGCCATAAAAGATGGCAAGTTTTTAGAAATTGCGTCTTCAAAAATACTTCAAGAAAAATACGCAGCAGATACCATTATTGATGCCCAAGGTAAAACTATTGTGCCTGGTTTAATTGATGCACACGCGCATTTTGAAGGTTTAGGTAATAATTTATTAAGTGTGGACTTAATGGGTACGGATAGTTTTGATGATGTTGTAAAGCGCGTTTTAGATTTTCAGAACGAGAATCAACTTGGCGTTATTTATGCCAGAGGTTGGGACCAAAATGATTGGGAAGAAAAAGAATTTCCTAATAATGCCTTATTAAATCAGCTTTTCCCTGATACACCTATTGCTTTAGGTCGTGTGGATGGTCATGCTACCTTGTTTAATCAAGCAGCATTAGATTTAGGAACGGTAACTGAAACCAGTCAGATTGATGGTGGCGATTTCATTAAAAAGGACGGCAAGTTAACAGGTGTTTTAGTAGATCGTGCTCAAAATCTTGTTTTTAATAACTGGCCAGTAGCCTCAAGAAGTCAACGTGTGAAAGCGCTTTTAGCCGCTCAAGAAGACTGTTTTAAATATGGTTTAACCACTATTGATGATGCCGGCGTGTCGGCTGATGCTATTGAAATAATGGAAAGTTTGTATCAGACGGGCGATTTAAAAATTCGTTTATACGTCATGGCAAGTGGTACGGAAGATCAGTTAGATTACTACTTGAAAAACGGCATTGTAAAAACGGACCGTTTGCATATTCGCTCGTTTAAAATCTCGTCTGATGGCGCGCTTGGATCTCGCGGTGCTTTATTGCGTGAGCCGTATTCCGATGCACAAACCGTTTATGGTTTACCGGTTACGAGTTTAGATTATTTAGAAAAAGCAGCAACACGAATTGCGAATTCAGAATTCCAATTGAATACACATGCTATTGGTGATTCGGCCAATCATGCCATTTTAAATATCTATAAAAAAGTACTCAATGGCAAAAATGATAGACGCTGGCGTATTGAGCATGCGCAAATTGTATCACCTGAAGATTTTGAAAAATTTGATAACATTTTGCCATCCATCCAACCAACACATGCAACTAGTGATATGTATTGGGCCGAAGATAGGATAGGAGCTGAACGTATTAAAGGTGCTTATGCTTATAAAAAGTTATTAGATACTTATGGGAAAGTGGCTCTAGGAACTGATTTTCCTGTGGAAAAAGTAAGTCCTTTTTTAACCTTTTATGCCGCAGTTGCCAGACAGGATTTAGAGGAATTTCCTAAAGATGGTTTTCAAATGGAAAATGCCTTATCACGGGAAGAGACTTTGCGTGGTATGACTATTTGGGCAGCTTATTCTAATTTTGAAGAAAACGAAAAGGGTAGTATAGAAGCTGGTAAGTTTGCCGATTTTATTATTCTTGATCGTGATATTATGAATGTTGATATTCATAAAGTTCCTGAAACTAAAGTGGAACAAACCTATTTGGGAGGAAAGCAAGTTTATTAGTTTTTTGGCATTAGGAATGAAGTCATGGGTTTGAGGTGTTTGGTTGTAGGATAGTGGTGAGATTTGCATTTTCAGTTAAGTTGAAAAATTAATTTGAAACTGATAATTGCGTTTTAATTAGTCAGCCTTAAATTTTGAATCGTAAATTTGAAATAGGTATTTCAAATTGGTGTTTCTGTATTATTTTTATAGTAGCATTAGCATTAGAAGTTTTATATAAATTTATAAAAATGAAAAAAATTAACATCATATTTATTTTACTGTGTTTTCAATTTAGTTTTTCTCAATATAATACGGATTGGGAAGAAGCCGTTGTTTATTTAAAAGATGGTACTTCAATGAAGGGAGAAGGACGAATGTCTATGCCAACTTCAAATAGTGTTTCAGGAGGTAATGAAACGTTTAGACTTTCAGAGGGCAAGGGAAAACCAACCCATACATTAAAGGCGAAGGAAATTGATAGTATTGTCTTTCAATTAGATTATAGAACCAGAGTGAAAGGGCGAAAAATTAATGGAAAACGATCAGCTAGATTTGTCGTTTTTCCTAAAAATGAAAAAAAATCTAAATTTGGGTTTGCCGAGTTACTTGTTGATGGAGATTTAAGACTGTTAATACGAACGGTATCTAAAAATACGAATTCGCATGTTAGAATATTTGAACAACAATTAATTCAATTTAAAGATGAAGTTCCTCTAGAAAGTGCTGCTGCTTTGGTAATGTCTGGTTTTAAAAAGAAAGCAAAAGAATACTTCCAAGATTGTCCAAGTTTAGTAAATAAAATTGAAACAAAAATATTCAGAAGTGATGATTTAGAGGCTATATTGAATTATTATAATGCTAATTGTGCCAAATAATCATAATGTTCACCATCCAGTACCTTATCACATTTTAATCCAACCGTTTGGCACGCAAGATTCAAGGTTTCAAAATCTAGATACAACCATTTCATAGGAATTTCATCTTCACCTTTATAACTTAAATAGTAGTCCAATTCGCCATGATAATTGGCTTGGGTATCAATCCATAATCCGCCATCTTCATCTTCATACATGTATTTTATATCTGAAGAATCTATTAGAATCTGACCACCAGGATTCAATAAAGATTTTAAATGTTTTAAGTAGGTGCTGACTTCAGATAACGCTTGAAAAATTCCTGTACCATTCATTAACAGTAAAATGGTGTCAAAAGTTTCGGTTTCATCTAAAAGAGCTTTTAATTCAGCGTTTTTTACACCACGTTCTATAGCTACATCAATAGCGCCTTCAGAAACATCAATGGCTTTAACAAAAAAGCCTTTTTCTTGTAAATATAAACTATGACTTCCTGCACCACAACCAGCATCTAAAATAGTTCCTTTTGCTAATTGTAAAGCTTTCTGTTCAAGTTTTGGCATGTCCTTAAACGTTCTAAATAAATAGGGGATGGGTAGCTCATCTTCTTCAGAAATGTTCGTGGAAGTAATTAAATCTTCCGTGTAATTTCCCGATTGATAATCCAATAATGCTTTTCCGAATATGTCTTTTAATTTCAAAGTTTACTATTTAAAGTTTGTTGTTAAGATGGTTTTCCTAATTTTGTAACGATTTGAATCTCAAACCAGAAAATTTGAACCTGAAAGCCAAAATAGAAAGTCTTCCAAAACTTGCCAAAGATAAGCATAAGGAGAATAAAGATTTCTTTAAAAAACTAAAAAAGAAACCACCCAAGCAATTGGATTATATCATGCAAGAACTTCATGAAGCAGAATTTCAACGTACGGATTGTTTGGATTGTGCTAATTGCTGTAAAACAACTGGACCTTTATTTACCGATAAGGATGTGGAGCGGATTTCCAAGCATTTTAAAATGAAGCCTCAACCCTTTATTGATCAGTTTTTGCGGATTGATGAAGAGAATGATTACGTATTACAATCCGTACCATGTACCTTTTTAGGAGCTGATAATTATTGCAGCATTTATGAGGTTAGGCCAAAAGCCTGTAGCGAATTCCCACATACAGATAGAAAGAAATTTCAACAAATATCTAATCTTACCATGAAAAATGTAGAAATCTGCCCTGCAGCTTATCATATTGTTGAAGAAATGAAAAAACGTATTAAATTTTAAATTGAACTTTTTAGTATCTTTAAACAAAAAAGAATTTGGAAGCAATGATCACTTATTTTGAAACCATTCCCACATTACACAGAAGTATTTTATTAGTAGGTGGTATTATGTTTTTTTGGTTTTTAGAAGGTGCCTTACCTTTATTTCAATTTAGTTACAAGAAATGGAAGCATGCTTGGCCAAATTTGTTTTTTACACTGACTACCATTATTATCAATTTTGGATTGGCCTTTTTAGTGCTAAAATCTACGGATTGGGTAGCAGCCAATAATTTCGGTATTATTAATTGGTTACCAGAAATGCCACTTGGTTTATATGCGCTTTTGGGAGTGCTGTTATTGGACTTTTTCGGAGCCTACTTAGCACATTTTGTAGAGCATAAAGTCAAACCACTTTGGATGGTTCATTTGGTGCATCATACAGATCACCATGTGGATACAACTACCGGAAATAGACACCATCCTATAGAGAGTGTCATTCGGTTTTCCTTTACCATTTTGGGTGTATTTATTGTGGGAACACCTATAGCTATTGTATTTCTATATCAATCACTATCCGTCATATTCACCCAATTAACACATGCTAATATAAGAATGCCTAGAAAGCTTGATAAGCTCATGAGTTATGTGTTTGTGTCACCTGATATGCATAAAGTCCATCACCATTATATTCTGCCTTATACAGATTCTAACTACGGAAATATTTTCTCCATTTGGGATAGGATCCTAGGAACGTATATGGAGTTAGATCGGGATAAAATAATCTATGGTGTAGATGTGTTTCCAGACGAAGTTGCTAATGGTAAAATTGGTGAATTATTAAAACAGCCTTTTCAGAAATATCAAAAACCGACTATTATTACGGAAAAAGACTAATTTTTTAGGTTAATAACTCGTAAATACTGTTTTTGTCCGACTTTTATGCTGTTTACAGATAATATTGTAAATAATTACGGACGTTTGTTTAGATTTATCTCGAGAGATTAATACGCTGTCGTTGTGTTGGTTATAAATAAAACACAATGATTTTTATGAGAACTTACGTTTTCCATATTTTCCTATTTGCCTTTTTATTCAGTAATCAGTTTGCCAATTCGCAAACCAGCTACATGGCTAAAATAGAGAAAAACACGAATTTTAATGCAAACACCTTACTGCACGAATTAAATGCAACCAAGGATACACTACTATTACAAAGTCCTACAAAAATTAGTCATATTTATTCTATTAATACGGCTTATAAGCGTGAAATAGATCTGTATATAGATGCTAAAAATTTTCAGATACCATTACAAAATTTATCTAAAGGAAAACATGTACTCGTTGTTTCTCAATCTGCTAAAAAAATAGTTTTTGTTATTTATATAATCGATGCTTTTACTAGAATTGAGCGCACAAAACTAACCTATAACTAAACTAGATTGTATTAGCTTTTTTATAGTAAAATAGATTGCATCTTCCTGTCTGTTGGTCGATTATTTCTTCATTCACATTCTGTTTGTCTAATAAATATAAAGTCTGAACGAATAAACATCCAATTATTTGATGTAATTACCTTGACATCATATATTTATAGTATTAAATATCTGGTTAATAGCCCAAAGCAGATTGTTTAATTTAAATATATTCGTCATGAAACTACTACGTATAGTGATGTTTATGATTTTAGTTACTAGTTGCCATTTTGTTTCCCTCGCACAAAGTAATATTTACTCTACTATAACAAAAAACATAAATACCAAAGCAGCCAGTTTGGCTCATAATTTGAATGCAACAGGTGATACCTTGCTTCTTAAAAGTGAGTTTCCCCTTTCCAAAATTGAAATAATTAGCGATTCTGGTGTGCAGGTTATGCCGCTTGGTGGTGATAAAAAGGAAGTGAAAGTCCCATTAAGTTTTTTAGAGGTTGGTAATTATACACTTTCTGTATTATTTATAGAAGGTAAAGATGACACCTATATTTACAGTAAAACAGTGGTTTTTAAAATCGCTAGATTGCTGCCTATCATGGAGTTTACTGCGCCTAATACACGATTAGCAACTACTACGGATTTGAATAAAGAGATTTTTTTAAAACCTTCAGAAATTAATGATTCAGAATCTAGTCAATTTGCCAATTCGGAAAAGCAGAGCAAACAATCTCGTGATACAAAAGGTGTTTTGATAAATAATGAAGCACTGAAGCAATTTTATCCGCCTGGCGAAACAGCTTTAAAGGATAAAAAATTTACTAATAAAAACAAAGCAGTAGCGACTTCCAAAAACACTAAAATTAGTAAAAGTGAAAGCGAAGGGTCTATTTTCGTTCCCTATAGTTTATCAGATCCTAGGCGCTTAAGTAATGATAAACGCTACGTAATTCAATCACGAGCAGAATACAGAGCAGCTAATTTAAGACCGAACGGAAAACCTTATGATTAATTATAAATTAGATATTTTATTCTAATTTTTTTAAAAGCTTCAAGATCATTTTTCCAAGTCGCTTTAATGTCTTTTTCACTTAAACCAGCTTCAATCTGTTTTTGTAATTTGTCAGTTCCTGCATGTTTTGTAAAATTAGCAGTATTGAATACTTTAGATTTATCAGTAGCATTATTATAAGATTTTATAAGCCATTTAAGAGAAACTTCAGCATTTAAGGAATCATCTTTTAAATCTTCACCATAACAAAGATCATTTTTATGTTTCGGATTTTTTGCACCAAAATTTTCTCTTGGTGTATAATTAAAATCAAACAAATTTGGATTCAAAAAAGGTGCTCCATAACGTTGAAATTGAAACTCCGTGCCTCGACCTGCATTTATATTTGTCCCTTCAAAAAGTCCTAAACTTGGATATAATTTTATAGCCTGATCGTTAGGAAGATTTGGTGACGGTCTTATAGGTACATGATAAAATGTATGGTGTGTGTAATTTTCAACAGGAATAATGGTTATGTTGCATTGTACTTTGTTTTCTAACCATTTTTCACCATTAAGCATTTGAGCAAATTCACCAATGGTTAACCCATGAACTAATGGAATAGGATGCATGCCAAGAAAACTCTTATTTTTAATTTCAAGGGTTGGGCCATCAACATAATGTCCATTAGGGTTTGGTCTATCCAAGATAAGTAGTGGGATATTAGCTTCTGCGCAGGATTCCATAATATAATGCATGGTTGATATATAAGTGTAAAAACGAACTCCTACATCCTGAATATCGAAAATGATAATATCCAGATTTTCTAAAGCTTCTTTTGATACCTTTTTGTTTGCCCCATAAAGTGAGATTATAGGTAATCCAGTTTTAATGTCTTTTCCACTTTCAACTAATTCTCCAGCATCTGCTGCACCTCTAAAACCGTGTTCAGGTGAAAGTACTTTTGTTACATTTATATTTAATGCCAGTAAAGAGTCTACTAAATGCGTGTATTTAGTTTGTTCTGAATTTTTAAAAATAACGCTTGTTAGATTGGCTACTATACCAACACGTTTCCCTTTTAGTAAATGCAAATATTTTTCAGTTTGATTAGCTCCAACTTTAATCGTGTTGTCATTGTGAGTAACTTGAGACAAAGCATGCTCTTGGTCATTTTGTTGACTTTCAACACCAGAAAAGTTTCCACAAGAAATCAGTACCATAACAAATAATAAAACTGTATTTTTGAATCTGTTTAAAAGTAATTGCATCATTTGAATTTCGAATATTTTATAGCTAAACGCATTATTGATAGTAAAGCGTATAAAAGTAGCGTTTCGGCACCAATAATAAAAATTGGTATCGCGGCAATTGCTATTGGTATTATTGTCATGATGATTTCCATTGCTACTGGAATTGGGCTTCAACAAAAAATACGTGAAAAAGTAGTCGCTTTTAATGGTGATTTAATGATTTCTAAGTTTGGCAATAATAATTCGCAAGAGAGTGATGGGGCACTTTCATTAGATCAAGATTTTTATCCTAAATTCAACACGGTCAAAGGTGTAGAGCATATCCAAGGTGTGGCAACAAAATTTGGAATTATTAGAACGGAAACCGATTTTGAAGCTATAATTGTAAAAGGTGTTGGCACAGATTATAAATGGGATTATTTCCAAGAATATTTAGTTAAAGGTAAACTCCCAGAATATACAGATGCGTATAGTCAGGATGTTATAATCTCTGAATTCACAGCCAATCGGTTACATCTAACGGTTGGTGATACTATTCAAACCTATTTTGTAAATAACGATTACAACAAACAACCACGCATTATTCCTTATGAAATTGTGGGTATTTATAATTCAGGATTTCAGGAATTTGATAAAACCTATCTCATTTCGCATATCAAACATTTGCAACGTATTAATAAATGGGAAAAAAATCAAGTTGGTCATTTTGAGCTTTTTGTGGACGATTATTCGCAATTAGATGCTATTCGCGAGCAAGTCTATCAAAACACACCACCTGAGTTTAATACCATTACGGTCGAGAAAAAATTCGATTCTATTTTTGAGTGGATTAGTATTTTCGTAAAAAACATTTATGGCATCATTGGTATAATGGTTCTGGTCGCTGGGTTTAATATGGTTACTGCTTTACTCGTTTTAATTTTAGAACGCACGCAAATGATTGGTATTTTGAAAGCGTTGGGAAGTAATAACTGGACCATCCGAAAAATATTCTTGTACAACGCATCCTATTTAATTGTTTTAGGATTAATTTGGGGAAACCTCATTGGTTTGGGCATTCTATTGGCGCAAAAATATTTTAAAATTTTCCCGTTAGACCCTAATGTGTACTATGTAAGTGAAGCACCTGTTTACTTAAGTATCACCTATATTGCCGCTTTAAATATTGGGACATTTATTCTATGTTTACTAATGTTGTTGATTCCTTCTTATATCATCACAAAAATTTCGCCAGTTAAAGCTATTCGTTTTGAGTAACGTTCAGTTTACAGTTTGCAGTAATCAGTCATAGTCACAGTTTCTCATGTTACCATTAAATAATTTAGACATAAACTCTTTGTGAATCTCCACGTTTCTCCACAAATCTCCGTGCAAAAACTCCCAATCAAAAAACCTTTCGTGCTTTCCTATCAAAATCATACCTTTGTAATTCTAATTTAAGAACACATTTAAAAAGGTACTCGCTATTGTTTAATAAGAACGAATATCTTAAAAACACATATATGGATTACGCAGAAAATATACTAGGAACCATCGGTAATACACCCATGGTAAAATTAAATAAATTAACAGCAGATTTACCTTGTTTGGTACTATCAAAATACGAAACTTTTAATCCAGGAAACTCCGTTAAAGACCGTATGGCATTAACCATGATTGAGGATGCGGAAGCAGATGGACGTTTAAAACCAGGCGGAACTATTATTGAAGGAACGTCAGGAAACACAGGCATGGGATTAGCTTTAGCTGCTATTGTAAAAGGTTACAAATGTATTTTTGTAATTTCAGATAAGCAGTCTAAAGAAAAAATGGATATTCTTCGTGCTGTTGGAGCAGAAGTAGTTGTGTGTCCAACCGATGTGGAGCCAGATGACCCAAGAAGTTACTATTCTGTTTCCAAACGATTGGGTGCAGAAACGCCAAATTCGTGGTATGTTAATCAATATGATAATCCAAGTAATGCCAAAGCACATTACCAAAGTACAGGTCCGGAAATTTGGAAACAAACCGATGGAAAAATCACGCATTTTGTAGTTGGTGTTGGAACAGGCGGAACTATTTCTGGCGTTGGTAAGTATTTAAAAGAACAAAACCCGAATGTAAAAATTTGGGGAATTGATACGTATGGAAGTGTCTTTAAAAAATACCATGAAACAGGAATTTTTGACGAGAAAGAAATTTATCCATATGTAACCGAAGGTATTGGTGAAGACATTCTACCAGAAAATGTGGATTTCAGTATTATAGATGGTTTTACCAAAGTTACGGATAAAGATGCAGCTATATATACACAGAAATTAGCCAAGGAGGAAGGCATGTTTTTAGGCAATTCTGCTGGAGCAGCTATAAAAGGCTTGTTGCAGCTAAAAGAGCATTTTACAAAAGACGATGTGGTTGTCGTTTTATTCCACGATCACGGAAGTCGTTATGTTGGAAAAATGTTTAACAACGAATGGATGGAGAAAATGGGTTATGTTGAATAAGCAATAACCAAATTATTACAATACAAACGATTCAAAGAGGCCTTCCAAGGTCTCTTTTGGATTTGTACAGAGTCCTGAATGCGTTTTTGAACATTGAAGAATGGTGCTTTTGGAAGCTGCCAACCATCGAAATCTATCAGAAACTTCCATTTTTTCAATAACGCCTCCTGAAGGATTACCTTGGCAAACGGACTCCCAGGCTTTTAAATAACGCTCAATTTCAGCTTTATCTATGTCGCTTGAATATGCGACTAGTTTTTTAGGATCTATATAATAGGTCATGCCTAGAAATTTTTTTCGCTTCGAAAAAAGGATCACACCTATATTAAAGAACTCCTCCCGTTCAACTTTAGGAACCAATCTTATAATGGCATATTCAAAAGTAACGTTATCTAGCATCTTCAGCTTCTTTAACTAATTGATCAATCATGGCAAGTTTGGCTTTTAAATAGCTTATATAAGCTGCTCTCATGTCGTTTGGAGAAAACGCATCTGATTCACTCTCAAGCCAATCTTCTGGAATTAATGAAATAATTTCTTCAATTTTATCTGTGTTGAGGTGTGTTGTAATGTGACTAGAAGCTTCGTTTAAATTTTTGGCAAACTCCAAAAGTACATGATCTTTAATAAGTGGAAATGTTCTAGTTAAATGGTTTTCCCATGTTTGCCAATTGTGGTGAAAATAAAAACTAGCACCATTATCAATAACCCATAATTCTTTATTCCAACTTAAAAGGTTGGTGTTTTTAGCGGTTCGGTCAATATTACTAATTATGCTATCCATTAAAACTATTTTGGAAGCCGTCATAGAATCAATGGTGGATACTAACGGATCAAAAGTAATAGCACTAGATAGGTAATGAAGTCCGAGATTTAAACCCACACTAAATTTGAGTAAATCTTGAATTTCCTCATCAGGTTCGGTTTTACTGAAGGAGTCGTCTAGATTCATGAACACTAATTCAGGAACATGCAAACCGATAGCGCGTGCAATTTCGCCACCAATAAATTCGGCTATTAATGCTTTTTTTCCTTGACCAGCACCTCTAAACTTTAACACATACAGGAAGCCATCGTCCGCTTTTACTATGGCTGGAAGCGAACCGCCTTCGCGCAATGGATTGATATATTGTACAACATCTACGTGTCGGATTTCTATTTTATTCATGCATGTGAAGATACTAAAAAGTTCAGATGAAAATTTAATTTACTAAAACAATACTGTCAATTTCTAATTGGAATTTCTGCGGTTTTTTAGTACCGATTAAAAAACCAATTTCTTCAATGTTTTTACCAGAGAAATTCGGCATGTCCAAATTTCGACCACGAAAAACAGCAGGCATATTAGAAAAAGCCATATCTATGGTTTCCCAATTTCCAGAGGTTTGAAACGTTGCTGCATAACTATGTTTGTTATTTTTATCCGATTTTACACGGAATTGATAGGGATTACCATCACCTTTAATTCGAATTCTAAAATGTGTAAAACCTTCGATTTTTTTTACATCGCAGTCATGTCTAATAGATGAAAATCCACCATTATTTTCTAATGATATTTCACCTTTAAAAAGGCCATTCCCTGCTTCATTAATACTAAACGAGCCATTTGATTTTCCGCCCATAACCACATCATCAAGAATATACCAATCGGTTTGTTTACTATCTGTATTGAATTTATAAATTGTCATAGGCGTTTGTGTTAGAAGGATTACAATTATAAGTACAAGATATTTCATATAAATAGTAAGTTTCCTCTTAATTATAGTTTTTGTAAAAATACGAAACTCGCAACACAGTATCATAATTGGTTTAAAATATGTAAATTAGAAGGATGCAAGAAGCGTTTTTACATTATTTATGGCAATTTAAAAAGTTTCAGCTTTTGAATTTGAAAACAACTCAAGGGCAGCATATTACTGTGGTAAATTCTGGGCAGCACAATCAGCTTTCTGGTCCTGATTTTTTTGCAGCACAACTTAAAATTGATGATCAGCTTTGGGCAGGAAATGTGGAAATTCATATTAAATCTAGCGATTGGTATGTACATCATCATGAAAAAGATCCTGCTTATCAAAACGTAATTCTTCATGTGGTTTGGGAACATGATACCGATGTTTTCAGAAAAGATAACACCGCTATTCCTGCTTTAGAACTTAAAAATCATATAGATAAAAAGTTGCTTGATAATTATTATCAATTATTTAGTAAAAAGCAAACATGGATAAATTGTGAAAGTGAATTTAGTGATACGCCAGATTTTGTATTGCAAAACTGGTTGGAGCGTTTGTATATAGAACGTTTGGAGCAGAAGTCAGTTGCAATTACGAGTTTATTAGTAAAATCAAAAAACAATTGGGAAGCCGTTTTGTTTGCAATGCTGGCTAAAAACTTCGGTCTTAATATAAATGGTGATGCGTTTTTAAGTATGGCACAATCACTAGATTTTGCTATAATTAGAAAACTTCAAAATAAACCTGAAGAATTGGAAGCCTTATTTTTAGGTCAGGCCGGATTATTAAGTACAGAAAGTAATGAGCCTTATGAGTTACAATTGAATACGCATTATTTGTATCTGAAAAACAAATTTCAACTTGATAATAGTCATGTAACACAACCGCAGTTTTTTAAATTACGACCTCCTAATTTTCCAACCATTCGCTTATCACAATTAGCAATCTTATATACTAAAAACGACGCATTGTTTTCAAAAATAATGGGTTGTAAAACGCTTGAGCAAATTCATAAACTTTTTCAAGTTGGTTGTTCAGAATTTTGGCGAACACATTTTACGTTTCAAACTACTTCCAAACCATCAAAAAAGATTCTAACTAAAAACTTTATTAATCTGGTAATAATAAATACGGTTGTTCCTTTAAAATTTGCTTACAATAAAAAACAAGGAACAGATGTAATTTCAGAATTACTAGAACTTATGGCAAAAATTCCTTCCGAAAATAATACCATTGTAAATAAATTTAACAAATTGAAAGCAATGCCTAATTACGCCAGTGTTTCACAAGCGTTATTACAGTTGAAGACGCAGTATTGCAAGCCAAATAAATGTTTGCAATGCGCTATTGGAAATCGCTTAATAAGCAAATAAATTATTACATTGCAGTATGAATTTTTTTTATAACGCCTTACTCTATTTTCAAAAGCGTGGTTATTATGTTTGCCAACGTATAGCTGATCGTATGGGTATACGTGCCAAGGTTGTAAGAACCTCATTTATGTATCTCACATTTGTGACATTAGGCTTTGGTTTTGCGCTCTATTTATTTATCGCCTTTTGGATGCGTATAAAAGATTTATTATTCACAAAACGTTCATCAGTTTTTGATTTATAATTATGAAAAACTTCGTTTTAAATCTTTTTCGCTCTAAAATAATAATAGCCATTGCTCTCTTAATTTTATTGCTTTTAGTTGGCGTATTAGGGTTTATGATTATGTCGGGTTATCGTTGGGTTGATGCGCTTTACATGACGGTAATAACCGTTACAACGGTTGGCTATGGGGAAGTCCGTCCTTTAGATGATGCCTCCAAAATATTTACTATTTTTCTAATTCTTACTAGTGTTGTTATTGTTGGTTATGCTATTAGTGTGATTACCGAATATATTTTGAGTAAAAATAATTTTGAAGATTTAAAACAAAAGAAAATGCAAAAAAAGATTGATAATCTTTCAGGTCATATTATTATTTGTGGCTATGGCAGAAATGGCAAACAGGCTGCTCATAAATTAATGGCCTATAAAAAACCTTTTGTGGTAATTGAACGGAATAAAGAAATTATTGAAAAATTTCAAAGTGAAATGGTGCCATTTGTTCATGGCAATGCTAACGAAGACGAGATTCTTTTTCAAGCAGGAATTGAGAGGGCTACTACATTAATTTCTGCATTGCCTAATGATGCAGATAATTTGTTTGTGGTTTTGTCTGCGCGACAAATAAATAAAGACATGACAATTATTAGTCGCGCATCTCAAGATACTTCTTACAATAAATTAAAACTGGCTGGTGCCAATAATGTTATTTTACCTGATAAAATAGGTGGAGATCACATGGCATCTTTGGTGGTAGTTCCCGATTTAATTGAGTTTATTGATAACCTATCTATAGTTGGAAAATCGAACATTAATATTGAGGAAATTGCGGTGAGTAAATTCTATGATACAACGGAAATACGTACGATTCGCGATTTGGATTTACGCCAAAAAACAGGTTGCAATGTCATAGGATATAAAGACGGAAATGGCGATTATATTATAAATCCAGAAGCCGAACAACGCTTAATGCCTAATTCTAAAGTTATCGTGCTTGGAAGGCCAGAACAGATTACGAAGCTTAATTCAGTTTACAATATCACTTAATCAAATTTTGTTTTTAACAACAGATGTTTTAAAAACTCATTTTTTTTTAGCATCTTGTCCTACTAATTTAAAAAAACTAACTAATAAATAATCTTATGAAGAAAATTCTTCTTTCAATTTTTACTGCAATTCTGCCCATAATAGCGTTTGCGCAAAATTTTGAAATAGAAGGGCAAGTTTCAAACCCTTCAACCACAATCAACGATGGTGTTGTAACAATTACAGTTAAAGGTGGAGTAGAGCCTTACATCTACCGTTGGAGTAATCAAAGTACACCATTAACTTCTAATAGAGCTATGGGGCTTACGGAAGGCGTTCCGTATTCAGTTGTTGTTACAGATGCCGCAGGAAACAGTAAGACAGCGGTTTATACAGTAGAAACGGGAGCAATCACAGAAGTTTTTAATGGTACCATGACACCTGCAGTTAGCGCTCTAGGTTCCGTGCTTTTCTGGGATCCTTTTGCAGCAATTGGAGTTTACGATCCAGTAGTATATGCAGATAGCAAACAAATTGGTATTCCAAATTGGACCAACGAAATACAAAATAAATATACACTTAAATCTTGGCTTAAAGGTAATGGTGAAAATGTTCTTAAGGATGAGCCAATTGCTGTTATTCAGGATGTTTCTGGAAATGATATTACGGTAAACTCATCAGCAAAAGGAAAATTAAAGCATTTAACTGCTGAAGGAAAAGTTATTTTCAATTCAGATAATGCGCAACACGTAATTGAACAAGGTGCACATAATTTTGCACAAGTAACTTATGACAAGCCAGTAGTTTTAACTCATCCAAATGGAGATCCACTTACTAAACCTATCTCATTTATTGTAATTTGGTTAGTATTGGGAGCGTTATTCTTTACAATTAGAATGGGTTTTATAAATATCCGTGGATTTGGACATGCTATTGATTTAGCACGTGGAAAATATGACGATCCAGATGCGCCAGGACAAGTAACACACTTTCAAGCTTTGGCAACAGCCGTTTCAGGTACTGTTGGTTTAGGAAATATTGCAGGTGTAGCCGTAGCCGTTTCTTTAGGAGGGGCAGGTGCAACATTCTGGATGATTGTTTGTGGATTGCTAGGAATGTCAACCAAGTTCGTTGAATGTACTTTGGGTGTAAAATATCGTGATATTCTGCCTGACGGTCGTGTATTTGGAGGTCCTATGAATTATTTACGCTACGGACTTGAAAAACGTAATATGAAAGGACTTGGAAAAGTACTTGCAGGTATGTTTGCTGTTTTAGCAGTTGGTGCTTCTTTTGGAGGTGGTAATATGTTTCAAGCAAATCAATCTTTTGAGCAATTAGCAGGTCAGTTTCCTATGTTAGAAGGTAACGGATTCTACTTTGGTATTATAACAGCAATTTTAGTAGGTGTTGTAATTATTGGTGGTATTAATAGTATTGCTAAAGTAACAGGTAGAGTGGTTCCTGTAATGGCTAGTATTTATGTAGTAGCAGCACTTGCTGTTATTATTATGAATATTCAAAATATTGGTCCTGCATTTTCTGCAATTTATGATGGGGCATTTAGTCCTTCAGCACTTAAGGGTGGAATTGTAGGTGTGTTAATAGTTGGTTTCCAACGTGCAGCATTTTCCAATGAAGCAGGTGTGGGTTCAGCAGCAATTGCACACAGTACAGCTAAAACAAACAATCCACCATCTGAAGGTTTTGTGGCATTATTAGAGCCATTTATTGATACGGTTGTTGTTTGTACATTAACTGCTTTAGTATTGATTTTTACGGGTATGCATGAAGTAGAAGGTATGGCAGGTGCACAATTAACATCTGATGCTTTTGGTAGTCAAATATCTTGGTTTCCTTATGTGTTAGCCGTTGCCGTATTCTTATTTGCTTTTTCAACTATGATATCATGGTCTTATTATGGAATGAGAGCTTGGACATACTTATTTGGTAAGAGTAAGAAAATTGAATTTATCTATAAAATGTTATTTTTAGTATTTGTAGTTATTGGAGCATCGGTTAGTTTAGGTGCTGTTCTAGACTTTTCAGATATGATGATTTTAGCCATGTCGTTTCCAAACATAATAGGTCTTTACATTATGTCTAGTGAAGTGAAATTCGATTTAAACGAATACATTCAAAAATTAAAATCTAACCAATTATATAAAAAGTTGGATAAGAAATAAACATCTAAATTAACAGTTATGAAATCCCATTTCACGTTTACTAAAAAACAGCGAAATGGGATTTTTTTGTTAATCGCCATGATGGTGATACTCCAAGTTGTGTTTTACTTTTATAATAAAACATTAGATATTAAAAGCAATGACGACATAATTAATACGGAACTTCAACAGGAAATAGACTCATTAAAATTGGTTCAGATTGAAAATTCTAAATTCAAAATATTTCCTTTCAACCCAAATTATATAACCGATTATAAAGGATATACTTTAGGTATGAGCAATGAAGAAATAGATAGACTTCATAAGTTTAGAGCAACTGATAAATGGGTGAATTCGGCTGCCGAATTTCAACAAGTAACCAAAGTATCCGATTCGCTTTTAGCTATTTTGTCACCAAATTTTAAATTCCCAGAATGGGTTACGAATCCGAAGCCGAAATCATTTCAATCTAATAATTATAGTAGCAAGCCGAAATCATTCGCTCAAAAAATTGATTTAAACCAAGCAACAGCTTCTCAATTAAAACGTATTTATGGAATTGGTGATGCGTTATCAGAGCGCATTGTTTCGTATCGTGAAAAAATAGGTGGTCAATTTATTGCTGATGTAGAGCTGACGCAAGTTTATGGCTTGTCGCCTGAAGTCATTGAAAGAATTCAAGAGCAATTCACCGTAAAAACACCAAAGCCCATTACGCGTTTCAATTTAAACACGGCTACACGTGATGAGTTGGTTACCATTCAATACATAGATTATGAAGTGGCGCACAATATTATAGAGCAACGAATTCTTCTTGATGGCTTCAAATCCTTAACCGATTTAACGAAAGTTAAAGACTTCCCTGTAAACAAAATTGAGATAATTACGTTATATTTGACACTCGAATAAAGAAACAAAAAAACCAAAATTTATGAATACTATGTACTTCAGCGAAGAGCATAACTTGTTTAGACAGAGCTTAAAAGATTTTTTACAGAAAGAGGTAGTTCCACATATTGAAAAATGGGAGAAAGACGGAACTGTTGAACGTTTTATTTGGAAAAAATTCGGAGATATGGGCTTCTTTGGTGTTAATTACCCTGAAGCGTATGGCGGATTAGATTTAGACTTATTTTATACAATTATATTTCTTGAAGAACTGCAAAAAGTTAATTCTGGTGGTTTTGCAGCCAATATGTGGGCTCATGCTTATTTAGCAATGACACACGTAAATGCTGAAGGAAGTGATGCTATTAAAGAAAAATATTTAACGGCAAGTATTTCTGGTGATATGATTGGTTGCCTTTGTGTAACCGAACCTTTTGGTGGTAGTGATGTGGCAGGAATGCGTACAACTGCTGAAAAGAAAGGAGATACATATGTCCTTAACGGATCCAAAACTTTTATTACTAATGGTGTTTATAGCGATTATTTAGTAGTTGCTGCTAAAACAAATCCGGAGTTAGGAAATAAAGGAATCAGTATGTTTATTATGGATCGTGATACACCTGGTATTTCGGCAACCAAATTGGATAAATTAGGGTGGAGAGCGAGTGATACAGCTGAAATAGCTTTTGACAACGTGACCATTCCTGCTGAAAACTTAATGGGTGAAGTCAATAAAGGATTTCCATACATTATGCAGCACTTTGCGTTTGAGCGTTTAATTATGGGAGTAAACTCACATGCACGCGCTGAATTTGCTTTAGATTATGCCAAACAATATATGAGTGAACGTTACGCGTTTGGGAAGAGCATTAATAAATTCCAAGCCTTACGTCATGCCTATTCAGATGCGTACGCTAGCATGATTGTTTGTAAAGAATTTAACTACTCTATTGCCTACAGAATGAATAAAGGTGAATATGTGGTTAAAGAAGCAACTATTTCTAAATTACAATCTACTAAAATGGCCGATGAGGTTATATACCAATGTCTTCAGTTTTTAGGTGGTTATGGTTATATGGAAGAATATCCTATGGCACGATTATTACGTGATAGCCGATTAGGACCAATTGGAGGAGGTACATCAGAGATCTTACGTGAAATAATTGCTAAAATGACATTGGATGGTGTGGATTACAAGCCAGCAACCAAGTAAATAAAATTTAAATGACAAATCGTTTTCAAACCTACCTTTTAAGTGTTTTTCTAATTTTTATTGGAACATGTGCTTCAGCTCAAACCGAATTAACAAATACGGTTTTAGAAGGGAGTACGTTTCAGCCTATAGAAAGTGCGAGTATTTATATTAAAAACACAACCATCGGAACCGTTACAAACGCTGATGGTAAATTTTTATTAACCGTTCCAAACAAGTATAAAAAAGATACGTTAATTGTATCCTCTATTGGATTTAAAAGTTATAAAATCCCGGTTGATGAGTTTGATGCCTCTTTTGAAATTTATTTAGATGAAGATGTGGCGTCTCTAGATGAAGTATTACTAATAGCCGAAACCAGACCTAAAACGGGTAAGGATATCGTCATGCGAGCCATTGAAGAGTTGCCCGAAAACTTACCAGATTCTTCCTATTTGCAAAAAGGATTTATGCGTCATAAAGAGCGCAATAAAAAGGAATTTAAGTGGCTCATTGAAAGTGCCATTACCTTACACGATTCCAATTTCGCATCTAGTACTGCAGAGAATCTTAAAATAAATGTGGATCAGGTTCGTAAAAGTTATGATTTACGAGATGTGGATAGTTTGTTAGCTTATACATCCTACCTGAAAAATAAGGCTAAAAATATCAAGTTTTCAAAAAATAATTTAAAACGTGATACCATTAGAACGAGCTCATTAGTAAAAGCCATAAAATGGAACGATAATCGTATTAACGGATTAGAAACATTATTTCAAGGAAAATTGAATATGGTTCGAAATGCCGGAAATTCACGTGCGTTATTTGGCGAGGATATTATGAGTAAACACCAATTTAATTTGGATACTGTTCTTGTAGAAAATGACCGGAAAATTTATAAAATTCAAATTTCAGAAAGTTTTGAATATGTGAATTTGGAAACACCAGGAATTTTCAATGATGGTTATCATCCCAAAGGGTGGATTTATATTTATTGGGACACCTATGCCATTAAAAAAATTGAATATGAATTGGTTGCAGCTTCCAAAGCACAACGCAGCAGAAGTAAAACACTTTATGATACAGATATAACCCATAAATTGGTGTTGAGTTACAAAGAGTATCAAGATAAAATGTACTTGAATTATGTGTATTATGAAACACCAAAACTAGTAAATGTAGGTGTTGCAATAGATGATCCTAAAACGGAAATTGACGAATCGGCCATTAATAAGGACGAACGTTATTACTATACCGTTCAAGAAATTTTGTTCACGGAAATTATTACAGATGATGCGCAAGTAAAGGAAGCATTAGCCAAACCTTGGGATTCCGATTTGTTTTCGCCTAAACCTTATGATAAAGATTTTTGGAAAAGCTACAATACCTTATTGGAAAGTAAAGAAGAAGAAAAACTTATACAAGATTTAACCAAGCGTTACGCTTTGTTTAAAGATTAGCATTTAGCGTGTCAATATTCTATAAAACAGAAATAGCTTAACCTTAAGTTGTTTCTGTTTTTTTTATATGTTGAAGTATTATAAATCTCGCCTTTTTTTTACGTTTAATTAAGTTCTCGAATAGAACAAATATTTTTTTTTATTTTTTCATTGCAGAATTTAAATTTGTTACTATTTTTGCATCTTGAAAATTCTAAAAGAGAGGAGGTTAAGGACTATGTTAATTATACCGATTAAAGAAGGAGAAAATATAGATAGAGCGCTAAAACGTTTCAAACGAAAGTTTGATAAAACGGGAACTAAACGTGCTTTAAATTCACGTAAGCAGTTTACGAAGCCTTCAATTGAAAATAGAACGCTCATTCAAAAAGCTCAATATATTCAACGTTTAAGAGATCAAGAGAATATCTAATCTCTAAATAGTATTATAAAATGAATCCTACAGAAATGTGGGATTTTTTTTGCTTTGAATTTAAAGACCAATTAATCTTCGTAATTTTACAATTAAGCATACTAAATAACAATCTAACTTATACAAGAATTCTCATGCCTTTTCAATCTTTTACAGACTATTTACTTTTGGAAAAACACTACTCCAAGTTAACTGTGAAGGCTTATGAAAAAGATTTAAATGATTTTCTTACCTTTTTATCGGCAACCTATCAAACACAGGATATGTTGTCTGTTAATTATCCAGAAATCAGGAATTGGATTGTGAGTTTAGTAGATCAAAAAATCAGTAATCGGTCTATAAATCGAAAAATTTCGGCATTAAATTCCTATTATAAATTTCAATTAAAAGTGGGAGATATTAAAGCGAATCCACTTTCCAAGCACAAAGCATTAAAAACGAGTAAGAAAATTCAAATTCCATTTTCGGAAGCTGAAGTAGCAACCGTTTTAGATGAATTGAATTTTGATTCCAGCTTTGAAGGTATTAGGAATAAACTAATAATTGAACTTTTTTATTCTACGGGAATTCGTCGTATTGAATTGGTAGAGATTCAGTTAAACCAAATAGATACATCCAATCAAACGTTGAAAGTTTTAGGAAAGCGAAACAAGGAGCGAATTATTCCCTTGCTAGATTCTGTTATGAAAACGATAGAGCAGTATTTAAAAGTTAGAATTACATTAGAAAACATAACAGATAAAAATCATTTCTTTTTAACACAAAAAGGCGTTAAAATTTATGAAACACTTGTCTACCGCATAATAAATGATTATTTTAGTTTAGCATCTACCAAGGTAAAAAAGAGTCCACATATTTTAAGGCATTCATTTGCCACTCATTTACTAAATCAAGGTGCCGATTTAAATGCTGTAAAAGAATTACTTGGTCATTCCAGTTTAGCCGCTACACAAGTTTACACACATAATAGTATATCCGAATTAAAGAAAGTGTATTTAAAAGCGCATCCACGTGGTCAGAAAAAATAACAGCAAAATTCATTTGTTTAATATTAAAAATAGAACCGTATGAAAGTAAACACCCAATCCGTTAATTTTAACGCAGATCAGAAATTGATAGACTTTATTCAGAAGCGCATGGACAAATTAGATTTGTATTATGATAAAGTTATTCAATCAGATGTTTATTTGAAAGTAGAGAACACGAGTGATAAGGCTAACAAAATCTTTGAAGCACGTGTAAATGTGCCTGGAGATAGTTTTGTTGTAAAAAAACAATGTAAAACTTTTGAAGAAGGTGTAGATACGGCTGTAGCCTCGCTTGAACGTCAATTAAAGAAGCGAAAAGAAAAATTAAGATCACATTTATGATAAAATATTTGAAAAAATGTTTTGAATAAAAAAATAATTCTATACATTTGCAGTCCGTTAGAAATAGCGGGCTTTTTTTTAGCTCCAAAAAGATGCTAAAAAGCCGATGTAGCTCAGCTGGCTAGAGCAGCTGATTTGTAATCAGCAGGTCGTGGGTTCGAGTCCCTCCATCGGCTCAAAAAAAAGTTTTTTTTGAAATATTGAATTAAAGTGATTGGGGAGATACTCAAGCGGCCAACGAGGGCAGACTGTAAATCTGCTGACTACGTCTTCGCAGGTTCGAATCCTGCTCTCCCCACTGAGTTTTTAAATTAGCTACTGACAAAAGTTCGCTTTTGTAAAGTAGTGTTTTAAAAGTTAAAATTTCAAAACACGTTTTTTGAAATTTAGTAAGAGTTCGCTTTTACAGGGTTATGAAATTAATCCAAAATTGAAATAATAAAACACCTTTTGAGTATTGAGAAATATTCAAAGAAATGCGAGAGTAGCTCAGTTGGTAGAGCGTCAGCCTTCCAAGCTGAATGTCGCCGGTTCGAACCCGGTCTCTCGCTCAATAATTCCTTACAAAGTAGGAATATCTTCTTTTAAGGTTTGTCTTTGTGTAGGCATGTAAAAGAAATAAAAACTTTACGCCGGTGTAGCTCAGGGGTAGAGCGTTTCCTTGGTAAGGAAGAGGCCACGGGTTCAATTCCCGTCATTGGCTCTTTTAAAATTGAATAATTAAGTACTAATATAAATAAGATTAAAATAAATTAAACATGGCAAAGGCAACTTTCGATCGTTCAAAACCACACCTTAACATAGGTACTATTGGACACGTAGATCACGGTAAAACAACTTTAACTGCTGCTATTACTAAAGTATTAGCTGATGCAGGTTTTTCAGAAGCAAGATCATTTGATCAAATTGATAATGCACCGGAAGAAAAAGAAAGAGGTATTACAATTAATACTTCACACGTAGAATATGCAACAGCAAATCGTCATTACGCTCACGTTGACTGTCCAGGTCACGCGGATTACGTAAAGAACATGGTAACTGGTGCTGCACAAATGGATGGTGCTATTTTAGTAGTTGCGGCTACTGATGGTCCTATGCCACAAACAAGAGAGCATATCTTATTAGGACGCCAAGTAGGTATTCCTCGTATCGTTGTATTCATGAATAAAGTGGATATGGTTGATGATGAAGAATTAATCGAATTGGTTGATATGGAAGTTAGAGATTTACTTTCTTTCTATGAGTACGATGGTGATAATGGACCTGTAATTGCTGGTTCTGCATTAGGTGCTTTAAATGGTGAACAAAAATGGGTTGATACAGTTTTAGAATTAATGGAAGCTGTTGATAACTGGATTGAAGAGCCATTACGTGAGGTTGATAAGCCTTTCTTAATGCCTATTGAAGATGTTTTCTCTATTACTGGTCGTGGAACTGTTGCTACAGGTCGTATCGAAACTGGTATTGCTAATACAGGAGATCCAGTTGAGATCATCGGTATGGGTGCTGAGAAGATTACATCTACTATTACTGGTATTGAAATGTTCCGTCAAATCCTTGATAGAGGTGAGGCTGGTGATAATGCTGGTATCTTATTAAGAGGTATTGAGAAAAGTCAAATTTCAAGAGGTATGGTAATCTGTAAGCCAGGTTCTGTAACACCACACGCTAAATTTAAAGCTGAGGTTTATATCTTGAAAAAAGAAGAAGGTGGTCGTCATACGCCATTCCATAATAATTACCGTCCACAATTTTATGTTCGTACAACGGATGTAACTGGTAACATTGCTTTACCAGAAGGTGTTGAGATGGTTATGCCTGGAGATAACTTAACAATTCATGTTGATTTAATTCAACCAATTGCAATGAATGTTGGTCTTCGTTTCGCTATTCGTGAAGGAGGAAGAACAGTTGGAGCAGGTCAGGTAACTGAAATTTTAGATTAATATTATCTAATAAATATAGAGTTAAGGTATTCCGTTTTTTCGGAATACCTTGACTTGTATTTACGGGTTTAGCTCAGTTGGTAGAGCACTGGTCTCCAAAACCAGGTGTCGGGAGTTCGAGTCTCTCAACCCGTGCAATTTATGAAGTAATCATTGTTATAATTACTTCCTGAAAATAAAAACATATTAAACAATGGCTGGAATTGCAAACTATATAAAAGAATCATTTGGAGAACTAAAAAACAATGTTACTTGGCCAACATGGGCAGAAGGACAGAAGTTAACAATTTTAGTAGCAGTGTTCTCTATCATTTTTTCACTAGCTATTTGGGGTGTTGACACAGTATTTAGCAAAGCAATAGGATTTTACTTTCAATGGATTAACGGTTAAAAATAAAATTTTATGTCTGAAGGAAATGAGAAAAAGTGGTATGTCGTTAGAGCTGTAAGCGGTCAAGAAAATAAAATTAAAGCTTATATAGAAACGGAAATAGCACGATTGGGATATGAAGATTTTGTTGAGCAGGTTTTAGTTCCAACGGAAACAGTAATCCAAATACGTAACGGTAAGAAAACAAACAAAGAAAAAGTTTATTTCCCAGGTTACATCATGATAAAAGCAAACTTAACTGGTGAAATTCCTCACATTATAAAATCAGTTACAAATGTTATTGGCTTTTTAGGTGAAACAAAAGGAGGAGACCCAGTGCCATTAAGACAATCTGAAGTAAATAGAATGTTAGGTAAGGTTGATGAGTTATCATTAGATGCTGATACAAATGTGGCTATTCCATTTAATATTGGTGAAACCGTTAAAGTTATTGATGGACCATTCAATGGATTTGATGGAACTATTGAGAAAATTAACGAAGAGAAGCGTAAGCTGGAAGTAATGGTGAAAATTTTCGGAAGAAAAACACCATTAGAATTAAGCTATATGCAAGTAGAAAAAGTATAATAATTGTTACAATCATAAAGTGTAATCTTTAGCTTCAAAATAAAAGATTACAAAAAAACTAAATTATTAAAAATGGCAAAAGAGTTAAGTAAAGTAGTTAAACTACAAGTAAGGGGAGGTGCAGCGAATCCGTCGCCACCGGTTGGACCCGCTTTAGGTGCCGCTGGAGTTAATATCATGGAGTTCTGTAAGCAGTTTAATGCTAGAACACAAGATAAACCTGGTAAAGTTTTACCAGTGGTTATTATGGTATACAAAGACAAATCATTTGACTTTGTTATCAAAACACCTCCTGCAGCTGTACAATTATTAGAAGCGGCCAAAGTGAAAAAGGGTTCAGGTGAACCACACATTAAAAAAGTAGCAAAAGTTTCTTGGGATCAGGTTAGAACCATCGCTGAAGATAAAATGCAAGATTTAAATGCATTTACAATCGAAGCGGCCATGACAATGGTTGCAGGTACTGCTAGATCAATGGGTATAACTGTTAAAGGTGGTACTGCCCCTAATTAATCTAAAAAAATTGTAAAATGGCAAGATTAACAAAGAAACAAAAAGAAGCTGTAGCAAAAATCGAAAAGGGTAGAGTATATTCTGTCGGTGAAGCATCAGCATTAATAAAAGAAATAACCAATACTAAATTTGATGCATCTATAGACTTGGCAATACGTTTAGGCGTAGATCCAAGAAAAGCAAATCAAATGGTAAGAGGCGTTGTAACGCTTCCACATGGTACGGGTAAAGACGTAAAAGTTTTAGCATTAGTAACTCCAGATAAAGAAGCGGAAGCTAAAGAAGCTGGTGCAGACTATGTAGGTTTAGATGAGTACCTTGATAAAATCAAAGGTGGTTGGACAAACGTAGATGTTATTGTAACTATGCCAAGTGTTATGGGTAAGTTAGGTCCTTTAGGACGTGTATTAGGTCCTCGTGGTTTAATGCCTAACCCAAAAACTGGTACGGTAACAATGGATATTGCTAAAGCTGTTAGCGATGTAAAAGCTGGTAAAATTGACTTTAAAGTTGATAAAACTGGTATTGTACACGCATCAATAGGAAAAGCATCTTTCAGTGCTGATAAAATTGCAGGTAATGCAAACGAATTATTACAAACAATAATGAAACTTAAACCAACTGCTGCTAAAGGAGTTTATGTGAAGAGCATTTTTATGTCTAGTACCATGAGTCCAAGTTTAGCTTTAGATACTAAAATTGGTTAAGTAGTTTAAAACTTTTATTATGACTAGAGAAGAAAAATCACAAGTAATTAAAGAATTAACTGCGCAATTAGCCGATAATAATATTATTTATTTAGCAGATATTTCCGGATTAAATGCAGGATCGACATCAGATTTACGTCGTGCTTGTTTTAAGGCAAATATAAAATTGGCCGTAGTTAAAAATACCTTGCTTGAAAAAGCAATGGAAGCATCAGATAAAGATTTTGGCGAACTTCCTTCAACATTAAAAGGAAATACTTCAATCATGTATTCTGAAGTTGGTAATGCACCAGCCAAAGTTATTCAAAACTTCCGTAAAAAATCAACAATGCCACTTTTAAAAGGCGCATTTATTGAGGAAGCTGTTTATATTGGCGACGAAAACCTAGACGCTTTAGTAAATATCAAATCTAAAGAAGAAGTTATCGGTGATATTATTGGCTTATTACAATCACCAGCTAAAAACGTTATTTCAGCACTTAAATCAAGTGGAGGTAAATTAGCAGGTATTTTAAAGACACTATCTGAAAAAGAAGGATAGTCACAAATAGTACGCACTTAATTACAATTATATTATTATTAAAATTTATTAAAACGATAGAAAAATGGCAGATTTAAAAGATTTCGCAGAACAATTAGTTAACTTAACTGTAAAAGAAGTAAACGAATTAGCAACTATATTAAAAGATGAGTATGGTATCGAGCCTGCAGCTGCTGCTGTAGCTATGGCTGGTCCTGCTGCTGGTGGTGGAGACGCTGCTGAAGAGCAAACAGAATTTGATGTAATCCTTAAAGCCGCTGGTGGTTCTAAATTAGCAGTTGTAAAACTAGTTAAAGAATTAACTGGATTAGGTTTAAAAGAAGCTAAAGGTTTAGTTGATGATGCACCAAGCCCAGTTAAAGAAGGTGTTTCTAAAGATGAAGCAGAAGCTCTAAAAACTCAATTAGAGGAAGCAGGAGCAGAGGTTGAGCTTAAGTAATTTAAGCACTCTAAAACATTACGGTTTAGGTCTAAAGTGAACACTTTTAGGCCTAGACCATTTTGCGTATATAATCGTTACATACGCTATTTTATTTTTTTTAATCAAAATTCCGCCCATTGATGTTAACAAAACAAGCTGAAAGATTAAATTTCTCGTCTATTATAAATAGAACAGAATATCCTGACTTTATGGATATTCAGATAAAATCCTTCCAGGATTTTTTCCAGCTAGAAACTAAATCTGAAGAAAGAGGAGACGAAGGTTTATATAACACCTTTTTGGAAAACTTCCCAATTACAGATACACGTAATCAATTTGTTTTAGAATTTTTAGATTACTTTATTGATCCACCACGTTATACAATTGAAGAATGTATAGAACGTGGACTAACATATAGTGTACCACTTAAGGCTAGACTTAAATTGTACTGTACAGACCCTGAACATGAGGATTTCGAGACCATTGTTCAAGATGTGTATTTAGGAACAATTCCTTATATGACACCTTCTGGTACTTTCTGTATCAATGGTGCAGAGCGTGTAGTTGTATCGCAGTTACACAGATCACCAGGTGTATTCTTTGGTCAATCATTCCATGCTAATGGAACAAAATTATATTCAGCCAGAGTTATTCCATTTAAAGGATCATGGATTGAATTCGCAACAGACATCAATCAAGTGATGTATGCGTATATCGACCGTAAGAAAAAATTACCTGTAACAACGTTATTCAGAGCCATTGGTTTTGAACGTGATAAAGATATTTTAGAAATTTTTGATCTTGCTGAAGAAATTAAAGTTTCGAAAGCAGGACTTAAAAAAGTATTAGGACGTAAGCTTGCAGCACGTGTACTTAACACATGGCATGAGGATTTTGTTGATGAAGATACGGGTGAAGTAGTATCAATTGAACGTAACGAGATTGTATTAGATCGTGACACAGTTCTTGATAAAGATAATATTGAAGAAATTCTTGAAACAAGTGTAAAAACGGTTCTTTTACATAAGGAAAGTGCACAACAAGGAGATTACGCAATTATTCATAACACCTTACAAAAGGATCCAACAAACTCTGAAAAAGAGGCTGTTGAACACATATACCGTCAATTACGTAATGCAGAGCCGCCAGATGAGGAAACTGCACGTGGTATTATTGACAAGTTATTCTTTTCTGACCAACGTTACTCTTTAGGAGAAGTAGGTCGTTATAGAATGAACAAAAAATTAGGTCTTGATATTGGTATGGATAAGCAAGTGCTTACCAAAGAAGATATCATTACTATTATTAAATACTTAATTGAACTTATCAACTCTAAAGCAGAAATTGATGATATTGATCACTTATCTAACCGTCGTGTACGTACAGTTGGTGAGCAATTATCTCAACAGTTTGGTGTTGGTTTAGCACGTATGGCGCGAACTATTCGTGAGCGTATGAATGTACGTGACAACGAAGTATTTACACCTATCGATTTAATTAATGCTAAGACATTATCGTCTGTTATTAATTCATTCTTTGGTACTAACCAATTATCGCAATTCATGGATCAAACCAATCCACTTGCTGAAATTACGCACAAGCGTCGTTTATCAGCTCTTGGACCTGGAGGTTTATCTCGTGAAAGAGCAGGTTTTGAAGTACGTGATGTTCACTATACACACTACGGACGTTTATGTCCTATTGAAACACCAGAAGGACCAAACATTGGTTTAATTTCGTCACTTTCAGTATTTGCTAAAGTGAATTCTATGGGATTCATTGAAACTCCTTACCGTAAAGTAACGGATGGCGTTGTAGATATTAAGAGTACACCTATTTACTTAAGTGCTGAAGAGGAAGAAGATAAATTAATTGCACAAGCAACTGTTAAGGTTGATGAAAACGGTAAAATTTTACATGATAAGGTAATTGCGCGTATGGAAGGTGACTTCCCAGTAATTGACCCAAGTGAAATTCATTATACCGATGTTGCACCAAATCAAATTGCTTCTATTTCAGCTTCATTAATTCCATTCTTGGAACATGATGATGCCAACCGTGCATTAATGGGATCTAACATGATGCGTCAGGCCGTACCATTATTACGTCCGCAAGCACCAATTGTTGGAACAGGATTAGAAAGACAAGTAGCATCAGATTCTCGTGTATTAATAAATGCAGAAGGAAGTGGTGTTGTAGAATATGTTGACGCTAACGAAATTACTATCAAATACGATAGAACAGAAGATGAAGCGAAAGTAAGCTTTGAAAGCGATACAAAAACATATCCACTTGTTAAGTTCAGAAAAACCAACCAAGGAACCTCTATTAATTTAAAGCCAATTGTTCAAAAAGGTGATAAAATTAAGAAAGGTCAAGTTCTTTGTGAAGGTTATGCAACACAAAAAGGAGAATTAGCTTTAGGGCGAAATATGAAAGTAGCCTTTATGCCTTGGAAAGGGTATAACTTTGAGGATGCTATTGTGATTTCTGAAGAAGTAGTAAGAAATGATGTGTTTACATCTATTCATATTGATGAATATTCATTAGAAGTTCGTGATACCAAATTAGGTAACGAAGAATTAACTAATGATATCCCTAACGTTTCAGAAGAAGCGACTAAAGATTTAGATGAACACGGTATGATTCGTGTTGGAGCAGAAGTGAAACCTGGTGATATTCTTATTGGTAAAATTACACCAAAAGGAGAATCAGATCCAACTCCTGAAGAAAAATTATTACGTGCTATTTTTGGTGATAAAGCTGGTGATGTGAAAGATGCATCATTAAAAGCGTCTCCATCATTACATGGTGTAGTAATTGATAAAAAATTATTTGCTCGTGCCGTTAAAGATAAACGCAAAAGAGCTCAAGATAAAGAAGATATTGCAGCATTAGAAGCTTTATACTTCAAAAAGTTTGATGATTTACAAGACGTTCTAGTTGATAAACTATTCACAATTGTATCTGGTAAAACGGCTCAAGGTGTCTTTAATGATTTAGGTGAAGAAGTATTACCAAAAGGTAAGAAATATACACTTAAAATGTTAAATGCTGTAGATGATTATACCCACTTAACTGCTGGATCTTGGACTACTGATGATTATACCAATAAATTAGTAGCCGATTTAATTCACAACTACAAAATTAAAGAAAACGACTTACAAGGTTCTTTACGTCGTGAGAAGTTTACTATTTCTGTAGGTGATGAATTACCAGCTGGTATTATCAAACTAGCTAAAGTTTACATTGCTAAAAAACGTAAACTTAAAGTAGGTGATAAAATGGCAGGTCGTCACGGTAACAAAGGTATTGTAGCGCGTATTGTTCGTCAAGAAGATATGCCATTCCTTGAAGACGGAACACCTGTTGATATTGTTTTAAATCCACTTGGTGTACCATCTCGTATGAACATTGGGCAGATATATGAAACTGTTCTTGGTTGGGCAGGTCAAAAATTAGGTCGTACGTATGCGACGCCTATTTTTGATGGTGCAACCCTTGATCAAATTAATGAATTTACAGATGAAGCTGGAATTCCAAGATTTGGCCATACCTATCTATATGATGGTGGAACAGGAAACCGCTTTGATCAGCCAGCAACCGTAGGAGTTATCTACATGCTGAAACTTGGTCACATGGTTGACGATAAAATGCACGCACGTTCTATTGGACCTTACTCATTAATTACGCAACAACCATTAGGTGGTAAAGCACAATTTGGTGGTCAGCGTTTTGGAGAAATGGAAGTTTGGGCATTAGAGGCTTATGGTGCATCTGCAACATTAAGAGAAATATTGACCGTTAAATCTGATGATGTAATTGGTAGAGCTAAAACATACGAAAGTATAGTTAAAGGTGAGCCAATGCCAGAACCAGGATTGCCAGAATCTTTTAACGTGCTTATGCATGAATTGAAAGGTTTAGCACTGGATATCAGATTAGAAGAGTAATATTTACGGGACAATTCGTAACTGGCCCAAATAAAAAAAACCGTTGTATGTAAGGACAGTCTTCGGACTGTCCATACTAAAAACATAAAACATGGCAAGAAAACAAGATAAGAATACAGTACAGAGATTTAATAAAATCTCCATTGGTTTAGCGTCACCAGAGTCTATTTTAGCAGAATCTCGCGGTGAAGTTCTAAAGCCAGAAACTATCAATTATCGAACTCATAAACCAGAACGTGATGGTTTATTCTGTGAGCGTATTTTTGGTCCTGTAAAGGATTATGAATGTGCCTGTGGAAAATACAAGCGTATTAGATATAAAGGTATCGTATGTGACCGTTGTGGTGTAGAAGTAACTGAAAAGAAAGTACGTCGTGATCGTGTTGGGCACATTAATTTAGTGGTTCCAGTTGCGCACATCTGGTACTTCCGTTCATTACCAAATAAAATTGGTTACTTACTTGGTTTACCATCTAAGAAATTAGATATGATTATTTACTACGAACGTTATGTAGTAATTCAACCAGGTATTGCTAAAAATGCAGAAGGAGAACCGGTTCAGAAAATGGACTTCCTTACTGAAGAAGAATACTTAAACATATTAGAAACCTTACCAAAAGAGAATCAATACTTGGACGATAAAGATCCAAATAAATTCTTGGCTAAAATGGGTGCTGAATGTTTAATTGAGCTTTTATCACGTATTAATTTAGATGAATTATCATTTGAATTACGTCATAAAGCAAATACAGAAACGTCAAAACAACGTAAAACAGAAGCTTTAAAGCGTTTACAAGTGGTTGAAGCTTTGCGTGAGTCTAACGAAAATCGTGAGAATCGTGCAGAATGGATGATTTTAAAAGTTATTCCAATTATTCCGCCGGAATTACGTCCGTTAGTACCGTTAGATGGTGGTCGTTTTGCAACATCAGATTTAAATGATTTATATCGTCGTGTTATTATTCGTAATAACCGATTAAAGCGTTTGGTTGAAATTAAAGCACCAGAAGTTATTTTACGTAACGAAAAACGTATGTTACAGGAATCTGTAGATTCGTTATTAGATAATACACGTAAATCATCTGCTGTTAAAACAGATTCTAACAGACCATTAAAATCGTTATCAGATTCATTAAAAGGTAAGCAAGGACGTTTCCGTCAAAACTTACTTGGTAAGCGTGTGGATTATTCAGCACGTTCTGTAATTGTTGTTGGACCAGAATTAAAATTATTCGAATGTGGTATTCCAAAGGATATGGCAGCCGAATTATACAAACCTTTTGTAATTAGAAAATTAATTGAAAGAGGTATTGTTAAAACTGTAAAATCTGCGAAGAAAATTATAGATAAAAGAGAGCCTGTGGTTTGGGATATCTTGGAAAACGTTCTTAAAGGACATCCAGTATTACTTAACCGTGCGCCTACGCTTCACCGATTAGGTATTCAAGCTTTCCAACCAAAGTTAATTGAAGGAAAAGCTATTCAGTTACACCCATTAGTTACTACGGCATTTAACGCCGATTTTGATGGTGATCAAATGGCTGTGCATTTACCATTAGGCCCTGAAGCTATTTTAGAATGTCAGTTATTAATGTTAGCATCGCATAATATTTTAAACCCAGCTAATGGTTCGCCAGTAGCAGTACCTTCTCAAGATATGGTACTTGGTTTATATTATATGACGAAAGAGCGTATATCAACCGACGAAGTTAAAATTAAAGGTGAAGGTTTAACATTCTATTCTCCGGAAGAAGTAGTAATCGCTTATAATGAAGGTCGTGTAGAATTAAATGCGTCAATTAGAGTAAGAACATACGCTTTTAATGAAGCTGAAGAGTTAACGTTACAAGTTATAAGTACCACAGTAGGTCGTGTATTATTTAACGATAAAGTACCTCATGCTGCTGGTTATATTAATGAAGTATTGACTAAAAAATCACTACGTAATATTATTGGTGATATTTTAAAAGTGACAAGTGTGCCAGAAACGGCTGCTTTCCTTGATGAAATTAAAACTTTAGGTTACAACTTCGCATTCCAAGGTGGATTATCATTTAGTTTAGGTGATATTATTATCCCACCAGAAAAGCAATCTATGATTGATGGTGCGAATGTTAAAGTTGATGGTATTATGGCCAATTATAACATGGGTCTTATTACTAACAACGAACGTTACAACCAAGTTATTGATATCTGGACATCAACGAATGCTGAATTGACTGAATTGTCTATGAAGCGTATTCGTGAAGATCAACAAGGTTTCAACTCGGTGTATATGATGCTTGATTCTGGTGCTCGTGGATCTAAAGAACAGATTCGTCAGCTAACAGGTATGCGTGGATTAATGGCGAAACCGAAGAAATCGACTGCAGGTGGTGGAGAAATTATTGAAAATCCAATTCTTTCTAACTTTAAGGAAGGTCTTTCAATTTTAGAATACTTTATCTCAACGCACGGTGCACGTAAAGGTCTTGCCGATACGGCTCTTAAAACTGCCGATGCTGGTTACTTAACACGTCGTTTAGTAGATGTATCTCAAGATGTTATTGTAAATAGCGTTGATTGTGGTACGTTACGTGGTGTAGAAGTTTCACCATTAAAGAAAAATGATGAAGTTGTTGAAACGTTAGCAGAACGTATTTTAGGTCGTATTTCATTAAACGATGTTTACAATCCATTAACAGATGAGTTATTGGTTGGAACAAACGAAATGATTGATGAAGTTATTGCTAAAAGAATCCAAAATTCACCAGTAGATGCTGTTGAAGTGCGTTCAGCATTAACATGTGAAGCTAAACAAGGAATCTGTGCCAAGTGCTACGGTCGTAATTTAGCAACCGGGAAAATGGTACAACGTGGAGAAGCTGTTGGTGTAGTAGCTGCACAATCTATTGGAGAACCAGGTACACAGTTAACATTACGTACATTCCACGTAGGTGGTATTGCAGGTAACATTTCAGAAGAAAATAAATTGATTGTTAAATTTGATGGTATTGCAGAAATTGATGAGCTTAAAACTATTAAGGGTGAAGACTCTGATGGAAACGTAGCTAACATGGTTATCTCTCGTACCTCTGAATTGAAATTAATTGATAAGAAAACAGGTATCACATTAAGTACGAATAACATTCCTTACGGTTCTACTATTCTTGTTAAGAATGGTGATGCACTTAAGAAAGGTGATGTTGTTTGTTCATGGGATCCATATAACGGTGTAATTATTTCAGAATTTGCTGGTAAAGTACGTTATGAAAACATCGAACAAGGTTTAACATATCAAGTAGAAATTGATGAGCAAACTGGATTCCAAGAAAAAGTGATTTCTGAATCTAGAAATAAAAAGCTTATTCCTACACTTCATATTGAAGATGCCAAAGGAAGCACTATGCGTTCTTACAACTTACCAGTTGGAGCTCACTTAATGATTGACGATGGAGAGAAAATTAAAGTTGGTAAAATTTTAGTTAAAATTCCTCGTAAATCTGCCAAGTCTGGTGATATTACGGGTGGTTTACCTCGTGTAACGGAATTATTCGAAGCGCGTAACCCATCTAACCCAGCAGTAGTTAGTGCTATTGATGGTGTGGTATCATTCGGTAAAATTAAGCGTGGTAACCGTGAAATTATTGTAGAATCGAAATTAGGAGAAATTAAGAAGTACTTGGTTAAATTATCAAATCAGATTCTTGTTCAAGAAAATGACTTTGTAAAAGCAGGTATGCCTTTATCTGATGGTTCTGTTACGCCAAATGATATTTTAAATATCAAAGGCCCTTCAGCGGTTCAGCAATACTTAGTGAATGAAGTACAAGAAGTATATCGTTTACAAGGTGTGAAAATTAATGATAAGCACTTTGAGGTTGTTGTAAGACAAATGATGCGTAAAGTTAGAATCATGGATTCTGGTGATACGACATTCCTTGAAAACCAATTGGTTCATAAAGCAGATTTCATTGTAGAAAATGATGATATTTTCGGAATGAAAGTTGTTGAAGATTCAGGAGATTCTGTAAATATTAAAGCAGGTCAAATTATTTCTCCTCGTGATTTAAGAGATGAAAATTCTTTATTACGTCGTGAAGATAAGAAGTTAGTTGAAGCACGTGATGCACAACCAGCTACGGCTACGCCAATTTTACAAGGTATTACAAGAGCATCGCTACAAACCAAGTCGTTTATATCAGCAGCATCGTTCCAGGAAACTACAAAAGTTCTTAACGAAGCAGCCGTAAATGGTAAGGTAGATACACTTGAAGGTCTTAAGGAAAATGTAATTGTAGGTCATAGAATTCCAGCTGGTACTGGTATGAGATCTTATGAAAACATTATCGTTGGATCCAAGGAAGAGTTTGATGAAATGATGCAAGCTAAACAAGAAGTTAATTATAACTAATTAATAAACTAAAAATAGCGTGAAGAAATTCACGCTATTTTTTTATAATATACTATTATGAGTGATAAACCAAATCAGAAAAAACAAGGACAAATAAATATTGAAATTGATGAGAAAGTAGCAGAAGGAACCTATTCCAATCTTGCTATTATTAATCATTCCGTTTCGGAATTTGTAGTTGATTTTGTTAGTGTTATGCCGGGTACACCAAAAAGTAAGGTGAAATCTCGAATTATTCTAACACCACAACATGCCAAACGTTTATTGAAAGCACTAGGCGAAAATGTAACGCGTTTTGAAAATGCACATGGTGAAATCAAAGATTACGAGCAACCTCCAATTCCACTTAATTTTGGACCAACAGGTCAAGCTTAATATTGAATTAAAGTTTGTAAACTCATAGATGTCTTTGAAGAGGTTCTCGACATTTTTTTTACGAGCAACCTCCAATTCCACTTAATTTTGGACCAACAGGTCAAGCTTAAATAAAAAAAATCCCTTTAGATAAGGGATTTTTTAATTTATACGATTTAGGTTTTTTTAGCAAGCTTCTTTCTTATTCAAGCAATATTGTAAAGCGCCAGACGGACACTTCTTCACCTGATTAATGATGTTTTCACTAGAGTCCCCCTCTAAATCTATCCAAGGTATTACGGATTGCCTGAATACATTAGAAAGTTCTGATGCACAACGCTCCGCATTCATGCATTTAGTTGGACTGTAGGTTACAGTAATATCCTTATTACTGAAAAACTGGTCTTTAGTTCTCATAGTAATTAATAATTTGGGGTTATTCTAGGCTAAAATTTATAAACAGGAGCTAACAGACACATCTGTTTATCGATTAAATGTATTAAAAATTCGATTAAATACAAATTTATAACTTGTTTTTTCGATTAACAACCATTTTATCGTAATTTAATACTCGGATGTATAGTGGAATTTAATGTTCGGATACTTTTGCTGGGTCATCTGTAATGAAAACGACGAATCCGCTAAAAATACCATCTGATCTTGTTTGTCTTTAGCCAAAAAACGCTGTTTCACCCGAATGAATTCTTTATATTCATCACTCTTAACGTCTTTCGCTTCAATCCAACAAGCTTTGTGTACATTTAGATTTTCATAGGTACATTTAGCACCATATTCATGCTCTAAACGGTATTGGATTACTTCATACTGTAAAGCACCAACTGTACCAATTACTTTTCGGCCGTTAAGTTCTAAAGTGAATAGTTGCGCAACACCTTCATCCATTAATTGATCAATCCCTTTGTTCAATTGTTTGGATTTTAATGGATCTGCATTATTAATATATCTAAAATGTTCTGGACTAAAACTTGGCACGCCTTTGTAGTTTATAATTTCACCTTCGGTTAAAGTATCGCCAATTTTAAAATTACCAGTATCATGTAATCCAACAATATCTCCAGGATAAGACACATCTACAATTTCTTTCTTTTCAGCAAAAAAAGCATTCGGACTTGAAAATTTTAATTTTTTGTTGCTTCTAACATGTAAATAGGGCTTGTTACGCTCAAACTTTCCAGAAACAATTTTAATAAAGGCTAAACGGTCCCGATGATTCGGATCCATATTGGCATGAATTTTAAAAACGAAACCGGTAAAATTCTTTTCGTCAGGTTTAACAAGGCGTTCTTCACTTTGTTTCGGTCTTGGTTTTGGTGCAATTTCTACGAAACAATCTAACAATTCTCGAACACCAAAATTATTTAAGGCAGAACCAAAAAATACAGGTTGCTGTTCCCCACTTAAATATCTGTCTCTATCAAAAGTTGGATAAATACCTTCTACTAATTCTACTTCTTCACGAAGCGTATTAGCGGCTTTTTCACCAATTAGTTCATCAATTTCACTAGATTGTAAATCAGAAATTTCAATTGTTTCTTCAATATCTTTTCGACTATCACCACTAAATAGATTGATATTCTTTTCCCATAAATTGTAAATACCCTTAAAGTCATAGCCCATTCCTATAGGGAAACTTAAAGGCACCACACTTAAACCTAATTTCTGTTCTACTTCATCCAATAAATCGAAAGCATCTTTACCTTCACGATCCATTTTGTTGATGAAAACAATCATAGGGATATTTCGCATTCGGCAAACTTCAACTAATTTTTCGGTTTGTTCCTCCACACCTTTGGCCACATCAATCACTACAATAACACTATCCACAGCGGTTAAGGTTCTAAAGGTATCTTCAGCAAAATCCTTGTGTCCAGGTGTATCTAGAATATTAATTTTAATGCCATCATATTCAAAAGCTAAAACAGAAGTTGCAACGGATATTCCACGCTGGCGTTCAATTTCCATAAAATCACTAGTTGCGCCTTTTTTAATCTTGTTACTTTTTACAGCACCTGCTTCTTGAATAGCACCACCAAATAATAATAATTTTTCGGTTAAGGTGGTTTTTCCGGCATCTGGGTGCGAAATAATACCAAAAGTACGTCGTCTGTTTATCTCTGAAGTAAAACTCATATTCTGTTTTAAAATGGGTAGCAAAGATACATTTTATCTATGCAAAAAATGTTATGCTTTTCGGGCTTTTTATTTTTGTGATAAGTTTGTTGTATTTTTAATTTTATGAATGGTATTTTTACGGTATGATTGAAGAACAAGTAATTTTAGTTAATGAAAATGATGAGCAAATAGGGCTGATGGGCAAAATGGAAGCTCATGAAAAAGCATTGTTGCATCGTGCGTTTTCGGTATTCGTTTTTAATGATAAAAAGGAGTTAATGATTCAGCAACGTGCTATGCACAAATACCATTCTCCGGGATTATGGGCAAATACCTGTTGCAGCCATCAACGTGATGGTGAAAGTAATATTGAGGCTGGAAAGCGTCGACTTCAAGAAGAAATGGGTTTTGTAGCTGATTTAGAAGAGTCTATTTCATTTATTTACAAAGCGCCTTTTGATAATGGCTTAACTGAACATGAATTCGATCATATTATGATAGGCTATTTTAACGATGCGCCTAAAATTAATCCTGATGAAGTTGCAGCTTGGAAATGGATGGCTTTAGATACTATAAAAGCAGATATGAAACTTCAACCGGATTTATATACAGCATGGTTTAAAATTATCTTCCAAAAATTTTATGAACACATAAATATTACAGAACAATGAGAGTAACCGTAAGTAGAAAAGCGCACTTTAATGCAGCTCATCGTTTGTACCGTAAAGATTGGCCGGATCAAAAGAACGATGCTGTTTTTGGCAAATGTAATAACCCTAGTTTTCATGGTCATAATTATGATTTGATTGTGAGTGTTACTGGTGAAATTGATCAAGAAACGGGTTATGTTCTAGATGTGAAAATTTTAAAGGATTTAATAAAGTCTAAAATTGAAGATGCCTTCGATCATAAAAACCTGAATGTTGATGTTCCTGATTTTCAAGACTTAAATCCTACTGCTGAAAATATAGTTGTTGTTATTTTTAATAAATTACGTCCACATTTAGCTGCTAATTTAGATCTTGAGATAACACTATATGAAACACCTCGAAATTTTGTAACCTATTCTGGTAAGTAATGAAAAGCCCGCTCTATCCCATAAAATTCACACCCATTTTAAAAGATAAAATTTGGGGAGGTGAGAAATTGAAAAATATTCTCAATAAACCATCAACGGTGAAAAAAGTTGGTGAAAGTTGGGAAATTAGTGATGTTGAAGGCGATACGTCTATGGTCGCTAATGGGAGTTTAGAAGGCCAGTCCTTAAAGCATTTATTAAGCACTTATAAAGGTGATTTGATAGGCGAACAAAATTACGCGCAATTTGGAAATACCTTTCCTTTGCTTATTAAATTTATTGATGCCAAGGAAGATTTATCCATTCAGTTGCACCCTAATGATGCATTAGCGGCTAAACGTCACAATTCCTTTGGGAAAACTGAAATGTGGTATGTAATGCAAGCGGATCAAGATGCGAATTTAATTGTTGGATTTAATCAACCTATGAATTCAGAAATCTACCTGAAGCATTTGGAAAATAAAACACTTCCTGAAATTTTAAATTTTGATACAGTTAAAACAGGCGATGCTTATTTCATTGATGTTGGTCGAGTTCATGCTATTGGAGCAGGAGTATTGCTAGCGGAAATACAACAAACAAGTGATATTACCTATCGTGTTTATGATTGGGATCGGGTGGATGTTAAAGGAAATGAGCGTGAACTTCATATTGATTTAGCTTTGGAAGCTTTCGACTTTAATATGCCTGAAAATTTCAGAGTTAGTTATTCAAAAGTTGAAAATAAGGCTAATGCTATGGTAACTTGTCCATATTTTACCGTTAATTATTTGAAATTATCGGAGAATCTTATACAAACAAATGCGAAGGATTCTTTCATTATTTATATGTGTGTGGCCGGACAAGTAATAGTAAAAGTAAATGGATATAGTGAGCTTTTACAAACTGGCGAAACGGTATTACTGCCAGCCGCTTTAACGAATTTTGAATTAGTAACTGATAACGCCACATTGTTAGAAGTTTACGTGTAAATAAAAAATAAATTCTTTGCATTTAAATAGCACATCTAAGCAACGGGAATACAATTAAATTAACTACTTTTGTAAAAATTTTAAAATTACTATTATGGCAAATAAAAGAGACCTAAAAAAAGACATTAATTATGTGTTAGGTGATATTATTGAAGCAGTTTATGTTTGGGAATATTCAAACACAGACAAGGATACAAAAAAGAGTGAAGCAATTATTGACGAAGCAATCGCAACGTTTGATACCTTAATTGTTAAAGTAAATGATAGAAGTGTTGAGGATAAAAAAGCACACTTTAAAGCTATTAATGCGGAACTTGAAGAAAAAGGACGTGCGTTAATCGAAAAAATTAATAAATTAGGATAAAAAATAGGAAAAAATAGTTGCACATGTAATTTTCAGGATTATATTTGCAGCTTCTTTTGCCGATGTAGCTCAGCTGGCTAGAGCAGCTGATTTGTAATCAGCAGGTCGTGGGTTCGAGTCCCTCCATCGGCTCTAAAGTTTAAACTCCAATACTAGAAATAGGTTGGAGTTTTTTTGTTTATATAAAGGATATAAAAAGCCTGCTTTTCTGGGATAGGAAATAAATATTAATAGGGATAACTTAATATAAAGCTCCAAAACAAAAATAATGCTGTTTGGAGCTTTTATAGTTTTTAAGTACTTATTACTTTGATGTTATTTGAAAATAAGGCGTGAGTATAAAATCAGAGCATGGAAAATAATTATATCCCTAAATTCCAGCCAACAATCAATTTAATCATATTGGTTTTTAAACTAGCGTCGTAATACTCCGGAACGCTACTAGTATCTATCAGACCAAAATCATCACGAATTTCAATAGTTATAGTGTGTTTATCTGAAAGGGCAATGTTGGCTCCTATACCAGCTGAAATACCTGTGTCAATTTTATTGCTTTCGGGAGCTGGCCCGTTACCATATTCTAAATATTCGGAGTCTGTTTTATCGCTTATTACAAAATTTATAAATGGACCTGCATTCACAAAGAAATTAGAATTCCAAAATTCGTATTTCAGTAAAACTGGAATGTTTATTAGTCCAATTTTGCGATTAAAATCCTGTTTATTACTTTCTGTTCCGCCATAATAACTAAAAAATGTGATTCTGTATTCTTGAGTTTTTTGTTCATAATTAATATTTGTCTTTAATGATAACTTTTCGCTTAAATAATAATCAAATGAAGCACCTATTAAGAAGCCCGCTTTAAAGTTGTGGTATTTCGCGTTATCAAATCCGTATACAGATGGGTAATTAATACCAGCGTGTAAGCCAATTTTAAAATTTGATTGCGCTCGAATTGTAAGTGAACCAATAATAACGATAAGTAGTAGTGAAATTTTTTTCATAGAATAAGGGTTTAATTAAATGGGAAATGAAAAACCAATTGAGGTACCAATGCCTGTTTCCACATAAGGTGCAACCCAAGGGATTGGTATTGCAAATCGTAATTTGCCACCCAATAATAAGGCGCTTGTTGATACTTGGTAACCTAATTGTGGTTGAGACGTGTAGTCGTTATGAGAAGAAACTAACATGACACCAACATACGGTCGTATGCCAAACCATCTTGTAATTCCTAATACATATTCTCCTTGAGCATAAAACCCGTTAGAAGATATATCTACATCATCAAAAGGTAGGCTGGCTCCAAAACCTATAGAGGCTTTAATATATGGGCCTTTTTTTGGTTGGGCTTTAACAGAATGTAATGTAAAAAGCACAAAGAATAAAAGACCGAATGTTGTAATAGATCTGGGAATCATAAATTTTACAATGTTAACTTGGGGTATTCGAGAGCTTAGTTAGCCTTACGCTCCCTAATATAAGCATCCAATTCCTTACCATATTTAGAGGCTTTAATTTCTGGCGTTAAAGAGTTATTAATCGTGTCTAACCATTTTATTTGCGCATCATAAATTTCAGTTAAGGCTACGTAAGGTGCTACATCACTGTCTTTGTTTTGAATAGCAAAATTAACTGTGTATAAATACTTACTTTTAAGTAGATTCTCATAAGCTTTCATATTGGTAGCCATTAAAGTAGAATCATTTTGAGTTTTAGCATCTATTTCAGCTTTAATTAATTCCAGATTTTTATCGTTATAACGATCCATCATTTTTAAATAAGTTTCAAAAATGACTTGCTGCTTGGACCCTTTAATTTCCGGATTTAATTCGAAGTTTTTCAAATTAGCGTTAATTTCAGTCACACCTTTATCAGCAAAAAAAGAGATTTTACCATAAGCATCTTTATTCGTTTTGTTTAAATGTAGAAAGAAAACTTCAGGAGATTCTAAATCCGCATGAAGTTCAAAAGTAGATTCGCCATTAATGGTTAGAGAATCGACCGTAATTAAAGTTGAATCTTGAATTTTCTGTAGGTATAAAGTGCCTTTTTTTAAATCTTTGATGGTTCCTTTTACGGTTAAATCATGTTGTTCTTTTCCACAGGAAACTAACAATAAAAGGGCTAATACTATAAATGAATGCTTCATTAGTTATTTTGAATTTTAGGGCGCAAATATCTTATAATTATTGTTTAAATACTAACCAACGGCTGCTAATCGCATTAAAATTGTACAACCAATTGCCGCAATGGTTCCAATAGCATAACCAAACACAGCAAGCAGAACGCCAACCGTTGCTAAAGATGGATGAAAAGCCGAAGCTACAATAGGAGCAGAGGCTGCACCACCAACATTGGCTTGACTTCCAACGGCTAAGAAGAAATAAGGTGCTCTAATAATTTTGGCTACAATAATCAATAATATGGCGTGTATGGTCATCCAAATTAATCCAACAGCAATCAGTCCAGGATTATCAAAAATGGACATTAAATCTATTTTCATACCAATGGAGGCAACTAGAATGTAAATGAATACGGATCCATATTTACTGGCTCCAGCACCTTCGTAATTTTTTGCTTTTGTAAAAGATAGAAGAATGGCAATTAAAGTGGCAATACTAATCATCCAGAAGAATTGTGAATCTAAAAAGGTAAAGGTATTTCGCATGGTGTTAGACTCAATACCGCTAACCACATCTCTGAAAAATGGTGCTAAAATATTCGCGCCAATATGTGCTATACTAACAGTTCCAAACGCAATAGCTACAATAATCATAATATCCGTTAATGACGGATTACGATTAACACTTTTAGAAAACGATGTTACTCTATCTTTTAGAGCTTCAATGGCTGAATTATCAGCACGTAACCATTTGTCAATAGCTTTAGAGCGACCAATACCAATTAAAATAATGGCCATCCAAATGTTGGCAACCACAATATCCACAAATACCATTTTTCCATATTCTGATTGGTTATATTGGTATATTTCTAACATGGCCGTTTGGTTGGCACCACCACCAATCCAGCTTCCTGCAAGTGTTGATAAACCTCTCCAAACTGCATCTGGTCCAGCACCTCCAACAGTTTCAGGCGATACCAAAGATATTAGTAGAATAGCAATTGGACCTCCAATTACAATACCTAATGTTCCTGTTAAAAACATGACTAATGCCTTCCAACCTAAATTGAATACCGCTTTTAAATCGATGCTTAATGTCATTAATACCAAGGCAGCAGGTAGTAAATACCGACTCGCCATATAATATAAACTGGTGCTTTCTTTTGTTATTTCGCCGGCTTCGTTGACGGTTTCCCATTCTGGAGCAATAAGTCCAGTAGTTGTTAATACAGCTGGTAACATATATGCCATAAATAAACCTGGAACTATTTTGTAGAATTTTGGCCAAAACCCAGTTTTTATGGATTCCGTATAAAAAATGAATCCAAGTGTGAGCATTAAAAGTCCAAAGACAATTGTGTCATTCGTAAAAATTGGTTCTTGCATGGTTGGTTATTATTTTGAGCTGCAAAATACCAAAATAAACGGGTTAAAAAAAGCGACTTTAGGAGTCGCTTTTATTTGAAGTGTTTTTTTTCGATTTTGGCAATCTATTATTCTCTTTTAAGTATTGCATAAGCATCCACTCAATTTGGCCATTGGTGCTCCTAAACTCGTCAGAAGCCCATTTCTCAACGGCTTTGAGCATCTCTTCATTCATTCGTAATGCAAAGGCTTTTTTCTTGGACATGCTATTTTTTTATATATGTTTCAAGGGTATTTATTAATGTTTCAGATAGTGGATAATCTGGTGATTTATATGATTTCTCATTATCTTCATCACTATCTATTCGTTTTAGCACATGATTCATGTTGGGAATGATGACTAATTCCGACTTTGGGTTTGCTTGATGTAAGCCTTCAGCATCGCTTTCAAAAACCTGTAAATCTTTATCACCATTTAAAATTAAAATAGGCATTTTGAGTTTTTTTAGTTCTTCAGAAGGATTATAAATCATCCAAGAATTAAAAAACCCTTGATTGGGTTTGGCAAAAATACCTGCTAATTCAGGATCCACATGTTCAATACTTCCAGTTTCACGCAATTCTTTAAAATGTGCTTCTACTTTCTGGCCTAATGTGTCATTCTGTATTTTGTATTGTTTAATCATGGCAACATCAACAGTTTTCGAAGGTCCAGCTAGAGATACATATTTATCAACATGTTTAGTAGAAGCCAACATGGCAACTAACGAGCCTTGACTGTGCCCAATTAGTGTGATACTTGAAAATCGCTCATCATCTTTGAAATTGTTAATAGCTATTTTAGCGTCATCTGCAAAGCGAACAAAATCTAAATCCTTCATCATGTATCGTAGGTTTAGCCAATTGGCAGAACGCTTATCATACCGGTAAAAAGCAATATCACGCTGGTTTAAACTATCAGCTAATTGTCTGATATAATTAGCATTTGACAAACCTAACTGGTTACCATTTCGGTCAACGTTTCCAGAGCCATGAATAAAAATAACCAAAGGCTGCTGTTTTAATTCCTTGTTATAGGTTAAGGTGCCTGGAAGAATAATACTATCATTTTTTAGCATGATGTCTTCCGAAGTAATCGATTTTTGCGCTACAATTAATTGGCTAGCACAAAGAAGAATTAGCAATAAATTTATTTTTTTCATAATTATCTGTTTTTATCACGTTCAAAAACAACACTGGTATAATTTTGAGCTATGTGTATCACACGCCAACCTTCGCGACCATATTGATTAATTAAATCTTCAAAACTTTGCATGCGGTTTCGCCAACCTAATTGTGGTACTTCAACTTTATATTCTTTCATAATTTTTTTTCTTTATAATATGTATATGCAATTATAACTCCTATGCAAGTACCAATAAGAGTTCCAAATACAACGCCATAAGCAACCGTATTTGTAACAGCTCCAATAGTAACACCTATGCTTGACCCTATACTACTACCTACGGCAATACTTATTATTTGCTTATTAGTCATATTACATATTTAATGTACCAGCATTTACAATAGGAGAAGCATCCTTATCACCACATAAAACAACCATTAAATTACTAACCATAGCAGCTTTACGTTCATCATCTAAATGGACAATATTTTTCTTACTTAATTCATCTAAAGCCATTTCAACCATGCTTACAGCACCTTCCACAATTTTATGTCTAGCTGCAACAATAGCCGTTGCTTGCTGACGTTTTAGCATAGCGTTTGCAATTTCTTGAGCGTAGGCTAAATAACCAATTCTGGCTTCTAAAACTTCAATACCTGCGATAGATAAACGCTCGTCTATTTCTTTCTCTAATGCTACGCTGACTTCATTTAAACTAGAGCGTAAGGTAATATCTTCGTCTAAACCTTCATCGGCAAAATTGTCATACGGATACATACTGGCTAGTTTTCTTACAGCTGCATCTGTTTGTACACGTACAAAATTCTCATAATTATCCACATCAAAAGCGGCTTTGTAGGTGTTTTGTACACGCCAAACTAAAATGGTACTTATCATGATAGGATTTCCGAGTTTATCATTGACCTTCAGTCGCTCACTGTCAAAATTACTCGCTCGTAATGATATTTTTTTCTTGGTATAAAATGGATTTACCCAGTAAAAACCATTCTGCTTAATGGTGCCAACGTACTTTCCGAACAATAGTAGAACGCGAGAACCATTAGGCTGCACCATAATAAAGCCAGGTGCAATAAATAAAGCTATAACCACAATTGCTACATAGGCTGGGTTTTCTGTGGCAATAGCAATGGCAATGCTTCCAAAAAATAATGCTAGGAATACAAATAGCATTAAGTAGCCGTTTGCAGGTGAAATAATTTTCTCTTCTTTCATGATTAGTTATTTATTATGATATTAAATTGATATCATAAAGATATGTATAAAATTTTTAGCGTGCAAATCATTTTTGGCACGACTATTGAAATACAGTTAGTGTTATTGTAACTTAACTTTAATTAGAGTGTGGTTACTCAAATTAAAAACAATAACATTTCATATTTTTGGTTGGTTAGTAAGGAAAGCACTCTTTTTAGAGTGCTTTCTTTTTTTGAACTGGAAGTAATGTGTATTATTTTATAAATGTAGTTAGTGCTTCAACAAGTTCTGGAGCTAATGGTCTAAACGATTCATTGTAAGATTTTGAATTTTCTAGATCGCCACCTTCAATAATGAATAACACATGATTCATATTGGTGATGTTTTTTAATGTTCCTTGTTTGGCAGCATCTTGAAGTTCTTGTGCTTCCGCTGTAGAAACTTGTAAATCTTTAGTGCCATTAATAATTAAGACAGGACTATTTAGAGTTTTAATAATTTCTACAGGATGGTATTGCATCCAATTACCCATAAAATCTTGGGTGTCCAAACTAAAGATATTGGAGAGTGCTTGTGGAAAATCAGTTGTTGTTTTTCCAGTCTTTAACACATTAAAAACCCGTTCCGCATCGGGTTTTAATCCAGGAGCCGTTTGTTCTATTTGTTCTAGTATGACCTGGTCAATACTTTTAGCTGAACCACCTAACGAAATAAGTCCTGCAACATTTTCGTCAGTAGCCAACATACCTATCAAACTACCTTGACCATGACCTATTATATATATAGACGCATAATTATCTTTTTTAACAAAATAGTTTACAACATCTTTTGCGTCCTTAATATAATCGTCAAACGTCAATCGCGCATTTACACGTCCTTTTAATATCTGTTTCACGATCCGTTTATCATACCTAAAGGAACTGATGCCATTTTCAGCCAAACTATAAGCGATTTTTTTAAGGTTATTATTTTTTTGAAAATTCTGATTCCCATTTCTATCTGTTGGACCATAATCCCCAATAATAATTGCCAAAATATTTTCACGAGCATCTGTTGGTTCTAATAAGGAACCATCAACAAAAGGAGATACTTCAATTTCCGTTTGAATGGTAGTAGGTTCTTGCGCAATTGTTTGAAATGTAAATGAAAGCGCTAAAATGGAAAGGAATAATTTCATAGTAAAGGGTTATTGAAATTGAATAAAAATTACTTTTTATGACATACAACGTAAAATTACAATTTTTAGATATGTCTCTTTTAAAAATTCAATCTAAAGTTACGAACGAATAAATGCGCGTTTCGTCGGGTAAAAATGATATTTAATCGATAAATGTTAAAAAAATATGCATTTCATCGAAAATATTAGCTTTTAAACGTTGTAATTAAAAAGTAATTTTATATTTGGAGTGTACTAAAAGACATACTTTTTAGTTCAATGGATTAATTAATTAATATTTGCATTATGTCGTTGATACTAGAGACCCTAAATCTAACAGCATAATAATAAAGCAAATAAAAACGAAACCGAGGTTGAGGGACCTCGGTTTTTTTATTACACTATTTTCCGAAACGTCAAATTAATACGTTCGCCAACATCTCTTTTAGTTTTCGGAATTTGATGAAGCCAATACTGTTGCATTTCGCCAGCCATAATAAGTAAACTACCGGATTCTAATAGTAGCTTATGTCTTTCTGTTTTAATTGCACGATGTTTAAAATGAAAGTAGCTAGAAGCACCTAAACTCAAGGATGCAATTATTGGATTTTTACCCAGTTCTTTCTCATTATCCGCATGCCAACCGTTACTATCAGACCCATTTCGATATCTGTTTAGTAAAACTGTTGAAAAGCTGGTGTTAGCTTCGTTTTCAATATCGGTTTTAATATGCGCTAATTCGTCCGTAAACATTTCTGGATGCATGGTTATATTAGAGTAGGAGTAGCTTTTCTTGTTGTCTGCATATAAAGCTGTAAGTCGTGGTTGCGGATGTGTTTTTCCAAAAATAGTAATATCATCTTGATGCCAAGCACAATTTTCTTTAAGAGACATAAATAAATCGTTGGCCTTTTGTGGGTTATAAAAATGCGGTATATATATCAGCTCGGCTTGTGGTAATTTAAAAACAGTTTTATTGGAAGAAAATAAGTCCATCGCGTATTTTTTTCTAAATTAGTGGATTGATTATGAAAAACAAAATACTATTATTTCTCGTCGTTTTAGTTAGTTTGGCGTTTACGCAAAAGCAAACATTGCCAGAAGGTTTTGTGTATGGTAAATCCGTAATTCCTGATATTGATGTGGAATTGCGCTATTATTCCAGTAACAATTTTGTTGGTGATACCATTACAGGTTATAAAACTAATACTTTAATTGTCACCAAGCCTACAGCAGATGCTTTGAGAAAAGTTCAAGATGAATTAGCTGAGCAAAATTTATGTTTACGTGTTTATGATGCCTACAGACCGCAACGTGCTGTGAATAATTTTATAAGTTGGGCTAAAGATTTAGAAGATATTCGTATGAAAGAATCCTTCTATCCCAATGTAGAAAAACAACATTTGTTTCGTGATGGTTATATAGCGTCACGGTCCGGACATAGTCGCGGTAGTACAGTCGATTTAACCATTATTGATGCTAATACCTTAGAACCATTAGACATGGGAAGTCCCTATGATTTTTTTGGTGAACCATCTTGGGTTGCTTATCAGAATTTATTGGAAATTCAGAAAAAAAATCGTCAATTATTGCAAAGCGTCATGCAAAAACATGGCTTCAGAAATTATCCACAAGAATGGTGGCATTTTACCTTACGAGGTGAACCATTTCCGAAAACGTATTTTGATTTTGTAGTGGAGTAAATTTTAAATTTTCACAAATAGCAAAAAGCCCAATACATCAATCCAAATTGCAGCGGAATTCGTAAAACTAAAATCCACATGGGAATACCTGCAGACGCTTTTTTGTTAGAAAGCATATAGAAATGTACCAATAAAAACAGGATTAACATAGCAATAATGCCGTAAATGGCGAATGCTCTTGTTCCTGAAAAACACAGAGCCAAGCCTAAAATTATTTCAGCTAAACCACTTATATAAACCAGCATTTTATGGCTAGGTAGATAGCGTGGCATGATACGCATGTAGATATTGGGTTTTATAAAATGCATGATGCCAGCAAAGATATACATGCCAGCCATAAGGTATAAATGCCAAGGACTATTCATCTTTATACACTTTATATGTGAACCCAATTCCGTAATTATTCAGACCTTTTTTAAGTAAGCCAGATTCTATATTGCCTTGTTTAAACTGGATCCAATTATTTCCTCCAATAAAAACGCGTTTTATATAGGTGTTATGTAAACTTATTTCGTCTGTAAATGGCAATAATGGTCTGAAATTCGTCGGTATTTTTACGGTTCCTTCTGGTCCTTTTAATTCCTTGTATTTTTTGTTTGGCAGTAATTTTCCTGATTTATCCGTATAACCTAAAACTTGAAGAGACACAAAAAATCCGTCCTTCGGAATCGTCATATTATATCCACTCACGTCTAAATTATAAACATCGCCTCCTTTTTCAGTAGCGCGAAAAACAATGTTTTCATAGGTTAGTACTGAACCTGGTGTACCATTATCATTTTTGTAAAACTTCACCTTGAACAAGGTAGAAAAAGGTTTTTTATCAGCATTTTTACGGTTGCGTTTTTCCCAATCTTTGGATTCTAGAGTTATTGGAAAATGAATGCTGCTTAATTTTGTTAGTGATGGATCCGGGTTATTAAAAAATACGGCAATTTCAGATTCAATAGTTGGTAGCCAACAGGAATAATAATCATCATCCAAATACGGTTTCAATGTTTCTTCCTTAAATTTCCTGCCTTCTGCTATAAGAATCACTTCATCCAATTCGCTGACCTCTTCATCTAAAAGAATAATTTTACCTAGACTAGAAGTCGCAACCGTTTTGATTTTATACCCTAAAGCGGAAACATATAAAGTGTCAATATCAGCATATAGTTTTTCGGTAAAAATAAAAAGACCTTCATCATCAGCAAATAAGCCTTGGCCATCACCAAAAGAGATGGTAGCATAGGAAATGGGCGTTTCAGACTTACTGTCTTTAATGCTTATTTGGGCTATTCCCAAAGTGGTGAAACAAAGAAAAAATAGGATTGAATAGTGTTTGAGCATCTGTAATTATCAGGTATTAAAAATTAAAGATACAATTTATATAAATGAATGTCGAACCAAAATTATCTACAATCTTTTTAAATTTTGGATTAATACCAGCGTTTCTTCTTCTTTTTTGAAGCAGCGCTTTTTCGACCTTTTTTATGTTTGCTCTCCGAATCTTTAGATTTGTGCGTGATGCTTTTTTCTTTAGGATCTAACGGATATGGATGGCTTTCTTCAACAGGAATTGCTATTTGAAGCAACTGCTGAATAGTTGTTACGTAATTTTTTTCATCGGCTCCACAAAACGAGTAAGCCATACCTGTACTTCCTGCGCGACCTGTTCTACCAATACGGTGAATATAGGTTTCTGGAATGTTTGGCAAATCGAAATTAATAACTGCATCCAGTTCACTAATATCAATACCACGAGCTGCTACATCTGTCGCAATTAAAATATTTACTAAACCGTTTTTAAATTTTTTAAGCGCTTCTTGTCTGTCGGTTTGTGTTTTATCACCATGAATTGTTTCTACATTATAGCCGTTTTTCTTTAGTGCACCTTCTAGCTTATCCACACCAAATTTCGTGCGTCTAAAAATTAGAATACTGCCTTCTATTTCATTGCGAAGTAAGTGCAAACACAATTCTATTTTATTACGTTTCGGTACATAATATAAAACTTGTCCAATGTTTTTTGCCGCTGAAGACGTTGTTGTGACTTCAATACGTTCAGGCCATTTCAAAATAGTATGGGCTAATTGTTCCACTTTATAAGGCATAGTTGCCGAGAACAAGAGAATTTGTTTTTCCTTGGGACAAAGGTTATCAATATGTTTCACATCATCAATAAAACCCATATCTAACATTAAATCAGCTTCATCTAATACCAAGACTTCAACATTGTCTAAATTAATAACACCTTGTTTTTCCAAATCAATTAAACGACCAGGTGTAGCAATTAAAATATCAACACCTTTAGTTAAAACATCCACTTGAGGTATTTCTGAAATACCTCCAAAAATAACCGTTGTTCGTAAATTTGTATGACGACCATACGCTTTGAAATTGTTACCAATTTGCAAGGCTAATTCACGTGTAGGGCTAACTATAAGTGCTTTAATGGTTCTGTTGCCACGAGCTGCATCTTGCTTTTTAGTTAATAATTGCAAAATAGGCAAAGCAAAAGCCGCTGTTTTTCCTGTACCAGTTTGTGCAGAGGTTATCACATCTTTTCCTGCTAGAACCTGCGGAATAGTTTGTAATTGCACAGCAGTGGGTTGCGTGTAACCTTGTTCTTCAATGGCTTTTAATAGTGGATCAATAAGTTTTAAGTCTATAAATGACATGTATGGTGTATTTACGACAAAGATACTTCAAATTTTTATGTTGATTTTATATTCAAAAAAGATATCCTACTATGAGTTGTAATTAAAATCTTTTTTGACATAATTATCTGTATTTCGCATTACAAAATATTTAGGTAAAAACGTTAAAATATTGTTAAAAGGATATTTTTACAAAACCACCTTTTATAAAACCTCGTATGTGTTTTTGTCTTTCCCTAGTCGGACATATTGTATAACCAAAAACACTAATTATGATGAAAAAAATTACGTTATTAATTGCAATTTCTATTGCAGTTTTTACAACCAACAAAGCATGGAGCCAGACTATTACAAGTTCGGCCGATGACGGAACGACATCTGGAACATTGCGAGTAGAAATCGCTAATGCTGCACCAGGAAGTACACTTACATTTGATGCTTCTATAACAAATGTATCGTTGTTATTAGGAGACATTCTTATTGATAAAGATTTAACAATTTTAGGGGTTTCTGGAACTACCTCTACAATTGATGCCAATAGTTCTAGTAGAGTATTTAATATAACATCTGGATCAATTGTTCTGGAAAACTTAACACTTACAAATGGTGTTGCCGATGATGGAGGCGCTATTTATATGTCTAATGCCTCAGTTACTATTAATAATTCCTTTTTAACATCTAACACTGCTAATGGAGCTTCGGGTTCTGGTGGTGCTATTTTTAATGATGTTGGCGGTGTGTTAGTCGTAAATAATTCAGTAATTACAGCAAACATAGCGAACCGAGCAGGTGGTGGAATTGAAGATAATTCAGGCGCAGGATTAGGTATAACATTAAATAATGTGAACCTTGATAATAACAATGCAGGAACGTCTCCCGCTATAGCCGCACCCGGAAATGGTGGTGGTTTGCATATAACAGGAGCTGGTGATAGCAGTATTACTGGTGGAACTGTAATGGGGAATATAGCTGCTAAAGAAGGTGGCGGATTATGGAATGGCAGTGGAACTATGATGGTTAGTGCTGTAGACGTTTCAGAAAATTCAGCAGTTGGAGATGCCACTGGAGGTGGTGGTCTTTTTAACAATGGCGGAACACTAACAGTTGATGCCATGACAGCATTAACTAGCAATATAGCAATGGGAGACACACCTGGTGGGCGTGGTGGAGCCATTTTTAATAATTCAGGTGGAATCTTAAATTTAGCAAATGGATTAACAATTTCGGGAAATTATGCTAGTAGAGCAGGAGGTGCTATTGAAGATGCTTCTAATGGATTGTTGATGCTTGATGGTGTTACGCTAATTGGTAATGCCGCTGGTGTTGATATTGGATTGGGAAATACAATCATGCCTAATCCAGGAAATGGTGGTGCACTGCACTTGTCAGGAACAACCAATGCAACTATTTCAAACCTTTCTATGATACAAAATAATCTGGCTGCACGTGAAGGTGGTGGATTATGGAATAATTTAGGAACTATGACATTAACTATGGTATCTGTTGATAATAATACAGCCTATGGCGATGCCGCAGATGATGGTGGCGGTGGTATCTTTAATAACGGTGGAACCTTAACTATTAATTCATCTTCTCAAGTTTTAAATAATCAAGCTGTTGGAACTTCAGGTTCTGGAGGCGGTATATTTAGTACTGATGGTGTTGTAACCGTTAACGATTCGTGGGTAGCATATAACACGTCTAATAGAGCCGGTGGTGGAATTGAAGCCATTGATGGAACGGTTAATTTAAGTAATGTAACATTAGATTTTAATACAACAGGTTCAGCGCCTGGAAATGGTGGTGGATTACATATAACAGGAATGGCGGATACCAATATATCTGGCGGAACAGTTACAGAAAATACAGCGACTAGAGAAGGTGGTGGTTTATGGAACGGTTCTGGAATAATGACTGTGAATGGAACATTGATTACTGGAAATATAGCAAGTGGACCAGCTGCCGATGATGGTGGTGGTGGAATCTTTAACAATGGCGGAACACTTTTAGTTCAAAATAGCACAACCATTAGTAGTAATATTGCGGATGGTGCAGCTGGATCTGGTGGAGGAATTCTAACAATAGGAGGAAATGTAACCGTAAATGAATCTGCCATAACAAGCAATCAAGCCAATCGCGCAGGTGGTGGAATTGAGTTAGCTGGTGGAACTTTAAATCTGATTAATGCAATTTTAGATATGAATAATGCAGGCGTTTCGCCGGCAATTGCAGCACCAGGTTCTGGTGGTGGATTGCACGTAAGTGGACCTGCCACAACAAATATTACAGGCGGAACAACAAATGGTAACATAGCTGCTAACGAAGGTGGTGGACTTTGGAATGGTTCGGGTGTTATGACGGTTGTAGATCATACAATTGATGGTAATACAGCATCAGGAAACGATGCCATGACAGCTGGAGCAGCTGGAGGTGGAGGAGTTTATAATGAAGGTGGAACATTAGATTTATCAGGTTCAACAATGATTATAAATAATAGTGCTGATGGCGTTCAATCAACTGGTGGTGGAATTTTAAATGCTGCTGGAACATTGACTGCTAATGGGATTACCATAATGGATAACCAATCGAACAGAGCTGGTGGCGGAATTGAAACAAATGGTGGAGGTGCTGTTATGTTAACCAATGTCACTTTAAATTCGAATGACACAGGGGTTGTAACCGGAGCTGGTGCACCAGGAAATGGAGGCGCACTGCACGTTAGTGGAAACAGTACTGTTGATGTTACAGGTGGAACAGTAAATATGAACACGGCAGCTTCAGAAGGCGGTGGTTTATGGAATGGTTCAGGAATAATGACTGTAGCTGGTACAACTTTAGATAGCAATATGGCTTTAGGTGCCAATGCTGATAATGGTGGCGGTGCCCTTTTTAACAACGGAGGAACACTTATCGTTCAAAATGGCGCAATAATTACCAATAATATGGCTACTGGAGCTTCTGGTTCTGGAGGCGGAATTCAAAATGTAGATGGCGGTATTTTAACAATTTCAGATTCTGAAATTTCAGGAAACACATCCAATAGAGCAGGTGGTGGTATTGAAGATAATTCAACTAACGCTGTTGGAACATTAACATTGACAAATGTTACTTTAAACAATAATTCAACCGGATCAGCACCAGGAAATGGTGGTGGTTTACATATTACAGGTCCAGGTAATTCTACAATTACAGGCGGAACTGTTAATGGAAATATGGCTACTCGTGAAGGTGGTGGATTATGGAACGGTTCAGGTGTTATGACTTTAGAAGCTGTAACAATCGATTCAAATATCGCACAAGGTGATGCCGCTGATGATGGGGGTGCAGGCGTATTTAATAATGGAGGAACCTTAAATATTACGAATGGAACCCTTGTATCAAATAATACATCAAGTGGTACTTCGGCATCGGGTGGTGGACTTTTAAGCACTGCTGGTGACGTAACAGTATCAGATTCTTCTTTTGAAACCAATACTGCTAATAGAGCAGGTGGTGCGATAGAAATTATAGACGGAACATTAACATTTACCAACTCAATTATGAGTGGTAACGATGTAAATGGTTTAGCAGGAACTGCAGCGCCAGGAAATGGTGGTGGACTTCATGTTACTGGAATGTCTGGAGTGGTAACCATTTCAACAAGTACTATAAGCAATAATGCTGCTGCTAATGAAGGTGGCGGATTATGGAACCAAAACGGAACAACGATGAGTGTTTCCATGTCTACTATTGATAATAATACTGCTGACGAAGGTGGTGGAATTTACAACAACACGGGAAGTATAACGTCCGTGATGACCAGTACTGTTTCTGGAAATTCGGCAACTGTATCTGGTGGTGGACTTTCTAATAATGGTGCTAGTTTAGATTTAAATGCGGTAACGGTTGTTATGAACACAGCTGCTTTAGGCGGTGGAATTGACGCGGTAAATAATGTGTCCTTAAAAAATACCATTGTCGCTTTAAATACAGCTTCTTCGGGAACGGATGTATCCGGAACAATAATGTCTAACGATTATAACTTGATTGGATTGGACGATTTAAATGTTTTCACACCACAAGCTAATGATTTAGAAGGTGTAAACCCTCTAGTTGGTCCACTACAAGATAATGGCGGTACCACGTTAACACATCAATTATTAGATAATTCTCCGGCATTTGATGCAGGTGATGTAACCGATGTTTTTGTAGATCAGATTGGACAACCTGTTTTTGGTTCTTCAAGAGATCTGGGTGCTTTAGAATCTCAAATATCACTTTCTATAGATGACTTTAACCAAACTGTTGCATTCCGTGTTTATCCTAATCCTACAAATGGAAACTTTAAAATTAATTTAGGAACTATTTCAGACCGAAATATCTCCCTGATGATTGTATCTATAACAGGACAGGTTGTGAAGAAAGCAACTTTAAATTCAGGGCTAAATACGATTGATATGACAGGAATGGCTTCGGGAATGTATATGTTGAACATAAGAACAACAAATAATACCGTGACGCGTAAACTGATATTACAATAGGAATTGAATTAGTCAAATTCTATATTAAAAAGCCAAAACATCATGTTTTGGCTTTTTCTTTTTTAGATTGAAAAAAGATGTCAAATTTTTTCATGATGTCCTTCTATTTTTAACTAAATTAAACGTTTGTTTTACGTAATATTTTATCCATTTTTCTACCCTTCGCTAACTCATCTATTAATTTATCTAAATAACGGACTTGTTTTGTTAATGGGTTATCAATTTCTTCAATGCGGTAACCACAAATTACACCTGTTATGAGTTCTGCATTTGGATTTAGTGTTGCTTTATTAAAGAATGTTTCAAACGTAACTTTTTCATCAATAAGTATTTCTAATTTCTTTTCATCAAATCCGGTTAACCAACCAATTACTTGATACAACTCTTCTTTTGTTCGGCCTTTCTTTTCCACTTTTGTAATATAATGCGGAAATACGGAAGCAAATGTCATGTTGGCCACGCGTTCATTATGTTTTGGTGTTGTTTTCATTTTCCATTGCTTTAGTTTTTAGTTTTATAAACTTTATTTTTAAAAAAGTTTGTGTTTTTTAAGTCACAGCATGATTACTAAAATTAAATTTCACATCATTCAAAGCTAACAAATTAGTGACTTAACTTCGCTACGAAGCGTTACCTAAATTTAATTCATAAAAAAACCACTTCGTTTAAGAAGTGGTTTATATTATATAAAAATAATAGTAAATGGTTTGAAATTCTATAAATTAAATTGTAAAATTAAACCGAACGTATTTAAGTTCTTTAGTTTTTGTTCGTCATTGAAAACCACACTGTTTTTCGTTTCTAGTTTAGTAAAATCCGACTGACCCGTGTAATTTATTCCGATACCAAAATGCGGTTCTATTTGGTACACAAAACCAAGACCTAATTGAAATCCGAAATTCCAACCGTCATAAACATCTTCAATTTTCGCTAGGTTAAATGAATACTCATCTTTAAAAACATTTTGAGCATAAGGCCCCAAATGTCCAATTATACTGAATTTATCTGCGACTTGTTTGTCAAATGTTATTAATAAAGGAATTCTCACTAAAAAACGCTCGTGGTAAAAATTACCAATAGCATTAAAGCCGTTTCCACTTAATTGATTAAATCCAACACCTGTTGCTATCCCAAATTTTGAATGAACACGGTAATTCAGTAATAAATCTCCCGTATTACTATTCATATTGTAATTTGGGGCATTATCATTATCCATAATACCATAACCAATACCACCAGAAGCTAAAATGTTAAATTTAGAATCTTTAGTTTCCATCTGTTCTTGCGCCTGCATACCAATTGCTGCAAAAAGCGTTAGCGCAAGCATCATTAAATTAAATTTTTTCATAATTTTTCTTTTTTTTTTAATTGTTATGAAGATACTTAATTTTTACAGTTTTAGAGCAGGAATTTTTAGCTATTAATTTATAATACTATTGAAGAAATTTATGGTGTAATTATACTTTTCACTAAAAAAAATGGGCTTTATTTCGGTTTTAATGTGAATAAATTATTCCCGTTTTAATTTTATTTGGATTTCTGAATAAGTTCATCAAAAACAGGATTCAAAACGGCTAGCATTTTTGGAGCCGTATGCATACCGCTTTGGTTGGTAATAATAAAAGCGCCCATATTGTGTTCCGGAATTATATACATATAACACTGTGACCTTGGCACACCTCCATGATGTGTAAATTGTGTTCCTAATGTATCGTTGGATTTATCAATATTCCAAAAATACCCAAGACCAAATTCATCTGTATATTGAAACACGGATTTGTGAGATTCTTGAACAATAGCATCATTTTTAAGCTGATATTGAATAAATTTCATCATATCCGGAACCGTTGTTTTTATATTTCCACCTGCTCCCCAAGGTAGTTTACCCATAGGCGATGTTATAATTGGATTGTCCACATGATACCCAGCTGCTAATTGAGATAATTCAGTGTCATTTAAGTTAATTTTTGTGTGAGTCATGCCTACTTTTTCAGAATAGAATTTTTTCAACAAATCTTCAAAATTGGTTTTGTAAACAGTTTCTAATATGTGTGCTGATAATTCGGTTCCGGCGCTGGAATATGCATATTTATAACCGGGAATGGTATCAATTTTTATGGTGTGAAGATCCTGGAAGAATTTTGTTTGATTGTAATTCTCTAAAACGGTATTTATGTTTGCTGGTGTTTCATGATTCAAAAAATCACCCATAATTGCATTCATTTCCAGAGGCAGCATATTAGGTAATCCTGCCGTATGTGTTAAAACATGTTTGATTTTTACGGGATGGTTCTCATAACTTAAATTAGGATAATCGTCGTTGAGGTATTTGGTAATATCATCATTCAAACTTATTTTATTCTCCAAAACAGCTTGCGCCATCAAGGTGCCAGTTAGTACTTTACTTAAGGAGCCAATTTCGTAAATGGTTTTATTTGTAGGCGTGTTGCCTTTTCCTTTTTCTAGTTCGCCATAATGTTGAATGTATTCTTTTCCGTTGTAAAAAACGGCGATAGACGTGGCGTTTATTAGCGAATCTTGAACCATTTTACCGGCAAGACTGTCTATTACTTGTGCAATTACATCCTTGTTGTTTTTAATTTTAACAACTTGTTTCGGTTTATTATTACAGCTTAACACTATAAATGATAAGAACAGTAAAATATATTTAGTCATGATGTGGGTGGTTTTATTCCGTAATAATTATTCCGTTAGTCATTTCTTTTGCGTTTGGTTTTTCAAACCAACGTTCCATAAAATTGAAATTTTCTTGACTGACTTCAAATTCAAATGTATCTCCTTTATCTAAATTCCGTTGCAATATACGATGTAGTCGTGTTGCTTTCGGAATATCTAAAAAATGTGTTTGCGTTTCGAACCCCTTTTCTATAGCAAATATTCTAAATTTTTCCCGATGTTTAAATTTCGAGAAGCCCAAATCTAAAATGGTATCTGTGTTTGCATTTTCTAATTGATCAACTAAACTCATAATTATTTTTTCGGCCCTTTCTATTCTTTCTAAAAACCATTCCAATCCGTCATCTCGTTGCTTATCATCAAGAAATAGCGTTTTATTCCAAGTATCAATGGAGAAAATAATACCATTTGTTTCTAATTTCAATTCAGAAGCATATGTTGTTTTTCCTGAACCTGTATTTCCTACTATTAAGTGAATCATTTTTAAATTATAATAAGTGGTTAAGTATTGTTGTAAATGGCTAGAATTATTCTAAATGATTCCAAGCCGGAACCGTGTCTTTTTTAATTTGAAATACAGCATATAATACCACCACACCAAGTAATCCTAATAATGAACTGCCAAGGCTAATTCCAATACTTAAATTTACACCTAAAACAATAATACTAGTGGTTAGAAATCCCCAAAAGCCAATTTTATTCCATTGGAATAATAATACAGCAAAAATAACATTAGCAATACCTAAAAGTGCCAGAATAATTAGCATGGAACTAGATACGCCATTTGGGAAATTTTCAGAAACGGAATTGCCTGCTAAAAGATAGGATAATGCTGTTAATGAATTGACTACAATCATTAAAATTAGCCAGGCTGTTACACAACCATGTCGTTGTTTTGGATTGTCGGGATTTTCGTTGGTGTTTTTCGATTTTAGTTTTTTAGTTTTTTTAGGTTGTGCAATCATTTCATACTCAAAGTTGGAATGCCAAGTAATTTCGCACACTTCAAATCCATCAAAACATTCAAGTGGTATTATATTAAACGCCCGTAATGTTATTAAAAAACGCTCTATACCACCAAAAGGATAGTTACCTGTTGATAACTCCACAATCCCATATTGCTCATTTGTTTTTTCCAATTTTTCCATATCTACCTCAAAACCATATTCCAAGTAATTAAAGACCGATATGACATTATGAATACCTAGTGATTCTAATTTTTTATTATCAAGTTCTACATACTTTTCTAGATATTCTTTCGCATAATCAGGAATGAGTTTATTGTATCGAAGCACTTCTGGGCTGGTATCTAAAAAATCATTGAGTTCTACTAATGCAACATCTACTTCTTCTTTGGTCATACTATCCCAATCAAAATTAGGGCCTTCGTCTTCTTGAAAACCTGGTTGCCTGATGGCAATCATGTGATTGTATAAATCTTGGAAATCGGCAAACTTGGCTGTGTCTTGTATGTTGAATTTTATATATAGCATAAAGCAATTGGTGTTTTAAATAGTATGAGATTTCTTTATGACTTCGTTCCATTAAACAATTTTTTAATATCACACTGTTTCATAAGTTCTGATTTCAAATCATTTTTAAATTTTTTAAATTCCACCTGATCCTTAAGATTATATTGGCCATAAATACTAACCAGATATTTTTTGACGCTTTTATCTCGAATAGAATTGGCAATTTCTTTTGTTAAATTAGACTGTTTTTTTAGCTCAATGCATATGTCATTGGCAACGGTTTTGATGATGTTTTCAGAATTCTCGCGGTCTAATCTTAATTGCGTATCAATTTGCGCAAAGACAGGACACTTTTTTTTGAGTTCTTCGGATAATATCTCAGACGTATTTTCTTCAGCAAACTCCTTATTTTTGTCTGGGTTTTTAGCCAAATAGTCTTGTAAAATTCTTTTAACGGCTTCGGGTTGAGTAGTTGTTGCTTGAATTAAACATGCTTTAGTTTGATTAACCAGTTTACTTTCATTTGAATGGTTTTCAATTTTACTAATACAATCACAAGTAGATTCAAAAAATAAATCTTGAGAAGCTATTTTACTAGCTGTAAGAAGGAATGTGATTACTAAAATATGCTTTATTCTTATCATTTTATTAGCGATTTTTGGAATTTATTAGAATCTTTACGGCTGTTATTTAAAAATAGAATTACTCCACCAAAATAAAGGCAGCCCAATTTTCAGGATTATCTTTATATAAATTCATCATGTGTAATTGCGTATTTCTAAAAGCTTGTCTCACATCTTTTTTGGCTTGACATTCTGTGTAGAAATAGGTCATGAATTCTTTTGTTTCTTTATCTGGTATTTCCCAAAGACTCATTAATATAAGATCCACACCAGCCATTTTAAAAGCGCGTTGTAAACCATAAACGCCTTCAGCACCATCAATATCTCCCAAGCCGGTTTCACAGGCACTTAAAACAACCAAATCTGTTTGACGCAAATCCATATAAGCAATTTCTAATGAGGTTAAAACACCATCTGTTTGTTGTTTAAAACCAGATTGATAAATGCCATTAATACCTTCATTACCATCTGCTAATAATAAACCTGTCCGCTTTAACGGATTCTTTACTGTTTTTAAGTTACTGCCAAAATTACCTTTTGGTGCTTCATCATAATCAAAATAAAACCCATGGGTGGCCACATGTAAAATGCTTGGTGATTTGCCTGAAAGGTTTCTAAAATTAGACTCACTTGCCTCTTTGTCGGCCAGTATGGTAGGATTTGGTGTTATGGCTTTAATAGCTAAAGCTTCGTCCTTTGTGCCTTTTAAATAACTAAATTTATTGGTTAAATTTAGCGTGCGTTGCGTATCATAATCAATACCACCATAAATGGTTAAATTATTAATTGTTGGTTCCACTTTGGTGGTGGTGGTTAATACCGAGGCATTTGATAGTTGATGGAGTTTATGTTTTTCCAATAAGAGTTGGCCTTCCGAATCTTGAAGCGTTGCCATTGGAATTTTGTTTAAAATACCAGAAAGCGAATAATTTATTTCGGTGTTTTTTTCTAAAAATGGAAGCAATGGTTCCCAAAGTAAGGTGTAAAGTTCTTTACCAACTGTTGCTGTATTCATACTAGTACCTTCAGATCCTCTGGTATTATAGCTTAAGTTTTTTAGATCGCCTTTGTTTAAAATACTATTAATGGCGTCTTCTGAACCAATATAAACCAATTTAGGTTGAGACCATTTAGCCGAATACACATAAGCTAAATAACTGAAATTGTCTTCTGTGTCTTTAATTCTAGAATAATCTATAAAGGTACTATTGGTATCTAATTTGAAATTTTTATAGTTAATAGGTGTAATAAGCTTTTCATCATGGTTTTCAAAATAACTGGATATAAGCTCTGAATATGATTTATCCAGATTTATTTCCAAAAGTCGCAATTTTTCACTGTTTTCACCATCATCTTTTTTATTATAAAGATCCATTAAATAGAGTTGAAGATAGGCCAATTCTGTGTGTGCTTTTATGCTTTGGGTAACATATTCATCCTCCAAGTTTCGGAGTTGGTTAAGAATGTTTCCCGAAATATTTAGCGTCAAATTTTTTGTTAGTAAGGAGGCTTCTATGGCTTTGTCTAATAGGACTTCATCCGCACCATTTAGTTGATAATTTATAAATTGAATTTCACTAAAAAAGTCTAAAACCGTTTGATCTATTTTAAATTCTTGGGCCGTGCTACTTTTTACTACCGCTTCACTATCTAATCTGCTAATATGGAAATCATAGGTTGCTTTATAATATGGAACAGCATCTGCAGTTTTACCTGTCTTAACTAATAGAGATGCGTATTTGCTTCGCATGCTGTTATAGTTTGCAGAATTTTCAAGATTTAGTGTTCTGCTTATTGCCATGGCCGACTCTATAAGTTCTAAATCTTGCTTGTTTTTATCTGTGCCTTCTGTAAGTTCGGTCATTAAAAAAAGCATACTGGCATAATCTTCGGTTTGGGTTAGTCCACGGTTTTCCAGTTGTTGCTTATGGCTATAAAAAGCGTCAAGACCTTTTGAATTTCCTTCTAATGCCCAAATAGCGAATGCTCTTAATATCATTAAATTAGAATAGTAGCTGTAATCGGTATTAGTTTTTTCAAAATAAGAAACAGCGTTATTACTGTATTCTAACATTCTTTTTTTCGATACCATGGTATCCCCATTGGTTCGAGAATTTTCAAAAACAACCATGGAGCGATAAAACTCACCAGCATTATAATCTGAATTTTTTAATGCTAACTCTAAGTTAGTTCTGTTTTTATCAAGGATTTGATCCACTTTATTACTTTCAGAATAAAACACATACAAACCCGCTAATTTAAAAACGGCTTTAATAAAATCACTTTCATAAAGATTTTTATGATTGTAGTAATCTATTTCCAGATTCAAAATTCGTATAATTTCTATGTCATCATTTCCAATATCTACTAGTTCTTTGTAGTCTTTTAAAGCTCTTATATAATTTTCGTTAAAGACTTTAGAAGCTGTAAAAAAGAGTATTTCTTTCTTGTAGAATTCTAAAATATCCTCTGGTTTATTCTGAATTTGTAGGCTGTATATATAGTTATCCTTAATCCCAGGGTAACTTGAAAACTCCTTATCTAAATTAGTGAGCATTATATGCAAAGCCAGACTGTAATAGACATTAGCAAGTTCATCATTTTTTTGCATGCCATGACTGTAGGCTAACTCATTTAAGATATAGACATATTCATTACTGGTTTTGCCAAATGTGTTTTTGTAATGATCTGACAGATTTATGGCATAATAACAAGCTAGTTCATAATCTTTAATATCTCTAAAATAATTAAAAAGCTTGTCACGAATATTAATACCAAAACGGTTTTCAAGTACCGAATCCGTTTCCATAATTTTATAGGCTCTAATAATATAGGAAAGTGCTTCTTCGTTTTCATTGGCGTCAAATAATGTATTTGAATGGTTCAGATTACAGAGAAGGTGAATGTCCTTATAAGCTTCATAGCCCGTGTTTTCATGTGGTTCCCAAGATTGAAAATAGTATTGGGAATTTTGGTTTTCGCTAATCATGAAACTATAAAGCGCTAATTCTTTCGCAAATGGTGCAATAGCTTTGTTATTTTTATCTTGAGCTTCAAATTGATTATCTAATTTATTATAATAATCATTTACGAGGTTTTTTTTACCAGATAAATACGCTTGAACGTCCATTAATGAATCTGAAACATAATTGCTAAATGGATGAGAAGCTCCATAAATAGTATTGGTTCTTGTTTCAACATCCTTTAAATAATTTTTAGTCTGTTCCTCAAGATGTAGCGGTATTGCATTTGAAATCAGCCGATCCAAGGAATACATATAAACGGGATGGTCCAATAAGTTAATAGCTGAAAAATCCTTGGCTTTTAAGTAGTAAAATTGAGCACTATCTGTTTGTTGCTCCTTGATGGCTTGGTCACCTTTTAAAATCAACGATAACCATTGTTCATAATGGCTATCCGTATTCTGCGCAAAAGCGAAAGCACATGAATACATAAAAAGAATACTGAAAAAAACCTGTTTCATGTGGTTGTATTAAAAGCATAAACGGAAATAATTCCAAGGACTAACCATAGCTAAAATAGTACAAAATTTTAAAACACCTTAAATGTGAAAAAATAGCCAGAAAAATTTCAGCGTTTTTAAAAAAATCTAAATTTCATTGGATCAAATAGTTGCCTGTTAGACCTTATTTCAAATTTTATACCATTTTTAAATGTCGTTAAACAGATATGTGCAGTCCATGCCAATAGTATTGCTATAGTAAACCCTATTTAACGACTGTCAATTTTCTAAATTCACCAAAATTCAACTTTCAATTCGCGAATGGAAATGTGGTTAAAAATTGTTCAACTGAATTACGGCCTCATGGTGTAGTTGGTTGGAATAGCTGTCTCCAAAAAACAGCTTCCTTGTTTTGATTTTCTTTATTTCGGAAACAAAAAACCACATCTGTTTAGAAGTGGTTTTAGAATACATTGGATAAAAAAAATCTGTTTATTAACATCAAGATACTTTAATCACATAGGTAGCAACCACATCTTTGTTAATTTTTAGATGTATGTCATAATGACCCTTATGTTTAAACTTATAGGTGAAGGAAATAATACCATCGTCATGATGGATATTATAAATTTCTAATGGCTGTTCTGTAATTCCAACGTATTTAATAAGCGAAATAGAATCTTTAGAAATGGTTTTAAGGGATTTGAAACTAAAATGTATTTCATGGTTCTTGCCTATTTCAACGTTCATTTCCTTAGGGCTCATCGGGATTATTTTATGTTCATAGGTTTCACCATAAATTAATGGAGATGCTACAAATGTTCGTGTTGAGGTTGCATCATTTAATAACCACTTTTTTTCAATGGGATAGTGACTTTTAGAAAATAATATAGGATCTGTTAAAAAATAACCGTCATTGTAATCTTCTATAAACGTGCTGTTAATTATATAGCCGCTTGACCATGTGGCATCGGATAAATACCATTTGTTATTTAATTTAACGGCATTCCATGAATGATTAGCCATGTCCAGTGCTTCAATGTTGGATGCTACAGAACGGCCATATCCATTTACTATTTCACATTCTATATTTGCTAAAAATGATAATTCTTTAACTAAGTAAGCATAACCGGTACACATGGTTTTTTTATCCTCTAACAGCCTTTTAAACGTCGTTTTTAAATAGGCGTTATTCCATGTAATATACCCAAGACTATCGTTTTTGTGCTTTTTTCGTTTTCTAAAAATTTTATTTTGTTGATTTATATCGGCTGTAATATTTTGACAAACCCATGTATAAATAGCTCTGAATTTTTCAACATCGGTTGGTAAATTAGATGTAAGCTTATGCGCTAAAAGCGGCAAATTATCCAAACTAGCACCTTTATTCATTTTAGCATTATAATCTGCTTGCTTAAAATTAACAGCTTTGAAATCTGATATTTGCGCCTGTGAAAGAGTACAGATAAAAACGACAATTAAAAAATAGCGGATGGACATGCCTATTTGTTTTTCTTGGATTTGTAAACTTTTTTTACGGCTACTTTTCCCATAACGACACATGCAAAAGTGTCCATATTGACTTCCATTTCAATGGTGGGCGAGGCGGTATCATTATTAATAACAATGGTTCTGGAGCTATAACCTATAAAGCTAAAAATAAGAACATCGCCTTTTTTTAATTTTTCAGGAAATTCAAATTCACCATCAAAATTCGTTTGTGTCCCAATTGCTGTGCCTTTAAGAATAATGTTGGTGCCTGGTAGCGGTAAACCATTTTCATCTAAAACAGTTCCTTTTACGCTAATGTCTTTTTCTTGAGAAAGATCTTGTACCTCTGAATTGGTATTGGTTGTATCGGTTTTCGTGTCTTGTGCTTGAGTAGCAGTGAAACTAAAAAAAGAAAGCATTGCTAAACCTAAACCTCCAATGAGATTGCGCCTTTTATTGGTTTTAGGAATGTGATTAAATGAGTTCAATTGAGCGGAATTAAATCTGCCGCATGTATTTTGTGTGCTTTTCAATTTGAAATAATTGATAATAGCTTCAGGTTTCATGTTGGTAAAATCAATGACTTCTTTTTCACAGGAATTACAGAATCCTCCTGCTTTTGTAGGTGAAAAGTTATTGTAATTTTCAGAACACGGTGACTTAATACTGACGTTTAGTTTGTTTTTCATGATAGTTGTTTTTATGAATACATTTCAAACCTAGCGGTTTATCAGGAATCTAGAAACAGCCAATGAGACAACTCTGTTTTTGGATGCGTAAAACTAACCTTCTGGTTAGGGTACAAAAAAAACCACTTCCGTTAAGAAGTGGTTTTAAAATATAAATTATTTAGCTGTAATGCTTATTTTAATAATTCATAACTACGTTTAATAAAGTTTGTTAACTCTTCACCTTTCAATAAACCTTGAGAGAGTCGTGCTAAATCCAAACTTTGTGTAATTAAGCGTTCTTGCTTTTTCTTGGTTTTGGTTTCTAAAATTTCGCCTACTAAAGCTGAATTCGTATTCACTACCAAATTGTACATGTCTGGCATGCTACCAAACATTTGCATGCCGCCTCCACCGGTCTGCTGCATTTCTTTCATGCGTCGCATAAACTCGGGTTGCGTAATCATAAATGGCGTAGCATCACTATCCATAGCTTCTAATTGTACCGAGAATTTCTCCTGTGGAATCACTTCTTTCAATACGTTTTCTAGCGTTGCTTTCTCGTCGTCTGATAATTTCGAAATGGTATCTTCATCTTTCTTAATTAAATTATCAACATGATCGGCATCCACACGTGCAAATGTGATATTCTCTTTGCTGGATTCTAACTTCTGCATTAAATGCGAAATGATAGGCGAATCTAATAACAACACCTCATAACCTTTGGCTGTAGCCGCTTCAATATAACTGTGTTGCGCATCTTGATTGGATGCATATAGAATAACCAACTTACCATCTTTATCGGTTTGCTTGGCTTTAATGGCGTTGAATAATTCGTCATAGGTAAAATATTTACCATCTACAGTTGGGTATAATGCAAACGCATCGGCTTTTTCAAAGAACTTCTCTTCAGAAAGCATTCCGTATTCAATAACAATTTTAATATCGTCCCATTTTTTCTCAAAATCTTCACGGTTACTGTTGAAAAGAGATTTCAATTTATCAGCCACTTTACGCGTGATGTAAGACGATATTTTCTTAACAGCACCATCCGCTTGCAAATAACTACGCGATACGTTTAATGGAATGTCTGGCGAATCAATTACACCACGTAACATGGTTAAAAATTCGGGTACAATTCCTTCTACATTATCGGTAACATACACCTGATTTTGGTAGAGTTGAATTTTATCTTTTTGAACGTTTAAATCGTTCGTCATTTTTGGGAAATATAAAATTCCCGTTAAATTAAACGGATAGTCTACATTTAAATGAATGTGAAATAAAGGCTCTTCAAATTGTGCTGGATATAATTCTCTATAAAACCCTTTGTAGTCTGCATCCTCTAAATCTGCTGGTAATTTGGTCCATGCTGGATTTGGGTTGTTGATGATATTATCAACCGTAATTTGTTTGTGTGGTTCGGTTGTTTCCTTACCGTCTTTATCGGTTGTAGTTGCTGGTGTAAAATCTGGATCGTTTACTTCCTGCGTTCCAAATTTAATTGGAATAGGCATAAACTTGTTATACTTCAATAACAATGAACTAATGCGAGCTTCTTCTAAAAATTCGGTAGAATCGTCTGCGATATGCAAAATGATTTCGGTACCACGTTCGGTTTTGTCTGCTGCTTCTAATGTGAATTCTGGCGAGCCGTCACACGTCCAATGTGCTGCTGGTTCGTCTTTGTAGGATTTGGTAATGATTTCTACTTTTTCAGCAACCATAAATGCTGAATAAAAACCTAAACCGAAATGACCGATAATTCCAGAATCTTTAGCCGAATCTTTATACTTATCTAAAAACTCTTCAGCTCCAGAAAAAGCCACTTGGTTGATGTATTTTTCAACTTCATCAGCTGTCATCCCTAAACCTTGATCTGTAATGTGTAATTTCTTACCATCTTTATCAATTCTGACTTCAATTTGTGGATTTCCGTATTCCACAGAAACTTCACCAATACTGGTTAAATGCTTTAATTTTAATGTCGCATCTGTACCATTACTAATTAATTCACGTAAAAATATTTCGTGATCACTATATAAAAACTTTTTAATGAGTGGGAAGATATTCTCTACCGATACATTAATACTTCCTTTTGCCATAATTTTATTTTTTACAAATTCCTGCGCAGGCAGGAATCTTAATTATTTAAATTTTCTTGTGAATGAATAGTCAAAAAAAGTACCAAGTGTTAAAACGTGACAAACTGACATTTGCAGTATAAAAAAATGCCATTCTTTGTGGAATGGCATTTTTTATAATTGTTATTCTATGATTTAAAGTAAATGCTCAAATATGTAGCATCTTTAATTATTTAGTTTTTCATTGGTTCTTCTGATGTCGTCACATCAGCCTTATTCTTCACATACCTCTCCAGCCATTCATCCTGTTCCCAAAGCATGTGTAAAATGGATTCTTTAGCAGAATACCCATGACTTTCTCTTGGTAACATAACCAAACGAACTGGTGCGCCTAATCCTTTTAACGCATTAAAATAGCGCTCACTTTGCAGTGGATAGGTTCCTGAATTATTATCGGCTTCACCATGGATTAATAATAAAGGTGTTTTCATAGTATCAGCATGCATAAAAGGCGACATGTTATAATACACTTCTGGCGCTTCCCAGTAATTTCGTTCCTCACTTTGAAAACCAAAAGGCGTTAAGGTTCTATTGTACGCACCACTTCTGGCAATTCCTGCTGCAAATAAATTGGAATGTGCTAACAAATTGGCTGTCATAAACGCACCATAACTGTGACCACCAACAGCAACGCGATCTCTATCAATATAACCCAAAGCGTCAACCGCATCAATAGCTGCTTTTCCGTTTCCAACTAATTGCTTGATAAAGGTATCGTTTGGTTGTTCATCACCTTCACCAATAATAGGGAAAGCGGCATCATCTAAAACCACATAACCTCTGGTTACCCAATAAATAGGTGAACCGTAATATGGATAGGTAAATTCGTTAGAACTGGATGTATTTTGACTCGCGCTACTTTTATCTTTAAACTCACGTGGATACGCCCATAAAATCATTGGGTATTTTTTACCTTTTTCATAATCGGTAGGTAAATATAATGTGCCTGATAATTCCAAGCCATCATCTCGTTTATACGTAATCACTTCTTTTTTGACGTTTTGAATACTCTTAAATGGGTTTTCAAACGTGGTTAAAGCGGTTAAACTGTTTTTCTTTTTAATATTTCGGATGTAGTAATTCGGGAATTCATTTTTCGATTCTAGTCGCACTAAAAATGTTCCATCTTTGGCATCTAAAGCCGAACTAATACTTTCTACTTTGTCGGTTAAGGTGGACTGGTATAAACGTGTGGTTTTTTGTGTTTCCAAATTCATTTCGTCTATAAATGGGAATTTTCCAGCATCGCTATAACCATCACCAATTAAATAGGCTTTATTATTATTTACATCTAAAACGTATTCGTTAAACGCATTTTTTGTCGAAACAAAACTTCCAGGATTGCTATACACATCTTGGTAATTTCTGTCAAATAAAACGATAGGTTCTTGATTTGGGTTTGACGGATTAAACGCATACGTTCTCGAATTTCGTGTATTCCACCAATAATCATAAACAATAGCCATATTATCAGTTCCCCAAGTAATACCACTAAAACGATCTTTAACTTTTAAAAGTGATGTAATTTTGCCAGTAAAAGGTGCTTCTTGCTGAAAAACTTCATCTCGGAAAGGTACGTCGTTTTCCGGATCGCCACCATCTAAAACTTCAGCCCAATAGAGCGTTGCAGGTTTGTCATTTCTCCAGTTGAGGTCACGCATGCCTGTGCGTTCAGCCATAAACCCTTGTGGTAAATCTTCAATTAATGGTACTTTCAACATACTTTTTACCAAATCGCCATTGGCTTTATAAATTATCGTTTCTGATGGGAATCTATAATAAGGTACCAAATACGAAAATGGCTTATCTATGGTTGTGATCATCACATAATTTCCATCTGGTGAAAACGATAAACCACGATACATGGCAGTCGATTTCCAAAGACTTGTGTTGCCATTTAGTGTTACTTTATATAATTCAGAATGTGCTAATTGTTCAAAATTATGCTCGTCATTTGGATTCTTGAGTAAATCTTGATAGGTTCTATTTTGTGCTTTTACACCAGCTTCACTAACAGAAATTGTAGGACCTGTTGGAACCGCTTCCTTGGTATTAATTAACGCTTCTCTGTTTTTAGGAAGCATTTTAACTAAAAGGGCTTCGCTGTTTTTCATCCAAACGGCTGGATTGCCCATATTAGCATTTAACTTGGCGTCTGTCAGTTTTTTGGCTTGAGCCTTGTTGATGTCTAATAACCATAATTCGGCACCAGTAGAAACCGTATTAGTAAAGGTCATATATTTTTGATTTGGCGACCATGAGAAGTTAGCATATCTGCCATCCGTAGGTAATCCCGAAACCGCTTTCGGGTTTCCTGTTTTATCATTTTTTACTTTGATATCTGTGTTATAACGGGTCCGACTCCCAATATTGGTGACTGGATTAATCCGTAAACCCCCCAAACGCATTTCGGTTTCCGAGAGTTCTTCAATGGTTTTATACGCACTTCGGTATAGGAATACAATATTTTCGCCATTACTATCCATGCGAATACTTGGAGCAAGAGGCGCTTCAGCTAATTCTAAAATGTTTTGATGTGGTTTTTGATAAGTGAGATTTTCTTGTGCATAACCTGAAAGTACAAATAAAAACAGGCAGCATGTCAACAATGATTTCATATTTAGAGGGTGTTTTAATGAAGCCTAAAGATACCAAAAACATTTTTGAAACCAAGGTGACTTATTATGTGAAAACGCCATTTATTATGCGTGCATAACGAATACGATTCGCTTTTGAAAACTCTTACAAAGTAAATAGTTAAATTGCGCACTGATTAATCATGCAATTTCCGACAGGTAATTATTGGTTTCGGAAATTAATAACAAACAACTTTCAATGTATAATTCTAAAATAATCGGTTTAGGTCATTATGTGCCTGATAATGTGGTTACAAATGACGATTTGTCTAAATTGATGGATACTAACGATGCTTGGATTCAGGAACGAACTGGTATTAAAGAACGTCGTTGGGCTGTAAAAGGATCTGATGATACCACAGCAACCATGGGTGTAAAAGCCGCAAAAATTGCTATAGAACGTGCTGGAATTGATAAAGATGATATTGATTTTATTGTATTTGCTACCTTAAGTCCAGACATGTATTTTCCAGGTCCTGGTGTGCAAGTGCAGCATGCTTTAGATATTAAAACTGTTGGAGCTTTAGATGTTAGAAACCAATGTTCAGGATTCGTCTATGCCATATCAGTTGCTGATAATTTTATCAAAACAGGCATGTATAAAAACATTCTCGTTATTGGAAGTGAATTGCATTCTCATGGATTAGATTTAACAACGCGTGGGCGTGGTGTTTCTGTTATTTTTGGTGATGGAGCAGGAGCTGCTATTTTAACTCGTGAAGAAGATCCAAACAAAGGAATTTTATCAACGCATTTACATTCGCAAGGCGAACATGCTGAAGAATTAGTATTGATTGCACCTGGCATGGGGAAACGTTGGGTGAATGATATTTTAGCCGATAATGATCCAAATGATGAAAGTTATTATCCACACATGAATGGTCAGTTTGTTTTCAAAAATGCCGTTGTGCGTTTTAGCGAAGTGATTATGGAAGGTTTAGAAAAAAACAACCTACCTGTGGATGCCATAGATATGTTGATTCCGCATCAAGCGAATTTACGGATCTCTCAATTCATTCAAAAGCGATTTAAATTAAGTGACGATCAAGTATTTAATAATATCCAGAAGTACGGAAATACCACAGCTGCTTCTATTCCAATTGCATTAACAGAAGCATGGGAAGAAGGCAAAATTAAAGAAGGCGATACCGTTGTTTTAGCTGCTTTTGGTAGTGGCTTTACTTGGGGAAGCGTGATTATTAAGTGGTAACTTAATTCCTTCGCAGGAAGGAATCTCATAATTAGAATAAAATTGATATTTTAATTTTGAAAATTTTAAAATATGCCAACAATTAGGTTGCAAACAAAAATAAAAGTCAAAAGAGAAATAGTTTTTGACCTTGCAAGAAGTATTGACTTACACAAAATTTCTACTGAACAAACCAAAGAAGAAGCAATAGCAGGAAAAACTAGTGGATTAATTGAATTAAATGAGAGTGTGACTTGGAGAGCAAAACATTTTGGTCTATATCAAAACCTAACTTCAAAAATAACCGCGTTTAATCGACCAATTTCATTTACGGATGAAATGATAAGTGGTGCATTCAAAGGATTTAAACATGAGCATCATTTTCAAGATTTTAATGGTGAAACTGTAATGATTGATATTTTTGATTATAAATCTCCTTTAGGAATTCTAGGTAAATTAGCAGACCAATTATTTCTTGAAAAATACATGACTGCTTTACTTACGGAAAGAAATCGAATAGTGAAGGAGTATGCTGAATCCGAAAAATGGAAAAAAGTATTAAATAATCAATAATCTAATTCATTCAAACCCATAAAAAACCCGAAACATCACTGCTTCGGGTTTTCTCCTATTAACCAATTTAACTAACACTAAACTATCATTAAATAGTTTGAATGATTACTTAAAACTTATCACTTGCTTATATAGACGTAAAAAAGCTACTTTTATTTCATAGCTTTTCACTTTTAACTATCATTTAACAAAAACAAAGCAAAAACCCAAGGCTTTTACACCTTGGGTTTTCTGTATTTAATAGTCAAACACTAACACTAACCATCAACTATTAAGTAGACTATTAAATATTTATTTTAAATACCTAAATTGGCATATATTAATATAGACGAGTACATTTGAAAAACGTTACGCTTATTTTCGAGTTTAACGCTAAATTAACAGCTATGAGTAAAAAGACATTAGTAGTAGGTGCATCCTTAAAACCAAATCGCTATTCCAACATTGCCATTAATCGCTTGGTAAGCAATCAGCACGCGGTGGTGGCTTTCGGATTACGGGGTGGAACGGTTGCAGGTGTTGAAATAGATACCGAGTTAAAACCGTATTCAGACATTGATACGGTTACCCTTTATTTAAATCCGCAACGTCAAGTGGAATACTACGACTATATTATTTCCTTAAATCCGAAGCGTGTTATTTTTAATCCTGGAACTGAAAATCCCGAACTGTATAAACGTTTAGACGCGGCAAATATTGAAAGTGAAGTAGCGTGCACACTCGTTTTACTTTCTACGAATCAGTATTAAACCTAAATAGGTGAGGAGTCCGTTTACAATTAAAATTTCAAAGCCAATTTTGTAACCGTTAAACAATTCCGCTGAATACATATTTATAAAATAAGATAGGATTGGCGCTATTACAGCAATAATCCATACATATTTGTCTTTTAATTCGGCTTTGGTTAAAATTCCAAAAGCGAATAATCCTAATAACGGTCCATAGGTATAACCAGCAGCTTTAAACAATTCCCAAATGACCGATACATCTTTAAAAAGCGAGTCAAAAAGAATGATGACAGCCACTAAAACGATGCTCACCATAATATGAACCCGTTTTCTTATACCTTTTTGTTTGTTTTCTGGTTTTTTATCTAATTCAATAATATCAATACAAAACGAAGTGGTTAAGGAAGTTAAAGCCGAATCTGCACTGGAATAAGCTGCAGCAATTAATCCAAGAATAAAAAATGCCGATGTAACTATTCCTATTTCAGGCATCATGGCAATGGTTGGAAATAAATCATCCTTGGTTGCTGTAATACCATTTTGTTGCGCATATTGGGTTAGCATTAATCCTAAAGCTAGAAATAATATATTCACAAAAACGAGTACAATACTAAAAACGACCATGTTTTTCTGGGCATCTTTTAAATTGCGGCAGGTTAAGTTTTTCTGCATCATATCCTGATCCAAACCCGTCATGGTAATCGTAATAAACATACCTGCTAAAAAGCTTTTTATGAAGAATTGTGCGTCATTTGAATCGTCCATGAAGAAGACTTTGCTCATAGTACTATCTTTCACATTCGTGTAGATTTCAGAAATACCGTTTAAATCTAAAGCGGTTGCTAAAAATGAAATGGTAACAACCACCGAAATTAACATGAAAAGTGTCTGCAAGGTATCCGTAAAAATAATGGTTTTAATACCGCCTTTAAATGTGTATAACCAAATAAGCGCAATAGTAATAATCACAGTTACTGGAAAGGGCATGCCTAAATTATCAAACACTAAAAGCTGTAATACTTTGGCAACCAAAAAGAGTCTGAAGGCTGCACCAACCGTTCGGGAAATTAAAAAAGCAACCGAACCCGTTTTGTAACTCGTGTTTCCAAAACGATCCCGTAAATAGGTGTAAATGGAGGTTAAATTCATGCGGTAATACAAAGGTAAAAGCACGTAGGCAATTACCAAGTAGCCAAAAAAGTAGCCAAATACCACTTGCAAATATCCAAATTGTTTGGTTTCCACCGCGCCTGGAACTGAAATAAAAGTAACGCCAGATAAGGATGCGCCAATCATTCCAAAAGCTACTAAATACCAAGGCGCCGATTTATTCGCTTTAAAAAAGGCTTCGTTGGAATCCTCTTGCCCTGTAAAATAGGAGATCAGAATCAAAACAATAAAATATGCGGCAATTAAAAGAATAATCTGCGTTGGGCTCATATAGCTATAAAATGTAGCGCCAAAATACAAATTACCATTGTATATGCAATTCTTAAATGTAAAATCGTAAATTCGCGGCTATGGAATTTTCATCGAAACTTTTAGAGAAATCGGTTAACGAAATGTCGCAATTACCAGGAATTGGTAAACGCACGGCATTACGTTTGGTTTTACATTTGTTGAATCAGCCTGAAAATCAAACGTTTCAGTTGGTAGATGCTTTAAAAACTATGCGTTCCGATATCAAATTTTGTAAAAGTTGTCATAATATTAGTGATGTGGAATTATGCGAAATTTGCGCGAATCCCAATCGGATTAGTGATGTAATTTGCGTAGTTGAAGATATTCGTGACGTCATGGCTATTGAAAATACCAGTTCTTTTAAAGGCTTATATCATGTTTTGGGTGGAAAAATTTCGCCTATGGATGGTATTGGTCCACAGGATTTGAACATCCAAACCTTGGTAGAAAAAGTAAAATTAGGTGATGTAAAAGAGTTAATTTTCGCATTGGGTTCCACCATGGAAGGCGATACCACCAACTTTTATATTTACCGACAAATTCAAGACTATAATGTGGTAACATCCACCATTGCTAGAGGTATTTCAGTAGGTAATGAATTGGAATATACTGATGAAATTACCCTTGGACGAAGTATTGTAAACCGTATTCCTTTTGAAGCATCCCTAAAATCGTAAGTATTTGAAACTATCCATAATTATATTAAATTATAACGTTCGCTATTTTTTGGAGCTTTGTTTAAAAAGTGTCGAAAAAGCAATTGAAGGTCTTGATGCCGAAATTATTGTGGTTGATAATCAATCGCCAGACACCAGTTGCGAGATGGTGAAAGCCCTGTTTCCAAATGTAACATTAATTGAAAATCCGTCGAATGATGGTTTTTCAAAAGGAAATAATTTAGGCGTAAAACAAGCTAAAGGCACATATTTATGTATTCTAAATCCGGATACCATTGTCGCTGAAGATACTTTTAAAATACTGTTAGATTTTGCCGATAAACAAACTAATTTAGGAATAGTTGGCTGCCGACTTATGGATGGAACGGGAAGTTTTCTACCAGAAAGCAAGCGTAATGTGCCAAAACCCGCCGTAGCTCTTAAAAAATTATTAGGCAATCCGAATTCATATTACGCCAATCAATTGGGTGAGTATGAAACTGGTGAAGTTCCTATTTTTGTTGGGGCTTTTATGTTGCTTAAAAAAGACGTGTATTTAAAAGTTGGAGGTTTTGACGAAGACTATTTTATGTATGGTGAAGATATTGACTTGTCCTACAAAGTTTTAAAAGCAGGTTATAGCAATGTTTATAATGGTAGCACCACGATTATTCACTATAAAGGTGAAAGCACGTTGAAAGATGCCAATTACGCCAAACGTTTTTATGGCGCTATGCAGATTTTCTATAAGAAACACTTTAAGAGTAATGTGTTATTTGATGGTATGGTTTGGTTTGGTATTCGCGCAGCTTATTTCATGCGTTCAGAGCCAGAAGTGGTGAAAAGCAAACGACAATCTTATGTTTTTTTAACCCAAGAGGCGACACATATTTTAGAAACGACTTTAGAAAAACCCGTTTCTTTAGTAAAAGAAGTGACTAATGTAGATCCTTTTACGGAAGTTATTTTTGATGCCAACACCTTCACATACAAATCAATTTTTCAACATATTACAGATTTAAAGGCTTACAAAGGTATTTCATTTAAAATTCTACCAAACAATTCCGATTTTATAATTGGTAGTAATAGTTCTAAAAATCGCGGTGAAATTCAACTATTAAAAAAGAATTAAATAATAAAACTGCAATGAATTTGATGATTTTTCATTAATTTTGCAGTCGAAATTAAAAAACATACGGTTTAGTTACAGATATGGCAAAATTTGAATTAAAACTCCCGAAAATGGGAGAAAGTGTAGCAGAAGCAACCATTACATCTTGGTTAAAAGAAGTAGGTGATACTATTGAAGCAGACGAAGCAGTTCTGGAAATTGCAACGGATAAAGTGGATAGTGAAGTCCCTAGTGAAGTAGATGGTGTATTAGTTGAGGTCTTGTTTAACGTGGACGATGTAGTTCAAGTTGGTCAAACCATTGCTATCATAGAAATAGATGGTGGTTCTGGCGCAGTTGAATCAGCTCCAAAATCAGAACCTACAAAAGAATCGGCTCCAGTAGCAGAAGTTTCTAAAACAGTAACAGCAGCTCAAGAAGCTGTAGCACCTGTTGCATCTTCAGATGATCGTTTTTATTCACCGTTGGTGAAAAACATGGCGACTAAAGAAGGCGTTTCACAAAGTGAATTAGACGCTATATCTGGAACAGGTAAAGATGGTCGTGTTACAAAAAACGATATGCTTGGGTATTTAGAAAATCGTTCGGCAGCTCCAAAAGCACAGCCAGCGCAACAAGCAGCTCCAAAACAAGCAGAAAAACCAAAAGCAACCCCAGTAATTGCTTCAGGTGATGATGAAATAATTGAGATGTCGCGAATGGGCAAATTGATTGCGCATCACATGGTAGAATCGGTTCAAACATCTGCTCATGTTCAGAGTTTTATTGAAGCTGATGTAACCAAAATATGGAATTGGCGTAAAAAAGTAAAAGATGGATTTATGAAACGTGAAGGTGAAAACTTAACGTTTACACCAATTTTTATGGAAGCAATTGCTAAAGCGTTACGTGATTTCCCAATGATGAATATTTCCTTACAAGGTGATACCATTGTTAAAAAGAAACATATTAATTTAGGTATGGCAGCGGCTTTAGGCGATGGTAACTTAATAGTGCCCGTAATTAAAGATGCAGACCAGTTGAATTTAGTTGGAATGACCAAAAAGGTAAATGATTTAGCCAATAGAGCTAGATTAAACCAACTGAAACCAGACGATATCCAAGGTGGAACCTATACGGTTACAAACGTAGGAACGTTTGGTAGTATTATGGGAACACCAATTATTAATCAGCCACAAGTAGGTATTTTAGCATTAGGTGCTATAAGAAAAGTACCAGCAGTTGTTGAAACACCTGAAGGCGATTTTATAGGTATCCGTTACAGAATGTTCTTATCGCATTCTTATGACCACCGCGTTGTAAATGGTGCTTTAGGAGGTCAGTTTGTAAAAGCCGTTAAAGATTATTTAGAGGCTTGGGATTCAAATAGAGAGATCTAAAAATCCCTTTGAAAAAAGGGATCTCAAAATATAATAAGCAAAAAGCACAATCGGAGGATTGTGCTTTTTTGGTTTGCAGAATTACAGTTCTACAGTCTCATTAACTATCGAAACAATAAATATGCTATAAGTGTTGAAATTCCGGAGAAAATAATTAGTCCAACTATTACATTAGACATGTGCTGCGAAATCATTTGATAATTGTCAGATGTTTTGTCAGCTGTCAAATATTTCATGGATTTTGGTTGGCCTATAATTTTATAAAAAAGAAATCGCAAATTTTTACCAAGTACATCAACAATAAAACCTCTAAAAAATAATTCAACAATTATATCCATTCGTAATCTTTAGTTTTTCGTTTATTTGAAATGTGGCTAATGTTATAAAATAAATTTATTGTTTTATTTCATCTTTTCACATTAATTCAAACTCCAAACCAAAGCCTTTTCTTTGGTTGCTCTAAAAATAGTATTGTGTTTTTCATTCGGTTCATCAGAATAGGTCCACGTTAAATTTTCAGGTGCTGCTTCTTTAAAAATCGTTTCAAGACTTCTGGTGTGTTTGGAGATGTCTTGAGCATCAGAACCTGCAAACCATAGTTTTTTATCTTCTTTAGGAAACTGGCTTAAATGATTTTTTGCTTCTTTTACTAAATTGAAATCGTTCCACCAAAGTGATGGATCCATCGCTATAAAAAAATCAAAAGCTTGTGGTTGTAGCATAAACGTTTCCATAACAAAAAGTCCTGCTAACGATTCGCCAATAATTCCTTTTTTATGGGTTGTTCTATATTTATTATTAATATCTGGAACTAATTCATCGGTTATAAACGCGCGAAAATTTTTGGCGCCATCGGTTAATGGGCAATATTCGGCATCGGCTTCTACTTCAGAAAAACCTGTTAAATCGCGACCTCTCTCCGTGTTTTCAATCCCAACCAAAATAAAAGGTGGAATTTGCTTTTCGGCAATAAGTTTGGCAAGTGTATTTGCAATGTGCGGGAAATCTTCTTTTATACCGCCATCAGGCATATAAAGTACCGGAAAAGATTGTGCTGAAGTTTCGTAAGTTGATGGAACCCAAACATTAATTACGCGTGTTTCATTAACCGCAGTGGATTCTAAAGTAAAATTATCATGCGTGGGAATCGGGTCATTAGGTTGAGGACTGTTATTGCAACTCACACAGAAAAAAAGCAAAATAATTGCCGAAAATAATTTAGTCATTTTTCGATTTTGTTAGTATTAGAATTTAAAGATAAAAATTTTATCTAATTCAGAAGGTAATTATGGGGTTTCTCTTACACCTTTTAAAATCTCGGATTGCAATTCACCAGAATCAGAATTTGATGCCTTATGTAAAACTGAAATATCACCTGTAGATTCCAATACAACCGCGAGAACTTGGTCGAAATTTGTCACATTTGCTTCGCGTAATTTAGCTATGAGTTGCGATTTATGAATTCGTGCATGTTTTAAATTGGAATCCAAAATAGTGTTTCCTTTCATTAACAATAGAGGTTTGTTGGAGATTAAGGAATTTAGAGCAGGAAAACGTCGTTGTAAGAATGAAAATATAAATGTCAGCGTCAATAAACTGGCAATGGCAGTGGAGCCATGAGCAACCGTTGTGCTAGATGTAAGCGTTGCCGAAATAATACTACCAATGGCAATGGTAAAGGCAAAGTCGTAGGCCGTGAATTTAGCAAAAGATCGTAAACCAATAAGTCGGGTTAGAAATATAACAACTATAAACACTAAAATACTTGCTAAAAAGGTGATTAAAATGGGGTCGTTTATTTTGTAAATCCAGTCCATAATGTGTTATTTATTTTAGAATCAAAATTTACAGGTTTCAGTATTAATAAGCGAGTCACAATAAAAAATATGTGTGCTGTATTACTAAACGAGATTTCTTTTAACTCACGGCCTTTTTATCTTTTGTTTTAATAGTCATTTTACGTTTCCAATAAATAATATAAATAGTTCCTATTACTGTAGGTGATAACCATGCAATCAGATTATTTACACCAATTCCAGCAATAAAAAATGCTGTTATGGATGCTATTAAAGCGCCATTCATTTTGCCAAGATGCGCAATAAGCCAGGTGTTTTTGGGTTTGTCGTCATTGTTATAAAAGAGAAAATCTTTAACAGTTAACATGATGCCAAATCCGCCAAAAAACAAAAATAAAATACTCATCGTATTACTATTAGTAATCACATAGATTCCAAAAGCAATCATAAATACAGAGAATAGGAGCATGGTGCCCGAAATGGTTTTATCAACCCAGTCGGCTTGTGTTTTGTTTTTGAATTTTAGTGCTCTGTTACCAGCTAGAACTAAATAAATGGTAAAGACACCTATTACAAATAGAAAGACGTTTTCATGATTTGGCATCCATGAAATTGGAATAGAAATTAGCGAACTTGTAACCATGCCAATGGAAAACAATTTCCCCATTTGTATATGGAGTTTACTTCCTTTTTTAACTATAATACTACCTATTCCAGTTATAAGTCCGACGCCTCCAAAAAATGCATGAATATAAATGGCTATTTTAATGATATCTTCCATGTGGTTAGTTTGTTGATTTGCAAGTCAAAAATCATCTAAATAAAATGGTTCTCGAATTTTAAGGATCTCAACTGTTTCTTTTTATGGACGAGTTGTAATAAATGGTTATGTTAGCCTTTTTTAAAATTACTAAAATGTTTAACTAAGGTTTATCAATTCCAAAAGGGCTTTTTTATTTATTCTATTTACCTTTGTGCAAAATTTATAATATGAAACTTAATCTTACCAAACCCATTTGTTTTTTCGATTTAGAAACAACCGGAATCAGTATCACTTCTGATAGGATTGTAGAAATAGCCATCTTGAAAGTCCACCCAAATGGAAAAGAAGAATCTACACGTTGGTTGGTAAATCCAGAAATGCCTATTCCGGCAGAAGTAACCGCTATTCATGGTATTTCGGATGCTGATGTAGCAGATGCGCCAACGTTTAAAGAATTGGCGAAAGAGGTGAGTCAGATGATTAAAGATTCAGATTTAGGTGGTTTTAATTCTAACCGATTTGATATTCCACTATTAGCCGAAGAAATGTTACGCGCTGATATAGATTTTGATATGAAAAGTCGCGTGTCCGTTGATGTGCAAACCATTTTTCATAAAATGGAGCAACGTACATTAAGTGCTGCCTATAAATTTTACTGTAATGAAACTTTAGAAGGTGCACATACTGCGGAAGCGGATACCAATGCCACTTACGAAGTTTTAAAAGCGCAAATAGCAAAATATGACGAGTTGGAAAACGATACGCAGTTTTTAGCTGAATTTAGTTCGCGCAAAAAATTCGCAGATTTTGCTGGTTTTATTGCATATAACAAACAAGGTGAAGAGTGTTTCTCTTTTGGAAAGCATAAAGGTAAATTAGTAACTGAAATTTTAGAAAAAGAACCGGGTTACTTTGGTTGGTTGCTAAATGCTGATTTTCCATTGTATACTAAAAAAGTATTGACAGCTATTAAATTAAGAGCCTTCAATAATAAATTGGATTAGTCACTTAACACAAACGACTCACAGCTTAACAACAGACAACATCAATGAAACTCATATGCATTGGTCGGAATTACACCGAACATATTAAAGAATTGGAAAACGAAAGACCCACAGATCCTGTGGTATTTTTAAAGCCTGATACAGCTATTTTATTAAAAAAGCAGCCATTTTTTATTCCTGATTTTTCTAATGACGTGCATCATGAGGTGGAAGTTTTGGTGAAAATTAATAAAGTAGGAAAGCACATAAGTGAGAAATTCGCCCATAAATATTATGACGAAATTGGTTTAGGAATCGATTTTACAGCTCGCGATTTGCAAGCGCAACTTAAAGAAAAAGGGTTGCCATGGGAGAAAGCAAAAGCTTTTGATGGTGCAGCAGTAATAGGTAATTGGTTGCCAAAAACACAGTTAGACGATATTAATAACTTAAATTTCGCTTTAAAAAAGAATGACCAATTGGTTCAAAACGGAAATACCAGTCACATGCTCTGGAAAATTGATGCGTTAATAGAATATGTCTCAAAATATTTCACTTTAAAGATTGGAGATATTATATTTACAGGAACGCCAGCAGGCGTTGGAAGGGTAGAACCCAATGATCAATTAACAGGATATATAGAAAATCAACAGATGTTTTCAATAACAGTAAAATAAATGGAACAACATTACAAATTATTTCGAGTTCGTGAATTAGCTGATGGTGATGAGGAATTTGTAGCAACTTTAGCCGCTGCATTTTTAGAGGAAGTCCCAGAGGATTTAGAGAATCTAAAAACAGCTGTAGCGACTAACGATTACTATTCCGCTTATCAAGCAGCTCATAAAATGAAACCTACAATAGATTTATTTGAATTAGGTGTTTTAGAAGACTTAATTGAGGTTCAAAATTGGGGTAAATTTGAAAAAGCAGATACAAATGTTTCGGTTAAACTGGCTATTGTAGTCGGTGCTGTAGAAAATACGGTTGCCGAAATTAAAGCAGACTTCAATCTATAATGCAAGCAGAAATAATTACCATTGGTGATGAAATTCTCATTGGACAAATAGTTGATACGAATTCCGCCTTTATTAGTAAAGCACTCAATAAAATAGGTGTTTCGGTATATCAAATTACGTCTGTTCAAGATGATATTGCACATATCACCAAATCCTTAAAAGAAGCAGAAGAAAATGCTGATATTATCATAATTACTGGTGGATTGGGTCCAACAAAAGATGATATTACCAAGCGAACTATTTGTGATTATTTTCAAGATACGCTCGTTCCAAGCGAAGCCGTTTTAGACAATATTAAACACATCTGGAAAACCTATATTAAAAAACCATTAGCGCAAGTTAATATAGATCAAGCCTTGGTGCCATCAAAAGCAAAGGTGTTGATGAACAAATATGGTAGTGCTCCAGGTATGTGGATGGAAAGTAATGGAAAAGTGTTTATTTCGCTTCCAGGTGTGCCTTATGAAATGAAAGCACTCATGGAAGATGAAGTTATTCCAAAACTTCGAAAAACCTATCAATTCCCTTTTATCAAACATGTCACCTTGCTTACGTATGGGTTAGGCGAAAGTAATTTAGCCGAACGCATTGAAGCTTGGGAAGATAATTTGCCAAGTTTTATAAAGCTCGCATATTTACCAGGATTGGGTCGTGTTCGTTTACGTTTGTCAGCTAAATCATTTGATAAAAATTTGGTGGAAACCGAAATGGAATCCCAAATAAAAGCGTTGCTTCCGCAGATCGAAGATATTTTTGTAGGTTTTGAAACCGACGATTCTATTGAGGCCATAATCGGGAAGCAATTAACAGCATTAAATAAAACCGTTTGTACAGCCGAAAGTTGTACAGGAGGTAAAATAGCGCAATTGTTCACCAAAAATGCAGGTGCTTCCAAGTACTTTAAAGGCAGTGTGGTGAGTTATGCTACCGAAGCTAAGATTGATGTATTACAAGTGCCAGAAGCCTTAATTAAAGCGCATTCTGTTGTTAGTGCTCCAGTTGTAGAAGCCATGGCAAAACACGCTCGGGAATTGTTTAAAACCGATTATGCAATTGCTACAACCGGAAATGCAGGGCCGGATAAAGGCGATTCAGATGCCGAAGTAGGAACTGTATTTATAGCAATTGCGACAAAAGACAGGGTGTATTCCGAAAAATTTGAGTTAGGAAACCACCGAACTAAAGTCATCATAAAAGCTGTAAATAAGGCATTTGAAATGTTACAAAAAGAAATTTTAAAAAAGTAACGATTTTAGTTTGTTGATATTATAAAGATTTACTAAATTTGCAGCCTGTTTTGAAACGTCTGTTTTGAAATAGTCGAAATAACACTTTTAAAGATAGAACAATGTCAAGAGTTTGTGAACTTACAGGAAAGAAGGCGATGGTTGGAAACAACGTGTCTCACGCAATGAACAAAACAAAGCGTAGATTTGATGCAAATCTAATTAAAAAACGTTTTTACCTTCCAGAAGAAGATAAGTGGGTAACCTTAAAAGTTGCTACATCAACATTAAAGACTATTAACAAAATCGGAATTACTGCTGCTTTGAAAGAAGCAAAGGCAAAAGGGTTTATTAAGTAATAGTCTTATTATAAAAAAAGAGTACAATGGCAAAAAGAGGCAATAGAATACAGGTAATATTAGAGTGCACAGAGCACAAGGAGTCTGGACAAGCAGGAACTTCTAGATATATTACAACAAAGAACAAAAAGAACACACCAGATAGAATGGAGATTAAGAAATTTAATCCAATTCTTAAGCGTATGACAGTTCATAAAGAAATTAAGTAATTAGAGACTTTACGCAAGTAAAATTTCAAAAAGCATTTAAACATGGCAAAGAAATCAGTAGCATCATTACAAACGGGATCTAAAAGATTAACAAAAGCTATCAAAATGGTAAAATCTCCTAAAACGGGATCTTACATGTTTGTAGAATCTGTTATGGCTCCAGAATTTGTAAGTGATTGGTTAGGGAAACAATAAGTTTACTAACGCTTTAAAATATTCAAGCTGCTTTCGTATATCGAAAGCAGCTTTTTGTTTTATCTTTATAAGCGAATGACAAAAGTGCAGTCTATTAATTTAGGCAAGACTTTTGGTAATCAATTTATATAGAAATTAACAACCATGAGTTTTTTTAAAAAAATATTTTCTTCAGAAAAAAAAGAAACCCTAGACAAAGGTTTAGAAAAATCTAAATCGTCGTTTTTAGGAAAGTTGAGTAAAGCCGTAGCTGGAAAATCGAAAGTGGACGATGAAGTTCTCGATAATCTAGAAGAAATCCTCGTCAGTAGTGATGTTGGTGTTAATACGACTTTAAAAGTTATAAAACGTATTGAAGCGCGTGTTGCTAAAGATAAATATTTAGGAACCGATGAATTGAATGCTATTCTTCGCGAAGAAATTGCTGGACTTTTAAGTGAAACGAATTCAGGTGATGAAACCGAATTTACCATTCCAGCAAACAAAAAACCGTATGTTTTAATGGTTGTTGGTGTAAATGGTGTTGGAAAAACAACCACAATTGGAAAACTTGCTTATCAATTTAAAAAGCAAGGGCATAATGTCGTTTTAGGTGCTGCAGATACCTTTAGAGCTGCTGCCATAGAGCAACTTCAAGTTTGGGCAGATCGTGTAGATGTGCCAATGGTACGCCAAGATATGGGTTCAGATCCAGCTTCTGTGGCTTTTGATGCTTTAGAATCTGGGGTGAAACAAAATGCCGATGTCATTATAATTGATACAGCCGGACGTTTACATAATAAAGTCAATTTAATGAATGAGTTGACCAAAGTTAAACGCGTCATGCAAAAAGTAATTGGCGATGCACCTCATGATGTGCTGTTGGTTTTAGATGGCTCAACAGGACAAAATGCGTTTGAACAAGCCAAGCAATTTACAGCTGCAACCGAAGTGACATCTTTAGCCGTGACCAAATTAGACGGAACTGCCAAAGGTGGTGTGGTTATTGGCATCTCCGATCAATTTAAAATTCCTGTCAAATATATTGGGGTAGGTGAAGGAATAGAAGATTTACAAGTATTTAATAAATATGAGTTTGTAGATTCGTTTTTTAAATAGACTTCCAACAAACATAGAAATAATTTTAAAAGACTTCAATTCAACTGAGGTCTTTTTGTTTCCAAACATGTTGTATATTTGCAGCCTGTTAAAAAATAGGTACATTAATTAAAGAGGTTCCTGTTTAATCAGGAAACGCTTATGAGAACAAAGACACTTAAAAAGAATAGAATCAACGTAGTAACACTTGGCTGTAGTAAAAATGTTTACGATAGTGAAGTTTTAATGGGCCAGCTTAAAGCTAGCGGAAAAGACGTGGTGCATGAGGAAGAAGGAAATGTCGTTGTAATTAATACTTGCGGTTTTATTAATAATGCCAAAGAAGAAAGTGTGAATACTATTTTAGAATTCATGCAGAAAAAAGAAGCAGGTGAAGTTGATAAAGTCTTTGTTACGGGTTGTTTAAGTGAACGGTATAAGCCAGACTTAATGAAGGAGATCCCAAATGTGGATCAGTATTTTGGAACGACGGAATTGCCAGGTTTGCTAAAAGCATTGGGTGCTGACTATAAACATGAATTAATTGGAGAGCGCCTAACAACGACACCAAAAAACTACGCCTATTTAAAAATTGCTGAAGGTTGCGATCGTCCATGTAGTTTTTGTGCTATTCCGCTTATGCGTGGAAAACATAAAAGTACACCTATTGAAAATTTAGTGACCGAAGCTGAAAAATTAGCAGCCAATGGCGTTAAGGAATTAATTCTTATTGCGCAGGATTTAACGTATTACGGACTCGATTTATATAAAAAACGAAATTTAGCTGAATTATTAGAAGCTCTAGTGAAAGTAGATGGTATTGAATGGATTCGTTTGCATTATGCTTTCCCAACGGGTTTCCCAATGGACGTGTTAGATGTAATGAAGCGCGAACCAAAGGTATGTAACTATTTAGATATTCCACTTCAACATATTTCAGATGAAATTTTAAAAAGCATGCGTCGTGGAACGACCAATGAAAAAACCACTAAATTGCTTAAAGCGTTTAGAAAAGCCGTTCCAGAAATGACTATTAGAACCACGCTAATTGTTGGTTATCCTGGTGAAACTGAAGCGCATTTTCAAGAATTAAAAGAATGGGTTAAAGCCATGCGTTTTGAGCGTTTGGGTTGTTTTACCTATAGTCATGAGGAAAACACACATGCTTTTAATTTAGTGGATGATGTACCAGAAGAAGTGAAGCAAGAACGTGCTAATGAGATTATGGAAATCCAGTCGCAAATTTCTTGGGAATTAAACCAGTCTAAAATTGGCGAAACCTTCAAAGTTGTTATTGATAGAAAAGAAGGTGAATATTTTGTAGGTCGTACAGAGTATGATTCACCAGACGTTGATAATGAAGTTTTAATCGATGCATCAAAAACATATCTAAAAACAGGTGAGTTTGCAACCGTGACAATCACAGAAGCGGCCGATTTTGATTTGTATGCTGAAGTTGCAGTATCTTAACGAACTATTTTTATTAGAACTCTAAGAAACTAGAGGCTAATGAAAAATAAATTAAAACACCACATATATCTGCAAGTGACGTCACTAAAGGCGCACTTGCCGTAGCTGCATCTATTTTCAGTTTTGTGAATATAAAAGGGAGTAATAGCCCAATAATACTTCCAAGCATGACATTTAAAACCATGGCTATGCAAACTACTACAATAACTTCTGGCGCTCTAAAACTTGCCACGGCTGCGATACTTACCGCCATAGTTATACCTAACATAAAAGATACTAATAGCTCTCTACCAATTAATTTATACCAGTCAGAAACTTGAATTTGACCTAAAGCTAAATAGCGAATCATGAGTGTGGCCGATTGCGATCCAGCATTTCCTCCGCTATCTATTAACAATGGTAAAAAGAAAACTAGCGCAACAAAGGACTGAATAACATCTTCAAAGTTTTCTAAAGCCGCTCCAGAAAAAATATTCATAAATACCAGAAGTACCAACCAGACAATTCTGTTTTTATATAAATTGAATATGCGTTCCTTCAAAGGGTTTTTACTCACGTTTTGGATAGATCCGAATTTATGGAAATCTTCTGTAGATTCTTCTTCAATAATATCCATAATATCGTCGAAAGTAACAATGCCCAAAAGCACACCTTCCTCGCTTAAAACAGGTAAAGCAACCCGATCGTAATTCTTAAAAACAGGAATGGCAGTTTCTTGGTCATCGAGTGCGTTTAAGGATGCAAACCGCTGATTAATTAGATTCTTTACAATATCATCTGGGTTTGCAAGAATTAATTCCTTGATCGTTATATCATCAATAAGTTTCCAATTCGTGTCAATAATATAAATAACATTGAGCGTTTCAGAATCGTTGCCATGTTGTCTAATATGAGCAAAAGCTTCTTCTACGGTAAGGTGATCCCTTATGGCAACAAATTCTGGGGTCATCAATCGGCCAATACTATCTTTGGGATAACTTAAAAGTTGGTTTGTAATTTTCTGTTCTTCTGGCGATAGTTTTTCAATAAGTCGCCGGGCAATATTACCCGGTAATTCTTCAAAAAACGCTGTTCTATCATCGGGATTAATATCATTTAAAAGTCGCGTTAGTTTTTTAGAGTTTTCGGCTAAACCTTCAATAATTATTTCCTGTTCGGAATGGGGAAGAATTTTAAAAACACCTTTAGCTTGTTGCCTAGAGAGTAATCGAAATAAAATTATTTTAGTTCCTTTGGTGGTATCTTCTACTAAAGTTGCGGCTTCTAGCGCGTCGAAATTTTTCATGGAACGCTTTAATGAGCGCCATTTTTTTTCTTTAATAAGTTGTAAAAGATCTGTTTTCGTCGCGAGCATAGATACAGGTTGCAATGGGTTTGTAAAATTAAGCGTGTTTTATTAAGAATGAGCTTGGATGTAGTTTGTCATTTTTAAAAATTAATTTGAATAGAAAGAAAAAAAAATTACGATTTATCCAATTGCTTTTGAATTTTCTCAATAGCAGACTCAATAGATTTTTCAGGTTCTATAATATTATATTGTCCCCAAAATTCGGAATCAAGAAAACCAGAAACTTCATCAATTAGAATGCTTGATGGTCTTAAAATAGCGGATTTGTTTTCAGGTCTGGAATAACGTTCATCGGTATATTTCCAATTGGTAATAGCCATTTCGCTATTTAATGTATACAGATTATTAAATAATCGTCCTTTCCAATTCACTTTAAATGTCAGTACAATATTACTGTAACTGTAATACCATTTGCCATTGCTGTTTCGGTAATTCACGCGGTAATTAGCTTCAATAGGATACACTTTTACGCGTCTAGGTTTTCGTTTTACAAATAATTCGCTAGCCATGTCTTGATTTTCTACATTCAAACTATAAATAGCACTAGTTAGCGCATAGTTTTTAGATTCAATATAAAGTTTGCCATAGTAAAGTGGGATTTGCAATTCGGGCTTTTGTTTGAAATTAACAACGTATACTAGCTGGTCGTTTATAACGGTTGAGGTATCAAATGAAAAATCATAATGAATTAAATTATCTTTACTGAAAATATATTGTGGGTACTTCATAATATCCACATATAAATTGTTAAAAGGTCCTCCTTGGAGTTTTAAAGCCAGTGTATCAAGTTTTGAGTAATTAGTAGTTTTTCGTACTTTAATAATCTCAACGGCATCCTGTCTATTTGTGCTGTTTGGTTGTTTGTAAATAGAAACAACGGCTTCAGATAAGGACGCGTTTTGACGTCTTTTTTTTATGGTTTCCCTGTAAAAACCTGTCATTTCTAAACCGGATTCTACATAATTATCTTCTTTTCGTTCTATCATTAAACGCACTAATATTTCAGCGCTTTTTGGTCTGGAAATATTAACTTCATCAAGAGGTGTAAATGTTGGGTCTAGAGAAATAGTGCTGTTTTCTATAATTGTAGTAATCAGTATTTCCTTTTCGGCATAGCCTAAATAGGTAATTGAAATGGAACGATTTATATAATCTGAAGGTAACTTTAATATGTAATTACCTTCCGTATTGGAAATGGTTGCAATATTAGAATCGGAAACTAATAAATCTGCAAATACCAATGGATCGTTAGTCTTGCTGTCAATAATTTTGCCGGTTATTTCAATTATGGAGTCGTTTTCTACTTGTGAAAATCCTGAAACAAACGTTCCAAGTATCAGAAGAAAACTGAAATAATACTTTAAAAATAGTAAGGGTTTCATAGTTGAATAAATATAACATAAAAGTTACTTAAAAATCATGAAATCAACTATTATTTGGTATTCATATATTTCAATTTCATGCAATCTAATTAAAAATATAAACCATTATTACCCATGAATCGTTTCTGATTTCCCGTAATTCTGAATCACTTCCGCTTCAAAGTCAATAAGTTCTTTCCAGCGCTTGTCCACATCCACATCTTGGCCGTATTTTCTAGCAAAACCAATAAAAAGGGTGTAATGTCCAGCTTCACTAATCATTAATTCATGATAAAATTTAGCCAATTCAGGATCATTAATATTTTGAGATAACACTTTAAAACGCTCGCAACTTCTAGCTTCAATCATCGCAGAAAATAAGAGTCTGTCTACCATAGCTTGAATGCGACTACCGCCTTTATTCATAAATTTATAAAGCTCGTTTACGTAACTGTCTTTGCGTTCGCGACCAAGTTTGTAACCGCGTTTCTTTATAATGTCATGAACCATTTCAAAATGTTCCAATTCTTCTTTTGCTAAAGCTAATAACTCGGTTACCAAATCCGTATATTCCGAATTAAGCGTAATTATGGTAATAGCATTTGTGGCTGCTTTTTGTTCACACCACGCGTGATCGGTTAATATTTCCTCCAAATTCGATTCTGCAATATCAACCCAACGTGGATCTGTAGCTAACTTTAATCCTAACATAAATACATTTTTGGTAAATATAAGCAATCTTTCTAGTGCTTGTCTGTATATATTTTAAGTTATTTTTAAGACTAGAAAACGTATCTTTACTTTTTTAAAAATAGCAATACCTAACTATGCCAACCCACTGTATTCCGTTTAGAGACACCAACTATTTTTCGCCATTAATTTGTGATTATTTAGATGAAAAATCTGCTTTAAAACCCTTCTATAATAGGTTTCCGAAACTAGATAATTTTCAAGATCAAATTGCTGAAAAGAAAACGTCTTTTAGTAAAGCGTCACGAATGGTTTTGGTTGCAAGTTTAAATGAACAATATAAAACCGCGAAAATATCTCCACAAACGCGTAAAAATATTGATGCTTTACAAAACGAAAACACCTTTACGGTTACAACAGGACATCAGTTAAATATTTTTACGGGTCCGCTTTATTTCTTCTATAAAATTATTTCGACCATTAATTTATGTGAAGAATTAAAAGCAGCAAACCCAAATCATCATTTTGTGCCTATCTATTGGATGGCAACGGAAGATCATGATTTTGAAGAAATTAATTACTTCAATTTTGATGGGAAAAAAGTACCATGGAATCGGAAGGCTTCTGGGCCAGTTGGCGAATTAGATTTAGAAGGTTTTAAATCTGTTTTTGAAATGTTTTCAAAGCAACTTCCTAAAAGTAAAAATAGTGATAAATTAATCGAGCTTTTTCAAAATAGCTATATAGCAAATACGAATCTAACCGAAGCCACACGTTATTTGGTAAACGACTTATTTGCAGAATTTGGATTGGTTATTTTAGACGGAAATGATAAAAATTTGAAGAAAGAATTCATTCCTTATATTAAAGAAGAACTTATTAATCAGTCGTCTTTTGAAAACGTTTCGAAAACCAATGAAAAGCTAAACTCACTATCAGAAAACTATAAAATTCAAGTCAATCCACGTGAGATTAATCTGTTCTATATTAAATCTGGTTTGCGTGAACGCATTGTAGAAATTGACGGTGTTTTTCAGGTTTTAGAAACAGAAATTTCATGGAATAAAAAGCAACTACTTGAAGAGGTTGAAAATCATCCGGAGCGCTTTAGTCCAAATGTTATTTTAAGACCCCTATTTCAAGAAGTGGTTTTACCAAATCTCTGCTATATTGGAGGAGGTGGTGAATTGGCATATTGGTTTCAATTGAAGTCAAATTTTGAAGCTCAAAAAATTCCATTTCCCATGTTATTATTGCGGAATTCGGTGTTGCTAACGACTACCAAACAGCAAGAGAAATTAGAAAAACTAGGGCTAGAAAATAAAGGTCTGTTTTTAAAACAATCAGATTTATTAACGAAAGTAACCAAAGACATTTCAAAAATCAAAATCGATTTTTCGGAACAAAAAGAACATCTTAAAAAGCAGTTTGAAGATTTATACCAATTGGCAGAACAAACCGATAAATCCTTTAAAGGTGCTGTTTCGGCTCAAGAAACAAAACAAATAAATGGATTAGAACATTTAGAAAAACGCCTGCTAAAAGCGCAAAAGCGAAAGCAATCGGATATTTTACAGCGTGTTAAGATTTTGCAAGATGAATTATTTCCAAACCAAAGTTTACAAGAGCGTCAAACCAATTTTTCCTCCTTTTATTTAGAGTTTGGAGACCAATTAATTCAACAGTTAATGGTAAATTTGCAACCGTTGAAAAACGAGTTTATAATATTAAATTTAGAGTAACTCATGCATAAAATTGATATGGAGCTTATTGAAATGACATTAGATGTCATGAAATATGCTATTGGTAGAATTTCATCTACCGAACACCCAATAGGGAAGCCTAAAAAATACGAAGAACTAAAAGCTATTGTTGGCGAAACGGTTACAGAAAAAGGTGTTGGAGGTGAATACGCTTTTAATTTATGGAAAGAGCATTTGTCCAAAGCTAATGTGCCAGTAGATCATCCAAGAAATTTGGCATTTGTTCCTGCTTCACCAACGCGAGCAGCCATTATGTTTGATTTGGTAACGTCAGCTTCTAGTATTCACGGAGCCTATTGGATGGAAGGTGCTGGTGGAATTTTCTGCGAAAACGAGGCCATGTCTTGGATTGTTTCTTTAACAGGTTTGCCAGAAGGTGCATTTGGTGTATTTACAAGTGGTGGTACAGCAGCTAACTTATCAGCAATTGTTACGGCTCGCGAATTTTGGCGTCGTGATGATACCTACAAGCGTGAAAAAGGCTTAATCATCACATCAATTGGAGCACATTCGTCTATAAAAGCCATGGCAAAAGTAGCTGATGTGGATATTTTATTGGTGGATACAGAAGAACGATTAACAGGGGACGATTTACGAAAAACCATTGATGGTTTAAACTTTCACCAACGCAAACGTTTATTTGCGGTTGTAGCAACTGGTGGAACAACGAACGCAGGAATCATTGATGATTTAGAAGGTGTTGCCAATGTTTGTGAAGAAGAAAATCTATGGTTTCATGTAGATGCCGCTTATGGTGGTGGTGCCTTAGCAGCCGATTCGGTAAGACACCTATTTAACGGTATTGAACGTGCAGATAGTATTACAATTGATCCTCATAAATGGATGTTTTCACCTTATGATTGTGGTGCCGTTATTTATAAAGTACCCGAATTAGCTAAAGAAGCACATTCCCAACAAGGATCTTATTTAGATATTTTTAAAGATGAAGGTGCGCATGGGTTTAACCCAACAGATTATCAAATTCAATTAACGCGTCGTGTTCGCGGATTGCCGCTTTGGTTTTCCCTAGCTACACATGGAACGGATCGTTATAAAGAATCTGTAGAACGTGGTTTGGAATTAGCCCAGCTTGCTGGAAGAATGATTGATGAAAATCCAAATGTGGAATTGGTAAGAGAACCAAGTTTATCATGTGTATTATATAGACGTATTGGTTGGAAACCGGAAGATTATACAAATTGGACCTATGAAAATCATGAAAAAGGATTTGCATTAGTAACGCCTACCAAATGGAAAAATGGTGATACATTTGAAACCGTTTCCCGTTTTTGTTTTATCAATCCGGACACAACAGAAAAGGATATTCAACTGATTTTGGAATCCATGAATTAATTATTCAAAAAAGTCCAACTCATAAATAGCTATTCATAAATCAATTGTTATTTTTGCACATGCAACACAACAACGTATTAATATTAGATTTCGGTTCGCAATACACACAACTAATTGCGCGTCGCGTTAGGGAACTCAACATTTACTGTGAGATTCATCCGTATAACAAAATTCCAAACAATTTAGAAACGTTTAAAGCTGTTATTCTTTCAGGAAGTCCAAATTCTGTAAGAGGAGAGGCGGTTTTACACCCCGATTTAAAGCATATTCGTGGCGAAAAACCCTTACTAGCCGTTTGTTATGGTGCGCAATATCTAGCGCATTTTTCAGGAGGTGAAGTGGCACCTTCCAATACACGTGAATATGGTCGTGCTAATCTATCGTTTATAAAGGAAAAGGAAGATTTCTTTCACAACATATACCAAGGTAGCCAAGTTTGGATGAGCCATAGTGATACCATTAAAACACTTCCAGAAAATGGCGTTTTATTAGCCAGTACAGAAGATGTTAAAAATGCAGCTTACAAAATTGAAGGTGAACAAACCTATGCTATTCAATTTCACCCAGAAGTATATCACTCCAAAGACGGGAAACAATTACTAGAAAACTTTTTAGTCCATATTGCTCAAGTAGAACAAGACTGGACGCCACAATCGTTTGTAGAAGAAACGGTTGAAGATCTTCAGAAGAAATTAGGAAATGATCGGGTTGTTTTAGGATTGTCAGGAGGTGTGGATTCATCGGTTGCTGCTATGTTATTACATAAAGCAATTGGAAAAAATCTCTATTGTATTTTCGTAAATAACGGATTGTTACGTAAAAATGAGTACCAAGATGTATTAGATCAATACAAGGATATGGGACTTAACGTAAAAGGCGTAGATGCTTCGGCACGTTTTTTGGATGCTCTTGCAGGATTGAGCGATCCAGAAGAAAAACGTAAAGCTATTGGTCGTGTGTTTATTGAAGTTTTTGATGATGAAGCTCATGAGATTTCTGATGTAAAATGGTTAGCCCAAGGCACCATTTATCCAGATGTAATTGAAAGTGTTTCGGCAACAGGAGGTCCAAGTGCCACGATTAAAAGTCACCACAATGTTGGTGGATTACCCGATTTTATGAAACTTAAAATTGTGGAACCCTTGAAGGCTTTATTTAAAGATGAAGTCCGTCGTGTAGGTGCTTCCATGGATATGGATAAAAATTTATTAGGTCGTCATCCGTTTCCAGGACCTGGATTGGCTATTCGTATTTTAGGCGATATTACAGCTGAAAAAGTACGTATATTACAAGAGGTTGATGCAGTTTTTATTGGTAACCTTAAAAAGTGGAATCTCTATGATAGCGTATGGCAAGCAGGTGCTATTTTGTTACCTGTTAATAGCGTTGGAGTAATGGGTGATGAGCGTACGTATGAAAAATGTGTCGCATTAAGAGCCGTAGAAAGTACCGATGGTATGACAGCCGATTGGGTAAATTTACCTTATGAGTTTTTACAAAAAACATCAAACGAGATAATAAATAAAGTAAAAGGCGTTAATAGAGTAGTGTACGACATTAGTTCAAAACCACCAGCAACAATTGAGTGGGAATAAACGAAATGTCACTTCGCGTGATTTTTGAGGAACTAAAAAATTGTATCGAGAAGTTGGGCGTTACCACAAGGGTCGCGCTTTACACTTAAATCTTTTTATATCGCTTATATTTATAAAAAAGAATAAAAAGGATAACGTTGCAATCGCTAACGCAACGCTGAACGTATATAGATTATGAAGAAACTATTTTGCATTTTAAGCATCCTAATCCTGTTTGGTTGTGGCTCCACATCACAAGCACAAAATTATAAAACACATAAGGTAAAAGCCGGGGAAACTATAGAGGCTATTGCTAGACAATATCAACTAACACCTTTTGATATTTATGCATTAAATCCGGATGCCAAAAAGGAATTAAAAACCAATACGGTTTTAATTATTCCAAATAAAAAAATAGATCAATCAGCTCCACATGCCGCTATTGAAAAGGAATTAACAGGATTTAAAACCCATAAAGTAAAGCGTAGAGAAACATTATACAGCTTGTCTAAAGAGTATGATGTGGAACAAGACGAAATAAAAAAACACAACACCTTTTTATATGCCAATAACTTGCGTAAAGGCGATGAAATAAAAATACCTATTTATAAAAAAGTGTTTACGGTTACTCAGCCAGAAGAAACAGCCAAAACATATACCGTTTTACCAAAAGAAGGAAAATGGCGAATTGCCTATAAATTTGGAATAACAGTTGCCGAATTGGAAGCGTTAAACCCCGGAATGAATTCTATTTTACAAGAAGGCGAAGTTATAAATGTGCCAAACATAGGAGATAGAGAAGAGAAACCTGTGGATAGTCAATATTCATATTATGAGGTTTTGCCAAAAGAAGGCTTCTACCGTCTTAAAGTAAAATTGGGTTTGGAGCAAAGTCAGTTGGAAACTTTAAATCCGGAATTAGTTGAAAGCGGACTGAAAGTAGGTATGATTTTAAAAGTACCTTATAACGCCACTGTTGAAGATGAAAACATAAAATTAGAAAGTACTGATTTAACAAATTCCATTTCAAGCTACAAACAGAAACATATAGCTATCATGTTGCCGTTTAAACTGAATCGTGTCAATATAGATTCAGTTGCCGATGCGAAAGCACAAATTAAAAAAGATCCGTTTTTAAACACGTCATTGGATTTTTATTCAGGTGTTGTTGTGGCTTTAGATTCGCTTAAAAAACTAGGCGTTAATTTAAAAGTAGATGTTTACGATACTAAAAATATGGTAAGCGAAGTGTCCACGATTTTAAACGAAAATAATTTTGACGATGTTGATGCCGTTATTGGTCCATTAATGTCGAGTACTTTTGAAAAAGTGGCCTCCCAACTACAGAGTCGTAATATTCCGTTAATTTCACCTAATTTAAAAGATTTAAAGCTTTCAGATCATGTTTTTCAAACCATGCCTTCGGAAGAGTTACTAAAGGCTAAAATTGTTAATTACGTAAAGAAAGATTCTTCAATTAATCAAATTATCATTATTGCAGATCAAAGTCGTGTGAAAGTTTCTAACGATTTAAAAATTCATTTCCCAACGGCTTCGCAAATCTATTCTCGAAAAGATAAAGAACAAAAGGATGCATTTTATATTTATGATACGGATATTATTTCAAAACTTAAACCTGGTAAAAATATCGTGTTTTTAGAAACATCTAATCCAGGATTCGTATCTAATGTGACTAGTAAATTGAATTCTTTAATTTCTAAAGATCGAAAAATTATTTTAGCAACCACCGAAATGGGTAGTGCTTTTGAAGATGATGAGGTTTCAAACTATCACTTATCTAATCTGCAATTAACATTTCCAGCTATAGCCAAAACTTATAATGAAGATGATAATAATAATTTTGCTAATAACTACCTCAAGCGGTTTGGCGTAACACCAAATAAAATTGCCGTTCGTGGTTTCGATTTAACAATGGATGTTGTCTTGCGTTTGGTAAATTATGATGATCTTTATGAATCCGTAAATCAAGCACCATTAACGGAATATGTTGAAAATAAATTCGCCTATAAAAAGAAATTATTTGGAGGTTACTTTAATGATACGGTGTATTTGGTGAAATATGAAGATTTAAAAATCGTAGAGATAAAACAGTAATAAATATGACAGCAACCGTAACGTATTTAGGCGATTTACGCACAGAAAATACCCACGTAAATTCAGGAAACACTTTTGTAACTGATGCGCCAGTTGATAATAATGGCAAAGGCGAAGCATTTTCGCCAACCGATACTGTTGCTACCGGATTAGCTAATTGCATGATGACGGTTATGGGAATAAAAGCCCGAGATATGAATTATGATATGTCAGGAACCAAAGCAGAAGTAACAAAAACTATGGCTTCTAATCCACGTCGTATCTCAAAAATTGAAGTGGTTTTAAGTTTTCCAAATCCAGCAGATAACAAAACACGTAAAATTTTGGAACACACAGGCAATACCTGCCCAGTACATTATAGTTTACATCCCGAAATTGAAAAAGTTGTAGTATTCAACTGGAAATAGAACGTAATAAACATGGAGCCAGACAGAGAGTTTCTTATAAAACTCGCGCATACTAAAATGCCTTATGGCAAATATAAAGATCGGTATTTAATTGATTTACCCGAATATTATGTGGTTTGGTATCAAAACAAAGGATTTCCGAAAGGTAAACTAGGCGACATGCTACAATCCGTTTACGAACTTAAATTAAATGGACTTGAAGAATTAATACATAACATTAAACGCAATTTCCCGAAGCGGTAGTTTGCAGTTTGCATTCATAAATTTACTTACAGTTTACAACTTCGCGCCTTTGGGGGATAATTATATGTTCCAGTATTCAGTTTGGTGTAGCATTATTTAGTCATATAACCTTACGCTCCATTTTTGCGCCTTTACGTATTCGTGAGATTTATTAATAAACAGAAGAACTTTACAACATACAAGCAAGTAATTCGACATCCTTTATTCATATCATAATTATTTATCTAACCATTATAAAAGTTATCAATTTCTAGTTACACTCCAATTTCAATAAGAGCGAAGTTACATAAGGCAACCCATATATTTTGATTATAACACATTAACATCACATTTCCACAACAAACAACTCCTCGACATACTGCAATACAACAAACATCTCCACAACTTATTTCCCCTTCAATTTCATTTCAAAAAAAACTCCGAAACACCTAAACTATTAAACTTAATATTGTAAATTTGCAGGCGTTTAACAGCGCAACATGACAACTACAACAAAATACATATTTGTAACAGGAGGTGTAACATCTTCTCTAGGTAAAGGCATTATAGCAGCCTCTTTGGCAAAACTCTTGCAAGCTCAAGGATACCGTACAACCATTCAGAAATTAGATCCTTATATAAACATAGATCCAGGAACATTAAATCCGTATGAACATGGCGAATGTTATGTAACGGATGATGGTGCAGAAACCGATTTAGATTTAGGTCATTACGAGCGTTTTTTAAACGTACCAACCAGTCAGGCTAATAATGTTACTACGGGACGTATTTACCAAAGCGTTATAGATAAAGAACGTCGCGGTGAATTTTTAGGAAAAACGGTTCAAGTAATTCCTCATATTACCGACGAAATCAAGGAACGCGTTCAAAAACTTGGTAATTCTGGTAATTTTGATATTGTGATTACTGAAATTGGTGGTACAGTAGGTGATATTGAATCCTTACCATACATTGAAGCCGTGAGGCAATTACGTTGGGATTTAGGTGAAAAGAATGGTTTAGTTATTCATTTAACCTTGGTGCCGTATTTATCGGCTGCTGGCGAATTGAAAACAAAACCAACCCAACACAGTGTTAAAACACTCATGGAAAGTGGTGTTATGGCAGATATTCTTGTTTGCCGTACAGAGCATGAACTCCCAATGGAATTACGTAGAAAATTAGCGTTGTTTTGTAATGTTCGAGAAGAAGCAGTCATCCAATCTATTGATGCATCTACAATTTATGATGTTCCTAATTTAATGCTGAAGCAAGGTTTAGATACCGTTGTTTTGAAAAAATTAGGATTGGAAAGTCACGCTCCTGATTTAACCCGTTGGAATGAATTTTTAACACGTCTGAAAAATCCAAAAACCGAAGTAACCATTGGTTTAATTGGAAAATATGTTGAGTTACAAGATTCATATAAATCCATTTTAGAAGCCTTTATTCATGCAGGTGCTGAAAATGAAGTTAAAGTACATGTAGAACCTATTCATTCAGAATATTTAAACGCGGATAATATCCATGCGAAACTATCACATTTGAATGGTATTTTAGTAGCGCCAGGTTTTGGTGAGCGTGGTATTGAAGGAAAGATTGACGCTGTAAAGTATGTACGTGAAAACAATATGCCATTTTTCGGAATTTGTTTAGGTATGCAAATGGCAGTCATTGAATTTGCTAGAAATGTGATGAATTTAAAAGATGCCAACTCAACTGAAATGGATCCGAAAACATCAAACCCCGTAATTGGGTTAATGGAATCGCAAAAGGATGTCACAGAAAAAGGTGGCACCATGCGTTTAGGCGCTTGGACTTGTAATTTGAAAGCAAATAGTATTGCGCACAAGGTTTACAAATCCAATTCTATAGAAGAACGTCATAGACATCGTTACGAATTTAATAACACATATAAAGAACAGATTGAGGCTGCAGGAATGGTAGCTACAGGAATTAACCCAGAAACTAACTTGGTTGAAATTGTAGAAATTCCAGAACATCCATGGTTTGTTGGTGTGCAATATCACCCAGAATATAAGAGTACGGTTGCTAATCCGCATCCACTTTTTGTAGCTTTTGTTAAAGCTGCTTTAAAACATAAAAACAAGAATAAAAGTGCCACTATGGCATAAAAATAATTTTGGATAGTTTTTTGTAAACAGCATAAAACTATTTATTTGATAATTTTTATAAGTGTCCTTTTTGAAATATATCGATAAAACGCATTATGATGCCATCGGTAGTTTTAAAATGACAACCAATTTAATATATGGAACAAAAGAAATTTGACCTGAATTCGATAATAGGGTTTGTCCTAATTTTCGGAATATTAGTGTACATGATGTACGCCAACCAGCCAACTCCAGAGGAATTAGCGGAACAAGAACAAGCAAAACAAGAGCAAGTTGAAGCTGAAAAGCAAGCTCAAAATCAGAAAGAAACCGTTGTTACAACTGCTGAAGATTATTCAGTAACCAGCGCACAAGATTCTACACAACTGGTAGCATTACAGAATAAATTAGGTGCTTTTGCATATTCCGCAAGCTTGCCGTCTGCAAAATCTAATGAAACAGAAGTGAAAACGGATGTACTAGATTTAAAATTCAGTAATAAAGGTGGTTACTTATCTGAAGTCAAATTAAAAAAGTTTGTCGATTTTGATTCCATTCCAATTTATCTTATAAAAGATGGGAATACGGATTTTAATATCAATTTCGGTACAGCTGATAGTCGCATTCTAAATACTAAAGATTTATATTTTGAGCCAACAGTAACTAAAAATGGTGAAAACACGGTAGTTTCTATGAAACTTAAAGTGTCTGCAAATCAGTTTTTAGAATATCGTTATGAAATTCAACCAAATGATTATATGGTTGATTTTACAATTCGTTCTCAAGGCTTAAGTAATGTGATTAATAGTTCGCAACCCATCAATTTAGATTGGCAATTACAAACTTATCGTCATGATAAAAGTATCAGTTATGAAAATCGTTACACGCGATTAACATACCAATATGAAGGTGGTAAAATTGATAAATTAAGCCCAACAGGTGAAGATGAAGAAACAGAAGTTGATGTAAGTTGGTTGTCGTACAGACAGCATTTCTTTAGCAGTATTTTAACGTCAAAAGTGCCATTAAAATCAGTTCAATTCAATTCTACCGACTTGGTGGAAAATGAAGAAATTGATACGGTGTTTACAAAGGCGTATCAAACGAGATTTGCTTTAGAGGCTAATGCTGGCGAGTTAAATCAAGAATTAGGTTTTTATTTCGGACCAACAGACAACAAAGTTCTACACAAATATGATATTGGTCTAGAAGATAGTATTCCATTTGGTTGGGGAATCTTCGGTTGGATAAATCGTTACGTTTTTGTGCCATTATTTGCATTTTTAGCAGGCTTTTTACCCTATGGTGTCGCTATTATTGTAATGACCATTTTAATAAAATTCCTGTTATCATTTGTTCAGTACAAGCAATTCTTATCTCAGGCGAAATTAAAAGTTTTAAAACCAGAATTAGATGCTATTCGTGAGAAGCATAAGAATAATAAAATGAAAGCGCAGCAAGAAACAATGGCTTTACAAAATAAAGCAGGCGCCAGTCCGTTGAGTGGTTGTTTACCAGCTTTAATACAGTTGCCAGTTTTCTACGCTTTATTCCAATTTTTCCCATCGGCTTTCGATTTAAGACAGAAAAGTTTCCTTTGGGCAGACGATTTATCATCTTATGATATTGTAGCCAACTTACCATTTACCATTCCTTGGTATGGTGATCACGTCAGTTTATTTCCAATATTAGCGTCTATAGCTATTTTCTTCTATATGAAAATGACAACAGGACAGCAAATGGCATCGCAACCAACCCAAGAAGGTATGCCAGATATGGCTAAACTAATGAAGTACATGATTTACTTATCACCATTAATGATGTTATTCTTTTTTAATAACTATGCATCTGGTTTAAGTTTGTATTACTTTATTTCCAACTTGATTAGTATCGGGATTATGTTAGTTATTAAAAACTACATTCTGGATGAAGATAAAATTCATGCTCAAATTCAGATTAATAAGAAGAAACCTAAAAAGCAAAATAAGTTTCAGAAGAAAATGGCTGATATGATGGAGCAAGCCGAACAACAGAAACAAACGCAAGAAAAGCGTAAGAAGTAAAAGAAAAATCAAGCTGCCTTAATTGGCAGCTTTTTTGATATAACAAATTCTATATTTTTTCGTTTAGACATTTAATACACAGTTTATAATTATGAAACAGATACTTTTTGTTTTAGCACTATTTATGGGTTTTATGAGTTTTGCTCAAACACTCAATCAGTTTGATGCCAATGGCAAACGAGACGGTAAGTGGAAAAAGAATTTTGAAGGAACAGATGTTGTTCGTTATGAAGGCGCTTTTCAACATGGAAAGGAAATTGGCGTGTTTAAATTCTATAAAAATATTAAAGGTGAACCCGTTTTGACTGCTACACGTGCGTTTAATCCAAATACAGACACGGCAAAAGTGACCTTTTTTGGAAGTACAGGAAAAGTGATTAGCGAAGGGTTCATGCGAGACAAAACATATATTGGCGATTGGAAATACTACCATAATAATGGAACGCAAATCATGACCTTGGAACATTATAATAATAAAGGATTGCTAGAAGGTGCGCGATTTGTTTATTATTTAAGTGGGCAAGTAGCTGAAAAAGCACTTTACGAAAATGGAAAGCTACATGGTAAAACATTAGGGTATGCCGAAAACGGAACTGTTATTAAAGAACATCACTATAAAATGGGCAATTTACACGGAGAAGCTAAATTTTATGATGAAGCTGGAGGCTTATTAGTTGAGGGGTCTTATCGTAATGATCAGAAGCATGGAATTTGGAAGTATTATGAAAATGGTACTTTAAAGGAAGAAAAGGACTTTACGCCAAAAACTAATAATCCGTATAAGAAGTCTAATTAAGAATTAATTACATAAAATATAAAAGCTCCTTAAAGATTTAAGGAGCTTTATTTTGTTAGGTATGCATTTGTAATTTTTAGCTATTAATCAATCAAAATGGGGAATACCTAAACATAAGGACTGCAATCTAAGTAATATATTCTTTAATTCAAAATGGAGCTCAATATTTTAATTGTAAAATTTCTCCTACTATATCTTTACTGATTTTATAAAAAAAAAGCTGTTCTAATTAAAGAACAGCCTCTCTCTTTCAAAGCAATTTTAATCAAATTTATAGTGTTCAAAAAGTTGATCACTATAATACGTTACTATTATAAAGGTGGTAAAACAACCTTGTCGATAGCATGAATTACGCCATTGGAAGCTTGAACATCAACAGCAATTATGTTGCTTACTCTGCCGTTTGCATCAGTTAAGGTTGCACCACCAGTAATATTTGCTGTTATGTTTCCGCCTAAAGTACCAACCGTCATGTTATCCATTAAAGCACTTGATCTTACGTTTGCACCTGCAACCGCATGCATATCTAATGTAGCTTTTAAAGTTGCTTCTGGAATATCAGCTAAACCTGCAACATTTAATTCCGTTAGCAAATCGCCAAAGGCTGCATTAGTTGGTGCGAAAACAGTAAATGGAGCAGGAGCTGTTCCGTTTGGAGTAGAAAGCGTTCCAACATAATCAAACGTTAAATCATCTCTTGTTAAAGCTGCTACTAAAGTTTCAAAAGTAGGATCAGCTAAAGCGAAATCTACTACAGTTGGTAATCCGATAACCGCATCAACAGCGTGGATAACACCATTTGTTCCCACAACGTCTGCAATAGCAACGCTTGAAATTCCATTAAACTTAACACCATCTGCAGTGTTGAAATATAAGCTCATAGCGTTGTTTCCAGCACCAGTTGCGCTAGTTGTTGTGTAACCTGCACCCATATCTACTAAATCTGTAGAAAAAGTAGCACCTGCTAATACATGGTTTAAAAGTACTTGCGATAATACATCAGTTGGTACATCACCTAAACCAGAAAAACCGTTATCGGTTAAAAAGTTCGCGAAAGCTGAATCTACTGGTGCTAAAACTGTAAATGGTCCATTTCCTTGTAATACAGAAACTAAATCACCATCAGCAGCACCTAAAGCAGCTACTAAATTGCTAAAGCTAGAGTTTGCAAGTGCGTGATCTACCACATCTGGTAAGCCAATAACACCATCAACTATGTGAATGATTCCGTTAGATGCCGAAATATCTGCTGTTGAAACAGATGATACGTTATTAAAACGCACATCACTATTAGCTGTATTGAAATATAAACTCATACTTGCTCCACCTGCACCTGTTGCATTAGTGGACGCGTAACCAGAACCTTGGCTTATTAAAGCTGTTGAAGGTACAGATCCCGAAATTACGTGATTCAATAATACTTGTGAAAGTACATCTGTTGGTACATCATTTAAGGAAGCAAATCCGTTAGCGGATAAAAATGCAGCAAATGCATCATTATCTGGTGCTAATACGGTAAATGGTCCCGATCCTTGTAAAACTGAAACTAAATCCCCGTCTGCGGCTTGTAAAGCAGCTACTAATGAACTTAATTCTGGAGTTGCTAACGCCAAATCTACAATGTTATTTTGTTGCGCAGGTGGCGTGTAAACGTTGTTATCATCATCACTACTACAGGATGTGATAAATAAAACTACAAGTAGTGTAGCTGAAAATCTTTTTAATGCTGTTAATGTTTTCATCTTTTAAAGTTTTTTGTTTGTTTAGCAAATATACAAAAACATTAAACAGAAAACCTAATAATGTTTATTAAATTTAACAAAAGATTAAACAAAATAATATGCGGTCTTATAATTAGAGCAGGAATAAAACTGCAATTATTACATGATTTCCGTATCTTTGCACCCAATTATGGAAAACAAAAAACGTGTTATAGTCGGATTATCTGGAGGTGTAGATTCCAGTGTAGCAGCCTACCTTTTAAAAGAGCAAGGCTTTGAAGTTATTGGCTTGTTTATGAAAAACTGGCATGATGATTCTGTAACTATATCTGATGAATGTCCTTGGTTAGATGATAGTAATGACGCCATGTTAGTAGCTGATAAATTAGGAATCCCATTTCAGACAGTCGATTTAAGTGAAGAATACAAAGAACGTATTGTTGATTATATGTTCAAGGAATACGAAAGCGGGCGCACGCCAAATCCTGATGTGCTTTGTAATCGTGAAATCAAGTTTGATGTGTTTATGAAAATCGCTTTAGATTTAGGATCGGATTTTGTAGCAACAGGTCACTATTGCCGTAAAACATCTTTTGATAAAAACGGTGAAACTATTCATCAATTATTAGCAGGCGTGGATGACAATAAAGATCAATCCTACTTTTTATGCCAATTATCGCAAGCGCAATTAGCAAAATCGCTATTTCCTATAGGCGAGTTAACAAAACCTGAAGTTCGCGAAATAGCAACAAAACTAGATTTAGTAACAGCTGATAAAAAGGACTCTCAAGGTTTGTGCTTTATTGGAAAAGTAAGGTTGCCAGATTTTCTTCAACAACAGCTCAAACCAAAAGAAGGTGTTATTGTTGAAATTCCTAGCTCCTATTCAGATTATGAAATTACAAATCCGAGTTTTGATTCTAAAGAATTGGAACTAGCTTATTTATCTAGAAAAGCGGATTATAACGTTACGGACGGAAAAGTAGTTGGGAAACATCAAGGAGCTCATTTTTACACCAAAGGACAACGAAAAGGTTTGGCTGTTGGCGGAACCGTGGAACCACTATTTGTAATTGATACAGATGTTAACGAGAATGTGATTTACACAGGTCAAGGAAAAGCGCATCCAGGATTATATAAATCAGCTTTGTTTATTTCAAATGATGATTTGCATTGGGTTCGTGAAGATTTAGCATTATTAACAGGGGAAACCATGAATGTTTTAGCACGTATTCGCTACAGACAACCATTAGAAAAAGCAACCTTATATCGTGTAGAATCTGGTTTATATATTGAGTTTTCAAACCCACAGTCAGCCATAGCTGAAGGGCAGTTTGCAGCTTGGTATTTAGCTGACGAGCTAATTGGTTCTGGCGTTATTTCATAAGAAATAGTCCAGTTTACAAAATTCCTGACGCTTTTGTAAGTTACTATATTTCAATTTAAAAACACAACATATGATGTCCAATAAAATCACCAAACTTTTTAATATTCAATACCCAATTATACAAGCTGGAATGATCTGGAATTCAGGTTGGCGCTTGGCTTCAGCATCTAGTAACGCTGGAATCCTAGGTTTGTTAGGAGCAGGAAGTATGTATCCAGATGTGTTGCGTGAGCATATTCAGAAATGTAAAAAAGCAACCGATAAACCCTTTGGTGTTAACGTACCTATGTTATATCCAAATGTGGAAGAAATCATGAATATTATTGTGGAAGAAGGTGTGAAAATTGTTTTTACGTCTGCAGGAAATCCGAAAACGTGGACAAGTTGGTTGCAAGAACGTGACATTACGGTTGTTCATGTGGTGAGCAGTGTAAAATTTGCCTTAAAAGCACAAGATGCTGGTGTGGATGCGGTTGTAGCCGAAGGTTTTGAAGCTGGTGGTCATAATGGTCGTGACGAGACCACAACGCTCACATTAATTCCAATGGTAAAAGAACAGCTGTCTATTCCATTAATTGCAGCTGGAGGTATTGCCACAGGAAAAGCCATGTTAGCTACTATGATTTTAGGTGCCGATGCCGTTCAAGTTGGAAGTCGCTTTGTGGCGAGTGAAGAAAGTTCAGCACATCAAGCTTTTAAACAAGTTGTTGTGGATGTAAAGGAAGGTGATACCCAATTAACGTTAAAAGAATTGGCACCAGTTCGTTTGGTTAAAAATAAATTCTTCAATGAGATTCAGGAGCTTTATAAATCATCTCCAACACCAGAACAATTAAAAGAATTATTAGGTCGTGCGCGCGCTAAACGCGGCATGTTTGAAGGTGATTTGGAAGATGGCGAATTGGAAATTGGGCAAATAGCAGGACTTATTCACGATATAAAACCTGTAGCCGAGATTGTAAAGGATATGGTGGCCGAATTTGAAGAAGCCAAGAAGCAGGTTCAAAAAATATAATTAGTATACCTTAATCAAAAATTTAAATACGTTTTATGAAATTAAAATTACTTCTATTATCTACCTACTTATTTAGTGTAGCCAGTTACGCACAAATTCAATTTCAAACTGATATTATTTCAGATAATTCCAATTATGGTTCTAGTGTTTCTGGATCTTTTGCCGCAGATTTAGATGGTGATGGCGATCTGGATGTTTTAACGTATTACTATGAAGGTAATTTTGTTTGGTATGAAAATAAACCCAATGAAGGCGGTTTAATTGAGCCAAAAGTTATTCACCATAGTTTAAATGGCACTAATTCCAATTTTTTTGCTGTCGATATAGATAGTGATGGTGATTTGGATGCTGTTGCATCAGGTGGATATGAAATCTTTTGGTATGAAAATGATGGTTTAGGTAACTTTGGTGCGCAACATATTATAACATCAGAGGTTGAAAGTGTTATTTCATTGGATTATTATGATATTGATGGTGATGGCGATTTAGATATATTTTCGACATCTATATTTGATGACAAAGTTGCTTGGTATGAAAATCTTGATGGTCTTGGTGGATTTGGTTCTCAAATAATTATTTCTCAAGCAGCATCCGTTTTTACGGGAACTATATTTATTGAAGATATGGATAGTGATGGTGATGGCGATATATTGGTAAGTAATAACGGTCTTGTTTGGATAGAAAACAGTGATGGAAATGGCACATTTACAACCGTGCATACTATTACTACTGAAAATACCAACAACTTCTTTCCTGTGGATTTGGATGGTGATGGCGATATGGATATTATATTTCCAGATGGGTATGATGATGTTGTTAGGTGGTATGAAAACACAAATGGATTAGGAACCTTTGGCTCTAGTCAATTTATTGGTCTTGTTGATGGTGATATTAATTACGTTTACGCTGGTGATATTGATGATGATGGCGACGTTGATGTTTTAGCAGATGGTAGAGGTGTATTTTATTATGAGAACGATGGTAGCGAAGATTTTGGTTTTGCAAATAATATATATACCTATTCAAGTATCTCTAACGCAGGAAGCATTTACGCAGCAGATATAGATAATGATGGCGATCTAGATGTTTTGTCTAATGGAAACGTCAGTACAAAATCTGGATTAGCATATAATGAGTTTGATCAAACTACTAGTGATTTTAAACCAGAACGATTTTTAAGTGAATTTGTAAGTAACCCAATTGAAGCGCTTGCTGCTGACATGGATAATGATGGAGATTTAGATTTTTTAGTTGTTTCAAATAGAGATAATAAAATTTCATGGTTTGAAGACATTAGTGGTACTCAAAACTTCGTAGAACAACATGTTATATCTAATTCAGTCTATGGTCCAAGGTCTTTAAAAGCTGAAGACATCGATAATGACGGTGATATGGATGTCATTGTAGCATCTGAAGTTGGAGATAAGGTAATTTGGTTCAAGAATCAAGGTGATGGAACTTTTGGATCTGAAATCATTATTACAAACCTTACTGATGCACCTTACATGATTGCTATTGAAGACATGGATAACGATGGTGATTTAGATATCATCTCCGCGTCAAACCGTGACGATAAAATTGCCTGGTATGAAAATGAAGATGGATTAGGAAGTTTTGGTGTTCAGCAAGTCATTTCTACAGAAATAAACGGCGTTATAACAGTTTATACGGGTGATTTTGATAATGATGGCAACATCGATTTATTTGCATCTGGCGGAATTGACAGTGTGGTTTCGTGGTTTAAACATACAGATGGGCAAGGAAGTTTTGAACCTATGGTTGTAATTGCATATGGTATGTATCAGATCAATTCTATGGATGTCGGTGATATTGATGGTGATGGCGATTTAGATATCCTAGCTGGAAGTAGTAGTGGTGGAACCGATCTTTCATGGTTTGAAAATCTAGATGGTAATGGTCAATTTCACTATGCTAATGAAATTACAAGTTCTGCAGCAGCTGTCGTCAGTTTGGCAGATATAGATAATGATGGCGATTTAGATATTGTAGCAACAACTTCCAATTTTGTCTCATGGTATAGCAACCAAGATGGATTAGGTAATTATGCTAGTGGTTCTAGTATCATCGTGGCTTCTAGATATGATAAATCGTTTCATGTAGTAGATATGGATTTCGATGGCGATATGGATTTGATTTCCACAAGAGAAGAAAATGACCAATTAGCATATTCAAAAAATTTAGGTGTTGTAGGAAATGAAATTAATGGAACTGTTCAAGTAGATGTAAACGGTGATGGTTGTGATGAATTGGATGCCTATTATCCAAATATTATGGTGGTTGCTAATAATGGTTCAACAAGTTTTGGAACCTTTACGCGCAATAATGGTTCGTATCAAATACCTGTAAATTCTGGTAACTTTACAACAACTATAGAAGGTGGTTTACCATCTTATTATACACCAAATCCAGAAACTTATACATTTAACTATTCAGGAACAGGAAATGTTGAAACGGCTAATTTTTGTTTAGAGCCCAATCAGCAAATTAATGATTTGAATATTAGTGTATATCCAATTACTCAAGCCAGACCAGGATTTGATGTTAGGTATAGAATTGTTTATAAGAATTTAGGAACAGACCCGTTGAGTGGAACTATTAACTTCACATTTAATGGTGCTATGCTTAATGTGGTAAGTGCTAGTGAAACCATTTCTAGTCAAACAGCCAATATGTTGAATTTTAATTATTCGGATTTAAACCCTTATGAATCTAGAAATATAGATGTCATTTTTAACGTTTTACCACCTCCAACGGTTAATATTGACGACACTATTGCTTTAGAAGTAACGATAAATCCTATTACTGGAGATTTCACGGAAAACGATAATGTTTTCACCTATAATCAAACCGTAATTGGTTCGTATGATCCTAATGATATAACCTGTATGGAAGGTGATGAGGTTTTAATAGATGATTCAGATGAATATTTGCATTATTTAATCCGTTTTCAAAATACAGGAACAGCATCAGCTATTAATGTGAAGGTAGAAAATATATTAGATAGTAAATTGGATTGGACAACGCTTCAAATTGAAACAATAAGTCACACTAATCGGGTTCAAATTAAAAATGAGAATGAACTAGCTTTTATTTTTAGTGGTATTAATTTACCAGATAGCACGTCAGATGAGCCAAACTCTCACGGATTTATTGCTTATAAAGTTAAGCCTAAAAATGATGTTTTAGAAGGTGATATTGTATTTAACACAGCAGATATTTATTTCGATTTTAATGAAGCTATAATAACCAATACAGCAACAACTGAATTTGTTGGAACACTATCCGTTGCAGAAAACAGTCTCTCTAAATTTTTAGCGTATCCAAACCCAACAACTGGGGTTCTAAAGATTCAATCGAATACTGCCATATCTAAACTAGAAATTTATAACAATTTAGGTCAGTCTGTTATGGTACAATTAAATACGAACGAAGTTGATATGACTAAACTGAAATCAGGTATTTATTTTATGAAGATTCAAGATGCGAATGGCAATCAAGAAACTATCAAAATTATAAAGCAATAACACACTTTAATTTAATAAAAAGCATGCCTACTTCGGCGTGCTTTTTTTTGCAATAAATACTCGGAAATTTAGGTGAAAACAAAAAGCTAAATACTACTTTTGCAAAATGGTTTTAAGCGACTACACAAAAGAATTTAAATACAACTGGCAACTGGCAGCTCCTGTCATGTTGGGCATGTTAGGACACACTTTTGTGGGATTTGTAGATAATATCATGGTAGGCCAATTAGGTACTGCTCAATTAGCTGCTGTGTCTTTAGGTAATAGTTTTATGTTTATTGCCATGTCTTTAGGAATTGGTTTTTCAACAGCTATTACGCCTTTAGTTGCGGAAGCCGATGCAGAAGGGAATTTTGCCAAAGGTAAATCAGCATTTAAGCATGGCTTGTTTTTATGTACATCTTTAGGGTTATTTCTATTTATACTGCTCTTATTTGCCAAACCGTTAATGTATTTAATGAAGCAGCCTTTGGAGGTTGTAGAATTAGCTATTCCGTATTTGGATTGGGTAGCCTTTTCGTTAGTGCCTTTAATTGTTTTTCAGGCATTTAAGCAATTTAGTGATGGTTTATCCATGACGCGTTATCCTATGTATGCTACAATTTTGGCCAATGTTGTAAATGTAGTTTTAAACTACGTCCTTATTTTTGGAAAGTTTGGCTTTCCGGAATATGGCATTGTTGGAGCAGCTTATGGTACATTAATCTCACGTGTGGTCATGGTTGTTTTCCTTTGGTGGATTCTTAAAGGACATAAAAAATCTAGAGATTATGTTACCAATATTAAAATATTTGTGTTGGATAAATTGGAGCTCAAAAAAGTGATCAATTTAGGTTCGCCTAGCGCTATGCAAATGTTTTTTGAGGTTGCCATTTTTACAGCTGCTATTTGGTTGAGTGGTTTGCTAGGGAAGAATGCACAAGCAGCCAATCAAATTGCTTTAAATTTATCCTCCATGACTTTTATGGTGGCAACGGGTTTAAGTGTTGCATCTATGATACGTGTTGGAAATCAAAAAGGATTGAAGAATTATTTTGAGCTACGCCGAATTGCCTTTTCTATTTTCTTATTAGGAATGATTTTGGCCGTAACTTTCGGATTGTTATTTTTTATCTTCCATCAGCAATTACCAAAATTGTATTTAGATAATTCGGATGTTTTAAATGCGGTTGATAATGCCGAAGTATTAAGTATAGCAGCCAATTTATTAATTGCGGCTGCCATTTTTCAAATTAGTGATAGTATTCAGGTGGTTATGCTTGGTGCTTTGCGTGGTTTACAGGATGTTAAAATACCAACCATAATTACCTTTATATCCTATTGGGTTGTTGGGTTTCCAATTAGTATTTACTTCGGAAGCGCAGAACGCTACGCTAGTTTTGGAATTTGGATGGGTTTATTAGCAGGATTAACAGTAGCAGCAATTTTATTATTTATCCGATTTAACTATCTTACCAAACGTTTAATTTTATCTAACAAGTAACAATCATATATGGAATTCCCAAAATTTTTATTAGGCGACAATACCGATTTCCCCGATGCTATTTTCGTTATTCATACCGATTTCCCTAGATTTATAATCAATTTAGAAAATGATGATGTAGAATGGTTGGAGGATTTTGATCAGCATGATCAAAAGGAATTGGAGATGGAAGCTGAAACGTTAATACAGCAAGCAAACGATTTTTATGATCGTGAAATTGAACGTTACGAAGATTAATTATGTTAGAACAATTAGTACAACTTGATACCGAACTTTTTCTTTATTTAAATAATTTAGGTACGACCTCTTGGGATGGATTTTGGATGTTTTATACCACCAAATTCTACTGGATTCCTTTTTATGCCGTTTTACTATTTTTAATATTCCGAACCCGAACACCTAAATTATTCTTAATTACCATTTTTGTTATATTCTTAATGGTTTTGTTTACTGATCAGATGACCAATGTATTTAAAAAAGTATTGGTTTTGCGTTTACGTCCGTGTCATGATCCTACTTTGGAAGGATTGGTTCGTTTGGTAAAGTCACATTGTGGAGGCCAATTTGGTTTCTTTTCTGGCCATGCTTCAAACTCTATGGCGGTTGCCGTATTTAGTGGCTTATTACTCCGTTTTAAGTACAAGTATTTTATATTTCTAATGCTTATCTGGTCGGCAGCTATGGGTTATAGCCGTATTTATATTGGCGTACACTTTCCATTAGATGTTATTTGTGGAATGGCATTTGGCGCTATGTCAGGCTTTATGTTTTACAAATTAGATCTCTATTTGCAAAAACGTTTTGGCGTGCGATAATTACTTTTTAGTTAGTATGTAGTAATTGGCAAGGAGTCTTTCTTTATACTGTCGTGATTCTTTAGAAACCGTATTTAAATCGTACGTATTTATTTTTTCAATAGTATATTTTTCCTGAAGTGTATTGGAGTCTTCCGGGCTTATTCCAATAGCCAATAGCCCAAAATTGGATTCTTCTGGAAAGGTAATAATACCAACATCATTTTTAATTGGCGGAATTTTTTCGCCATATTCCCAAATCATTTCAGGTGCAATATAATTGAATTGGTAGAGTTTTAAATCGCCAGAAATTTCGGAAGTAATCGGGTGGAAGTCTACGCTATTCAACGCTTCCTTTAATGGTAAAGCAAAAAGGAGTAAACTAGCATAAAGTCCTGTAGAGCAAGCTATAACCATGCGTATATTCTTTTGTTTTAAGAATTTTAAAATGAAAAATCCCATGACAAATACGACAACTGACGCTAATATAAAATAGAACCAATAACCTGATAAGTTATCTTTTAAAAATACAAAAGCCAAAACAGGAAAGGCAATTCCAACAAAACCAATCAGTCCAAAGTTAAAATAGACAGGAATGGTTTCTCGTTTAGCCTTAAGGTTTTTAAATTCACGGATTAGGTAGTCTATATAAAAACTGCAGTTAATAGCTAAGGGAATTAAAACAGGCATTAAATACCTTGATTTCTTTTCAGGAATAAGTGACAGTAATATAACGGCAAAAATAGTCCATAAAAAACTAAATTTATAAGCTTTACGGTTTCTAACGCGGGTTTTCAAGTATGGGTATAATAAACTAACAAATGCTGGAATAGTCCACAAACCACTTTGGGTAAAGAAACTCCAATAATAATAAAATGGGCGCACGTTATAGCTGCTCCAATTACCCGTTTCTTTTTCTGCAATTGCTAAAAATGTAGCTGGATCTTCTAATCGCACATACAAATACCACCAACCACCAACAGTAATAGCTAAAATTAATATAAGTAGAACTGGTATAAATTTCGATTTAAAACGTTTGTATTTAAATGTAAACCCATAAGCCAATAAAAACGGTAATAATAAGGCGTAAAAACTAACAGGTCCTTTACTTAATATGGAGAAACCAAAAAATACACTTGCCAAAAACGCTGATTTCCATTGTGTTTTTTCCGCTTCAAAAAAGCAAAATAAATAGTAAATAGCAACACACATAAAGCCATGCGTAAAAATATCCCAAGGTGCTTCAATCATAATGCCAATAACATAAAATGATGTGGTAACGATAATTGCAGATAAAATTCCGAAAGACTGACTTTGAGTGATTTTTTTAGATAATTTAAGAACAAAAACGGCAATTATCATAATAAATAGAACCGCAGGCAAACGCATAGCAAAAACACTTTTCACGCCAAAAATGGCAGCAGAAATAGCGGTAAGCCATGTTGGTAAAGGTGGTTTTTCATAACGAGCTTCACCATTCATGGTTGTGAGTAGCCAGTTATTATCGGTTAAAATTTCACGAGCCGTAATAAAATTTCGTGCTTCCATAATAGTCACGTCCATAACACCTAAGTTTGGAAGCAGTACAAGAGCAATTCCAAAACAAATAAATAAAACGGGATATTTTTTAAGAAGGGGAAGCATATTTTCGGATTAAAATTAAATTCCTAATATAGATAATAGCACCCAGAATATGACCTGTAAATAACACAGGGTCTCTTCTGAAGATAGCATAAGTTAAAATAAGTATGGATCCAATTAAACTCAATAACCAAAAACCAAAAGGTAAAGTTGATTCTTTATGTTTTTCCGAATAGAGCCATTGATAAACAAAACGCAAGGTAAACACGACTTGTGAAACGATTCCTAACGTCAGTAACCATGCGGGAATAGCTTCATTTTCAAAGAGTTTAACCACGTCTATTGTGTTGTTGTTAAAATAGAAAATGGCAATAAAGGTTGGCATCAATAATAAAAACCATTGCATGAATTTTGGATACTTCTGCCATTGGTTTTGTAATTGTAAATTCCGAATATATATAAAATAAGTTAAGCCTTGACCAAGCATAATGGCAAAATCATCACGTAAATACCCATATATAAATAGTAAAAAAGAAGCAAATAAACTTAAGGTCCAAAAAATGGTAGGCGTAATAACGCGCTTTTGTTTTTCAGAATATAGCCATTGAAGAATAAGTCGAGATGAGAACAATATTTGCGCTAAAAATCCAATGCTATATATGAGCCAATTACTCATTAATTGTGTTTCTCAACCGTATAATTAATATACTTTTTCTTCATCCAGAGATACGCAAAACAATCCATTAGCGGTCCAATTAAGCGATTCCAAACGCCAAACTTGGCTTCTCCCGCAACTCTTGGAAAATGTTTAACAGGTACTTGTATGATTTTTCCGTTTTGCAATAAAATCATGGCCGGTAAAAAGCGATGTAAACCTTTAAACATGGGGATACGCTTGGCATAATCTGTTTTTATTACTTTAAGCGGACAACCTGTGTCGTCCATACCATCTTTAGTAAACGCACGACGAATACCATTAGCTATCGTAGAAGACATGTTTTTTACAAAACTATCTTTGCGGTTTGCACGAACACCAGTTACCAACTCATAATCATTAATGTGCTCTAAAAGTACATTGAAATCCTTTGGATCGGTTTGTAAATCAGAATCAATATAACCTACCAATTCGGTATCTGCATAATCAAAACCAGCTTTAATGGCAGCACTTAAGCCACGATTTTCCTTGAAACTTACATATTGAAATTCAGGATGTCTTTTAGCAATAGCCTCAATATGTTGTTGACTGCTGTCTTTGGAGCCATCATTCACAAAAAGAATTTTTGTTTTTCTGCTGGCTATCGTAATATATTCTAATAATTCCTTTTCAACTCGTGGTAAATTATCTTCTTCATTATAAACAGGAACTATAATTGTAAACTGGTAATCCATAAAATTAAAGTTGTACTACAAATGTATTCTTTTTTATAGAATTCTAATCTTACAGAAAAAAAATGTTTCTTTGTAATAGAAATTAGATTTATGAAGATACTAGTTACTGGTGCAGTGGGATTTATAGGCTCGCATACAGCTGAACGTTTAAAAGAAATGGGACATGATGTAATAGGTGTGGATAATTTTTCACCGTATTACAGCGAATCTTTAAAGAGATTAAACGAAAAAGCTCTAAATAACAAAGGTATTCGTGTTTTGAAATTGGATTTGCGTTCAGATGATTTGAGCGAGAACTTACCAAAAGATATCGATTTTATTTTTCATTTTGCGGCACAACCAGGCATTTCTACCACATCAACTTTTGAAGACTATTTTACCAATAATATTATTGCTACAAAAAACTTAATAGACTATGCGTTACAATTAGAGGATCTAAAGTTATTTGTGAATATAGGCACATCGTCAATTTACGGGCTAGAAGCGACGTTTCCTGAAGATGTGGCACCCAAACCAGCCTCTCATTATGGGGTAACTAAATTAACTGCCGAGCAATTGGTGCTTCAAAAATCGCGTGAAAAACAATTGAAGTCTTGTTCATTGCGTTTATATTCTGTTTTTGGACCTCGAGAACGTCCTGAAAAAATGTATACCAAATTGATTGCCTGCGGATTTAATAAAGAAGCCTTTCCGTTATACGAAGGCAGTTCTACACATTTACGCAGTTTTACCTATGTGGATGATATTGTAGATGGTGTTGTTAGCGTTATGGACGCTATTGATGTTGTTGATGGTGAAATTATAAATCTTGGAACTGAAGTAGAACATACCACTCAAGAAGGTATTGATGCGGTTGCTCAAGTTATGGATATGAATATTACTATTAATCATGTGTCTGCTAGAGCTGGAGATCAATTACGAACCAAGGCCATTATTGATAAAGCGAGACAGTTACTAAATTATAACCCGCAAACTACATTATTAGAAGGTGTGGATAAGCAAGTAGCTTGGTATAAAGCCAATTTTCTATAATTCCGGTTTTAACTGCAATAAATAATCAGCAGCAGCAAAAGGTGTTTTTTTCTGTGCCTCAATTAATGCTATTTGTACTTTCAATGCTTTTTTAATGACATCATTATTAAAGAAGTCCGCATGCAGTTGGTCTTTAATAGTTTCAATCAACCAGAACTTATTTTGCTCATGGCGTCGCTGCTCAAAGTATCCATTGCTTTGCGTTTGCGTCACATATTTATCTATAGTTTCCCAAACGGTATCTATTCCTTCATCATGCAAGGCGCTACATAATAACACTTTCGGTTGCCATTCAGAATCTTTTGCTGGATATAAATGTAAGGCACGATTAAATTCCACTTTGGCAATTTTAGCGGCTTTCATGTTTTCGCCATCGGCTTTATTGATGGCAATAGAATCGGCCATTTCAATAATACCACGTTTAATGCCTTGCAACTCATCGCCAGCACCTGCTAATTTAAGTAATAAGAAAAAATCTACCATACTATGAACCGCTGTTTCACTCTGGCCAACACCAACCGTTTCAATTAAAATGGTGTCAAAACCAGCAGCTTCACATAAAATAATAGTTTCCCGAGTTTTGCGAGCAACACCACCTAAAGATTCACCTGAAGGCGACGGTCTGATGTAGACATTCGTATCCTTTACTAAATCTTCCATTCGGGTTTTATCACCTAGAATGCTGCCTTTCGTAATGGAACTACTCGGATCAATAGCTAAAACGGCAATTTTTTTTCCTGCTTTGGATAAATATTTCCCAAAGGATTCAATAAATGTGCTTTTTCCAACACCAGGAACACCTGTGATGCCAATTCTAACCGATTTATTAGCATGCGGTAAACAGCCCTTTATAATAGCATGAGCTTGTTCAGAATGCGCTTTATTCGTGCTTTCAATTAAGGTAATCGCCCGACTTAAAGCCGTTATATCACCTTCTAAAATACGTTCAATAAGTTGTAGAGTCGTTGGTTTTTCCTGTCTACGATTTCTTATAGCATCAATAATAGCTTGGTTGATGGTTTCGGGTTGCGAAACACCAGTTTGTTCTTGTAATGCCTTTTTATGTGACGTTTTTTTAGTCAAAAGTTTCTATTGGTACGGCTATTTTGGTTTCATCCCAAACCATGGTTAATGATAATTTGTCTAACGCATTGTCAAACCCTATTGTAAATTGTTCAACGGTAATACCTGTGCCTTCTACTGGAACTGATATGGTAATGACATCAAATTCGGGCTCACGCATCGGTTTCATTTCTGTGTCAACTCCCCAGGAATATTGCTTGGAGTTAAACATAACTTGCCATGTGGAATCGTTTGGAACGGTCCATAAGGTATATTTTCCCGCAGGAAGCGAATCGTTGTTTATTTTTAAGGCTTTATTCGTTTTAAAGGTTGTTGCTTCGTTGGCACCTGTTCGCCAAACTTGCTTATAGGGAACCAAACCGCCAAAAACTTCTCGACCGCGTTTAGATGGTCTATTATAAACAATATCTAACTGTAAATCGTTTTTAGAAAAAGATACAGTATCGATTGGGCTTTTTCGTGGTGCAAGTAAACTGCCATCCACAAAAAAGGAATATAAAAACAAACTGATGGCAATTAGAAATAAGCATCCCAAAAACCATTTAAAAAATCTATTCATAAGGTATTTTTATTAACGATATAAAGATACTTCAAATGTTATTTTTAATAAAGGGCTATCACATTTTTTTAAGAGTTATTTTTAATCTTGAAAAAAAAAGATGCTGTTTTTTGCAACACATCACTTTTTTCATCGTCATTAAGATGAACTAAACCATTAAAACCAAAAAGTAAAGCATGTTTCAACTTGAAATTATTGAAAAATGCAAAGCAAACAACCGTCAAGCACAAATGCAGTTATACAACCAGTACTGCCAAGGAATGTATATTGTTGCAAGACGATTTGTAAAGCATGATGCCGAAGCTGAAGATATTGTTCAGGATGCGTTTATTAAAGCGTTTTCTAAACTGGATCAGTATCAAGCAGAATTTACCTTTGGTGCCTGGTTAAAACGCATTGTTATTAATACAAGTATTGACATGTTAAAAGCACAAAAACACCAATTGGTGGAACTTGAAACGGTGCATTTAAATGTTGTGGACTCGGGTAATGACAATTGGTTAGTAGAAGATACTGTGGAAGTTGTGGATATTAAAGAAGCTATTTCAAGTTTAGCCGATAAATATCGATTGGTTCTCACACTCTATTTATTGGAAGGTTATGATCATCAGGAAATTTCAGACATATTAAACATTACCGAAGTTTCTTCTAGAACACAACTTTACAGAGGTAAAGTACAATTACAAGAATTATTAAAACAGAAAAACAATGGCACGGGATATTAGAGATTTACTCAAACAGGACGATGCGGAAACAAAAGCTGTAATGCCTTCAGGACATGAAGCTCGTTTTCAGCAGAAATTGAATAAAGCCTTACCACAAAAGAAAAAACATAGCTTTCTATGGATGCAAATTGCAGCAAGTGTTGTGATTGTTTTTGGATTGGGTTTTGGTGTTTATTCTTTTTTCAATCAGCCTATTAAAACGAACCACGTTGTTGAAGTTGCTCCGGAAAAATCACCTTTAAAAACATTAGGCGATATTTCTCCAGACTTTAAAAAGGTAGAGGATTATTATTTGGCAAATATTAATTTGGAGTTGTCCAAAGTGACCTTAACTTCAGAAAATAAAGAACTCATTGATGGCTATATATTGCGTTTAGATGCTTTAAATGCGGAGTATAAGCGATTGTCCATTGAGTTAACCGAACAAGGTCCAAATGAATTAACGGTAAGCGCATTGATTACAAACTTGAAATTTAGATTAAATCTCATGTATCGCCTTAAAGACCAATTACACAGTTTAAAAAACTCTGAATCACATCAGAAAAAAAATAACGTATAAAAACATTAGAATTATGAAAAACATAAAATTTTTGCTTCTCTGCTTACTTTTTGCAGGTGGTATGAATGCACAACAGCGCGTAGATAAAATATCACAATCAATGCAAGTCAATGATGATGTAACCCTAGATATACATGCGAGTTATACCAACATAATTATCGATACTTGGAATAAAGATATTATTGAAGTGGAAGCTTATATTGAAAGTGACGCTTTATCAAAAGAAGAACTGAAAAAACATGTTGATGGTTGGAAGGTTCAGGTTGAAGGTTCCAAAGATTATATAACTATAAAATCTAATTCGGAAGGTGAGAGTTGGTCTGAAAGTATGAGTCTTTTTGATGTTCAATCATTAGACGCCTTACAGAATTTGGAAATTGAATTAGCAGACATCCCGATTATGCCATTAGTTGATGGCTTAATGGCATCGCTTGACATGGCGAATATGCCAAAAATGCCTAATATGCCTAAACTACCTGATTTGCCAGAAGGTATGAACACTACCAATTTTGATTTTGAACGTTACAAATATGAAGGCGAAGCATATATGGATAAGTGGAGCCGCGAATACAGTGCCAAATATGGCGATGCATATGCTAGAAAAATGGAAGCTTGGGCAAAAAAAGTAGACACGGACGCTTTTGAAAAATATGAAAGGGAAATGGAAGCTTGGGGCGAAAAATTTGGTACCCAGTTTGGCGATACATTTGGCAAAGACATGGAAGCTTGGGGCGAAGCCTTTGGAGAGAAATTTGGAAAAAGCATGGAAGCTTGGGGCGAACAGTTTGGTAAGGAAATGGAAACTTGGGGTGAGCAGTTTGGAAAAGAAATGGAAGAACGTGCGAAGCTCATGGAAAAAGAACATGAAAAACATGAAGATATACGACAAAAGCAAGATGCTAAATATCGAGCCATGATTGATTCAGACATGGGGAAAAATATGAAAGTTAAAAAAACACTTAAAATAAAAATTCCCAAGGACGCCAAATTAAAATTGAATGTCAGACATGGTGAAATGAAATTTACCTCTGTTATTCATAATCTCAAGGCCGATTTAAATCACACTAAATTTTTAGCAACACGCATTGATGGCGAACAAACCGCCATCAATGCATCTTATTCATCCCTTTTAATAAAGGATTGGAAGATGGGTAATTTAGAATTGAACTTTGTGGAAGCCGCAACCATTCAAAATGTAAATGGGCTTGTATTAAATTCTAATTCGTCCAATATTCATATTGATAAACTGTCAGGTAATGCTATTCTTAATGGTAGCTTTGGAGACCTAGCCATTAGTGAAATAACAGATGACTTTAATACTATTAATATTACATTAGATAATAGTAATGCTAATTTAAAACTGCCTCAAGCAGAATATAAATTGCAGTATCACGGTAAATATTCGCAATTCAAGCATCCTAAAAACACCAAAGGTCAAGCCGTTTCTTCTTTTAATTCTGGTAGTATTTCCAATAACAAAACTATTGTTGTTAATGCAAAATATAGTCACGTAGTTATGGATTAGTTTCCTATTTTTGAGTTTTAAATGATATGAACTCAACTACCTTTTCTTCTTTTCTAAATGGCATTAGTTCTATGCCTCTTTTTGTTTTAGATAATAAAATTCTCTTGTCAAAATATGTATCCATAGATTTATCGGAGCAGAATTTATCACTACACACTTTTGATGTGTCCTCCTCCCAAGCTTGGATTAAATTTATAGACGAATATTGTCATCAAAAACAGGCGCAAGTCGCTTATGGCGGTTATAATGAAAAACGAAACATTTACAAACGTAGTGCCTATTTCAACCAGCAAAATGCCGATACCGAACGTAATATTCATTTAGGATTAGATTTATGGATCGCTGCAGGAACAGCTGTTTTTTCGCCACTTGAAGGTGTTATACACAGTTTGGCAAATAATGCTAATTATGGTGATTATGGTCCGACACTGATTTTGGAACATCAGATTAATGATGTTGTTTTTTGTACGTTATATGGTCATTTAAGTTTGGATTCTTTAACCGACAAAAAAGTAGGAGATTCAGTTAAACGCGGCGAACAAATAGCAACCCTTGGTACCGCTGAAGTAAATGGTGATTATGCGCCACATTTACATTTTCAAATAATTCATGATTTAGAAGGATTTGAAGGCGATTATCCTGGAGTTTGCAGCAAAAAAAATCTGGACCATTTTTTACAAAATTGCCCAGATCCTAATCTGCTATTAAAACTAAATTAGTTAGTTAATAATCAGTTTTTTTATTGTTTGGCCTAAATCTGTTTGCACTTTAAGGATGTAGGTTCCTGATTGAAAGTTGTTCACATTAATTTCGGAATTCGTCGTTTTAAGTACCCGACTTCCTAATAAGGTAAATATTTCAATATTATTAATCGCATTTGCCGTTTTGATATATAAAATATCAGACACGGGGTTTGGATATATGTTTATCGTGTCCTTCAAATTAACGGCATCTAAATCTAGAGTTTGAAAGCTGATAGAATTGGCTAAAGGATTATTTTGGGAATATAGATTTTGAGCATAAATATTGATATAATTTTCTATAAAGATGGTATCAAAGACAGGATCACCATTTTCAACAAAACGAATCTCACCACTTGATGGGTTTGGATTGGCAATGACATCAAATAATACCAGTTCAAAAGGGCCTGCACCATTTAGCATGACTGTAAACTGACCAGCTTCATCGCGACCTAAAAAATACGCATCACCAAATACGCCCGGTCCCATAGAAATAGACACCCATTCGGATGCTGGAAGATTGGAGTTGCCTGTTACAAAATTCCCGATTGTTAAACCTGTCGGGACATAAAATCCTGCGCCCATATCGTCGGTACTGTCGTTAGTTACTGGTTCACTAGGTGTGGCCAGTAAGGCCATTTGGTAATTACCCGTATTAGGGTTAACGCCAACAAATGACAGACTAAATTCATAGGTTGCTTGGGCATGTATAGCAATACTTATTACCAACAGTAATGCAGTTATATATAATTTTTTCATGACGTTTTGTATTTAATTAATTTGGCATTTGTTCTGAAATTGGATAATAATTTGATGCTGGATTATTAATATGATTTGTAATAATATTTTTTAATAGACCTTTATCATTCCCGGGTCCTGAGTAGCGTACAATACCATCTAAGTTAATATCACCTGTGTTGTATGCTGTATACGGGTAGTAGTTGCTATTGGTCGTGTTGCCAGCGGCATTTGAAACAATTGTTTTTAAACTAGCCGAATCATTGCTAGGTCCTAAATAGCGGGTTTGATTATTGCCATTTATATCGCCTCCATACATGCCTAAAATACCTGTAGGCATTCCGAAACTTGTTTGAGCTTCTAATCCAAAAGTAGTTGTGCTACCATCGGTAAAATTGACGACAGACGATACATTGGAGAGCGTTATTGCGGTTGCGCTCATAATACCTAAATGATTCCTATGGTTTAGAACAACCAAATAATCACCGGATACTTGTTCGAAATTTATTGGCGAAATACCATCAATATCTACAATATCTCCATCACGTTGTACGAGTCCGGATTTGGCATCAACAATTAAGGTGTTTGTATTAGCATCTCGTATTTCAATCCACATCCAATCAACAATAGCATTATTACCTGTTATTAAAAATACGGAAGGATCACAAACTAATCCATCAGCATACGGACTCGTTGTTGGAATGAGATTAGCGATTCTTAAATCGTCACGCATGAGGGTTTCTTCTCCAAAATTAGGACTCAATGCAGCTCCTTGTAAATAGGCTTTTGCTGAAACTAGAATAGGTTCTAAAATTGATATTGTTTGGTCGCAACTTAGTGATACATTGTTAGAGGCATCTGTTGCTGTCCACGTAATAACGGTATCTCCTAAAGGATACGGATCCGTTAGTAACAGCGCATCAGACCGAACACCAGCGTAGGTTGTGGTGCTACTGCAATTATCAGTTGCTGTTGGTTCTGTAAGCAATACGGTAGCTTCGGTTATGCCACTTGCTAGAATTTCTACTATATTATCTGGGCATATAATAATTGGCGCTTCTGTATCATCTAAAATAGTCCAAGTAAAACTTTGCTCAACATCCAAACTACCCGGTTTACTTAAGGTAACCGTTACATTATAAACACCATCACTATTGGGTCCACCAGAAACAGCCGTTTCATTAATGACACCAAAAATTAAACCGTTAGTGGGTTCAATGTCCGTTCCTGCCGGTTGTCCAGATATGGAATATGTTAAGTTATCTAATGGATTTCCACCAGAACCTTCGGCTTGAAAATCAGATATTTCTAGTTCGCAACTGGTTCTATCTGCAATTGGTTGTAATTCTAATTCAGGATAGGCAATACCTAAAATTTCTATTCCATTAATTAAGGGATTTTCTATGTTTTCGAAAAAGCGAATTTCTAAAACACCATCGGTAACCGTTATATTATTTTGAACAAGTCCAGCTTGGCGATGACCAAATTCCGCAGAAATATCAAAATCATCTAATAGGCGTTCATCTTCAATGTTCACACTAAAAACACGTTCGCCAGGATCTGAAGTGCCATTATATAAATTAGCAAAATACAGGTTTATTATATAATCTCCATTTGGTACTGCAATAGAAAAAATCATAGGATAGGCAGGATCGCTAATACTTCGTTGAATATGCATGACATCATAATAGGTACTAGCGTCTATATAACTTGGAATGGATGCATGGCGATCTTCATAAAACACTTCTGTTGAAGAATAAGGGGAGCCAGAAGAAACCGTATACGAATCTCCAGTTGAAGTTGTGTTATCCTCCCAATCTGGACCGCCATCTGATGCTAAAACAAGAGGGCCTCCAGCATTAATACGAACCATAGGTGTGTAAATATCTGTCAATTCTCCCGCTAAAGACATAGAAACTCCCGCGTTAACACCTGAATGAATCACTTCCATATTGGCGGATTTAAGCCCAACTATATTATCGGAAATAAAATCGATTGGAATTTTTACTGAAGAACCAGGATTGATATTAAAAGGTAAGATTACATCCGATGTAAATGAAGCTGCGTCGGTTCCAACAAAATTTAGAGCCGTTACGCTAATCACGTCATCGGTAGGTCCACCTTCATTATTTAATACAATGTATTTACTGCGTTGGGAATTGTTTACGGGTGTTAGTCCAAAATCTAAATTCGTTGGGTTTATAGACACGACACCATTTTGATTTTCATAGGCTTCTATAAAATCCCAAGTTGCTGTAAAGGGGTTAGGTGTTGTAGCCGATCTGGAAGTGGAAATAATACCAATTGCCATTCCTTTAGCATCCAAAGGATCTAAAAAATCACTTGGTAATAAAATGGTTGGCCCTAATAAACTTAAAGTTCCCCCATTATCGGTGGAGTAGAAGGGCTGTGCTAATCCTGTTGCAGGATCTACAGAAATATATAAATCTACTGATCCTGAATTGATAATATCTGGTATATCATAAATCGTATTTAAGGTAACAACACCATTGGATTCTATCAGGAGTTGTAAACCATGAAACGCATCATTATTTAGCGTTCCATTCATGAACACGAATTTCAGGTAGTTATCTTGATCACCTGTTCCTATTTGCATGCCATAAGATTGAAAGTCAACAGGATCATTCTGACTCCCATTAGAGCCAAAATAAGGCGACTCTACTTTGGAATGAACCGTAAACGGATTGGAATTACTATCCACATTTATTCCAAACTGAAAGCCGTAATCTTGATTATTTAAACCTTCAAATGCATCACCTCCAGAAACCGCATCAACCGTTGCTTTTCCGGCAGCACCACCAAAGGACATTTCTTGTTCATTAAATTGATCTAGATAATCTGTAGCACCAGAAGGGTCTAACATGAGACCTGTAAAACCTAGGCCAAATAAACCTGTTCCTGGATCGTTATTCCAAAACGGATAATCTATAGGTAGGTTGGTGGTGGTTCCATTATTGGCGTCTAATGCAAAAGCATCATTGACATCTAAAATACCGTCATTATCATCATCTGGATCATTTAAATCAGAAATATTATCGTTGTCATTATCTTTCGGCTTACTACTTTGAGAACAAATATTGGTGCCATTATCAATTTCATCTTGATTGGTATAACCATCACCATCATTATCCGCCAATGGATCATACCCTATATCACCAGGTTGTAGGCAAATTAAATCAGACGGTTCAAAAACGGTTACACTGTTCGCGCCATAAGTTACAGCCCAAACCGTACCGGGGAAAATGGAATTATCACCTAAAGCAATAACATCTAAAGGAATACTTCCAAAACCATTAAAAGGCACTTCTTGTTCCAAAACCATATCACCAGCAGCATTTAATATATACCGATTGATATCACCATTAAAGGAGGCTGTTAAAATATTTCCTTGCATAACACCACCAAAATTGGTAGCCGTATATTCTACAATACCATTTGTGGAAGCCGCTTTAACATCTAAAATATTATTTTTAGGGCTGCTAACTGGTTCATCAATAAGGTATTCACCTTGCTCTGGTTTGTCCGGGAAATTAGCAATTGAAAATGATGAGTTAAAATAGCCTTCTGAACCCACTAATAAATCGCCAACCAAATAGGTGTTGGTTGCTACCCACGAGCCACTTATTTTTTCATAAGCAATCACATTAGCACGGGAAGGAAATGCGCGAATAGGATTTGGATGTCCACCGTAATATGTACCATTTGCATCGTTTATCGTTCCAATAAAATGTAATGGATCTTCAGAAAATTCACTACCGCTCTCATTCATTTCGTTTGTTATATAATGAATGTTGGGATCATAGGTAATCGTGCTTTCATCACCTAAATAGGTGTCTGTAGCTATATCGTAAATCCTTGGAACGCCTCCCCAAAGGGCATTTGGACCATTGTCTGACGTGTAAATTCTGTTGTTTTCTGTGACTAGAATATCGTATGCATTTCTAAATCCCGGTGAAAATATTTGAACCGGACCTCCTACTTCTGGGAAGGCTTGATTTAAACTATTGTTACCACCAAATGGATCGCCTAAATCAATAAAAGCATCATGCATTGGATGTCCAACTGGATATGGGAAATCCGGGTGTGTGTTGTCTATATCTATTCGTGTTGGATCGTTTAAGGTTGGTAAATCATATACATATTCGGTATTGGTTCGTGGGTCCGTATAAACCATCATGCCTTCCAATTGTGTCAGATTTACGATAAGGATTGAAGCTGATAAGAAAAATTCTGGAGTTCCTGCAAAATTATTACTTGGTGCACCTTTATTGGTCTGACCACCTTGAGCGACTAACAGGAAGGTTTCGCCATCTTTTTCAAACATGTCTAAACCATTAATAGCGTGATTTTCTTCACAACGTGGTAAACCTCTTACTAAATCGGTTTTTTCCCAAACACCATTAATTTTCTCAAGCTTGGAAATCATACTGGAATTGGTATCTAGATTACTATCATTTCCACCCGAACCACCACCTAGCAAATAATCTGATGAGGTTACATATAGGATTGGATTTAGAGCTGTGCCAGCAGTAAGAATACCCGTTACTAGTCGCTGTTGACTTGGATTAAAAACGCCTAAATCGTTATGATTTGGGATGCCTGTTCGGATTTTAGTAATTTCTTCGCTAGCAATAACGGTATATTGACCATTTCCGGCGCTGGCGTTATCGCGCTCAACTGTATAGGCCCAAATAAGTCCGTTTTGTTGCGAGACATATAAGCGGTCATCAGGACCAAAATCTAATGAGGTTGGGTTTAAAACACCTTCATTGATTAAGCCAGTGGAACCAAAACTAATAGTTTGAGAATAGCCATTAAAACAGCATAAAGTTATGCTGATTACGATTGTTAATGTAACAAATCGTATTGCTTTTTTTAAATAAATCAGAGACATCATAATGTTTTTTTCGTTTGCGTGCTATTAATCGAAAAAAATTAATCAGGAGATACCTCTGTAAAAATAGTTATAAGGCTTTACTTTTTAAGTATAAACGATTAGTTTTCGTTGAACCTGTTTAAATCCTCGTTATAAGTACCTGAAACAAAAAAATCCGAAGGGTTTCTTCGGATTTTTCTTATAAATATGCTGTAATCAGTTCTTAATCATTCACTAATACCCAATCACCTTTGGCTATAAGTGGTTCAGCTTGTTTGAATTTCACTGTTTTATTTTCACCGCTCATCACGTGTTTGATAGTAACCTTGTCATTACGACCAATTTTTGGACTATCGCGAACAATTGTTTCTACCACTTCAGGTTGACGTTGTGTGTTTCCTGCAGATCGATTTTGAGCAGAACGTTCATCTAAATTCTGAATTTCTTCTTTTTGGGTTTGAAGATTTTCTTTTTTATTAGATTGACGCGCTTCTTGAATAGCATCGGTTGTTTCTTGTGGTAATTCCCCTTTAAATAAAAATGAAATTACATCTTTATTTACTTTATCAATCATGTCTTTGAATAACTCAAATGCTTCAAATTTATAAATTAATAAGGGATCTTTTTGCTCATGAACCGCTAATTGAACGGATTGTTTTAACTCATCCATTTTACGTAAATGCGTTTTCCAAGAGTCGTCAACAATGGCTAATGTGATGTTTTTCTCAAAGTCATTAATCAATTGTTTACCATTGGTTTCATAGGCTTTTTCAAGGTCTGTTACCACCTGAATACTTTTTACGCCATCGGTAAATGGTACTACAATACGCTTAAATTTATCACGTTGCGTTTCGTATACATTTTTAATAACCGGAAATGCTAATTCGGCATTACGTTCCATTTTAGAACGGTAATGTTCAAAAGCCGCTTTATAAATTTTACCCGCTAAATCTTGGACGCTTAATTTTCCAAATTCTGCTTCCGTAACAGGCGAACTCATGGAGAAGTACCTAATCAGTTCAAACTCCAGATTCTTATAGTCGTTAGCAGTTTTATTCGTTTCTGCAATACCTTCAGAGGTATCATAAATCATGTTTGCTAAATCCACGCGTAAACGCTCACCATGTAAGGCGTGGTGACGACGTTTGTAAACTACTTCACGTTGAGAGTTCATCACATCATCATATTCTAATAAACGCTTACGAACACCAAAGTTATTTTCCTCTACTTTTTTCTGTGCACGCTCAATAGATTTTGAAATCATAGAATGCTGAATCACTTCACCTTCTTCTAACCCCATTCTATCCATCATTTTGGCAATACGTTCACTACCAAAAAGACGCATTAAATTATCTTCTAATGACACATAAAATTGTGAGCTTCCTGGATCTCCTTGACGACCAGCACGACCACGTAACTGACGGTCCACACGACGTGAATCGTGACGTTCCGTACCTACAATAGCTAAACCACCTGCTTGTTTAACCGCTTCAGACAATTTAATATCCGTACCACGACCAGCCATGTTGGTTGCAATTGTTACTTGACCTGGTTGACCAGCTTCCGCAACAATATCGGCTTCTTTTTTATGAAGTTTCGCGTTTAATACATTATGAGGTACTTTTCTAATAGAAAGCATTTTTCCTAATAACTCACTAATCTCTACATTGGTTGTACCAATTAGAATTGGACGACCAGCTTCCGAAAGTTTTGTTACTTCATCAATAACCGCGTTGTATTTTTCACGCTTGGTTTTATACACTAAATCTTGGCGATCATCACGTGCAATTGGTCTATTGGTTGGAATTTCAACCACATCTAATTTATATATTTCCCAGAATTCACCTGCTTCCGTAACAGCGGTACCTGTCATACCTGATAACTTGCGGTACATTCTGAAATAATTTTGAAGTGTTACTGTTGCAAATGTTTGGGTAGCATCTTCAATTTTTACATTTTCTTTTGCTTCAATCGCTTGGTGTAAACCGTCAGAGTAACGACGCCCATCCATAATACGACCGGTTTGCTCATCCACAATCATCACTTTGTTTTCCATTACTACATATTGGTTGTCTTTTTCAAACAAGGCATATGCTTTTAGCAATTGGTTTAAGGTGTGAATACGTTCTGATTTAATACCGTAATCTCTGAATAAATCTTCCTTTAAATTGGCTTCGTCTTCCGATGATAAATTTTGATTTTCAATTTTAGAAATTTCAATTCCTATTTCTGGCATGACGAAGAAATTCGGATCATCTTCACCCGATAGGAATTCAATTCCCTTATCGGTTAATTCAATCTGATTATTTTTTTCTTCAATAACGTAGTACAATTCCGCGTCAATTTTTGGCATTTCGCGGTTATTGTCTTGCATGTAATGGTTTTCCGTTTTTTGAAGTAATTGTTTAATTCCGTCTTCACTTAAAAACTTAATTAATGCTTTATTTTTTGGAATACCTCTGTGTGCTCGTAGTAATTGGAAACCACCTTCTTTGGTGTCACCTTCTGCGATTAGTTTCTTTGCTTCCGCTAAAACACCTGTTAGGTATTTACGCTGTACGGAAACAATACTGTCTACTTTGGGTTTTAATTCTGTAAATTCATGACGATCACCTTGAGGAATAGGTCCTGAAATAATCAATGGTGTTCTAGCATCATCAATTAACACTGAATCGACCTCATCTACAATAGCATAATGGTGTGGGCGTTGCACTAAATCGTCAGGTGCATGCGCCATATTATCCCGTAAATAATCGAAACCAAATTCGTTATTTGTTCCGTAGGTAATATCTGCTAAATAGGCTTTTTTACGAGCCGCAGAATTCGGTTGGTGGTAATCAATACAATCCACACGCATCCCGTGGAATTCAAATATTGGTGCCATCCACGCGCTATCACGTTTGGCTAAGTAATCATTCACCGTTACTAAATGAACTCCTCTACCAGCAAGTGCATTTAAATACACCGGCAATGTAGCTACTAATGTTTTACCTTCACCTGTATGCATTTCGGCAATTTTACCTTGGTGCATGGCAATACCACCAATTAACTGGACATCATAATGAATCATGTCCCAAGTAATTGGTTTTCCTGCAGCATCCCAAGAATTTGCCCATACGGCTTGATTATCTTCAAGGGTTACATAATCCTTTTCACCTGAAATTTCACGGTCGAAAGTGTTTGCTGTAACAGGAATTGCTGTATTATGAACAAAACGCTTCGCTGTTTCTTTAACCACAGCAAAGGCTTCGGGAAGGATGTCATTTAATACATCTTCCGTAACCGCATAAATGGTATCCTTAATTTTGTCAATTTCTAAATAGATATCTTCACGTTGGTCAATATCTTCAGTTTCGTTGGCTTTTTTAAGAAGGTCTTCAATTTCTGTATTAAGCGGCTTTCTAGCTTCGGCTATTTTCTCTTTAAAATAGGCTGTTTTAGCGCGTAAATCATCGTGAGATAATTGCTCTAGAGCAGCTTCGTATGTTTTAATTTTTTCAACTAGAGGCATGAGGGCTTTGACGTCTTGTTTCGACTTATCGCCAACAAATACCTTAAGGACTGAATCTAAAAAACTCATTTGTTAGGTGTTTAGGTTGTATTAGTACTGCATACTAATATTAAATATGTGTTTGCTTTTTTGAATTACAAAAAAACGTTTTTTTGTTCGGTTATTTACGTATTAAAACATAAAAAAAGCCTCTAGGCGAGACTTTTTAAATTTTAATAGTATTAATATTCATCCTCATTCCAGAGGTAATCTTCGTCTGTTGGATAATCCGGCCAGATTTCTTGAATAGACTCATAGGAGTCACCTTCATCTTCAATAGATTGTAAGTTTTCAACAACTTCTAATGGCGCTCCTGTTCTAATTGAATAGTCAATAAGTTCGTCTTTCGTCGCTGGCCAAGGCGCATCACTTAAATAGGATGCTAATTCTAATGTCCAATACATTTGTAATGTGTTTTAATTTTTGCAAAAATAAATTTTTAGTTTAAATACACAAGAAAAAAATCAATTAATTACACTTTATTTATAAGAACGTGCCTTTAATGGTTTATTTTAAACCACTTACAGGTTTATGCTGTGCTATTTTGACGTGTTTACTGTTTTTCAGGAATCCACTTCACTTCATTTGCGTTTAAGTCAAAGGACAACTTTCGTGCCAACACAAAAAGATAGTCAGATAAACGGTTTAAATAGGTCATTGCCAAGGGGTCAATCGGGTCGAAATCGTTTAAAGCAGACGCTAAACGTTCCGCACGACGGCATACACAGCGTGCTATGTGACAGAATGACACGGTTTGATGCCCGCCCGGCAATACAAAATGTGTCATAGGTGGCAAGGCTGTATTCATGCTGTCAATTTCTTGTTCGAGGCGTTCAATATTTTCTTCGGAAATTTTAGGAATATTTAAACGCTCCTTTCCATTTTTTAATATGGCTTTTTCGGGGTCGGTAGCTAAAATAGCGCCTACCGTGAATAAGCGATCTTGAATATGTATGAGCAATTCTTTATAATGTGTGTTGATGTCTTGATCGCGTATGAGTCCTAAATGCGAGTTTAATTCATCAACGGTTCCGTAGCTGTCTATACGGATATGGTGCTTGGGAACACGCGTACCACCGAATAATGCGGTTGTACCTTTATCGCCTGTTTTGGTGTAAATTTTCATAGGAATTGTTTGTTATTCAAAGTTAATGGTTCTGTTGGATAAGGCAAAGGATTTTTTTGATTGTTTGGGAGGTGTCGTTTATGGTTCGTGGTTTAAAGTGAAAAGTGAAAAGTGGAAAGTGAAAAGTGAGGAGTGAAAAGTGAAAAGTGGAAAGTGAAAAGTGAAAAGTTAAAAGTGAAAAGTGAAAAATTATGAGGTGCTTCGTTATTTCAGGAATAGTAATTTATAAATAAGAAAATAGAAATAAGATGCGAGTGAAAAGTGAAAAGTGAAAAGTGAGGAGTGAAAAGTGAAAAGGGTCGTGTAATTTAAACTCTGCAACTAAATCCGAATAGTAAAATGTTCTTTCCGTTGTTCTTTTCTGAAAAACACAAAGCCCCAGAAAAAGGTGTCGATGGTAACGGATACTTGCGGGTGTTGTTTGATGATTTCCCAAGCTTGGGTCATGCCTTCGGACCAATAAATATCATCGAAAATAAAGATGGTGTCGTTGTGGGCTGATGGGAGAAGGGTTTCAAAATATACTATTGTGGCTTCTTTGGTATGGTTGCCATCAAAAAAGACCAGATCCCAAGGCTGCTGGTTTCCTTTATTGAGATGCTGGCTGAAATGGCCTGTTAGGAATTGGATGTTTTTATAATCTGCTAACGCCGTTTGTGTGAACTTGGAGCAATTTGGACAGCCTTCAATCGTCGTGATTTTTGCTTGTGGATGTCCCAAATGCATGGCTTGTGTGGCAATGCCTAAAGATGTACCCAACTCCAAAATATGTTCTGGTTGGACATATTGGGTTAAGCGATACCCTAATTTGGCGCGCTTTAAAGGTGTGCCAGACGTTTTGGCTATTTCTGAAATGCGTCTTTCCTTCGTTTTGGTTTTTTTAGAGCCTGGCCCTAAATCTGTTATGGTAATGACTTCTTTATTGCTCCGGAGTTTTTGTCTGTATGCTTTTAAATCCTTGTAAGCCGGATACGTTGTTTTGTTATAAAAGCATTTTGTGATGAGGTTGTACACAAACGGGGAGTGGACACCGTGTTGGTTGCTGGATTTTGAAAGGAATTGTATGTATTTCTTTTGTTGGTACACGTTTTTAGTGTTCAGTGTTCAGTGTTCAGTTTTCCGTGTTCGGTGTCCGGTTTTTGGTGGTTGTTCTCGATACATCCCTCCATGCGTTGGGACACTTGAACTGCCGGGTCCAAGGTTCAAGGTTATTAAGTTATTGTGTTATTAAGTAAGCCGTTACATAAAACATTAAAGTCATATAACTACTTGTTTGTTTAAGTCACTGGAAACTGCGACTGTAAACTATTCTTACTCTTCTAGTTTTGAACTTAACTCAAACCAGCGCATTTCTTTTTCATCAATTTCATCTAGAACCTTTTGTAATTTTTCAGACAAGGTATTGATTTCGTCTGGTGACAAGTCTGGGTTTAGGAATTCTTTTTCCATGGTCTGCTTGTTGTGTTCTAGACTGCTTATTTTACTTTCAATGTTCTTGTATTCCTTTTGCTCGTTGTAGGTTAGTTTGGTATTATTATCCTTTTTCCAGTTTTTCTTTTCCTTTTTATCATCCTCTTTGGATTCAGGTTCTTGGCTGTCTTCATAGGTTCTGAAGTCGGAGTAATTCCCCGGGAAATCTTCCACAACCCCTTCGCCACGAAATATTAATAAGTGATCGACAATTTTATCCATAAAATACCTGTCGTGAGAGACCACCATTAAACAACCTGGGAAATCTAATAGAAAGCTTTCAAGGACATTTAGGGTTACAATATCTAAATCGTTTGTTGGCTCATCCAGAATTAAGAAGTTTGGATTCTGAATCAATACGGTACATAAATACAATCGTTTACGTTCACCACCACTTAATTTCTCTACAAAGTCATATTGCTTTTTTCGACTGAATAAAAAGCGCTCCAGCAATTGACCTGCACTAATTTGACTTCCTTTTTTAAGGGGAATATACTCCCCGTATTCTTTAATCACATCAATTACCTTTTGGTTGGGTTTGATGTTAATACCTGCTTGGGTATAATAGCCGAATTTTACGGTTTCACCAATAACCACTTTACCAGCGTCTGGTTGTTGTGATTGGGTGATGATATTTAAAAAGGTGGATTTACCTGTTCCATTCTTACCAATAATGCCAATGCGTTCCCCTTTTTTAAAGGTGTATTCAAAGTTGTCTAGAATGGTTTTGTCTTTAAAACTTTTACTGACTTTATGGAGCTCTAATATCTTGCTGCCAAGGCGTTCCATATTCAATTCTAACTGGATTTGATGGTCTTGACGTCTTTGATTGGCCCGGTGTTTAATATCGTGAAAATCGTCTATTCGCGATTTGGATTTTGTAGTACGTGCTTTGGGTTGCTTGCGCATCCAATCCAATTCTTTTTTAAAGAGTTGCTTGGCTTTTCCTGTTTCAGTCGCTTCATTTTCAATACGTGCTTCGCGCTTCTCTAGATAGTAGGAATAGTTTCCTTTATAGGTGTGTAATTGCCCATGGTCCAACTCAATGATTTCATTACACACACGCTCTAGAAAATACCTGTCGTGTGTTACCATGAAGAGTGTAATTTGTTCTTTGGCAAAGAAATCTTCTAGCCACTCAATCATTTCTAAATCTAAATGGTTGGTAGGCTCATCTAAAATTAATAAGTCTGGTTTTTTAAGTAAGGCGTTCGCCAATGCCAAGCGTTTTTTCTGACCACCAGATAAGGCACTCACTTTCTGATTGAGGTTATCTAGTTTTAATTGGGATAAAATAAGCTTATACTGGGTTTCAAAATCCCAAGCCTGATGGCTATCCATTAGCTCGAAGGCTTTTTGGTAGGCTTCGGCATCATCCGGATTCTCCAAGGCTTTCTCGTAATCCTTAATAACCTCTAAAATGGGGTTGGAGGTATCAAAAATGGCTTCTTCCACCGTAAGGTCCTGATTGAGTTCGGGGTCTTGAGACAGGACGGCAACCGTAATGTCTTTTCGGTAGATGATTTGACCCGAATCGGCTGTATCTTTTCCAGCTAACATATTTAAAATAGAGGTCTTTCCCGTTCCATTTTTAGCCACAAAGGCAATTTTCTGATCTTTATGGATGCTAAAGGACAGGTTTTCGAATAGCGTTAATTCGCCATAAGATTTCGATATATTTTCAACAGTAAGGTAGTTCAACGTCTATTTTTTTGCAAAGAACGTAAATAATTCAAAATTTATACGATAAGTTTTGATATTCCTACTGAAAAGCTATATTTGTGAAGAAACTTGCACCCTCAACATGAAGCATTTATATGTTATTATACTTGGTTTAATCGCCTTGCTATCTGTGTCTTGTATACCCAATAAAGAGTTGGTTTACTTACAAAATAAAGGTACCGCTACCGATACGACCCAAGTTATTACTGAAAAACAAAAACCCTATCGCGTACAAATTAATGATATTTTGAATATCCGTGTGAAAGCTATGGATCAAACAAACATTCAAATGTTTAACCCTTCCGGTGAACAAGATTTAAACGCGTCTGGGGATCAGCGCGCCTTTTTTGATGGTTTTACCGTGGATTTACATGGGAATATTCGGATTCCTATTTTGGGCGAAGTGAATGTGTTAGGTTATACCACGGAAGAGATAGAAAAATTATTGGAAACTAAACTATTGGAAGAAGAACTTAAGGAAACCTCTAATATCTTTGTGACTGTGAAGTTAACAGGCCTGCGATTTACCGTTACTGGTGAAGTGGGGAGTACGGGAACGCAAACCTTGTATCAGCCCCGAGTTAATATTTTTGAAGCACTTGCTAATGCTGGGGATGTGACAGTCACTGGAGACCGAAAGGATGTGACTATTATCAGGCAGTATCCTCAAGGGCAGCAAATTCACCATTTGAATTTATTGGATATTAGCGTGATGGATTCTCCGTATTATTATATTCAAATGAATGATATTATTTATGTAAAGCCCTTGAAACAAAAATCATGGGGAACCGGTGTGACAGGTTTACAAACATTTGGGACAATTATAACCGTAGTTTCATTTGTAACCACTACTATCTTACTTATAGACAGGCTTTAAATTATGGCAGAATACGATTATGACGATATGGATTCAGGCGAAGGTGGGAGTATTAACTTTGACTTTAAGGGGTATCTATTTAAAATTCTAAATCTATGGAAATTTGTGCTTGCCTGTATTGGTGTGGCTCTGATAATTGCCTATTTCATCAATGTCCGGAAACAAAATATTTATAAGCTTGAATCGCTTATCTCTGTAGAAAACGATCAGAACCCTTTTTTTACTGCTAATACCAGTATTTCTTTTAATTGGGGAGGCGTTTCTGGTAAAATGGGGAAAACCATTACTACGTTACAAACCCGAACGCATAACGAAAAGGTTGTTGATTCGTTAAAGTCCTATATGAACTATTTTGTAGAAGGTAAGTACCGCAAAATAGATGTGTATAAACAAGCCCCTTTTGTGTTTACTCCCGATTTAGCGCAACCACAATTGTTAGGGCACTTTATTGGCATTCGGTTTTTATCAGACTCTTCCTTTGAAGTATTTACGGCATTTGAATCGGAGCGGGGTTCTGGACAGCGTTATGACACTAAAGAGCGGCTACCTGTTTCATTACCTTTAGGTCCATTTCAAAAGGAATTTGCATTAGGAGAGGTGGTTAATTTGCCCTTTTTTCATGGTGTTGTGACCTTGCGACCTGACCGAACGATTAAAACTGGACACGAATTTTTTATGCAGTTTAGCAATTTTGATGGAATTGTTAATAGCTATAAACACGGTATTGGGGTCAGTCCCTTTAGTAGTGCTTCTGCTTCTGTGTTGCGTTTGAGTTTAGCTGGAAATAACAAGTCTAAAATTGTAGACTACCTGAATACCACCGCTATTATTTTGAGTGAAACGGAACTGGAACGCAAAAACCTGTATGCCACCAATACGATAAAATTTATTGATAGTAGTTTGAATGCGGTTAATACCAATTTAAAAGACTTTGCAGATGAGATGAATACCTTCCGGAAGCAAAATAAGGTATTTGATGTTTCTACAGAAATGGCTGATATCTCCAGTAAACTGAAGGATTTGGAGATGCAAAAAGAAACAGAAATTAGCAAACTCAATTATTTAGACGCTTTAGAGAACTACCTTCAAACGAAGACCGATTATACCAGTATTGCCGCACCATCCTCCGTCGGTATTGAAGAAGGTAATATACAGAGTAGTGTTTCTAAAATAACGGCTTTGGCCATTGAACGTCAAGGCTATGAGTATACCACCCGTGAGAGTTCGACTATTTTTAAAGATTTAGATCGGAAAATTGACGCTGAAAAGAATGTGCTTTTAGAAACTATTAGGGCTACGAAAAGTACCATTCGGATTCTGATGAATAGTCTCAATACCAACATTGCTAATTTAGAAGCCAAATTGAGTGGTTTACCCGAAGATCAGCAAGCGTTTTTAAAGATTCAACGTAAGTTGGATATTAGTCAGGAAGCCTATAATTTGTATATGGATAAGCGGAGTGAGGCCGCTATTGTGAAGGCTGCTAACATATCTGATATTAGTATTATTGATGAAGCCAAGGATATTGGCGGTGGACTGATAGGGCCTAATAAATCCTTGAATTATATGATGGGTTTGATGCTGGGATTCTTTATTCCGATGTTTCTGATATTCGTCATCTTTTTATTGGATCATACCATTCATGGGTCTGATGAGGTGGAGCGCCTGTCAAAAATTCCTATTTTGGGGTTGATTGGAAAATATCGTTACCATAATAATTTGGTGGTTTTTGAAAAGCCTAAATCGGCTGTAGCGGAATCCTTCCGGTCTATACGGTCTAGTTTGCAATTCATTCTCAATAAGAACCCGAAGGACGGTGGTCGAACCATAATGATTACCTCTTCCGTGAGTGGTGAAGGAAAAACGTTTTGTTCTATTAATATTGCTACGGTATACGCTTTGAGTGGGAAGAAAACCATTCTGTTAGGGTTGGATTTACGCAAGCCTAAAATATTTGACGATTTTAATTTGACTAATGATACGGGGATGGTGAATTATTTTATTGGCGAATCGGATTTTGCTTCGGTGGTTAATCATACGCATATTGAAAATTTAGATGTGGTTCCTGCAGGGCCTATCCCTCCAAACCCCTCCGAATTATTGATGAGTGGGAATATGGAGACACTGATTGCAGAACTCCGTCAAACTTATGATATTATTGTGTTAGATACGCCCCCTTTAGGCTTGGTGACCGATGCTTTGGAATTGGTAAAATATGCCGATACGTCTATATTTATGGTGCGTTTGGACTATACTAAAAAAGGGATGCTCCAATTGATTAACGCCAAATATCGTGGTGGTGAAATTAAGAATATCAACTTCGTCTTGAACTTCTATAAGCATAAAACCAATCATAATTACGGTTATGGCTACGGTTATGGCTATGGTTATGGCTATGGTGTTTACGGGAATGCTTACCATGACGATGATAAAAAAGGAATACTTGGTCGGGTTAGGCAGTTTTTGAAACGGATTTGATGAGGTGTGAGGTTTGAGGTGTTAGTTGTGGCGTTGTGGAGGTGCAGAGTTGCAAAGTTGCAAAGTTGCAAAGTTGCAGAGTTGCAGAGTTGCAGAGTAGCAGAGTTGCAGAGTTGCAGAGTTGCAGAGTAGCAGAGTAGCAGAGTTGCAGAGTTGCAAAGTTGCAAAGTTACAGAGTTGCAAAGTTACAGAGTTGCAGAGTTGCATAGTTTCAGAGTTGCAGAGTTGCAAAGTTGCAAAGTTACAGAGTAGCAGAGTTGCAGAGTTGCAGAGTTTCAGAGTTGCATAGTTTCAGAGTTGTGGAGTAGCAGAGTTGCAGAGTTACAGAGTTACAGCGTTACAAAGAGGCAGAGTTGCAAAAGTTTGATTAGGATACGCGTTACAGCGATAATTAAAGAATAAATCAATGAAGAAACATCAAATTACTATTGTAGGATTGGGTTATGTGGGTTTGCCATTGGCTGTTGAATTTGCCAAGAAATATGCCGTAACGGGTTTTGATATTTATAGCAAGCGCATTCAGGAGTTGCGTTCTGGGAAAGACCGAACGTTGGAAGTTACGCCATCTGAATTGGAAGCCGTATTAACGGATACCTTGGGTGATACGGGTTTATATGTTACAGATGATGTTGACGCTTTGGCAGATTCTAATATCTATATTATTACCGTACCAACGCCTACAGACTCCTTAAATAAGCCCGTTTTTACACCTTTGATTAAAGCCAGTGAAGCTATTGGAAAGGTTCTGAAGAAAGGGGATATTGTTATTTATGAATCGACTGTTTATCCTGGTGTTACCGAAGATATTTGTGTGCCTATTTTGGCTTCTGTTTCTGGACTGACCTTTAATGAAGATTTCTATGCCGGTTATTCACCTGAACGTATTAATCCGGGTGATAAAAAACATACCGTAACTAAAATATTGAAAGTTACTTCTGGTTCTACGCCAGAAATAGCCACCGTAGTTGATGATTTATACCGCTCTATTATTACGGCGGGCACCCATAAAGCCCCTTCGATTAAAGTGGCAGAGGCAGCCAAAGTTATTGAAAACTCGCAACGTGATATAAATATTGCCTTTGTGAATGAGTTGTCAAAAATCTTCCGCTTATTAGACATTGATACGAAAGCGGTATTAGAGGCCGCCGGTACGAAATGGAACTTTATTAAGTTCACTCCTGGTTTGGTTGGTGGGCACTGTATTGGTGTAGATCCGTATTATTTGGCGCAAAAAGCTATTGAAAGTGGTTATAACCCTGAAATTATATTGGCAGGCCGTAAAATGAATGACAGTATGGGTGGTTATGTGGCTACCGAAACTGTTAAAATGATGATTAAAAAAGGCGCGACTATTAAAGGGTCTCGTGTGCTTGTTTTAGGGGTCACTTTTAAGGAGAACTGTCCTGATATCCGAAACTCACGCGTTATTGATATTATACGGGAATTTGAAACCTACCATGTAAACGTGGATGTATTTGATCCATGGGCTTCGGCTGAAGAAGTGCATCATGAATATGGTTTGAACTTGATTTCTCAAGCTGCTGATTTGACCGGAAATTATGATGGGATTGTATTAGCCGTTTCGCATAACGAATTTTTAACGCTTGATGTTATGGCTTTGAAAGGTGTGAATGGTGTTGTATTTGATGTGAAATCGTTATTGCCGAAGGAGCAGGCGGATGGGCGTTTGTAGTTAGACGTTGAGTTGTGAGTTGTGAGCTGTGGAGTTGTTTAGTTCATAAATTCCTGGAGGGGAATTCTTATTGTTGCGGGTTAGATTCTAAATCCTGATTTCCTGGATCCCTTGATTGTTTCTCAAACTCCCTGCCTCACGGCAGGCAGGCCCTTTGTTTATTTCCGTTTTACTTTGATTTAAACTTCTTGACCACACTTCGTTTGCTCAAGCGTTTTAAGTCAAACTCCCCGACCAAATTTCGTTTGCTTATTCTGCCTACGCGCCAGCTCGCCCCTTTACTAAAATAGTCCACTGGACTATTTCTTAACGTTTGGTCTGATCTTTTATAATTCAAATTTCCATTAATAACTTTTGTTTTAAGCATAGGATTTTTTGTATCGGACTGCGTCGATACTCTACAAACTCCCCGTCCAAACTTCGTTTGTCCACCCCGCTTCAACTGAAGCGGGGAGCTAGATTGTTATTGTTTATTTAGAATAGGCGGGTTATTAACTACTTTCTATTTTTAAATTATATAAAACTTGATACTTGTGCAAAGTCTTATCTATTTTTGAAAACAAGCTCAAAATGGCTCCGCCCTTTAGTTAAAGGGAGGTGGCTAGACCGACGGCAGGAGGGCTAGACGGCCGGTTTGTTTTTCAAACTCCCTGCCTCATGGCAGGCAAGCCCTTTGTTTATCTTCGTTTTACTTTGATTTAAACTTCTTGACCACACTTCGTTTGCTCAAGCGTTTTAAGTCAAACTCCCCGACCAAACTTCGTTTGCTTATTCTGCCTATGCGCCAGCTCGCCCCTTTACTTAAATAGTCCACTGGACTATTTATAACGTTTGGTCTGATCTTTTATAATTCAAATTTCCATTAATAACTTTTGTTTTAAGCATAGGATTTTTTGTATCGGACTGCGTCGATACTCTACAAACTCCCCGTCCAAACTTCGTTTGTCCACCCCGCTTCAACTGAAGCGGGGAGCTAGATTGTTATTGTTTATTTAGAATAGGCGGGTTATTAACTACTTTCTATTTTTAAATTATATAAAACTTGATACTTGTGCAAAGTCTTATCTATTTTTGAAAACAAGCTCAAAATGGCTCCGCCCTTTAGTTAAAGGGAGGTGGCTAGACCGACGGCAGGAGGGCTAGACGGCCGGTTTGTTTTTCAAACTCCCTTTAAAACGGCAGGCAGGCTCTTTCTTTATTTCCGTTGCACTTTGCTTTAAACCTTGACCACACTTTGTTTGCTTTTTAACTCTCTGATCAAACTTCGTTTGTTCATGAGTAATGTTCAAACTCCCCGAGCAAACTTCGTTTGCCCACCCCTCTTCATCTGAAGAGGGGAGCTGGGAGCCTGCATTGTTATTATTTATTCAGAAAAGGCTGTCTTTTTTAGACAGCCTTTTCAACCACATTGGGTACACATTACAATACTTCAATTAATTGGAGTGCATTAAATGCACCATTGTTTAATGGGTATTGTACGGCATTAATCTCCTGATAAAAGACCACTTTTAGAAAGTAGAAACTTTGACCAGTGCCTACAGGTGCGCCTGCAGGTGTTAGCGTTACCGTTGAAATGGTAGCATCAATTGGTAAATTTACCAAGTTGCTCACTTGCAAATCCTTTATACCCGTAGCGAAATCCAGGTTTAAAAAACCGGAACTTAACTCGACATGGGTGGCGCCATCTGGGATTTCCAATTGTTGGATTGGAGCCAGATCGGCAATAACCACTTCGCCTGTGACTGGGTTTAAAGAAAATGCTGCTTGTAGCACGCTGTCTAGAATTGCCCGTTTGTTGAAGTTAAAGCCGTTTAACCAGGCTTTTCCTAAAACGGTTAAGATTCCCGTTGCTACATTTCGTTCGCCACGTGATGAGATCAGGTCTTCATTTTTGACCCTCGCCATGACTTGTGTTAAACGTGATGTGACGCGGTTATCTTTGGCATCATTCAACAGTCCTACGATGCTTCGACGCAGCATTTTGCCACTGGTTGCTGCGTTTGCGAATTCCATTAGGTTTTCGCGGGTTCTTGCAAAGGCGGGGTCGCTTAAAATACGTTTTTTACTCACGCCACCTTTCGTCCGGGCATAATACCCATCTTCTCCTTTTACGAAGGTCACTTCTCCCAGTGTTCCTTCGACATTAAAAATTGACCTAACTTTAGCCATAATTTCTAAAATTTGTGTACAGGCTTTCAGGTTTTTTGTTTTTGACTTAAAGCTGTCTGCCCATACTGATTACACATTCATTTTTTATCAGGTTTTAGCATGTTGTTGCGACCTGTATACCGATCTTTTTTCAACAGTCTCTAATCCTTGATGTGCTCAAGCTAATCACTATTTCTGATTGTATTTTAATCCCTTCCGTTTTAATCGCTATTACTCATTTTATTGGATTTGTTTGCTGATTATTAACGTTTTAGGGGTAACAAATTCCGCTTTTTTTGTATGTAAGGGTGTAAGTTCCTTTTTGTTCTTGATTTTTATGCTTTTGGTGTTTCATAGGGTATGTATAGGGTATGTATAGGTGAGGTATAGGGTATGTATAGGTGAGGTGTGGGTTGTTAGTTGTGAGTTGTTAGTTGTTAGTTATGAGTTATGAGTTATGAGTTGTTAGTTGTGCGTTGTTAGTTGTGCGTTGTGCGTTCTCGATATATTCCGACAAATGGTCGGAACAGGCGAACTGATGTATATGAGGATTGAGGGGGGTGGGTTTGACCCGTCCTAGAGTACCTATACAGGATATTGAATTAATCCTGATATCATTATGCAGTTATATCTTTTAGATCCGGATTACCCGGGTGACTTATTATGTTTTAATTAAAAATATGTTCTTGTGGGAAACTATTTGATATTAGTATACTCGGACTTTCCTACTGTTTAAAACTATTGTGCGTTTGCTGTGTATAATTACTTTTTCAAGTGCTTGATATTTTGATCTTTTCCAACTTACTACCTTTTTAGGTTGTTTTAAGTTGTTGGCATCAGAGAACATCTGATTAACCTTTAAAATTTGATATTATGGCATTAGCATTTTTATATTCTAAAGATATCGAAATCGTAAACGGTGTTTGCGATAAAACTGCAAGGCAGTATATTAAAGATATCAATATTCATTTTGATCTTCCAGCACGTAACTTTGTTAGTTTGAAAAGTTATTGTGATTATTTTAGGGCGGATGAGCGTCATGTTTTGGCGATGATTGAGTCGGGTTATAGGGGTGGTAAGAGCCCCTAAATCCCCAAGGGGGACTTGCTTACTGTTGCGGTGGGGGTTGTTATTGGGTTATTAAGTTATTTGGGTTAAGAGCAGGGAGTCAGGATAAGCAAACCCTCCGTCTAGATCTCCTAACTACATATCCGCGCGCCAGCTCGCCCCTTTGCTAAAATAGTCCACTGGACTATTTCTTAACGCTCGGGTGCCTCTTTAACTTTTAATTTGATGCTAGGATTTTTATAGTGTACTTCGTCGTTATGGTACAAAATTCTTTTTTTAATTCAAGTTTTTTTATAGCGGACTTCGTCGCTATGCTACAAACTCCCCGTCCAAACTTCGTTTGTCCACCCCTCTTTGACTGAAGAGGGGAGCCTGGAGGTTGGAGTTGGGAGCTGGGAGCTGCGGGAATTTATTTAACTTTAATTAGTATACTAAAATTTAAACTTATGGCACAGTTACAGGCATTTTGGGATTGGTTTCAGGACTATGCTGAGGCTTATTACTATTTACAGGACTTTTCGGTTGCCGAGCAGGCTTTTTATAATCATGAACTTACTAGTCGCTTACAGGATTATCATGAGAACTTATGTTTTGGTATCACTTTCTCTAAAGATGAGACCGATGCGCAATTGATTCTAAGTACCAATGGACAGGTAGATGGTTTATTTTTTGTAACTAATCTTGTGAACATAGCTCCCGACATACCTAAGTGGACGATTGTTGCTTTTATTCAGCCGCAGCTTGATTTAGAGGCTATCAGGACTGGAACAGATGAACCTTATTACTTTAAGGATTTTCCTATAAAACCGAGTGATTTGAGGTGGGCTCCTGTGGATTTTGATAGTCGTAATTGCACATGTGATTTATTGTTTCATTTAATTACATATCCGAAGCTTGAAGCGCCTGCTGATGTTGAACAGCTGCTTGATTATATTTATATTATTATTTTAGATTTGTTAGGCGAAGAGGTGGTGCGTCAAACCATTAGATTTGGTTATTATGAGGATGCTTTATTGCATTATTTGGATTGGTACCGGTTGGATGCGCTGCCGGATTTTTTGGCGACTTGGGAGTTGTAAAATTAGAGATTAGCTGCGCTGAACCTTGGTTTTTACGCTTTCTGCCGAACGGTAGACAGGTCTTTTTTTATCTCCGTTGCACTTTGATTTAAACTCCCAGACCAAAATTTGTTTGCTTATTAGTAATGTTATAACTCTTTGATCAAACTTCGTTTGCTCATGAGTTATGTTTTAACTTTCTGATCAAACTTCGTTTGCTTATTAGTTATGTTTTAACTCTCTGATCAAACTTCGTTTGCTCATGAGTTATGTTCAAACTCCCCGAGCAAACTTCGTTTGCCCACCCCTCTTCATCTGAAGAGGGGAGCCAGATTGTTATATTTAATTAGAATAGGCGGGTTATTAATTACTATATATATATTCTAATTTAAAATTTGATACTTATTTAAGTTCATATCTGTTTTAGAGAACAAGCTCAAATGGCTCCGCCCTTTAGTTAAAGGGAGGTGGCTAGACCGACGGCAGGAGGGCTAGACGGAGGGTTTGGCTTCTGCTCCTTATTCTCCTGAATTAAAGCACTCTTTTATTTCTTGTAGCACGGATGGTAAGTGGTCAAAAACCATTTTGTTTTCAAAGCGAATTACTTTATAGCCTAAACTTTCTAAATACACTGTTCGGTTTTCATCATATGCTTGAGCTTCAGGATTAAAGTGACCTTGCCCATCTAATTCAATAATTAAATTTTCTGATGCACAATAAAAATCAACTATATAGTGACCTATACTATGCTGCTTTGTGAAGCGTTTATTATTTAATTGTCTGGATTTTATATGTTTCCACAGGAAGGCTTCGGCAGGTGTTAATGTTTTACGCAGTTGTTTTCTATAAACTTGTAGTTCTTTTTTGGTATGGATTTTCTGCTTGGACATGTATTAAAGGTACGGTTTTAGGTTTAAAATATTTGGATAAACTTCGTTTGGTTATGCGGTTTATGTTCAAACTCCCAATCTAAAAGCAGGCAGGCTCTTTCTTTATTTCAGTTGCACTTTGCTTTAAACCTTGACCACACTTTGTTTAGACTTAAACTTCTTGACCAAACTTCGTTTGCTTATTAGTTATGTTTTAACTCTTTGATCAAACTTCGTTTGCTTATTAGTTTGTTTTTTAACTCTCTAATCAAACTTCGTTTGCTCATGAGTTGTGTTCAAACTCCCCGACCAAACTTCGTTTGCCCACCCCTCTTTAGCTAAAGAGGGGAGCCTAGTTTAGTTATTGTTTTTAGTGTTTGGGGATTTGGTTTATTAATGATTGTTTTTTTATGGCTTTTTTCTGTTGTAAAAACAACTAGATTCTATGGTTAATAATTATAAAGTTTGCGTTTTGGTTTCTGCTTGGAATTAGTATATTAGCCCTATATAAAACGCTATTACATTGAATAAGACAGAGGATGCTGATTGGTTGTACACCATTTCTTCCAAGCGGAAGTTAATCGACTTTAATTTTGCCGAAATATGGCGTTATCGTGATTTGCTCGTTTTGTTTGTGAAGCGTGATGTGATTACCGTATATAAGCAGACCGTTTTAGGTCCGCTTTGGTACTTGATTCAGCCCTTATTTACCGCTTTAACGTTTACACTTATTTTTAATAAAGTGGCTAATATAGAAACCGGAACGGTACCACCATTCTTGTTTAACCTCGCTGGGATTTCTATTTGGGGTTATTTTAATACCTGCTTGATGTCTACTAGTGATACATTTCGCTCCAATGCTGGTATTTTTGGTAAGGTGTATTTTCCACGGATTATTGTACCGCTCTCCATTGTTGTCTCTAATTTGATGAAATTTGGGATTCAACTCCTCATATTCATTGCCTTTTATATTTTTTATTATTTTAGTGGTGCTGATATTCACATAAACAGTAGCATTGTATTTTTTCCGTTTATAGTCATGCTTATGGGACTATTGGGGCTTGGTTTTGGTATGATAATTTCTAGTTTGGTGACTAAATATCGGGATTTGAAGTTTTTAGTAGGTTTTGGTGTGCAGCTGCTTATGTATGTGTCTGCCGTTATGTATCCGTTGGCTTTGATGCGAGAAAAACTACCTAAATTAGCCTGGGTTGTGGAATATAATCCTGTGGCCTATATTATTGAAACGGCGCGTTATATGTTATTAGGTACTGGGACCTTTAGTTGGTTTGGTATTTTGTATACGGTAGCTGTAACGATCGTGGTCTTATTTTTTGGGATTATTATATTTAATAGGACGGAGAAGACGTTTATTGATACGGTTTAGACTTTAGTTGGTAGACTTTAGTCTTTAGTTTTTAGTAGGTAGTTTTGAGTTTTTAGTCTGTAGTTGGTAGTAACTAAAAGATGTTTTAAAATGAAAAATAATGAAGCACATTTTAAGTTTGAAGATTTAAAGGTTTATCAGAAGGCTTTAGATTTTGTGGATGTGGTTTATGATTTGACTTACACATTTCCAAAAAAAGAACAGTACAATTTAATTTCACAATTTAATCGCGCTGCGGTTTCGATAGCATTAAATATTGCAGAAGGACATGGAGATACCAATGCGCAATTTAAACGGTTTTTGCGAATAGCAAGTGATTCTGTTAATGAGTGCGTTGTTTGCTCGACCATAGCTTTTAGACGCAGCTATCTGACAGCTGAAGCTAATGAGGCCAATAGATTGCTATTAGCAGAGCTCGCTAAAATGATTAGCGGTTTAACAAAATATTTAAAGACTAACACCTAATGATAATACTAAAAGCCGAAAATATAAGCAAGCAATACCGCCTTGGGCTTGTGGGTACTGGTACCATTAGTCATGATTTGAACAGATGGTGGGCTGGGATTCGTGGTAAGGAAGATCCGTATTTAAAAGTGGGATCTGTAAACGACCGCAGTACCAAAGCGGATAGTGATTATGTTTGGGCGTTACAGGATATTAATTTTGAAGTACAGCAAGGCGAAGTGCTTGGGATTATTGGTAAAAATGGTGCTGGAAAGAGTACGTTGCTTAAAATATTATCTCGGGTTACCATCCCGACTACTGGTGAAATAAAAACCAAAGGGCGAATTGCTAGTTTATTAGAAGTTGGTACGGGGTTTCACCCGGAATTGACGGGCCGTGAAAATATTTATTTGAATGGTGCTATTTTAGGCATGAGTAAAGCCGAAATAAAAGCTAAAGAAGCCGAGATAATCGAATTTTCTGGCTGCGAGCGGTATGTAGATACCCCAGTAAAACGTTATAGTTCTGGGATGCGCGTTCGTTTGGCCTTTGCCGTTGCCGCCTTTTTAGAGCCTGATATTTTGGTGATTGATGAGGTACTTGCTGTAGGTGATGCCGAATTCCAGAAAAAAGCCATTGGCAAGATGCAGGATATTAGCAAAGGAGATGGGCGGACGGTTTTGTTTGTGAGTCATAATATGGCTGCTATAAAGAGTTTGTGTACGCGTGCTATTGTTTTGGAGCACGGGAAAACGGTTTTTGAAGGAGGTACTGATGACGCTGTTGATTTTTATTTGAATAATGAAAAATTGCTAATTAATTCTAAATTATTAGATGTAACCAATAGAAGTGGAAATGGTAAAGTTATTTTTTCAGAATTTCATCTTGAAAATGACAAAGGAATAGCTGTTACACAAGTTCTAAACGGTGAGTTTGTGAATTTTTGTTTTAAGCTTAAAGTTAAAAATTTGTATTCTACTTCTGCTAAAATAGATGTAGGTTTTTCCATTCATACTTTAGATGAACAACTGTTGTTTGTTTTATATAGTTCATACCAGAATAACTTATTTGAGATAAAAGAAGAGGGCGATTGTTTAATTAAGTGTGGTATTGAAAATTTATTTTTAAATGCGGGCGAGTATTATGTTAAAGGACGTATTTTATGTGACAATGAAGAATCAGATTGGTTAAAAGAACCGCTAGGGAAACTAATGGTTGTCAAAGGAGATTATTATAAAACTGGTAATTTAGGGTTCGAAGGAAAATCTTTATTATTGACAAAAGGCAAGTGGTTATCAAAAAATTAAAAAAACTTATATTAAAATATACACCCAAAAAAATTAAAGATTTTTTTGGAGTTGAAGCTGTTAAAGTTCTTAAGCGAGAACAAAAATTTGCTTTACTCTCTTATTCACAAGAAGGCGAAGATTTAATATTGCAACGGAATTTTGGCGATAAAAAGATAGGGTTTTATATAGATGTAGGAGCACATCATCCCAAACGGTTTTCAAACACTTATCTGTTTTATAAAAAAGGATGGCGAGGTATTAATATTGATGCCATGCCAGGGAGTATGATAGCTTTTAAAGCAGAACGCTCTGAAGATACAAATCTTGAAATGGGTGTTTCTATAACGCCAGGCGAATTGCCCTATTATATGTTTAATGAGCCTGCGTTGAATACTTTTTCACCTATAGAAGCTAAGAAAAAAGATGGTTTAGGAAACTATAAAATAGTAGCTACTAAAACAATAGCAACTTATCCTTTAAAAGACATATTTGATAAACATTTAGATAAAAACCAAAGCATAGATTTTATGAGTATAGACGTTGAAGGTTTAGATTTAGACGTTTTAAAATCTAATGACTGGGAGGCTTATAGACCTCGATTCATTTTGGTAGAAGATTTGAAGAAACAGTCTTTGAGTGATTTTTTTACTGAAAGTGAATTATATACGTATTTAGGAGCTTTAAATTATGAGTTTATTGCTAAAACTTTTAATACTCTATTTTTTAAAGACAAAGACAAAGACAAAGACAAAGACAAAGACAAAGACAAAGACAAAGACAAAGAAAAAGAATGACTTTAGCTCCTATCATATTATTTGTTTATAACCGTCCTTGGCATACCGAGCAAACTTTGAACGCCTTAATGGCTAATAAGCTTGCCGACCAAAGTACACTTTACATTTATTGCGATGACGCTAAAAAAGACTCAAACGAAGAAGAGCTAAAAAAGATTGAAGCTGTCAGAACTTTGGTGAAATCAAAACAATGGTGCAAGGAAGTCAAGATTATTGAACGGCGGACAAATCTAGGTTTAGCAAACTCTGTTATACAAGGCGTTACTGAAGTTATAGAAAAGCACGGAAGCGTTATTGTGTTGGAAGATGACATAGTAACAGGGAAGTACTTTTTAAACTTTATGAATGAAGGCTTAAGTCTTTATAAGGACGAAACTAACGTTTTTGGAGTTTCTGGACATCAATTCGCTAGTTCTAAAAAAGTAAAAGAAGCTACTTACTTCCTGCCAATAATGAGCTCTTGGGGTTATGGAACTTGGCTAGATAGATGGGAAGAGGTTGAATTTGACAGTGAAAAACTGCTGCATATTGTAGACTCAAAAAAAATTGGTTCACAGTTAGATTTTGGAGATATTAAATATTTTCAAATGTTAAAACAACAAGTCGCAGGACTAATTGATTCTTGGGCTGTACGTTTTCAGGTATCTATGTTTTTAAGTCAAGGTGTTTTTCTTTATCCAAATAAAAAACTTATACAAAATATTGGTTTAGATGGCTCTGGTGTACATTGTAAAAATATTGCTTTAGAAGTTCAAGATGCTATAGCAATTTCGCATGATTTAGTTTTGGTTCATGAAATACCTATTCAAACAAAAAATAAAGTGGTTGATTCGTTTAGAAATACTTCAAAATCTAATAATAAGCATACTTTAAAAAGGAAGGTTTTAAAGCTTATTCCACCCGAGATTAAAGCGCTTATTAAAAGGAAACTTAATAAGAGCACTTTAAAAACTCCAACTGAATTTGAAAAATTAAAACAGGTGCCAAGGTATACAAAAACATCAGCTGTTATAGATGGATTTAAGTTGGTTATTCCTGATAGTGCTTCTTTCTTATTTATGTACGATGAGATTTTTAGAACAGAAATTTATAAGTTTAAAACAAATAACCAAAGGCCTTATATCATTGACGGCGGCGCTAATATAGGACTGGCTTCTATATATTTTAAGAAACTCTATCCAAAAGCAGAGATAGTTGCGTTTGAACCAGATCCAGATATTTATGACATTTTAGAGACCAATATAACGAATCATGCCTTTGAGAATGTTAAGCTTATAAAAAAGGGTTTATGGAATGAAGACTCCATATTGAAATTCCAGTCAGAAGGTGCAGACGCAGGATTATTAGATACGTTTAATAAAAGTGATAATTCCAATAGTCATAATATACCAGTAACTTCCTTAAAACCTTATTTACAAAAACCTGTAGACTTTTTGAAATTAGACATAGAAGGTGCGGAAACCGTAGTATTAAAAGATATAGCTGAGGATTTAGATCAGGTGGCACGTATATTTGTAGAATATCATTCTTTTGTGGGGCAGGAACAGACATTGAATGAAATTATAAATATTTTAAAGGTAGCAAATTTTAGAATCTATATGTCCATACCAGGAAATAACTCATTGAAATCTCCTTTCATTGGATTGGGAGATTATAATAACATGGATTTCCAGTTAAATATATTTGGATTTAAACAAGACTGATACGCTATGAATTTACTTAATTTAGGCTGTGGTAGCAACTTTCATAAGGATTGGATTAACATTGATTTTGTTTCAAATTCAAATTTTGTGCATGCTCATAATTTATTAGAAGGTATTCCATTTGAAGCACAAAGCATAGAAGTGGTTTATCACTCACATGTTTTAGAGCATTTTACTAAAGTAGATGGTATTCAGTTTATAAAAGAATGTTACCGTGTTTTAAAGCCGCAAGGTGTTGTTAGAATTGCAGTGCCTGATTTAGAACGAATAGCCAAAGAATATATAAAGAATCTTGATATGGCTGTTTCAGGTCAAGCAGAAGCCAAATACAATTATAATTGGATTGTTTTGGAACTTTTTGATCAAATGATCCGGAATGAAAGTGGAGGCGACATGAAAGCCTATTTACATCAAGAAACTATACCGAATGAGTCTTATGTGTTTGGGCGTATTGGTATGGAAGGCAAAAAAATAAGAACAGGATTTTTAAACAAACAGCAAAAATTATCGCAGGTTAAACGAGAACCAGGCTCTTTATTTAAAAGAATTAAGCGCTATTTAAGAAAAATGTTTAAAAAGGTGAATGGTAGTCCTTCCCAAACTAAATTGTCAGACATTGATAGAAAAGCATTGCAAATTGGGCAATTCAGGCGCGGTGGAGAAATCCATCAATGGATGTACGATAGGTATTCGTTACCCGAATTACTAAAGTCAGTAGGATTTGAGGATATTAAGGTCTGTTCGGCTTTTGAAAGTCGTATTCCAAATTGGGAATCATTTCAATTAGATGTTGTTAATGGAGACATAATAAAGCCAGACTCCTTATTTATTGAAGCCATAAAACCATGAAAGTGCTAATAGTCAACACATACGATAGAGGAGGAGCAGCAAATGCCTGTTTGCGTTTGCATGAAGGTTTGTTACATGAAGCGGTTGATTCTAAAGTGCTTTTAAGACATAAGGAGAAATCATTACCTAAAACATTTCAATTTCATAAAAGCCACTCACCCAAAAGTAAGTTTCATATTTTAAAAGAAAAAGTATTGCTTTTTTTACGTGTTATGGGTATTCTTAACAAACCAAAACCATCTGAAGAACAGCAATTTTTAAAACAAAGGGAATCTGGTTTGGAATTATTTAGTTTTCCAAATTCTAATTTCGATATTACCAGCTCACCACTTTATCAAGAAGCCGACATCATTAATTTGCATTGGGTAGCCAGTTTTTTAGATTATGAGTCCTTTTTCAAAAAAAACACCAAACCCGTGGTTTGGACCTTGCATGATATGAATCCGTTTACGGGTGGCGAACACTATTTGGAAACAACTTTAGGTATAGATTCAGTTGGAGAGCCTCTATCAAGAGAGCTATCAGAATTAGAGAAACGTATTTTTAAAGAAAACCTATCTTTAAAATTTAAGGCCATACAATCTGCCTCAAATATTAGTATCGTGGTACCTTCCGAATGGTTGGGGCTAGAAGCTCAAAACAGTACTGTTTTTAAATCAAAACCAGTGTATTGTATTCCTTATGGGATTAATGCTGAAGTATTTCAACCCAGAAATAGAAATTATTCAAGAGGTGTTTTAAATATCCCAAAAGATAAAAAAGTAATTTTATTTGTAGCGGATTCCATTAGTAATCACCGAAAGGGATATGCCTATTTAAAAAAAGCTTTTGACTTGATGCAACGTGATGATGTGGTTTTATGTGCTGTAGGGAGCAAAAAAAGTGCATTAGAGTCTGTTAAGAATACGATTGAATTAGGTTCTATTTATGATGAACGCTTAATGAGTATGGCCTATTCTGCTGCCGATGTATTTGTTATTCCCTCATTAATGGATAACTTGCCTAATACGGTTTTAGAATCGCTTATGTGTGGAACCCCAGTTATAGGGTTTCCAATTGGAGGCATTCCAGATATGATTCAAGATGGTGAAAATGGTTTGTTGACTAAAACGGTTAATAGTATGGCATTATTAGACACGATTGACACGTTTCTTGTAACCATGGACTCATTTGATAGAGAATCTATTAGAGCGAATGCCATAAGAAAATATGATTTAAAAATTCAAGCAGATTCGTATATTGACTTGTTTAAGACTATATTAAAATAATAAGAGGTGTCAAGTTTAAAATGAAAAATCAAAAAACAGCATTAATTACAGGGGTCACCGGACAAGATGGTGCCTATTTGGCCGAGCTTTTGCTAGAAAAAGGCTATCAGGTACATGGTATTAAACGTCGCGCTTCTTTATTAAATACAGATCGGGTAGATCATTTATATCAAGATCCGCATGAGGAAGATATTCGGTTTACTTTGCATTATGGTGATTTAAGTGATGCCATGAACATTACCCGGATTATTCAGGATGTGCAACCCGATGAGATTTACAATTTGGGTGCCATGAGTCATGTAAAAGTAAGTTTTGATACACCAGAGTATACGGCTAATGTTGATGGTTTAGGTACTTTGCGGATTTTGGAAGCCGTCAGACTCTTAAACCTAACCGAAAAAACCAAGATTTATCAGGCTTCCACTTCCGAATTGTATGGCTTGGTTCAAGAAACGCCCCAAACTGAAACCACGCCATTTTATCCGCGATCGCCTTATGGGGTTGCCAAACTATATGCGTATTGGATAACGGTTAATTATCGAGAAGCCTACAATATGTATGCTTGTAATGGTATTTTATTTAATCATGAATCCCCTTTGCGTGGGGAGACTTTTGTGTCCCGAAAAATTACACGAGCTGCCAGTAGAATTGCCTTAAAACAACAAGACGTTTTATATTTAGGTAACCTAGATGCGCAACGCGATTGGGGTCATGCTAAAGATTATGTAGAAGCCATGTGGCTGATGTTGCAACAAGAAATCCCTAGAGATTATGTTATAGCTACAGGTGTTACAACCACCGTTCGGGATTTTGTAAAAATGGCTTTTCAGGAAGTTGGAATTGAACTCACCTTTTCAGGTAAAGGAGCTGATGAGGTGGCGGTAGTTTCTGCTTGCCATGATTTGGAATACCAATTGCCCATTGGCCAGGTAGTTGTAAAAATTGATCCTAATTATTATAGACCAACAGAAGTAGATTTATTAGTGGGAAATGCGGATAAATGTAAAGAATTGTTGAATTGGGAGCCGAAATATACCTTGGAGACATTAATAGCCGAAATGATGGTTTATGATTTAAACATGTGCCAGAAAGAAGCCTATTTAAAAGCAGGTGGTTTTGATTCCAACTCGCAGAAAGCCTCTTTTAAGCATGAATAAAAACGCTAAAATATATGTTGCTGGTCATACTGGAATGGTAGGTTCTGCCATTATGAGAGCCTTGGAAGCCCAAGGATTTACGAATTTGCTTTATAGAAGCTCTAAAGAACTAGATTTAACCAATCAGCAAGCCGTTTCTACGTTTTTTGAAACGGAAAAACCAGACTATGTGTTTCTCGCGGCCGCTAAAGTAGGCGGGATTGTAGCTAATAATACGTATCGTGCCGATTTTTTATATGAGAATCTTATGATGGAGGCGAACGTGATTCATCAGAGTTATGTGCATGGCGTCAAGAAACTTTTGTTTTTAGGGTCGTCCTGTATCTATCCAAAATATGCGGAGCAGCCAATACAGGAATCTAGTATGTTAACTGGTGCTTTGGAGCCCACTAATGAGCCATACGCCATAGCCAAAATAGCGGGCGTTAAACTCTGCGAAAATTACAACAGACAGTATGGTTGCGATTTTATTTCCGCTATGCCTACTAATTTATATGGACCGAATGATAATTACGATTTAAAGAATTCCCATGTGCTACCGGCCTTGTTGCACAAGTTTCATTCCGCTAAGGAGGCTAATTTACCTCGTGTGGAGGTTTGGGGTTCAGGAAAACCCATGCGCGAATTTTTGCATGTGGATGATTTGGCTGAAGCTTGCTGCTTTTTAATGACACATTACACCGGGAATGCGCCTATTAATATTGGTACCGGAACAGATTTATCTATCCAAGACCTAGCGCTTTTAATCCAAGATATTACTGGTTTTAAAGGAGCTATTGATTGGAATACAGACAAACCCGATGGGACGCCACGTAAATTATTAGACGTGAGTAAGATTCATGATTTGGGCTGGAAACACAAGATAGGTCTAGAGGCTGGTATTCAAGTGGTATATCAAACTAAATTTTTAAAAGACTAGTTAAATGCTTTTATCCATTATCACCATAAATTATAACGATTTAGCTGGTTTGAAAAAAACCATGGCAAGTGTTTTGGAGCAAAGCTATGCAGAAATAGAATATATTGTTATTGATGGCGGCAGTACGGATGGGAGTAAAGACTATATTGAAAATAGCCAACTAGACTTGGCCTATTGGGTCAGCGAACCCGATCAAGGCATTTATCATGCTATGAATAAGGGTATTAATCAAGCTTCAGGTGACTATTTACTGTTCTTAAATAGCGGGGATTGGTTAGTGGGGATAGATGTATTATCTGATGTGTCTTTAAGAATAAAGGATGGTAAGGATATTTATTACGGAGACTTGTTTATCATTAATGAGGAAAAAACAGTAGAAAGACTGTATCCTGATTCTTTGAGTTTTAATTATTTCTTTGATAAAGGGCATTTACCACATCCATCCATGTTTATTAAAAAAGGGTTATTTACTACTGTATACAACTACAATGAAAATTTTAAGATAATAGCAGATTGGGATTTTTATGTTTGCGCCATTTGTAAGTACAATGCAACTTATAAGCATTTAAATTTGTTTATTACGAATCATGATGCTTACGGTATATCGAATTTGCCAGAATCACGCGCTATAGTCTTGCAAGAACGCCAAAATAGTTTAAAAACTAATTTCCCTTTATTCATAGTTGATGCTGAAGAGTTGATTGTTGCTAAAAAGAAACTTCAATCCAAACGTTATTTGAAGTTTGAATATTTAGACACAAAACGCTTTTCCAGAAAAATAAACACGGTTTATTTAATGGTTTTATCGAAAGTTTTTGGAATAAAAATTTGAATTTAATTTTGTGAATGTGATTAGATCTGTCTGTTTTGTTGTTCCCGAATTTCCATCTGTTTCTGAAACATTTGTTGCAAACCAAATTTTACAGGCAAAAATCCATGGTTATCGAGTTGTTGTTTTAACAAAAAATAAATTGCCTTTACATATTTCTTCCCAAAAGGAACTTTTAAGTGCGCATAGTATTTTGGATGATACGTTTGCCATAGACTTTAAGATTCCAAAGTCTAAAATAAAAAGACGTTTACAATCTTTAATTTTGATATTTAAGTACTTGAAATTTTGGTTACGAGTAAATAATGTACCTGTAAGAGAACGGTTTTCAACTTTGCCCTTTCAGCTTAATTACTATAATCAATTTAAAGATATATCGGTTTTTCATATTCAATTTGCATTGGCCGGGTTAGAGGTGGCTCAAATGAAATCAATAGGACTGTTACAGGGTCGTATTATAACCACTTTTCATGGGTATGATGCTCATTTTCAAAATTTGGAAGTATTTAACACTATGCAAAGGCAATATAAAGAGCTTTTAGAAGCGTCTTGTTATATAACTGTAAATACGCCATATTTAGCTGAAAAGGTAAAACTTTTGGGTGCGGATTTAAAGAAAATACGACTTATTCCCATGGGCATTGATTTAGAGTTTTTTCAATCTAAATCAGAAAAAAGTTTGCCTACTAACTCACCTATACACTTAATATCTGTTGGGCGGTTAATAAAACTTAAGGGATTCGAATATGCTATAAAAACTATTAAACTACTTATTGATCAGGGGTATCGGGTTACCTATACTATTGTTGGAGGAGGTCATGAAAAAGATTATTTGTTAGGATTAGTGGCGGCGCTTGACTTGAAAGATTCTGTGTTTTTAGTAGGCGTTAAAAACCAAAAGGAAATAAAGGATTTATTAGAAGAACATCATATTTTTTTAATGAGTTCCATTACTGATACTACTAATAGGGCAGAAGCGCAGGGCGTTGTAACTGCAGAAGCCCAAGCCATGGGATTACCTATAGTGGCCTTTAAAAGTGGAGGGGTTCCTTATACGCTTTCTGATAATAAAACGGGATTTTTGATTGAAGAGAAAAATATTGAAGAATATGCAGCAGCTATACTAAAACTGGTAAATAACCCTAATTTATATAATACGACGAGTGCTGCGGCCAAAGATTTTGCAGCGACTAATTTTTCTAGAGACATATTGAGTTCCAAGTTTTTTGAATTATATAACTAAAAATAATATTCATCCGTTTTTTCATCTTTCTAATTCAATTGACTTTGTATATTAGTACCATAAAACATTTTCATGTTAGTGCAACCACTTGTTTCCATTATTATTCCCACGTTTAACCGTGCCCATTTAATAGGTGAAACGTTGGACTCTATTTTGGCTCAAACTTATACCCATTGGGAGTGTATAGTGGTTGATGATGGGAGCACGGATGGCACCCAAGCACTGGTTACAAATTATATAGATAAAGACAGCCGATTTCAATTTCATAAACGTCCAAATAGCCATTTGCCAGGTGGGAATGGTGCGCGGAATTATGGGTTTGAATTAAGTCAAGGAGATTATATTCAGTGGTTTGATAGTGATGATTTGATGCTGCCCCATTTTATAAGTTTAAAAGTTATATTGTTTAACAATAATATTGATTTTGTAGTTTGTGAAGGCGCTTTAGTTAATGCAGAATTAAAAAAAGAAATGAGTCTTACTATTAAAGTGAAAGAATACATTTTTAAAGATTATTTATTTTGGAATGCTCAAATACTAACGCCTTCTGTTCTTTTCAAAAAATCTTTTCTAAAAGGTAAATTGTTATTCAATGAAAACCTCACTAAAGGGCAAGAAACTGAATTTTTTTCTAGACTTTTTTATAAGATCCATGAGGACTCCTATGCCATTGCAGGTCAAGAACTATTTTTATATCGTTATCATGAGCATTCCAAAACAACGCAAAATGAAACTTATATTGAATCCTATAAGGCGTCTATTTCCTATACCTATATCCAAAATTTAAAAAGGTCTATTGCACTTCATGATTTGGGACTCATTCGTTTTAATTATGAACCCTTAATGCGTTTATATTATGAGGCATATAGTTTTAATGATGTAAAAAACCGTAAATACATTACAAAAGAAATGTCAAGATTATTTATAGACAAACCAAAATATTTAGACATAATCTTTTTATTAAATGTGATGACTATCTTTCGTTTTAATAGTTATAAATTATATGTTTATTTAAGAAAACGGCAAATAAACTTCTAATATGAGCATACCCAAAACTATACATTACTGTTGGTTTGGTAATACTAAAAAGCCTCAATTGGTTTTGGATTGTATTGCAACGTGGAGACAGGTGTTGCCAGACTACCAAATTATTGAATGGAATGAAACTAATGTTGATTTGACTCCAGAATTTGTTGCGTATGCCTACAAAAAAAAAAAATGGGCTTTTGTTTCTGACTATGTTAGGTTAGATGTTTTATATAAACATGGTGGTGTTTACTTAGATACGGATATGCTTTTTTTGAAACCAATTGATGATTTTCTTAATTATGATTTATTTTTTGGTGCCGAAGAAGGACGGTTTATAAGCTGTGGTATTATTGGTTCTATTACAGGACATCCCTTCATCAAGACCTGTATAGAAAGATATGATACAATGTCCTTAAAGAATATTGAATTTAATAAAATTACAATCCCTAAAATTTTGACATCCAATTTTCGTGATTTTTATCAATTTCATGGGAATTTTAATGATGTTTTAAAAATGGATGGTGTAGTTGTATGTCCTAAAGATTATTTTTATCCCTATAGTTATGAGGATGCTGAAACGAATACGGACTATATGAGTTATGTAAAACCAGAAACGTATGCTGTACATTTATGGCATAAATCGTGGGTTGAATATTCTGAATTTTATTACCTAAAAAAAAGATTCTATTACAAAGGGTTTTTAACAGCCTTTAATAATTTATGGTGCGGTAAGGAAACTTTGAATAAGCAGTATTTAAAAATGTTGGGTTATAGTATGAAACAATCCATAAAACGTTCTTAAGGTGAATAATTCATTAAATCCTCCATTGGTCAGTGTTATTTTAACAACATATAATAGATATGTTTATTTGGAGGAAGCTATACGTTCTATTGCTAATCAAACGTATTTGAATGTTGAGATACTATTAATTGACGACGGATCGGAATGTGTTATTGCTACTCATAACAAATTGATATGTGAATTATTCTCCCATTGTACTTATTATTATAAACCCAATACAGGTCAACCAGATTCCAGAAATTACGGGATACATAGGGCTAAAGGTGACTATATAGCTTTTTGTGATGATGATGATTTTTGGCTACAAGATAAATTAGAAAAGCAAGTTGCCATTTTAGATAGGCATCCAGAAATAGGCTTAGTAACAGGAAATATAGAATACGTGAATAGGGATGGCGTTCGTACGGGTCGTGTTATTGCACAAACAGGGAACCATGGTTATGTATTTGAAGATTTTTTATTAAAGAACAGAACAACATCGATAACACCTTTGCTGCGGAAAAAAGTTTTTGACACCGTGGGTTATTTTAATCCAAATTTTGTCATTTTTGAAGATTGGGAATATTGGCGTCGTGTGGCTTATTATTACAAGTTTTATGCCTTGCCGGATGTTTTGGCCTGTGTACGGAAACATAATACTAATATTACGGGACTTGTTACAACTGAACCTTTTGAGCAATATGTGCGGTATCGCGAATTAACGAAAACGTTATTGGATTGGGGAGAAGACCGTTTTACAAAAGCTGATAAGCAATTAGTAGCAACCGTTGCCGCTAGACGTTATAAGCAGTTGTTGCGGAATCATTGTCCTGGGGTTAAGAACAAATTGGGATTAATCATTCAGGTTTTTAAAAATGATTGGAAAGATGGTTTTCACTTATGTTTGAAAATTTTAAAGTTGTAAATAATCTGTTTTTTAAATAGTTTATTTACATTGTAATCTTAAAGCTAAATAGGTTTCGTTCTGTTTACCTAAAATACACTAAATAATGCAAACCGTAAATTATAGCCATAACGATAAGTTACATAATAATATAGCTGCCCATGAGATGCTTCCGTTTTTATTTAAGTATAAGAAAGTATCCAGTGTTTTAGATGTTGGTTGTGGTAATGGTAGTTGGCTAGAAGCCGCTAAATCATTAGGTGTATTGGAAATATTAGGATTAGATGGTATTGAATTAGAAGCTGAAGCTCTAAAAATAGCTAAATCTGAATTTCAAAAACATGATTTAAGGACTCCTTTAGATTTAAATAGGAAATTTGATTTGGTCATATCTCTTGAGGTTGCCGAACATTTACCAGAAGCATCTGCTGATAATTTTATTGAGACAATCACTAACCATGGAAACCTTGTTTTGTTTTCCGCCGCCATTCCTAATCAAGGAGGTCAGTTTCATTTGAATGAGCAATGGCCGATATATTGGGCCAATAAATTTAAAAAACATGGTTATTTGGCTTATGATATAATTCGACCGGAATTTTGGAACAATGAAAAACTGTTTTCTTGGTATAAACAGAACACTATTATTTATGCCAAAGCAGATATTTTGAATGCTGATTTGTTTAAAGCTACAGACTCTGTTTTATCATTAGTTCACCCCGATATTTATAGAAAAAAAACTTATAGTGCTAAATTTTTGAAGGACAAACATGATGTTTTTAACTTATTAAAGGAAGATTTTAAGGTTTATATTAAAAGATTATTTGGGAAATAAATGGAACACAATAATTTTCTGATTCCTAAAATAACCGTGTTAATGCCCGTTTACAACTGTGCAGACTATGTTGGCGAGGCAATAGAAAGCATTTTGAATCAAACCTTCACTGATTTTGAGTTTTTGATTATTGATGATGCTTCCACCGACGATACGGTTTCTGTTATTCAAAGCTTTACGGATTCAAGGATAAGATTAATTGAAAAACCTAAAAACACTGGTTATACGAATAGTTTAAACTATGGATTAACTATAGCTCAAGGCGCATACATAGCTAGAATGGATGGGGATGATATTAGTTTTCCGGAACGCTTTGCCAAACAAGTAGCATTGATGGACTTGCACCCTGAAGTGATTGCCTGTGGAACGTTCTATAGTATAATTGGTAGTGGTATTATTAAGAAAGTGCCTATTAATCATGACGATATAAAAGTGCAATTATTACAGAAAACGTGTTTTGGACATCCGACCGTTATGTTGCGTAAATCTGTTTTTGAGAAGTATAAGGTTGCATATAATTCAGATAGAGAGCCAGCAGAAGATTACGATTTATGGGTGCGGCTCTTACCGTATGGAAAACTTGCAAATTTACCAGATGTATTATTAGCCTATCGGGTTCATGATGGCCAAGTGTCTCAAAATAGAAACCAAATAAAACGTGAGAATACGGCAAGTATTAGATTAAACTTGTTAAAATATCTAGATTATTGCTTTAGTTTAAATGAAGAGCAACTATTAAAAAAAATACTTTTGCGGAATGATATTTTAACTTTAGAAGAGATAAATAACTATCTGCTTCTAAAATCAAAATTAATTGAATCAAATAAAGGCTTTTTTAAAAATGAAGGTTTACAGAAATATTTTGTTGCTTTACAGAGTGTTGTACTCAAAGATTATTTCTTAAAAAGAAAGCTATTTTCATTACCTATTTTTGTTGACTATTTGACTTTAGGACGGAAATGTAATTTTAAATTACCCTTGATGTCCATGTTTAAACTATTGATTAAATCTGTAATCAGCTTCGAAAACAAAGGTTCATAATTAAAAACGATGATTCATAATCCAATTAAATTAATCCAGCTTTTTGAAACCTACGGCGAGGTTTACCAGCCCTATATTTCTCCAGTTATTCAAGAATTAAAAGCAGGTACTCAATTACATGTAGCTGTCGTTGCTTTTAATGCGCATGACACGGTAGATTTTTTTATTCCAAGTTATAAAAAACGTTTGTTTAAAGAAAAATGGTATGCCTTGACACATAATTCTAGATTGAATTATTTAGAAATTTTATGTTTAGAACAGCAAGCCGCCATTATACATGTGCAACAATCGTATTTGTTTTCTAAAATTATAAATTTACTAGAATTGCCTCGTAGTCAAAGACCTCAAGTTGTTGTAACACTTCGTGGTGGCGACACCTATGTTAAACCTTGGCATTCTGTGAAATGGCAAGATTTTTATAAAAATTATGGGCATGTTGTAGCTGCTTTTGTGGTTATGAGTATGCATCAAAAAAATTATTTGCACGATAAATGGGGTGTTTCTTTAGACCGCATTCATGTAATTCCAATTTCTTTTGGTCAAGCCTTTGATGCTTCCATTAAACAAGCAGACCGAACCGTTATACGTGTTGTTTCTGCTTTTAGAATGTGTTGGGAGAAAAATATAGATGGTAACTTACGAACTATTAAACTTTTAAAAGCACGCGGGATTCCTGTTCAATATGATTTATACGGTGATGGTGCTGATTCCGGACAAGTTTATTACCTAATAGATAAGTATGGTTTACATGATTGTGTAACCTACCATGGCAGGTTGCCCAACAGTGATTTAAAAACACGTTTAGAAGGTTATGATTTCTTTTTACAGTTGAGTCATTCAGAATCTTTAGGCATGTCTGTTATAGAAGCACAATCATTGGGGTTGCCAGCTATTGTTTCTAATAGTGATGGCTTACCTGAAGTTGTTGTTCATAATCAAACTGGATTTTGTGTTGCTCCACATGATTCTGAAGCAGCTGCTACATATCTTTTGAAACTATGGCAAAACCCTGATTTATATATGCAATTTAGTCAAGAAGCCATTGCATTTAGTCACCAGCATTTTTCTGTAGAAACCGAAGTTGATGCCTTGCATAGGCTTTATAAATCCTTAATACCTTAAATTGCTATGTGCGGATTTCTAGGCGAATATACCTTTCAACATAACTCCTTAACAGAGTTGGCTTCATTTGACGCTCTTTTGGCCTTGTCCAAACATCGTGGACCTGATGCTTCATGTATGACCCGTGGTTCGGGTTTTCAGTTGGGATTTAATCGGTTGGCTATTTTAGATATTTCGGCACAAGGTAATCAGCCGAAGGAAAGTGCGAGTGGGCGTTACCAAGTGGTGTTTAATGGTGAGCTTTATAATTATAAAGATCTTGCCGAAACCCATTCTCTTACTAATTTAAACTCTACTTCTGATACCGAAGTATTGATTCATTTATTAGATAAAATAGGCGTGGAAGGGACCATACCATTGCTTAACGGCATGTTTGCCATCGCCATTATTGATACCAAAGTAGACTGCTTGTATCTAACCCGAGATTTTGCAGGTATTAAGCCTTTGTTTTATGGGGTGGCATTTGAAGGTGTTGTTATGGCATCGCAATTTGATCAGATATTCAAACATGCTTGGTTTTGTGATAGTTTAGAGTTGCAACCCGACATTGTTAAAGACTATTTTGGTTTTGGCTATATGCAAGCCCCTAACACTATTTATAGCGGTATTTTTCAGGTAAATCCTGGTGATTTATTAAAGGTGAATAGGGATGGGCAGGTTGCAAATAAAACGCTTGTTTCTTTTAATAAAAGACAGGATTCCAGTTCGAACGACACGCGTTTGTCAACTATTTTGCAAACAGCCGTTTCTAAACAATTAGCTAGTGATGTGCCTATTGCTACTTTTTTAAGTGGTGGTATTGATAGTCCGTTAATTAGTGCGTATGCCAAAAAACATATTTCTGATATTGAAGCTTTTACCTTGGCCGTTGACAACCCGGCGCTTAATGAAAGTGAGATAGCCAAGGACTATGCGGCCCATTTGGGTATTAAACAACACATTATTTCCGTTAAAGAATCGGATTTATTGTTAGAAATAGATGCGCATTTTAAAGCCTTCTCAGAACCTTTTGGAGATTATTCTAGTATTCCCACTTATGTTATTTCAAAAGAAGCCAAAAAGAAACATACCGTTATGTTGTCTGGTGATGGAGGCGATGAACTGTTTTTTGGGTATCCTAGGATGTTGGATGTTTTACAAAAACGATGGTGGTTTAAATTGCCTTATGCCATTAGGAAGCCTTTAGCCCAACTCACTAATAGGCTTGGGTTAACTAAAACCTGGGCACCTTATTTTAAAAGCTTTGATGCGTTTGTTACTAATAAGCATTTAAAACTTCCACCTGTCATTTTAGATGGGGCTTTCCCAACTAGTTCATTTTCGAAATCCATGACAGACTTGTATACTTTTACAAATTCTGATACACCCAGTCTTTTACATGAATTGCGATGGAATGAGTTTTATGCCCATATGCAACGTGTTTTGGTAAAAGTTGATCGGGCCAGTATGGCGCATAGTTTGGAAGTACGCGTGCCGTTTTTGGATAAAACAAGTATTGCATGGGCTTGGCTGCAGAAAGGCGATTTAAAGACTAAACAAGATTTAAAAAAGGATTTAAAAATGTTACTAGCCGAGGAGGTGCCAGAGTCCTTAATAAACCAAAAGAAAATGGGTTTTACCGTGCCTTTAAAAGCGTGGTTGCATACGGCGTTACGAACGGATGTTATGCATGCTGTTTTTGACACGCCTTTTTATGGTAAAGAGGTTCTGGAGGTATCGGTTTTACAAGTTTATGTTCAGGATTTTTTTGATGGTAAACATGATAACGCCTGGGGGGTTTGGCACATTTATGCTTGGCAAAAGTGGTGGTTGGCTCATGGGGTTATAGTGAAAAGTTAAAAGTGAAAAGTGAAAAGTTAAAAGTGAAAAGTGAAAAGTTAAAAGTTAAAAGTTAAAAGTGGAAACTTAATAATGAATAATGAAAAATGACAATTGACAAGTGACAAGTGGATGATTAAGAATGATATGCTTGGTATGCAAGGAAAGGAGGGACCAAAGTATCTCTATTTTTGAGATTCTTCGCTTTGCTCTGAATGACAATCGTCTTTTTTATTATATTCGTCCTATATTCAACGCATGACTATAAAAACACCCATACTACCTAGTAAACAAGAGTTTGCTAAAAGTCCTAATCAGCCTCATGAGCTTCATTTAGAAGCCATTTGTGTGTTTGTGGCTACTGGTTTTTTTATGGGAAGTGATACCTATTGGAAGGACGAGGTTTGCTTGCTTCCTGGCCATAACCATACCATAGACGACGCGGGTTTTTTAGTAAACAGTGAACCCTGGTTTCAGTGGCATTATACGCCTCGCGAGATTTCATTTGAAGATACTTTAGAGGAATACATTCAATTACTTACCACAATAACTAAAGAACAAGTAGGTGATAAACCCGTTATTCTGCCGCTCTCTGGCGGTTTGGACAGTAGAAGTCAAGCACTGATTTTAAAAGATTTGCCTAACCCTGTGCATGGGTATAGTTATAGTTTTCAAGGAGGCTTTGCAGAGCATGGGATTAGTAAAGACATTGCGCAGGTTTGTGGGTTTAGCTTTAGTCCCTATATCATTCAACCCGGTTATTTGTGGGATTGTATTGATGAATTGGCCCAAATTAATGGTTGTTACTCCGAGTTTACCCATCCGCGGCAAATGGCTATTTTACCCGAGTTAAAAGCTATGACAGGTGTGTTTTCATTGGGGCATTGGGGAGATGTGTTGTTTGATCGTGGCGCTCCGGAACAAACGACCGAAGCTGATATTATTCCATTACTTTTTAAGAAAATGGTGAAGCCTAAAGGATTGGAACTTGCCCAACAATTATGGCAGCTTTGGAATTTGCCAGGCGACTTTACATCGTACTTTATGAGCCGGATAGAAACTGATTTAGCTGCTCTTGCCATAGATAACGTGAGTGCCAAGGTTCGCGCTTTTAAAACGAGTCAATGGGCGCACCGTTGGACAACGACTAATTTAAGTGTGTTTGCTGCGGCACATCCTATTACGTTACCGTATTATGATAACCGGATGTGTGACTTTATTTGTACGGTTCCTGAAGCCTATTTGGCTGATAGACGCTTGCAAATAGCCCATTTACAACAAGATACAGAGCTTGCTAGTTTAACGTGGCAAGACCATAAGCCTTTTAGTCTAAACACCTATTTATATAATAAAGCCCCTTATAATTTGCCGTACCGGGTTTGGAATAAATTGCAGCGTGAAGGACAAGCCCTTATGGGGAAACCGTATGTGCAACGGAATTGGGAATTGCAGTTTGTAGGTCCAGAAAACGACCAGGCTTTACAAAAGCATATTTTTAATACGGATTTTAATAGGTTTATACCTGAATCTCTTGTTCAAGACACCTATCAGCATTTTTTAAACACGGATCCTATTCATTATGCGCATCCTTTAAGTATGCTGCTTACCTTGTCTTTATGGCATAAAAAAAACTTTAAAGATTTATGAAGTTATCAATAATAGTTCCAGTTTATAATGGCGAAATATTTATAAAAAGATGTTATGATTCTTTGTTGAATCAGCAATTAGACACTTTGGACTATGAAATTTTATTCGTAGATAATAACTCAACAGACCGTTCGGCTGATATTATTAAAACCATTATTAAAACTAACGATAATGCCAAGCTTATTGCTCAACCAAAACAAGGCGAAGCTCATGCTAGAAATATGGGGATTAGCCAAGCAAAAGGAGACTATTTATATCAGCTAGATGTAGACGATGAAGTTTTCCCAAATGTTTTGATTCGGATGATAGACGTATTAGATTCCAATAGTGCCGTAGATGCTGTTTTTGGAAAAATGTTTAAAACCGATAAAACATTAGCTACTATAGATGTAGAATTAGAAGAAAGCCATGACGTGGTTTTTGAGAAAAAACCGCATTGGGGCTTGAAATGGTTTTCTAACTTAGGTACTGTGGTTGGAGAAGGCGCATTTATGCACCGCCGTTCCGTTTTTAATAAAATTGGTGTTTATACAGAACAATTACCCATTATTGGTACCGATTTAGCCTTTGATATTAAATTAGGAATGACCTGTAATTTGGCCTTTTTGGATACCTACATCTATTTATATTTTAAACATGAAGTATCGTTAATACAGGGCGTCAAGAAAAAAATGCCTAGAGCCTTTATGGTTTGGCCACGCTTGGTAAAAGAGCATCTGCCTTTTTATTTAGAACAGGACACGCCATTACGATTTAAAACCTTATTATTTAGTCAGTTGTTTCAATCTATGGGTAGGCAACTGGTTTTTAGTAGCGGGTTGAAAAAACGTCAGGATTTAAAACTGGAGTTATACCATGATGTACAAGCTATACGGATTCCGTTGGTGATTCGCTTATATTTGTCCATATTGGTTATATTGCCATTCGAATCCTTACGTAAAGTATATGGGTATTATATAGTGCCTTATGCCGTTAAGCAGCTTACGAACTAATATTTATACTATTGAAACCACGACACTTTATAACACACGCTTTTAAAAAATTGCTTTTGCAGCGCTTATATAACTGTTACGTGAGAGATAACCCTGTAATTCAGGCGGACATTAAACAAACTTTGCTGGTGCGAGGAAGTAAAGCGCAACATGCATCCCTTGATAAGCAATTTCATCACGTCATGATTTATTATCCTGATTATGCCTATATCTTTTTTTGGCGGATTAATAAGTCCGGGTATCGTTGGCGCTATTTATTTGTTAGTGATTTGCCTTGTAAAATTTTTAGAAGTACTCAAATTGGAGGCGGTTTGATGTGTTATCATCCGTATGCCACTGTGATTAATGCCCAATCCATAGGGGAAAATTTTCAATTCAGGAATAGTTTAACCGTTGGAAATAAAGGTAATGATAATCATTTATTGCCAGTTATTGGTAACAACGTTACGGTAGGCGCTCATGTGGTCATTATTGGCGCTATTACCATTGGTGATCAGGTTACTATTGGCGCTGGTTCTGTGGTTGTAAAAGACGTACCATCCTATTGTGTGGTTGCCGGAAATCCTGCAAAAATTATAAGACGTCTGGATGAGCACTAAAAAAATACGGATTCTTTTTACTATATCTAATTTTAATACGGCAGGAAGCGGTAAAGTGGTTTATGATCTGGTTTATGGATTAGATAAATCCAAATTTGATATTGAAATAGCTTGTGGAAGTCGGGAGGGTGATTTTTTTAAGGTTATCGAAGCTTTAGGTGTGCCCATTTATATTTTTGAAACCAAAACACCTTACAGACCCTATTATAATTTGATGTTTAGGATTTGGCGAATATCTAAATTCTTCAAGCAACATCAATATGATATTATTCATTCATGGCAATGGAGTAATGATTGGACGGAAGCTCTTGCTGCTCGATTGATAGGTGTGAAATGGCTTTATACTAAAAAAGCCATGGGATTTAACACTAAGCACTGGCATATAAAAAGTTATTTAGCCCATTTTATTGTGACTATTAATAATGAGATGCGTGCGTATTTTCCGCATAAAAAACTGCAAGCTTTAATTCCTTTGGGTATTGATACCGAATATTACGCTCCTGATGCCATTTTAAAGCCTATTGCTTTTGATGCCGCTGCATTTCATATTATAACGGTCGCTAATTTGGTGCCTGTAAAGGGTATTCAGGTTTTAATGGACGCTTTAAACCTACTTAAAGATTCGACTATCCGCTTAAGTGTATTAGGGGATTGCGATAATGATTATGGTCGTGACATGATGGCTTTAAGAGATCAGTTAGGGATGCAAGAACAGGTTCAGTTTCTTGGAAAGCAGATGGATGTTAGGCCATATATCAAGTCTGCTGATTTATATGTAATCCCTACTTTGGATGAAGGCAGAAAGGAAGGCATGCCCATGGCTTTAGTGGAAGCTATGAGTATGGGGATTCCGGTGCTTGGTTCGGATATTACCGGAATTAATTTTGTGTTAAGCGATTTTAAACATCTTTTATTTGAAGCCGGAAATCCAGAAGCTTTATCTTTAAAAATTAATGCCATTAAACGTATGGATGCTGAAGCGCGGTTAAAAATAGGGCAGGATTTACGGGTGTATTGTCAAGCACATTTCACGATGGAAGCCTTTATAACCGCTCATGAAGAACTCTATAAAACTATATTGAAGGATGGGGCCATTTAATAAACATGTTATAGTTGTCGGGAGTGCCCGAAGTGGTACGAGTTGGTTAAGCGAAACTCTAGCGCAACCTTATCGGTACCGCATGTTATTTGAACCTGAACAAGAAACACGTACCAAAAATGGGTATTTATTATGTGATAGGTGGTTAACAGCAAAAAACGATTCGGCAGAAGCCTATGACTATTTAAGGCGTGTTTTTAAAAATCGTGTTGATTGTGATTGGATTGCCCAAAACAGCAATCGAATCTGGAAACGGCATCTGTGGCCTTTTATACCGAAAAAATTTATTATCAAATTTGTACGGTTCAATTTGTCTGCAACCTATTTACATAAGGTGTTTGGCATACCGGTAATTCATATTATTAGAAACCCCTATGATGTTATTCGTTCGCAACAGCAAGTGAAATTTCCTTGGTTGTATGATTTGTCACATTTTGTAGCGCAAGATTCATTAGTCGCTTTGATTCAAACCGAATTTGGTTATGATATAACAAAACATGAGGACTTATTACCTATTGAAATATTAACCTTACGTTGGTGTATTGAGAATGTGATTCCTTTGGAGGTTTTGGCTCCTTACACGGGAGATATTGAAGTGGTTCGGTATGAGGATTTGTCCCAAGATATTAACTTGTTTTATGGGTTATGCGACCGTTTTGATTTGGAGCCTGTTGACAATCTGCAAAAACACTTTAAGCAGCCCTCATCTAAAACACATCCAGAAAGTGCCTTGGTAACCTCTACTTTTAAAAGGGGTGCGTTATCAACCGAAGATCTCTCTCAAATTAATAGGATATTAGCTATTTTCAAATCGACTTTATACGAACGACGCAACTCCTAGTTCCCTATGCTATTCAACTCCCTAGATTTCGCTATTTTTCTGCCCATCGTATTTATGCTCTATTGGTTTGTATTTAAGCGTTCGTTGTCTGCACAGAATGTGTTATTGTTAGTAGCCAGTTATGTGTTTTATGCTTGGTGGGATTGGCGATTTTTAGGATTAATTCTTTTTAGCACTGCGGTGGATTATTTGGTAGCCAAAGGTTTAGATAAACAGGAGCAGCTTCATAAACGTAAACTATTACTTGGGGTTAGTTTGGTTTGTAATTTGGGTTTGCTCGGTTTTTTTAAATATTATAATTTTTTTGTGGACAGTTGGGTGGATGCTTGGGGTAGTTTAGGCGTGAGCATGTCTGTAGAAACGCTCTCCATAATTTTACCCGTTGGGATTAGCTTTTATACGTTTCAAACTTTAAGTTATACGATTGATGTGTACCGAAGGCAATTAGAGCCCACCAAGAATATGGTGCAATTTGCTACGTACGTGGCCTTTTTTCCGCAATTGGTGGCTGGCCCCATAGAACGTGCACGCCATTTGTTACCCCAATTTTCGAAACCCCGAATCTTTCATTCTGATTTGGCTATCAGCGGTGTGTCTCTTATTATTTGGGGTTTATTTAAAAAAATGGTGGTTGCTGATAATTGTGCCTTTTTTGTGAATCAGATTTTTGATGGCTCTGGCGGATATAGTTCTGCGGAACTGCTTTTAGGAGCTGTTCTATTTGCTTTTCAAATTTATGGTGATTTTTCAGGGTATTCAGATATCGCCATAGGTGTCGCCCGTTTATTTGGATTCTCACTAATGACGAACTTTTCATTTCCTTATTTCTCGAGAGATATTGCGGAATTTTGGAGACGTTGGCATATTTCTCTGTCTACTTGGTTTCGGGATTATTTATATATTCCGTTAGGCGGTTCTAGAGGGCGGATGTGGTTGCAGGTTCGGAATGTGTTTATTGTGTTTTTGGTGAGTGGTTTTTGGCATGGCGCGAATTGGACCTTTATTATTTGGGGTGGGATTCATGCCCTTTTGTTTTTACCACTGCTTATAGGTGGAAAAAACCGGAATTATATAGATAGCACGCGGATGCGACTCCAACAGGTCCCGCGTATTTTACTTACTTTTATATGCGTTTGTTTGGCATGGATTTTTTTTAGAGCCGATACCATAACTATTGCCTGGACGCTATTGGAAGACCTTGTTCGTTTTGATTCTCTATCTTTAAGTTTGTTTTATAGTAGTTCCAAATCGCTATTATTTAGTGCTATTACCGCTTTTGGCATTTTGGTGCTGCTTTTTTATGAGTTTCGAACCGTACAGCATAATAAGCAAGAGGTGGTTTTAAGCCCTTATCATGCTGTATTTATAGCCGTTTTAATTGTGTTTATGGGTGTTTATAAGAATCCAGTAGACTTTATATATTTTCAATTTTAATGAGATTATTCTTCAAACGTATTGGTTTTATTTTACTGCTATTTATAGGGGTTTCTTCGGCTATCTCTTATGGCAGTTTATGGGCATTGCGCCAAGGGTCGTTTTATAAACCCTCATTTTTGGAGCAGCACATACAAGCATCTGAATTTGATTATATTGTTTTGGGCTCTAGTACCGGTTTAACAACGCTTAATACGCAGGTAATTGATTCGGTTTCAGGCAGGCATGGATTAAATTTGTCTATGGATGATACGAGTTTATCCAGTCAGTATTTGATGCTCCAGCATTTTATTGCATCCGGTAAGCAAACTCCAATTTGTGTGTTAGCTGCTAGTATTTTGGATTATGATGTTGTAGACCATGTGTTAAGTGGTAATGACTATCGTTTTATGCCTTATGTTTCTAGGGGTTATGTTTATGATTATTATGGCTCTTTTCCCGGGAGTCCTGCTCGGATATCAGCCAATAGTAACTGGTTTCCTATGCTTGGTGTGGGTTATTATAATGCGGAATTGTTTTATCCGTCTTTGGTTAGTTTGGTACAACCCCAAAAACGCAATCGGTTTGATGCCTATGGGAATTACAGCTATCCTATTACCACCCAGGTTTCGGCGTTAATAGTTTCTAGACGCTCCAAAACGCTCCAATTTAAAAACCCTTATTTTAAGAAGATTCAGGATTTATGTGCTAAAAATGACATGGCATTAGTTGTTTATATACCACCCCATAAAACCTTGGCTGTGGAGACGGGGCCGACCTCTTTTCCTGTAATTAATCACTCCGATGTATTAAACGATACGCGGTATTTTTATGATGATTTTCATGTGAATCGTTTGGGACGGCAGATGGTTAGTTTGCGGTTTGCGGGTATGTTCTCGATACATTCCGATATAAGCCCCTAAATCTCCGAAGGGGACTTTTGGTTTTTTTCAATCTTCCGGTTGAATATCCTATATAACCTGAAATGTCTACGCGCCGGCTCGCCTTCCTCCGGCAGGCAGGCCCCTTTGCTAAAGTAGTCCACAGGACTATTTTTTTACGCTTGGTCGATTTTTATATTTCAAACCCTCCGTCTAGATCTCCGTTGTACTTTTTGGAAAAGTCATAGCGCATTTCATCGCAATTCTACAAACTCCCCGTCCAAACTTTGTTAACTTATTTTTGCCTGCGCGCCAGCTCGCCCCTTTACTAAAATAGTCCACTGGACTATTTCTTAACGTTCGGTCGCCTCTTTAACTAAAGGGAGGAGCCAAAAATTGTTAGGGTTTATTGCCTGTGGTTAAATATTGAAATAGTTGGGTTTGGTTTCGTAAAGATTTTTACCTTTAGATTTTAAAACATGACTTGTTGAAAACCCCCTTAAAAATAGCTATTTACTCTGGAGAAATACCGAGTACCACCTTTATAGAGCGTCTGATTTCGGGTGTGGCTGATGCTGGACATCCCGTGATTCTTTTTGGCATTTTACGTAAACGCCCTAGGTATTCGTCTCGTGTTAGGGTGGTTGGATATCGATTGAACCGCCTGTCCAAGTTTTGGCATTTGATGCGTTATAGTATACTCTTGACCTTATTTAAAGGTGGTGACAAAAAACGGTTGGATGCCTATTTAAAACAGCAGCAAAAAACAGATGTTTATACGAAAGTTAAATATTATCCTGTGCTATGGCATCAGCCTGACGTATTTCATTTGCAGTGGGCCAAAGGCCTAAAGGATTGGATTTGGGTTCAGGATTTTGGTATGAAATTGGTATTGAGTTTGCGCGGTGCCCATATTAATTATTCGCCGATAGCGGATGCTGCTTTAGCTGCTATGTATCAGGCATACTTTCCGAAAGTTGACGGGTTTCATGCGGTATCCAAAGCTATTGGTTTGGAAGCTCAAAAATATGGTGCAGCCCAAAACATAATTACCGTTGTGTATAGTGGATTACCGGCTTCTGAAATTAAAGCTGCTATTGAAGACGAAACTGAACCTTTGGGGTTGATTGATAAGCCATTTCATATTATTGCTGTGGGACGGCCTCATTGGAAAAAGGGCTATACCTATGCATTAGATGCCTGTAAGATGCTACAAGCGCAAGGTTTTGATTTTCATTATACTATAGTTGGTGGAGCTAAGGATATAGAACTTGCTTATCAGGTTCACGACTTAAACCTTTCAGAACAGGTAACATTGTTAAATCAACTACCTTATAGTCAGGTTCAAGAGCTTATTTCTCAATCCGATTTGTTGGTTTTAACCAGTGTAGAAGAGGGGATTGCAAACGTGGTGCTGGAAGCTATGGCTTTAGGGACTTTGGTTTTAAGCACGGATTGTGGCGGTATGGATGAGGTTATTCATGATGGTGAGACGGGGTTTTTGGTTCCTATTCGGGATTCAAATGCGATGGCTGCTAAAATTATTGAGATTGCCAATTTGAACGACCTAGAAACCGTACGCATTCGTGAGCACGGCTTGGAAGCTATAAAAACTAATCATCGTGAGGAGCTGATGGTTCAAGGGATGATTGGGCTTTATGAAGGGGTGTTAGAGGGGTGAAAAGTTAAAAGTTAAAAGTTAAAAGTTAAAAGTGAAAAGTGAAAAGTGAAAAGTGAAAAGTGAAAAGTGAAGAGTGAAGCGTGAAGCGTGAAGCGTGAAGCGTGAAGCGTGAAGCGTGAAGCGTGAAGCGTGAAGAGTGAAGAGTGAAGCGTGAAGAGTGAAGCGTGAAGAGTGAAGAGTGAAGAGTGAAAAGTGAATAGTGAATAGTGAAGAGTGAAGAGTGAAAAGTGAAGAGTGAAAAGTGAATAGTGAAAAGTGAACAGTGAAAAGTGAAGAGTGAAGAGTGAAAAATTAAAAGTGACTAATGACTACGGCAGGTAGGTGTTGATTTTTGAGGTTGGGAGTAGGGATGTGGTTTGAGTTGTGTGTTGTGAGGTGTTGCGTTGACGTTGAAACAGAAAAATTGCTTTATTATGTTGAACATAGGAAATAATATGAAACCTAGAACCATGAATTTTTACCATATATGATAGAAACAACAACATCTAATAAGCGTATTGGTCTTGTGTTATCCACCGTGCCGCGCTATTCTGAAACCTTTTTTAGAAATAAAATAAGTGGGCTACAGGATCGGGGGTTTGATGTTATTTTATTTGTTGATTATTCAGGGCCTGAAGACCGAACTTTTGGTTGTCAGGTTGTAGCCGCACCTCATTTTGGAGGCGGTATCTTGAACCGTTTTTGGTTTGGTTTTATAGCCCTAATACGGTCGCTTTTTATTCACCCCAGAAGAAGCTATAAATTGTTTGCTTTAAATAAAGCCGATGGTATAGCTTTAAAAGCTAATATGAAACAGCTTATTTTAAATCAGTTTTTTTTTAGTCAGGATGTGGATTGGCTTCATTTTGGATTTGGGATGTTGGCTGTTACGCGTGAAAATGTAGCCGAAGCCATGGGCGCTAAAATGGCGGTGAGTTTTAGAGGCTATGATTTGTATTTATCCCCATTAAAGCACCCGGGTTGTTTTAATATCTTGTTTACCAAGGCAGTTCGGTACCATGTGTTGTCTGAAGAAATGAAACAGACTTTAGTTGAATATTCTATTTTGCCTCGTAACATTCAGGTGATCACGCCCGCTATTGATACGCAGTTTTTTAAACGGCATGGTCCAGCTGATGCTAATCCAGACGTGCAATTAATTACTGTTGGGCGATTGCATTGGAAAAAAGGATTGGAATATACTCTTGAAGCATTAGCGCACCTAAAAGCTGCAGGTATTGCTTTTCATTATACCATTATTGGTGCTGGGAGTGAAAGCGAGCGTCTTGTTTTTGCTGCACATCAGTTAGGTTTACTAGATTGTATTTCATTTACCGGAAAACTACCCCAAGAAGCGGTTAAGTCGCAACTAGAAAACGCCTCTATTTATATACAATACAGTATTCAAGAGGGTTTTTGTAATGCTGTTTTAGAGGCTCAAGCTATGGGTTTGCTCTGTGTGGTGAGTGATGCTGAAGGTTTGCAAGAGAACGTGTTGCATGCTGAAACGGGCTGGGTGGTTGCTAAACGCCAACCACAGCTTTTAGCCAAACAATTGGTACAGGTTATCCAGCTTTCCGCAGCCGATAAAGAGGCTATAAGAACACGCGCCATACGGCGTGTTTGTGATGAATTTAATCTTAATAAACAGCAAGCCGCATTTTTGGCGTTTTATAATACGTAGAAAGCTAATATTATAATAATTTTCTATTTTAGATATTATAGTTTATCAATCTTATCTTTTTTACTCACATTGCTTCTTATGACGCTTTAAGGTGTGCGTGAAAACACTTATTTATAAAGTTCATTTTTTCCATCGATGAAAAAACGAACCAAAAAAATCTAGGCTTATTTTCGTTTTCTTGAAAACTGCATAAAGGCCTTTGCCTGCGGATGGCAACCGCTGCGCTAGGCCATCCTCCGTTGCCCTTGCTGTGGCTTTTATTTGTTTTACTACGAAATCGAAACGTAGGCCGTTTGTCAGTTTTATTATATTCTGTTCAATTGTTTCAATTTTGTTATTCGTTTTAAGGTTTTGAATAAATTCCAAGTTCCTTATTCCAAAGGGGTATATAGCTGTAGAAATTACGTATTCTGCTTTTCTTTTTTACTCACCACACCTTCTTATTTTGCTTTAAGGTGTTCGTGAATCTTCGATTTGCATGGCCTAAAAAAGAAACAAAAAACGCTAGGCTTATTTTCGATTTTATTTTAAACGATCCTTTAGCTATCAAGTTTTACGATAAATCTTGGATAGGCTGAAATAGAAAGCCTTTGAGAGTATCCTTATAACATTTAGGTCTATGAGAGTATCCATGATATTATTGCTCTAACATGCTTAAAAGAATCGGGTTGGGCATTATTGGTCTTGAATCTGTATATTTTGTTAAATGAAAATTCAGAGCTTTTTACGAAACCTTGTGGAAATCTTGTAGATAACACTTATTATTGTAATCTAAAACGTAAAAAATTGCCCATGACCTCTTATGAATTTATGCGTTGGCTGACGTTTCCGCTTATGACAACTCATTTGGTCACCGTACGGAATGATATTAAACGGCTTATAAAGACTGGAGTATCATCTGGAAAACCCCTTTCTATTTTAGATGTGGGTGGACGTAAATCACCCTATACTATTAATTTAGCGGCCGATGTTACGTTGCTAGATGTGCCGCAAGAAGCCGGAACGAAAGAAGCTTTAAATTTAGGTTTTACGGAATCGATATTAACCAATATTCAAAAAAAACGATCAAATATTTCTGATGTTCTTATACAAGATATGACCCAATCCACTTTGCCAGAAGCTTGTTATGATGCCGTGGTGAGTATTGAAGTGATTGAGCATGTGGAGGCCGATGATCTGTTTGTAAAACATATAGCTCAAGTACTTAAAAAAAACGGTTGGGCTTATTTTACAACTCCTAATGGTGATTTTATTAAAAATGAAGGCCCTGGGAAAAACCCGGATCATGTTCGGCATTATACCCGACAAGAATTGCATGATTTATTGTCCCAATATTTTGATACTGTAGATGTGCACTATGCCGTTAGTACCGGTAAATACCGCGTTTGGAGCTTGCAAAGTTTAAAAACTACCAGTCCCGTGAGCATGATAAAGTCACTTATTGGCATTATAGTTAATAGACAACAATCTAAAGGTTTAGAACAAACTGCTCAAAAAACGGCTCACTTGGTGGCTGTGGCTTATAAATAACCCAGTCATTATTAATAATTATTTTTCTTAAAAAGTGTCTTATGTTTAAAAAATTATATTTTGGAGTTAGAAGAGCCATAAAAAGAATCGTAAAATCTAAACAAGAAATAAGGCATTCTCATGTTGGTGCTCCAAACGTCTGGAAATATACACGGACATTTCAATTTCAATTCTTAAAGGAACAAGGACTGCAAAAAACGGATACACTAATGGATATTGGATGCGGAACTCTTAGAGGCGGCATTCCATTGATTGATTACCTTGATACAGGTAATTATTATGGAATGGATATTAGAGATGCTATCTTAGATGAAGGTAGAGACGAAATTAGAACCGCTAAATTACAAGGTAAGAAACCTCATTTAATTTCATTTAATCAATTTTCAGAAGTGGAACTTGATGTCAAATTCAACGTCATGTTTGCTTTTTCTGTTTTGATTCACTTTGAGGATCAAATAGCAGAAAGTTGTTTTCAATTTGTATCTAAATGTTTAGCCACAGAAGGTGTGTTTTTTGCCAATGTTAATATGGCAGATTTTAAGGATGGAACTTGGTTAGAGTTTCCTGTTGTTTTTCGCAGTCATGAATTTTATAATAATTTGGCAGTCAAAAATGGTATGACATTAGAAGTAATAGGAGATTTGATAAGTTTAGGGCATGATACAGGAAAGAATTCTGACAGACAACAAATCATGTTGAAATTCACAAAAGTATAAAGATTTTATTTTTTTTTGAATACAGGCAATTGAAGATCAATTAAATTTTAAAGAATTTTGCTTTGGTATTATTCATTATTTACTGAAGATGGTAAAGCAATGACGGCAAATGATTTAAGCCTTAAAAAGATAGATTAATAATGAAACAAAAAGTTTTTGTCATTGGATTTCAAAAAACAGGCACCACCTCTTTGGATTTGGCTTTACAGAAACTAGGATATAAAGTATATAGTGTTGATAAAAATTTATTGAAATTTAAAAAAACGAGTGATTTAAAAAATTATATTCAAAACAAACTAAAAAACTGGGATGCTGTTCAAGACATGCCTTGGCCACTTTTTTATCAAGAGCTTTATGCACTGTATCCCGATGCTAAATTTATATTAACAATACGAGAGCCAGATAATTGGTTTAATAGTGTAAAAAGGTTTTTTGGTAGTATTCGAATTCCATTGCATCAGAAAATATATCATGTACCCTGTGCTGAAGGTTATGAAAATGAGTATAAGACATTGTATACAAAACATAATAATGAGGTTTTAAACTTTTTTGAAAATAAACCAAATTTCCTTGTCATGGAAATGGGTGTGAATTTTGATTATCATACACTTTGTGATTTTTTAAATATAGAAGGGATTCCTCAAGACGCATTCCCACATGCTAGAAATAATAAGAAACGTCAATTACCAAAATATAAACTATACCGAGATTTGAGATCTCTATATTGGAATTATAAAAAGAATTATTAACAACTAAAATGATTATTTTACTTTTTTATACGCGAAACCAAGGTTATTTATCTCAATTTTTTGAGGAAGTATCCGTGCGTTTGGTGGAAGAAGGTCATGAGGTTCATAATTTTTCGCTCAAAGCTGAAGCTTATGTAGATAGGAAAAATAATGTATTACTAACCGTAGAGAAAAAAGGTGGCTATTTTAGAAATTATTATGAAATTTTTAAAATTTTTAAAAAGATACAGCCCGATGTCGTTTTGTCTAATTTTAGTTATGTTAATCCCGCATTGCTTTTTGGGAAATTATTTCGTGTTAGAAATAACATTATTTGGTTTCACTCCTTAAATGAACAGACTGGTGCAACTGCAACTAATATTTTTATAAAGCGTCTGTTTTTACAATTAGCTGACATTATTATTGCTAACTCGCATCATACTAAAAATGAATTACATTCCGCATTTCATGTGCCACTCTTAAAAATTAAAACCATTCCATTCTGGTCTCCGATAGAGGGAAAAGATATGACCAACCAAAAAACACCTAGTTCTGTTAAACTTTTTAAAATAGGTTGTCCGGGTCGATTGGTAGACCATAAAAATCAAGGAATAGTATTGGATGCGTTGGCTTCTTTTGATACTACCCCGTACCAATTACATATTGCTGGTACTGGTTCTAATCAAACACTATTAGAAGCACAAGCAGCGGAATTGGGTATTGACAGTCATATTGTTTTTCGTGGTCATTTATCGGCAGAAGCTATGATTAGCTTTTATGAGGAAATGGACTTAATCATATTACCAAGTTTGGCGGAAGCCTTTGGTCTCGTTTTTATAGAGGCTATATCTTTAGGGACCCCCGTTATTGTGTCGTCCAAGTTTGGAGCGCTTACATTTATGGAAAATAAAGAAGCGTTAAAACAGATTACATTTGATCCGCTTTCTAAAGATTCGCTAATCGAGAAATTAAATCCTTACTTTACCAATCAGGGTTTGCCTCCAAATTATTTTAAGAAATTGTACTACGAAAACTTTGACAAGCATCTAATATATAATCGTTTGCAAAGTATCATGCTGACAGAATAAGTAAATAACTATGCCATTCCAATTTTTAACATACCTACAACCCACACATTATTTTCGATTAGTATCGCAGGCTGGTTTTAGTGCTTTTCCGGAGGTTGATGATTTGCCGCCAGCTGTTTTAAATCAGCTTGCATTGGATACACGTTATACCTCCAAACACGCGCAAGACTATGATTTGTCGTGGCAAGCGGTGCAATCTGGTTTTATAGGTGATGTGCCCCATTACACACATTTTGAAACGGTTTCTGTAACAGATAATTATCATTTTATCCGTAAGCAGTTTCATCCTGCTTGGGTGCTTTATGTGTTGTTGATGCGCCTCATTACCTTTCATAATCCGATTCGTGAGATTCGGGCTTGGTTACAAACGTCGCCTATTAAAAGAGCCAGAGCCATACAGCCTATTCTGTATCCGGATTGGAAAACCTATACCTCTGAACTCCTTGCGGAAACGCCTTTGGTGAGCGTGGTGATCCCTACTTTGAATCGGTATACCTATTTAAAAGACGTCCTATTAGATTTTGAAAAACAGGACTATCCGCATTTTGAACTTATTATTGTGGATCAATCCGAGCCCTTTCAATCCGATTTTTATAAGTCTTTTGATTTACCCATTCGTGTGATTCGTCAAGACCAAAAAGCGTTGTGGTTGGCGCGAAACACCGCTATACAATCAGCGAAAGGCAGCTTGATTGCCTTATCAGAAGATGATGTACGGATTCAACCCGATTGGCTTTCAAGCCATTTACGCTGCCTTGATTTTTTTGGCGCACAGGTATCTGCCGGTGTTTTTTATCCGGAAGGGCAGCGCATTCCTGAAGATCGTTCCTTTTTTGCTATGGCGACCCAGTTTGCTACTGGAAATGCCCTATTGTACCGGTCTGTTTTTGAACAGGTTGGATTATTTGATAGGCAGTTTGAAAAGCAGCGGATGGGTGATGGGGAGTTTGGTGCACGCGTTTATTTAGCTGGAATTCGCAGCATATCGAACCCATATGCGAGTTGTATTGATGTGAAAGCTGGAACGGGTGGCTTGCGCGAGATGGGCAGTTGGGATGCGTTTAGACCTTCTACCTTTTTTGCCCCAAGACCCATACCTAGTGTGTTGTATTATTTTAGAAAATACTATGGAAATTCGGCGGCGCGATGGGCTTTGTGGCGTACCATACCCACTTCTATATTGCCTTATCAGTTTAAGACCAACCGTTTGTTATTAGTTGTTGGTATTTTTATAAGTTTGTTGCTGCTTCCTGTGGTGTTGGTCCAGGTTTTTAGTTCTTGGCAATTGGCGAGTAGGAAGTTGGCGGATGGGAGTTTGATTGGAGAATTAAGAATGAATGATGAATGATGAAAAGGGAAAAATTACTAATTAAGAATGAAAAGTGAAAAGTGAAAAGTGAAGGATGAAAAATGAAAAGTGAAGAGTTGGGATTAGGGATTAGGGGAGTACTGCTTTTTAAAAGTGCTGCGCCTTTTTTGTCAAACCTTCCGATTTTTGCTAAAGCAAAAACCACCTTCCTTCATCTGAAGGCAGGAGCTGTTTAGGGAATGAAAAGTGAAAAGTGAAGAGTGAAGAGTGAAAAGTGAAAAGTGAAAAGTTATAAGTGAAAAGTGAAGAGTTGGGATTAGGGATTAGGGGAGTACTGCTTTTTAAAAGTGCTGCGCCTTTTTTGTCAAACCTTCCGATTTTTGCTAAAGCAAAAACCACCTTCCTTCATCTGAAGGCAGGAGCTGTTTAGGAATGAAAAGTGAAAAGTGAAGAGTGAAAAGTGAAAAGTGAAAAGTGAAAAGTGAAGAGTGAAAAGTGAAGAGTGAAGAGTTGGTATTAGGGATTAGGGGAGTACTGCTTTTTAAAAGTGCTGCGCCTTTTTCGTCAAACCTTCCGATTTTTGCTAAAGCAAAAATCACCTTCCTTCCGCTGAAGGCAGGAGCTGTTTAGGGAATGAAAAGTGGAAAGTGGAAAGTGAAAAGTGAAAAGTGAAAAGTGAAAAGTGAAAAGTTATAAGTGAATAGTGAAGAGTTGGTATTAGGGATTAGGGGAGTACTGCTTTTTAAAAGTGCTGCGCCTTTTTCGTCAAACCTTCCGATTTTTGCTAAAGCAAAAATCACCTTCCTTTAGCTGAAGGAAGGAGCTGTTTAGGGAATGAAAAGTGATTAATTAATAAATAATAATGAATAATGAATAACGAATAATGAAGTTTGATACATAATTTATAATTTAGAAATACCTTGAACAATGAACAATGAACAATGAATAAATAAAAAAGATTTTACCAATATCTAAACTAAACAACCTTAACCGAGAAACTTTGAACTTTGAATTTTAAACTTGTAAGCCTTGCATAAAAAACGCATTCTTATTGTAACTTCTGAGTTTCCACCGCAGCCGGGTGGGATAGGGAATCATGCGTATTATTTGGCTTTATATTTGACAAAAAACAATTATGATGTTCGGGTTATTGCGGATCAGCGGGCTGTTGTGAATAGGGAGGAAGTAGCTTTTGATGCGGCATTACCTTTTGCGGTGCAGCGGATTGCTTTTCAAACGCCTCGGTTTTTGATGTATTTTAATCGGGTGGTGAAAACGCTTTCCGGTTTTAAAAATTCAGACTATGTGATAGCTACCGGTAAGTTTTCGTTGTGGAATGTGGCGTTTTGTTCCTTATTTTATAAACGCGAGAAGCTGGCGGTGATCCATGGGAGTGAGGTTAATTTTAAATCGGCTGGATTGAAACAGTCTATTGCCATTTCCTTGAAACAATTTGAAACGGTGGTTGCCGTATCCCATTATACCAAAGGCTTGGTTTCTGGCTTAAACTTGACCGTTAGTGTTATTCCTAATGGGATTGATTTGGAAAAGTGGCAGCTAGAACACAGTGAAAAAGCCGATTTGAAGGGGTATCCTGTTTTAACCACGGTTGGTCGCGTTAGTTCCCGAAAAGGTCAGTTAGAAGTAATAAAACTATTACCCGAATTATTGAAAACCTATCCTGATGCGCAGTATCATTGTGTGGGAATCCCTAGTGAAGCTGACAGCTTTTTGGAGGCGGCAGGCGTATTGGGTGTGGCAGAACACGTTGTGTTTCATGGTGCGTTATCCGATGCCGCACTGCAAGGCGTGTTAAGGGCCTCGGATGTGTTTGTTATGTTAAGTACGGAAAGTTCCACGGGTGATGTGGAAGGATTTGGCATCGCTATTTTGGAAGCGAATGCTTTAGGGATTCCCGCTATTGGATCCAAAAACTGTGGGATTGAAGATGCGATACAAGATGGTGTCTCTGGTTTTTTATTGGACCGTAGGGATGCATCCGCTTTTTGCCGGCATATTACTGCTGTTTTAGCCGAACCTGCGGGTTATAAAAAACAGGCCCGTGCATGGGCCGAGCAGCATGACTGGAATCAGATTATTAAACGCTATATAGCCTTTGTTTCATGAGAACTTTAACGATTATATCCCATACAGAACATTATCTCCAACCGGATGGTCGCCTTGTAGGATTGAGTTCTACGGTAACCGAAATTAATGAGCTTTTGGCTGTATTTGATCGGATTATTCATGTGGCTATGCTTCATGATGTTGCTGCACCACCCAGTACGTTAGCTTATGTGTCTGATAGGATTGAATTCATTGCTTTACCAGCGGTTGGTGGTACTACCTGGGGTGCTAAATTAGCTGTCATTTTTCAAGCACCTAAAATTTTATTACTCGTGCGAAAGGCTTTGAAGGCTTCTGATTATTTTCAATTTCGTGCTCCGACTGGAATTGGCGTTTATGTCATTCCATACCTCCTATTATTTTCGTCTAAGAAAGGTTGGTTTAAATACGCCGGAAATTGGAAACAAGCCCAGGCACCTTTAGCTTACCGCTTTCAAAAATGGTTGTTGGAGCGGCAATCACGACCCGTTACTATTAATGGTTTTTGGGATGACCAGCCCGAACAGTGTTTGAGCTTTGAAAACCCGTGTTTGACCGAACAGAATATTGCCGATGGGCAAGCCGTTATTACACAAAAACGCTTGGAATATCCTATTGATTTTTGTTTTGTAGGGCGCTTAGAAGCCGCTAAAGGTCTGGATTTATTATTAGAAACCGTGAGTCAATTGGAATCGGAATTCCGTGATAACATTGGGACGATTCATGTGGTTGGTTCTGGTGTGCGTCAAACTTATTACGAGGCATTAGTTCGTGATTTGCAACTCCCCGTAATATTTCATGGCTATATATCGCGAGATGCCGTTCATGCTATTTATACGCGGTGCCATGTTATTGTATTGCCCTCTGCATCTGAAGGGTTTCCGAAAGTGATAGCCGAAGCTATGAATTTTGGCTGCATCCCGATTGTTTCTAATGTATCCTCGATAAGTCATTATATTCAGCAAGATGTTAGTGGTTTTTTAATGGCTGATTTGGATGTGTCTTCTTTGACGGATTGTTTTAAACAGGTTTTAAATTTAGATCCCGAAGAATTTGACCGTTTAAAGACCCATTCTTTGGAGGCTATGAAGCGCTTTAGCTATTCGTTTTATAATCAGCGATTAGTGGAACGTATTTTATAAGCGTGCATTTTATAAAATAATACCTGTCTATTAAAAAAAAAATGATATTTTTAAACCAAACTAATTATTGCTCACCTAGTTAATGGTATTAAAAAAACTACATTGGACGCTTAAACGGCACCCCTTTTTATATGTTACGCGATTTCGATTGTTGTCTAAAAATGCCAATGAGACGGTAATTGATTCCTGTTGCTATAATGTGTTGAATGGTAAAGGTGATATCCCTAATTTATATACGACCATTAATTCAGCTGTTTTTAAAGCTGGCAAGCCCGAGACTGATTTGGAGTTGGTGAAACAATTGGTTATGTGGTTGTCCGAGCATACTACGGTAGGTCCGGGATTGAGTGAGCCGTCCGACAAAGCTCTGGAAACCTTGCTGTATGGAGCCGGCGGTGTGTGTAGTGATATGGCGCAGGTTTTTAATAATTTTTGTGTGATTAATGATATTCAAGTTAGGGAATGGGGAACTACTAGTGCGCCTTTTAATCGGGCTAATGGTGGTCATTCTTTTAATGAGGTTTATATCACGGAATTGAAAAAGTGGTTGTTAGTTGATCCGTCCTGGGGTGTTTTCTTTTTTAATGATAAAGGCTTACCACTTTCTGTTATTGAAGTTTATGATTTATCGCGCTCTGGACAATCCGTTGTTTATGATACCTTCCTTCCCAACCAGTTTATATCCTTGAGACAAGTGACAAAAAATTATTTAAATTCTGATATTATTCCTTTTTTAATATGTGATTATCGGAACAAAACATACGACCGGTATTTGAAATTAGCCAGACCCTATGTGCCTGTTTTTATGATTCATTTTATGGTGTATTTGTTTGGGAAAAGTTATCATTATAAATTTCCACTAGATGATTATAAAAAGATATTTGTTTAGGTGTTGGTTTCGTGATTACATTTTCTTTGACTAATCAATTTTATAGTATCTTGCAGCGCCTAAACGTGTATAAATTTTATATTAACTACTTTGAAAACCAATATTACCTATATCAGTGCCATTGGTTTCCACGCCGCTTTAGGAATCTTAATTTATTTTAACGAGAGCATTGCCAAGCTGTACTTTTTTGGTGCTGTATTTTATTTTCTTTACCGGATTATTAATGCTGCTGATAGCTCCAGAACTTTTGAGGTTTTAAAAGCTTGTGCTTACTTTGTTGGTGCTGAGGTATTTTTTAGAACGACCAAAGGTGCTATCTCCTACGAAGCCGGGAAGTATATGGTGATTGTATTTGTGCTCATCGGAATGTTTTACAAAGGCTTATCCGGTAAAGGGTATCCGTATTTTATTTATTTGATGTTTTTGGTACCCTCCATTTTTGTGGCTTCAACCACCTTGAGTTTTGATGCTAATTTTCGAACCAATATTGCTTTTGTATTAAGTGGCCCGGTATGTTTAGGCTTGGCCGCCTTGTTTTGTTATGATAAGCGGGTATCACAGCAGCAAATGTCGCAAATTATGCTGTTTATGGTTTTGCCCATTATTGCCCATACGGCTTATTTGTATTTTTATACGCCCAACTTACGCGATGTTTTAACTAGTACAGCTTCTAATCGTGCGGCTTCTGGAGGCTGGGGTGCTAATCAAGTTTCCGCAGCATTGGGATTGGGGATGTTTTTAATGGCCGTCCGGTTGTTTACTAAATCGCCCAGTTTAGGTTTGAAAATTTTGAATGCCACTATTCTGGGTTTGATATCCTTTCGAGCTTTAACAACCTTTAGTCGGGGCGGTGTGATAGCTGCTATTATGGCTATTTTGATTTTTCTGTTTTATTATTACCGCCAATCACGAACTAAAAAACGGAATGAGGTGATTGCTATCTTTGGTTTGTTTTGTATTAGTTTGGTGATGACCTGGTTTGTGAGTATTAATCAGACTGATGGATTGGTGAATTTACGCTATGCTAACAAAGATCATTTAGGTCGCGATAAAGGCTCCTTAACGACAGGACGTGCCGAATTATTTGAAGGTGAATTGGAAGGTTTTATAGATAGTCCCTTTTTTGGGATTGGTTCTAGTCGCGCCAAGGATCAGCGGATTGAAGATGATGGGCAAGGTACGACTTCGCATAGTGAGGTTAGTCGAACTTTAGCCGAGCACGGTCTTTTTGGTGTTATTATCCTGTTAATACTGATTTTTAAACCTCTTGATGTTCGTGCCCATAATAAAAGCAATTATTATTTTTATGCCTTTTTAGCCTTTTGGTTTTTAACTATTAATCATATGTCTATGCGGATTGCTATGCCCGCTTTTATCTATGGATTAGCCCTTTTAAATGTAACACATGACAAACGTCCTATACATAGGAAACCACTTAAAAACCCAGCAGACTAATATATCTGCTATTTCTGTATTAGGGCCCTTGCTTGAAACGGAAGGTTATGCGGTGTTTTATGCGTCTTCCAAACCCAACAAGCTGTTGCGATTGGGTGATATGCTTTACTCGGTCTGCCGATATGCCAAACGTACTGATGTGGTGCTTATTGATACCTACAGCACAACAAATTTTTACTATGCGCTATTGGTGAGTCAACTTTGCCGCTTGTTGGGATTGCCTTATATACCGATACTTCATGGTGGTGCACTTCCGAAACGTTTAGAGCGATCCCCTTTATTGAGTCGCCTGATTTTTAAACACGCGCAGCGTTTGGTTTCTCCATCCCAATATTTACAAGACGCTTTTACTAAACCCACTTTTGCACCTGTGGTTTATATTCCGAATAGTCTTTCGATGGGCCAGTATCGGTATGAACGCAAAACTTATACAAGCATTCGTCTGCTTTGGGTGCGGTCTTTTTCAAACATTTATAATCCGTCATTGGCCGTTAACGTATTAAAACGTTTACAGGATGCTGGTTATGCTGCTGAACTGTGTATGGTAGGTCCCGATACTGGCGATGGGAGTTTTCAAGCCACCCAACAACTGGCCAATGACTTGGCTGTGCCCGTGCGATTTACTGGGAAATTGCCTAAAGCTGATTGGTTGGCTTTGGCGCATGATTATAATGTATTTTTAAATACCACCAATTTTGATAATATGCCTGTGAGTGTTATTGAGGCCATGGCCTTGGGCTTGCCTGTGGTTTCTACTGATGTTGGTGGGATGCCGTATTTAATTACTGATGAAGAAACTGGTTTGTTAGTACCACCTGATGATGTCGTCGCTTTTGAGAATGCAATTGTAAAATTGGTATCTGATACTAATGGGACTCATGCTATGACGGAACGCGCTCGTGCTATGGTTGAAGGGTTTGATTGGGTGGTTGTTAAGGGTAAGTGGTTTGCCGTTTTGAGGTAATACCTTGAGGCGTTGTTTTTTTGCGAAGGCTCGGAGCGCCGAAGGTGTTTGAAATTCCAAGTTCCAAGGTCAAAATTTCAAATGTTAATGATGTGCTTTGCCGAACACTGCGTGACGCAAGCTTTTTATTTATGCTAATTTAGATTGTTAACTTACTTTGATTTACAACTTTTTAGAGTTGCATTATTTATAATAATTTGTTCATTTTGCCTTGATGCAAAACGAACCAAAAAATCAAAACCGTTTTTAGGAAATTACTGCGTAACGCAAGCCTTTTTCTTAAGATTATTTCGGAATGTTAATTGGATTTTGGTCATAACTCCCTTGTTATTGATGGTTTAGTTTCTTTTGTAGCTTGCTATTTCTGAAAACGGTTGGGCTATTGGTTTAGCTATTAGCGTTTTATTTGCAATTATTGCTTGCTATTTTTTTCATTCTTTTGTACTCACCACTCTTATATATTTTATTGTTGGTGTTTGTGAATCTTCGATTTCGTTGATACAAAAGAACCAAACCTGCCTGGCGGCAGGCAGGAAAATCTAGGCTGATTTTCGTTTGCTTGAAAACTGCATAAAAGCCTTTGCCTGCGGATGGCAACCGCTGCGCTAGGCCATCCTCCGCTGTCCTTTCTGCGGCTTTTATTTGTTTTACTACGGAAACGAAAAGTAGGCCGTTTGTCCGTTTTATTACATTCTTTTCAACTTTTAAACTATGGCTTATTGTTTAGGTAAGACCTTTTGAAGGTTAACTATTTTTGACTTTCAGTTAAATAAGTATTTATTATGTTCATTTTATTCGTGCGTTTATATTTTTTATTGGTACTCATGATGTGCTTCGCAGTTATTCGTGCGTTTATATTTTTTATTGGTACTCATGATGTGCTTCGCAGTGCACTGCGTGAGGTTCGCTTTTTTCTTTAAGTTAACTTGGGTTTCATTGATAGATGTTCATTTTTTTCATTGATAAAAAAACGAACCAAAAAAATCTAGGCTGATTTTCGTTTGCTTGAAAACTGCATAAAAGCCTTTGCCTGCGGATGGCAACCGCTGCGCTAGGCCATCCTCCGCTGTCCTTTCTGCGGCTTTTATTTGTTTTACTACGGAAACGAAAAGTAGGCCGTTTGTCAGTTTTATTACATTCTTTTCAGCTTTTAAACTATGGCTTATTGTTTAGGTAAGACCTTTTGAAGGTTAACTATTTTTGACTTTCAGTTAAATAAGTATTTATTATGTTCATTTTATTCGTGCGTTTATATTTTTTATTGGAACTCATGATGTGCTTCGCAGTTATTCGCTCATGCTTATTTTCTAGTGGAACTCATGATGTGCTTCGCAGTTATTCGTGCGTTTATATTTTTTATTGGAACTCATGATGTGCTTCGCAGTGCACTGCGTGAGGTTCGCTTTTTTCTTTAAGTTAACTTGGGTTTTATTGATAGATGTTCAATTTTTTATTCAATTGCTTATTTTAATTTAAGGTTTCATGATATGCTTCGCAGTTTCATTGATAAAAAAACGAACCAAAAAAATCTAGGCTGATTTTCGTTTGCTTGAAAACTGCATAAAAGCCTTTGCCTGCGGATGGCAACCGCTGCGATAGGCCATCCTCCGCTGTCCTTTCTGCGGCTTTTATTTGTTTTACTACGGAAACGAAAAGTAGGCCGTTTGTCCGTTTTATTACATTCTTTTCAACTTCATAATTAAGTTAGATTGGCAGTTTTTAGTTCAAGGTTCATGGTTTCTGGTTTCTGGTTTCTGATTGGAATTGGCGAGTGAAAAGTGAAAAGTGAAAAGTGAAAAGTGAAAAGTGAAAAGTGAAAAGTTAAAAGTGAAAAGTTAAAAGTGAAAAGTGAAAAGTGAAAAGTGAAAAGTGAAAAGTGAAAAGTGAAAAGTGAAAAGTGAAAAGTTAAAAATTGGGGTTGGAGATTGTTGAGGTTGGGATTAGGGATCAGCATGTATTTAGGTGTGTGTTTTATCATCTTGAATTATCTAATCTGTGTTCTATTTGTAAACTAAAAACTACAAATTGTAAATAAACTTGCAGGGTTTGGTGAACTTATTATCTTTACCAAGCTATTATTACACTCATGGGAAAACAGACTATTCACTTTAATATTTCGGAACGTAAGTTGCTGTTGCGTCTTGTTGATATTATGAGTATCCTGCTTTCCTTATATTTTGTGAGTGATTGGTTTCATTTTGATTATTTTACCATTACACCGGAAAATTGGACTTGGGTTGGGGTTTTAGTCATCTATATTACCATCTTTGGGACCATATTTGAGCTTTATGACCTGCAGAAAGCTAGCAAACCTCATATTGTATTTGCTAATATTATTTTAACAGCTTCGGTTACCGTTCTATTCTATTTATTAACACCCTTTTTTACGCCCTTATTACCTTCTAACCGACTACAGATTGTCTATTTTTATCTGGCTATCATTGTTGCTTTAAGTCTCTGGCGTTTGATATATGTTACTTTTATAACCTCGCCACGTTTTTATAAAAAAGTTCTTATTGTTGGTGAAACGTCTAATATTGAAACGATTGTTGGTGCTTTTAAAGACGCGGATCCGAACTATAAGATTGTGGGTTATATTAATTGTGAGCAGGTAACTTCGAACAGCATAGAATTTAAAGATATTATTGAATATCCACCAGAGGCTTTGCATCAGGTGATTCAGGAACAATCTATTTCAGAAATTGTTGTTGCCAGCTATAATGCCGAGACCATTACTTCTGATATTTATTACGATTTAATTACGCTATTAGAACGGGGTTTTCCCATTAAGGAATATACCCAAGTTTATGAGGATATGACCTATCGAGTTCCAGTACAGTTTGTTGGGAAAGACTTTTATAAGTATTTTCCGTTTAGTAGGAGTAACCACAATAAGCTGTATTTGTTTTTTCATCGGATGTTTGATATATTTCTTGCCTTTATTGGTGTATTACTAAGTGTTTTTATTGTGCCATTTGTATTGGTAATCAATTTGATAGGGAACCGAGGGCCCTTATTTTATTTTCAAGAACGTGTTGGTAAGAATGGCAAATTATTTCAGATTATTAAGTTCCGAACTATGGTTACCAATGCCGAAACGGGCGGTGCCGTTTGGGCTGTGAAAGATGACTGCCGCATTACCCCCTTTGGCACCTTTTTAAGACGTTCCCGAGTGGATGAAATTCCCCAGTTTATTAATATTTTAAAAGGCGATATGAGTTTGATTGGTCCTAGACCCGAACGCCCTTATTTTGTTAAGGAACTATCTCAAGTTATTCCTTTTTACGAAACACGGCATATTGTGAAACCTGGTTTAACGGGTTGGGCGCAAGTGAATGTCCGATATGGTAATACGGTTGAAGATAGCTTGTTGAAACTTCAATATGATTTGTACTATATTAAACACCGGAGTTTTTTCCTAGATTTTAATGTGATGGTTAAGACGGTTGGGACGATGCTTTATTTTAGAGGGCAGTAGTTGTTTAGACGTTTAGATGTTTAGATGTTTAGACGTTTAGATGTTTAGGTGTTTAGGTGTTTGTTGTGGGGTGAAAAGTTATAAGTGAAAAGTGAAGAGTGAAAAGTGAAAAGTGAAAAGTGAAAAGTGAAAAGTGGAAAGTGAAAAGTGAAAAGTGGAAAGTGGAAAGTGGAAAGTGGAAAGTGGAAAGTGGAAAGTGAAAAGTTATAAGTGGAAAGTGAATAGTGAAAAGTGTATAGTGAAAAGTGTATAGTGAAAAGTGAAAAGTGAAAAGTAGAGGGGTATCCAGGTGATATAGATGTAAAGTTCTTGGTTCCTTCCTTTGGCAGTTAGGCGTGGTTTGTGGTTCCTAGCTTTACGTTGATTATTTTTGGGAGGTAGATAGTACCTATTGCTTTTAAGACTCTATTTGCTTTTTAAAATAGCTAATGAGGTATATATATCTAATCAATAAGGCACAATAAAATGGGATTGCAGCTGGTGCGAATACTTGTAGACCAATTGTCCAATGAAAAGCCATTAAAACGCCCATAATTACCAGAAACTTCATAAATGGGATAATCCACGTTTTAGGTTGTTTTTTTGCTATTTGCCAAAGTAGTAATCCGTTTAAAGGAAATGCCCATAATAGATTGTAGTTATAAGCCGTAGTTTGGTGGTCTGTTGCAAACCATAATAATAAAATGAGGATACCCAGCAAGGTTGTTATTATAAGTAAGGTACTATCTAAAACCTTGTTTCTGGTTTGTTTTTTATAATCCGAATAGGTTATACCCAACATTATTACACTTATGATACTGAAAAGAACCAAGGGACTCCATAAAAAGTCTGTGCTTGACGGGTGTGGTTTTTCCTGATATATGGTTTCTTCACTTTTTACCAGTTTTCTATCTCCTATAGTTGCTTCACCAAAAAATGTTTGGATATAGGCGGGTAAAAACATGTGCTCTTCCGCGGTTGCTTGTTGGTCTATTACGGAACCTAAAGCAAGATCAATACCCACACTTCCCCAAGAGTTTGCTGGCACTTTGCCGCGAATGAGATTTCTAAATGTTTGGGGTTCAAAATTTTCTGGTTCGTGAAAGGTGATGTTGTTATTTAAAACAACTTGCAGCACGTCTTTCATTTTCGTTGCACAATTATCAAAAAAGAAATCGTACAAATAGTCGCGGTTTTCTGGTTTGTAATTATTAACCAAGTAATTAAGCAGGGCTTGTTTTTCTTCTAAAGATATATTTAAAACTAGCTCGGTAATGGTTCTGTTTTGCCAGATATAAAAGCCCTCAAGGTCCTTGTACTTGCTTTTCCCGATAGAATAGTTGAGTTTTCCTTGGGCGAAATTTAAATAAAAACCAGGTTCGTTAAATGGGAATCGTCCATAGTCATAACCCACATCTAAATTGTTAGCACGATCTCGAATTCGGAATATGTTATGTCCGAACGCATCGTTTAAAGAGGTGCCAGGGCCAATGGTTATGACACTTACTTCTGCTTGTGATGATAATTGCTGGCTATACATCTGTTGAAAACAGAGCAAGAGAAAAAGACCTAAAATACGGATGTTCATAAACCGGTTATCTAAAGATGCTAAAATCTAGTTTTAATGAAAATACATTGGAGTAGAGGGCCACACTTTGGTCGCCAATATCGGTAAAGGCATAATCTACTTGAATACCTTTGTATTTAAAGCCTAAACCAATACTCGGTTGAAAAGACACTCTTTCGTTGTTGTCTATTTGTAATTCGTTTTGAAAGTTACCTACACCTGTGCGTAGAAACACCATATCTAGATAGCCGAATTCAAAACCAACAGCCGGTGTTATACTGGCAAAAGATGTTGAGATAATATCGTTATTTTGTTCGAAGCGTACATTTAAATCTACTTCCGCCAGTAAGGTGTAATCATAGCGGATAATAAATTTTTTGGAGGCTCCTATTTGTAGTTTTGGAATGGTAATTTCGGTTGTTTCTGGTAATTCTTGATTTTGACCTTCAACGGCATTTTGGATGGTGGCAAATTCTTCTTCGTCAATAGCCCAGGCATTAAAGGTGGTTGTAATATCACGCGCCATAATACCAAATTTCCAATTGCTATCGGTTTCAAACTGAATAGCTGCATCTAAACCAAAACCCCAAGACGAGGCGAAGTCGCCAATAATTCTGCGGATTACTTTGGCATTTATTCCATAATTTAAACCGTCCAATGGTAATTTTCTAGCATAGGAAAAGGTTACGCCATAATCTGCCGTTGAGAACAAACTGATTCTGTCGTAATTAATATTTCCTTCGTCATCAATTAATTGGGTGGTGTTTAAAATATCATCCACCGCAAAACGAATTACCGAAATACCAATAGCGGACCGGTCATCAATAGGCATGGCAAAGGCTAAATAATCATAATTAGCAATATTAGCGAAATAGCTAGAGTGCATGAGGGCTAGTTGCTTGTCCTCAATATTTACGAGTCCTGCTGGATTCCAATAACCCGAGTTAACATCGGCAGAATGGGCTGTTACCGCATTACTCATACCCAATGCAGCCGCATCCACACCAATATTCATAAATTCGTTAGAATATTTTCGGACGGCTTGACCATATACTGTTACAGAGACTAAAAAAACCAGTGCTGTGGTTTGTAATGCTTTCAAATACAATTCTTTTTTTGCAAAGATGCTACAATTTTTCAACATATTAAACTTCAAAATCGTTGAGTTATTGTCTTTTTGATATTTATATTTTTTAATTTATTCTAATATAGAGGTCCTATTTAAAGATTGTAGCTGTTTTGGTAAGTTGCAGAGTTGCAGAGTTGCAAAGTTGTGGAGTTGTGGAGTTGTGGAGTTGTGGAGTTGTGGAGTTGTGGAGTTGTGGAGTTGTGGAGTTGTGGAGTTGCGGAGTTGTGGAGTTGTAGAGTTGTGGAGTTGCGGAGTTGCAGAGTTGCGGAGTTGCAGAGTTGCAGAGTTGTGGAGTTGCGGAGTTGTAGAGTTGCAAGTTCCTTCCTTCGGCAGGCAGGCAGGCAGGCAGGCAGGCAAGGTTCCAAGTTTAAGGTTTTGAAGTTAGAAGTTTCAATTGATACGCAGGAACATGCTACTATTTTTTATTACAACCTTTATCAAGTTTGATAGGTTGTCGAATTGTATTTTGCCCATAAAAACGTTTCCAACGGTATTGTTTGCCGGCAATAGTTTACTATTTTTACAGGATTATACCGATAATGATGAAAAAACACATTCCTAATTTTATTACGCTATTAAATTTGTTGAGTGGTTGTATAGCTGTTGTTTTAGCTGTAAATAATCAGTTTGTAACTGCTGCCATTTTTGTTTTTTTAGGGATATTCTTTGATTTTTTCGATGGTTTTTTCGCCCGTAAATTTCATGTGCAAGGTCCTTTGGGTGTTCAATTAGACTCGCTTGCGGATATGGTTACAAGTGGGTTGGTGCCTGGTGTGGTAATGTTTAAGCTTTTGCATATGTCCTTGGGGAATCCTGTTTTGGAAGATTCAGAGTCGTTATGGAGTCAGACCCCTTTTTTTGATGGCTTGCATTATGCACCGTTAGCTTATATTGGTTTTTTTATAACGCTGGGATCAGCCTACCGTTTGGCGAAATTTAATATAGATGAAGATCAGCAAAGTTATTTTAAAGGCATACCAACTCCTGCGAATGCCCTTTTAATTTTATCCTTACCGCTCATCATTGAATTCCAGAATCATGATGGCATGAATGCTTTGATTTTGAATCCTTGGTTTTTAATTATTATTACGCTTATTAGTACCTATATTTTGAATGCGCCGGTGAAATTATTTGCATTGAAATTTAAAACTTACGATTTTAAGTCGAACATGACCCGATATTTGTTTTTACTAGCAACCATTGTCTTATTAATTGTTTTACAATTTGCTGCTGTTCCGTTGGTGATTTTGCTTTATGTATTATTATCCTTACTAACCGCTAAAAGCATTCAGGCGTAATACGTTTTAACTTAATAAATACTTACTTTTTTATGGCTTCAGGATTTTTTGCCTTACTTGATGATATTGGTGCACTCATGGATGATGTGGCGGTTTTAAGCAAAGTGACCACCAAGAAAACAGCCGGGATTTTAGGTGATGATTTGGCTGTGAATGCCGAAAAAGCATCTGGATTTGTGTCCTCTAGAGAAATCCCTGTTTTATGGGCCATTACCAAAGGTTCCTTTATAAATAAACTCATTATTCTACCGATTGCTTTTTTATTAAGCGCTTTTTTTCCAGCCGCTGTGACGGTTATTTTAGTTTTAGGTGGGATTTATTTGGCTTTTGAAGGTGCTGAAAAAATTTATGAATATGTTGTGCCCCATAAACATGCTGAAGGTTCTACGCCTGATGTTGCCGTGGTGCTAACTGAAGAAGAGGTTCTTGAATTAGAGAAAACAAAGGTGAAATCTGCTATTATAACTGATTTTATTCTTTCGGTTGAAATTGTGATTATTGCTTTAGGTGCCGTTATGGGACAAACGTTATTACTTCAAATTATTGTAGTTACTATAGTCGCTATTATTGCAACAGTTGGTGTTTATGGCATTGTAGCTTTAATAGTTAGAATGGATGATTTTGGTTTAAAACTTATAGAAAAAAGTAATGGAACGGGGTTTGCATACCGATTTGGAACGCTATTAGTTGGTGCTTTGCCTTATGTTATAAAAAGTTTATCAGTCATTGGAACTATTGCTTTACTACTTGTTTCTGGTGGTATTTTTGCCCATAATTTAGATTTCTTTCACCCTATATTAGCATCATGGCCAGCGCTTATTAGAGAGTTTCTAATTGGTTTGGTTATCGGGCTTTTGGCCGTTGTTGTTTTCAAAGTGGTGCTTTGGGTTGTTGGGATGGTGAGAGGATAGAAAGGATGTGGCGTTGTTTGTTGTTGAGTTGAATAGTTTTCTTGCAAAGTTGTTTGTTGTGGAGTTGTTTGTTGTTGAGTCGTTTGTTGTTGAGTTGAATTGTTTTCTTGCAAAGTTGCAAAGTTGCAAAGACTCAAAGGCGCAGAGTTGTTTGTTGTTGAGTTGAATAATTTTCTTGCAAAGTTGCAAAGTTGCAAAGTTGCAAAGATTCAAAGGGCATAGGCGCAAAGTTGTTTGTTGTTGAGTTGAATAATTTTCTTGCAAAGTTGCAAAGTTGCAAAGTTGCAAAGACTCAAAGGCGCAGAGTTGTTTGTTGTTGAGTTGAATAGTTTTCTCGCGGAATAGCAAAGTGGCGAAGTTTTTGCGTGTTGAGGTATGAGGTATGAGGTATGAGGTATGAGGTGGAATGGGTGAACGTTTCAAATAAAAAGAACACTATTATTCCTTTTTATAAATTTGGTATTTATTTCTTAGAATTTTTATTTTTTGAACACTGAACACTGAACACTGAACACTGATTTACTCTCTAATTTTCTTTTTACGCAGTTCGAAATTCTGTCCCAAATACACTTTACGTACCATTTCATCACTAGCTAATTCTTCAGGTTCGCCGGCTTTTAGAATACTACCTTCAAACATGAGGTAGGTTCTGTCTGTTATGGCTAATGTTTCCTGTACGTTGTGATCGGTAATTAAAATACCTATGTTCTTTTTGGTTAATTGTGCCACGATACGCTGAATATCTTCAACGGCTACGGGATCTACTCCTGCAAAGGGCTCATCTAGAAGTATAAAATTAGGATCGGTTGCTAGGGCACGTGCAATTTCTGTACGACGACGCTCACCACCTGATAATAAATCGCCTCGACTTTTTCGAATATGTCCCAAGCTAAATTCATCAATAAGCGATTCCATTTTATGTACTTGTTCTTTCTTACTTAACTTGGTGAGTTGTAATACGCTTAAAATATTATCTTCAATACTTAATTTTCTGAAAACGGATGCTTCTTGTGCCAAATAACCGATACCATTTTGTGCCCTTTTATACATAGGGAATTTGGTAATATTGGTGTTTTCTAAAAAAATATTGCCACCATTGGGTTTAATTAGACCTACAATCATATAAAACGAGGTCGTTTTACCAGCACCATTGGGTCCTAAAAGACCAACAATTTCTCCTTGGTTAACTTCTAAAGATACATCTTTAACGACTTTTCGGCCGCTATAGGATTTCATTAAATGTTCTGCTTTTAGTTTCATAGGCTTATACTCTGGGCTAAAATAGTAAAATCATGGCGACAATTTTATGTTCTAATTGAATTTAAATAAAGTTTAACGCCTTTTCGGTTTAAAATTTTCCTGTTGCTTGTTAAAAGTAACATGACGTTTTGATTTAGTTTCAATTGCCACTGAAATACATATCGACTTCGAATTTAAATTTTCTTTTTTGCATTGCCCAAAAAAGAAACAAAAATGTCTAGGCTTACGAATCTTTATCTAAATTTTTCATTCAACAACTAAATTTTAGGAACTTGCTAACAAAATTTTGCTCGATTTTAAAAAATTGACTGCTCAAACAGCCTAAAATTTAACGTTGTTATTATGTCAAATTTCACGATAAATTTTCGATAGGCCGATTTAGAGTTTAAAGAAAGATAATATAATATTTAACTATTGTGACTTTAATAAAACGAATGCAATGAATTTAAATAAAGTTTAACGCCTTTTCGGTTTAAAATTTATTTCTTCTTCAAATCCTTTTTAGCTTGTCTGGCTTGATTTCTAACTACTATTTTGGAAATATAAATACTTACTTGGTATAATAACAAAATTGGAATAGCCACAATAACTTGACTCGCAATATCTGGAGGTGTGATAATAGCCGAAATAATTAAGACAATTACCAACGCAAACTTGCGGTATTTTTTAAGGATTTGTGGTGTTACCAGTCCAATTTTAGTTAAAAAGTAAATCACAATTGGCAGTTCAAACACGAGTCCGGAGGCTAGTGATGATGATCGTACTAAAGCAATGTAGGAGCTCAAATCTATTTCATTTGAAATTTCACTACTCACATTATAGGTTCCTAAAAAATTAATAGATAAAGGTGTTACAATGTAGTAGCCAAATAGGACACCAATAAAAAACAAAAGGGAGGTAACGATAATAAAACCACGTGAATGTTTCTGTTCATTTGGGTTTAAGCCAGGGCTGATAAACTTCCAGAATTGATATACCACATACGGAAACGCTATAATTAATCCCGCATAAATAGAGGTCCAGATGTGTGCAGAAAATTGGCCTGCCATTGTTCTGTTTTGAATACGGAAGGGAAACTCATCTAGACAAAAGGTGGTTTCAATTCCTATAAATTGAGATGCTTTACACAGCCATTGATAGGTAGGGAAGGTCATCCTTTTTGGGCCGAAAATAATGGTTTCAAAAATAAAGTCGGATAATAAGAAAGCGAAAGATCCCGCTATTAAAATAGCAAATGTTGCGCGAATTAAATGCCATCTTAAATCTTCCAGATGGTCCAGAAAGGACATCTCATTGATACTCTTTTTTGCCATTATATGATGCCTTCTTTTATTAAGTCATGAATATGAACGATGCCCGCATATTGACCGTTTTTTTCAACTAATAGTTGGGTAATACCATAAGATTCCATCAATTCTTTCGCGTCAACAGCCATGGCATTTGCATCAATACTTTTTGGGTTTGGACCCATAATATCTTTTGCGGTTAACTTGCTAAAGTCGTTGGATTTTGTCAGCATGCGTCTTAAATCACCATCCGTAATTATACCCACTATTTTATGGTTATCTACAACGGCTGTAACGCCTAACATTTTTTCGGAAATTTCAATAATAACCTCCTTAATATTGGTGTTTGAATTTACTTGTGGTTTTTCATTCACGTCGCTCATATCACTCACCCGTAAATACAATTTTTTACCTAGTGCACCACCTGGATGGTATTTGGCAAAATCATTACTGGTAAATCCGCGAAGTTCTAATAAGCAAACCGCAAGGGCATCACCCATTACTAATTGTGCCGTAGTACTGGTTGTTGGTGCTAAATTATTAGGACAGGCTTCCTTTTCTACAAAGGTATTGAGTAGGAAATCAGAATTTTTTGCTAAAAACGAATCGCGATTACCTGTAATAGCAATCATTTTATTTTTTGCACGCCTTATAAATGGGACGAGCACTTTAATTTCTGGTGTATTTCCGCTTTTTGAAATGCAGATTACAACATCGTCTTCAAGAATTAAACCTAAATCGCCATGAATGGCATCCGCTGCATGCATAAAAACTGCGGGTGTTCCGGTAGAGTTCAAAGTGGCTACAATTTTAGTGGCAATTATGGCACTTTTACCAATACCTGTAATAATAACACGGCCTTTGGAATTAAATATACAGGTGACGGCATCCGAAAAATCGGTATCTATTAAGGTAGACAGGTTAGCAATGGCCTGGCTTTCCATGTTAATAGTCTGTATGGCAGTCTGTAAGATGGTATTTTGAGTTTTCAAAATTTATTATTTTTTTGGGTTGATGCTTTTAAAGATTTTATTATCTTTAAAGTTATTCAAACTAAATAATTAATTTGTTGGTTTTTGAATGTTGCAAAGCTAACAAAAATAATTATGAGAGTTCTGTAAATGCACTCGTAATTAATTAATAGCAAAATTCGATACGGTGCGTTTTAAATGAGGGAAAATAATATTTTAAAAACGATACATGTCTGTAAATGAAAATGACTTGCACGGCGCATTAAAAACCTATTTTGGATTTAGTGCTTTTAAAGGCTTGCAGGAACCAGTAATAAAAAGTCTTTTATCGGGAAAAGATACATTCGTAATCATGCCAACGGGTGGTGGAAAATCAATGTGTTACCAATTGCCAGCGTTGATGCAAGAAGGTACTGCCATTGTGGTATCTCCTTTAATTGCTTTGATGAAAAATCAAGTAGATGCCATTCGTGGTGTCTCTGATCACCATGGTGTTGCGCACGTTTTAAATTCGTCTTTGAATAAAACCGAAATAAAACAAGTTAAACACGATATAACAGCGGGTATTACCAAGCTGCTTTATGTAGCACCCGAGTCCCTTACTAAAGAGGAAAATGTTGAGTTTTTGCGATCTGTGAAAATCTCGTTTATGGCCGTTGATGAAGCCCATTGTATTAGTGAATGGGGTCATGATTTCCGACCGGAATACCGAAATTTGAAAAGTATTATTGAACGTATAGGCGATAATATTCCTATTATTGGATTAACAGCTACGGCTACACCAAAGGTTCAAGAAGATATTCTTAAAAATTTAGGCATTCATGATGCTATGACTTTTCAAGCATCCTTTAATAGGCCTAATTTATATTATGAAGTCCGCCCGAAAACTAAAAATGTGGATGCGGATATTATTCGCTTTGTTAAGAAATACGAAGGAAAGTCGGGTATTGTTTATTGCTTAAGTCGCAAGCGTGTTGAAGAACTCGCCCAAACGTTACAAGTAAATGGTATTAAAGCTGTGCCCTATCATGCCGGTTTAGATGCTAAAACGCGAGCCAACCATCAAGATATGTTTCTGATGGAAGATGCCGATGTTGTGGTGGCAACCATTGCTTTTGGAATGGGAATTGACAAGCCTGATGTTCGCTTTGTAATTCACCATGATATTCCTAAAAGTATAGAAAGTTATTATCAAGAAACTGGTCGTGCTGGTCGTGATGGAGGCGAAGGCTATTGTTTAGCATTTTACGCCTATAAAGATATTGAAAAGTTAGAAAAATTTATGTCTGGTAAACCTGTTGCTGAACAGGAAATAGGTCATGCCTTACTTCAGGAAGTTGTGGCTTATGCCGAAACATCTATATCCAGACGAAAATTCATTCTTCATTATTTTGGTGAAGAATTTGATTCAGAAACTGGCGATGGTGCCGATATGGATGATAATATGCGTCATCCTAAAAAGCAGCATGAAGCCAAGAGCAATGTTGTTTTACTCCTGGATACGGTTTCCAAAACGAATGAAAAATATAAATCTAAAGATTTAGTCCAGGTTATTATAGGTAAAGAGAATGCTTTAATTATTTCTCATAAAACCAACGAACAGCCGTTTTTTGGACTCGGTAGTTCTGAAAGTGATAAATATTGGATGGCTATAACGCGTCAAGTATTAGTTGCTGGTTTTCTTAAAAAAGATATTGAAACCTATGGTGTTATAAAATTAACGCCCGAAGGTTTAGCGTATCTGGCAAATCCGAAATCGTTTATGATGACGGAAGACCATTTATTTAATGCCGAAGTGGATGAAGCCATTATTACCGCATCTAAAGGTGGCGGAGCCGTTGCCGATGTGGCATTAATGAATATGCTTAAAGATTTACGAAAACGCAATGCCAAACGTTTAGGTGTGCCGCCATTTGTTATTTTTCAAGATCCATCATTAGAGGATATGGCTTTAAAATATCCCATTTCTATTGAAGAAATGAGCCATGTACATGGTGTAGGAGACGGAAAAGCTAAAAAGTACGGAACCGATTTTGTAGATTTAATTACACGCTATGTTGACGAGAATGAGATTGTTCGTCCGGATGATATGATCGTGAAATCTACAGGTATCAATTCGGCACTCAAGTTATACATCATTCAAAATATTGACAGAAAGTTACCGCTAGACGATATTGCTTCGGCTAAAGGGATGTCTATGAGCGATTTTATAAAGGAAATGGAAGCCATTGTTTTTTCTGGCACTAAATTGAATATCAATTATTGGATTCAAGATATTTTAGATGAAGATCAGCAAGAAGAAATTCATGATTATTTCATGGAAGCTGATACGGATAAAATTGATGTCGCTATTGATGAGTTTGATGGGGATTATGACGATGAAGAGTTGCGTTTATACCGGATTAAGTTTATTAGTGAGGTGGCGAATTAGTGTTCAGTGATCAGTGATCAGTGTTTAGCTTGCGGTTTTCAGTTTTTAAATACGTTTTCAAAAAGATGCTTTTTAAAATTATTAAATCGGAATTCGGTAATTTCAAATCATTCCTTATCTTTGCAGCTCATTAAAAAACAATATGATGCAAGACGGATTATACGCAAAATTTCATACTAATAAAGGTGACATATTAGTCGCTTTAGAATATAAAAAAACACCAGGAACGGTGGGTAACTTTGTTGCTTTAGCTGAAGGGAATTTAGAGAATTCTGCTAAAAAGCAAGGCACGCCTTATTATGATGGTTTAAAATTTCACCGTGTTATTCCAGATTTTATGGTTCAAGGTGGTTGTCCACAAGGAACCGGAACTGGAAATCCAGGTTACAAATTTGACGATGAATTTCATCCGGATTTAAAGCATGATGCGCCAGGAATTTTATCGATGGCTAATGCAGGTCCTGGAACAAATGGGAGTCAATTTTTTATTACACATGTTGAAACACCTTGGTTAGACGGTAATCATACTGTTTTTGGAAAAGTACTGGAAGGTCAAGATGTCGTTGATGCTATTGCGCAAAGTGATTCACTTGATACATTAGAAATTATACGTGTTGGAGCCGATGCTGAAAAATTTAATGCGGTTGAAGCATTCAGAACGTTTGAAGGTTCTCGCGAAAAGCGCTTAGTTGAAGAAAAAGAAGCAGGTGAAGCAGAATTAGATAAATTAGCCGCTGGTTTTGATAAAACAGAAAGTGGTTTGCGTTACCAGATCCTTCAAAAAGGAACCGGTGCTCAAGCACAAAAAGGTCAAACGGTTTCAGTACATTATAAAGGTCAATTAGCTGATGGAACGGTTTTCGATTCATCATACAAGCGTAAAGATCCGCTGGAATTTCAAGTAGGCGTTGGTCAAGTTATTGCTGGTTGGGATGAAGGTATTTGCTTATTGCAAGTAGGTGATAAGGCCCGATTGGTTATTCCAAGTCATTTAGGTTATGGTGCACGTGGTGCTGGTGGTGTTATTCCAGGCGATGCCACCTTAATTTTTGATGTAGAACTGGTTAACGTTAAATAATTTTTAGAAGAAAACGTATTTAAACTGTAACAAATAGTAAAAAAAACGTCTCATTTTTAATGGGACTTTTTTTTTGCTTAATTTTCAGCAATCATCACAAAAAAATATAATTTTATGAAGTTAGCGTATACATATCTATCAGTTTTCATTGTTGTTTTTGTTACAAGCTGTTCAAACAGTGTCCATTATACCAATGCTATAAAAGCAGAGACTTCGGGTCGTTATTTATATAATCCAGATGCTGTTATTGACGTTTTTTATAAAGATGATCATTTGTTTTTAAATTGGCGAGGTGCAGAAATTAAACCGGTAGCTCTAGATGAACACTCCTTTTTTGTTCCTGATATGTATCAGAAATTACGTTTTTTGAAACACCCAAATACCAAAACATCCTATTTAGCTATTATTCCTGAAAACGCAGGCGATTCTATTACGTATGCCTATGAAAAAGTGTCCGACACTTTTAATACGCCGTCTATGCATTTAGAAAATAAAAATTATGAGGCCGCGCTTCAAGGTTTTCTAGCCATTAGAAAACAAGACTCCACTTCGGTATTTATAAACGAGCGTGAATTTAATAGTATGGGATACGAATTTTTAAGAGACAAGAAGTATGGTGATGCTATATCTATTTTTAAACTCAATACGGCGTTACACCCTGATAGTGATAATGCTTATGATAGTTTGGCAGATGGCTATTTAACGCAAGGTGACAGCCTTTTGGCTTTTACGCATTATAAAAAAGCCCTTGAATTAAACCCTAGTAATAAACGTGCCAAGAAATTTGTTTCAGCTTATGAAACGAAAGTAACTCATTAAGAATTTAAAATACGGATTACTTTTTCCATTTGATATTGCAACCCATACTCGGTTTTTGGGACCTATCATTTTCTTTATTCTCAATAATACAGTCTAAAGCATGGCGTAAATCAGAACCTGTTACTGGTAAATTGTTTCCAGGACGGGAATCGTCCAACTGACCACGATAGGTTAATTCTAAATCTTTATCAAACACATACAAGTCTGGTGTGCAGGCAGCCTGATAGGCTTTGGCTATCTCTTGTGTTTGATCGTATAAATACGGAAAAATATATTCTTCATTAATCGCGTGTTCCTTCATTTTCTCTGGTGCATCCTGCGGATAGTTTTCCGCATCATTACTAGAAATAGCAATAAAATTGACACCTTTACTTTTATATGTCTTTGCTAATTTTACGAGTTCAGAATTCACATGAATAACATATGGACAGTGATTGCAAATAAACATGATTACGGTTGCGTGAACACCTTTAGCACTTTCTAGCGTTACCATGTCATTAGAAACCGTGTCTTTTAAATTGAAATTTTTAGCTTTTGTGCCTAAAGGAAGCATGTTTGAAGGTGTTTGCGCCATATTACATTCTTTTTTTTTGTTGGAATAAAGTTAAGTAATATTTGACTTACGCCCAATTTGTTAACTTTTATTTTAGATTACCATTAATAAAGCTTTTGAAAATGCGATACCTAATTTATTGGAATTTGATTTGCTATTTTAAAATTTTACTATCATATTACAACTCTAATTAGCCAACTAACTAACGCCTTTCTTTTCATGCAGGAACTTGACCGAGTTCAAATTCATTTTGATTCCAATAATTTGTGGATTCTAAACATTGCGCTTGCTGTTGTTATGTTTGGCGTGGCACTAGGAATTTCAATGGCGGATTTTAAAGCCTTGATTAAAACGCCTAAAGTAGTTTTAATTGGATTGTTCAGTCAATTTGTTTTATTGCCCTTGTTGACCTATGGTTTTATAGTTTTGGTGAATCCGCAACCGAGCATAGCTTTGGGCATGATGATGGTGGCTGCTTGTCCTGGTGGAAATATATCTAATTTCATGACACATTTGGCAGGCGGAAATACAGCGCTTTCAGTGAGTTTAACCGCTTTTTCAACTTTTATTGCTATTATTATGACACCATTTAATTTTGAATTTTATGGCAATTTATATCAGCCAACAGCAGCTTTGTTACAGGATGTCTCGTTACACCCATTTGATATGGTTCAAATTGTTTTACTTATTTTAGGGATTCCTTTAATTTGTGGGATGTTCGTTCGTAATAAATTTCCAAAAATAGCCATCCGTTTAGCACATTGGCTAAAGCCATTTTCAATAATCGTATTTGTGGGTATTGTTATTATTGCGCTTATGAACAATTTGGATGTTTTTTCAGAATATATACACCATGTTTTAGTGCTTGGTATTAGTCATAATATACTCGCTTTTTTATTAGGGTTTTTAATAGCACGCGCTTTTAAACTATCCTATGAAAATCAGAAAACGTTGACTATAGAAACGGGGATTCAAAATTCAGGGATTGGACTATTACTGATATTTACATTTTTTAATGGCCTAGGCGGTATGGCTATTATGGCTGCTTTTTGGGGGATTTGGCATATTGTTTCCGGATTATTACTGTCCTATTTTTGGTCGTCTAAATTAGTAATTAAAGCTCAAACTGTTTGAAAAAAATCTGGTTACATAGTGTCCGTTTTTATATTGGAATAGGGTTGTTTTTTTATTACAGACGTATTCATGTAAAACGCCGAGAGCGTGTGCCTTTAAAGAAATCCGTTCTTTTTGTTTCGAACCATAATAATGCCCTTATTGACGCCTTACTTATAGCCACGCAATCTGGCAGGTTTTCCTATTTTTTAACGCGTGCTAGTGTTTTTAAAAAACCGCTGGTTAATGCCCTTTTGCGCAGCTTGAATATGATTCCTGTTTATAGAGTTCGCGATGGATGGAATACCGTTACCAATAATACGGCCGTTTTTGAGAATTGCAGTAAGTGCTTATCACATGGTGAAGCGGTTGCATTATTTCCAGAAGGGAATCATCATATAAATCGAACGGTCAGACCATTGAGTAAGGGTTTTACACGGATAGTTTTTGAAACATTAAGTACATTTCCATCAACCGATTTAAAACTGATTCCCATTGGTTTAAATTATGAACAAGCCGATGCGTTTGCTGATAGTGTATCGCTTTATTTTGGTTCTGAAATTTCGGCTAAAGATTATTTAGAAACAGATCAGACTTCGGAAGCACGTCGATTAAAAAATGATGTTTGGCAGGCCATTACCCAATTAACAACGCATATTCCAGCTGATACTTACGAAGAATCTTTAAGTAAATTGCAAGCTGTTGATGCCGACTTTCTAAATCCCGAAGCCGTTAATGCGTGTTTGAATTCTGATTTTCAAACGTGTTCTTCAAAAAAACCGAAGCAGCCCAAAATGCTCAAGGCATTTTTTAAATTTTTTATGATTGTGTTGTTGATTGGTCCTTATGTTATTTGGAAATTTCTTGCAGAACCTAAAATTAAAGAAGTTGAGTTTGTAGCCACCTTTCGGTTTGGTTTGGTCATTAGTTTAGTGCCTTTATGGCTCTTCATGGTGACGCTTATTCTGGCGTTGAGTATGGGCTTTCAGTTCGCATTGATTTATTTTACACTGTCCTTATTGATATCGCTTTTAGCGGTTAAATTATAAGCATAAAAAAACCACTAAAAAGTGGTTTCATTATATGTGTTGGATGCTAATTAAATATCGTCAAAATCTATATCTGTAAAACTTCCAGCAGATTTTGGTGCGTCATCAACGGTTTCCGTTTCAGTCGTATATTCTTCCTTCTTAAAATCTTTTTGATGACGCTCACTAATCACTTCATCGCCTTTTTCATTGATGATGTAATCTGTCATTTCTTTTAGAATGGTATTAAATTCCGAAAAGTCTTCCTTGTATAAATAAATTTTGTGCTTTTTGTAGTGGTAAGAGCCGTCATCATTTGTGAATTTTTTGCTCTCGGTAATGGTTAGGTAATAATCGCCTGCTTTTGTAGATCTTACATCAAAAAAATACGTTCGTCTTCCCGCTCGTAATACTTTTGAGAAAATCTCTTCTTTCTCCATCATTCCATTATTATCCATAGTCATATATATTATAAAAACACAAATTATAAGTTCCTCAAAAATCTAAAAAAATCAGATACCAACCAACAAATTATGAATTTTCTTTTATGTATCTTGTTAAAACGTATTTAAGTTGTTAAAAATGAAATCGTTAAAAACATGAAGTTTGTCTTTTCCTGTCTAGGTGTTAGAAGATTCACTTAATTGTTTTTCATATAAGTTTTTATAATAACCATCCGTTTCTATTAAGGCTTCATGCGTTCCGGCTTGTACAATTTTACCAGCATCTAAAATAATTATTTTATCCGCATTTTTAGCTGCTGAAATTCGGTGACTAACTATTATGGTTGTTTTGCCAGTAGTAAGTTTCTTTAGGTTATTAAGTATTTTCTCTTCCGTTTCTGTGTCAACCGCTGATAAACAATCGTCAAATAATAAAATCTGTGGATCCTTTATAATAGCTCGTGCAATGGAAACGCGTTGTTTTTGTCCGCCTGAAAGTGTAATACCACGTTCGCCTAATACCGTTTCATAACCTTTAGTAAAACCTATTATGTTTTTATGGACTTGCGCATATTTAGCCGCTTGGATGACCTGTTCGTCCGTGGCATCCTCTTTGCCAAACTTTATATTGTTGTTAATGGTGTCCGAAAATAAAAAGGCATCCTGTGGTACATACCCAATAGCATCCCGAAGATCATCAAGATTTACTTGATCTATAGGTTCGCCATCAATGAGAAGTTCGCCGCTTTCAATATCATATAAGCGTCCAATTAAATCTAATATGGTTGATTTTCCAGAACCCGTTTTTCCTATTATTGCTAATGTTTCACTTCCTTTTAACGTAAAAGACACGTCTTTTAAGGCTTGAATATTGGTGTCATCATACGTGAAGGACACATTTTTGAAAACGATATCACCTTTAATTTCCGATGCATGCAGCGCTTTGTTTTGAATTTCAGGGGAAATTTTTAAAAACTCATTAATTCGGTTTTGCGAGGCTTCCGCAGTTTGAACTATGGACGTTACCCAACCAACCGTAGCTACTGGCCAAGTTAGCATGTTGACATAAATAATGAATTTGGTAATAACACCAAGGCTGATTTCTCCAGCAATATATTGCAAGCCACCGACGTAAATAACGATGAGGTTACTTAAACCTATTAATAAAATCATCATGGGGAAGAAAAACGCATTAATACGTACCAAATCCAGTTGTTTCTCACGACTTTCGGTAGCCAATTCATCAAAATTCATAGATGATTGTTGCTCCATGCCATACGATTTTATAATAGCGATACCGCTAAATGTTTCTTGTGTAAAGGACGATAGTTTAGATAAATACTGCTGAACAATGGTACTGCGTTTATGGATTTTTTTACTCAATTTATAAATGATAATGGATAAAATAGGCAGCGGAATAATGGTGTATAAGGTTAATGACGGTGCTTGACGGTACATGAAAAATATAGCAATAACAAAGAGCGTAAAGGTATTGATACTGTACATAATAGCTGGTCCAGCGTACATTCTAACACTATTGACATCCTCGCTAATTCGGTTCATTAAATCGCCTGTTCGGTTCTTTTTATAGAAATTTAAAGAGAGCCTTTGGTACTGTTGGTAAATTTCATTTTTTAAATCGAATTCAATATAACGGGAGACATTAATAATAGTCTGACGCATAAAAAACGTCAATACACCCGTAATAATGGCAGCACCAATAATAAAGGCAATATTGATAAGGAGTTTCTGTTTTACGATATCGACATCTGTGATAATGCCTTTTCTAAAGTCATCCACAACATCAATTGACGATCCAATCAGTTCGGGCGTAAAGAGTAAAAATATTTTAGATACTATGGTAATAATAATCCCAATAATAACTTTCCCTTTATATTTTAAGAAGTATTTATTTAAATGCTTTAATTCTTTCATTAATAGATTTGAGTTTGCATAAAGTTTTTAACAAATTCGTATTTTAATATTAATTATGTTGTTTAAACATTAATATTCCCTTAATTTTGCACGTTGTTTTTACAGATAGTATAAAACACAAATAACATTAAACTTTAATTAATATGGTAACAGACGTTGTTAATGCGAATGAATTACATAAAATTGACCCTGTTTTTGGTCAACACTCATTCGATAATCACGAGCAAGTTGTTTTTTGCAACGACAAAGATACAGGTTTAAAAGCAATAATTGGAATTCACAATACCGTTTTAGGTCCTGCTTTAGGAGGAACTAGAATGTGGAATTATGAAAATGAATGGGAAGCTTTAAATGATGTTTTGAGACTTTCAAGAGGTATGACTTTTAAGTCTGCTATAACAGGTTTAAACCTTGGTGGTGGAAAAGCGGTTATTATTGGAGATGCTAAAACCCAAAAAACGCCAGAATTGATGCGTAAATTTGGAGAGTTTGTACATTCTTTAAGTGGACGTTATATTACAGCTGAAGATGTTGGAATGACCACTGCAGACATGGATACGGTTCGCGAAGTGACACCTTATGTTACAGGAATTTCTGAATCTCTTGGAGGTGCTGGAAATCCTTCTCCTATAACAGCTTACGGTGTGTTTATGGGTATGAAAGCTGCTGCTAAATATAAATTTGGAAGTGATGTTTTAGAAGGTAAATCGGTGTTTGTTCAAGGCATTGGGAATGTTGGTGAAGCTTTAGTAGAACATTTAGTAGATGAAGGTGCCCATGTAACTATTTCAGATATCAGTCAAGAACGTTTAGAAGAAGTACGCAGTAAGTATGGTGTTTCTATTTATGGTGGGAAGGATATTTATTCGGAAGCTATGGATATCTATGCACCATGTGCATTAGGAGCAACTATTAATGATGATACCGTTTATAAAATAAAAGCGCAAGTAATTGCAGGCGCTGCCAATAATCAATTAGCAGTCGAGCAGAAACACGGTAAAATTTTACAGGAACGTGGTATTGTTTGGGCTCCAGACTTTTTAATTAATGCTGGCGGCATTATTAATGTATACGCAGAATTAGAAGGTTACGACCGTAAGGAAATTATGCGCAAAACTGAAAATATTTACAATACAACATTGGAAATATTAAAGAATGCGAATAAAAATAATGTGACAACCAATACAGCTGCTGTAAATATTGCGCAAGCAAGAATTGATGCAAGAAAAAATGAGAATTCGAAGTAATTCGATTAAATAAATATTATTTTTGCGAGGCGAAAGGACTACTTTCGCCTCTTTAAATTTAAAGTTCTTTGAAAGTATGCTAAACAGAAGACATATTCGTATAAAAGTTATGCAAACCATCTATGCCTATAAAGGTGGAGAAGGTGGCGATTTTAAAGCCGATCAGACATTTTTATTACGCAGTATAGAAAACATGTATAACCTGTATTTATTACAGTTATCCTTATTAATAAAGTTGCAAGAACGATCGGAAGATTACGTGATGAAAACGCAACAAAAACAATTAGCAACTTCAGCGGATAAAGATCCCAACAAAAAGTTTAGTAATAACGAATTGTTAGTAGCTTTAAAAAGCAATATTCGTTTGGCTGATGCTTTTCAGGATCATAAAGTTACCAATTGGGAGTTGGATAGCGAATATGTAGATGTTATTTTTAAAAGTATGTTAGCGTCGGATTTGTATGCTGATTATATGCAAACACGAACATCATCTTTTGCTGAAGACAAAAATTTTATTGTAGAGTTGTTTAAGGAAATCATTGCGCCTAATGATAAGCTTTATGACTATTTGGAAGATCAAAGTTTAACATGGACAGACGATTTGCCTGTTGTAAACACAGCGCTTTTAAAATTATTGCGTAAAGTAAAACCAAGTTCTCCAGATACTTTTTTCTTACCAGAACTTTTTAAGGACGAAGATGATAGAGCCTATGCATTAGAATTGTTTAAGAAAACTATTTTAAAACAGAATGGTTTAAATGAGATAATAGCCCAAAAAACTCAAAACTGGGATGCTGATCGTATTGCTAGTATTGATACGGTTTTACTGCAAATGGCAATCTGTGAGCTAACAAATTTTCCATCAATTCCCGTAAAAGTAACCATCAATGAATACTTGGAAATTGCTAAAGAATATTCAACACCAAAAAGTAGTGTATTTATAAACGGTATTTTAGATAAGCTGATAAAAGAATACGCGGAATCTGATACCTTAAATAAAGTTGGACGTGGGTTGATGTAGTAAGAAATAATTCTTACATTTACAGCCCGAACAAAAAATTATTATTATTATGAAAAAAGTACTTTTAGGATTAAGCGCATTTTGCTTAATCGCGTTTACATCTTGTAAAGAAGATGCAACAAAAAAAATTGATGAAACAAATGTAACTGAAGCAGCTGATAGAGATGCCCAAGCTTCTAATTTTCCAATTTTATCATTTGATAAGAGTGAGCATGATTTTGGTGAAATTGAAGCAAAATCTAAAGTTGAAACTGTTTTCAAATATGAAAATACAGGAAATGCGCCGTTAGTTATTACAGACATTACAAGTTCATGTGGTTGTACGGTACCAAAAGATTGGAGTAGAGAACCATTAGCACCAGGTGATAGTGGCGAATTTACAGTTATTTTTGATGGTACAGGTGCCAATAAAGTAACTAAAACAGTTACCGTTACAGCTAATACTGAAATGGGTAAAGAAACTGTAAAAGTTTCTGCATTTGTTAAGCCAGACCCTAACGCACCAGCAAGAGCTACTGCACCAGCAGTAACTAACCAAAGCCAAGTGCCAGCAGGAGCAGTTCAAAACCAGCAAGCTGCACCAAGAAAATACAGTACACAACCAGGTCATGAAGGCCATAACCACGATTAATTAATCAGATGGGAGAAAGTTTAAGTACGTATTTACCGTTTATTTTGATGTTTGTTGTCGTGTATTTCTTCATGATAGCACCACAAATGAAACGTGCAAAACAAGAAAAAAAATTCGCAGCCGAATTAAAAAAAGGTGATCGCGTGATTACTAAAAGTGGTATGCATGGTAAAGTTGTTGACTTTAATGATAAAGACGCCAGCTGTATTATTGAAACCCTTGCCGGTAAAATAAAATTTGATCGCTCGGCTATTTCTATGGAAATGAGTAAAAAACTCAATGAGCCAGAGAAGGTGAAATAAATATTACAAGTTTAAAAAAAAGAAAGCCACTCAACGAGTGGCTTTTTTTGTTGTGATTCTGTAGTCATTAAGAATATTTCAATTTGATGTGTTTCAAGCCAGATTAACAGTTTTTATATTTATCATGTAAGCCCAACCCATTTAAAATTAAGGGCTGTATTTTTTCTAATCGGGATGCTTTCGTTGTTTCGCGCTTTGCCATATTAATATACTCACAATATTCCCGTTGTTTTCCTGGCGTCAATGCGTTGAATGCGGTTTTTAAATCCGTGTGATTATCTAGATACTTTTGTAGTTCAACTGGAATAGTAACGGTTTTTCCTAGTCTAACAACTTTTAATTCTTTTCCTTCTTTTTGATTTTTAATAGCTTCTTTAACATAACTTAAAACAGCGTCTTTATTAATGTCACTAATAGACTCAAAACGCATTTGCCTAAGTCCTTTTGTTTTTTCTTGAGCCTGCTCTAAAAGATTGTGTTCATCCTTTAAAAATACACCATTAAAAAACCAAATTCCAAAATGGTTTTTAAAAGCCCCTAAACCTAAAACATTTTTATCTTGCCAGGTATAAACGGGCGCATGCCATTTTAGGGTTTCTTCTAAATCCGTTTTTAATATAATTTTTCTTAAAAGACTAAGGGCTTCTTTATATTTTTCTTGGCTGTCAATATATTCTTCAACTGAATCTGCTTTTTTCATAGATATACTTAATTGTTGTTTCAAAAGTACGTGTTTTTTAACCGTTTTTAATTCTAATTTTTATTGAATTGAATGTCAGTTATCTACTATTTTTTATTTTAATTCAGTCTAAATAAGCTTTGTGTTTTTATTAAAGGATGTTATATTTGTCGCTTATTTAAAATAAATCTAAATAACTAACCAATGAACAAAGTATTATATGGTATTTTTTTGATAGCGTTTCAAGTTTCGTTTTCGCAATCAAAAATTTCGGGAACAATTGTTTCTGCCTCCAATGAACCCGTGGCTTATGCGCACGTTTTTATTCAAGAAACAAAGCAAGGAACCACCACCAATGAAAATGGATTTTTTAATCTAGAAAATGTGTCGCCAGGCTCATTTACAATCCAGGTTTCCTTTGTAGGATTTAAATCAGCTTACAAGAGCATAGAACTTCAATCTAATGAAACACGTGAATTAACAATCACTTTGCAGAGTGATACCGATTTGGATGAGGTAGAAGTGTTTGGTAGCCGTTTTAAGCATCCTGATAAAATTGAAGCCTTAACGAGGTTGCCTTTGGAGCCTTATGAGCAAATTCAAAGTATCTCCATTATTTCAGATAAATTAATAGAGCAGCAAGGGAATTTAACCATTTCTGAAGCTACGAAAAACGTACCAGGCGTTTATACATTTGCAACCTATGGTAATAAGCGTGAAAGCATGAGCTCCCGTGGGTTTAGAGGAATTCCTATACTGAAAAATGGCGTGCGTGTTAATTCTGATTTTCGTGGTGTTGGTGTTTTAACAGATATGCAGGGCATTGATAATATTCAAGTATTAAAAGGAACTGCATCCATCACACAAGGGGTTGCAACGGATTTAGGAAGTCCTGGCGGCGTCATAAATATGGTAACTAAAACGCCCAGATATTACAATGGTGGTGAGGTATCTTTACGTGTGGGTAGTTATGGACAAGTACGGCCAACATTTGATGTTTATGGTCCTATAAATAAGCAGAAAAATTTAGCCTTTAGAATAAATGGTGCTTTGGAAAGAGCAGATAGTTATCGCTCTTTAGTTTCTTCTGAACGCTTTTATATCAACCCGTCTTTAGAGTGGCGAATTGATGATAAAACCAAAGTAACAGTTGAAATGGATTATTTTGATGATAGCCGTACACCCGATTTGGGTACTGTTAATTTGGGCGAAAATGATGTGAATGCGATATACGATTTACCCCATAATCAGTTTTTAGGATTTGAAAATGATCGTTCTATTACACAAAACGCGACTTATTCTATTCGCTTAGATCATAAATTAACTGATAAATTAGTATTAAAAGGTGCTTTCTTTTCATCAGGATTAGATTTAAATGATAAAGGTGCAGGTTTGGGAAACGTCGTGTCCGTTGCTAATGAACCACAGTATCAAATGCGTGCGCGTAATTATAGTACATCAACACGTTCTGATAACAATAGTGTTCTGCAATTTGATTTAATTGGAGACGAATTAGAAACAGGAAAAATTAAGCATACCTTTCAAGTTGGGTTTGATTATAGAACATCAAAATATGCAACAACATCACAATCGGCCGGTGTTGTAGATACCATTAATGTATATCAAAATAATTCGAATATTTTGCCTGGCTTAACTTTAGGCGCTACAGATTACAATGGCGGTGAAACACGAGCTTTAGGTTTAGTGGCGCAAGATGTTATTTCTTGGAATACGTGGTTAAAAACTTTTTTAGGCGCACGTATTAGTAGTACAGAAACAATTGGTGAAGTGGAAAACACTAGGAGTACAGCCTTTAATCCGCTATTTGGTGTAATTGTAAGTCCTTTAAAAAACGTAAATGTCTTTACTTCGTATACCAATAGTTCCTATCCAAGAACAGCTGCTAGATTAGGTGAAAATGGCGAAGAACTGGGTAATGAACGTTATGATCAATTGGAAGCCGGAATTAAAACAAATTGGTTAAATAGTCGTTTACGATTCAATCTAACGTATTTCAAAATAAACAATAAGGATATTAACCTTCCAGTTTATGATGATTCTTGGTCTACTATATTATATTATGAAAAGGGTGGAAATGATCAGCGACAAGGTATTGAAGTGGAATTAACGGGTCGTGTTTTAGAGAATTTTGAAGTCATAGCCGGTTACTCCTATATTGATGCAGAATATAAAGAACACACGTCCTTTGTTTATGGCTCTTCACCATTAAACACACCAAATCATACATTTAATTTATATGGTAATTACACGTTTAAAGGTCAATTAGAAGGTCTTTCATTAGGAGCAGGCGCATATTATACAGGCGAACGTCCCGTTAACGATTGGTCCTCTGGTGCTATTACGCATGAAGGTATTGTGCCAAACCAAAAACCGTTTGATGTGGATGCCTACACATTGGTAAATATGCAAGCCGCTTATACGTTTAATAAGCATTGGCAAGCGCGATTATTTTTAAATAATGTATTTAACGAAATAGGGTATAATACCTACAGAACCCGTTATATTAATCAAACGGATCCAAGAAGTTTTGCAGCTATACTAAATTATAGATTTTAAATTCAATGTATTTTGAGTACAAAAAAAGCCGATGATTATATAATCATCGGCTTTGATTTTTTTACTTTTTTGTGTTTCGTTAATGTTTAAAGTATTACCGTTTCACTTTTATTGTAATCTCATTTCATGACGTAATTATTATTATACTGATTGTAAAATAAATAACGCCATACAAAACGGAAATCTATTTATGTTTAGATGCTGTTAATTCTGCAATTTTACAAATCACTTCAGTTGCTTTTATCATACTTTCTACAGGCACATATTCATAACGCCCATGGAAATTATGGCCACCTGCAAAAATATTAGGGCATGGTAATCCCATATAACTTAATTGCGAACCATCCGTACCACCACGAATAGCTTTAATAAGAGGTTTTATACCTAGTTGTATCATCGCTTCTTCAGCAATATCAACAATATGCATAACAGGCTCTACTTTTTCTTTCATATTGAAATACTGATCTTTTATTTCAATAGAAATAACTTCACGACCGTATTGCGAATTAATTTCGATAGCTAACTTCTCCATCACTTCCTTTCTCGCTTCAAAATGCTCCTTGTCATGATCGCGAATAATATACTCTAATGTTGTTTGGTCCACTTCTCCCGTCATGGTGTGTAAATGGAAAAAACCTTCGTAACCTTCCGTGTGTTCTGGTGTTTCTAATCGTGGTAGGGAATTAATATATTCCGTAGCAATGTACATGGAGTTTATCATTTTACCTTTAGCATAACCCGGATGAACAATTTTACCTTGAACCGTTACCACAGCACCAGCAGCATTAAAGTTTTCATATTCTAATTCGCCAACTTGACTACCGTCCATGGTATACGCGTAATCTGCACCAAATTTTTTCACATCGAATTTATGCGCACCTCGACCAATTTCTTCATCCGGTGTAAAGCCTACACGAATTTTGCCATGCTTAATTTCAGGATTTTTAATGAGGTATTCCATAGCCGAAACTATTTCGGTAATACCAGCTTTATCATCAGCACCTAAAAGCGTCGTACCATCTGTAGTAATAAGGGTTTGCCCTTTATATAACAATAAATCATCAAAATAATCAGGTGAAAGAATAATATCTTTTTCTGCATTTAAAACAATATCCTTTCCGTCGTAATTTTCATGAATATGCGGTTTTACGTTGGCACCAGTAAAATCTGGCGATGTATCAAAATGCGATATAAACCCAATAGTTGGCACCTCATGATTTACATTACTTGGAAGCGTTGCCATGATATAGGCGTTTTCGTCAATGGTGACATCTTGCATCCCAATTGCTTTTAGCTCTTCAACTAAAGCATTGGCCAAATCCCATTGCTTGGCAGTACTTGGTGTTGTCTTTGAATTTGGATCGGATTCGGTATCAACTGTTACGTAACCTACAAAACGCTTAATAATATTTTCCTTTGATATCATTTGAAATGAATTTGAATGTTTTACAAATATGGCTGCAAATTTACGATTATTGAAATTTTTATCATTTGAATTGCGCAATTTTTTATTTAGAATTACTTTTGTGCAAACATTGAAACATGTACAAAGTACTACTCCGACCTTTATTTTTTCTTTTCGATCCCGAAAAAATCCATCATTTCACATTTTCCTTAATAAAAACGACCTCCAAAATACCAGGAATGTCCGCTATTTTTAGACGTCTTTATGTTATTGAAGATGCCAAATTAGAACGCCAAGTTTTTGGGCTTACTTTTAAAAACCCCGTTGGATTAGCCGCTGGTTTTGATAAAAATGCCGTTTTATATAATGAATTGGCGAATTTTGGTTTTGGTTTTATTGAAATAGGAACGGTTACACCAAAAGGGCAGGAGGGAAACCCGAAAAAACGGCTATTTCGTTTAAAGGCGGATCAAGGCATTATTAACCGTATGGGTTTTAATAACGAAGGTCTTGAAGCAGCCATTGCACAATTAAAAACCAATAAAGGAAAGGTGATAATCGGTGGGAATATTGGAAAGAATACCCAAACCAAACCCGAAGATTATACCAAAGATTACCTTACCTGTTTTAATGCGTTACATCCTTATGTAGATTATTTTGTGCTAAACGTAAGCTGTCCTAATGTTGGGAGTCATGCCAAATTGAATGATAAAGACTACTTGTTGGAATTGATAAGCACCGTTCAAAAAGCAAATACAAGTTTTAATAAGCAAAAACCTATTTTACTTAAAATAGCTCCCGATTTAAATACGACACAATTAGATGAAATTATTGAGCTGATTGCTGAAACAAATTTGGATGGTGTTATAGCGAGTAATACATCAGTAGATAGAAGTGGACTAAAAGCATCACCGGAATTGTTAACAGAAATTGGGAATGGTGGATTAAGCGGTCAGCCCATTAAAGACAAATCTACCGAAGTGATAAAATATCTTGCAGAAAAGAGTTATAAAGCATTCCCTATTATTGGTGTTGGCGGAATTCATTCTGCTGAAGATGCTTTAGAAAAAATAAACGCTGGAGCCGATTTGGTTCAAGTATATACAGGCTTTATCTACGAAGGGCCAAAATTAATTAAAGCGATTAACAAAGCGCTTTTAAAACGTTCGTAGCTTGAACTACGACATTCTCATATCCTTTATGCTTGCAACAGCAGCCTTGGCTATTTCACCAGGGCCAGATAATATTTACGTATTAATGCAAAGCATTGCGCATGGCAAAAAGTATGGATTAGCTACTGTTTCTGGGTTAATTTCTGGTTGTATTATTCACACAACCCTATTAGCTTTTGGTGTTTCAGCCATCATAAAGAATAACGATACCCTATTTTTTATTATTAAATTATTTGGGGCAGCTTATCTTCTTTATCTAGCCTTCCAGGTTTTTAAAAGTTCTGGTGATTTGAGCATTTCTGAAACGCAGGTTCCTAAAAAATCCGTAAGTCAATTATTTAAACAGGGTTTTATAATGAATGTGTTAAACCCGAAAGTGAGCATTTTCTTTTTAGCATTTTTCCCAGGTTTTCTTTTTAGTAATTCTCTATCAACGGTTTGGCAATTCTATATTTTAGGATTTTTATTTATGGCTGTGTCTTTAATTATTTTTTCTGGAATAGCTATTTTGGCTGGATCTATTTCGGTTTATATCAAAGGGCATAAAAACATTGGATTGTATTTAAAATGGCTTCAAATTGTGGTATTTATAGGTATTGCTATTTTAATTTTGCTGTAGTTTTCGTTAAAACATTTTTGTAGATACAATTCTTTAGTATCTTTGAAACCCATGAGTAAACTAGTTAAAATTATTGAATGCCCAAGAGATGCCATGCAAGGCATTAAGGCTTTTATTCCTACAGAACAGAAGGTGCAATATATCCAATCGCTTTTGCGTGTTGGATTTGACACCATTGATTTTGGCAGTTTTGTTTCGCCTAAAGCTATTCCTCAAATGGTAGATACAACCGCGGTTTTAGCCCAATTGGATTTAAGTAAAACGACTAGTAAATTACTGGCTATTATTGCCAACACGCGTGGCGCTGAAGATGCTGCTAAACATGCACCTATTCAGTATTTAGGTTATCCGTTTTCAATTTCCGAGAACTTCCAGATGCGAAATACGCATAAAACCATTGCGGAATCTGTAGTGACGTTACATGAAATTTTAGAAATAGCTGATAAATCCAATAAGGAAGTTGTTGTTTATATTTCCATGGGATTTGGTAATCCATATGGTGATCCTTGGAATGTTGATATTGTAGGTGAATGGACTGAAAAGTTGAGTAATATGGGAGTTAAAATCTTATCATTAAGTGATACCGTTGGAACGTCTGACCCTGAAAACATTGATTATTTATTCTCTAATTTAATACCTAAATATCCTCAAATAGAATTTGGAGCTCATTTGCATACCACACCTAACAGTTGGTTTGAAAAAGTTGATGCCGCATACAAAGCTGGCTGCATGCGTTTTGATGGCGCTATTCAAGGTTTTGGCGGTTGCCCAATGGCAAAAGACGATTTAACAGGTAATATGCCAACCGAAAAATTACTGTCTTATTTTACGACTCAGAAGAAATCAGATTTAAACGCTTTAAGTTTTGAAAGCGCTTATAATGAAGCGACTAAAATATTTAGCATTTACCATTAATTTTTTTTACAAGTACTTTTCACATTTTCAGCAACTTAATACCAAGTCGTTATTTTTATTTAAAATAAATCTAAATAAACTTGGCGTAAGTAAAATTCCATATTACTTTTGCACCTGAAAATTTAACTATTTATATTAAATCTAAATAAATAATGAGAAGATTACTTTTAGGGATAGCAACACTAACAACTGCTATCACATTTTCACAAACAGTTCCAGATTCTTTAAACATAAGTCCAAAAGATCAACAAAACTCTGCACAGCGTATTTTGTCAGGAAATGTTAGTTCTGGTGTTACAGTAGGCGGTTATGGGGAAGTGACTTACAATCAGCCTGATGGTGACAATGGGGAATTGGATGTTCAGCGTTTGGTATTATTATTTGGGTATAAATTTAGTGATAAGGTTCAGTTTGTAACAGAAGTGGAACTAGAACATGTAGAGGAAGTGTTTGTTGAGCAAGCTTTTTTACAATACAGTATAGCTGATAACGTAAATTTAAGAGGTGGATTAATGTTAGTACCCATGGGAATTGTTAATGAATACCATGAGCCAACCACCTTTAATGGTGTTGAAAGACCAAGCATGGATAAAAGTATTGTGCCAACTACATGGCGTGAAATTGGTGTAGGTGTTTCAGGACGTTTTAATGATATCTCATTAGGATATCAAGCGTATATATTCAATGGTTTTAAATCTGTTAATTCCGATGGAGAGGGCGTTATTACTTCCGGTAAATTAGGTGGAAGTAATGGCATTCGAGGCGGACGTCAAAAAGGTATTCAATCAACGGTTAATTCTCCTAATTTTTCTGCTAAACTAGATTATTATGGATTACCAGGATTGCGTTTAGGGCTATCTGGATATTTTGGTGATACACAAGCTCCTGATGATGTGGATATGCTAGATGGTGCAACTATCGGTATGAGTATGGTAGGTTTTGATGCGCGATACTCAAAAAAGAGATTTGCAGCGCGAGGTCAGTTTATTTACGCAAACTTAACCGATACTGAAGCTTATAATATGGCAACAGATAGTGATTTAGGAAGTGCTTTACAAGGTTGGTATTTAGAAGCAGCTTTTAATTTATTACCTCAAACTAAAAAGCAACAGCTTTATGCATTTACACGCTATGAAGATTATGATACACAAGCTTCCGTAAGTGGTAGTTTGGTTAAAAATGACGCTTATAATAGAGATGAATGGACTTTTGGTTTAAGTTACAAATTAACACCAGGCGCCGTAGTTAAAGCAGATTATCAAATAAAAAATAATGCTTCAGAATTTGAAACACCCAATCAGCTAAATGTTGGAATAGGTGTTTGGTTCTAAAAGTTAATTTATTGATTTAGTTTTTAATTGTCTTTTGGCTAAAGTAGGCTCTCAAACTGCTTTGGCTATTAGACGTTATAGTAATAAAATGCGCTTTGTATTTTTAGTACCTTTGCCATATGAATTTAAAGATCACGAGTATTATCATTTTTTTAGGATTGTGTATTGGTCTATCCAAAAACATTCAGAAAAAGGTTGATGCCGAAATTGAAAACACATTTGAAATTGAAACTTTTTCTTTTTTAGAAAAAGTTATTTCGCCTAACGTGGCGAAAACGTTACCTGCTACTTTTGCAAAGGATAATTTTTTTGAAATTAAATCAGAAAATGAATTACTAGGTTACGCTTATGTTAGTAAAGCCCCAAGCAAAACAGATGATTTTGATTATTTGGTATTATTGGATACGGATTTGGTAATTGTTAAAACAAAAGTACTGGCGTATCGCGAAGATTATGGAGGCGAAATAGGTAGCAAACGTTGGCTTAAACAGTTTATTGGAAAAACACAAGATGATGATTTAAAATATCAGCAAAATATTGTGGCTATTTCAGGCGCTACTATTTCCGTTAGATCCATGACAAATGCGGTGAATAACCTCCTAAAATCGCTTAAAATACTTCGATCTAAAAACATACTATAATATGCAACTTAACGGTCTTATCTATACCTTTCCAAAAGAAATTAAACTGTTAATTGGCGTATTTGTGATCGTTTTAAGTATTGGGTTCTACACAGGTCTTTTATTTGTTTCAGAAACCTCCTCTACGAATCCTAGTGGCATTGAAGAGCAATATTTGGGCAATGAAAATGATGAGGCGGCTACAGTAATGAAGTTTAAAAAAAGTGAACAGGAAATGCTGACATTGGTTCATAATCACATACTCTCCATGTCACTAATTTTCTTTTTAATAGGCTTAATTTTAAGCACCACGGAACTTAACACAAGACTTAAAACTCTTTTAATTGTTGAACCGTTTATTTCAGTCCTATTAACTTTTGGAGGTTTGTATTTCTTGTGGTTAGAAATTTTTTGGATGAAATACATCGTTATGCTTTCAGGATTTTTAATGACGTTAACGTACACAATTTCCATTTTAATTATTTTAAAGCAACTCCTTATTTCTAAAAAACAAATTTCTTAATTTTTTCGTGTATTTTGCTCTGTATTTTTAAATTGTTTTAATGCTTAAATATTGCTTTGTACTATTAAGTCTGTTGTCTTTAACAAGCTATGCTTCAGAATGGACATGTTTAAAAATCTATCAACAAGAAACTGGGCAACAAGCCTTATCTGAAAAAGATTGGTTAACATCTGACAGACGAAGAAACTCTCAAGTCTGGCAACAAGCCAATACATTTAATTTAGAAAATCAATTACCTTCAGAATACAGCACCATAAGACAACAACGTGATTTTTACGAATGGTATTATACGGCAATTTCAGAAAAAGAACACGACGTTGTATGGCCAAAAATGGCCCATTAAATTTCAACAAAATTGCGTTTACCAAAGTATTTGCATTTAGTATTTTTCTAAAATATCTATTAAGGCGTATGCAAATCAAGGCGTGAATTTGTTTTTATAAGCCAAAAGTAAAATCAAAAAAAGTCTTTCTTTAGTTCAATTTGGAAATAGTAGGAACTATAAGTAAATAACATGTTTTTTTTTGATAAGTAACATTTATTACATTCAGAATAAAATATAAAGATTTAATTAGCGTTATTTATTGTTAGTTAAAATCTACAAGTTACCTATGAGAAACTATGTATTATTAATACTATTTGTTTTCTTTTCAACTGGTATTTATTCGCAGAATTGGCAGACTAATTTTGAGGCAGCTCAACTAGAGGCAACACATTCAAAAAAACCGATTATTCTTGTGTTTGCAGGAACAGATTGGTGTTCGCCATGTATTAAATTGGATAAACAAATTTTTCAATCGGATGCGTTTAAAGCCTATGCGACTGAAAAGGTTATTTTAGTTCGTGCAGATTTTCCTAGAAAGAAGGAAAATGCATTATCTGAAACACTTCAAAAGCAAAATAGAAAGCTCGCTGAAAGGTATAATCCAAATGGCTTTTTTCCGTTTGTTTTAATACTAGATGCTAAAGGTGCCGTTTTAGGCGAACTAGGTTATGAAAAAATTGAACCACAAGCTTACGTGAATAAACTGCAAGCGTTTTTAAAATAAATGAAAGTCATTGTAACGGCATATTGTCTCTTTTTACTCTCAACAATTACCTTTGCGCAAGGTACTTATAAGCGCACTATGAAATTAATGGGAAGTCGCTTTGATATTACTGTTGTGGCAGATTCGCAAATTCAAGCTGATGGTTTTATAGACCAAGCCGTTGGCGAAATTGAACGGATTGAGCGTTTAATATCTTCTTGGGACCCTAATTCCCAAACATCGCTAATAAATAGAAACGCAGGTATAAAATCTGTTGTTGTAGATAAGGAATTATATCATCTAATTGAACGTGCTATTGGTATATCAAAACTTACGCAAGGTGCTTTTGATATTTCGTATGCCTCCATGGATAAAATTTGGAAATTTGATGGGAGTATGACGAAAAAACCGTCTGATTCTGAAATTTCAGAATCCGTTGCAAAAGTAGGCTATCAAAATATTATTTTAAATAAAGAAGATACCAGTGTGTTCTTGAAATTAGCAGGTATGAAAATTGGCTTTGGAGCCATAGGTAAAGGGTATGCAGCCGATAGTGCCAAAGAGCTGCTAAAGCGAAATGGTGTTAAAGCTGGAATTATAAATGCGTCTGGTGATATGAATACTTGGGGTAATCAAACAACAGGAGAGCCTTGGAAAATAGCCATTACCAATCCACTAAATAAAGACAAGGTGTTTGCCATGTTACCAGTTGATAATCGTGCTATTGTGACATCTGGGAATTATGAGAAATTTGTGAAATTTAATGATGTTCGCTATTCGCATATTATTGATCCAAGGACGGGTTTTCCAAGTATAGGTATTATTAGCGTGAGTGTTTTAGCACCAAAAGCAGAATTAGCAGATGCGCTTGCAACATCCATATATGTTATGGGTAAAGATGTGGGACTCAATTTTGTAAACCAATTAGAAACTATTGATTGTATTATAATTAATGAATCAGGTGAAATTTTTTACTCTGATAAAATTCAACCAAAACAATAACAATGAAAAAACTTTTAGTACTTGTGCTATTTGGTAGTTTATTAAATTCTTGCGTAACCGTTAAGGAATATGATAAAGTGAACATTAATGACCCTGAAATGGTGCTTTCAGCAAAAAAAATAGAACGCTTTGAAACTAATTTTCAATTATATCGTGAAGCATCATCAGGTGCAAATGGTGGGAAAACAGGAGGCGGCTGCGGTTGTAATTAATATGAGAAAAATAATTCCCATTTTCGTTTTCGTTTTCAGTTTGGCAACTTTTGGACAATCTAAAAAAACGGATAGTTTATCCACGTACAAAAAGCGTGTATTAGAAACGATTGAAGTCGATTTTTTAATGAGTTATTATACGCAAGATGGCGATCATGCTGCCGTTTCTGGAGGTATAGGAACTGAAAAACTAACAGATATTACACCAACATTTGTAGTTGCAATACCTTTAAATAGTGATGATGTTTTAACAGTAGATGCCGGAATTTCTGCCTATTCGTCGGCTTCATCAAGTAATATTAATCCTTTTGACTCTTCAAATCCTGCTAGTCCATATTCGGACTCTTCAGGAGCTTCGGCTTCTGATACATGGGTTAATGGTAATTTTAGTTATGCGCACAGTTCGGATGACAGAAACAATATTGTTGAAGGTCATGTGAGTGTCGCATCAGAATATGATTATTTTTCAATTGGTTTTGGAGGAAGTTATACACATTTGTTTAATGAGAAAAACACCGAATTAAGCGTTAAAGCGAATGTGTTTTTAGATACATGGAATCCACAGTACCCTATTGAATTACGACCCGATTTTACAAATCCTAATATAGTTGGACCAGGTGTTTATAATCCTTTTAAATACGAAGCATTTACGGATGAGTCCCGAAATTCGTATAGTGTATCATTAAGTTTTTCTCAAATACTATCTAAAAACTTACAAGCATCCGTTTTTATAGATGTTGTTCAGCAAAATGGACTATTATCAACACCACATCAACGTGTTTATTTTCAAGATCAACCCGATTTTTTTATTGACGATTTTCAATTGGCAGATGATGTAGAACGTTTACCAGACACACGATTTAAAATTCCAGTTGGTGCACGTTTAAATTATTTTATTAATGAGCGATTAACGGTACGAACCTATTATCGTTTTTATAATGATGATTGGGGAATAAACTCGCATACGGCTAGTGTAGAATTGCCTTTTAGAATTTCTGATAAATTCACAGTCTATCCTGTATATCGTTATTATACCCAAACTGCAGCCGATTATTTTGCACCTTACGAAGCGCATTTGTCCACGGAAACGTTTTATACATCGGATTATGATTTATCTGAATTTAATAGTAGCCAGTATGGTTTTGGCTTTAATTATACAGATATTTTTGCCGCTGCACATATTTGGAAATTAGGATTAAAAAGTATCGACTTTCGTTACGGATATTATGATAGGAGTGATGGCATGCATGCACATATAGCTTCTGCAGGATTTAAGTTTTTGTTAGATTAATCTCGCTTATACTAATTTGCTTTTTAAAAAAGACCTCTGTATTATTACATTATGAAATATACTTGGGTCTTTTTTATGTTATTTATTTCGCAGCAACTGTTAGCTTCAGAGTGGTCATGTTTAAAAATCTATCAACAAGAAACTGGGCAACAAGCCTTATCTGAAAAAGATTGGTTAACATCTGACAGACGAAGAAACTCTCAAGTCTGGCAGCAAGCCAATACATTTAATTTAGAAAATCAATTACCTTCAGAATACAGCACCATAAGACAACGACGTGATTTTTACGAATGGTATTATACAGCAATTTCAGAAAAAGGACACGACGTTGTATGGCCAAAAATGGCACATTATATTTCTACCAAATTGCGTTTAACAAAAGCATTTCCATTCACTATTTTTACTAATAAATCCATTAAATCGTATGCAAATCAAGGAAGTGAAACGGTTTTCATGCAAGTATTTTCAAATTTGAAAATACTTTACAATTCTGAATCCATTTTAAAATCGGAAGCCGCTTTGGCTTGGGATGAAGCTATATTATATAAAGAGCAGGCTGATTGGATACAAACTATTTATAATGATATTGATGAAAACACTTTGAAAACCATTGAAAAAATGGCAAAAGGTAAAGGGTTTTATAGTTTGATGGTGCCGAAAGCCATTCGATTTAAAGGTGATATTTCTAATCAGAATTCACGCTATCAGTATGCTTTAACGCAATTGCGTGTGTATTGTAAAAAACGCTATGAATAATTTATAAGAAACTTAAAAGAAATTTCTTTTTATAAATTGTATATTTGCACGCAATTATAACTGTAATTGCATCATGATAGCACACACCAACAAAATTTTAGGAGAAGGATTAACGTATGACGACGTTTTATTAGTTCCAGCATTCTCTGAAGTTTTACCTCGCGAAGTCAGCATTAAGTCCAAATTTTCAAGAAATATTACGTTAAATGTACCTATTGTATCCGCAGCTATGGATACGGTAACCGAAAGTAAAATGGCTATTGCCATGGCGCAAGAAGGAGGCATTGGCGTACTTCATAAAAACATGACTATTGAGGCTCAAGCTTTTAAAGTACGGAAAGTAAAACGTGCAGAAAGTGGAATGATAATCGACCCAGTTACTTTGCCATTAACGGCCATAGTTGGCGATGCCAAACAAAATATGGCTGAATATAGTATTGGTGGAATTCCAATAGTTGATGACCATGGTGTTTTAAAAGGCATTGTTACCAATCGTGATTTACGTTTTGAAAAAAATGACAATCGGCCAATTATAGAAGTTATGACTTCTGAAAACTTGGTTACTGCCGGAAAAGGTACATCCTTACAAGATGCTGAAGGCATTCTTCAAGAAAATAAAATTGAAAAACTTCCCGTAGTTGATGAAAACAATAAACTTATTGGTTTAATTACGTTTCGTGATATTACCAAACTTACGCAAAAACCAAACGCCAATAAGGATTCTTTTGGACGTTTGCGTGTAGCCGCAGCTATTGGTGTTACTGGTGATGCACTTGCACGTGCTGAGGCGCTTGTAGCAGCTGGTGTTGACGCTATTATTATTGATACGGCTCATGGACATACGAAAGGCGTAGTAACTATTTTAAAGCAAGTAAAAGCCAAGTTTCCACAATTAGATGTGGTTGTCGGTAATATTGCGACACCTGAAGCGGCTAAATATTTAGTAGAAGCAGGAGCAGATGCCGTTAAAGTAGGAATTGGACCTGGTTCCATTTGTACAACGCGTGTGGTTGCAGGTGTGGGTTTTCCACAATTTTCTGCAGTTCTAGAAGTCGCAGCAGCTATAAAAGGCTCTGGAGTCCCAGTAATTGCAGATGGAGGAATTCGTTATACTGGAGATATTCCAAAAGCTTTAGCAGCAGGAGCAGACTCTGTTATGTTAGGATCTCTTTTAGCAGGAACCAAAGAATCGCCAGGCGAAACTATTATTTATGAAGGGCGAAAATTTAAGTCTTATCGTGGTATGGGCTCTGTAGAAGCCATGAAGCAAGGGAGTAAAGACCGTTATTTCCAAGATGTTGAAGACGACATTAAGAAATTAGTACCTGAAGGTATTGTAGGGCGTGTACCGTATAAAGGCGAATTGCATGAGAGTATTCATCAATTTGTAGGAGGTTTACGAGCCGGAATGGGATACTGTGGTGCTAAAGATGTGGAGACTTTAAAAGAGACCGGACGATTTGTGAAAATAACGGCGTCTGGAATTAATGAAAGCCATCCGCATGATGTAACCATTACTAAAGAATCTCCTAATTATTCACGATAATTAATCGTTTTTAGATTTATTCTTATAAGCCTTGGAATTAACTTTTATCAAGAGGAAAGGTACGCCCAATACAGTAGCGAGCAAAATACCATAAGCGCCAATTTGTTCATTGTCCAACCATTTTGAAAGTCCATATCCTATAAGTATAATGGCAGCCATGCTATACATCACGAAGGCAAACAAACGTGCTATTTTTTCAATATTATAAGTTGCTTTTTCGTCATCAGACATCGTATTGAAACCAGCAATTAAATCGTAGAATTTAAAGTTGTAGACCAATATGGCACATACTATAAATATAACAGCTGTTAAAATCATAATGTTTCGGTGTAAAGTTGACCACGATGTGGTTTTAACGCATCGCGAATGGGTTTCATGATGTTTTCGGGAACCACTAAATACGCAATGGCATGCATGTCATTTTCGGCATGGAAACCAGTGATTTCTAAATCTAATTTTTCACTTTGAATATATTCTTTTAAATGAATTTCATGATGTTCTGCAATTTTTAAGGCATCTGGACCTCTAAAATCCCAAATTAATTTTAAATCTCTCATGTTGTAATTTTAGATTAAACCGTGCTTTAAATATAGTTGATTTTGATTAAGATTTCAAATTCTTCATACGTTGCAGAAGGGTTGGATGCGAATAATGCATAAACACATAGGCTTTATGTGGTGTTAAATTGCTTAAACTATTTTTTGATAATTTTTTAAGCGAGATTATCAACGGATCTGCAGCATAGGTGTTTTTAGCATAATTATCAGCTTGGTATTCAAATTTTCTGGAGAACCAATTCATAATTAATCCTGTGATTTCGGAAATAGGACTATACAATAAACCAAAGGCAATTAATCCAACATGAAAGCTCGGTATTTCAACACCTAACGCATTTGATAATAGCGGATTTGAAATAAAAACAGATAAAATATACAGTGTTAATCCAGTCAGCAGAATGGATGTTGCCAAATTGAAGATTATATGTTTCTTTTTATAATGTCCAACTTCATGCGCTAGAACAGCAACAATTTCTTCGTCATCTAAATCGTTGATTAAAGTATCATAAAGTGTGACGCGTTTCTCACTTCCAAAACCTGAAAAATAAGCATTGGCTTTCGTGCTCCGTTTGGAGCCATCAATCACAAAAATTTTATCGAGTGTAAAACCGACTTTTTCTGCGTAAGCTGCAATCTTATTTCGAAGTTCACCTTCTTCTAAAGGTGTTTGCTTATTGAATAATGGCACAATTAAGCGCGCGTAAAACATATTCATAAAAATGGTAAAACATGTAACAAGTCCCCAAGTATATAACCAAAAGTAATTGCCCGATGCTTGATAAAACCATATAATTAGTGCTAAAATACCACCACCTAAAACAGCCATCATACCCCAACCTTTTAACTTGTCCAGTAAAAAAGTGCCTTTAGTGGTTTTGTTAAATCCGAATTTTTCCTCAATCACAAAAGTCTGATAATAGGAGAAAGGTGTGGTTAAAATATCGCTCCCAATCATAATAATCCCAAAGAATAGTAACGCGATTAGAATAGGGTTTTCAGAATAGCTTCTTGCTACATTATCAATAAATTCAAAGCCATCAAAAAACAGAAATGCTAATGTAAGTACAATTGAAAATGTGGATGTTAAAATTCCGAATTTGTAATTGGTTTTTTTATAGGCTTGCGATTTTTCATAATCTTCCGCATTGTAAACGTCACTTAATTCTTCCGGAATAGGATCGTTATACTGTTTGGCATTTAAAGCATCGAGGATTTTATCGACAAGAAAATCGATTATAATGATGGCTATTATGATGTAGAATAGGGTAGTTGCGGTCATATAAATTAATGATGAATAATGAGTAATTAATTATTCTTTTGAGGATTGAATGATCTTAAATAATATTTTAAAATACTTGAAAGTTCATTTTCAAGAGCATTAAATTCTTCTTCCGTAATATATTTGGAATCCTTTAAAAGTCTTAGCCAATAATGTGTTTCTCTAGCTTCCTTATACGAAATTGATATTTTAGCTCTAAAATCTCGTTTAGAAATGCCTCCAATGGCTTCTTCAACATTAGCGCCAATGGATGTGCCTGATTTTAAAATTTGTCTCGATAGCACATACTCCTTATTTTCGACTAACTTTTTACTTAAAAACACTATAGATAGCGCAAAGTTGTAAGACTTGATTGCTATGATATTATCTTTCATATGGTAATTATTAATCATTCATTGTTAATTACTCATTAGCCTCTGGCGAACCGCTTCAAAAATAAGAATTCCTGCCGCAACAGAGACGTTCATGGAGTCTATTTCACCTTGCATGGGAATAATAATATTTTGCGCAGCAGCATCGCGCCATTCTTGGCTTAATCCTGTGGCTTCCGTTCCAACAACTAAAGCAGTTGACTTGGTGTAATCTTGTGTATGATAACCTACAGACGCTTGCAAAGCGGCGCAATAAATAGGAATTTGGTTTTCCTTTAAAAACGTAATGATTTCACTGGTAGAACCCATAGCAATTTGGTTGGTAAACACACAGCCAACACTAGAACGTATAATATTTGGGTTGTATAAATCCGTTTTTGGGTTGGCAATAATAACCAAGTCCACATTTGCAGCATCTGCCGTTCGTAATAAAGCACCTATATTTCCGGGTTTTTCAGGAGCTTCAGCAATTAGGATTAATGGGTTTTTGGAATGTAATATAACCGATTCTAAAGCATGTACTTTATGTTTGGAAACGGCCAGAACGCCTTCAGTCGTATCACGATGCGCTAATTTTTGATACACGTCTTTGGACACCTCTATGCGATTAATAGAATCACCCACTAACTGATCTAGATCGGTTTCAGAAAACAATTCCCGATAAAACAAAATGGTGTCTAAATCATAGCCACCTTTAAGGGCTAAACCAATTTCCCGAGCACCTTCAATTAAAAACAATCCAGACTTTTTTCGAGCTCTAGACTTATCTTTTAAAAGCACCAATTCCTTTATGAATGGATTTTGTGTACTTGAAATAACCTTGTTAATCATCAAATTATCTATATTTAACAGCACAAAGTTAAATTATTATGAAGCAAAAACTACTTTTTATACTTATTACTATTCTATTTACTGTCAACAATTATTCACAATCTTCCTTTATTTCTCAAGTAAAAGATTGTGCAACAGGTTGTTCGGATTTAACCATAGATTTTGATAGTCCATCTCCATCTATAAATTATAGTGTAGTGAGTATTCCAAATAATCCACCAGCAAGTTTTAGTGGATTAGAAAACCAGTTATTTTCAAACATAGATGATATTTGGAGTGATGAAGTTATTTTACCATTTACTTTTTCGTTTTATGGAGAATCGTACAATTCATTAATTGTTGGAGTTAATGGTGTTATTTCCTTTGATGTTAGTAACGCTGGCCGCATTAATGATTGGTTATTAGACGCACCTATCCCAAACAACACCAATACCACATTTAGTCAAGCTAATATTTTTTGGGCTGGACATGATGTAGATCCATCTGCAGGTGATGGAACTCATGAAATTGGTTACGAGATTTTTGGAGCAGCTCCCAATAGAATGTTTGTTGCCAGTTTTTTTAATGTTTCACAATTTGATTGTGACGATTTAAAAACAACACAAATGGTTGTTTTGTATGAAACTACAAACATTATAGAAGTACATATATTAGATAAATCAGTTTGCCAAACGTGGAATAGTGGTAATGCTGTTCTAGGAGTTCAAAATCCTGAAGGAACAGAAGCTGTTGTACCTCCTGGACGGAATACTGGTGCATGGGAAGCTAGCAACGAATCTTGGCGATTTATTCCTGCTGGTAATGGTGTAGAGAATGAATATGCTTGGTATAACGAAACTGGGACTTTAATAAGTACAAATACGATTATCAATGTTTGTCCTACCATAAACGAAACCTATACCGCAGAAGTTAGTTATTATGACCCTAACCTTGAAGCCTACCAAACCGTAACAGAAACTGTTACCTTATATGTAACTGTAACAGGAGAAACACTGGAAGATCTGGTTACTTGTAATGAAATTGAAACAGATGTGGATTTTGATTTATCCATTCAGACCGAAGTTTTAACTGGAGGTTCTACCTGTAGTATTGTTAGTTATTATACCAATTTAGTGGATGCAGATAACGATACGAATGCTATAACAAATCCAGAGTACTATTCTAATATTTCGAATCCAGAAACCATTTATGTTCGTGTGCAAGATAGTGATTCCGGTACTTTTGAAACGACCATGTTTAATTTGGTAGTTGATGCAATACCAGAAATAGCTGTGGCGGAACTTTTTGAATGTGCTATAGACGGAAATAATGCTATATTTAATTTATCGAATATGGATGATTCGGTAACCAATGGTAATACAAATTATTCTGTTTCCTATTATACTACCTATGATGATGCTGAGTATGCTGAAAATATGTTACCACAATTTTATCTTAATGAAATATCAGACTACCAAGTAATTTATGCAAGAGTAGTAAACGAAAACAATACGTGTTATCGTATAAATGAATGTTATTTAAACGTTTTAAATGGAGCAAACTTTCAAAATGTTTCTTTAGTGCAATGTGATGATGAAACCAACGATGGTATTGCCGAATTTGATATCGAAGCTGTTTTACCAGAAATATTGAATGGTCAAAATGCGGAGTTAACTTTTTATGAAACAGAAGCGGATGCCAATAATATGGATAATCCTATTGGTAATATTCAGAACTATACAAATACCAGCAATCCACAAATAATCTTTGTACGTGGCGAAAATCTGCTTTCTGGTTGTGTAGGAATTAGCACTATTGAGCTATTTGTAGAGGAAGCTATCGCTTTAACTGCACCATCACCTTTAACTATTTGCGATTTAGATGGAACAGCAGATGGTTTTGCGCAATTTAATTTAAGTGACAAAGATTCAGAAATTTTAGGCGGATTACAGCCCAATAATTACTCAATTAGTTATTATGAAACCCTTGCAGATGCCGAATCTAGTGCGAATGCTTTAATCGCGACTAGTTATACAAATGTTATAACAGGTGTTCAAACCGTTTTTGTTCGTGTGGATAACATAACGGCTGGTTGCTTTTCAACCACCACATTGGAATTGGTTGTAGATTCTAATTGTGCCGTTGGTTGTCAAGAAACTGTAACTATTTGTTACACTAATAATGACACAACCCAATATGTTTATACGAGTGACAACGGTTCGCCAATAACCTTGTTTTTCACATCAGGCCAGTTGGAGACATGTTGTGATAACCTATTGGTATATGATACGGATAATACCCTTATATATGAAGGTAATAATAACGGTAATTTAGCTGGTCTATTGTTCGCTGCTAGTGGTGATACCATTTCATTTGTAATAGATTCTGATGCCTCTGTAAGTTGTGAGTCTGGTGCATTTACACCTATCGAGTTGTCTGTATATTGTTTAGAGATTGAAAATGCTATTGTAGTCAATGCCTTTCTAGATGAAAATGGTGATTCTATTTTTGACGATTCAGAATTGAAATTTAACGAAGGTCTATTTAGTTATGAAATGAATAATGATGGTGTAATAAATTATGTCAATTCATCTTATGGCAGTTTTATTATTCCAAACACGCAAGTAGGAGATACCTATGATGTAAGTTTTGTTATGTATGAAAACTATAATGAATGCCTATCACAAACGACTACCTTAATTGAAAATGTATCACCTATTGAAGGTGAAACAGTTGCGGTTAATTTCCCGTTAACACGTATAGCCGACTGTACCGATATTGCAGTGAGCTTAATAGCCTTTACACCTCCAAGACCTGGTCAGATATTGACAAATTATTTAGTTGTAGAGAATTTAGGAACTATTCCTGTTTCAGGTTCTGTTGAATTTACGCATGATGCTTTAGTCACGTTTAATTCCGTTTTAGGTGTCAATCTAGGAAACACAGTTACGAATACTAGTTCTGGCTTTATTTTAAATTTTAATAATTTAATGCCTGGTATGGAAGAAGAAGTGCTTGTGCAATTAGATGTGCCAACCAGTTTAAGTATTGGCGATTTTATTACCAATTCGGTAATGTATAATGAAACAGATTTGGATGTTAGTAATAACAGTTCTACGTTAACACAAGCAGTTGTAAATTCGTATGACCCAAATGATAAAACAGAATCTCATGGTCCTGAAATTAAATTGGCTGATTTTTCAAGTGAAGACTATTTGTATTATACCATTAATTTTCAAAATTTAGGTACTGCTGAAGCACTTGAAATTAGAGTTGAAGATGTACTAGATAATCAATTGGATGCGGCGACTTTTAAAATGTTAAAGGCGAGTCATGATTATACCGTGACACGGGTTGACAATGCCTTAACATGGCAGTTTGATGCTATAAACCTTCCAAGCGAAAGTATGGACGAACCCAATAGTCATGGATATGTGTATTTCAGAATTAAGCCTTTAACAGGATATTCTGAAGGTGATCTGATTCCGAATACGGCAGATATCTATTTCGATTTTAATCCAGCTATTACCACCAATACGTTTGAAACCGAGTTTGTAGCGAACTTGTCCGTTGGTGAATTTGCATCCGTTAATTATACTATGTATCCAAACCCAGCAAATACGGTGGTTAATTTTGAGTTTAGTAAGGGAAACATGAATACAATTCAGATCCAAGTTTTTGATGTAACCGGAAAATTAGTATCCACATCGAATCCCATATTAGAAGGTAATAAGCTTTCTCTTAATGTTGCTAATTTACCTCAAGGACTGTATTTTATTGAATTGAAGAGCAACGGATTTAAGACGATTGAAAAGCTGATTATTCAATAGATAAATACGCTGACTAAAATTATAAAAGCTTCAGTAAACCTGAAGCTTTTTTTGTAATGTCTACTTTTGAAATTCGACAAAGCAGTATAACCACTAAAATAAACTATTTTATGAAAAATTATATTCTTGCAATGACAATCTTAGTTGTTTTTTCGGCATGCCAACAAAATAATGCCAAACCAGAAACGATAGAAACTTCTGAAGAAACTGTAGAAGTTGTTGAAGTTGAAAAAACCAATTATCCAGAAAATCTGACTAAAGTATTCGATGCTCATGGTGGAATTGATGCTTGGAAATCGATGAAGTCCATAGCATTTACCATGGAGAAACCAGACGGAAAAGAAGTGACGACTACCAGTCTTAATTCAAGAGAAGCGCTGATTGAAAGCCCTAATGCAAATATCGGATTTGATGGTAGCAAAGCGTGGTTTTTAAATAAAACAGAAGGCGACTATCAAGGATATGAGCCGTTATATTATTATAATTTGATGTTCTATTTTTATGCCATGCCTTTTGTCTTGTCTGATGATGGCATTAATTATGCCGAAGCTGAACCTTTGGTTTTTGAAGGCGTAACGTATCCTGGAATACAAATTACTTACAATGCAGGCGTGGGAGAAACACCTGAAGATCGTTATGTGTTATATTACAACGCAGAAACCTTCCAAATGGAGTGGTTGGGGTATACGGTTAGTTTTGTTCCAGGTATAGATAAAAAGGAATTACACTTTAGAAGGTATGATAATTGGCAAAAAGTGAATGGCTTATTATTGCCTAAAACAATTGTAGGTTATGGTTTCAAAGATGATAAACCAACAGAAGCGAAAAAAAGTACCGAGTTTATAGATGTACAAGTAACCGATAAAGAGATCGAGTCTAGCAAATTTGCAAAACCAGAAAAAGGAGAGTTTGTAAACTAGAATTCATAAATTAAATAAAAAAAGCGAGCTAATTGAAATTAGCTCGCGAGAGTGTAAACTGAACTCTGTCTGATTAAAAATTTTAGTTTAATTTTAATCAGATATTATGACAACAAAAGAACAACAAGAATTAGAGAAAAAAGCTCTGGAACAGTTTATGTCCGGCAAGAGTCTTTTTGGCAGGGATGGCGCTTTTGCGCCTATGCTGAAGAATTTTATAGAAAAAGCCCTAGAATCCGAGATGGAAGGTCATCTCGATGATCAGGAGCGGTCAAAGGGCAACAAGCGCAACGGCAAGGGCAAGAAAACCATCAAGAGCGGGTTTGGCAGTTTCGATATTGAGACTCCACAAGATCGCCAAAGCAGCTTTGAACCAGAGCTGGTAAAGAAGCGCCAGAGTATTCTGGCAGATAACCTTTCGGACAAGATCATCGGTCTTTATGGATTGGGGATGAGCTATCGTGATATTTCCTCCCATATAAAAGAGATGTACGATACCGATATATCCCATACCGTTTTGAGCCAGATCACGGACCGGGTCATACCTGATGTAAAAGCTTGGCAGAACCGCCCCTTGGAGTCGCTCTACTGTATCGTCTGGCTGGATGCGATGCACTACAAGGTCAAGGTGGATGGTAAGATCGTACACAAGGCACTTTATAATATATTGGGAATAAACAAAAATGGGCAGAAGGAAATTCTGGGCATTTACCTTTCCGAGAGCGAAGGTGCCAATTTTTGGTTGCAGGTGCTAACGGATCTGAACAACAGGGGGCTTGAGGACATCCTGATAGCCTGTACCGATAATCTGAAAGGGTTCACCAGTGCCATATTAAGTGTGTTCCCTAAAGCAGAGCTCCAGTTGTGCATAGTCCATCAAATACGCAATTCATTAAAATACATAGCCTCGAAAGATCAAAAAGAGTTTATGCGAGACCTTAAACTGGTCTATAGAGCGACAAACAAGGGGATAGCAGAAGACGAGCTGATAAAGCTAGAAGATAAATGGGGTGCTAAATATCCCGTGGTCATACAAAGTTGGCAAAACAATTGGGAACATTTATCCCAATATTTCAAGTACACAGCACCAATTAGAAAAATCATTTACACTACAAACGCTGTTGAAGGCTATCACAGACAAGTAAGAAAAGTAACCAAGACCAAAGGTGCTTTCACAAATGACATGGCACTTCTAAAGCTAGTTTATCTGGCAACGATGAATATTCAAAAAAAGTGGACCAGCCCACTTCACAATTGGAGTACGACCGTTCAGCAATTATATATTATCTTTGAGGGCAGGATCGATCTGGATATCGGTAGGACCCAACCAAAACGTGCCGCTGACGCTAGGTCGCATTCCAAAATCAGTCGAAAACAAGTTTCGAATGATTTGGGAATGGATAAAAAATGAATCGGACAGAGTTTAAATTACACTACCTAGCTCGCTTTTTATTTAGGCTCAATAGTTTTATTTAATTTTACTGATTCTTGTACTTTTCGGAATAACGTCTCCAAAGTTCTGTTTGGTGACTTTCCAAACTAATCTGACGTCCTTGAATAAACGCTTCCGTCAAAACATTGGTTCGCATATCTAATGCATCACCTTCACTAATAAAAAGTGTGGCATCTTTTCCTGCTTCCAAAGTTCCAGCAAAGGATTCGATTCCTAAAATTTTAGCATTATTTGATGTGATTAACTGTAAAGCAACCTCTTTATCTAAACCATAAGCAGCACAGGTTCCTGCATAGAATGGTAAATTACGCGTTTGGAAATTTTCAGCATTTCCAACTTGAATCCCAACAAGAATATCAGCATCATGCAAGAGCTTTGCCAATTTAAAAGGCATATCATAATCCTGATCATCATTGGCAGGTAATGTATGTGGCGTATTAATTAAAACAGGCACCTTATTTTGTTTCAATAAATCCGTTACTTTATGCGCTTCTGCACCACCTACAATAACTAATTGTTCAATATTATTGTCTTTTGCAAAATGAATAGCATCCGTAATTCCTTTTTCATCATTTACATGAACAAACAGTTTTTGCTTGCCATTGTACAAGCCTTGCATCGCTTCAAAAGGTAGGTTAATTGGTTTTTTATCACCTTTTAAGTAGGCTTTACTATCGTTAATAAAAGCCGTAACCTCGTTTATTTGTTCTGCATAATCTTTGTTTGGTTTTAAACCTGCAGGTTCTCCTAACCACCAACGACCTCTAGAAAAAGCGCTTGGCCAATTAAGGTGAATAGCGTCATCTGCTTTAATAGCAGCATCTGCCCAATTCCATGCATCCAATTGAACTATAGATGAGGTTCCAGAAATACGACCACCTTTTGGCGATACTTGTGCCATTAATACGCCATTTGGTCGCATAGATTCTACTACTTTAGATTCCGTGTTGTAAGCAATTAAACTGCGTACATGTGGAATCATACCGCCAACTTCATCTTGATCGTCCGAAGCTCTTACGGCATCTACTTCTACTAATCCTAATGCAGAATTGGCTGCAATAAATCCGGGATATACATGTTTCCCCTTGGCATCTATAACAGTCATGCCAGACGTATTGGAATTTGTCGCATTTACAGATGTGATTTTTCCATTTTCAAAAACAATCACAGAATTTTCGATTACCTGACCATTTCCAATGTGTGCCGTAGCACCAACAATAGCAATGGATTTTGTTTGTTTGGATCCTGGTGTTTGTTGCGCAAAGGAAAAGCTTCCCATAAATAGCGTAATAACAAGGATGTATATATTATAATGTTTCATCTTATTTTCTTTTAGAATATTAAATCGTGTCACAATGGAAATGTTCATCTACTTTCTTAACAACGGGCTTGGTTTTTAAACCTTTATTTTTGGCTTGTAACATCATAGTTGTTAATTCGTTTTTCTCTTGTTTTATGCTTTCGCGGATTTGCTTATCACGATCAATATCAAAATAAACTTTTCCTTCAATCAATGTTTTTTCAGCTTTTGCGTAAATGGACATCGGATGATCACTCCATAAAACCATATCAGCATCTTTTCCAATTTTTACACTACCAACACGATTATCAATATGTAATAATTTGGCAGGATTTAATGTTACCATTTTCCAAGCTTCTTCTTCGCTAACGCCGCCATATTTTACCGTTTTGGCCGCTTCTTGATTTAATCTACGAGACATTTCCGCATCATCACTATTAATAGCCGTTACAATACCCTGGTTATGAAGAATAGCGGCATTGTATGGAATGGCATCATTCACTTCATACTTATAAGCCCACCAATCACTAAATGTGGATGCACCAACACCATGCTCCTTCATTTTATCAGCTACTTTATAACCTTCTAAAATGTGTGTAAATGTATTGATGTTAAAATTGAAACGTTCTGCAACTTCCATCAGCATATTAATTTCACTTTGAACGTAGGAATGACAACTAATAAAGCGGTCCTTATTTAAAATTTCAACAAGCGTTTCCATTTCTAAATCCTTACGATACGGTTTACCACTTTTCTTTAAAGCTTCGTATTCTTTTGCTCTGGTGAAATAATCGGTATATACTTGTTCCACACCCATTCTGGTTTGCGGAAAACGGGAACGCGAATAATCGCCCCAATTAGATTGTTTTACGTTTTCACCTAACGCAAACTTGATAAATTTAGGACTATCAGGGAAGATTAAATTTTGAGCTGATTCTCCCCATTTTAATTTAATAATTGCAGAGCGACCACCAATAGGATTTGCCGAACCATGCAGAATTTGGATGGTTGTAACACCACCAGCTAAATTTCGATAGATATTAATGTCATCGGAATCGACAACATCTTCAATAGTAACTTCTGCCGTAGAGTTTTGTCCTGCTTCGTTAACAGCTGCTGTTGCAATATGCGAATGTTCATCAATAACACCAGAGGTAATGTGTTTTCCTGTGGCATCAATAACCAGAGCATTTCCTGCGCTTAAATTGTTGCCAATTTTAGCAATCTTGCCGTCTTTAATAAGGACATCGGTGTTCTTTAAAATACCAGCTTCTTCATTGGTCCAAACCGTAGCATTTTGAAATAAAATGGTTTGCTGTTTTGGTCTTTCAGTAAAACCATAGGCTTCATTAGGATAAGTAACGGGAAATATCTTAATATCAGATTTAGAATCTTTTTCGTCCTTATCTTCGGAATCATCTGATTTTTCAGCGTCTTTAGACTCCAGTTTTTTAGCATAAAAAGTTGTTTCATTCCCGTTTGGTAAAATAGCAGAACCATTTAAATTAGATGTGTTAGCTATTTTTGCAGAGAGTCTTATAAAATCTTGTTTGGTAGTATCTATACTTGAAAAGGTTAGTGACATCCAATCATCAGTCATAGCTATTTTAGAACCCAAGGTTTGGGAGTCCGTTTTCACAGAAGCTTTTAACTTCGAAATTTCACCAGAAATTTTTAAATCGTAAGTTGTTCCGGCAACTTGCAATTCATAATCTCCACGAATATCTTTTGTATTCATAGGTACAATCTCATGTCTGTTACCTAAAACCCAGTTTTCATAAAGTGTTGTTTTGGTATCGAAAATAGTTCCAGAAGTAATTAAGAAATTCGCATAAGACCCATTTTTAAGCGTTCCTATTTCACTGCTTTTTCCTATTATTTTTGCAGGAACGGTTGTTAACGCTGCTAATGCTGCCGTTTCATCCAAACCGTATTCAATAGCTTTTTGCAGGTTCGGCATAAATTCAGACGATTTTTTTAAGTCGTGCATGGTGAGGGCAAATGGCACACCGTTTTTATATAAAACAGCAGGATTGCTTGGTTTCTGGTTCCACTCACGCATATCAGACAAACTAGCTGTGTTTGCCATAATTGGATCTTCCATATCAAATGCATCTGGAAAATTGATAGGAATAATAAATGCGGCATTCGTTGCTTTAATTTCTTGAATTAACTCATACTCATCACCACCACCAACAATAACATATTGGGTTTTAACATCGTCTCCAACTTTGTCCATACGCAAGTCGTTCATTTTACTTCCTGCATCAATTATTTGAACTAAATCTTTATTATTATTGAACGCTTCTAACGATCTGTCTTTTGTTTCCGACAAGCCTTTGGCATACCAATCGGCATCATAATTTACCTGTCTAATCAACGCCATTGCGCCCATTAAAGAAGTTGGATATGCTTGTCTAGACGTAACACTTTTACTAGTTGACAAATACTGTGCAGAACGATCTGACAAAATGCGAGAGGCATCCGTTCCACTTGGGGATAAAGCAATTAAACTACCAGTTCCACGAATAATGCCATCAGGAATATGGGTATTCACCGTTCCAAAACCAGCTTCGCGTAATTCGGTTGCCGCTTTAGCATCAAAAGCATAAGCCTCAATAGCGTTTTGTTCTGGTTTAATATGGTCGTTCCAATAATAACCTTCTCTAGACGCATCATATTGTGGGCTATTAGAGTTTTCTGCACGTGCTGGTTTTTTGGTTCCAAAAGATGAGTATATATCCACAAATGAGGGATAAATATGTTTGCCTTCCAAATTGATTACTGTTGTGTTTTCTGGAATTTGAACTTGCTTTCCACTTGAAATAACTTTGCCATCTTTAATTAATAGTGTGGCATTTTCAAGCGTTTCAGTTGGAGAAATGTGAATGGTTGCATTGGTGAAAGCATGATAACTATGACTTTCAGTTTTTACACCATCATTTTTTGGAAAATAGTTTTGTGAAAACAGCGATATGCTGAACACAAAACACAAAAGCGTAAGGAGTTGTTTCATGGGTTTAGGTTGGTTTGAAATTTAAAAACTTAAATATAAGTAATAAGAAATGGGTGCTAAATGAATTAGATATTTTTTAACATTTTGTTTAGTTTTCCAAAAAATAGTTCACATAAAGCGCAACAACGTAGCTATAACTTTCCATGCCGCCTTGTTGGTTATTGGCTTTTAAAAAGGAATTGTAAGTTTCTTTAAAAACGGGTTCTGTGATGTTTTGATAACGCCTCCAAAAATCTTGAACTTCCTGATAGTTTTTCAGAATACCAATATTGATGGTTAATAATAATTCTTGATATTTTTCGGGATTACGTCTAAAAACTTCCATTAAACAATGGCGTAAAGCGAAGGTTGTTCCACTGTATTTGAAATATTGGTCTGTATGTGACATAGCAGCCAAGCTACCAATAAAATTGGCTTCATTCTCTGCGGCATAACCTAACTGATGCGCAATTTCATGGGAAACCGTTGTAGGGAATTTATATATGGGAATGAGTTCGTCTACTTGAGCTTCATTGGTTAAAGGATTTAAATATCCACTAAATCCCATATACGTTAGCGGCACACTAAACAAGGACATTTTAATACTCTTTGGGTGGTATTCCAAATGTGGATACTGCTTTTGTAATTGCACGTAACCCAAAGGCGCCATGCTTAAAATGTCTTTTTTGGAGTAGGGTAAATCTACTATTACCGTATCATGAGTTGCGACTTTTAAATGAAGGGCATTCGATTTGTTAATCAATTTTTCGGTAACTGTAATGAGTTCTTCGGTTGAATAATCGGCTTTCAGATTCAGGTTTTTATGAAGCGGTAATCGGTAATAATTAAAAGCCCAAAACAGATGAAAGGCGAAATAGATTAAAGAGATGGTTGCGAAAATATCAATAATCCAGTTTTTAAAATCTTTAAAAATCCGTTTTCTAGTTATAACCAACCAACGGATTATGAAAATGATGGCCGCTGCATAAAAAACATCGCCAAAAGAAAATGGCATCCAACCAAAAACATAACGGGATAAGGCAGAAATCCATTGGTAAAGGCCATTACTGTAATACGTTTCCACAAATTCTGGAAATTGTGCTAAAATATTAATGCCGATAATCTGTGGAATAAGCGCGAGCGCTATTAAAAGCTTTGGGTTTTTCTGCATATTTCAAAAATAAGGAATTGTTTTATTACTCTATACATTATAATTACCTTTGTAAAACTTAAAAAATACAGATATGAACGAAGCAATACGAGAACTAGAACCAAAAGCCTTATGGAATAAATTTGCCGATTTAAATGCGGTACCGCGACCTTCAAAAAAAGAAGAACGGGTTATTGCATTTATGAAGGATTTCGGACAAAAATTAGGTCTTGAAACTATAGAGGATAACGTTGGAAATGTTATTATAAAAAAACCAGCCACAAAAGGCATGGAAGATAGAACAGCTATTGTCATGCAGTCGCATTTAGACATGGTGCATCAAAAAAATAATGATACAGATTTCGATTTCGATACACAAGGAATTGATATGTATATTGATGGCGATTGGGTTCGTGCTAAAGGCACAACGTTAGGAGCCGATAACGGGTTAGGTGTTGCTACTATTATGGCTATTTTAGAAAGCACCGATATTGAGCATCCGGCTATTGAAGCCTTATTTACAATTGATGAGGAAACGGGAATGACAGGTGCTATGGGACTTGAAGGCGGTTTACTTCAAGGCGAAATTCTATTAAATTTAGACACTGAAGAAGATGATGAAATTGGTGTAGGTTGCGCAGGCGGTGTTGATGTAACAGCTAGAAGAACGTACAAAGAAGAAGAAACACCAGAATTTAAAACCGGTTATGCTATTACGGTAAAAGGGTTACAAGGTGGACATTCTGGGATGCAAATTCACGAAGGTTTAGGAAACGCTAATAAAATTATGAACCGTCTATTGTTTGATGGTTTTGAGAATTTTGGTTTACGTATTTCTGAAATTAATGGTGGTAGCTTACGTAATGCTATTCCACGTGAAAGTCATGCTATTGTTGCCATCGATTCCATTCATGAAGATGCTTTTGTTGCCGAAATGGCAGACTATGCACAGGTTATTCAAACCGAGCTAAAAACGATGGAACCCGATTTAAAAATTGAAGTTTCCAAAGTAGAAACGCCTGAAAACATTATGGATTTAGGTGTTCAAGAAGGTGTTACGCGTGCATTGTATGCGGCCGTAAACGGTGTGTATAGAATGAGTGCAGATATTAAGGACTTGGTTGAAACCTCAAATAATATTGCCCGTGTTGTTATGAAAGATGGTAATATAGAAATAGCCTGTTTAACACGTTCTTCAGTTGAAAGTGCTAAATGGGATTTAGCCAATAGTTTACGAGCATCTTTTGAATTGACAGGTTGTGAAGTAGAATTTGCAGGTGAATATCCAGGTTGGACACCGAATATGGATTCTAAAATATTAAAAGTTTTAGAAAAGCTTTATATAGATATGAATGATGATAAGCCACACGTTGCTGCATGTCACGCAGGATTGGAATGTGGTATTTTAGGTCAGAATTATCCAGAGATGGATATGATTAGTTTTGGACCTAATATTAAAGGAGCGCATAGTCCAGATGAACGTGCTCAAATTTCATCAGCACAAAAATACTGGAAATTTGTTTTAGAGATTTTAAAGAATATTCCGAAGAAGCAATAAAATAAATCAAGTAATTAATACCATAAAAAAGCCGCGTTTCTAATTTAGAAACGCGGCTTTTTTTATAGGGTGTTTGGATTATTGTTTTCCTTGAATACCTTCAATTTTTAATTCGAAAATTAAATTCGAGTTTGGTGGAATAGGACCAGAGCCATTTTCACCATATCCTAAATACGAAGGGATAAAAACTTTTGCTTTATTACCAACATTCATATTTAACATGGCTTCTCTAAAACCAGGAACTAATCCAGCAGTTTCATTATAAATCATAGGGAATGGTTTGTAACCGCCTTGTGCATCACGCTGTTCGTTATAAGCGTTGTTTGCTTTGGCAACTTCAGCCCAGCTTGTATCAAATAAACGACCATCCTCAAAGAAACCAGCATAATTTACTAATACCTTATCAACACTTGATGGTTTTGTATTTTCACCTTCTTCAATGAAAATCATGATGACACCAGTATCTAATTTTTTAACGATTCCTAAATCTGAATTTTTAGCGATAAATGCTTCAGCAGCCACACTAGCCGATTCTTTCATTTTATTGCGAGCCGCTTCTTTTAAGGCTTCTTGCTTTTCTAAAACTTTAGGGAGTTCTTCTTTGTAAACTTCTGCAGCGTTAAAACCTTCAGCAGCTTTTCCTTTTCTAATAATGTTTAATTTTTCAATTATTACAGGTTCAACAGGTTTATTGCTTCCTGGCTCAACTTTTACGTTAGAGATTGTATCTAAAACGTCCATGCCAATTACAACTTCTCCAAAAACAGAGTGCCTATTATCTAAATTAGCTGTTGGTACTTCCGTAATGAAAAATTGACTACCATTAGAGTTAGGACCTGAATTTGCCATGGATAACATTCCTGATTTAGCGTGTGTTAAATCTGGGTGAAATTCATCAGTAAACTTATAACCAGGATCTCCAGAACCTGTTCCAGTTGGATCACCACCTTGAATCATGAATTTATTAATAACACGGTGAAATGTTAAACTGTCGTAATAATGTTTTCCTTTATACGCATCAGAAACATCTGGATGTGTACCTTCTGCTAATGCCACAAAATTGGCAACTGTTACAGGAACTTTGTCGTAAAATAATTTGGTAACCATGGTACCTTTGTTGGTCACAAATTCAGCGTAAAGTCCATCTTCTAAATCAGGATACTGCTGACTGCAAGATGTAAAACTTACTAAAAGTGCCAATACTAATAATTTCATGGTATGTTTCAATGTGTTCATTTTTGAGTTTTAAATAAGTGTTTATATCAATTTAATTGGGTTCTGTTGTTTTTATGTCTATCAATGAAACTTCACATATAAGTGGCACATTGGTGCCTATTTTATTCTCGTCTCCATAATAGCCATACGCTTTTTGGGAAGGAAATAAAAATGTAACCGTTTCGCCTTCACGCATGAGTTTTAAACCTTCGCGCAATCCGGTAAACAATTCCTGCTTATCCATAATGTAGGTTTGCTGCTTTAAGTCGGCTTGACTATATATTACTGTTTCATTAATATCTTTAATAGTATAGTTATAAGTCACAATATCCCCAAATTCAGGAGTTGTTAATGAGTCTGCCGCTTTGGTTTGGTAATAATACCAGAATCCACTGTTGGAAGCTATATAATCTGTTACAGAATCTTTAGCCATTATGGTTTCAAAAACAGCACGTTCCTTATTAATTAAATTTTTATTGCGTTCTACAGACTGATCAATAAACGAACCCGATTTAGCAGAAATGGGACGTCTTGCTTCTGGTGATTTACAAGCAAAAGCAGTTAATAGTAGACATATTATAACTAAAAATCTATTCATTTTTCAGGGCATTGTTATAAGCGGGTAATATACTAATAAATTTTTCAACCGTTTCTGGAAGCGACAAATCGCTCTTCCCACCCGCTGCATTAGTATGACCACCGCCTTCAAAATGTGCACGTGCAAATTCATTCACGGAAAAGTCGCCTTTAGAACGTAACGATATTTTAATAATATTGTTTTGTTTATCTTCAATAAATATAGCAGCAAAAATAATATTTTGAAGGGATAATGCATAATTTACAAAGCCTTCTGTATCACCTTTTTTATAATTGTAGGTGTTTAATTCGTCCTGAGATAACGTTATAAAGGCTGTCCTAGATTCTGGAATAACCTTTAAATTAGATAATGCACAGCCTAAAAGTTGCATACGCTCAAAACTATTAGCATCCATAACCGCATTATGGATTTCAGAATGTTGGGCACCTTTATCCATTAAGAAAGCCGTAACACGGTGTGTTTCGCTTGTAGTTGAGGCAAAACGAAACGACCCTGTATCTGTCATAATTCCAGTATATAAACACGTAGCAATATCTTGATTGATAAGGTTTTTGTCATCCAGCATAGCAATAAAATGATACACCATTTCGCAGGTGGAACTCATACTAACATCCGAATACATATAGGTGGCATAATCATCTGGTTGTTGATGATGATCTATCATTATTTTCATGGCAGCGCTGGCTTTCAAAGCCGGTTCCATATTGCCCGTTCGGTTTAACGCATTAAAATCTAACGTAAAAATGATATCCGCATCCTGAATTAAGGCATCACATTTTTCTGAATCTGTGTCATATTTTAAAATGCTGTCTTCGCCTGGCATCCATTTTAGAAATTCGGGATAATCATTAGGTGCAATAATCACAGCTTCTTGATTATGTATCCTTAAATAGTGATAGAGTCCTAAGGTTGAACCAATAGCATCACCATCTGGATTTTTATGCGGAACAATAACCATTTTTTTTGGTGATCGGAGCAGTTGTTTGATGTCTGAAATAGCTTCTTTTTTCATAGGTGACGAATATACAATTTTTTAGTATTGGTTTATATGGTTTTTATTAAGAAATACATTACTTTTGCACGAAATTTAAAGGAAAGAAATTTAGATAGTAAATTGCTTTTCTTAATTAGAATCTATTAATAGAAATATAACTTAAACAAAAGAATGGCAACAAATAGAACATTTACCATGCTTAAGCCAGATGCAGTTGAAAACGGACACATTGGCGCAATTTTAGAGAAAATCAATGCTTCAGGCTTTAGAATCGTCGCATTGAAAAAAACACAAATGACACAAGCTGATGCTGAAGCGTTTTATGCTGTACATAACGAGCGTCCATTTTTTGGTGAGTTGGTTGAGTTCATGACACGTGGTCCAATTGTAGCAGCTATATTAGAAAAAGATAATGCTGTTGAAGATTTTAGAAGCTTAATTGGTGCTACAAATCCTGCTGATGCTGCTGAAGGAACTATTCGTAAGTTATATGCAACTTCTATGGGAGAAAACGCAGTTCACGGAAGTGATAGCGATGAAAATGCAGCTATTGAAAGCGCATTCCATTTTTCTGGACGTGAGATGTTTTAATTAAAAGCACTATAAAAATTAAAAAGCCTAAAATGTTATTCATTTTAGGCTTTTTTTTTTCTAAGTATTACCTTTACTGAATTCTAAAAAAGAATTTTATGAAAAAAACAAACAATGTATTATTAGTTTGTGTCCTATTTTCTACCTTATTAATAGCCCAAAACTCGCAAAAAGCTATCAATGAATTACAAATAGTTACGCAAGCGCATGTTTCGGTGAATGTCCAATCTGGAATTCCCGAGTTTATTAAATTCCCCGTAAATCAACCACTAACATTATCTGGTGGTACGCTTCAAGAAAAAATCCGAACGTTTTTAGAAACCTATACAGGGTTGTTTAATGACAATCAAGATTTAAGCAACTTTACATTTCAACCCGCTAAAAAAGACAACTATGGTTTTCAAACGGTAACCCTTATTCAGCAACATCAAGGTGTTCCTGTTTTTGATGGCCAATTGCGTTTCCATTTTAATCATTCTAATCAGCTAACGGCCATAAATGGTAATTACATTGCAAATATTAAAGTACCTCCTGTTCCCAGCATTTCAGAACAAGCGGCAAATGCAGTAGCTCTAAACGTATTAGCTAAACAGGATATTAACTATTCTGGTGAAACCGTTTTTGCATATGAAACAAATTTATTTGTTTTTCAAAAAGGCCTTATTGAAAATAATTTAGGATCAAGCTATTTGGTGTATGAGGTGGAAGCTAGAAACAATGCAGATGTTAGAGAATATTTTTATGTCAATGCGCATGATGGTACTTTAGTAGAGCAATTTACTGGTATGCCACATGCTTTAGATCGTATTGTTTACGAAGGAGATACAACTACTGTTGCTTGGCAAGAGGGTGATGTTTTTCCAGGTAATTTGACTATTTGGCAACAAAATGAAGTGGAAGCTTCAGGACATTTCTATAATTTTTTTAATAACGCTTTTGGGTATGTGTCTTATAATAATGCGGATGCGCAAATGATAACCATTAATAACAGTAACAATCCCAATTTTAATTGTCCTAATGCAAACTGGAATGGAGTTTCTGCTAACTATTGTAATGGTACAGCAACTGATGACGTGGTTGCGCATGAATGGGGACACGCTTATACTGAATATACAAGTGGCTTAATTTACGCATGGCAATCGGGTGCAATGAATGAATCGTTTTCAGATATATGGGGAGAAACGGTTGATTTATTAAATGATTACGCGGATGAAGATGATGATGTATCCTTAAGAACGGGCTGCAATAGTTCTGATCGTTGGCGAATTGGCGAAGATGCGACTGCCTTTGGTGGTGCTATTCGCGATATGTGGAATCCACCATGTAATAACGACCCAGGAAAAGTTACCGATGGCTTATTTCGTTGTGGCGAGGGTGATTTTGGAGGTGTCCATTCTAATTCTGGTATTCCAAATCACGCCTATGCACTTTTGGTTGATGGAGGTACCTATAATGGACAAACTATTAATGGCATTGGCTTGACAAAAGCGGCTCATATTTTTTGGCGTGCGCAAAGTACGTATTTAACGGCTACTAGCGATTTTTTTACGTTGGCAGACGCGCTTGAAGCATCCTGCACAGATTTATTAGGTGTTAATTTAGAAGGATTATCCACAGTAGCAACTGCTGCTGGACCATCCAATCAAATTCTGACTATCGTAGACTATAATGAATTAGTGAAAGCTATTCTAGCGGTGGAATTACGCATTCTTCCAGAGTCTTGTGGGTATGAAGCTATTTTAGCGGCAACTAATGATCCTTGTGAAGCTTCAACTAACAATCCAATATTTTATGAGGATTGGGAATCTGGTTTAGGAAACTGGACTTTAGAGCAGTTACCAGTCAACTCAAATTCCTGGGAGCCCAGAGATTGGGAAGTTACTAGTAGTCTGCCCCAAGGGAGATTGGGACAAGCTGTTTTTGGTGCAGATCCCGTAAATGGTAATTGTACCAGTTCCATGCAAAATGGAATTATCCGATTAGAAAGCCCTGAAGTTTTTATTCCTAACGATTATCTAACAGGAACTTTTGAAATGATGTTTATGCATTATATCGCTACCGAAGAAGGTTGGGATGGTGGAAACATTAAATACCGATTAAACAGTTCTGGTAACTGGCGACTACTTCCTAAAACCGCCTTTACTGCTAATGGATATAACGCACGGATTAACCCTGTAAGAGAAGATAATGATAACCCATTGGCTGGCCAAGATGGCTTTACAGGAACTGATAGTGGATCTAACTCCGGAAGTTGGGGACGTAGTGTTGTGAATTTGTCATCTATTACTGGTGTCGTAGCAGGAAGTACAGTTCAGTTTCGATTTGAAATGGGAACCGATGGCTGTAATGGTCGAGTAGGTTGGTATGTAGATGATATTTCTATTTATAATTGTAACTACGCCTTATCGGTTGAAGACTTTACTGCTGTGGAAAATGGCATAAAAGTATATCCAAATCCATCTAATGGTCAATTTACTATGAAGAATATTGGAAATCTAAATTTAGTGAAAGCTGATGTTATGGATATCAATGGCCGTTTAGTAAAATCTATTAATTTATCTGGAATTCAGGATACAACTACTTTCGATATTTCTAGTGTTGCTTCTGGTTTATACTTTATGAAAGTATATACTAAAACGGCAAACACCGTTATTAAATTGATTAAGGAATAATTGAGTCCTATATTATATTAAAAAATCCCGCAAACTGCGGGATTTTTTGTTTTTAAAAGTATAGATGGACTTTTTTCTATTATTATATTTGATCAACTAACAACTAACAACTAACAACTAACAACTAACAACTAACAACTAACAACTAACAACTAACAACTAACGTAGCACCAATTCTTTAATAATTTGCTTTCCTAAATTTTCGTTAAGCATAGAAATAATTTTTTCTTTCCCGTAACTTAATTCTTCACGCAGGACACTAGAACTTAACTGGACATACAATGTTTCGCCTTTAAGTTGAATAGCAGTCGTATAATTATTTACACCATTACCCATCATGCTTTGCCATGCATCTTGTACATTTACAGCATTTAATCCTTGTTCTAATCTGTTGGTTTCAACAAACTCCTTAAGTGCGTCTGCAATTGTTAAATTTTCATTATTACGTTTAGCCATTAGTCTAAATTTAAAGGTTTGTAGCGTTTATACAAAAATACGGCTTCATGTTTGTTTACTACTTTTAATTGCTCTTTAGTTACTAACAAAATGGTTTCTTTCCAAGAATCAAAAGGTGTTTTATAATACACATTCAAACTATCGTTTTCAATTTTAATGGTGAAGGTTTCGGCGTTATTTGAGGTTTCAAAAGTACCCATAAAATTAGGTTTCATTTTTTTTCGGACGCCTTGTAGTGAATCTTCTAAACTTATAAAATCAATCGTATCATTAAAATTATATTCTTTAGTACTACCATCTTTTAAGGTTACGCGCTCAATTTCCCAATACCCTTCAAGGTTTTTTAAAGATTCTTCTGGGTTTTTAGTACAACTAGAAATAACAAGTGTAATAACAAGGAGTAAGGTGAAGTTTTGAAGTTTCTGTTTCATAATGAAAACGGTTCTATAGTTTAAAAATTTCATAAGATTGATGCACTTGCTTTACAACAGCTTCCGTACGATCAGCATGTGTATCGCTTATAAAAAGTTGACCAAAATTTTCGTCGTCTACCAATTTAATAATTTGGGATACGCGTTGTTCGTCTAATTTATCAAAAATATCATCCAATAGCAAAATAGGATTTACGTGACTTTTAGATTTTATAAAATCGAATTGAGCCAATTTTAATGCAATTAAAAACGATTTCTGCTGTCCTTGACTTCCAAATTTTTTAATAGGATGTCCAGCAATGTTAAATATTAAATCGTCTTTATGAATTCCAACACTGGTATATTGTATGGCTTTGTCCTTATTAATAACGGTTTTTAAAAGAGCTTCCAAACGGTTGTCTGTTAAATCGCTTTCATAAACCAATTCTACCCATTCGTTGCCGTTACTAATAGCTTCATAACGTGCCTTAAAAATAGGAATAAAGGTTTCTAAAAATGCTTGACGCTTCTCATGAATTTCATGTCCATATTGATCTAGTTGTAAATTATAAACTTCTAACGTGTCCTTATTAAAAGTATGGTTTAAGGCAAAATATTTTAAAAGCGAATTGCGCTGTGCTAAAATTTTATTGTATTTCAATAAGGCATTCAGATAGTTTTTATCGCTTTGCGAAATAACACCATCCATAAATTTACGTCTCGTAGCACTTCCTTCAATTATTAAATCCCGATCGGCTGGCGAAATAATCACTAAAGGCAAAAATCCAATGTGATCACTGTACTTTTCATAAATTTTGCCGTTTCGTTTTATAATCTTTTTCTGACCGCGTTTTAAACTCACTACAATTTTTTCTGGCGAATCTTCTTTTTCATATTCGCCATTCACCACAAAAAAAGCTTCGTCGTGTTTAATGTTTTGAGAAGCAATGGGATTGAAGTAACTTTTCCCAAATGATAGGTGATAGATGGCATCTAGCACATTGGTTTTTCCCACACCATTGTTTCCAACAAAACAGTTTATTTTCTCATTGAAAACAAAGCTGCGTTCATCAAAATTTTTATAATTAAGTACCGATAAGGATTTCAAAATCATGTAAAAAGAAACTTAAAAAAGTGTTTAGTTTAAAGGAAGTGCAAATTATTGAAAAATAACAAATAAATAGGCTTTCAAATCTAAAGAAAAATTATATTTTTGCACCGCATTAATTAAGAATATATGGCAACGTACAAGAAGAGAGGATATAAACCAGAATCGAAAGAAGACAAGCAGCATGATGTTGAAGATAACTCAACAACGGCAGAAGTTTTTAACACACTTGATGAAAGTGCTTCCAAGACTGAAGATTGGGTAATTGGCAATCAGAAATACATTTTTATCATCATTGCTGTAGTAGCAGCCGTGGTTTTAGGTTATTTAGGTTATAACGAGTTTATAGCCAAACCAAAGCAAACGGAAGCTATGAATGATATGTACCAAGCACAAAAATATTATGACCAAGCAGTAAATGCAACGGCTGAAAAAGATTCGTTATTTAGCTTGGCCTTAAATGGTGGTGAAGGAAAATTTGGAATGTTAGATATTATTTCTGAATATGGAGGAACACCATCTGCAAATATGGCTAACTATTATGCTGGTATGGCATACTTGAATATGAAAGATTATAAAAATGCGGTTTCGTATTTAGGTGATTTTTCAGGAGAAGATGAAATTTTAGCACCTATGGCTAAAGGTTGTATCGGTGATGCTTTTGTACAATTAAACCAGCAAGAAGATGCTTTAGGGTATTATGAAGATGCTGCTAAAATGCGTTCAAATGAGTTTACTACACCTATGTTTTTATATAAAGCTGGTGTTATAGCTTTAGATTTAGGCAAAACAGATGTGGCGCTTAAGCATTTTAAAAATATTAAAGAAAACTATCCAACGTCTACTGAAGGTGCTAATATTGATATCTTTATTGGAAAAGCAGAGGCTTTGGCAAGTAACTAATACATGGCAACAGAAAATAACAATTTATCAGAATACGATAAAGCTACAATCCCAAACGCGAAAAATTTTCGGTTTGGGATTGTTGTTTCAGAATGGAATGATACCATAACGGAAGGACTTTATAAAGGCGCAATCGAGGCTTTATTAGATAATAACGTTTCAGAAGAAAATATTATTCGTTGGAATGTTCCTGGTAGTTATGAGTTAATTTTTGGCTGTAAAAAAATGCAACAACAACCTGTTGATGCTGTTATTGCCATAGGAAGTGTTATTCAAGGCGAAACCAAACATTTCGATTTTGTATGTGAAGGCGTTGCTCAAGGAATTAAAGACCTTAACGTTTTACATAACGTGCCTGTTATTTTTTGTGTGCTAACCGATAATAATATTCAACAGTCTATTGATCGTTCGGGTGGAAAACACGGAAACAAAGGAACTGAAGCGGCTATTGCTGCTATTAAAATGGCCGAACTGAACAAGTAAGCAGCCTAATTTCTTAAATTTTATTTTACATATTTTAACAGACATGAACTATCTTCATGGACTATTAAGCAGGATATTGTTAACAATTTTTGGCAATCTGAATGTCCTTTTTCCTTGTAAATTCAGTACTTTTGAAGTTAAAGCAACTAATTAGAAAGTACATTGGCTAAAAAAAATAAAAGCTTTAGTTATAAACCAAGATTCCAAGATGCGCCTGAAAAAAATCAGCCAGATGATATTCAGACAAAATGGCAAGGTTTAAAAGGCGATAGAAAGCGAAAAAGTAGTTTTCTTACCTCACCATTATTTTTGGTCTTGTTTTTGATTACTATCTTAATAGTGATTTACGTATTAAGTCGCTACGAATAATATAGAATTATGGGAGTTTTTAGTAAGCGAAAAAATAAAAAATACAGCTACACACCTCGTTATTATAAAGGTGGTGAGAATCCGTACGAAATAAAACATAAGTTCGATGATTTTCGCTCAACCGTTGGTAGTAGTGGTGGTTTAAAAACAAAGATAAATACCGCTTGGGACGATTATAAAAACAATGCTGATAACCATGCCAATAGACGTGTGTTGATCATAATAGCCGTTTTAGTTTTTATATTTTTACTAATTATTGGTTTCGATTTATCTATATTCCTTCCTGAAAACTAATGGCAGACATTATTCAATTATTACCCGATCATGTAGCCAATCAAATTGCTGCAGGTGAAGTTGTTCAAAGACCAGCTTCCGTAGTAAAAGAGCTTTTAGAAAATGCCATTGATGCGCATGCTTCAGAAATTAAATTGCTTATTAAAGATGCCGGAAAAACCCTCGTTCAGGTAATCGATAATGGTTCTGGGATGAGTGTTACAGATGCACGTTTTAGTTTTGAACGACATGCAACATCTAAAATTAAATCGGCTGACGATTTATTCCAATTAAGTACTAAAGGATTCCGTGGTGAAGCCTTGGCAAGTATTGCCGCTATTGCCCATGTGGAATTAAAAACCAAGCAAGAAGCGGATGATGTAGGCACCCAAATAGTCATTGAAGGCAGCGAAGTAAAGGAACAAGAAGTGGTTGTAACACCAACAGGAACTTCTATTGCTGTAAAAAATCTGTTCTTTAATATTCCAGCACGACGCAATTTTTTAAAATCGAATACGGTTGAATTGCGCCATATTATTGACGAATTCCACCGTGTGTCTTTGGCACATCCATCTATTCAATTTTCCATGTATCATAATGGAAGCGAAACGTTTCAGTTGCCTTCCAGTAATTTCAGACAGCGTATTGTAAATATCTTTGGTACAAAAACCAATGAAAAATTGGTGCCTGTAAATGAAACGACTGAAGTTTTAACCGTTTCAGGATTTGTAGGGAAACCTGAATACGCCAAGAAAACGCGTGGCGAACAGTTCTTTTTTGTAAATAATCGCTTTATAAAAAGTGCTTATTTAAATCACGCTATTAATTCAGCTTTTGATGGATTATTAAAAGATGGAACGCATGCGAGTTACTTTTTAGATTTAACGGTAAATCCGCAAACTATTGATATTAATATTCATCCAACAAAAACAGAAATTAAGTTTGATGATGAACATACCTTGTATGCTATTTTAAGGTCGGCAGTGAAACATAGTTTAGGGCAATTTAGTATTGCGCCAGTTTTAGATTTTGATCGTGATTCCAATTTTGATACGCCTTATAATTTCGAAAACAAACAAGTAAAAACTCCTAAAATAGAAGTAGATCGTTCGTTTAATCCCTTTCAGGAAGAAACTCGATCTAAAGCATCTTTCAATACGTCGTATAAAAAAGAACCAGCTGGAAGTTGGGAAGGTTTGTATGTTGGAATGGAATCTAAAGGAACCAAATCGGCAACCGATTTCAATGAAATGCGTTTTGAAAGTAATGAACAAACCGGAAACATGTTTCAAGACGATTCCAGTTTAGACGTGAAACAATCTACCTATCAACTGCATAATAAATATATCGTTAGTACTATAAAATCTGGTATGTTGATAATTGACCAACATCGTGCACACCAACGGATTCTATATGAAAATTTCTTAAAGCATATCACCATTAAAGAGAGTGTCAGTCAGCAATTGCTATTTCCTGTTCTAGTGTTTTTATCACAACAAGAAATGGATTGTATAAAAGAAGTACAAGAAGATTTAGAACATACCGGATTTGTATTTGCTAATTTTCATAATGATCATATTGAAATTTCAGGTGTTCCAATTAGTGTTCCGGAGAGCGAAGTCACTGTTATTTTGGAACAGTTAATTAGTGATATAGAAAATGAAGTGCCAGACACACATTTTAGTGCAACTGATTTATTAGCAAAATCTATGGCGAAGAGTTTGGCTATAAAGAGAGGGCAATCCTTATCTTTGATGGAGCAGGAACATTTAGTAAATAGCTTATTTGCTTGTAAAGATCCTAATAGTTCGCCAACAAATCAAGCAACTTTCATTACGATAAGCGTGGATGAAATAGATAAAAAATTTATATAAGTAAAATCTTATGATGAATAATATTACCGATACTGTCAAACATTTAATCATTTTAAACGTGCTAATGTTTGTAGGTACGTTAGCAGTTGGAGGAGCCGCAATTGGAGAAAACACCGTATTTTACGATTGGTTTGCCTTACATTTTCCGAAAAATGTGGCGTTTCAACCATGGCAAATAATTACACATATGTTTATGCATGGCGGTTTTATGCATATTTTGTTTAATATGTTTGCCTTATGGATGTTTGGAACGGCTGTAGAGCAACGTTTTGGCGCTAAAAAATTCATATTTTTCTATTTGTCATCTGGTTTGGGAGCTGCCCTTTGTATGATTGGGTATTATTATATTACCTTTTATTCAGGCCTTAGCACATTAACCGCAGCAGGTGTTGGTGAATCTCAAATTATTGAAACATTAAATTCAGGTATGTATAATACTGGTTGGCAACAAATTATGGGTGCTGCAGATATGCAGCAGTTTATTGGTGTTTTTAATAGCACGATGGTAGGTGCTTCTGGCGCTATCATGGGCGTTTTAGTTGCCTTTGGTATGTTGTATCCAGAATCTAAATTGATGTTAATCTTCCTGCCTGTTCCTATTAAAGCCAAGTATTTTATTCCCGGTATTATTGCATTAGATTTAATTTCGGCCGTTACGGGACAATCCTTTTTTAGCCCAAGTAATACAGCTTATGTTGCCCACCTTGGAGGTGCTTTGACTGGATTTTTAATTATGTGGTATTGGAAAAAAACACAATTCAACAAAAATCGTTGGGACTAATATGGCAAACTTAAATCAAGATATCCGCAATAAATTACAGCATCTCAATATTTTTGAGAAACTGATAGTTGTTAATTTGGCTGTTTTTATAGTCGGATTATTAGTAACGCTACTTTTCAAGTTCGATTTAAATTGGTTTGAATTACCGAGTATTTTTGGTGAGTTTATATTTCAACCTTGGAGTGTTATCACCTATGCGTTTGTGCATTATGATTTTTGGCACTTCTTTTTCAATATGATTTGGCTTTATTTTATTGGTGGCATGTTTAATAATATGTTCTCTAAAAAAATGGGACTGAATGTATATTTTTTAGGAGCTATTTCGGGAGGACTTCTGTTTTTATTAGGTTATAATCTGTTTCCAAGTTTGTTCCAATCGCCTACTAGATTGGTAGGTGCTTCAGCAGCTGTTCGCGCATTATTGATTTTTTTATGTGCCTATATGCCGAGTATGGATGTTCGCTTTTTTACCTTTAATTTAAAGTTATGGTATATTGGTGCAGCCATTGTTGCTTTTGATGTTCTAGGTATCATTGCAGGAATAAATGATCCTGTTTCTGGTAATGCTGGCGGTAATTTGGCACATGTAGGTGGTGCTATTTTAGGTTATTTTTATGCGAAACAATTAGTTAAAGGAAAAGATATAGGGAAGGGGTTCGAGAAATATATGGATCAATTTATGAATCTGTTTTCAAAGTCGAAAAAATCACCCTTAAAAACCGTTTATAAAAAGAAGTCTGGTAAAGTTGCGGGTTTTTCAAAAGAAGAATTCGATCAGTTTAATAATCAGAAGAAAATAGACGTGATCCTTGATAAAATTAGTAAAAGTGGTTACGATAGTTTAACGAAAGCCGAAAAAGAGTTTTTGTTTAAAGCTGGAAAATAATATACTATTTTTAGTAAATGTAAGTTATAGCAGCTTGTAGTATTGTTATTAGATTTCGGCTTGCCGTTTTCATTCAAATTATATGAAAAACTTAAAGTTAATAGATAAATTTGTATACCTCTTAAATGGTCTGTTAGCCTTTGTTTTGCTATTGTCTTATTTATTGCCTTTTGTACCACCTAAAACGTTTGCATTGCTTTCTGTGTTGAGTTTAGGCGTACCTTTTTTGATTCTTATAAACGTGGTTTTCTTTTTATATTGGTTAATCAAACTCAAAAAACAATTGATATTATCGGCAGTTGTTTTAGTTATCGGCTACTTTAGCTTTGGATCTTTATATAAGTTTTCTTCAGAAGATGATAAAATTCATGACCACCAACTTAAAGTCATGAATTATAACGTACGCTTGTTTAATTTGTACGATTGGATTCCTGAAAAAGGTATAGCGGTAAAAATGGTGGATTTAATCAAACAGAAAGCACCAGATGTACTGACTATTCAAGAATATCATCCGCATCCTGATGTCGATTTAACATCTTTTAAATATAAATTCGAAAAATTATCAGGGAATAGAACCAAATATGGTCAGGTTATTTTATCACAATATCCCATTATCAATTCAGGTTCTGTGGGCTTTCCAGAGACATCGAACAATGCCATCTTTGCGGATATTGTAAAAGCAGATGATACCATTCGCATTTATAATATTCATTTGCAATCCTTAAAGATTGATGCTAATATGGATAAGCTGAAACAGGAAGATTCTGAACGTTTATTAAAACGTATTGAACAAACGTTTGAAATGCAGCAACTTCAAACCGAATTGTTTTTAGAGCATAAAGCCGCTTGTTCTTATAAGGTTATTATTTCTGGCGATTTTAATAATACCGCGTTTTCTTACGTGTATAAGGAGTTGAAAGGTGATTTAAAGGATACGTTTAAGCAGGCAGGAAATGGGTTTGGTAGAACATACGACTTCAAGTTTTTCCCAATCCGAATCGATTTTATTTTCAGTGATCCGTCTTTTGAAATTACTGATTTTAAAACTATAGACAACAAATATTCAGATCATTATCCCATAATGACCACGTTGAAGTTACATTAACGCACAGTCGGCTGAATCTGCTATAATATGAATTGCCAATCCAATACCAACTAATCTGGTTTTCTTCGGAATTAATAAAAGCACATACAAGCCAATTGCCCAATAGGTATGCAATGGATGAAAATTAATACTACATCTATTTGGATCAAAAACGGGTGTTGCTAATAGGTGATCTAAATCGATAACCATAGTTGCCACCATAATAAGATATGCCTTTAACCAAAAGGTTCTGTAAAACGCTATAGCAACTACTAAAGGCAGTAAGAAATGCAGATTATAATGAACGAGGTTTTGCAGCATTACCAGAATGGTTTTTGAGATTCTAGGTAATTTAAGGCATTTGGGCCTTCATTACATATCAAATCTAAAATACTTAAGTTGTTAATGAAGCCATGCTTATCATCAAAAACTTGGGTATAGGATTTAAAATTAGGTGCTTTTTCGCCTTTGGCTTTTACTAGATGCCGTAAATCGGTAAATTGAGCGGGCTCTTTTTCAAAAGTGGTTGTTTGTTTGATTTCAATTTCTAATTGCAGGCAATCGCAAATAATTTGAAAACAGTGTAAGTTGAAGTCGAGTAAATTAGAAACCGGTTCTTCAAATAAGGGCTTTAATTCATCTTCATAAAATTCAAAAAAAGGCGATGTTTTATAAGCCGATTCTAAAGATTTCCAATGATTTCGTTGCCAGTTTTCGTCATTAAAAGTAAGGACATCCACATATTGCTGACGGTCTTTTTGGGTGTGAACTACTGGAATATTCAACAGTAATTTACCATTTGCACCATAAATATAGGTTCTGTTTCTATATGTTTGCTTTTGGAAATTATCAGCCATTTCAAAGGTGACAATTTCCGCCTGACTAATAGCTGCAAAATGCGCAATACTCGGAAAATATGTAGGATGTATAAGGATGTTCATTTGTTTAGATGCTTGTTGTAAAGTTGTAAAGAAAAATAGCCGAACAACTTTACGTTTTACAACTAACTATTAGCTTTCTTATGTTTTCGCCATTTACTGAAACCAAACCAAGCGGCTAATAAAACCAAAAACGGAATAAAATACGAAACCGGTTCACCACTGCCATTTACGGTAGTAAATAAACGCTCCCAACGAATTTTTTCTTTAATGCCTTGGCCATTGCTATTATAACTCATCCAAATAAACACCGGTTTTCCAACCACGTGATCGAAAGGCACAAATCCCCAAGAACGTGCGTCTAATGAGTTGTGACGGTTGTCTCCCATGAGCCAATAATAATCTTTTTGGAATGTATAACTATTGGCAACTTCACCATTAATAAAAATCTGATTGCCTTTTACTTGTAAGGTGTTATTTTCATATTCTGTAATGGCACGTGTATAAAGTGGTAAAACCTCTAAATTTAAGTCAATTGTTGCTCCAGCTTCAGGAATATAAAGCGGTCCAAACCAATCGTTATTCCAATTGTAATTAGCGTCATGAGGGAAAACACTTAATTCGCGTTCACCTTCTTCACGTTTAAGAGGTTCAACACTCTTTACGTTTGGATGGTTTTTAAATTTCGCTAAATTTTCATCTGAAATTCCAGCAAAGTAACTCACCGAGTAGTCTTGGTTATACTGCGGGAAATCAGTTATGTTGTATCGGCTTGACAATATATAATTGTTGAAAGGCCCATTTTTTGTTTCTACTTTATAAGAAAACTGCAATTTAGCTCTGTCTGGTAGTGCGTTTTGCTTTCCATTAATGAATACAAAACCATTTCGCACTTCTAACGAATCTCCAGGAATACCAACGGCACGTTTTACATAATTGGTTTTCTTATCAATAGGTTTGTAGTAATTTCTATCAGCCGTTTTATACATATTATACAACGTATCTACTGGCCAGTTGAAAACAACAATATCATTATGTTTTATATTTTGAAAACCTGGAATTCGTAAATAGGGTAGTGATAATTTATTTATGAATGATGTGTTTCTGTTTTCTACATTATCATCATATAAATATGATTTTTTATTAATAAACGGAATGGTATCATGAACCATTGGAGCAGCTACAGTAGACATTGGCACGCGCGCTCCATAATGGAATTTACTAACAAAAAGGAAATCGCCAACCAATAATGATTTTTCTAAAGAGGACGTTGGAATGGTATAAGGTTGAATAATATAGGTGTGTACAACGGTTGCAGCCACAATAGCAAACAGAATAGAACTTACCCAGTCTCCAAGAGGCGTTCGCGGATGTAAACTTCTATCTTTTACATGATGAACATCTACAGCGTAGTTTAAATAGTAATTATAAAAGCCTAAAGTGAATAGTGCTAAAACAGTATCTGTCGTGGAATTTTTCCCAAAACTTCTAGCGGTTTCAACCCATACTACTGGAAACATGATGAGATTTACAATAGGTAAAAAGAGTAGAATAGTCCAATACCAGGGACGGTTAATAATCTTCATTAAAATAACCGCGTTGTAAACGGGAACAAAGGCTTCCCAAGCTTGTCTGCCAGCTTTTATATATAATTTCCAAGTTCCTAATCCATGAATAACTTGAATGATTAGGATAACTATGATCAATTGAATGAGTGTCATATATTTTTACTTTTGTCTTTATTGGTAGGCAACCTACATATTTCGTTACCTGAATTGATTGTTTTAACCTATGTTTAACACATCTTTCATGGTGTAAACACCTGTTTTATCTTGTAGCCATTCAGCGGCTATAACAGCGCCTAGCGCAAAACCTTCGCGACTATGGGCTTCGTGTTCAATAGTGATGGTATCTGTATTGCTAGTATAGGAAACGGCATGGGTTCCAGAAACATCATCAAGGCGTTTGGCTGAAATGGGTATGGTATTTTCTTTTTGGGAAAGCAGGCTCCAATCTGTATAGGAATCGTGCTCTGAAATGATAGACTCTGCTAATGAAATAGCCGTTCCACTTGGCGCATCCAGTTTTTGAGTATGATGGATTTCTTCTAAAGAAACTTTGTAAGACTCAATTTTCGACATCATTTTGGCTAGTTGTTTATTTAGTTCAAAAAAGATGTTGACACCCAAACTAAAATTTGACGCATAAATAAAAGCACCATTTTCTTCTTCGCAAAGTGCTTTTGCTTTCTTGAAATTGTCCAACCAACCGGTAGTTCCAGAAATAACCGGAACACCATGCTTAAAACATTTTATGATATTAAAAAAAGCAGCATTGGGAACACTAAAATCGATAGCAACATCTGCTTCAGTGATATCATAACCTTCTTCATCGTTGGTTTTAATAACAATAGTATGGCCACGTTCAATAGCTATTTTTTCAATGGTTTTACCCATTTTACCATATCCTAAAAGTGCAATTTTCATGCTTAAAATTTAAAATTAACAGTAATCCCTAAATCACCTGTATTATCAAATTCATTAATTTTATAATGAGGTGCTAGAGATAGGTTATCATCTACATTATACTGCAGTAAATGCGCATCCACATTGGCATCAATAATATTTAAGGCGTAAATAGCAATGGTAACCAGAAGTGAAATTTCTCTATTCCTGCTCAATGTTTTTTGAGCTTCACGTAAGCCATCATCATTAATGGTTCCGTAAAATTCATCGTCTGTAAAACCAGCTAATCGCCTTTTGTATGCACTTCTGTAGCGTTTGTATTCTTTATTATTATCTAAATAAAAATACATACCAATTCCTAAACCTGCATAAACAACAGGAATTTTCCAATATTTTTTATTGTAGGCTTGACCTAATCCTGGTAGTACAGCAGAATAAAAAGCGGCACGAGCAGGTGCTAACGGATCAATAGGATCTGAAACAATATTATTAGCTTCTACTTGTAGTTCTTCTAGTGTTTCTGTTTTGACTTCTTCCTTGTCTTCAGAATTTTTATCTTCTTGAGCCCACGTATTACTACAAAAAGCCAAGATAATAATAAGCACTATGGCATATTTATTCAGCACGTTTTACCAATTTTAAAATACGATTAAAGTCTTCTTCCGAATGAAAAGGAATAGAAATATTACCTTTTCCATTTTTTGATACTTTAACGTTGATTTTATGACCAAAGTATTCAGAAAAATCTTTGATACCCGTTTTTACAAATTTAGGAAGTTCTTCTGGTTCTTTTGGTGTTTTTAACGTTTTATCTGATTGAAAGTCACGGACTAATGTTTCCGTATCTCGAACAGATAATTTATTGGTAATTATCTTCTCATAAATATCTAATTGGAGACTTTGATCTTCAATGGTTATGATGGCACGACCATGACCCATAGAGATAAAACCGTCTCGCATACCTGTCTGGATAATGGGATCTAGTTTTAATAGGCGTAAATAGTTGGCAATAGTTGAGCGTTTTTTACCAACACGATCACTCATTTGTTCTTGCGTTAGATTAATTTCGTCAATTAATCGTTGGTAGGATAATGCAATTTCAATAGGATCTAAATCTTGACGTTGAATATTTTCAACCAAAGCCATTTCAAGCGATTCTTGATCATTTGCAATCCGAATATAAGCTGGAATGGTTGTTAAACCAATAAGTTTTGACGCTCTAAAACGACGCTCACCAGAAACCAATTGAAAGGTATTAAAGTCTAATTTTCTAACCGTAATAGGTTGAATAACCCCTAATTCTTTAATAGAAGAAGCTAATTCACGTAAGGTTTCTTCGTTAAAATTAGTACGTGGTTGAAACGGATTAATATCAATTGCGTCAATATCAAGTTCTACAATACTACCAATAACTTGGTCTGCATTTTTATCTTGACTCGTTTTTATATCGTTCGAAGGATCTTTTAGCAATGCTGATAATCCTCTACCTAAAGCTTGTTTTTTGGTTGCCTTCGCCATGTTTTAGGAGTTTTTATTAATAATTTCTTTTGCCAAACTTAAGTAATTTGTGGCACCTTTGCTTGACGCATCATAGTTAATGATACTTTCACCATAACTAGGTGCTTCACTTAAACGTACATTTCGTTGAATAATGGTTTGGAAAACCATATCGTTAAAATGTTTTTGAACTTCTTCAACCACTTGGTTTGATAAGCGTAAACGTGAATCGTACATCGTTAATAGTAAACCTTCAATATCCAATTCAGGATTATGAATTTTTTGCACACTTTTAATGGTGTTCAAAAGTTTACCAAGTCCTTCTAAAGCAAAATATTCACATTGAATAGGAATAATTACAGCATGAGCAGCCGTTAAAGCGTTTAAAGTCAGTAGGCCTAAAGAAGGTGCGCAATCTATTAATATAAAGTCGTAGTCATCAACAATGTCGCCTAATGCTTTTTTAAGCATGTATTCGCGTTCGTCTTTATCTACTAACTCAATTTCTATAGCAACAAGATCTATATGTGCTGGAATAATATCCAGGTTTGGCGTGTCGGTTTTGATAATGGCTTCTCTGGCACTATTAGAATGCTCAAGAAGTTGGTAGGTTCCAATCTCGACAGTTTCAACATCAATACCCAATCCAGACGTTGCGTTAGCTTGTGGATCGGCATCTATAAGGAGTACTTTTTTTTCAAGTACGCCTAGGGAAGCAGCTAAATTTATGGAGGTTGTTGTTTTTCCAACACCACCTTTTTGATTAGCTATAGCTATTATTTTACCCATTAATTGATTTGGTTTAATTACGCGTAAAAATACAATTATTTGTGGGTTTAGAAAATGGAAGTTGTTAACAAACGTTAAACACTGGACGTTTTTTTTAATAGAGCTGATTTTAATTGGTTTAGCCTGTTTTTTTGTTATTTTAACTCAAAATTAAGAAAACTGATAATTATCATAAAACAAACTTGGTTTGATGATTACATTTGTTACACAATTAGGATGGATTCATCCGAGTTGGTTTTTTAAACACTAATTAATTATTTAAAACTATGAAAACAAACAAAACTAAAAAACCTGTTTACCCAATGCTATTATCGTTGGCTTTTGCTATATTTTTTATAGGTTGTATGGACAAAGAAAAAACAACGTATGAAAATTCTGAAGATATTCCAGCGGGTCAAGAAATGATGGCAGAATTGACATCACCACCTCATGTACCAACACCAATTGGCAGAAGAAAAGCGAAAAAGCTCAAAGTTAATATGGAAATCCTTGAGCAAGAAGGTGAGTTAACAGATGGCGTTAGATACAACTATTGGACTTTTGGAGGCTCTGTGCCAGGAAGTTTTATTAGAACACGAGTAGGTGATGAAGTGGAGTTTACATTATCTAATCACCCAGACAATAAACTACCTCATAATATTGATTTACATGCTGTAACGGGACCTGGAGGAGGAGCAGAGTCTTCTTTCGTGGCACCAGGTTTTGAAAAGACGTTTTCTTTTAAAACGTTGAACCCAGGACTATTTGTTTATCATTGTGCTACAGCACCTGTAGGAATGCACATTGCAAATGGTATGTATGGTCTAATTTTGGTTGAACCAGAAGGCGGTTTACCGCCAGTAGATAAAGAGTATTATATCATGCAAGGTGATTTCTATACCAAAGGAAAAAATGGTGAAAGAGGATTACAACCTTTTGATATGCAAAAAGCTGTTGATGAAAATGCCGATTATGTTGTGTTTAACGGAAGTGTTGATGGTTTAACAGGTGATAACGCTATTACAGCTCAAGTAGGAGAAACCGTAAGGCTTTATGTTGGTAATGGTGGACCAAACCTAGTATCATCATTCCACGTTATTGGAGAAATATTTGATAAAGTATATGTTGAAGGTGGCGGCTTAATTAATGAAAATATACAAACAACTCTTATTCCAGCTGGTGGTGCTGCTATTGTAGAATTCCGTGTAGATGTACCTGGATCACTTGTTTTAGTAGATCACTCTATTTTTAGAGCGTTTAATAAAGGTGCTTTAGGAATTCTGAATGTTGAAGGTGAAAAGAATAAGAAAATTTATTCAGGTGAAATTCGTGAAGGTATTTATTTGCCAGAAGGTCCAGGTATTCAAAGTATGCCTACAACAGATGAAATTGTAGAATCGGAAATTCCAGCAAAATCATTTGAAGAGCAAATGGAATTTGGTAAGCAAATATATATGCAAACGTGTTTTGCTTGTCACCAAGGCGAAGGTCAAGGTATTCCTAATGCGTTTCCTCCATTGGCGAAATCAGATTACTTAAATGCTGATGTAAATCGTGCAATTAGTGCTGTAGTGAATGGCTTAAGTGGTGAGATAACTGTAAACGGAAATACATATAATAGTGTTATGACTAGACAGATGATTTCTTCTGAAGAGGTTGCCAATGTATTAACCTACGTTTATAATAGTTGGGGTAACAATAAAGAGGTTGTTACAACAGAAATGGTAAATAAAGTAAAGAATAAAAAATAATTAATTATGAAAACCAGAGTCTTTAGCTTGCTTTTAATGTGTTTAGTGTTTCAATCTATTATGTTTGGGCAAGCTAAAGATATGGTTCTTATAGAAGGAAGTCGCTATTTACCATTGTATGGTCGTGACTCAACAGTAGTTGCTGTCAACGATTTTAAAATGGATATGTATCCCGTTAGTATTAAGGACTATGAAGCGTTTTTAAACGATAATCCAAAATGGCGAAAGTCGCAAGTAAAAGGATTATTTGCAGACAAAAGCTACTTGACTAATTGGGAATCAGATTTAAAAATGAATGATTTTGTTAATCCCAACAGCCCAATTACAAATGTATCATGGTTTGCCGCAAAAGCCTATTGCGAATGTCAAGACAAACGATTACCAACTGTAGATGAATGGGAATATGCTGCTATGGCTGATGAAACCACCAAAGACGCCAGAGTTAAACCCGAATATAACGCACGAATTTTAGCTTGGTATGAAGCACCTCGTAAAGAATATATTATTGGTGAAAGTCCAAAAAACATTTGGGGAGTTTATGATTTACATGGTTTGGTTTGGGAGTGGACTCTAGATTTTAATTCGGTGTTAATTACGGGAGAATCTAGAAAAGATAGTGATACCGATAGTAATTTGTTTTGCGGTAGTGCTTCCATAAATGCAACCGACTTAATGAATTATGCCGCCTTTATGCGTTATGCAATAAGAGGAAGTTTACAAGCAAAGAACTCAATGAAAAACCTTGGTTTTCGTTGTGTACAAGATGTCGAAAAATTGAAATAAAATGAAAACACTAAAATATATAATTGTTGTTTTGCTAACCGTTGTTGCATTTCAAAGTTGTAATTCCGATAAGAAAAGCACCGATCAACTGACTGAAGTTTATCAGTGTCCTATGCAATGTGAAGGCGATAAAACCTATGATAAAAACGTTGGTTGTCCTATTTGTAAAATGGATTTACAGCTAGTTGAGGACAAAGTATCAAAAACGGAAGCTACTGGAGAGATTTCAGATGAATCTATTTTCAACCTGACTAGTAAATGGAATACGGAAGAAGGTACAGAAATTCAGCTTGAAGATTTAAAAGGAAAAACCCTGGTCATGGTCATGATTTATACGTCTTGTAAAGCTGCTTGTCCAAGATTGGTAGCAGATATGCGGAATATTGAAGCACAAATCCCTAAAGAGCGTTTAGAGGATCTTCAATTTATATTAGTAAGTATAGACCCTACAATCGATACACCAGAACGCTTAAAAGGTTTTGCCATAGAAAACGCTGTGGATGCTGAACATTGGACATTTTTACAAGGTACAGAAAGTGGTGTAAGAGAGTTTGCTAATGTCCTATCTGTAAAGTATAAGGAGATTTCACCTATAGATTTTTCGCACTCCAATATCATTTCTGTGTTTAATGCTCAAGGCGAATTAATGCATCAGCAAGAAGGTTTGGGAGTAGATAATAAAGAAACTATTGCAACTATTTTAGAATTAACACCATAACATAAAGATCCTCATGCATGCAAATTGGCATGCGAAAGTAAACTAATAATATCATGAAAAAACTACTAATTATCATGCTCTTCGGAGTCATGAGCCAGACCCTTTTTGCCCAAAATTTCGAAATTTCAGCAGAAATTAGGCCACGTTTTGAATATCGTAATGGATATAAAACGCTGACAGTAGATTCATTGGATGCGGCTTCGTTTGTATCCCAGCGTACCCGACTAAATTTGGGATATGGGAGTGAAAAAATTAATGTGTATTTAAGCATTCAAGATGTTCGTGTTTGGGGAGATGTTCCTACTTTAAATACAACAGATGTTAATGGCACATCCATTCATGAAGCTTGGGCAGAATTATTATTAACGCCTGAATTTACTTTAAAACTGGGTCGTCAAGAAATTTCTTATGACGATCAACGGATTTTTGGAGCCGTAGGTTGGGCACAACAAGCAAGAAGTCACGACGCTTTATTAGCTATTTATAAACCTAATACCAATAATCATTTTGAATTGGGTTTAGCTCTAAATGCGACTTCTGAAAGTCTTTTTGAAACCAATTACGCTTTAAACAATTACAAATCTTTACAATATATTTGGTATCACACGAAATTGTCACCTGTTGATTTAAGTTTTTTAGCACTTAATAACGGATTAGCTTTTATAAAAAATGGGAAGCAAGAAGTAGATTACAACCAAACATTTGGTGCGTATGCTAAATTGGCTAAAAGTCCATTTAACGCAGAAGCATCCCTATATTTTCAGATGGGAAAAATTGCTGACCAACCAGTTCAAGCTTACAACGCATCTATTAATGGATCTTACACTTTTAAAAACGGTTTAAAACCAGGACTAGGAGTGGAATATCTTTCAGGAACCGACATGGATACTACAAATTCTGATATTAATTCCTTTAATCCTTGGTATGGAACAAATCATAAATTTAATGGATGGATGGATTATTTTTACGTCGGAAATCACATTAATTCGGTTGGCTTGGTTGATGTTTACGCCAATATAACTTATACTAAAAACAAATTTTCAGTTTCTGTTATTCCGCATATGTTTTCGTCTGCGGCAACAGTAACTAATTCATTAAACGAAGATATGGATGCTTATCTAGGAACAGAAATAGATTTAGCATTAACCTATAAATGGACTAAAGACGTGAGTTTTCAAGCAGGGTATTCGCAAATGTTTGCAACAGAAACCATGGCCGTTTTAAAAGGTGGAAATGCCAATGCAACAACTAATTGGGCTTGGGCTATGATTACCATAAAACCTAGTTTATTTAAAACAAGTTTTAAGATTAACGAATAGCAGCACTATGTTCGGATACTAGTTTTTGTTCCCTATTCGTTTATTTCCAAAATTCATCAGTTATGTTATCTTCAAAAGATTCTGGCTGGTGAATTTTTGCTATATGCTGAAGTTGTTCTTCAGTCGCTACTTTCTGTATTTCAGGGAATAAGATACGCTCTTCAAAACGAATGTGCTGTTCCAATTCTTCTTCAATTTTACTCAATGATTTGTCTAAACTGGTATCTTCTGCAAATAAGCGTTTTAAGCGTCTATGATCTGCAAGCGCTTTTTTTACCAACTCATTTTGAGAATCTAAAATGGAAAAAATTTCAGCTTCCTCTAATTCAAAATGTGGAATTAAATGATGTTCAAAAAACCAATCTGCATAGGTTTTCATACGTTCTACTGAAACGTTTTTACTGAAACCTGACCTGATTTTCCATGATAATAACAAGCCATGATGATGCTCACGACTTAATGGTTGCAATGCTTTATGACGTTTAAGTGGTTTGGGTTCCATACGATTTTTGTTTAAGATAACTTATTAAAATAAGCGCAATACTAACTGGTAGAAAGATACTTACAACAAATAAAATGCTGTAATAATTTGGCAAAAGTCCGATACCTAAAAAGTAAAATGCGCCTTGAATAAATAAAATAGCTTCCGTTAAAATAAAGCCCAGCAAAAATAAGGATAAGCCAACGGAAATAAAACTACTTGGCAGTATAGTTTTAGATTGTAATAAAAATGCAAATAAAAATCCACTAATAACACCTAACATAGTCAAGTGAATAAAGCCAATAATAAAATTATGATGCTCAAATAGTTCCGAAGAAAATTGCGGAATTATAGATAGGGTTTGTAAGGTCGTTTTAATGATAAAACAGCCTAACGAAAACTGATACATACGTATGACTAGCAGTGATGTTTCGGCCTTAAACGTTTGAAATTTACGTTTTATAATTTTTATGAAATAGAAAAGTGAAACTAGTTGTAACAGGATCCCTAATCCGTTAATCCAATAGAGTAGTGGGTGACTTGCAAACCATTGTATAGGTAAGGCAAAGGTTAAAACGGTAGCTAAAACAAGATATTTAAAAAATGCTTTTGCGTTTTCTGATGGTTGAATGTTTAACTGATGACAAGCAATTGCTAAAACAGCAAATAGAAACCAGCCATTAAATTGAAAGTTTAAAAAGAACTGAATAGCTATTTGATAAAAAGCCGATGCTTGACCTAATAAACTTACAGCAGGCCCTAAACACCAAACACCAATGGTAGAAATAACCATAAAAAGCAAGGATGCCTTAACCAATTGTTTTACAAAGCTGTTTTCTATCTGTAAGTCATTCCAAATCCGATACACAAAATAATAACTACAAAAAATATGTAACGTTGAAAAGCTTATTGAAATAGCAGCATATCCTTGAAACGGAAAACTAATCATCATGCCAATAACTGCAATTTGGGTCAGCCAAAAAAGTTTGGAATAAATTGGTTTTTGTTCTGGTACAAAATAGTGAACATAAAAGCAATAAAGCATTAAGTAGGCCCAACCTAACATGGCAACATGAGAATGTGCATGCGTAAGAAACCTATAATTGATAGCTATGGGATTCAGGTAAAAATAGCGCAACGTCAAACCCATGAGTGCTGCTATTAAAAAATTAAATAGACAGGTAAGAACCGGATTTTTTGGCATGCATTAAAACGTTAGAATAGATAAAAAAAAACACTTCTCTTGTTGAAACCATAACTTACAATAAATATTCCCTCTAATAAAATACTTATTTATAAAATAGACAAGAGAAGTGTATCAGTAAACAAACTATTAATTACTAATTTTTAAATTAAACTGGAAGTTAAAAAGGTATTAACTTCCAGTTATTGAAAATAACAATTGCTATTAATTTACTCTTGGAAAAAGCGCTGCTCTAATTTGGCGGCTTCAGGGAATAAAATGTTATTTTCTAAATGAATGTGTAGGTGTAAGTCTTTTTCAAATTCGTCTAACATGGCAAATGTTACTTTATACGTATTACATGCATCTGCAGGTGGTGTATAATTGTTAGTTATAAGAGCAATTTTTCTAAAGCGTTCGCCTTCGTTTTCATGTTCTTCCATCATCATGGCAATTGGATTTTCAACGGTTCCAAAATGTGGCGCTTCAATAGCTTGTCCGGCCAAAGTTGCTTTTACCATTTTTTTGATGAATGGAAATAGTATTAATTCTTCTTTTTTCATGTGTGCTGAAAGTTCGCCAGCACAACCAGTAAAGAGTTCATTAATTTTAAATAATTCCGGGTGATTTCCACCATGCACTTTACATAATTTATCTAAAAACTGACGTAGTACGGGAATTTTTTCTTCCACATATCTATGGTGTGTTTTCTCAATATATTCTGCAAGTAAATCTAATGGCCATGATTTGTAATCTATGGCACTATTGCCTTTGGAATCTAAAATAGCATCAAGTTTACTTAAAAGTTCATCTGGATTTACGCCATTTTTATTACAAACTTCTTCTACAGTTCTGTGTCCTTTGCAACAAAAATCTATTCCATAGTTGCTGAATACGGCAGCTGTTCTAAAATCATCGGCTACAAATTCGCCAATCGGTTTGCTCATGTTTTTATGTAATGTTTCCATATTGTTACTTATTTCGGATAAATTTATCCTATTTATAATTAAATTTTTTTTACGTTTACTTATTTGTGTTATTTAAATTTTTAAAAAGGTTGCACCTGATTTGATGTCTAATGCTAGTTCTTCCAAATTCGTTGTTTCCAACATGACTTTCAAATCATTTCGTATATCTTTAAACTTATCATGTACAGGACATGGATGGTTTTCATCGCAGGTGTGCAGGCCTAATCCGCAACCGTTATAAATTTTATCCCCATCAATTGCACGAACAATTTCTTCTAATTTAATACTTGAAATTTGCGATTTTACAATTTCAAAACCACCATGCGCTCCTTTTACGGAGTTAATGATGTTATGTCTAGCTAAATCTTGTAAAATTTTTGCTGTAAACGCTTCTGGTGAAGCAATTTCTTTAGCAATCTCTTTTAAACTCACCCGCTTTTCTTGGTAGGAGTTTAAGGCGATAAAAATGGAGGCTTTGATGCCGTATTCACAAGCTTTAGAAAACATAGTTTTGTTTTATGGGACAAATATATAACATATTTTTAATTCAGACAAATTTATCCGAATTAAAAATTATTTTTTGTAAATTGAGGTGTAAATAAGGATTTATGGTAACGTTAATCTATCAAAATTTCTAAAATTTGAATAGCCGCTTCACTAATTTTTGTTCCTGGGCCAAAAACGGCTACAGCACCAGCATCAAATAAATATTGATAATCTTGTTTTGGAATGACACCACCAACAATAACCATAATATCTTCGCGGCCATACGCCTTAAGCGCATCAATAACTTGGGGTACCAAAGTTTTATGACCAGCAGCTAGAGATGATACACCTAAAATATGCACATCGTTTTCAACAGCTTGTTTTGCGGCTTCTTGGGGCGTTTGAAAAAGTGGGCCAATGTCCACATCAAAACCAACATCAGCATAACCAGTAGCAACCACTTTCGCGCCACGATCATGACCATCTTGTCCCATTTTAGCAATCATAATTCGCGGACGTCTGCCATCTTGTTCGGCAAATTTATCTGCTAATTCTTTGGCTTTTTTGAAAGATTCATCATCTTTAATTTCTTTACTATACACGCCTGAAAAGGATTTAATTTGTGCTTTATATCGACCGAAGGCAACTTCTAGCGCATCACTAATTTCTCCTAGTGTGGCACGTTCTCGAGCTGCTTCAACAGCTAAAGCTAATAAATTATCTTGATTTGATTTTGCAGCTGTTGTTAAATTAGCTAATGCTTGTTGCACCTTATTAGAATCTCTTGTCGCTTTAATAGCGTTTAAGCGTTCAATTTGTGATTTCCTAACCGTTTGGTTATCCACTTCCAGAGTGGTAATTGGTGCTTCTTCAGCTAATCGATATTTATTGACACCTACTATAATATCTTGATTGGAATCTATACGTGCCTGTTTTCTGGCAGCAGCTTCCTCAATACGGAGTTTTGGAATTCCAGCTTCAATAGCCTTGGTCATACCACCCAATTCTTCAACCTCTTCAATGAGTTCCCAAGCTTTTTCGGCTATATCCTGCGTCAACTTTTCTACATAATAACTCCCAGCCCACGGATCGACCGTTTTCGTTATTTGCGTTTCTTCTTGTAAATAGATTTGTGTATTTCTGGCAATTCGTGCTGAAAAATCAGTTGGCAAGGCAATAGCTTCATCTAAAGCGTTTGTATGTAAACTTTGTGTGCCTCCAAAAGCCGCCGCCGCCGCTTCAATAGTAGTTCGTGCTACATTATTAAACGGATCTTGTTCAGTTAAACTCCAACCCGAAGTTTGACAATGCGTTCGTAAAGCTAGCGATTTTTCATTTTTAGGATTGAATGGTTTTATCAGTTTGGCCCAAAGCATTCGCGCTGCTCGCATTTTTGCAATTTCCATAAAATGGTTCATGCCAATTGCCCAGAAAAATGATAGACGTGGAGCAAACGTATCAATATCCATTCCTGCGGCTATTCCTTTTTTAACGTATTCCAGTCCGTCGGCTAGGGTGTAAGCCAATTCAATATCACAAGTGGCACCAGCTTCTTGCATGTGATAACCCGAAATACTAATACTATTAAACTTCGGCATATTTTTACTCGTATATTCAAAAATATCCGAAATGATTTTCATGGAAGGTGTTGGTGGATAGATATAGGTGTTTCGCACCATAAATTCCTTTAGAATATCATTTTGAATTGTTCCCGCTAAAAGCTCGGGTTTCACACCTTGTTCTTCTGCGGCTACAATATAAAAAGCCATTATTGGTAAAACGGCTCCATTCATGGTCATGGAAACACTCATTTTATCCAAAGGAATATCATCGAAAAGTATTTTCATATCCTCAACAGAATCAATGGCAACACCAGCTTTACCAACATCGCCAACCACACGATCATGATCGGAATCATAACCACGATGTGTTGCTAAATCGAATGCAACTGATAAGCCTTTCTGTCCAGCAGCTAGATTCCGTCTGTAAAATGCATTACTATCTTCTGCTGTTGAAAACCCTGCATATTGTCTGATGGTCCAAGGCCTTCTAACATACATGGTGCTATAAGGTCCACGAAGATTTGGTGTAATACCAGCCGCAAAATTAAGGTGCTCTAAATTGGCAACATCTGCTTTAGAATAAACAGATTTTATAACAATATCTTCAGCGGAATTAAAGGTGTCAAAAGAATCATTTACTGTTTGAGTATCTGTTGATTTTAATTGAATATGTTGAATGTTTTTCCGACTCATAATAATAGATTGTTTAATGGATGCGATGTCACTTTGCAAATTTCCTCTAATAGTTATAGGTTATTGTTCCGTTTGCAGACGATCTTGTTCCAAGTTTTCGGCTAATCGTCGTTCAATTATAGGGGCAATAAGTGTTTTTCTTGCCTGTGTTTTAACAAAGGGAAACAATTCCAATTCATCTGCCATTTTATCGGCTTTATTTGGATGTTTATTTGTTCCAAGTAAGGTGATTTTCCCTGCATCAAATTGAGATTGTTCTTTGTTGGCACTTTCCTTTATTTTACGTTGAATGATGCCTTCTTTTAACTGCTTTAAAAAGCCGCCATTTGATTCAATATCTTTAAAGAGTTCCAATCCTTTTTCAGCTAATTGATCTGTTAATGTTTCAATGTAATAAGAACCTTCAGAAGGATTTTTAACTTGATCAAAATAACTTTCATGCTTTAAAATCAAAAGTTGATTACGTGCAATACGATCTCCAAATTCATTATTTTTATGATAAATAGCATCATAAGGCATATTGCAAATAGTATTGGCACCACCTAAAATAGCACTCATACATTCCGTGGTTGTACGGAGCATGTTGGTGTTATAATCGTAAATGGTTTTGTTGCGTTTGGTTGGAACTGCAAAAATATGGCAGGTTGTATTGAAGCCATAGTCAGCTGCCAACGCTTGATATAAAACGCGTAAGGCACGAATTTTAGCTATTTCAAAAAAGTAATTTGAACCAACTGCTATTTGAAAAACCGTTTTAAATGTTTGTTTTTCTGATGCTGAAAGCTGCTCATTTAAATGATTAAAGTATTCATTGGTGTGCGCCAAAGCATAGGCTAATTGCTGCACCATATTAGCACCAGCATTCTGATATAAGGTGGTATCAATAGTAACCGTATTTGTACGTTTTACGATGCTCCTAAAAGCTTCATGATCCGCATTCAAATTAGAAAACCAATTTCCAGTTCGAGCTAGATTTCCAATAATATCTGTTTGAATGATGGCTTGATTATTAACGCCTAAATTGGTGATTTTTTCAGCAAAGGATTCCGATAAAAACTGTAACTCAAAATAAATAGTTGTTTTTTTTAAGTCAATACTTTTTAAGAGTTTATCTACAGAAACGGTATCATCTGGAATAATGAATTTAATGCTTTCAGCACCATTTTTTAAAGCAGAAACGGCAATGCCATTCGCTACTTCAATTTGTTGTACAAAAATGGTCTGACAAATATTCCAAGGCGTATTTGAAATTGCTTTGGTTGAAACATTTTCTAACGTATCTTGATGGTAAAATGGTTTCACATTAATACCTTCATTAGATTGCCAAATAAGTGTTTCGTTATAATCGGCACCTTTTAAATCAGATTGTATTTTTTGTTTCCATTCTTTGGAAGATACTTCAGGAAACATGCTAAATAAAGGTTTAGTCATTTTTATTTTCTTTTGGAATACTATCTTCATATTCAATTATAAAGATTTCTTCATTGGCTTTCTTCATATAGTATTTTTCGCGTGCTAATTTTTCAACACCTAATTCGCTACTCAATTCTTTAATGGCTTTTTTATCCTTTTCAATTTCCTTGTTATAGTACTCTTTTTCAGTTTCAAGCTCATCAATTTCCGTATTTAATTCCCTGTGAATTAAATAGGAATTGGCATCAAAGAAAATCATCCATACAGCAAATACTACAACTATTAGGATGAAAATATTTTTAAAAGGTTTTAAATATTTGCGATTTAGTTTTGCCATTATACTAAACGTTGATTGATAATAGTTTTAACAATATCCACAGCAACGGTGTTGTATTTATTGTTTGGTATAATAATATCAGCATACTCTTTCATAGGCTCAATAAACTGTTGATGCATGGGTTTAAGCGTATTTTGATAACGGCTTAAAACTTCATCTAAATCCCGACCACGTTCTGAAATATCGCGTTTTAATCGGCGAATTAAGCGCTCATCACTATCTGCATGAACAAATATTTTAATATCAAACATATCTCGTAATTCCGGATTTGTTAGTATTAAAATACCTTCAACAATCATCACTTTTCTTGGGTGTGTAAGTATTATATCACCAGTGCGATTGTGTTTTATAAACGAATAAACAGGTTGCTGAATATCATTTCCTTTCTTTAATTCTTTTAAATGCGATTCTAATAATTCAAAATCGATGGAGCGTGGATGGTCAAAATTGATTTTTATACGTTCGTCATACGATAAATGTGTCGTATCTTTATAATAAGAATCTTGCGAAATTACACCAACTTCACCTTCTGGAAGTTGATCAAGAATCTGATTTACAACGGTTGTTTTACCACAGCCAGTACCACCAGCAATACCAATAATAAGCATGAATTATTTTTTTAGTTATGGGTACAAATTTAGTTATTTAGTATGGAATTTATTGGTTCATTTATTTAAACTTCGTTACTGATGTTTGATTTACTCTTTTTTAGGTAGAATTTTCACAATTCCAAGATTTTCAATACCAACATAAATGTAACCATCTGGACCTTGTACAACTGACCTCACACGACCTAATCCATCTAACAAGCGTTCTTCTTTTATAACCTTTTCGCCTTTGAGATAACACAAATCTAGGTATTGAAATTTTAAAGAACCAACTAAAAGATTCCCTTTCCAATCTGGATATACGGTACTGGTAATAAATGCCATGCCACTTGGTGCAATGGAAGGATCCCAATAGTGGATAGGTGCCGTTATACCAGGTAAGGTTGTTTTACTTGTAATTTCAGTTCCGGAATAGTTTACACCATACGTAACTTTTGGCCAACCATAATTGTTGCCAGCTTGTACAATATTAATTTCATCACCACCTTTTGGACCATGTTCATGAATCCAAATAGCTTTTGTTTCTGGATGAATTGTCATGCCTTGCGGATTACGATGTCCATAAGAATAAATGGCTTTTTTGGCATTAGGTGCAGATACAAAAGGGTTGTCTTTAGGAATAGAGCCATCATCATGTAAGCGATAGATTTTCCCGCCATCTTTATTCAAGTCCTGTGGATTGACATCCCGATCACCACGATCGCCAATGGAGAAAAATAAAAAGTTATCGGTATCAATTACAATTCGTGAACCGAAGTGCTGACCTGCTTTTGTGTTAGGAGATGCCTTGTATAGTACCTGAAAATTAATTAATGAATTGTTGTGCAGTTTTGCGCGTGCAATAGCGGTATTTCCACCTTTGTCATCACCTTCCGCGGAAGCATAAGAGAAATATATCCATCCATTAGATTTATAATCTGGGTGAAGTGTAATATCCATTAAACCACCTTGTCCATAAACATGTATTTCAGGAAGCCCCGTGATTCGTGTTTTCTTGCCATTTTTGAAATGAATAAGCGCTCCCGATTTTTCTGTAATCAGCATGGAGTTATCAGGTAAGAATACAAAGCCCCAAGGATTTTTTAAATCTGGAACAACCACTTGATGCGAATGATTGGTATTTGTTGGGTTTTTATCTTGAGCACACGCAAAAATGCTCATTGAAAGAATTAAAGTTAATATGTAAAAACGTGATTTCATGATATCTATATTTTAACTATAAATTTAAAAAATATTTGTTGCATGGTTCTAAAGAAAAGCTATATATTTGCACCTCGGTTTTGAAATGTTTATTTTAAAGCTGAAAAGATAACCAATTCGGGGTGTAGCGTAGCCCGGTTATCGCGCCGCGTTTGGGACGCGGAGGTCGCAGGTTCGAATCCTGCCACCCCGACCAATAAAGCCTAAAATCTGAATGGATTTTAGGCTTTTTTTATGTCATTACATCGTCGTCGTTAGACGAACGAAAGTAATGGCATAAAAAAAGTCGTTAACTGCGCCAGCAGTTTAGGCTTAATAGAGCAACGAAACCACTTCAGGATCAGCGCCGCTAATCAATAATATATTTTTTCATTTTCATTTTTAGACGAACGAAAGTAATGGCTTTTTCAGCAATGACAGTAATTTGGGATATATATCTTGTTTTATATATAAATTGGAGGTAATCATTAAAAATAGTAAATAAAACTAATTCAGATCTAAAATTAAATTACCATTAGTTTAAAAGGTAATCTCTATTTCATACCACTTTCATAACAAACTAAACGTTAATATTTTGATAAGACGTTGAGCTGCTATGGTATTCCGACTAATAATTGTTAGTTTTGCACGAATTTAAATTTAAATTAAACATATTTTTTATGAGTCATGTAAAAGAAAATGATACTGTACAAGTTCATTACACAGGAAAATTAAGTAGTGGTCAAGTTTTTGATAGTTCTGCAGATAGAGAGCCATTAGAATTCACACTTGGTCAAGGTATGCTAATTCCAGGTTTTGAAAAGGCAGTTTTAGAAATGAAAGTTAGCGATAAAAAAACAGTCGTAATAGAAAAAACTGAAGCTTACGGAGACGTTCAAAAAGAATTGTTTCATGAAGTAAAGAAAGATCAGTTACCGCAAGATATCAAGCCTGAAGTAGGAATGGGTCTTGCCTCTAAAAATCCTGATGGAACTGAACACCAATTTCGTGTAGCCGCAGTAAACGACGATCATATTGTAGTTGATGGCAATCATCCATTAGCTGGTCAGGATTTAACTTTTGAATTAGAGTTAGTATCTATTAAGTAAACATAATTTTTAATATTTGTATACTAAAAAAGCTTGAGGTTCACTCAAGCTTTTTGCGTTTTAAGAATTAACTTATTCCCTATTAAATCAGTTATTATAATATTCTATATTATAACATAATAAATCTATTGCGCAAGTAGTCATATATGCTGAAAATTCATTAAATTAGAATCGTTAGTCTTTAATGAAATAAGATTTAAAAACTGAAATTTAATTTAATAAACATATAAATATCATGGGAAAAGAAAGTAATACAATATTAGGAATATTAGCAGGAACAGCCATTGGCGTAACATTAGGTATTTTATTTGCTCCAGATAAGGGATCAAATACAAGACAACGAATTGCAGATGAAGCTGGACATGCACGTGATAAAATGAGTGAAACAGCTCATGACTTACGAGATAAAGTATCCAATACCGTTACACATAAGAAAGCGGATTTTGATCAGCAATTGGAATCTATAGTAAGTGACGTAAGTCATAAAACGGAAGATGTTATTACCAGTTTAGAACAAAAATTAAGTGACTTAAAAGCTAAAAATAAGAAGTTCCAAAAATCATAATGTAAATGAATATTTTCGAATCTTTAAATGAAACTACCAGCAAAATGACCGATGCTGGAGAAACATATGTTGAAAAATCTCAAGAGTATTTCAAGCTCAAGATTTTTCAACAAATAACAGTTTCCATAAGTATGGTTGCTAAAGCCTTGGTTGTAGGGGGGGTACTCGGTATTGGTTTGTTGTTTCTTGCTTTTGCATTAGCTTTAGCTATTGGTGAATGGCTGGGAGATTTAGCACTTGGATATTTAATAGTTGCCGGTGTGTTTTTACTTGTAACAGGAATTATATATTTAAAACGAGCTGCCATTAATAAAGTTATTATTAAGAGTCTTTCTTCCAAATTTTTTGATTCATAAACTATGAAAAACTACCAATCTTTTACAGATATTGAATCTGACCTGAAACGATTAGATTTAGAACGTAAAATAGCTTTTGAGGAAATGAAACTTCTTAAAACAGAATTTAAAGAAGATTTAAAACCATCAAATTGGATTAATACGCTGCTTAATGTGGCTGGAAAATATGGTTTGTATATGGTAATGAAGCGTTTCTTAAAATAATATTAGAATACTACAAATTAAAAAAATCCATATTATGAATATGGATTTTTTTTATGCCATAAATTATAATTCTAAACTATTTACGATAAGGATTTTACGTATTGTGTCATTAATAGTGCTAGTATATAATTAAGTTTGAGTATTAATAATTAAAACATAAAATTATGAAAACTTTAAAAACAATTATGGCAGCATGCCTCCTTTTTATAACCGTTGGCACGACTGCACAAAATGACAAGGACAAAAAAATAATGAAAGATGCAGAGCACGCTAAAACCATGATTATGGAGAAAGATGCTGGTTTTGAAAAATTCTTTAAAAATGCATCAGGTTATGTTATTTTTCCAAATGTTGGCAAAGGTGGTTTAATAGTAGGTGGAGCTAGTGGAAATGGCGTTGTTTATGAAAATGGCAAAGCTGTTGGTATGGCAGATTTAAAAGAACTAAGTGTCGGATTAAAAGCTGGAGGTCAAGCTATTGTTGAGGTTGTTTTCTTTGAAACCGATGAAGCATTAGCTGAATTTAAAGAAGGAAATTTTGAATTTGGAGCCGAAGCTTCAGCTGTTGCCGTTGATAAAGGCGTTTCTCAAAACACAAATTATAGCGATGGTGTTATAGTATTAACCATGCCTAAAGCAGGATTAATGGCTGACATTTCAGTTGTTGGTCAAAAATTTAGTTATCACAAATTTAAAATGTAATTGAGTAAGACCAAGTTATTAAAAAAGGTTGGCTTTTAAGTCAACCTTTTTTCAATCAATTAAAAGAGCTAAATTTAGGTGTTATGCTTTTACTAACTTTTTTATTCCAAAAAAATGAACCAAAAAAATAGTGAAAAATTTAAATTAAAACATTTGCCATCGCTTATAGTGGATACTTATAAAGCGTGGGATGCTAATGAACCGTTTAGATTAAGTGCGGTTGTAGCATATTATGCCGTTTTATCTTTGCCAGGACTTTTAGTAATTATTATAAATTTAGTAGGCTATTTTTGGGGGGTTGAAATTGTCCAAGGTCAATTAACTAATGAAATTTCAAGAGCTTTAGGTAGTGATGCTGCTGAATCCATACAAGCCATGATGGTAGAAACACAAAACAATGAAAAAAGTACTTTGGCAACCATTTTGGGGATTGGTACTTTAATTTTTGGTGCAACAGGTGTTTTTTATCATTTACAGATATCTATTAATCAAATTTGGAAAATAGGTTCAGAAAACAGCCTGGGGATTTGGAAAATGATTTTAGATCGTGCACGTAGTTTTGCCTTTATTTTAGCTATTGGCTTTTTAATGCTTATTAGTTTTTTAGTTACGGCAATCATATCAGCATTAAATGATTATATCCAAGGGTTATTCCCAGACCTTGTAGTTTATATTGCTTTTATATTTGATTTTCTAGTGTCAATTGGTGTGATAACCTTACTCTTTGCACTCATATTTAAATTTTTACCGGATGCAAAAATAAAATGGAAAACCGTATGGATTGGTGCTTTAATTACTTCGGTTTTATTTGTTTTAGGAAAGTTCCTTTTAGGCTTATATTTCGGTCAGGCAAATCCTGGATCAACGTATGGGGCAGCAGGAACCATTGTGCTTATTTTACTATGGGTATCCTACTCATGTTTAATTCTATTTTTTGGAGCGCAGTTTACATGGGTATATGCCGAAAGGTATGGATTTGGAATTAAGGCAAGTTCAAAAGTTGAATAAAAACAGTATTAAAGAAGCAAAAAAATATCCCTAAATTAATATTTAGGGATATTTTCATGAATGGTTAATACTTAATTAGTGACTACCACTCTTTAATTTCTTTTTCAATATCTTCTTTGGTTTTACCCGTTTTTTCTTGAAGTTTTCCAACCATTTCGTCGAATTTTCCTTCGGCGTAAGTTACATCGTCATCCGTAAGTTTACCATACTTTTGTTTAAACTCACCTTTTACTTGTTTCCATTTTCCTTCTAATTGATCCTTATTCATGATTTAAAATTTAAGTTAATATTCATTTTAATTGTTTGATAAAGATACGTTTGACAGAGAGCAATTATGAACTCAATTAATAAAAAAATGGCAGCAATAAATTTTCATTTTTACATTTATTGGCATTCATTTTTTATTGGATAGTGTTAATGATTTAAAAAGCAATCTTGCATATTTGATGGAAGTAATTAAAGTTAGATAATTACATACAAACCTAACCATGGATATCCCAAGCATAAATAATGAAGCACAATATGAGGCCTTACGTGATACAGGTTATAGTAAATAAAAATTAGCAAGAATAGCCAATTCGGCTTATTCAGGAAAAAAGGAGGGCAAGCAAAACCTAATGAATATTGGACAAAACAAGAGTTTTATAGTCAAGTACAAAATGTTGATACTGTTAGACGCACAAAATGAATAAATCTGAATTAATAAAAGCCTTACAAAACAATTAAAACCTATATTTATTAAAGTTAATTATTAACTAAGCAAATTATAAGTATGAATATTATTCCACCAAAAGTTATCCGTCAGTTATTCTTATTGATGCTGATATTACTTGTCTCTATTTTGATTTTTCGAGAAATCACACCCTATCTTTCAGGTGTATTAGGGGCCATTACCATTTATGTTTTATTAAGAAAAACAATGACAAAACTGGTTAAACGAGGTTGGAGTCCTAATCTAGCAGCCATAACGCTTATGCTGATGTCATTTTTCACCATATTATTACCAATTGCAGGAGCGGCAGTCATGTTAGGTAATAAAATTAGCAGAGCTGTTGAAAACTCCGAACGCGTAACTAAAATTGTTAAAACCCAATTGACAGAAATTGAAACTCGTTTTGGGTATGATTTAACGTCTCAAATAGATGCATCGGCCATTTCAGGTTGGTTATCTGATAATCTTCAAAGTTTTGCTGGAAGCACCTTTAATACGGTTATTGCTATTTCCATAATGTACTTTATGCTTTTCTACATGTTTACAAATAGGAAGCAACTACGTGAATCCTTAATGGATTACATTCCAATAAACCGGGATAATTTAAAGATAGTTGGTAATGAAATGCATGCTATGGTAAGAGCGAATGCACTGGGAATTCCTTTAGTGGCTATAGCTCAAGGTATTGTGGCTTTAATAGGGTTTTTAATTTTCGGTATAGAATCGCCTTTTTTCTGGGCCGTAATTGTAACTATAGGTTCTATGGTGCCTTTTGTAGGTAATATGTTAGGGACACTCCCTGTTTTTATCATTACTATGGCAAGTGGTAACACATTTGAGGCTTGGGGAATCCTTATTTATGGTATTGTGGTTGTTGGATCTACCGATAATTTAATTCGTTTATTCGTGCTTCGGAAATTAGATGATGTTCATCCATTAATCACTTTAATTGGTGTTATAATAGGGATTCCATTATTCGGTTTTATAGGTTTAATTTTTGGCCCCTTATTAATTAGTTTGGCTTTAGTAATCATTCGTATTTATAAAAAGGAATATGCGAATCAAAAAGAAAACGCACTTTAAAATCTGTATAATATTTTTAAGCTTCCAAAAGAATGATTTTTAGTTCTATCAAATTCGCCTGTATTAAATTGCATGGAAAATGTGGCCGCAAAACGTTTAAAGGAATATTGGACACCTGCATGTGAGGTAAAAATATAATGATTTATCTGTGTTTCCGGTTTGGCTAAATTGGTGTTGAAAATATTTCCTTGTATTGTGGCATTGTAAAATGATATTTTATAACCTACACCATAGTCAAAAAACCATTCCGCATGTTCATTATTAGAAAATAGACCATTTTTACTGCCAACGGATGCATTTATGTTATTGAGTTTTCCTAATCTAAAATTTAATTTTGGCCAAACATAGGTGTGAATATTTCCTAATGACGCATCAACGGATGCATACGTGTCCAAAAAGCCAGTACTATATATTTCATGGGCAAAGCTACCGGTGAAATTTAAACCAAATCGATTTGGTATTTGATCACTCCAGTCAATGGGTTCATCTCTCGATATATGTTCATGAAAATAATTTTGGATAACGCCAGCCTGTGATGCTTTTCCTAAAATTCCCATTTCTAAACCAAAACGAAAATACGATTTATTAAAAATATAATTTGTTTGAAATTCAGCATAGCTCCAACCAGCGTAAGGTCTTTCAATAATTTCGTCATCTTTCGTGTCATCATCAAGATAATTGGGTGTGTAAGCTTCAATATTAATGCCAGCCATATAGGAATGACCTTGTTTTTCCTTAAACAATGATCCTAAATAATTAGTATTATTGGTTTTCCATCTATATCTACCACTGATGCCATAGGTGTAGTTTCTATCAGAAGTATTGTAAATAACAAAAAAGTCGTTATCTGTTACTATTTCTATTTCGTTATTATACGCTTTAGTTTCTTGGGCAAATACTGAAACATGTAATAATAATACTAACGTAAGTAGGCTATATTTAATCATTTTTTAGTTTTAAAAATGCAAAGTTACCTGAAATTGGCCCTGTTTTCTTCTCAATTAAAATTTTTATTAACGCAATAAAATTTCTGTTTTTTTATTTTTATTGCATCAACTTTTTGGGGGATAACGGCAAATATTTCGACTATAAATGAATATTTTGCAACGGTAATAAGAACCTTAAAAAATCTATAAGCTATATGAAATCATCAAATCAAATACAATTAGAAAATATAGCAGAAACAGATTTTGAAATATTTGCTTTATTAAAGCAACGTTATAGTCCGCGGGTTTTTAAAAATGAATTAATTAACAACCGACATTTAGGTCAGCTGTTTGAAGCCGTCCGTTGGTCTGCAAGTTCCAATAATTTACAACCATGGCGATTTATTTATGCGGTACAAGGAACGAAAGCTTATCAGAAAATTATTGACTGTTTAAGTGATTTTAATAAAACCTGGGCAAGTAACGCGCCACTTTTAATGCTAGCAGCATACAAGGAAACTAATAATGATGGAAATGAAAACTTTCATGCACTACACGATTTGGGATTGAGTTTAGGAAATATGACCTTGCAAGCACAATATTTAGGTATTGGTATGCACCATATGGCTGGTGTTAATTGGCTAGAAGCACACAAACAATTTAACGTTCCTAGCGGATATCATGTTGCTACGGCAATAGCTTTAGGCTATTATGGTGGTGAGTTAGATGCGTTACCAGAGGATTTACAAAAACAAGAATTAGATAAACGCAGGAGAAAGCCTCAAGAAAGCTTTGCTTTTAATGGCATGTGGGAAGAGAAATAAATAGTAATAGTAAAAAAAAATTAAAATATCATGAAAATAGGAATTATAGGAAGCGGTAATATAGGTGGAAATTTAGGGAAATATTGGGCTAAAGCAGGGCATGAAGTTTTGTTTAGTTCTAGACATCCAGAAAATCTTCAACCTTTAGTTCAAGAAAGTGAAGGACATGTTAAAGCTGTTAGCGTTGCCAGTGCTTTTGAGGCTAATGCTGACGTATATTTATTGGCAACACCTTTTGAAGCTATTGATGAACTAGCAGAAGTTTATGCCGGTGAGTATGGAGATAAAGTTATTATAGATGCTACAAATCCATATCCAGAACGCGATGGAAATATAGCACAAGACGTACGAAATGCAAATTATAATGCTACAGAATATACAGCCATGAAGTTCAATACAGCAAAAACTATTAAGGCGTTTAATACTATTAAGGCAGAAGATTTACAAAACTATGCTTTTAATGATGTTGATAAAATTGCTATTCCTTTTGCAGCTCAAGATGAAGAAAGCAAATTAGTAGCAAGACAACTTATTCAGGATATAGGTTTTGAACCCTTGTATGTTGGGAGCTTAAGCGATACTAGTATTATGGATCCAGATCAAGCTATTTATGGTAAATCCTTATCACGAGAAGACTTACAATATTTAGTAAACGCATCGCGATCAGCTTAATGTAAATTAAAATATTTTATGATAAGAGGCGATTTATTGCCTCTTTTTTATTGTAAAAATTTAATTTATAAGAAACTCGTTTAAATATAGTACTTTAGGAAGATTAAAGTATAAATTGAATATTGACTGTCAGTATATTAATAAATATTTGTCATTTGCGAGAATTTATTTCAGTAAATACGTCTACCTTTATAAGGAAAAAATTAAAAGAATAGGTTTCAATTTATCATGACACTTTTTGTAAAATACGATTTAGACTTGGTTTGTAAAACCGTGATAAAAGAACAATTAGATGCGCTTCATATTTCGCATACTATTACCAGTATTGGTGAAATTAAAATTCATAAAGATTTAGACACGGAAAAGCGATCTGCTTTAGTAGTCGCTTTAAAAAAATACGGTATTCAAATTTTATCAAATCAAAAGGAAACATTGGTGGAACGCATTAAGCATACTATTGATGAGATGCTTAAAAACAATGATTTGCGAACTTTAAAAGTGTCTAGCTATTTATCAGATACCTTAAATTATTCCTATGCGCATTTGTCAACAGTTTTCTCTGAAAGCACCTACACATCCATAGAAAATTATATGATTCTAAAAAAGGTGGATTTAGTTAAAGAGCGTATTTGTAATACCAATTTAACCTTAACAGAAATAGCCTATCAGTTAGACTATAGTAGTGTGGCCCATTTATCAGGTCAGTTTAAAAAAACAACGGGTTTAACACCAAGTGGTTTTCAGCGGATTATGAAAAATAGAAATCTATAAGTATCACTTAATAAAATGAATGGAATGAATGACATGCTATTAAATATTGTATTAGCAGATGATGACGAGGATGACAGAATGTTGTTTAGTGAAGCCATTGAAGAAATTGATATGCGCACCAAATTATCCTTATTTAATCATGGGCAAGAGCTCATGGATTATTTAATTTTGCCAAATGTTGTTTTGCCAAATTTGATTTTTCTAGATTTAAATATGCCAATAAAAAATGGCAAGCAATGTTTAATTGAAATTAGGAATAATCCCAAATTAAAAGATTTATGTGTGGCTATTTATTCTACATCTTCATCAGAGAAAGATATTGAAGATACTTTTTTAAATGGAGCAAATATTTATGTAAATAAGCCCAATAACTTTAGTAAATTGCGTGAAGTGGTCGAAAAAGTCTTGCAACTCAATTGGCAATATCATACCTCCAATTTGAATAAAGATACTTTTCTCTTCCGTATCTAACAATTATGAATTTTAAACGCGTTTATACATCTACTAAAACCTACTTTGTGCTATCTTTTTTGGCACTTGTATTGCTTGTTTTTACATCAACTATGGCTTATAAACAGGTTGTAGTCATGCAGAATTCGGCTGAAATGGTATCACATTCTCTTCATGTGTATAACGGAATTAGTTTGTTAACAGCTCATTATACGGAAGCAGATTCAGAAGAATTTAGGGATGCATTGCTAAATTCAGATAAAAGTGAAAACGTCTATCAAGCTTATCGTGAAGAAGGGCGTGTTATTATGGACAGCTTGACGCATTTGCTGGATGATAATCCATCACAAATAAAACGGTTACAATCAGTCAAAGGCCTATTAAGCGACTTATATAATCAGCTTCAAGACTTAGATGAAACAGATTTAGATACAGATGATACTTTGTTGCAATATAGAGATGCGCAAAAGTCCGTAGTTAGTATTACGCTCTACCAAATAAGAAGTCTAAAAAGTGACATATTGAGTGAAGAGCAACGGCTTATGCAACTTCGGCAAGAAACCTATGAATCGGATAAATCGTTAGCTCCTTTATTACTATTACTATTAGCCTTTTTAGCGTTATTAGTTTTTATACTTTCTTTTTTAAGAATGTATAGAAACAAATTACGAATTAGAGAATCGGAGAACTTTTTGAGAAATGTTCTAGGCACAACCGATAATGTGGTAAATTATTATGAACCCATATTTAATGATGATGATAACGAAATTGTAGATTTTACTATTGTATATGCCAACGCCTGTAATCGGGATTATTTTGGTTTAGATCCAGACGATATGTTAGGGAAAACGGTTTTAGAAGTCTTTCCGTTTTTAAAAGGTAGTGACGCATTTAGCAAATTTGTAGAGTGTTATAATACCCAAGAAAAAGTAAAATTTGAAATTGAAATGACGATGAACGATTCACACATGTGGTTTGAATCGCTAGTAACTACGTTGTCCAATGGTATTTTAGTTACCGCTAGAAATATTACCGCTCAAGAGCAGGCTAAAAACACACAGCTTAAACTTAAAAAACGATTAGAAAATCAAAACCTAAAACTATTAGATAATCGGGCATTATTGGCTAATATATTTAAAAGTATCTCACATATTGTAATGCATTTTAAATCCATTAGAAATGAAAACAATGAAATAATTGACTTTCAAGTTCTATTTGTTAATGACCGCATTAATCCTGTAACTGGTGATATTCCCGAAGAAATTAAAAATAAAAACGTTTCTGATGTTTTTCCAGAGATTTTTAAAACAGGTGTTTTTGAACATTTAGTGAATGCAATTGAAAATAATAAAACAATAGAGTATGATGTTCCTTATGAAAAAGGGGATAAAACACATTGGTTTTCTGCTACAGCTATAAAACTTGGCGATGGCGTTACGGTTACCATTAGAGAAACCACTGACGAAAAGGAAAAATCTGATCAATTATTAAAGCTGAATGAACAACTAGTTATTAGAAACTCCATTTTAAACGATGCTGAAAGTATAGCCAAAATTGGTAGTTTCTTATGGTATAAGGATTCAGACACGCGTGAATTATCCGATAATTTTTACCGCATTTTAGGTTTTAATCCTAATGAATTTTTATCCTCATCAAAAAAATATAGAGATTTTATTCACCCTGAAGATTTAGCAGTATATGATAGGCGGTTAAAAGATTCAATAAACGGATTAACATCTGATGAGTTTACCTACCGCATAATAACTAAAAAAGGGAAAATTAAATTTGTAAAAACCAATGGTCAATTTTTAGATAAGGAAGGACAAACGGTTATGATTGGCGTTGTGCAAGATGTTACACAAACCATTAGCGCAGCTGAAGAATTGCGTAAAAGTAATTCCGAGTTACAGCAGAGTAATGCCGAATTAGAATCTTTTAACCGCGTAGCCAGCCATGATTTGCAAGAACCACTCCGTAAAATACAACTCTTTATTTCCAGAATAGAAGATATTGAAGGCGAAACATTTTCGGGAAAAGGAAGTAATTATTTTGTAAAAGTTAAGAATGCTGCCGAACGCATGCAAAATCTTATTCAAAATTTATTAGCTTATTCTAGGATTGATAGTAGTAAAACAGACTTAGAGCGCATTGATTTAAATGATGTATTACATAAAGTACAAGAAGACCTAGCTAATACTATTAAGGATACAGCAGCTGAAATTACATCAGATAAGCTACCAGATATTCATGGTGTTTTCTTTCAAATGGAGCAGTTATTTGCTAATCTTATGGCCAACGCTTTAAAGTATAGAAGCAAAACTTCGGTTCCTAAAATTGTAATCCAGTCTAATAAGGTAAGCAGTTCGGAATTACCAATAGATTTTATAACCACGAGTCAGTTGTATTATAAAATTACGTTTTCTGACAATGGTATTGGATTTGATGAGAAGCATACTGAAAAAATATTTGAAGTTTTTCAGCGCTTACATCAAAAAACTGAATATACCGGAACTGGAATTGGTTTAGCTATTTGTAAAAAAATTGTAGAAAACCATAATGGCTATATTTATGCCAAAGGAAAATTAGGCGAAGGTGCGCAATTCATTATATTCTTACCAGCTTAATTAGACTTCCATTAAATGGTCATATTAAACATCGACTAGATGTTTTTAGTAATTAAAACACTTTTTCAAACTTATTTTTTTTATTCACTTGAAAATCAGGGTTTTTGGGTTAAAATCTAAAGATTATATAACACAATGCCGAAATTGTGTAACAGCAAAGGGTCTTACTTAATCGATCTTTACAGTATCATTAATTATGGATATTTCATTTTAATGATTTACAAAACAAAGAGATTAATTTACTAACTTAAAATACGACCTTATGAAAACTGCATATTTAGAAGCCAATACAATACAAGCTACTTTCCAACAATTAGAAGAAACATTTGGTGGTACTTTTACAACAGACCATAAAGAACATTCTTTAAAAGTGGATAGTGAATTAGGAAAAGGAATTATTACAGGAATTTCGTTAAATGATGGAATTACCTATTTGGAATTTGACATGATTTTTAATCACGATTTTGTTTTGGCCATTAATACGCCTGATAAAAACCCAATCTATTTCACATATTGCTCTAAAGGACAATTAGGACATAGTTTTGGAGAAACAGGAGAGAAGCGTACGTTAGAAAGTTTCCAAACTGGAATTTTAACTAGCAGAAAAGCTGAAGAAAATTTGCTGTATTTTAAAAAGGATGAGCAATTAAAAACGACGCTTATTTCAGTACAAACTACAAACTTGAATTATGAGTCCGGTTCTGAAGGTTTAAAACAGAAACTAATTGAAACATTCTTTAAAAATCACAATGAAGAAAATTTTGTATATATAGGATCTCACAACTTAAAAATTTCTAAAAAAATAGACCAACTTCAGGCTATTTCTCAAGAAGGTTTGGTAAGAACCTTATTAGTTCAAGGATTGGTTCATGTTATTTTAGCATTGGAAATCCAACAGCATTCAGACGATTTAAATAACAAACACCAAAAAACGGGATCGCTTACCGTTACTGAAATGAAAACAATTAAAACCGTTTCAGAATATGTAAATGAGAATTCAGAAACACAAATTACCATTACAGATTTATATGGTAAATTTGGTTTATCACCTTCAAAGTTACAAGAAGGGTTTAAGTTAATGCATGGTCATACTGTAACGGAATATATTAGAGAGGTACGTATTAAAAAGGCCGAAGGTTTATTGAAAAATACAGATATGAACATCTCGCAAGTGGTTTATACGATTGGGTTAACAAGTAGAAGTTATTTTTCTAAAATATTTAAAGAAAAGTATAACTGTAGCCCAAAAGATTACAAGTTTGCACAACGCGAACTATCTATGACAGCCTAATAATTAATTTGAAACCGTCTTTTTAAAGACAAACTTTTAACATGATTTATATGTTGAGGTTTTAAATAGAATTAATAATTAAAGAACATATAAAAAAGCTCAACATATAGTTGAGCTTTTTTGTTTTCTGATTACATTTTAATATTCTTTTAGAAGATTAAAACCATTCAAAATACATTCCTGAAATAATTACAGCTATAACCAAAACTATTAGCGCAACTATTATAAATGTTGCAGTGAATACTGTTTTTTTATCATCTTGTAATAAATAATCTTCTCTATCTGAATCTTTATCTTTAACTACTGGCATAATTTTTATTTTTTAAAGGTTAATATATATTGTTTTCTTATTTACAAATTCGTGGATGCCTTCCACTGATAATTCACGACCAAAACCTGAAGCTTTTGTGCCTCCAAACGGTAATCTTGGATCTGATTTTACCATGTCGTTTATAAAAAAGGCGCCATCTGGAATCCGATTAATTTGGTGTTTTGCAGTTTCAGTATCTTTTGTAAAAACCATACTGCCTAAACCAAATCTACTATTGGTAGCTAGTTTATAGGCTTCTTCAGCATCTTTTACTTTTATAATGGCAGCAACAGGACCAAAGGTTTCTTCATCAAAAACTGGCATACCTGGTGTAACATCTGTAATTATTGTGGGTTCAAAAAAGGCCTTGTCGCTTTTATTTCCAATAAGTATTTTAGCACCTTTTTTTACGGATTTATCTACTTGATCTTTAAGGGTTTTTGCTAAATCTTCGCGAGCTAGAACACTTAATCCAGTTGCTTCTTTTAAAGGATCACCAATCTCTATGGACGTTACTTTATTTTTAAATTTTTCTAAAAATTCATCATAAATAGCTGCTTCAACAATAAAACGCTTGGCAGCAATACAACTTTGTCCTGTATTTTGCATTCTGGCATTTACCATAGTATCTAGATAAGAATCTAAATCGGCATCCGCTAAAACAATACATGCATTATTTCCACCCAATTCTAAAACTGTTTTTTTGAGATTTTTCCCGGCTACTTGGGCAATATGTTTGCCTGCTTTTTCACTTCCTGTTAAAGAAACGGCTTGAATTCGGTTGTCAGCAATAATAGATTCTATTTGATCGTGATCTACAATTAATGTTTGAAAGCATCCTTTAGGAAAACCACTTTCTTCAAATAAATCTTGAATTGCTAATGCAGAACCTGTCACATTTGCCGCATGTTTAAGTAAAACGGTGTTTCCAGCTGTAATAGTTGGAATGGCAAAACGTAAAACTTGCCAAAATGGATAATTCCATGGCATAATTCCTAGAATACAACCCAAGGGATCATAACTTATAAAACTTTCCGAAGCATCGGTTTCTATAAGTTCATCTGCTAAAAAATCGTCAGCATTAGTGATGTAAAAATCGGTTAACAATGCACATTTTTCAATTTCTGCCATGCTTTGAGAAATAGGTTTCCCCATTTCTTTTGTCATGAGCTCACTATAAAGTTGCTTGTTTTTAATAAGCGTATCAGCTAATTGTTTAAACAACGTAATGCGTTCAGAAATTTCTGTAGTTTTCCACTCCTCAAACGTTTGGTTAGCAAGACTTAAATAGCTTTCCACTTTATCATCAGAAAACTGTTTATAGCTTTCCAAGATATTCCCATTATAAGGATTTATGGTTTTAATTGTTTTAGTAGACATTGTTTTTTTTTAAGTGATTACAAGTTAATTTTTAACGGTTGTTGAAATTAACGTATTCCATAAAACAATTAACGCGATACATGAAATTGTTTTACGGCAATAATTAAATGATTAGCGTTAATGTAAACGGCTTATTATCATGATCTTTGAAGTATTGAAACACATGTTTAATTTAAAAAATATATACCATGACAAATAACGGAAGTACAGGATTAGGAATTTTAGCTGGAGCAGCTATAGGAGCAGTATTAGGAATTTTATTTGCACCTGATAAAGGAAGTGCTACAAGACAACGCATAGCCGATGAAGCAGAATTACAAAAACAACGTTTAGCATCAACAGCATTAGATTTACGTGATCGCGTTGCTTCAACAGTAAGCACAGAAAAACACAATTTAGAAGATAGAGTGGAATCTTTGGTAACAGATGCAAGTTATAAAGCTGAAGATGTTATTACAGCATTAGAATCTAGACTTAAAGATCTTAAAATGCAGAATAAGAAACTTCAAAAATCATAATTGATTATGAATGTTTTTGAATCCATAGGAGAAAAAACAGGAAGAGCAGCAGATATTGGTGAGAACTTTTTAGAAAAATCTCACCAATATTTTAAGCTTAAAGTATTTCAACAATTAGCTTATTCTTTAAGCATGGTAGCTAAACTTTTGGCTGTTGGGACCTTAATGGTTCTAGGGCTTATTTTTGCCGCAGTTGCTGGAGCTATTCATTTAGGACAGCTTTTAGAAAATTTGGCTTTAGGGTACCTTTCTGTAGCAGGAATATTCTTTATTATCGGACTCATTGTTTATATGGCGCGTAAATCTATCAGCGCATATGTTATAATGAAAATAGGATCTAAATTTTATTTAGAAGATGATATAGACTATTAATTTGAACTTACTTTTAAGAAATTACTTATGAAACCACCATACACGAACTTTCACGACATTGAAACCGAACTGAAGCAATTAAATTTAGAACGCAAAATTGCCTGGGAAGAATTAAAATTACTGAAAACAGAAATAAAAGACGACTTCAGACCGTATAACTGGATTGAGCCAATAATAAAAGGTGCTAGTAAATATGGCGTATTTGTTCTTTTTAGAAAGCTTTTTTCAAGAAGGTAATATGTTGTTATAACATATTAACCTTCTTTTTATTTTTATAACTAAACCAAAAAAACATGACAATTTTTGAAGCTATAAGACAGGATCACGATATACAACGGGACTTATTAGACAAGCTCGTTAAAACATCAGGTGATACCAAAACAAGAGATAAAATTTTTAAAGCGGTTAAAAAACAACTTGAGGTTCATGCAGATGCTGAAGAACGTCATTTTTATAAACCGTTAATTAGTAATGATATGATGCAAGAACATGCTAGACATGGAATAGCGGAACATCATGAAATAGATGAGCTTATTGAGCAGTTGGAAAACACCGAACGCGATGCGTCATCTTGGTTAAAAATTGCAAAAGATTTAAAACATAAAGTGGAACATCATCTAGAAGATGAGGAACATAGTTTTTTCCAATTAGCAGGAAAAGTTTTTAGTGATACTCAAAAAAAATCTTTGGCAACTTCATACCAAAGTCACATGAAAAATAATTTATAAGTCTAGAGACTTACTTTTAATCTTTTGCGTTAATTTAATTTTTTTTTAGATTAACGCATTCTTTTTTCTACATGTATCTTTATAATAGTAAGTGCTTTAAGTTGTTTATAGTGCTAGATGTCAAAAAGCAAACATCCATAAATAAATTGCTAGAAATTTAAATACATATTATTATGAACCCATACACAAAAGAAGTAGGAAGCAAACTAAATGCGTTGTTAGAAAAAAATTATGATGCTGAAAAAGGCTATAAAAAAGCAGCTGAAAATACAGATCACATAGCTTTAAAGAATTTTTTTAACCGCAAAGCCGCTGAACGTTATGATTTTGGACATCAACTAAAGTCTGAAATTAAAAATTTTGGTCAGGAACCTGAAACAGGTGGAAGTGCTACAGGTACAGCACACAGAGCTTGGATGGATGTAAAAGCAGTTTTTTCAAGTGACAATGAAGAGTCTATGCTTGAAGAAGCCATTCGTGGCGAGAAGGCGTCCGTAGAAGAATATGAAGAGGTACTGAAAGAAACAGCCTTGCCAACATCAACCAGAGATTTAGTTCTAAATCAGAAAAATACTATTTGGCAAGAGTTAAACACGATTAAAAAACTAGAGGATTTGAAATAATCTTTGTTTAAATAATAAAAAGGATTCTTTTATAAAGAATCCTTTTTTATTGAATCTTATTTGAGTTAAAAGCTATCCCGATAGAGCAACTCTAAAGTATATAAAATTACGATATTTACATTGTAGAACGCTGATAGTCAGTTTTCTAATTAACCATTAAACACACACATTATGTTACGTTGGACAATTATTTTTATAGTATTAGCAATTATAGCTGGAATCTTTGGTTTTGGTGGAATAGCAGCAGGAGCAGCAGGTATTGCTAAAGTATTATTTTTTATATTTATTGTACTTTTTATTATTTCACTTATTCGAGGAAGAAAAGTATAAACTAAATTCTAATTAACAATTAAAACCACTTATTATGAGAAAATTTCTTTATGTTTTTTTAGTGGCATTCAGTATGTCACTAGTACTACCAAGTTGTAGAGATCAAAAAAATGATAGTATCGAAGATGTTGCGGATGATGTAGGAGATGCTGCTCAAGATGTAGCAGACGATGTAGAAGATGCTATTGATTAAAATAACAGTACTTATATTTTATTAAACCTATCCAAAGTCGTATTTTGGTTAGTAATTAAAGCAGGTGTTTGCGTTTAGTGAATATCCTGCTTTATTGTAATTTAAAATTTATATTATGAAACAAGAACGAACGGAATTAAAGCATATCCAAAAGTATCAAGAACGTGGTTATACAAGTAGTTTCAGATGTGAAGCTGGTTCTCTAGTTGAATTAATAAGTAAAAAGGGGTATCAACCAAATCAAATTTTTATTAAGAGGACACAGCGTTTTGAAGGGATAAGCAACCCATCAGATATGTCCATTCTATACGTGATAGAAACGGAAGACGGAAAAAAAGGTCTGGTTACGGCTAGTTATGGTATAGATAGCGATACCGATTTAGATAGTTTTTTTAGAAAAATACCAGCAGAGAATGATCATTCTAATGACGTTATTTAAAATAACGTTATTCTATAGGGTATCTACCATCAACAGATTTCTCCTCTTTATCAAAATACTTTGATATTTCTGAAGGCGTTTCAATAAAATGAAAGTTTTTACCGTCCACTAAAATAGGACAACGTAGACTACTTGGATGATTTTGAAGAATTTTAATCCAATCATCTTCAGATAAAGATGCTTTATCTGTATTATAACTATTTTTAAAATCGGGATGTTCTTGATTCACTAAACCACCCAAAGTAGTATTAAGGTTGGCAGCAATTTCAGCCCATTGCGTTCCAGTTACTTTTGTTTTAGAAATATCAATTGCTAAAATGCCACGATTAGTGGTGTTTACATAAGCATAAGCTTGTTGTCCTAATGAAGTTTCTGAATTATAATACAGTATCACTTTTCTGTTATTGGTTGCAATGGTTCCCATAGAATCCTCTTCTTTCATTTTTATTATAAATCTATTTGTAAAAAGTAACGCAATATAGCGTAATAAAATTAAATTTTAACTCGAAAGGAAGGCTGTAAGACCTGTTAAACTAAAAATTGAGCTAAACAGTTTATACGCAAGCTGTATCACTAAAATTAATTGTTACATAATAACTTTTAACAAGTTTACTGTAAGGTTTCTACTAAAAATTCTACTTTTGTATTAATAAATTTACACTCAAATTATGTCTGAAACGATAGAAAAAGTAAAATGTTTAATAATAGGTTCTGGTCCTGCTGGTTATACAGCGGCTATTTATGCAGCCAGAGCAAATATGAAACCTGTTTTATACCAAGGAACGCAACCAGGTGGTCAGTTAACTACTACGAATGAAGTAGAGAATTTTCCAGGTTATCCAGATGGTATTACGGGTCCAGCCATGATGATGGAGTTACAAAAACAAGCAGAACGCTTTGAAACAGATGTACGCGATGGTTGGGTAACGAAAGTTGATTTTTCTGGAGACATACATAAAGTATGGGTAAATGAAACCAAGGAAATTCATTGTGAAACGGTTATCATTTCTACAGGTGCATCTGCTAAATATTTAGGATTGGATTCGGAACAGAAATACTTGAAATTAGGTGGTGGTGTTTCGGCATGTGCTGTTTGTGATGGGTTTTTCTACAGAAATCAAGAAGTCGTAATTGTTGGAGCAGGAGATAGTGCTTGCGAAGAAGCTCACTACTTATCTAAACTTTGTAAAAAAGTGACGATGTTAGTTAGACGTGATGAATTTAGAGCTTCTAAAATTATGGCAGCTCGTGTTCAGAAAACGGAAAACATCGAAATCCTTTATAACACGGAAACGGATGAAGTTTTAGGTGATGGTCAAGTGGTTACTGGCGTGCGCGCTTACAATAATAAAACGCAGGAAAAACATGAAATTCCTGCAACCGGATTTTTTGTTGCTATTGGACACAAACCTAATACGGATATTTTTAAAGACTTTTTAGAATTAGATGAAACGGGTTACATTATTAATGTACCTGGAACTTCTAAAACAAATGTAGAAGGTGTTTTTGTGTCTGGTGATGCTGCAGATCATGTATACAGACAAGCGGTTACAGCTGCCGGAACGGGTTGTATGGCTGCTTTAGATGCGGAACGTTGGTTGGCTGCTCAAGATGCGGATTTTGAAGTAAGCACATCTACTTATAACTAAATAACGTAAAGATTACACATATAAAAAACCGAAGCAATTGCTTCGGTTTTTTTGTGCTTTGTTTCTTTCAAAAGAGAAACATATAAAGTGTTATAATAATGGAAATAATAATTTTTGATAAGGTGGTCATGATTGGTTGATTTTTGATTGATTGATTGATTGCCTGCCTGTCGACAGGCAGGATGACATGTTTTTAGTTGTTATCGGTTGTTATTTCTATTCCATTTTTGTCAATATTTACTTTAACTTCCTCACTATTGGCTTTTATGCCGTCTTCATTTACTTCTAAACTAGAGTCGGTTGATTTGATTTGAACACCATTCTCGTCAATTCTAACGCTTGAATTGTCATCATTTACATTTATGTTCACTTTAAAATCGTCTTCAGGACAATCTTCACAAATAACACCGTCATTTATTATTTTTAAATAATGCTCTTCCATACCATTATCTAAAATGTCATTGTAATAGCTGGAGTTTCTATGAAAATTATATGTGTTGTCATCTGCATATAAGGTGCTTCCTTCAGGTAAATACAAGGTGATTTCTACTTCTTGATCGCTAAATTTATTGTCGATTTCAGTTGTTAAAAACGCATCCAATATTAACGTGTTGCCTTTCAATTCATACTTGTAATTAATGTTTTCTGCACGTTTTTTAGCTAAAAGAAAATCGCTGCCATCGGCTTGTTTTTCAATAGTTATATAGCCTAAAGAATCTCGGGTAGATTTTACAATTAAACGAATATCCGTTGAGTAAATAATTTTTTTATTGTTGTCATCGTAAGCTAATCGCGTAGAATTACCATGTCTGTTAAAGTTTTTATTATAGGTAATACTCTCTGCCATTTTCACAACCAATGTATCATTAGCTGTAATATTTAGTGTGTCCTTTTGTGATACACTCGCATCAAAAGCATGCTGTGTGGCTTGTTTAATACCAATAATAGTCAAACTAATTATGGCTACTAACCAAATTCCTAATAGGGAGAATTTCGCAATATTTCCAATAGATTTTAGGTTGTTAATTAAAATTTTAAGTCCCAAATAAAAGACGAAAAAGAAAGGAATTCCAATAGCAAAAAAGAACAACATAGATACGAGCCAAATAGGTGTGTTAGCAGCATTTGCAGCATCTAATAATTCAAATCCTGGAATATGGATAATGTCGGTTACACCAACCGTTAACAATCCAATAAGCAAGCTGATTAATGTACCAGCTCCAATAATAATTAGAATGATACCTATAAACTTGGCAATAACTTTAAAGAAGAAAACAAAGATATTCCCAATAGCATCAAAAAAACTTTGTGAGCTAGATTTAATACTATTTCCATGCTTTTGAAAATTTACATTTTTTGCGGCACCAGAAACCGAATCGGAAACTGATTTGGCCGTTCCTGACAAAGAATCGCCTACATTTTTAGCAACATCGGAAACGTTATCAAAGCCATCCTTGATTTTTTTTTCAATATTACTAATGTTGACAGGCTCACCAGTCATGGTAAGCTTGTCAGCAGTCGTTTTAGCTTCAGGAATTAAAACCCATAGTATAATGTACAAGAATACACCTGTTCCAGCACCAAATATCAAGATAATCCATAATAAGCGAATCCAGATAGTATCAATGCCAAAATAGTGCCCCAATCCCGCTGATACACCTCCAATATAGGAGTTTTCAGTATCTCTAAATAGTTTTTTATTCGGAGTCGATGTACGTTGATATTGGCTCTGTGGTTCGTCTTCAAAGATTTCATCATCAACCAAATAATCTTCTGGTTGTCCCATAATGGTAATAATATCTTCTACTTCCTTATTGCCAATAACTTGCTTATCATGTTTGATGCGCTCGCTAAATAATTCGGCAATACGCGCTTCAATATCTGAAATGATTTCAGATCGTCCTTGAGAGTCAGTAAATGAACGTTTTATAGCCTCAAGATAGCGTTGTAATTTTAGGTATGCATCTTCATCAATGTGGAAAAAGATACCTGCTAAATTTATGTTGACTGTTTTATTCATTATTTCGTGTTTTTTTGACTGGTTACTATATTAACTGCATTTTGTAATTCGTTCCAAGTTGTGGTTAATTCATTTAAAAACAACTTGCCGGTTTCGGTAAGACCATAATACTTTCGTGGTGGTCCAGATGTGGATTCTTCCCAACGATAATTAAGAAGTCCAGCGTTTTTAAGTCTAGTAAGCAACGGATAAATGGTTCCTTCCACGACTAGTAATTTGGCATCTTTTAAAGTTCCTAATATTTCGGCTACATAAGCGTCATCGTCTTTTAATACCGAAAGAATACAATACTCCAAAACACCTTTACGCATTTGTGCTTTTGTGTTTTCTATTTTCATATGTGTCTTTTAATTTTAATTAAGGCAAACCGCATAAAGCGCGTTTTTCCTAATAATTTTTTTAAACTGTTCATTTTTTGATTGTTTGTCTGCCGTTAGACAGGATTGATTGATTTATTGATGAAATTATAATGATTATTTTAAAAATTTAATCGTTAATGGATACTGAAATGCTTGGCCATCTCTAGCTGATAATGCTGCCTTCACTATAAAAACGAGCTCTAAAATAAACCCGATTATGGCTAAAAATCCTAATCCACCTGTTATATAAAGTAGCGGTGAAGGTTTGGTAATACTAATACGAATACTATCAAACGTATTGATATCTAAAAAATCGAAACCGCTAATCAAATTAAAAATGAAAAAAGGAATAGTTACCATGCCAATAATTAAAGCATATAATAAAATGCTCATCTGAAAATTAATAGCTTGCTTTCCATGCGCATCTACAAATTCCGATTTATCTTTATTCATAACCCATAAAACTAATGGTCCTATAAAATTTCCAAAAGGAATCAAGAATCTAGTAAAAGTGGAAAGGTGAATAAATGTGGCTAGATTTTTTTGGTGATTATCGATCATTTTTAAAAGTATATAATAGTTTCTTATGCAAATATATATCTAAAGGAAGGTATTATGCAATACAAAGTACTAAAAATTAACATAAAATTAACAAATAGGGATTCGTTTATTTTCGATATATTTATAAAAAATATATACTAAATGACTATTTCTCCTAGTAAACTCAATATGTTTCTAATGTTCAAATTGCCAGCAGCTTACTTTACAGGCGTCAGAACAAAATCATTAGATTCTGAACAATGTGTGGTAACTGTTAAGCATAGATGGATAAATCAAAACCCATTTAAATCTATGTTTTGGGCTGTTCAAGGTATGGCTGCCGAATTAACAACTGGAGCTTTGGTTATGCAAAAAATTAAAGCTAGTGGGAAAAACATTTCTATGTTGGTAGCATCAAATAATGCTAGTTTTTCGAAAAAAGCAACAGGACGCATTACATTTATTTGCAACGAAGGCCATAAGATAGATGAAGCCATAAAGCGAACTATAGAAACTGGAGAAGGACAAACTATTTGGATGCATGTAGTTGGAACTAATTCTGATAACATGGAAGTTTCACAATTTAATTTTGAATGGACTTTAAAGGTGAAACACTAATTTATAATTTCTACTCGTAATTTTTTATCTTTAACTCAACAACTCAAATATTATGAATGCACACGAAATAGATTACGCCATTTACGGCGAAGAAATGCAATATGTTGAAATAGAGCTAGACCCTCAAGAAGGCGTTGTTGCCGAAGCTGGTAGTTTTATGATGATGGATGATGGCATTAAAATGGAAACTATTTTTGGAGATGGTTCTGCTAAAAACAAAGGGTTCATGGGTTCTATATTAGGAGCTGGCAAGCGAATTCTTACAGGTGAAAGTTTATTTATGACCGCTTTCTATAATGATTTGGTGGGTAAAAAGCGCATCAGTTTTGCGTCGCCTTATCCTGGGAAAATTCTACCAATTGATTTAACGGCGTTTGGCGGTAAATTTATTTGCCAGAAAGATGCTTTTTTATGTGCAGCTAAAGGCGTTACTATTGGTATTGAATTTAGCAAGCGTTTAGGTCGCGGACTTTTTGGTGGTGAAGGTTTCATTATGCAAAAGTTAGAAGGTGATGGTATGGCATTTGTGCATGCTGGCGGAACTATGGCGAAACGTGTTTTGCAACCTGGTGAAATTCTTCGCGTGGATACAGGATGTATTGTCGGTTTTACGCAAGGTGTTGATTATGATGTGGAATTTGTTGGAGGAATTAAAAACACCATTTTTGGAGGCGAAGGTTTATTCTTTGCTAAATTACAGGGTCCTGGAACCGTTTATATTCAGTCCTTACCGTTTAGCAGGTTAGCAGGCCGTGTATTGGCATCAGCACCTCAGGGCGGCGGAAAAGATAAAGGTGAAGGTAGTATTTTAGGTGGTTTAGGAGATTTGCTAGATGGTGATAACCGGTTTTAATCTTTTCAACAGGCTATTAACAATTACCAATTAGTCGTAACGTGATGTATAATAAGAGTTAACCTGTTTTTTTAACGCAATCAAAGATTTTTTTGATGTTAAAGTTTTGTTTACGTTTAAGAAGCGATGTCTTTTTTCACTATATTTATAGAAACCAAATAAGATATTTTTGCCTATTAAAAAATCTACTTTTTAACCTAAAATTTTTAAGAAATGGCCAGAGCAATGTTCGAGTACACGAAAACTGTACTCAATAAAGTGAGTTTTGATGCAACATTATTTTGCAGAGAAGTTCAAAAAGCCCTTCAAAGATTATTACCTTATGAAATTGAAGAACTTAAGATTTATATTGAATCTTTAGTAAGGCAGAATCCAGATTTAGATCAGTGTTTAGTATACTTGAAAACATAAAATAGAAAAGCGACCTTTATTGATCGCTTTTTTTTATTTAGGAAGTGGACTAACTATATTCACATTTTGGAATTTAATGGCACCTCTAATGATGCCTGAAATAACATTATGCATGGCATCAATAATTTGCATTTTTAATTCGCTTTTATGGTAGAGTAAACTGACCTCTCTAGCAGGTGAAGGCTCATTAAAATAATGTAAATTTTGTTTGGCTGTATCACTTAAATCCAAAGTATGTAAATAGGGAAGAAGCGTCATACCCAATCCTTCATTTGAAAGTTTAATTAATGTTTCAATACTACCACTTTCTAATTGAAATTGGTCTTCATTTTGAGTTTTGAATGCTTTACATAAATTTATAACACCATCTCTAAAACAATGGCCATCTTCAAGAAGAAGCATGTCATCAATTTCTAAATCCGTTGTATTTAATTTTTGTTTATTGTGTAGTCTATGGTGTTCTGGAATATAGCCTACAAAGGGTTCAAAATATAATACGCGTTCTTTTATATACTCATTTTCCAAAGGAGTGGCCGCAATGGCAGCATCTAAATGGCCTTCCTTAATACGCGATATAATTTCGTCCGTAGTAAGCTCCTCAATTTTCAACTTTATTTTTGGGTATTTTTTTATGAACGTTTTTAAAAACATAGGTAGTAGCGTTGGCATGATGGTTGGAATAATTCCCAACCGAAATTCGCCACCAATAAATCCTTTTTCTTGATCTACAATATCCTGAATTCTGTAAGATTCATTCACAATATTTTTGGCTTGACTCACAATTTTTTTTCCAACTTCTGTTAACTCAATCGGTTTTTTACTCCTATCAAAAATAAGAACGTCTAGCTCATCTTCCAATTTCTGAATTTGCATACTCAATGTTGGTTGGGTAACAAAACATGTTTCAGCAGCTTTGGTGAAATTTTGCTGCTCGGCAACGGCCAATACGTAATAAAGTTGCGTAATTGTCATAGGTATCAATTTAGACTATAAAAATATAAAAACTATCAATAAAACTTATGCTAAAAGATACTAATTATGTCTTAAATTTGAATTGAACTTAAAATAAGAGATGATTATGAAATTAAACACAATTGGATTAAGCCAAACAAAAACTAAAGATATAGCCAAAGATTTAAATGTTTTATTAGCGAATTTTCAGGTGTATTACCAGAATTTAAGAGGTGTGCATTGGAATATTAGAGGAAAACGTTTCTTTGATTTACATGTCAAATTTGAAGAGTTGTACACAGATGCCAATGTAAAAGTTGATGAAATAGCAGAACGTATTTTAACATTAGGCGAAACACCATTACATACGTTTGATGATTATACGAAAGCAGCAAAAGTTCCAGTAGGAAAAAATGTTTCTGAAGATGAAAAAACGGTGCGTTTAATTGTTGATTCGCTTTCAGAATTACTTAAAATTGAACGTCAGATTTTAAATAAAACAGGCGAAGTTGGTGATGAAGGAACAAACTCAATGATGAGTGATTTTATAACGGAACAAGAAAAAACAGTTTGGATGCTTAAAGCATGGTTAAACGAAACTGTTTAATAATTAATTTTTGATTATTAGTAAAAGCGACCTGTACTATTAGTGCAGGTCGCTTTTTTTATAGTAGTAACATTTAAAATCGAATACTGATTTCAGTATCTTCTTTCAATTCAAATTTAGCGTCATTAAAGATTGGCGGGCCCATTAACATAGGATTGTTGGACATACCATAAGATTCCTTTGGCATGCCATTAGCTTCAAAATCCATTCGGGAATTATCATTTTCGTCATGAACAACCATAACGGCATAGTTTCCAGGTTTTAAATTTTCAAAAGAAGCAATTGCTTGACCGTCTATTACTTTAATTTTAGCACTTTGAATGCCATCCGCTTTCATAAATGTATCAGCAGTATGCAGTCCTATTAAAACATGCCCATTATTATTTAAGGGATTAACCACTTTAACTGAAATGGTATAAGTCTGTAAACTATCTTGTGCGTGAGAAATAAAAGATGTTAAGGTAAAAGCGATAATAACTGCAAGCGTTTTCATAATTGTTGGTTTTTAGATTAATACACTGTAAATATATATCAAACCGTTATGTTCTGAAAAGTAAGCTCACTGAACTGTTGTTTTTTTAGGATGGATTGTAAAATGATTAAAAAATTTATGAATATGGTCAAGCAGTTATTTTATTCGAAGCTGTAATATTTATTTATGTTGTGCTAAAAGTGAATCTATTTTTGGTCTCCAAATTGCTAAAATTTCGGCATCAGGTTCATTAGTTTTAAATATTAAATCAGTTTTAGTTTGCAGTTCTGGAAATATTCTTGCACCAATTTTTTCTAGATCTGCATATTTTGTATTTGCATCAAATTTGATTTTATTAATTTCGAAATTGAATTTCCGCGCATAAACTTCGTGCAAATCAAATATCAATTTTTGAATTTTCATTTCGGTATCTATTCCCGAATCCAATGTATCTTTAATTCCTGATTGGTTTTTGTTAAAATAAGCGCGTACAAAAGCTTTGTCAATGCTATTTGCTTTTAAATAAAGACCATAGTAGTAATGGACATTATCAATCGAATTTTCATTAGACCTTTCTTGAAAATCTGAATAGTTTAATTTAGCATTCGGTGACCAATAAATTACATGCTTTGAAAAAAAATATTCTTCAATGTCCAACCTGAAATTCCAATAGACAACAATTGTTGCAATTAGTATTGTTAATAGTATAAGAGGTTTTTTTTTCAAGATTGTTATAAATATTCCGATTAAATTAACCCACGAGCTTTAATTTCTAAATACTTATTAATGGTATTCAAGGTTAAATCTTCTGGAGCTGTTAAAATACTTTGAATGCCATGTTTCTGCAATTCGTTAATGATGAGTTTCTTCTCATAAACAAATTTTTCGGCAATGGTTTTTTCGAATATTTCAAAGGTATTGCGTGATTCTTTCTGCGTGAGTTTATCCAATTCGGTATTTTCAAAAAAGATAACAACCAATACATGATGTTTGGCTATGGCTTGTAAATACGGTAACTGCCTGTGTAAAGCATCTAAAGTTTCAAAATTGGTGTAGAGTAATAATAAGCTTCGTTGATTTAAGCTACGTTTTACATCAATATATAATCTGGAGAAATCGGATTCGGAGAAATCGGTATCTAAATTATAGAGCGTTTCCATAATTTGATTCATCTGTGATGGTCTGCGTTCAGCAACTACTTTATTATCCACTTTCCTAGAAAAGGCAAACATACCAGCTTTATCTTGTTTCTTTAAAGCCACATTACTAATAACCAACGTCGCATTTATAGCATAATCTAAAAGACTTAATCCGTTAAACGGCATTTTCATAGCACGACCTTTATCAATTACGCTGTAAATAGGTTGAGAGCGTTCATCTTGGAATTGGTTCACCATCAATTGACTCCGTTTGGCTGTCGCTTTCCAGTTTATATTCCGAATATCATCACCTTGAACATATTCTTTAATTTGCTCAAACTCCATGGTGTGACCAATTCTTCGGATTTTCTTCAATCCAAATTCGAAAATTTTATTCGAAAATGCTAAAAGCATATATTTCTTTAACTGCAGAAACGATGGGTAATTGGGTACCATAGCGTTATTTCCAAATTGAAAACGACGTGTTAATAATCCAACTGGAGACGTTACATAAACGTTCAGGTTTCCAAAATGATATTCGCCACGTTCCAAAGGACGCAAGGTATAGGTGATTTTTTTATCCGTTAGTTTATCAAGTTGGGTGTCAATTTCAAAATCGCGCTTCTGATATTGAAAGGGCATTTCGTCTATCAGTTTTAGTTTAACTTTATAATTATACGTGTTTTTCAACGTGATTTCAATCGGATTATCATCACCATTACTCAATTTTTCTGGAAGTAATCGTTTGGCTTCTAATCCATTTTGTTTGAATAACAATATGCTATCTATAAGAATAAGTACTAAAAAAGCACCAAAAAGCATGATACTTATTGGTAATAATCCCGGAAATTGATACGCCATCAGAAATAGAAATGCGAATCCCATTAAGGCTGCAAAAAACCGAAACTCTAAATAGATATGTTTAAAAATACGTTTCAATTATCTTGGTATTTCAATCGTTTCAAGAATCTGGTCCACTACTTTATCAACTGTAAAGGCTTCCATTTCACGTTCTGGTGTTAGTACTAAGCGGTGTTTTAAAACGGCTTTGGTACAGCGTTTTATATCATCTGGTGTTACAAAATCACGACCCTGAATAGCTGCATTTGCTTTGGCTGCATTTAAAATGGCAATGGATGCTCTTGGTGATGCACCTAAATACAAATTAGCGTTATTACGCGTGCTATTAACAATGGAAGCAATGTAATGGAGTAAATGATCTTCCACTAAAATTTGTTTTATTAAGCTTTGGTATTTTATAATATCAGCTGCTTTTAAAACAGGATTTATTGTGCTAAAATCTAATTGATCTTCCCGTTTGTGGTTGTCCACTAGAATCTGAATTTCATCTTCTAATGATGGATAATCCACATTAATTTTAAATAAGAAACGGTCTAATTGTGCTTCTGGCAAACGGTAGGTTCCTTCTTGTTCAATTGGGTTTTGAGTAGCAAAAACCAAGAAAGGCGGTTCCATAATAAATTGATTGTTATCAATAGTTATTTGGCGTTCTGCCATGACCTCAAATAAAGCGGCTTGTGTTTTTGCTGGTGCTCTGTTAATTTCATCAATTAAAATAATATTGGAAAAAATAGGGCCTTTTTTATATTCAAATTCGCTCGTTTTCACATTAAAAATGGAGGTTCCTAAAATATCACTCGGCATTAAATCTGGTGTAAATTGAATACGGCTAAAATCCACATCCAAGGTACGTGCTAAAAGTTTGGCTGTAACTGTTTTTGCAACACCTGGAACACCTTCAATAAGTGTGTGGCCATTAGATAAAATGGAAATGATAAGCAATTCTATCATTTCATTTTGACCAACGATAATTTTACCAATCTCCGTTTTAATACTTTCTACATGCGCTTGTAAAGGCTTGAGGTCAATTCTATTGGTGAAGCTTAAATCTTCGCTTTCGTGCTGGTTCGTATCTTCCATTATATAGTGTTTTTTGTAAAATGTTCTATTTGTTTGTTAAGGGCAATGAGCTCTTTTTCAGTATGGTTATTTTTCGATTTTAAAAACGTAATTAAATCGATTAATGATTTAGTGTCTTGAACCGTATTTGATGATTTAACAGCGAGTTTCTGAATAAAACGCTCGCTAAATTCATTGGTTTCTAAATAGTATGCGGTTCGTATGAATTCTAAAAAATAGGTTATTTTTTTATGAATGATATTCGAATAATCACCATGTTGGTAGTATAAATCGCCAATGGTTTGGGTAAACTCAACCGTAGAATTTTTTAAGGGTTCTACAACTGGAATAATGCGTTGGGTTCGTTTTCCTTTGAAAATTACAAAGATGATTAAGCCTAATAAACTTATATAGAATGTCCATTTTAATGCAGGACTACTCAAAATAAAACGCAATGGACTTTTAATAACTTTGCGTCCGCTTTTGTAATAGTTATCCCAAAGGATGCTATTATTTTTAGGCAAAAATGATAAAACGGTTGCTGCATAATCTGCTTTATCATTTAATAAATGATAGTTTGTAAAGGCAAACGGATTGCTATGAACATAAAAGGCTCCACCATTATCACCAAAAGGCGTTTTAGTAAAATTAACTTCCTTCCTTATCTTATTTTCATCAATCATATAACCTAAAATGGTTGCATTAGATGTATCTATAGAGGTGAAGAAGCTGTTTTCAATAACATCATCAAACAGACGTTCGTTAGCTTTTAAGGTTTTATTAGTGAATATAGATTTGGAAGGATCCTTGAAAAATCCATCATAATCGCGATCTATTTCTATGTTTAGCGAATCGGCAAATGCTCCGTAAACATAGTTGGTACTAATAAAAACGGTATTCCCATTTTCAACAAATTCTAAAAGGGCATTGGAACCTTCTTCCTCAACATTAATATAATCGTTAATAAGAATGAGTGTGGTGTTTGTCGCGTTTGGAAAATCTTTCAATCGTTCATACAGACTTTCATCAGATGTTTCTATAGTATTGGATGTAAACGGTTCCAATTCATTATAAAGCACGTAGCAACCCAAAGGAATTTTATCGGCAGCGGAGTAGGAGTTTCGCCAATTCAATGGTTTTGGTTTGGTGACTTCTGCTATCATTAACAACACGATAATGGCGCCAATGCTATATAAAGCTATTTTTGAGCGTTTATCCATTTATGCGTTTATTTAGGGTTGAAAAATCATCTTGATTTCTATTGAAAGCTTGCTCGTCTATGGCAAATTCGCCATACCAAACGTAATCATAGATGTAGGAAATTCGTTTAAATAATTGTTTGATACCATCATCTGAAATTTCATTAAGATAGTCTGAATTGGTTTTGTCATAATGCCAATCGATGATGTTTTTATTCGTTAAGTTTTTAAGTGATTTTAGATATAAATAACGTGTTGCCAAGCGATAATTGCTCTCTTTTAACGCTGTTTTTATCAAGTTTTCAAAATCAACTTGTTGGATGTCTTCTTCAATATAACCAAAATTATCAATGGTTTTTTCTTCCGTTTTAAATACGGAACTCATTGGTGATTGTAATAAAAACTTAATAAATAAATACAGAGCTCCAGCAGCTAAAAGGCCGTAAACAATGTATTCCAAGGTTTCATAATCTACAAAGTCTATGTCAATCCCGAATATATCACCTAACCAATTAAAAAATTTCCGAAGCAATTGTTGTAATAAATTAACACCGCCTGTATCATTGATATTGTAATTAAAATCATTTCCGGAATAGCGATCAAGGATGCCTTCTTTGAAATAGGTAACCGTGATATCTGTAGAATCTTCCTGAATTTTATTTTGTGCAACAGAAACCGCATGCTTTATAAAAAACAAGCCTGAAACCGCTAAAGTGATATGTCTGTTTGGTTTACTCATTCATACCTATTTGTTCAATGCGTTCGCGTAAAAACGTGTTATGACGCTCTTCATGTAAATTAAAGAACAATACACCATAAGCTACTTGTGAAAGGGCTTGCGAGAAAATAAAAGCTAAAATAAACATGGTGAAACCTAGTGTAAAAACAATAGTTGCAAAGTTACTTGTTAAAAAATCGACTTCACTTTCAATAGAAAAATAGGTGTAAAAACCAATAATGAATCCTGGAATGGATAGGATTAAAAATGTTAGCATTAGATTTAGTATTCCAATTACTAATCCGAAGAAAACCACACGAATAAAATTAGAAAACGTGAAAGACCAACCTTCAGATAATGCTTCGCCAACCGATTTATTAGTACTGAAAATAGACATAAATGATAAACCAAAAAGGGCGCTTATTGTAAAACTGATGGCATATTGTGCTAACATGCCTAATAACGGGATGAACGCCAAAACAAGTGAGACCACAAAGTAACCGATGTACATGGCAATGCCAATGAGAATGAATAGGATGATGGTTCCTAAATTCTTTTTAATGGCAGACCATATGTTTGCCGATTTCACGTCGCCTTCATGCTTTACATATTCCGTCATATAAGCGCTAGAAAAACTGTAATTTAAAACGGCCGTAACAAATAAAATAACAACCAAGAGCAATCCGCCAACTATTAAATACCAATCATTATCCATGCTGGTTTCCATGCCAAATCTGAAATCACGACTCGCCAAGCCCATAAATCCGGTTACTAACAGATAAGATCCAATTAGCGTTAATATGATACTAATGGCATTGTAACGCAAGTAAAGATTGGTATAATGTTTAAAGTTTAGTTTTAAAAACTGGAAATAGTTATTGACAATATCGCCAAAGGTATTTCGCGTACGAAGTTCTAAATATGGTTTTTCCACACGGTAGGTTTTATAGATTTAAGGCCATTTTTTTATTCAATTTAATCGGGTAAATTATATAATAAAATACAATTAAGGTTAAAGATGCGAGGATAATTCCATAAGCTAAAACAGGATGCATTTGTTCGCCAAAGCGGGTTATAAACCCTTCAATAAAACCAGCTACAATAAAAAAGGGAATGGTGCTGACTACTATTTTTAAGCCATCTTTTGCGCCTTTCATAAAGGCAACGCGTCTGGAATATGTTTTAGGAAATAAAAAGCTATTTCCCATTACCAAACCAGCGCAACCAGCAATAACAATTACCGAAATTTCAATAGTACCATGAAGCCAAACAGTTGATGTTTTTTCTAAAATGCCATAATTATAGAAAAACGTAATAAAAGCGCCCAACATGATGCCATTACTAAACAAAATATAAATGGTGCCAACGCTAAAAACGACACCTGCGGCAAATGCAAAAATAGCCACACGTATATTGTTTATGGTAATTCCGAGAAAGGTCCCCATTTGACTTCCGCTTTTATAAACAGCCATAGGTTCTCCTTTTTCAATATTTTCAATGGTCATATTTACATAAGCATCTCCCAAAATTAAACGCACAAAACTATCATCATTTAAAGTAGAAACGATACCAATTAAAACGGCAGACATAAAAATTAGAAAGGAATACAGTAAGGTTTTGTGATAGGCTTTAAAAAACAGCGGAAATTCATATTTCCAAAAGGAAACAATTTTATTTTTCGACTCTCTTTTGGTGATGTAAATTTTCTGATGCGCCTCTGAAGCCAACGAATTTAAATACAAAAGCGTCTTACTATCAGCATAGTAAGTCTGTGCATAAGAGAGGTCGTTAGTAAGTTGAATATAGTATGAAGCTAAATCGTCTGGATTTATTTTAACATTATTGTGTAATGCCTTTTCAAATACCAGCCATTTTTCCTTATTTTGCTTCACGAATGATGCTTCGCGCATAGACTATTTAAAATTTAAACGAATATACATTTCCATGAGCAATATAGCAATTAACACAGCCCAAAATGTCAATTTAGATTACAAACTAATTGGTGTTGGCGAACGTTTTGTCGCTTTTTTAATTGATGGCTTGATTTTAATTGCCTACATGACCATCATGGAAAACTTGGTAGCTGTTTCTGAAATATTTGATACAGATAGCTGGACCCGTCGTGGATTTCTAGGTTTGTTAACGCTTCCTGCTTTGTTCTACTCTTTGCTTTGCCATGTGCTTTTTAGTGGGCAAACTATTGGTAAAATGATTATGAAGATAAAAGTGGTTCGTTTTGATGGTGCACCAACCCAATGGTATAATTTATTAGTGCGTTGGATGCTTCGTATTATTGATATTTGGATGTTTTTTGCTTCTATTGGCGTAATGAGCATTTTATTGTCCGATAGAAAGCAACGTGTTGGTGATTCAGCAGCTGGAACCGTGGTTATTAGTGTGAAACAAAAACATAAAATCACCAGTACCATTCTTGAAGAAATAACAGACGATTATGAGCCTGTATTTAATAATGTAACATTGTTGAGTGATAAGGACGTTCGGATAATTAAAGAAGCCTTTTTAATTTCTAAACGTAATAATGATTTCAAAACCTTAACAATTATACGAAATAAAATTTGTGGTTTACTGCAAATAGAATCGGATATGTTTGATAAGGAGTTTATTGATACCATTTTAAAGGATTATAATTATTACACTCAAAATATGTAAGCAGAGAACCAATTTCTTGCAAAGAAATTGAGTGAATCGCTTACACCGTTTTTAAAACGGTGTCTATTTAAATTGAGCTAATGCATAAATCAACTATCAAAAATATAATTGTGTGAAATGTTTTGGCCGTTTTCATAATGGTATTTCATGTTAATACTTTTGAATCCGCTGTATTAATTAAAAAAAGTTGATTCCTGCTTCATAACGTACTTTACAACCACGCAAAATAAGCCCGAAAAATAGTAGGTCTTCCGTTTCACTAAATAGCTTTCATTCTATACCTTTGCTTGCATTTTAAACTAATCAGTAATAGTCATGTTTTACGCAATAGATATTTTAGGAACCATAGCATTTGCTATTTCAGGTGTGCTAGTCGCTTTAAGTAAGCGCATGGACGTATTTGGAATTTTAATCATTGCTACGGTTACAGCTGTTGGTGGTGGAACACTTCGTGATGTTTTAATTGGTGAAACGCCAGTGAGTTGGATGCTTAATTTGAATTATATCTACGTTATTTTAGCCAGTACGGTATTGACTATTATTTTTAAAAATAAAATTGATTACCTCCGAAAATCCCTGTTTCTTTTTGATACTATTGGAATTGGTTTGTACACAGTTGTTGGTGTAGAAAAAGGAATTTCAGCCGGATTAGACCCTATTATATGTATTGCACTAGGAACTATGTCTGCTTGTTTTGGTGGTGTAATTCGTGATATTTTGTGTAATGAGATTCCTGTAATTTTCAGAAAAGAAATTTATGCAACGGCCTGTATTTTAGGAGGTCTTACGTATTTTTTAATCCGTAAATTGCCTATAGATGATAACGTTGTTTTTATTATTGCCGGTTTAGTGGTTATCACGATCAGATTACTTGCCGTCCGATTTAAAGTTAGTTTACCAACGCTTTATAAATAGAAGACGTTTATTTAATGATCTCCACTTTCTTAATGTATACGTTTCTTAAAGGCCAATCGCCATCGTCGGTTTTTTGAGCTGCAATTTCATCAACCACATCCATACCAGAAATAACTTCGCCAAAAATGGTGTAATCGCCATCCAAATGATAGGCGCCATCTTTGTTTTGGACAATGAAAAACTCAAAAGGCGATGCTAATTTATAGGCGTCTTCAATCTCGCTACTTGGCATACTCACAATACCTCTATGGTGTTTAAAACCACGTTTGGTATCAGGTGGAAGTAGATAGCGACCAATATCACCTCGTTTTCGTTTTATTTTTGGATCGTCAGTATTTCCAGCTTGTATGATGAAGTTGTTTATCACTCGGTAAAATTGTGTACCATTAAAATAACCGCGTTTGGTTAAGTAGACGAAATTTGCACGATGAAACTTAATTTTATCAAATAATAAGATATCAATATTTCCAAATTTGGTTGTTATTCTAACTTTATTTTCCGGATTGTTCTTTTCGTATTCTAAAAAGAATTCCATGGCATTTTCATCCGTTAGGAAAGGGAATTCAGGGATTTCTATTTCCGCACTATCTAATTTTTCAGATGGTTTTTTAACAGTTTTTGTCGTTTTAGGAGTCGGTTTTTTTGGTTTTGATTGTTTATCTTCACAACCAAGAAAAAAAATAAAAGCGACTAACATAAGAATACGAATCATAGATGAAATTTGATGAATTTTTACAATCGGTATCAAAAATAGAAAATATACCACTGCCAGCCGAATCTTCACAATTTAAAATGTCGCCTCCTTTTAGAGAAGAGCTTCAAGAGCAGCAAAAAAATGTTCTTAAAAACGCTAAAAATGCAGGTGTAGTTGCCTTATTTTATCCAGATGAAGTAAGCGAAACCAAATTAGTCTTAATTCTTCGGAAAACATATAAAGGAGTGCACTCTGCCCAAGTAGGCTTTCCTGGTGGAAAAGTGGAAAAAACGGATGCGTCTATAAAAGATGCTGCTATTCGCGAAACTTGGGAGGAAGTTGGTGTACCAGAGAAGGAAATAGAAATTTTATGTGCCATGACCAAGGTTTATATTCCGCCAAGTAATTTTTTTGTTTATCCCTTTATTGGAATTTCACGATGTACGCCTAAATTTATTAAACAGGATACCGAAGTTGAAGATATTATAGAAGTGACTTTACAAGATTTTATCAGTGATTCTAGTGTGGTAACTAAAACGGTATCAACTTCCTATAGTGTTCAGGTGGATGTTCCAGCATTTCAATTAAACAATCATATTGTTTGGGGAGCAACAGCCATGATGTTGAGCGAAATAAAAGACTTGTTAAAAGAACTGCTGTAAACGGACAGTTTTATTACATTTGTAATCTTAAATCAGTTTTAAATTATACGTATGGGATTGTTTAAACAAAATCCTTTTGGTCATTATCTCATTCTAAAAAAATGGGTAATCAGAATTCTAGGCGGTCTAACACATAGACGCTTTAGAGGTTTTAATGAACTTAAAATTGAAGGATCTGAAATTATAAGAAATCTGCCAGATCATAACGTGTTGTTCATATCTAATCATCAAACCTATTTTGCAGATGTGGTGGCCATGTTTCATGTGTTTAACGCGAGTTTGAGTGATCGAGACGATTCTATTAAAAATGTAGGTTATTTATGGAATCCGAAAATGAACATTTATTATGTAGCAGCTAAAGAAACCATGAAATCTGGTTTACTCCCTAAAATAATGGCTTATGCAGGTTCTATTAGTATTGAACGGACTTGGCGAGCAAAAGGGGAAGATGTTAATCGCCAAGTGAAAATGAGCGATATTTCAGCTATCAAAACAGCTTTGGATGATGGTTGGGTTATTACATTTCCTCAAGGTACTACAACACCTTTTAAGCCTATTAGAAAAGGAACAGCTCATATTATTAAGCATTATAAACCCGTTGTTGTACCCATTGTTATTGATGGTTTTAGGCGTTCGTTTGATAAAAAAGGACTACGTGTTAAGAAGAAAAATATTTTGCAATCTTTAGAAATTAAAGAGCCATTACAGATTGATTACGAAAATGACTCTATTGCTGAAATAGTTGAAAAAATTGAATATGCTATTGAGCAACATCCTTCCTTTTTAAAAGTGATTCCACAGGATGTTTTAGAAGCTGAAGAAGCTTTAAATGAAATGCGAAAATGGCGACCTAATAATCCTTAATTTTATAAATCTAATTTTTTTAGTTCCGTATAGTTCTTATTCAAATTACGTAATAAAATACCATAAACTAACCAATAAAATAGAAGTAAGGTAAGTATAACAACAACTAAAAGAGCTATTACAGTTAATGTAAAAATGGTGTAAAACTTAAACGTTTCTCCACTTGCTGCTGCGCTGTTTGCAAGATTTATAAGTTCTTGATCTTGGTCAAATTCTACAAATAGTACAATTACAACGGATAGTATTAAGTATAAGAGATTAAAAGCGACGTAGCGTTTTACCGTTTGACGCGTTTTTAAAATATTTTCCATGAGTTTTTTTGCACTATCCGTAACAGAAATAGTTCGGTAGTTTTTAAAAAACATGACGAAAAAATAAGCTAGAATAATATAGCCAAATACAGTCAGTGGTATAATAACATAATCAGCGTCATAGCTGTTGTAGCGCTCCATGCCTTTGCTGTCTTTTAATGCAAACGATATAACCAGCCAGAAAATAAATTCTAACAGACTAATGATAAATATCCATTTTACAATGGACGACGACCTTTTTAAAATCATTTTATAAATATCATTATAAGACAATTTTGGATACGCATTGTTATCCTTATTCCAGTCCTTTTTTAATAATTCTAATTCATCCATAGGGTTACGGATTTAAAATGGTTTTAAGCTTTGTTTTTATGCGATTCATTTTTACACGTGCATTTACTTCGCTAATTCCCATGGTTTCACTTATTTCTTTATAATTTTTTTCTTCTAAATATAAAAACACCAATGCTTTTTCAATATCATTTAATTCTTTAACAGCATTGTATAGTAGTTTTAATTGTTGCTCTTCCGTATCATCATATTCTTCGGCTTTAATTTTGAATTCAATGCTATCAAACTCTTGTGTCTTTATGCGGCGTTTCTTCTTCCTGTAAAGCGTTATAGCGGTATTCAACGCGACACGATACATCCAAGTACTGAACTTTGAGTCACCACGAAATTTTGGAAAAGCTTTCCAAAGTTGTATGGTTATCTCTTGAAACAGATCATTATGTGCATCTTGGTTATTGGTGTAGAGTCTACACACTTTATGCACAATGTTTTGATTTGCTTCAAGCTGTTCAACAAAATTATGTTCTAATGATTGGCTCAAATTGATGGTTTAGTACTGTATAAGTAGCATAATTATTAAAAAGTTACAGGGAATACAAATATTATTCAAAAATAGCCATTTAAATTGTTAAGGTTTATATTTGTATATCTGAAACGTATCCATTTAATTTATGAATATTCCTGAATCTAATCTTCCAAGGATAGTGGTTGTTGGTGGTGGATTTGCTGGTGTTAATCTAGTCAAATCCTTAAAAAACAAACCCGTGCAAGTTGTTTTAATAGACAAAAGAAACTATCATACTTTTCAACCGCTATTATACCAAGTGTCAAGTTCGGGTTTAGAGCCTGATTCCATTGCTTATCCCCTTCGAAAAATTATCAAATCTTCTCAAAATATCTTTTTTAGGTTGGCAGAAGTCCAGACAATAGATGCGCAAACGAATACGATTCAAACATCAATTGGCAATTTAACGTTTGATTATTTGGTGTTAGCTACAGGAACAAAAACCAATTATTTTGGGAATAAAGATGTTGAAACCTATAGTATGCCAATGAAAACGGTTCCACAGGCTTTAAATATTAGAAGTTTAATACTTCAGAATTTAGAAAAAGCAACCATAGCAAAAACGGTTGAAGAGCGTCATGCTTTTTTAAACTTTGTAATAGTAGGAGGTGGACCAACAGGCGTAGAATTGGCTGGAGCTATTGCCGAATTAAAGAATAATATTGTTCCTAAAGATTATCATGATTTGAATGCGAATGATATGCATATTCACCTTCTTGAAGGCGGTGATCGATTATTACCGCCAATGAGTTCACATGCATCCAAAAAAGCGGCTGAATTTCTAAATAAACTAGGCGTTAATATTCATTGCAATACGTTTGTTAAAAATTATGATGGAAAAAAAGTGGAAACAAATACAGATTTGGAATTAGAATCCGAGACCTTAATTTGGGCTGCAGGTGTTACCGGAAATCCAGTGAAAGGATTGGCTTCTGAAGCGCTTTTCGAGAAGCTAAATCGGTACCGCGTAAATGAGTATAATCAGGTGGAAAATTACCCTCATATTTTTGCGCTTGGAGACATTGCTTATATGGAAACGGAAGCCTATCCAAAAGGGCATCCGCAAGTAGCACAACCAGCTATTCAACAAGGTCAATTATTTGCTAAAAATATTGTAAAATTAATAGCCAATAAACCTATGAAAAAATTCAAATATAAGGATAAAGGTTCCATGGCAACTATAGGAAGAAATAAAGCTGTTGTGGATTTAGGGTCTTTAAAATTTTCTGGATTTCTAGCTTGGTTTGTTTGGATGTTTATTCACCTGATGGCTTTGGTTGGATTTAGAAATAGAGTCGTAGTTTTCTTCAATTGGAGCTATAATTATATCAATTTTGACAAAGCAGCACGCTTAATTATTAGACCTTTCAACAAGTTAAATAAATAGTTTAATAAGATGTAATTAAGTAGTTGGTTAATATTGCTTTGGGTATTTGCTATAAGAAAAATCTATTGCGCTTTTAGGAGTCCAAAAACAATACAAAGCTGTGCAAAAGCGTATGTAAACATAATACTTATATTCGAAAATGGCAAGGGCTCATAAAATTTATTTAAAGCGAGTAAACTGTCAGAGACCATAAATAAAATAGCCCCTACAAATACTAAAATATAGCTACCATTTGGTACTTCACCTCTCCGTAAATATGCCGTTGTTCCCATGGTTAAAATGACTAGCATGTACACAATAACAGGAATTATCATGTCGCCTAAATTGTTCTTCAAAAGGTAAAAAAGTAGTCCGCCATAAACGAGTAAAATAACACTAAAAAGATAGGGTTTTTTATCAGCGTTTCTTCGCTTTAAAAACACCAAAATATAGAGAACATGGGCTGTTAGAAATGCGACTAAACCTACCGTAAAAAAGTGTTCAGATTTGTCTACAAACATCAATAAAATATCACCCAATAATGAGAAGATTAAAGCACCAAAAGTAAGCTGTTTTATTTTGGTTGAGATAGATGAATTTTGTTTGTAATAAAATAAAATTAACGAAACTAATAAAGCGGGCTTTGCAAAATAATGTAAGAATGGATAGGACATTCCAGTTTGAATTTCTGCCATCAATATGAAACAAAAAAGGATAATAAATGATTTTTCAAGTTTGGTAAATTTCATATAGCAGGTAATTTAAAGTGTAAATTAGAGGTGTTTATAATTAGATTTTTTTAGTGTGAACTGTCTTCTTTTAGCAAAAGCGTATAAAGTTTATCTCTGGAATAATTATTACCCTTGCCTGTACTTAATGCTTTTTGATATGCTGAAACGGCTTTATCTTTTTCATTCACTTCCACATAATAATCACCTAAAGAGTCGTAAACATTGGAGTTTTCTGGATAATTCTTAACATTTAACTTAAAGAAGGCTTCAGCTTTATCATAAAGTTTTCGCCTTAAACACCCATAACCAAATTGATTTACCAAAGATTCTGGGGGTAGAATGGTATAATCCATTTTATTTGATACTAATTGATAATGATTTTTAAGCGTTTTGATTACGGTACTTTCTTTAACTTCTGGATTTATAACTAATGGTATAAAACTTTTATCCAAATCATACCATGAAAAAATATAGCGTAAGGCATCATAGGTAGCTATAAAAGGTAAGGTACCATGACTTTCGTTAGGATAATAGTTGGAATTGAAATCAATTTGTGATGAAGATTCTGGAACAACCTGATTCGTAAACTCTAAAATATCCCGAATATGCTGTGTTTGCTTGGTGGTATCTTGTTCTACTGTATTTAATGTCATTCCGGCCGGCATGGAATTAGCTATGCCTACATACAGGGTTTCATTGGAAAGTTTTTTATTGTTTAAAATCATTTTTGCTTCTTCCAACATTGCCGAATCAGACCACCATAAGCTAGGATCTAAAGCTATATAACTATTAAAAAGTTCTGGACGTTTTAGCATGGTGTTAATCACTGTTAAGCCCCCTAAAGAGTGACCAATATAAAGCCTGTAAGGTTTTGTTTGGTATGTTTTATCAACAAAGGGAATTAGTTCTTTTTGCAAGAATTCCATAAAAGCTTCGCCACCACCTGATGTATTTGGACCATTTTCGCGGTTTCCATGTTTGGGTGTTAAATCGCGCAATCTATCCGTGTTAAGTATGCCAACAACAATCATTTTTGGTAAAACAGAATTGCTTTTAGTACTTAACTCTTGAATGGTTCCAACTACAGATGTAAAATGGGTATCACCATCAAGTAGGTAAACCACAGGAAAGCCATCATCAGTATCTGAACCTGATTCTGGAACGTGAACCCAAATTGTCCGTTTTTCATTTAATATGGTTGATTCAATGGTATGGGAAACACCAATGTTTATCATGTCTCCTTGTGTAGTTTGTGCGCTATTCTTATTAGGGATGGATAGAATAAATAAGGTAAATAAGGGCAGAAATAGATTGGTTCTGCTTGGTATTTGTGGTAAAAATCTCATTAGACGGTTAATCATATCCACTAAAGTAGCATTTTATTATTAGTATTAGATGCATTTTACATTTCAGCTATTAAAAATTACAATTGAGTAGGTATCTTTTTTAAAATTTTATAAGTAAGATCATATTTGTTGTATCAAAATTGAAACACGACCAATATGAAAACCATATTCATCATTATTCTAACTTTAATATCCAATTCAGCTTTTTCGCAAGTTGAAATAACGGGGACTGTTTTAGACTCTAAAAACAATCCCATTGAAGGAGCTAATGTTTACATAGAAGGCAGCTATGATGGTGCAACATCAAATGCTTTGGGTGAATTTCAATTTCAAACTTCAGAAACTGATTTGCAAACATTAATTGTGTCATTTCTTTCTTATGAAACTTATAAACTAGAAGCAGATGTATCGGTATTTTCAAATATTACCATTAAATTACGAGAAGACGTTAATGCCTTAGATACAGTTGTTATTTCGGCAGGTACATTTGAAGCGGGAGATGCTAGCAAAGTGTCCGTTTTAAAACCACTGGATGTAGTAACAACGGCAAGCGCAGTAGGCGATTTTGTTGGAGCTTTGCAAACATTGCCAGGAACTTCTACTGTAGCAGAAGATGGTCGCTTATTCGTGCGTGGAGGTGATGCCAATGAAACACAAATATTTATTGATGGTATTCGTGTGTTCACACCATATACGCCAACTACAAATAATATTCCTACACGTGGCAGATATTCACCGTTTCTATTTGATGGTATCACCTTTTCAACAGGTGGTTACTCTGCCGAATACGGCCAAGCCTTATCAAGTGTACTTCTTTTAAACACAATAAATGAACCAGATCAGAATAAAACAGATATAGGAATCATGAGTGTTGGAGGCTCTTTAGGGCATACCAAAAAATGGAAAAAGAGTTCCTTGAGTATTAATGGATCCTACATTAATTTGGCACCTTATACTGCTTTATTTCCCGATAGAAATGAATGGGATAAACCATTTAATGGTGGTTCGGGTGAAGCTGTTTTTAGGCGTCAGTTTAATTCAGGTATACTTAAAGTTTATACCGCATTTGAATCAGGTGGTTTTGCCCTAACACAAGAAGACATCAATGTTCCAGAAGGTGTTTACTATAAACTAAAAAACAACAACCTCTATTTCAATGGTTCGTATCGAGGTATGCTTTCTGATAATTGGACAGTTTTTGGAGGATTGAGTTACACATATTCCAATAATGATATTCAAGTATTTTCAGATAATATTAATGATACTGAAAATGCTGTTCATGCAAAATTTAAATTGAAACGGCGTTTTAGCAATCGCTTTAAAGTTCAGGTAGGTGCTGAATATTTTTCAACAGATTTTAATGAGAAATATGAAAGTCCTTTAACGGAAAAACTATCCTATGGATTTAAAAATAATATTTCTGCAGCCTTCACGGAAGCGGATGTTATATTTTCAAAAAAATTCGCTTTAAAAGGTGGTTTGAGATTAGAATATAGTGCGCTGTTCAATGAAGTTACGGTATCTCCTCGCTTATCATTGGCATATAAAACATCTAAAAACAGTCAAGTATCTCTGGCTTATGGTAATTTTTACCAGAATCCTGATAGTAGTATTTTAAAATTTGAACACGATTTACAAGCTCAAAAAACCACGCATTATATATTGAATTACCAATTAAATCGTGATGGTCAAATTTTTAGAGCAGAGGCTTTTTATAAAGATTATAGTAATCTAATTAAATACGACACGGAGTTTGCCAGATTTAATAGTGATTTTAATAATCAGGGCTTCGCTTATGCCAAAGGAATCGATTTATTTTGGCGTGATAACAAAAGCTTAAAAAACATTGACTATTGGGTAAGTTATAGCTTTTTAGATAGCGAGCGCGACTATTTAAATTACGCAGAAACCGCTACACCTAATTTTGCAAACACTCATAATCTTTCTATAGTAGGGAAATATTGGGTTGAAAACTGGAAAAGTCAGATTGGTTTAAGCTATAATTTTGCCTCTGGACGTACATACACAGACCCAAACCTTGACGGGTTTTTAAATCAGAAAACAAAAAGCTATAACAGTTTAAGCTTGAATTGGGCATATTTAGTAACACCACAAAAAATACTGTATGTATCCGTAAACAATGCATTGGGTTTTAATAATATTAATGGGTATCAGTTTGCCAATTCGCCAGATGTTAATGGAAAATTTGCAAGTCGTGCTTTAAAACCTGCAGCGGATCAGTTTTTCTTTATTGGGTTTTTCTGGACTATTAGTGAAAAAGGCACGGATAATCAATTAAATAATTTATAACTCAAAGTTATTTAACTATTTGATAAGCAGTCTAAAACATGATTTAAGTCATAGTTTTTTAAAGGTATTTTGAGTAATTTAATTTCAGTTTAACTCTAGAAATTATGGAACTCAAAAAAAATCCGAATTTAGAAATTGGTCGCAATAGCGCTATCTATTTTGCTGTTGGTCTCAATATTATGCTATTTTTTACGTGGCGTGGATTGGAATATCGCACGTTCGACCAACCAGACAGTAATCAAGAACTCTTGATTTTTACCGATGAGATTGAAGACGACATTCCTATTACCAATCTTGAAGCAACACCACCGCCGCCACCACCTGCATCTGCGGCAATTCCAGAAGTTATTACCATAGTGGAAGATACCGAAGAGATTGAAGAAACAATAATAGAAAGCTCGGAGTCTGGTCAGGAAGATCGTATTGAAGAGCGAGAAATAGCCATTGAAGAGGTATTCGTGGAAGAGGTTGAAGAAGAGGTTTCTGTGCCTTTTTCAGTTGTAGAAGACGTGCCTATATTTCCTGGTTGTACTGGTAATAATTTGGAGTTGCGTAATTGCTTTAGTGCGAAAATTACCGAACACATCCAGAAACACTTCAAATATCCAGAATCAGCTCTAGATTTAGGAATTCATGGTAAAGTGTATGTCATGTTTATTATTGATTCCCAAGGTCGTGTAAGTAATATAAGATCGCGTGGTCCAGATCCGCAATTAGAGAAAGAAGCAGAACGCATAATAGGTTTATTGCCAGTTATGCAGCCAGGAAAACAACGCGGAAAACCTGTAAAAGTACCGTATAGTATTCCGATAAATTTTAAAATTGAATAACCTTACTGGATATTTTATAATTTTAGCAACCGTATTAAAGTGATTCATGTATCAATTAGTACGGTTTCTTGTTTTTATTAGGATTTGTGAGTAGTTTGGGGTTTAAAAACAATTCATCCACAAAATCTGACAGTTGAGAGGTTTGCTTTTTGTAAAACCTTATTTCTGATGCATATTTGTACTATCAAATTAAAACACAATCTTATGAAATCACTTATAATAACGTTTATCCTTTTAATGGGCGTTGCAACACAAGGGCAAACTAATTTTGAAAAAGGTATGACAAAGGCTTTTTCTATGTGGCAGTCTGATAATATGAATGGTGCGGAACAACTTTTTGAGCGCATTGCAGATGCTGAACCAGATGAATGGCTTCCAAGCTATTATATTGCGCAAATCAATAGTTTAAAAAGTTGGACAGAAAAGGATGTAAGCGTATTGACATCTCAATTAGAGAAAGCTCAAAATTATATAGATATGGCCAAAGCTATCGATCCAAATAATGCCGAAATTTTAGTTATGCAAGCCCAAATTTATACCAATTGGGTGGCTTTTGATGGTGCTATATATGGCATGAAATACAGTTCCATAATAAATGAACTTTATAAGCAAGCGTATAAACTGGATCCAGAAAACCCAAGAGTGGTACTTAATAAAGCAGAATGGGAAATGGGAAGCGCCAAATTTTTTGGCAAAGACACCAAGCCTTACTGTGAAGACATTGCCCGAGCCATAGAACTTTGTGTTACCTTTAAACCAGCTTCAGATTTTCATCCAAATTGGGGAAAAGAACGTGCCGAACAGGTATTGGCTAACTGCAAATAATCTATAATAACAACAACTCACGAAACCATGAATAGATTAATGAAAAATATAGTACTCACTATTGGTATAGGTATTTTGGTTTTCTTGATAGGTAATGCATTATCTCGTGGCTTTGAGTTTGAGAGTTTTAATGACTTTCTTGTAAACTTCATGTTTTATCAGTTGTATGCTTTTATTCTAGGGTTTTCTAACATGTATTTTTTTGGATACTTAGGGAAACTCAATTGGAAAGATGATGAAAGTTTCAAACGGATACTTGTAGGTATCGTTGGCTCTGTCATGATTACACTTTTTGGCTTGTTTCTATTACATATGTTTGAAGCTTTAGCTCTGGACGGTAAAAGCTTTGAAACCTTTATTACCAATGAATCTTATAGGAGTTATACCTTCGGTTTATGGATTACATTAACCATTGTAATAACGTTTCATGCGGTTTATTTTTATAAGCAATCCCAAGAAAAAAAGGTTAAAGAATCACAACTAGTAGCACAAACCCAAACGGCTAAATTTGATGCACTTAAAAACCAATTAGATCCTCATTTTCTATTTAATAGTCTGAATGTATTATCTAGTTTAATTGAAGAAAATCCAGATAATGCACAACAATTTACGACGTCTTTATCAAAAATATACCGCTATGTTTTAGAGCAGAAAAACAAAGATTTGGTATCCGTTGATGCGGAATTGGAGTTTGCTAGAACCTATATGCTGCTATTAAAAATGCGCTTTGAGGACAGTATTATTTTTGATATTCCAAATCAGGCTTCAAATCCAGACAGCAAAGTGGTGCCATTAGCGCTTCAGTTGCTATTGGAAAATGCCGTAAAACATAATATGGTTACTCCAAGTAAGCCTTTACATATAAAAATCTACGAACACCAAGGTAATCTGGTAGTCGAGAATAATTTACAAACCAAACAAGTATTAAAAAAGAGTAGTGGTGTAGGGTTGAGTAATATAACGGAACGCTATAAGCTATTAACAACTAAAAAAGTTTCAATTAACCAACAAGCATCGGTTTTTAAAGTATCAATTCCAATGCTGACAAAACAAATAACAATTATGGAACCACAAGAAATTACCAATAAAGAAGAAGCCTATTATCGAGCTAAAAAGCAAGTAGAAGAAATAAAAGGGTTTTATGGAAACCTTATATCTTACTGTCTCGTTATTCCTTTTTTAATTTTTTTAAATTATAGGACATCTTGGGAGTTTCAATGGTTTTGGTTTCCTATGTTAGGTTGGGGAATGGGTATTGTATTTCATGCTTTTGCTGTGTTTGGTTATGGTAAAACGTGGGAAGAACGAAAAATACAAGAGATTTTAAATAAAGATAATAATCAAAAAAAATGGAACTAATGAGTACTGATTTTAATTTTGAAGCTCAAGACCGCATTGATCGCGCAAAAGCGGAAGTAAAAAAACTAAAAGGTTTTTATTCACATTTATTGGTGTATGTTGTTATAAATTTAATGATTGTTGTTATAAATGTCCAAGATTTGGAACCCGGTGAAAGTTACTTTCAATTCAAGAATTTTTTCACACTAACATTTTGGGGATTTGGTTTATTAGTCCATGGTTTATCGGTCTTTTTACCAAATTGGGTTTTAGGAAAAAACTGGGAAGAACGTAAAATTAAGGAATACATGGAACGCAATAAAAGGAAATAAAACCAACCTAAACCAGCTAAAACACTATGAATGTCATTATAATAGAAGACGAAAAACCATCAGCAAGACGATTGCAACGTATGCTAGATAAATTAGGAATCCAAGCTGAAACCATGCTGCATTCGGTTGAAGAGTCCATAAATTGGTTTCAAAATAATTCGCATCCAGATCTGATTTTTTTAGATATTCAGTTAAGTGATGGTTTATCGTTTGAAATTTTTGATGCTGTAAAAGTCAAATCTGCTATTATTTTCACAACAGCTTATGATGAATACGCGCTTCAAGCTTTTAAATTAAATAGTATTGACTATTTGTTAAAGCCTATTGATACAGATGAATTGGCTAAGGCATTAGAAAAGTTTAAAGAACATCAATTTAAAGAGCAACAGGTAGCTTTAGATTTTAATGCCATAAAAAACCTACTGGTCAATGCATCTGAGCCAGAATATAAGAAACGCTTTTCCGTAAAAGTAGGACAGCATTTAAAGCTGTTTACAATTGAAGAAATAGAATGTTTTTATAGTGAAAATAAAGGCACGTATTTGCACACCAATCAAGGTAGAAGTTATCTTCTGGATACCACTTTAGAGCAACTAGAAGTCGAATTAAATCCAAAGCAGTTTTTTAGAATCAGTAGAAAATTCTACGTTAATATTCATGCAATAAAAGATATGGTAAGTTACACCAATTCGCGATTAGAAATAAAACTGAATAGTTTTAACGAGCAAGACGTTATAGTTGCACGAGAACGTGTTAAGGATTTTAAAAATTGGTTAGAATAATAATGAAGCTGTTTTATGTTAGGTAAGAATGAGGTTTTTTAATCATCAACCCGATTATCATCAAAAGCAGATGGTAATAGTTTGGGTATAAATTTTATTACAATTGGCAATAACAAAGCACCTCCTGGTAATAAAAAAATTGCCAAACTCGGTATAGATTTAAAAACATCTAATAACTGATTGTTTACACGCTTTTGTTCATCTTCATTTAGCTCTCTAATGGTAGATTGCGTTAATAGCTTCATTAAATCCTTACTTTCCTGAAGTTCCTTCAGTAAGCGCTTACTATTTCTAGAAATTAGTTTGTTTACCATTTCGCTAGAATTGTCATAAAACGTTTTCACAACATTCTTGGAACTTAATAAGGCTATTTTATCTTTATGTGTTTCGTAAAATACATTAATGGCGCGTGTGGCTTCATCCATATTAGCACCTTCCAATTGTAAGTCAGTAGATAATTTATTTAAAAAATCATATTCTTTCTTATCAATAATAGTATCTCCCCAAGCAGCCATACAGGCAATATCTAGAATGTAATATTTTTCTAAAGCTCCAGAAATATGCGAAAGTGCTTCGTCATAACCCATTTTCTTGGTGTCATGATATCTGCGTGACTGTTCAAATAAATTAATCAAACTTTTGTCATAATCACTTTTCAGGATTTTCGAATTTAAAGTCTGAATTACCACCGTTTCTATGGCAGCTTCCAAATTCTGAAGATAGATTTCTGAAATATTTTTTGTTTTTAAAAACGTCTTATAGGCTAATATGTCTGTAAACAATAAGGCATTTGTAATAAAGTAATTGAAACTTCTTTCAATTATGTTATCGTCAATTTGAACCCGTTTATGAATTATCTTCTCAAGGGTAGACACATTTTTCTTGCCTCCTAATAATTCAGAAAAAAACGACGCCTTGTATGCGTTTATATGTGTGTAAAAATCTAGGATACTATCAACAAAATTACTTCTAGTATCTGATGTGCTATGAATATAGTTGAATGCCGTAATCAAATTTACTTTGCAAATCTCTTCACTTGTAAAATCCGAAATAGAGACATAGTCGTTAAATACACCTACGTTACTTCCATAAATAAATCCGTTTTGACGAAGCTCTCTATAAAAGGTGTTTGTAGATAAGGTAGAAAGATTGGTGCTAATATTTTCTACGAGTAATAATTTATTTATCCAGCCACTTGCTGATGGATTCATGTACGTTTGTTTGAGGATGTAAAGATATAGTTTAAATCTAAAAAGTCCTTAAAAAATCATGTTAACAAAATTTTAACAAAACCGACTTCAAAGTTATTGCGTAGGTATGTGTGAGAGTCAATAATAATTAACAAAAACTCAAAATTATGAAAAACATGAAAATTTATTTAGGAATCGGTGTTGCAGTCGTAGCAGGTTTCTTTTTGGTAGCAGCCGATCATATCGATGCGCCAGCAGTAGCAGGTGGTACAAGTGATATCACTGATTTTTACGCCTTTCAAGGGCAAAACACAGACAATTTGGTGTTTGTAGCAAATGTTCAAGGCTTAATAAGTCCAGCAAATACTGGAGATGCAGCATTTGATGAAAATGTATTAATTGAATTTAATATTGATATCAATCAAGACAATATTGAAGATTTAGTAATTCAAGCTATTCCAAGAAATGGTAAAATGTATTTCTTCGGGCCATCTGTTCCGTCAACAACGGGATTAAACAGTACAGTACTTGTTGGTAATGCGAAAGGGAGTGTGGATATTTCACAATATGGTGCATCTGCAATTATTGAAGAGGCTAATCAAATGAAGTTTTTTGCTGGACCAAGAGACGATCCATTTTTCATGGATTTCGCTCGTTATGGTGACATTATAGCAGGAAACGAAACAGAATTTGCTAATCCAGGATCCGATACGTTTGCAGGTACTAACGTGATGTCTATTGTGGTAGAAGTGCCAAAACGTGTATTTGGTAACGTAGGTACTATTAACACTTGGGTTGAATCAAAACGCAAACAATAATTAACTAACAATTTAAAAACACACATATTATGAAAAATTTAAAATATATTTTAAGTATAGTCGCTATTGCAGCACTAACCGTAAGTTGCTCAAGCGACGACGATTTTACACCAGCTCAAAATGGCGTAGCAGGACCTAGTTTTTCTGGGTTTTATGCGCAACAAGATCAAATGGGTAGACCAGCTGTAAACACCGTTTTTGTTTCAGGAGATAGTAAGAACATGTTTAATAAAACAATCCCGTCTCAACAAAATGCGGCATTTCAAAGCATGTTTCAAACCAATTTAGAAGGTTTAAGTCCTGCTTATGCAAATCCAGGAGATATGAATGCATTAGGGTTGACTTCAGCTCAATTTACAGGATTATTAGCTACAGATGTGCTAACTGTTTCTTTAGATGCTCCAACAACATTTTTTGATGGAACGAACGTATTAACAGGTCGTAATTTAAGTGATGATGTTATTACCGTTGAATTGATTTTGATTTTTGGTGGTGAAACTGGATTAACAGCTCCAGAGAACCCAGGATTATCAAATGATAATGTGGATGCTAATGACAAAGATTTTTTAAATGAATTTCCATATTTAGCTAGCGCTTGGTAGAAATTCCATATCAGAGCATGTGAGGGCATGCTCTGATTTTTTTATTACAAAACAAACAAACAAACAAACAACATCAACACATGAAAACTTTAAAACAATATATCGGATTATTTGTTTGCATGCTAATCATAACTAGTTGTGAAAATCAACCAGAAGCAATAACCGAAAAGTCAGATTACAATAATTATTTAGAATTAGTCGAGAATGATGCGTTGCAAAAAGCTGAAAAGGACCTTTTATTTTGGGAAAATAAGCTAGAAAAAGAACCATCGCAATATCCTTATGTAGCTAAAATTGCAGCGTCTCATTCCCGATTATTTACTATTACAGGAAAGGTTGAACATTTAAAATTAGCTGAAAACAATCTAAAAGCTGTAAATGAGCACACCAAATATAATAACGTTGGCTATTTACGTTCACTTTCACGAAATTATATTTCTCAACACCGTTTTCGTGAAGCAAAAGAATTGCTTCAAAAAGCAAAATCTAATGGAGAAAACATTGAAGCCACTTATAAAATGCTTTTTGATGTAGAATTAGAACTTGGTGATGTGGCAGCTGCAAAAACGTATTTGGAACGCATAAAAGATTTTAGCGATTTTGATTACTTAATTCGCTTGGCTAAATGGAGCGATCATCAAGGCGATTTAGATTCAGCTATAAAATATATGGAAAAAGCTACGACTATGGCAGAAAGCGCTAATATCAATAGCTCTAAAGAATGGGCTTATACCAATTTGGCCGACTTTTATGGACATGCTGGAAAAATAAAAGAGTCTTATACTTATTATCTAAAAGCACTAGCCATTAACCCAAATGATGCCTATGCTAAAAAAGGAATTGCATGGATTGTGTATTCTTATGAAAGAAATCCAGAAGAAGCTACACGTATTTTAAACACCTTAACTCAAAATTACCAAGTGCCAGATTTGTATTTATTGAAAGCTGAAATTGCAGATTTCATGAAAAACAAACAAGCCAAAGAAGGTAATATTGATATGTATTTAGCCTTGGTTTCAAATGAATCTTATGGTGATATGTATAATGCGTATAATATTGAACTTTTTGTAGACTCTGAAAATCAACATAAAGCAGCTTTACAGCTGGCGAAAAAAGAAATACAAAACCGCCCAACAGCTATGTCTTATGATTTATTAGCATGGAGTTATTATAAAAATGGAAATGTTAAAAAAGCGTTAAGTATTATGGAAGAATTCGTTATTGGTAATACTTTTGAGCCACTTGCCGTTTATCATTTAGCCCTTATTTATAAGGCAAATGGATTAACTGAAAAAGCGCAAAAACTAAAACCAGAATTAGAATCTAGTTCCTATGAGTTAGGACCTATTCTATCTCAAGAAATTTCACTTATTTAACCCATTAAACCTAACCAACTATGCTAACCAAAACAGTAATTAAGTATTTATTTGCCGTGTTTATCATGAGTCAAATGGCGCATGCACAAACAGTAAAAGGTGTTGTAAATGATGATGAAGGACAACCTATTGAAAATGCTTATGTATATAATGTTAATAGTTCAAGTCATGCACACACCTTATCAAACGGAACGTTTATAATAGAAAATAATAATCAAGGTGATTCATTAACCATAGGTTTATTAGGTTATGAAAAACTGGTGGTAATTCTTAATCAAGATCATTTTAAAAATGGCTTGCAAATTATTTTAAAGAGTAAAACAATTCTTTTAAATGAATTAGTTATTACGGAACAAGTAAATGCCATGAACAGTATTGCTAGAGTGGATTTGGAAACCAATCCGGTAAACTCATCTCAAGAAATATTGCGAAAAGTGCCAGGATTAATTATTGGTCAACACGCTGGAGGAGGAAAAGCCGAGCAAATATTTTTACGTGGTTTTGATATTGATCACGGAACAGATATAAGTTTGTCTGTAGATGGAATGCCTGTAAATATGGTGTCTCATGCACATGGTCAAGGTTATAGCGATTTACATTTTGTAATTCCGGAAACCATCAATAATATTAATTTTGGTAAAGGACCATATTATGCCAATAAAGGGGATTTTGCAACTGCAGGATATGTCGATTTCAACACGAAAGATAATATCAATGGAAGTGAAATTAGTTTGAGTTTCGGACAGTTTAACTCATTAAGAACCTTGGGAATGTTTGATTTGTTGAAAAACAACAAACGCTCCAATGCTTATGTAGCATTAGAATATATTGAGTTTGATGGCCCTTATGATTCACCTCAAAACTTCAACCGTTTAAACTTATTTGGTAAATTCAGTACCTATTTAAAGGGTAATGATAAACTATCGCTAATGGTTTCACATTTTACAAGTCGTTGGGATGCTTCTGGGCAAATTCCGCAACGTGCTGTGGATAGCGGGTTAATTTCCCGTTTTGGATCTATCGATGATACCGAAGGCGGAACTACCTCAAGAAGTAATGTGAATGTTGCTTATGAATCTATTTTAGATAACGACTTACAATTTAAGTCGAATGTATTTTACTCTAAATATGGTTTTGAATTGTATTCCAATTTCACCTTCTTTTTAGAAGATCCTATTAATGGCGATCAGATAAAGCAATTTGAAAGTCGTGATATTTTCGGGTTTAATACCGCTTTTATAAAAGATACACATGTAGGTGATGTGGATACTAAAATTACATCTGGATTTGGTTTGCGTTATGATATGGTTAATGATGTAGAGCTTTCTCATACATTAAACAGAAACGAAACACTCAATTATTTAGCTTTAGGAAATGTAAACGAAACCAATATGTTTGGATATGTAAATGCTGAATTTAAGCTGAACAAATTTATAATTGCGCCAGCTTTGCGTTTAGATTATTTCAAGTTTATGTATAATGATGCATTAGTTGCAGATTATGAAACACTATCTGAAACAAAAACGGCAGTAAGTCCTAAATTGAATTTTTTCTATAATCAAGATAAGAACTTACAATTATTCTTAAAAACAGGTATTGGCTTTCATTCCAATGACGCGCGTGTGGTTGTTGCTCAAAGTGGCGAAGATATTTTACCAAGAGCTTATGGTGCCGATTTAGGAGCTATTTGGAAACCGTTCCCGAAAATGGTGGTTAATACAGCATTATGGTATTTGTTTTTAGAACAAGAATTTGTGTATGTAGGTGATGGCGGTGTTGTGGAACCAAGTGGAAAATCAGAACGCTATGGATTAGATTTAGGACTTCGCTATCAATTTACAGATTGGTTATACTTTGATACAGATGCTACGCTTACACATGCTAGAAGTGTGGATGAACCAAGTGGAGCAGACTATATTCCATTAGCACCAGATTTTACCCTAACAGGAGGTTTATCTATTAATGATTTAAATGGTTTTTCTGCCGGAATTCGTTACCGTTATATTGATGACAGACCAGCTAATGAAGACAATTCAATTGTGGCAAATGGTTATTTTGTAACCGATTTAAATATGAATTATGCGTTCAATAAAAATATTAGTGTTGGCTTAGCTATTGAAAATCTATTTGATACGGAATGGAATGAAACACAGTTTGCTACAGAAACACGATTGCAAAATGAAATTGATCCTGTGGAAGAAATTACGTTTACACCTGGAACACCATTTTTTATTAAAGGAATCGTGAGTTATAAGTTTTAAGTGTTTGTTGATGATAAGGATAACTGGCAAGCTGCTCCTTATATAGAGTAGTTTGTTTAGTGTTTTTGTTAGTTTGTGAGCGTCTGTTTTATACAGGCGCTTTTTGTTGTTCTAAAGAAATTTATTTTCAATAAATATTTACCGTAAATGTCTGCAATCTCCATCGGTAACAATGGTTTTGTCTATTTTAGAAATAGAGATGAGTTTTTCAGAACTAAATGCTTCATCCAGCTCATTGAAAAATTTCATCTCAATATAAATACCATTGGGTAGGTTTTTATGAATTTTCCACTCTTCATAAGCGGTTGGATGCGTTAAAATAGGTAAATGAAAATTATAGGATGTATCCACAATATACAGATTAGAACCTGCATGGTTTTTAAGCTTTTTCTTTAGTGAATACGTGCTTTTCAAAGTGTATGCTGCATATGTTTTGTTCTGCATGAGGGAATCTTTCAAACTAATATACTCATAATGTTTGGTGATATTTTTAAAATTATTTTTGCTTTTTATAATAGCATCACAAGCAATAGTAATAAACTCTGCTTGTATCAATTCGGTTTGAGCAACACGCACGTTTGCATACAATTTATCATGTTGCATGAAAATTAATTTACAGTTCAAATTATCTTCAATTGTTATGGTAGCAAAGTAGCTGTTGTCTTTGGAATTGGTTAAATAAACAGTTTTATTTTTAATAGAGTCTTCCTTGAAAAATGTTGTTTCGTAAGTTAACATATAATCAAAGTGATAGGTTTTTTGCGAAAAACTAAAAACAGGAAGTATTAATAACAAAAGAAGGGTAATTCTCATGGAATTTTTTTTATAAAGCGTTTATTTAAGTAGGCCTATTTAGTAGGCTTCCAATTCTGTAAACGATCTAAATAGAGATATGATTCAACAAATTTTCTGTGTTCCAAACTAGTCATTTTTTCTAACAAATTTAATGCTGAAATATAACTCGCTAAATTTCCATTAGACGAACTAAATTTTCCGTCTTCAATAAAAGTGACAGTGGCATCGTCTTGAACTTTTAAATTCGGGTAATCTTTTTGAAGTTGTACTCCACCACCAATCCAAGTAACAATTTTATGGCCATCTGCAATTCCAGACTTTCCAATTAACTGCGCACCTGCACAATTACTAACAGTATATGTGGTTTCTTGATTTTTAGCTTTTATGAAGTCAATGATATTTTTATTATGAACCTGCGCATACATATCATAAGCACTTGGAACAAAAAGAGCATCTAATTTCGGACAGTTCTCAAAGGTGTAGTCAGGTACAAAATGCATACCTTCTTCAGTGGTAATAGCTTGATTGGTTTCGGCAATGGTGATTACATTAAAAAGTTGGTCTCCAGATGCACTAGCTTTTGCAAACACATCAGATGTGGCAATTACTTCACTTTGTAAAACGCCGGAATACATAAGCAAACCAATAGTTGGTACGTTTTTTTTAAACGGTTTTAGGTGTTTGGTTAATGTATCTGAAGAGACTTCCAAGGAATTTGAAGTTTCTCTTATTTCAACTTTTTCGTCCGTAATATTATTACAATTGCATAATAATGATACCAAAAACACGAAACATAAGTAGTTTTTAAATGTCATATTTTATCAGGTTTATTACTGTTTGCCAGAATAAACAAAAATAAACATTTAAAAAGAAATTATACCTAATTGCACAGTTTAAGAATTAGTAGTAACAGCACCAAGCGTATACAGTTGTTCCATAGTTGGAGTTGCACTACCGCCAGCAGGCTCTAATGTAATTCCGAATGCTTCCGATTGGTTGGCATTTTCAATGGTGAATATTTTGTTGGTATCGCTCGTAAAATTGTCTATAGTTCCTAAACTAGTAGGCGCAAGTGGGTTTAAGGTTAAGGACCAAACTTGGTACACTTTTCCAGAAGGAGGTTCAGGTAAACCTTGTACATCTAAATACACTGTGTTGGCATCTTTATCCCAATATACATTAGCATAGGATTCTGGTGAAACAGCTTGACCTGCAAGCGGAACAGAAAGAATATCTTTATCACGTATAACAGATAATAATTTTTGAGTTTCCGTTAAGTTAGCGGTTGTTTTAGTTATGCGCTCTTCTAATAATGTATTATCTATAGTTTGTTCTTGTAGTTCTGTTTCAACAACTTGAATGTCAGATTTTAAGGCGCTGTTTTGATTAAAGAAGTACATTAAACCCACAGCTAGTAATACGGATGCTGCCCAACCAGAATACGCAAAATAATTTGTTTTAGGTTGTTGTAAAGGAATGACTTTTGAGTCCTCATCAGTATCCAAGCCTAATTTTTCTTTTACGGCTTTAAATAAATGTTGTGAATCGGAAGGAGAAAGGGCTGCAGTAAGTTGCATAATGGCAGCTTCAATCTTTAAAACTTCGTCTAATAAATCAGGATTTTCAAGGAGTTGGTTATAAACAGCTTCGTTTTCTTTATCAGAAAGACTGCCAGCTATATACAGCTCTAAAATTCCAGATTCTATGTATTCTTGATTTGTCATTAATTTACGTCTAACATGATTCGTAGCTCATTGATACAGTTTCTGTTTCTTGTTTTAATCGTACCAATTGGCATTTCTAAAGTTTCAGAAGCCTCTTTTTGTGTATATCCTTTAAAGTATAATAACTCAATTACTTCAATACACTTTTTAGCTAACTTATCTACAAACTTCTTAATGCCGATGGCATTTGTTTTTTCGTTTAAGTTATCATGGTCTTCTAGGATATCTACGAAAAAATCAGCTTGAAGGTTTTTTTTCGAATTCTTAAAGGTTTTAGATCGTGTTTTATCAATAGCAGCATTTCGTGCTATATTGAGGATCCAAGTAAAAAAACGTCCTTTTTTGACGGAATACGAAGCGGAATTATTCCAAGCCTTTATAAATACATCTTGCATGACTTCTTCCGCAAGGTCGTTATCACGAACAATATTATAAATTACACCATGCATACTTTCGCTGTACATATTGTAAAGCGTTTCAAATGCTTTTTCATTTTTGTCTTGAAATTGTGAAACCAGAGCTTCTAACTGCATATAGTTTGAATTAAGTGTCTAAATTAGGAAATAATTAGCAATAAAAAAAGCTGCACAAGGCAGCCTTTTCATTTTTATTTTAGTATTGTTTTATTCAATAATACCAGCGCAACTAACACGTGCTCCAGCATCTCCAGTAGGTTGCGTTTTAAAATCATCTACACCTTTATGGACAATTACCGCTTTTCCAAGAATATCTTTGGCAGGATCGCCACAACCAATACACCATTCGTCTGTGCTCAATGTAATAGTAGCATTTCCTTTTTCGTCAGCTTCTAGGTTGCCAATATCTCCTTTATGATATCCTGCAGCATCACCCCATTTTCCGTGTGGCTCTCCTGTTGGGTTCCAATGTCCTCCTGATGAGGTACCATCGTCTGATGAACAATCAGCTGTTTCGTGTAAATGAATCGCATGTGTTCCAGGTTCTAGTCCACTAACTAGAGCTGTCATGGTAACTGTTCCATTTTCTTCGTTAAAAACAACATTTCCGGTAACGTTACTACCGCTTTTTGCGTTTAATTCCGCAGTTACTTTTTTAGCAACTACAACGTTTTCTTCAGCCATGGTTTCAGTAACCACTTCGGTTTCTGTGTTTTCCATTTCTGTGTTTTCTTTTTTATCATTCTTACAACTTGTAGCAAAAGCTAAAGTAACTACAAGCGCTAAAAGGCTTAATTTTTTCATCTGATTTGTTTGTTTTTGTGTTTATCCGAAAGTTACATATTATTTTACATAAAATGAAACGTATCGACTTTATTGTATGATAATTATCATATTTTAATCGTGTAAAAGATTTTAATTTTGCTTATTATTTAGTGAGTTATGACAAAAATATTAGTAAATAAATATAATGTAGCAGGTCCGAGATACACCAGCTACCCAACGGTTCCGTATTGGGATGAAGCTTCGTTTTCTATTGGGAAATGGGAAACCAGTTTGCAAAAATCTTTTAATGAAAGTAATGAAAGTGAAGGCATTAGTTTATATATTCATTTGCCATTTTGTGAGAGTTTATGCACCTTTTGTGGTTGCAATAAACGTATTACTACTAGACATGAAGTAGAATCGCCTTATATAGATTATGTATTAAAAGAATGGCGGCTTTATGTTGAATTATTAGGAAATACGCCTCAAATTAAAGAATTGCATTTAGGAGGTGGAACACCTACTTTTTTTTCGCCTAAAAATTTAGAACGCCTTATAAATGGCATTTTTACCATAGCCGAAAGAGCAGATAATTACGAATTCAGTTTTGAAGGTCATCCAAATAATACAACCAAAACACATTTACAAACATTATACAATTTAGGTTTTCGTCGGGTTAGTTACGGTGTTCAAGATTATAATGAAACCGTACAGAAAGCTATTCACAGAATTCAACCATTTGAAAATGTGAAACGCGTTACAGAAGAAGCTCGTGAAATAGGATATACATCTGTAAGTCATGATATTATTTTTGGGTTACCATTTCAAACCGAAGCTCATGTAGCTGAAACAATTAGTAAAACCAAAGCTTTAATGCCAGACCGAATAGCTTTTTATAGTTATGCGCATGTGCCATGGATAAAAGGAAATGGACAACGTGGTTTTAAGGATAACGATTTACCTTCAGCGGAAAGCAAGCGCAAGCAATACGAGCTTGGAAAGGAACAATTAGATGCTTCTGGGTATGTAGAAATTGGTATGGATCATTTCGCATTAAAAACAGATAGTCTATATCAAGCCACAGAAACCAAAAAGCTTCATAGAAATTTTATGGGTTATACAGCTAGTAAAACCCAAATAATGGTTGGTTTAGGTGTTTCTGCCATAAGCGATAGTTGGTATGGTTTTGCACAAAATGAAAAGAAAATTGAAGATTATTACAAACGATTAGATACAGATGTAATTCCTGTATTTAGAGGTCATATTTTAAATTCAGAAGATTTAATAATTAGACGTCATATTTTAAACCTCATGTGTCATTTTGAAACGAGTTGGAGTTTAAATTCAAATTACTTTAAAGAATTACCGGATGTTTTAGTCCAAATAAAAGAATTGGAAACGGATGGGTTAATAATTATAAATACTAATTCAATTACAGTCACAGAAAAGGGTAAGCCTTATGTTAGAAACGTATGCATGGCTTTCGATTTATTGCTTCAGAGAAAAAAACCTGAATCACAATTGTTTTCAATGACTATTTAAAACTTAACGATATCAATTAATACATAATCAACCTAAAAACGTTTTAACAATTTGTTTTCGTTTTTAATAAAATTACTACATCATGAAAAAAATAATTGTACCGATAGATTTCTCTGAATATTCGGAATACGCATTGGAAACAGCAGCCATTTTAGCTAAAAAAAATAATGCTGAAATTTTAGCATTACATATGCTTGAATTGTCTGAAGCTATTTTAACAAAAGGTTCTGATGGCCAAATGGAAACCGTATTTTTTATAAAACTAGCGGAAAAACGTTTTACAGAATTTTTGGATAAATCGTATTTAGATGGTGTAAAAGTTACACCAATTGTAAAACACTTTAAGGTGTTTAGTGAAGTGAATGAGGTTGCCAAAGTAAACCAAGCAGATTTAATTATCATGGGATCTCAAGGCAGCAGTGGAATTAAAGAATATTTTGTAGGTTCTAATACTGAAAAGGTAGTTCGCTATTCAGAAATCCCCGTTTTGGTTATTAAGCATAATCCTATTTTAACTGAATTCGAGACTATTGTTTTTGCATCAGATTTTTCAGATGATTCTGTTTCGGCATACCTTAAGGCCAAAGATATGTGCAGCATTTTAAAAGCGAACATGAATATGGTGTACGTTAACTTACCGGGTGAAAAATTTAAGAGTACGGCAGAAATGGAAGGCAAAATAGTTACCTTCTTTAAAAAAGCAGAAGGTGATTTGGAAAGTCTTTCAAAAGTCACTTATGTCAGTGATTACACCGTAGAGCAAGGTATTTCAAACTTTGCTAACCTCATTGGTGCTGATCTGGTGGCAATAGCTACACATGGTAGAAAAGGAATAGCTCATTTCTTTGAAGGCAGTATTTCAGAAGATGTGGCTAACCATTCCACATTGCCTGTAATGACATTTAAAATTTAATTTTCATAGTAATTTTATAATATTTTTTTTAGTGAGAGGAAAGAGTCAAGCATAGCGTTTGGCTCTTTTTATGTTTTTGGCTATTTTATAGTATTATAAACCAGGTTGATAGTTAAAAAGGATAAATATATCCGAAATATGATTTTTATCATATTTTTTAAAAGGCTTTAATCTTACTTTTGACCTATAAATTTTAAATACACTATGAGAACATCACTAAAATTAATGACATTATTATTCGCAATTGCCTTAATAGGTTGTGGCGGAAAAGAAGAGAAAAAGAAAGAATCTTTCTCTTATGACAAAAAAACACCAAAAACAGAAACTACAACAACACCAAAAGAAGAAGTAATATCAGCTTCTAAACGTGTTGATTTAACAAGTAAGGGTGTTGGGCCTATTACATCAGTAGTGTTGGACGCTAATATAGATCAAGCTATGGCTGATCAAGGTGCCGACATTTACCAGAAAATGTGTACCGCTTGTCATAGAGTTGATAAGAAGTTTATTGGACCTGCACCAACTGGAATTATGGCGCGTAGAACACCAGAATGGATTATGAATATGATTTTAAATCCAGAACAAATGGTAAAAGAAGATCCATTAGCAAAAGAATTATTAATGGAGTTCAATGGTTCACCAATGGCTAACCAAAATCTTACAGAAGATGAGGCAAGAGCTGTATTAGAGTATTTCAGAACCTTAAAATAATTACCATATGAAACCAATTAAAAAACTAATGCTTTCAGTCTTTTGCTTATCACTTTTTTTAGGCTGTAAGAATGAAAATTCAGAACCATTACAATCAGCCACGGAAGTACAGACTGCAGAAACAACAGAACGCACTGGGCAGGCTTTTATTGAAGATGATGGTAGTGCACCAACAGTGTTAAAAATAGCCATTGGATCACCAGATCATACCACGTTGGTAGCGGCAGTTCAAGCTGCACAATTAGAAAATGCTTTATCAAATGCAGGACCTTTAATGGTATTTGCACCAACAAATGAAGCGTTCGCTGCTTTGCCAGCAGGTACTGTGGAAGATTTATTGAAGCCAGAAAATAAAGCTGCTTTAGCTAATATTTTAAAGTATCATGTAACACCTGGAAATTATTCTAAAGAATTTTTAACCAAATTCAAGAAGTTAGGTCAGGCAAATAATCAAGACGTCAAAGTTGAAGTTATTGATGGAGAACCATTTATTGGAGGTGCTAAAATATTAGCAAGTATTCCAGGAAGTAATGGTATTGTTCATGTTATTGATAAGGTATTATTGCCACCAACGGAATAACTGTAAAACACTTAAAACTAATTAAATAATGAAAAATAAATTTAAATTATCAATAGGATTGATGGTTGCGGCACTTGCCTTTACAAGTTGTAATAATTCAACGCAAACATCAAACAAAGGTGCATTAGGGTCTAGTGCAGCTGAAAAAGTTTATGTCGCACCCGGTGAGCATGATTCGCATTACGCATTTATGTCAGGTGGTTATAGCGGAAACTTAACTGTTTACGGATTGCCTTCAGGACGTATGTTCAAGGAAATTCCAGTTTTTTCACAGTTTCCAACCAATGGTTATGGATATTCAGAAGAAACAAAACCGATGTTAGAAACCTCTTATGGTTTTATTCCTTGGGATGATTCGCATCACCCAGATATTTCACAAACAGACGGTGAATTAGATGGTCGTTGGATTTTCATCAATGGTAATAACACACCACGTATTGCACGTATTAGTTTAAAAACGTTTGAAACTGAAGAAATCATTGAAGTTCCAAATAGTGCAGGTAACCACAGTTCTTCATTTATTACAGAAAACACAGAGTATGTAGTAGCAGGAACACGTTTCTCGGTTCCAGTACCACAACGTGATATGCCTATAAAGGACTACAAAGGAAACTTTAAAGGAGCCTTAACATTTATTAGTGTTGATCCAGAACATGGACACATGGATATTAAATTCCAAATATTAATGCCAGGTTTTAATTACGATTTATCGCATCCTGGACGTGGAAAATCTCATGGTTGGTTCTTCTTTACAACATATAACACAGAGGAAGCGAACAGTTTATTGGAGGTGAATGCATCTCAAAACGATAAAGATTTTATTGCAGCTATTAACTGGAAAAAAATTGAAGAATACGTAAATAATGGAGGTGGAACCATGATGCCAGCAAACTATGCGCACAACTTACATAGTGATGAAACGCATATGGCAACATCAACAATGAAAAAAGAAGTACGTGTGGTAAATCCTTCAGATGTACCAGGTGCAGTTTACTTTTTACCAACGCCAAAATCACCTCATGGTTGTGATGTTGATCCTTCTGGAGAGTATATTGTAGGTAACGGTAAATTATCTGCTAACTTAACTGTCCATTCATTTACAAAAATGCTTGATGCCATCGAAAACAAAAAATTTGACGGTGAAGCTTATGGAATTCCAATTTTAAATTTCGAAGATGTTTTAGCTGGATCTGTTGAGCAACCGGGTTTAGGACCATTACACACAGAATTTGATGGACAAGGAAACGCGTATACTACGTTCTTTATCTCATCAGAAGTTGTAAAATGGAAATTAGGAACTTGGGAAGTGTTAGACAGAAAACCAACTTATTACTCTGTTGGTCACTTAACAATTCCAGGTGGAAACTCTAGAAAACCTTTTGGTAAGTATATGTTTGCCATGAACAAAATTACGAAAGATCGATATTTACCAGTAGGTCCAGAAATGGAACATTCAGCACAGTTGTATGATATATCTGGAGATAAAATGGAATTATTATTAGATTTTCCTACGCATGGTGAGCCGCATTATGCAGCAGCTATTCCAGCTGAAATAATTAAAGATAAATCTGTTAAGTTCTTTAAGTTGGCTGACAATAAGCACCCTAGAAAAGCATTAAGTGATACCGATACTAAAGTAGTTCGCGATGGTAAAAATGTGCATGTCTACATGACCATGATCCGTAGTCACTTTTCACCAGATAATATTGAAGGTGTTAAAGTCGGGGATAAAGTATTTTTCCATATTACTAACTTGGAGCAAGATTTTGATGTGCCACATGGTTTTGCTATGATTGGTGCTAATAATGCCGAATTATTAATTATGCCAGGGCAAACAAGAACATTGACTTGGGATGCGAAACAAGTAGGGGTTTGGCCTTTCTATTGTACAGATTTCTGTTCAGCATTACACCAAGAGATGCAAGGATATATTCGTGTGTCTCCAGCCGATTCTGATATAGAGTTGTCTTGGTCATTAGGCGAATAAATTAAAGAATAGGAGAATTTTGTTTTAGTGTTTATTTTCCTAATAAGGCGAGAGTAGATGTATCTCTCTCGCCTTTCTTTTTAAATCACTATTAACTAAATGGTTAATTTTTAAATATTAAAATTTATGAAAAAGGCTGGCATTTTAATGATTATCGGATCGTTATTATTATTAGGACTTTTTAAATTTCCTCTTTGGAACATTATGCTTGGAGCACCACAATATCCAGAACCTTTAGGGATGGATATTTATATTGATGGTATTAAAGGTATAACGGAATTTGACCTTCAAAATATTGATGGTTTAAACCATTATATAGGGATGAAAACAATTCCGAAGCCTGAAGAAATGTGGGAGTTTTCCGTATTCCCAAAAGTTATATTAGGTATGGTAATTCTTGGCGTTGTCATTGGATTGCTTGGTTTTTTTGAAAAAGTTAACTATAAATACTTTTTAGGTTGGTTTCTACTAATGTCTATCTTAGGCGTATTAGGAATGTATGATTTTAATAATTGGTTAATTGATTATGGTAGCAACCTAGATCCACATGCCATTATTAAGGTTACAAATCCTGATGGTACACCAATGTCCTACAAACCACCATTAATTGGATATCAAAAATTATTAAATTTTGATGTAGATTCTTGGCCTCATATTGGTGGATATTTAATGTTTATTGGTATGTCTTTTACACTCGTTGCTTTCTGGTTAGGAAGAAAAATGACTTTAAAGCAAACGACACAATAAACAATTTGCAAAAAAAACATTAAACACTAAACACTCATGAAACATTTAATTTTAATACTTCTTCTTGGCGTTACTTTTACGTCGTGTACGGTAAAGCCAGAACCTATAAATTACGGTCAAGATGCTTGTCATTTCTGTAAAATGACTATTGTAGATAAAGTGCATGCAGCCGAGGTGGTCACGCATAAAGGTAAAGTGTACAAGTTTGACGCTACCGAGTGCATGGTAAATTTTATGGATGATTTTGATACAGCAGAAATTAAACTGTATTTAACCAACCACTTTAATCAACCTGAAACACTTATTGATGCTACGAATGCCACGTTTTTAATTAGTAAAAACGTTCCAAGTCCTATGGGTGCCTTCTTAACGGCATTTAAAACCAAGCAAGAGGCGGAAACTGCTCAGGCAGAACAAGGCGGTGAGATCTATACATGGGATGCTTTATTGCAACACTTGTAATATTAATTACGAATATATTTAAACACTAAAAACATTTTGTGATGCCATTAAAAAAGCACCATTTACTAGTTGCTACCCTCATGTTTTTGCTTGGTAACACACTCTTTTCTCAAACGCTTACGGTGTGTAAAACTTGTGATATCAAAACACTACAAGGTGGTATTGATGCAGCAAAAGCAAATGACACTATTTTTGTTGAAAAAGGAATCTATAAAGAAATTAACGTACTCGTTAATAAACCACTAACCATTATTGGCAAGGATTATCCCGTTATTGACGGGGAAATGAAAGGCGAAATTATTACCATAACTTCAGATAACGTAACGGTTGACGGTTTGTTTATTAAGAACGTAGGAACAAGTTATACTTCAGATTATGCAGCTATTCGCTTGAAACGTGTTGAAAATTTTGTTGTAAAAAATCTTGTTTTAGAAAAGTTATTTTTTGGTATTTATGTTGAAAAATCTAAAAATGGAAAAATATTTCATAACAAAATAATAGGCGATGCGGTAGAGGAGTATAATTCTGGAAATGGCATTCAACTTTGGTATAGTAAAAATATTGAAATTGAGCATAATTTTATACAGCGAGTCCGAGATGGTATTTATTTAGAATTTTCAGATGATTGCATTATAAAAAATAACGTGAGTACTCATAACGTACGATATGGTTTACATTTTATGTTTTCCAATAGAGATACTTATGAGGATAATCTCTTTGAAAAAAATGGCGCTGGCGTTGCCGTAATGTTTTCTAAAGACATAAAAATGTATAATAATATTTTTAGAGAAAATTGGGGAACTGCGTCTTATGGATTACTGCTTAAAGAAATAAATGATGCCGAAATTATGTACAACACGTTTGAACAAAATACTATTGGCATTAATACAGAAGGTTCCAACCGAATCCGATATGAAAACAACAACTTTATAAGTAATGGCTGGGCTATTAAAGTCCTTGGTGCCTGCTATTCAAACACGTTTAAGGGAAATAATTTTTTATATAATTCCTTTGACATGGCCTATAACAGTAAAGTGCATGATAACGAATTTGATGGTAACTATTGGAGTAATTATACAGGTTATGATTTGGATAAAGATGGTGTAGGTGATGTACCATACAGACCTGTGAAACTCTTTTCATATATTGTAAATCGAACACCAGAGACTATCATTTTACTACGTAGTTTATTTATTGATATTATTGATTTCTCTGAAAAAGTATCACCTGTATTTACACCAGATAACTTACTGGATAATAACCCTAAAATTAAAAAAATAACATGGTAAGTGTTGAAAATTTACATAAAAAATTTGGCAAGAATAACGTATTAATTGGTCTGGATTTAGAAATTAATGAAGGTGGTATTTTTGCCGTATTAGGACCTAATGGTTCTGGGAAAACCACACTTATAAAATCTATTTTAGGCATGGTAATTCCGGATAAAGGAACAATTTCTATTCGCGGAAAATCTATTAAAAAAGATTCCAATTACAGAAAACAAATAGACTATTTGCCTCAAATTGCTAATTTCCCTAGTAACCTGAAGGTAAAGGAACTTATTAAAATGATTAAAGACTTACGAGGTAATTCAACTAACGAAGCTGCTTTAATCGAAATGTTTAAATTAGAACCTTTTATTGATAAAAAACTTGGTCAGCTTTCTGGCGGAACCAAGCAAAAAGTAAACATCTTATTGACCTTTATGTTTAATAGTCCTTTGGTTATTTTAGATGAGCCAACAACTGGTCTAGACCCTATTGCGCTTATTCGATTAAAAGAGCTAATTAAAGCAGAGAAAGCCAAAGGTAAAACGGTGTTAATTACATCGCATATTATGAGTTTTGTGGAAGAAATTTCTGATGAAATTGTTTTCCTTTTAGAAGGAAAAATCTATTTTAAAGGCACTATTCCAGCGCTTAAAGCACAAACCAATCAACCAGATTTAGAACACGCAATTGCATCCATTTTAACTACAAATCATGTTTAAAATATTAAAATATAGTTTTTACGACCTTATGCGTAGCCGTTGGAGTTACGTGTATTTTGCTTTTTATTTATTATTAGGTGTTGTTTTGTTATTTTTAAATAACGACCTCTCAAAAGCTGTCATTACACTTATGAATGTCATCATTATTTTAGTGCCACTTATTGGAACTATTTTTGGTGTCATGTATTATTATAACTCCAAAGAGTTTACAGAACTCCTTTTAGCACAACCCTTAAAACGCTCATCCATATTTTTAGGGCAATATTTGGGCGTGGCTATTTCCTTGTCTATGAGTTTAATTTTAGGACTCGGAATCCCGTTTGTATTTTACGGTTTATTTATGTCTAATGCCATTTGGGATTTTAGTTTGTTACTAATAACAGGTGTGTTTTTAACACTCATTTTTACGGCTTTGGCATTCAACATAGCCTTATCCAACGAAAATAAAATAAAAGGTTTTGGATATGCTATTCTAATGTGGCTGTTTTTAGCCGTTATTTATGATGGCTTGTTCTTGATGTCATTATTGTTTTTTGAAGATTATCCACTAGATAAATTATCATTAATCGGAACCGTTTTAAACCCTGTGGATTTATCGCGAACACTCATTTTATTAAAACTTGATATTTCTGCTTTACTTGGTTATACTGGAGCTGTTTTTAAACAATTTTTTGGAACTAACTTCGGATTGATTTTATCCTTTACAATGCTTGTAGTCTGGGTGCTTGTGCCAGTTTTGCGTATCGTACAAAAATCAAAGAAAAAAGACTTTTAATATGAAATCTATTCTTTTTATTCTAATTGTTTCTGCCGTACTTTTTACAAGCTGCAAAAACGAAGCTAAAACAACTAATAATGTTGAAACTGTTCAAAAAATATCTAGTGCAGATACGTTACAGTTAACCTTTAATAAAGGTGATAAATGGCTTGTAAATGCTGAAACACATGAAGGTGTCAAAAACATGGAGGCTATCATTAATCAATTCAATTCTGAAAATTCTGAAAACTATAAAGAATTAGGTGATAAACTTTCTAAACAAACCAGTTATGTAATTAAAAATTGCACCATGACAGGTGAGCCACATGATCAGTTACATGTAGTTTTAGTACCTATGTTAGATGAAATTAGCGTGTTACGAGAAAGTAATAATTTGATTATGGCTAAAGCGTCATTAACTAATTTAGAAGAATTGATTCAGGCTTATTTTAAGCATTTTAATTTATAGTTAAATGTGATTTTTATCATGTTTAAACCACTGATGAATTCTTAAATTTGTCCTATGTTTAAAACAGTTTCACATATAATAACCGCCCATGTACTTGTGCTAATTTTGTTAGCACATAACATTAATTCGTTGGTTATTGTTACTGATTTTGTTTTAAATCAAGACTTCATTGCAAAAACTCTGTGTATTCAAAAAGAGGATCAACAAGGTTGTAACGGAAAGTGTCAACTGAAAACTGAACTAGCAAAAAATGAAACTGGAACGGATGGTAAATCGCCAATCCAAAATACGGTAAAACGTCAGACCTTAGATGTCTTCTTTGTTTCAGAAATCAATACGATTACAGATCAATTGGAAACTGTAAATCGTGCAGTTAATCCTATTTATTCATACACGCCAAGGCTCGACAATCAGTCGTTGTCCGTGGAAACACCTCCTCCAGATTTTAGTTAATTTTTTAGTGTTAAAAAACAATTAGTTTTTCTGTTTCTACCCTTGTATTATAGTGTAGGCACAGTTTTTATAATCAAAATTCAGCATATTTTTTTATCCATGGACAGCTATTTACACTATCTGTTTTGGTAATTGCTGTGCTAATTATAACTCAAAAAATAACATAAAATGAAACTAAAATATATATTACCTGTACTATTTATCGCTTTATTCTCAACAGCTTGTTCTGAAGATGACACGAATTATGAGGCGCCAATTGTAAATGAAGTGGAAGGGCTCAATAAAGTTCAAGAACTTACAAATAATACACATACTATTGAATTATTTAATGCTTCAGGTCGTTTTTATACAGGATACAATGCCATTAGCGTACGCATTAAAGATAATGCTGCAAATGACTATGTTGAAAATGCATCTATTAGCTGGATGCCTATAATGCAGATGCCTACTATGCAACATTCTTGCCCGAATGCCAACCCGACTAAAGCGCCTGGTAAAAACACGGTTTATAAAGGAAATATCATTTATCAAATGGCTCTTGAAGATGGAACAGGTTGGTCATTAACGGTAAACTACACGATTGATGACGTAGATTATTCTGTAACGGCAGACATCACAGTTATGCAGAATGATAATCAAAACGTCTCCAGTTTTATAGGTAGTGATGATAAGCGCTATGTAGTGGCCAGGGTTGCACCAACAAATCCTATTATTGGAAATAATGAGTTGGTATTGGGTGTTTACGAAATGGAAAACATGATGTCTTTTCCCGTTGTTCAAGATTTCAGTTTATCATTAGACCCAAGAATGCCTGGAATGGGTAACCATAGTTCACCAAACAACACGAACTTAACTTACAATTCTGCTGATAATCTGTATCATGCCAATTTAGCGTTAACTATGACAGGGTATTGGGTGTTAAACCTAAAGCTTTTGGATGGTCAAGGTGAAATTCTTAAAGGTGAAAATGTAACTGAAGACAACATTCAAAGTAGTCTTTATTTGGAACTTGAATTTTAATTCAAATCTTAATTAAAACCTATAGATAGTTTGCTTTTGGGTAAGCTATCTATAGATTTTCCAAAACACTTTATAGCTATGAAAAAGTATATCATATACGGCATAGGTTTCTTGTTTAGTGCCTTTATGTATGCACAAGAAACAGAAACTACCGTAGAAAAAGATACCACGCAACTCCAAGAAGTTATTTTGATTGGCCAGCGTAAATTAAGTAATTACCGACAAGAAAAAACCCTTTCAAGTGTTGATGACTATTTAGAGAAATCGAATAAAATTACCATGATTAAACGTGGTAATTATGCTTGGGAACCTACCATGAACAACATGACTAGCGAACGTTTGAACGTTACTATTGATGGGATGCAAATTTTTGGAGCATGTACGGATAAAATGGATCCGATAACATCATATGTGGATGTTTCTAATTTAGAAAAGGTAAACATAGGATCTGGGCAAGAAGGAACTGAAAATGGTCATGCTATTGGTGGTGGCATCGACCTACAATTACCGCAATCTAAATATTACGATTTTGGTTTTAAAGGCAGTGCTGATTTAGGATACGAAACCAACGGAAATTACCGAACAGCAGGATTAGATTTAGAGTATTCAGGTAATAAATTTTATATTAATGCAGATGGTATTTACCGAAAATCTGATAATTATGATGCTGGAAACAATCAAGAGGTTTTGTATTCGCAATTTGAAAAATACAATGTCTCGCTTCAAAGTGGTTATAAATTGAATGAAAACCATTCAGTAGATGCTAATCTTATTTACGATAAAGCAACAGATGTTGGATATCCAGCATTACCTATGGATGTGTCTTTAGCTGAAGCTTTAATTACCTCTTTAACACACACGTATAAAAACGATTCTACATTTGTGAAATCCTGGGAATCTAAACTGTATTATAATACAATTACCCATATTATGGACGATTCAAAACGTCCAGATGTACCCATCAGAATGGATATGCCAGGCTGGAGTGATACCTATGGGTTTTATAGTAAGTTAGGTTTAAAAGAAAATAAGCACGATCTATTATTTAATTTAAACGGGTTTTATAATCGTTCTGTTGCCGAAATGACCATGTATCCAAATGACTCCAATCAACCAGCTATGTTTATGTTTACGTGGCCGGATATTAGAACGTTATATTCAGGGATTTTTGCCAAAGATGCTATTACATTAAGTAATAAAGAAACATTGACGGCTTCCGCTAGATTTGGTTTTCATAATAATACCATAGCAGAGCAAGTGGGATTGGAGAGTTTACAAATTTTCTATCCAGATTTAACGGATAGTAAAAATCGTTTCTTAATGAGTGTATCTGCCGATTATAAACTAAAAACTAAAAAGTATGATGCTAGTTTTGGTCTTGGCTATGGTGAACGCGCACCTTCCGTTAGTGAAGGTTATGGTTTTTTCCTGTTTAACAGTTTTGACAACTATGATTATATAGGAAATCCGACATTAAATAATGAAAAGGCTGTGGAAGTTAATGCCAAAGCAAACTATTATAAAAAACGCTTTCAAGTAGGTGTGGAGGCATCTTATTTCTACATTATGGATTACATTATTGGCGAAATAGATCCAAGCTTAAGTGCTATGACTATTGGTGCAGATGGTGTACGTGTTTATAATGCGTTATCTCATGCGTCTATCTTTGACGTTTTTGTAAATGCTAGTTATGATTTTACCAATAAACTATCGGCAAATGCAACCGTAGGCTACAATTATGGATCAGGAAGTAATGGTGAGAATTTACCACTTATCAAACCTTTCTCATATGTAGCGGAAATAGCCTATAATATTACAAAGTTTAATGTAGCCTTGCAGTTGGAAGGAAATGGTAATCAAAGTCGTTATAGTAGTTTTTATGGCGAAGATAATACATCAGCTTATGCCGTTTTAAACCTTAATTTAGGAAATATCCTATATGTGAAGGATAATAAAATGATTTTCAAGTATGGCGTGGAAAACATATTAGACGCCAACTATTCAACTTATGCAGACTGGAATAATATTCCGCGTCAAGGACGAAATTTCTATGTAAATGTGTCTTATGTGTTTTAATGGAATATTCAAGTTAAAAGTAAAATGAAGTAAAAGCTTTCAATGTTTATTGGAAGCTTTTTTAATGACAATCTATTTCACTTGAAACGTTTTCAATAATTGGAGCAGGCGAGAGGTAAGGTATTCCTAATCCTAAACCACGAAGAATAAATAATAAACCAATAATTACAACGAATATCGGAATGGCTTTTTGAATACGTTGCTTAATGGTTGCGTTTAAAAATTTTCCTAAATAAATAGCGGTTGTCATTAATGGAATAGTTCCAATACCAAATAAGGACATATAAAGTGCGCCTTGAAAGGCATTCGCGCTGGCTAAAGACCCGAAAACGGCCATATAAACCAAACCACATGGTAGAAAACCGTTAAGAAAACCAATAGTTAAAAACGTATCGGCAGTTTTCTTTTTGAGGGCAGCACCCAAACCGGATTTAATTTTTGAAATGACTTTATGAAGCGGTTTCGAAAAGTTGTATTTATTGAATGTTTTGTAAGGAATTAGAATGACAACAATCATTAAAACGCCTATGATAATAGAGAGTTGTTGTTGAAGTCCGAAAATATATAAGCTTTTGCCAATAAGACCAAAAACAAGTCCAATTAGACTATAAGCGAAAATGCGTCCAAAATGATATAAAGCAATTTGCGTAATTTTTCGCGTTGAATTACTGCGGTCTACAGGCAGCATAAAGGCAATAGGACCGCACATACCAACGCAGTGAAAACTACCTAGTAAGCCCAATATAAGCGCTGACCATAACATGTTAGTACCTTATTTCTTTCTTGAAGCGATATCCATTTCCATTATAATCCCATTCAATGATTAAGTTCCAACGTCCATCTAATAATTTATCTTCAGGTATAAGCATATTTTGATTTGATAAAGAAATAGGTGTTTCAAAATCAAATTTCTTATTCGAAGGTCTATATAAAATTACTTTTCCTGATATTTCAGATACGTTTAATGAATCTGGGAAGGTTATAAGTATACCTTCTTCACTTTGAGTAACCCGCACATTTTGGGCTAAATTATTACCCTTTTGTTCGCGCTCCATATTACCTTCTACCTTTAACTCTTGCTGGTAATAATCTTCAGTAACCAAATCGTGCTGATATTTGCTGTCAACACTCATTTTAATAACAAAAAACATGATAAAGGCTATAAACCCTATCAGTGCTAATACCATACCAGTTCCCCAATTTATTTTCATAATAGATTCCGTAAAAACGGTTGTTTTAATATTAATTGCAAGCTACACTATTAATTATAACTCCGTGGACCTAAAAAATTCACGGTTTCAGTTTCAATAAGTTCATCGTTGCTATAAACTTCAATCATTAATCTGTTTTTGTCACCACTCAAATCTTTTTGGTCAATTTCAATAAATAATGTTCCTTGCGCTAAATCTTGAGGTGGCACATTAAAGGTTTCTGAATTAGATACCACTTTTATAACACCATCAAATTTTCTTAATTTAAAATGAATATTCTCAATTTCTTTGGTCGTTTTATTCACTAATTTGTAAGTAAATACATTACTTATAATAGTGCCTTCTTTATGTTCATAAAGTTGACCTGGTAACCGTAAAATATTTGCTTCTACATCATTACGAAGCAATAACATACCAGATAAAAGACCAACAAGAATTGTTAAGACCGCAATGTACCCTTTAATTCTAGGTGTCATTTTGAATTTCTCTTTCTTCTCGATTTCATCTTCGCTGGCATAGCGAATAAGACCCTTTGGAAGATTGATGCTTTCCATAATATGATCGCATTCATCAATACAAGCTGTGCAGTTAACGCATTCCAATTGTGTTCCGTTTCGAATGTCTATTCCAGTAGGGCAGACGTTAACGCACTGGAAACAATCAATACAATCACCATGACCCAATGCTTCGCGATCTTCATTTTTGCGAAATTTTTTCCTGCCATTTTCAGCTTCGCCACGTTTATGATCGTAGGCTACAACTATGGACTTATTATCTAACAATACACCTTGAAGTCGGCCGTAAGGACAAGCAATAATACAAACTTGTTCTCTGAACCATGCAAAAACAAAATAGAAAACCGCTGTAAAGATTATCAATGGAAATAGTGTTCCTAGATGTTCCGTTGGACCATCTTTTATGTGGCTAATGAGTTTATCACTTCCAATTAAATATGCTAAAAACACATTCGCAATTAAAAATGAAATTATTAAAAATATAAACCACTTAAGTAAGCGTTTTTTTATTTTTTCGGCATTCCATGGTTGATTATCTAGTTTGCGCTGCTTATTTCTATCGCCATCAATCCAATACTCAATACGTCTAAAAACCATTTCCATAAAAATGGTTTGCGGACAGATCCAACCACAAAAAATACGACCAAAACTAACTGTGAATAAAGCAATAAAAATCACGCCTATAAGCATGCAAATAACAAACAAGTAAAAATCTTGAGGCCAAAATGGAAGTCCGAAAATATTAAAACGACGCTCCAATACATTAAATAAAAGGAATTGATTCCCATTTATTTTTATAAATGGTGCTGCAAATAGAAAGGCTAATAAACCATAACTGACTATTTTACGCCATTCGTAATAGCGACCACTTGGTTTTTTTGGATAAACCCAGGCGCGTTTTCCTTGATCATCTAATGTGCCAATAGTATCTCTAAACGATTCGTTTTCTGGAGTTTCCAATTTTGATTTATTTTAGATTACTGTTGATTTGTATTGAACAGAAATCATAAATGCATTTTAGCTCCATGATTTCTGTTCGTACGTTTTATTCTGCCGCAGTCTCTTTCCAAATATCGCCTTCTGCTTCTTTAGGATTAGCAGCTGTTGTACCTTGAAAGGTCAACACGTAGCTAGATACTTGGGCCATTTCAAGCGGTGATAAACTCTGTTTCCAAGCAATCATTCCTTTACCAGCTCGACCACCTTCTGCAACCGTTTTAAATACATTTTTAATTCCACCACCTAAAATCCAGTGATCATCAGTCAAGTTTGGTCCAATACCACCACCACCATCAGCCATGTGGCAGGCCACACAGTTTACCTCAAAAATTTCTTGTCCAGCGCTTAAATCGGCTCCACCTGTTAGGACTTCAACTGTGTTAGCATCTACTAAATTTTTGGCAGTTCGTTTGTATTCTTCTATTTCAATAGCTGCTTGAGCATATTCAGAATTTAACTCTTCGTACTGATTTTCACCATCAAAAACATGATATCTTACCAGATAAATCGCTGCAAAAACAATAGAGGCATAAAAACTATAAATCCACCAAGGCGGTAAGTTATTATCCAGTTCACGAATACCATCGTAATTATGATCTAAAATAATATCGTGTTCCTCTTCTATTGGTTTGGAGTCCAATGATTTGGTGTAAAGATTTTTAAACCAAATAACAAATTTTGATGTGCCTACTTTTTTTGCATCATAACGGGCTTTTGCCTCAACGTCTAAACTTTGGTATAGGATATTATCCATGGAGCTAACAATAGCCTCAATACCAATTAATAGTATTAATACAAATATTAAAAATAGTAGAACTAATGGTTGTTCTATAAAGGCGGGTTGACTACCAGATTCTATAAAAAATTCTGCCAGTCCTGCTATTAAGAAAAATAATATAGGAATTCTTATCCATGCTGGAATTGATTGTCTCATAGTTCTTCGTGGTTTTGGTTGTTATCTAATGGTATATTACTGACAGTATCTATATAGTCTTTTTTGGCTGTTATAACCCACCAAAATAATACTACAAAGAAGATGAAAAATATGAGTAAAGAGATAATCGGATAAATTTCGATTCCCGCCATACTGTCCATGTGATTTTTTACGAATTTTAACATCTTTAAATTATTTTAGATTATTCTTCTAAATCTTTTACATTAATATCTGTTCCTAAACGTTGCAAGTAAGCAATTACAGCTACAACTTCACGACTACGCATTTCTACAAAGTCTTCGCCACCTGCAGCTTTTTCCGCCTCGTATGTTGCCGCGAAATCTGGATCAGCATATAAATTCTTTTCAATTTGTGTTCCTTGATCTAACATATGTTGCTGTGCATTGGCAATTTCTTCCTCTGAATATGGAACACCTAAAGTTACCATAGCTTCCATTTTAGTTTCTGTAATGGATTTATCTAATTCATTAGTTATAAACCATTTGTATGATGGCATAATAGAACCAGACGACGTGCTTTGCGGATCATAGAAGTGATTAAAATGCCAATTATCAGAATATTTACCACCAATACGGTGTAAATCAGGACCTGTACGTTTACTTCCCCAAAGGAATGGATGATCATAAACAAATTCACCTGCTTTGGAATAGTCGCCGTAACGTTCAACCTCACTTCTAAACGGTCTAATCATTTGTGAGTGACAGCCCACACATCCTTCCCGGATATATATGTCACGACCTTCTAATTCTAGAGGCGTATAAGGCTTCACACTACTAATTGTTGGAATATTAGATTTAACCATGATGGTTGGAACAATTTGAACAATTCCACCAATTAATATAGCTATTGTTGCGTAAATGGTTAGTTTAATTGGTTTTCTTTCTAACCAAGAGTGCCACCCTTCACCACCAACGCGTTTTTTAGACACATTTTGTAGTGCTGCAGCTTCAGCTAATTCGTCCGTTACTGCACTACCATTTTTAGCGGTTAATATAATATTATAAACGAGTACCAGCATACCCGTTAAGTATAGGGTTCCACCAATAGCGCGCATCCAATACATAGGCATTATTTCCGTAACCGTTTCTAAAAAGTTACCATACACTAACGTCCCGTCTGGGTTAAATTGCTTCCACATACTTGCTTGCGTAAATCCGGCTACATATAGCGGTAAAGCGTACATAATAATACCTAAAGTACCAATCCAGAAATGGAAATTCGCTAAACCTATGGAGTATAATTTAGTCTTAAATAATCGCGGAATCAACCAATAAATCATACCAAAGGCTAAGAATCCGTTCCATGCTAAAGCACCAACGTGAACGTGAGCAATAATCCAATCTGTGTAGTGCCCAATGGCATTTACATTTTTCAAGGAAAGCATAGGACCTTCAAAAGTTGCCATACCATAACCAGTAATTGCGACTACCATAAATTTTAAAACAGGATCAGTACGAACTTTATCCCAAGCACCACGAAGGGTTAACAAACCATTAATCATACCACCCCAAGATGGTAATAACAACATTATAGAGAAGGCAACACCTAAATTTTGTGCCCATTCAGGAAGTGCTGTATATAATAAGTGATGTGGTCCAGCCCAGATATAAATAAAGATTAAAGACCAGAAGTGAATAATGGACAGGCGGTAGGAGTATACAGGTCTGTTGGCCGCTTTAGGAACAAAATAATACATTAAGCCTAAAAATGGTGTTGTTAAGAAAAAGGCTACGGCATTATGTCCATACCACCATTGTACTAATGCATCCTGAACACCTGCGTACACAGAATAACTTTTAAAAGCACTTACAGGCACTTCTAAACTGTTGAAAATATGAAGCACGGCAACGGTTACAAACGTGGCAATGTAAAACCAAATGGCAACATATAAATGGCGTTGTCTACGCTTAATCATAGTTCCAATTAAATTGGCTCCAAACACAACCCAAACTACTGCAATGGCAATATCAAAAGGCCATTCAAGCTCGGCATATTCTTTAGAAGTAGAAAAACCTAATGGTAGTGTTATAGCAGCTCCAACAATAATAAGTTGCCAACCCCAAAAGTTGATTTTACTTAAAACATCACTATACATTCTGGCTTTTAAAAGTCGTTGTGTGGAGTAGTAAACACCAGCAAAAATGGCATTACCAACAAAAGCGAAAATTACAGCATTGGTGTGCAACGGTCTTAATCTACCAAAACTTAACCAAGAAATACCATCGGTTAAGTTGGGAAATAAAAACATAAATGCTAAAAGTAAGCCTACAAGCATACCTACAACTCCCCAAAGCATAGTGGCATAGAGGAAATTTTTAACGACCTTATTGTCGTAATAGAATTGTTGTACTTCCATAATTTTTAATTAGTCTTTTTGGTTTTAATAGTTGGTTCTTGGTTTTCTTTAACGAGCTCGTCTTCAAATAGCATTCGGACAGATGGTGTATAATCATCATCAAATTGACCGCTTCTTACTGCTAAAACAAAAGCAATAAAAAAGCCAATAGCCACTACGATACTGATACTCAATAATATGTATATAACACTCATACCTGATAGAAGTTATGGTTCAAAAATACAGTCTTAATATACTCAAAAATATGATAAAAATCATATTTGTTTATTTTTAATCATTCTAATTTCCTTCCAATAATATTGGTTGCTACGGTTGTAAAAACAACAATACTAATGGAGCTTAATGGCATTAAAATAGCCGCAATTACAGGTTCTAACTGCCCTGTAACTGCAAAGTACAAACCTATTATGTTATATACAAAGGAGAGGGCAAAACTCCACTTAATAATTTTGATAGCTTGTTTAGATGCGTTAATATACTGGTGTAATTGATTGAATTTAGAAGCATCTAGAATAGCATCACAAGCTGGCGAAAAGACATTCACATTTTCTGAAATAGCAATCCCTACTTCGCTTTGCGCCAATGCGCCAGCATCATTTAATCCGTCACCAATCATTAATACTTTTGCGCCTTCAGACTGATGATATTTAATATAATCCAATTTATCATCTGGTTTTTGATTAAATATCAATTTAGTTTTAGTGGGTAATAATTTTTTTAAGTTTTCCAATTCACCGGCATTATCCCCCGAAAGGATAACTAAATCATACTCATGTTTTAAGCTATTAAACAATTTGGATAATCCTTTTCTATAACTATTATAAAAGGTGTATTTTCCTTTGTATTGGTTGTTACTGTTAATATGAACTGTGGTATTCAGTATGGATTTATCTTGTTGGAATCCAACAAAACTGGCTGAACCAATTTTCATCGTATAATTTTGATGTGTGCTTTCAATACCTTCACCTAAATGTTCTTCAAAATGGTTTAAGGTGATGATGTCATTTTCATCTAAAATATCATAAAGCCTTCGGCTCAGCGGATGGTTTGAACCCCGCAACGTATTTTTTAATTGAATTTCCTCTGAAGTCGATAATATAGCACCATCATAGGTAGCAGAACTTTGCTTGTTGGAAGTAATAGTTCCTGTTTTATCGAAAATAATGGTATTAATTGCCGCTAATTGTTCAATAACAGATGCGTTTTTAAGGTAGAATTTCAACTTACCAAAAATTCGCAATAAATTTCCTAGCGTAAAAGGCGCGGAAAGTGCAATGGCACATGGACAGGCAATAATTAAAACAGCAGTAAAGACATTCATCGCTTTTGATGAATCGACAAGTAACCAATACGTGGTTGCTATAAATGCAATACTTAAAACTGCAATTGTAAAGCGTTTACTAATGGTGTTCGTTAAGGTTGTAAAGCTGTCTTCTTTGTTTTTGTTAAAAACATCATTACTCCATAATTGTGTTAAATAACTTTGCTCAACAGATTTTAAAGCTTCCATTTCAATAACACCTGTGGTTTGTTTTCCACCAGCAAAAAGTTTGTCGCCAGAGTTTTTATTAATGGCATCTGATTCTCCAGTAACAAAACTATAATCAATTTTTGCTTTACCATTTATTAAAATGCCATCAACCGGAATTAATTCTTGATTTCTAATAAGAAGGCGATCTCCTTTGATAATATCATAAACTTGAATGGGTGTTTCTATACCATCCAAAATTTTTGTGATTGCAATTGGGAAATAAGATTTGTAATCCCTTTCAAAAGATAGAAATGAGTAGGTTTTTTGTTGAAAAAAACGACCTAATAATAAGAAAAATACCAAGCCAGTTAAACTGTCAAAAAATCCAGAACCGATGTCTAATGTAATTTCAACGGTACTTCTAATGAATAATACGGCAAGGCCTAGAGCTATGGGGACATCAATATTCAAAAGTCCAGAACGCAGTCCTTTATAAGCTGATGTAAAATAATCGCGTCCAGCATAAAAAACAACAGGTAATGAAAACGCAAACATAAGCCATCTAAAAACGTGTTTATATTGCTCAAGCCAAAATTCGCCCACTTCAAAATACTCTGGAAATGATAAAAACATCACGTTTCCAAAAGAAAATCCAGCAATACCGAGCTTGTAGATTAGCGAACGATTAATATTTTCTTTACCCGTTTTGAAATCGTTTAAAGAAATATAGGGTTCGTAACCAATAGTACTTAAAAGCAAAACCACTTCTTTTAATGAGAAATTTTCGGTATTGTATGTTATACGAACATTCTTTTTGCCAAAATTAACTTGAGAAGCTGTAATGTTATTATTGAGTTTATTCAGATTTTCTAAAATCCAAATACACGAACTGCAGTGAATATGCGGAATATATAAGGTGGCAATTTGAATACGTCCATCATTAAATTCTGTGAGTTTTTCAATAATGTTTTCTTTTGAGAGAAAATCATATTTACCCTGAATCTCTTTAGGTGCAGAGCCTGGTGATGCTTGTAAGTCGTAATAACAAGTTAAATCGTTTTCTGAAAAGATTTCATAAACCGTTTTACAACCATTACAACAAAATAATTTTTCGTCGTAAGTAATTTGTTCTGAATTGCATATATCACCACAGTGGAAACATTTGTGTTGTTCCATAAAATTTGCCCATTTATACCTTTTGCAAAGGTAAAATATAAGCATTGATTTAATATGATTTTTGTCATGTATTGTGTATTTTTGATGTTAACTTATTTTAGGCTGATATGAGTAAATGTGAATCCTGTATTGCAAAACAATTGAATTCTTTAAATGCTTTAACTAGCGAAGAATTGCGAAAGGTATCAGCTTGTAAAACAACACGTTTTTATAAAAAAGGTGATATTATTTTTGATGAAGGCGAATCGCTTCATGGCGTTTATTGTGTTCGTAGTGGTGTTTGTAAACTAACCAAATTAAGTGCAAATGGTAAAGATCATACCGTTAAATTACTTGGGAAAGGTGAACTTTTAGGGCAACGCTCTATTATTAGTGATGAGCGTACCAATTTAAGTGCTGTTGCTTTAAATGATATTGAATTATGTTTTGTGCCGAAAGATCAAATTATTACGCCTTTACACGAAAATCAAAATTTTTCATTTGATGTATTACAGAATTTAGCTAAAGATTTACGAAGCGCGGAAGACGACCTAATTAATATGGCTCAAAAATCCGTTAAGCAACGTATGGCGGAAACACTAATTTATATTCAACGTGTTTTTGGTGTTGATTCGTCTGGAGCATTAAATGTTATATTATCACGTGAAGATTATGCTAGTATTGTAGGTACAGCAACAGAATCTGCCATCCGAATTTTATCACAGTTTAAAAAGGAAAAATTGATTGCTACATCTGGTAAACACATAACGATTACAGATATTGAAGGACTCAAACGTGTGGATTAAAAAAAAATGCTTCAATCGGTTTAGATTAAAGCATTTTTACCATTGTTATATTGATTTTCTTAAAACATTTTAACGGGTTTAAATGGATTGAGTTGTAGTTTTTCCATTTCAGATTGATAGGTTCTCCAAGATTCTTTATAGAAAGCATTTGTTTTATTAATAGCTTCGTTAAGGGCATCTTCTGCGTGTTTTATCAAGATGTCTTCAGTAGTTGTTATCCCATTTTTACGAGATCTAGAATACCAACCGGCTGTTCCTAATCTACTACTTACGGGAATATCATCTGAATTCGTAATACCTTGACGCTTATCTGGTTTTCCTAAATATAGGTTGATAAGTTCATCTGCCTGTTCAGAAACCTCTTTAGACTCTTTTATGGCATCCTTGTATTTTTCTTTATTTAATTTTTTTAAATCTGATGCATATTTATCGGCAATCTGCTTGCTTTCAACAAGCTGTTTTACAGCATTTGCCATTTTCTCTTGTAGCACTTCTAAACGTTTGGCTGTATTATAAATGGCCTCTATATTAGCTTGTGTTACATTTAATCGCGGATCTGATTTAACTTCAATATTTTTTTCAGACATTTCAGTTCCATAAGTCATTACCACACGGTATGTTCCTGGCTTAACCGAAACACCACCAGATTCGCTTGTTCGTTTTCTAATGGATCGGGATGCACGTGAAACGCCAGCTTCATCCATATACCATGTCCATTTATGAACTCCTGTTTCTTTTGGTGTTTTACGTTTTAAAGTTCTAATAAGTCGATTGCCATCATAAAACTGTAAGGTGATGGAGTCCTTGGTGGCAATAGATTTCTCTACGACTTCTGAAGAATCTTCGTCTTCAATTGTATCTTCTGTTTGATCTTCTGCTTCAGATGATTCTTTTAGTTTTTGTTCTTTTTGTTCTTTCGTTTTAGTTGAATCTACTTTCACGAAATAGGAGAGTTCAGCGCCATAACTACGATTTTCACCATGATACGTAGCATCTGCTCCAAAACGACTTCCGGTTGGTTGTTGGTAAGTGGCTTGATAGGCAATTGGTGGACTAAACAATTCTAAATCCGCGTTGAGCATTTGTTTGTTTTTCGCCATGGCTCGTAACGGTCTAATATCATCTAAAACCCATGCTGCACGACCAAAAGTACCAATTACTAAATCGTGTTCTCTTGGCTGAATCACTAAATCCTTAACCGAAACGGTGGGGAAACCTTCGGTCCATTTTGTCCATTTGTTTCCAGCGTCTATAGATATATATAAACCATCATCTGTTCCTAAAAATAGTAAATTGGGTTCTTCTAAATCTTCAATAATAGATAACGTATAACTTTCTACGTCATCTGCACGTACTATACGAGTCCAAGTTTTTCCGTAATTAGTAGTTCTATAGGCATAAGGCTCATAGTTAAAACGTCTGTAATCATTTGCAATCAGTAACGCTTCACCTTTATTTTTATTCGATGCTTTAATCTGTGGAATCCAGCTACCTGCTGGTAACCCTTTGATGTTTTTGGATACGTCAGACCAGGTTTCGCCACCATTTTTGGTAATATGTACACGTCCATCATCGGTGCTTACCCAAAGCATATTGTTTTCAATAGGTGAGGGCTCAATGACCAAAATGGTGCAATGATTTTCAGCACCTGTTGCATCCATGGTTAAACCACCACTTTCATTTTGTTTGAGTTTTTCAGGATCGTTGGTTGTTAAATCGTCTGAAATAATAGTCCAAGTTTCGCCTTTGTCAGTTGATTTATGGACAAATTGACTACCAAAATAAATGGTGCTATTATTAAAGGGATCTATGTTAATTGCTGAATTCCAATTGAAACGTAATTTTACATTCGGATCTGGATGGATGGGTTTTACCGTGTAATTACTTCCAGTTTCCCAATCATACCGACTTACGGAACCTTCTTGACTCATAGTCCAACCGTAACGCGAATCGTCTTTGTCTGGCACTACATCAAAACCATCACCAAAACTAATTTCTTGCCAATAACTATTTCTGATACCTTGTGCACGCCAAACATAAGCAGGTCCACGCCAAGAACCATTGTCTTGCATACCTCCATATACCTTATACGGAAAATCATTATCGACATTTATATGATAAAATTGAGCAACTGGAAGATTTCCTATAAAACGCCAAGTGTCACCACCATCATGTGTGATATTTAAACCACCGTCGTTACCATCAATCATAAAACTACCATCTTCTGGGTGCACCCACCAGGCGTGATGATCAGGATGAATTCCATTATCTACACCATAAGCAGGCATAAGTCTCTGAAAACTTTTTCCACCATCCTGACTGACATTTACATAGGTAAATACCGAATACACGCGATTTTCATTCTGCGGATCCACATATATTTCAGAATAATAGAATGGTCTATCGCCAATATCATTTTTGTCATTAATTTTGTGCCATGTAAAGCCACCATCTTCACTTTTGTAAAGTGCATTTTTTTTAGCCTCAACCAAAGCATAAATAACATCTGGTTTACTTGGCGCAATGGCAACACCTATCCTTCCTAAATTCCCGGAAGGAAAACCATCATCTTCGGTTATTTTTTTCCACGTATCACCACCATCAAAGGTAATGTGCATGCCCGAACCTTCACCTCCTGAATTAAAAAACCAAGGATCGCGTTTGTGTTCCCACATGGCAGCAATTAATTTGTTAGGATTGGTTGGATCCATAATTAAATCGGCAGCACCAGTTTTATTATTGGCAAAGAGAATATTTTTCCATGTTTTTCCACCATCCGTTGTTTTATAAACACCTCGTTCTGGATGTTCTCCCCAAGGTGAGCCGATGGCAGCAGCATAAACCACATTCGGATTTGTTGGGTCAATAACCACACGATGAATATGTCGTGTTTTCTCTAAACCCATAGCTTGCCAGTTTTTGCCACCATCCAAAGATTTATAAATTCCGTAACCACCATTTAAACTGTTTCTAGGATTCCCTTCACCAGTACCAACCCAAATAACACTCGGGTTTGATTGTTGAATAGCAACTGCACCAATAGATGCTGTAAGCTCATGATCGAAAATGGGATTCCACTTTATGCCACCTGAAGTCGATTTCCATAAACCACCTGAAGCTGTACCAACATACATAACGTCTGGATTGGAATGTACGACATCAATAGCCGTTACACGACCAGACATACCTCCAGGACCAATATTTCTGGGTTTCATGTTTTTTACTAAATCGAGGTTGAAATCTTGCGAAAACCCTGAAATTGATATAAATAGGAATAAGAGAAGAAAACGTTTTTTCATAAGTTGTAGTTTAGTTTGCCTTAAAGTTAAGCAAGAAAACTTAAATAGATGTTAAGGCCTTAATTTTTGAGTGAAAATTGTCGTATTTTTATGATGCATGAAAAAAGAAGATAAACACAGAAAAGGCTTCGTATTTAAACAATATGAGTCGCCTTCACAAAGCCCGTTTGAAAAACTTTTTGATGTTTTCAAAGAGCTGATTACCCATACATCTGGTGATTTTGATGAAGCAATAGATTGGTTAAAACAATTGGATGACGAATACAAGTTAACAACGCCCGATTACACAATTGAAGACTTTATTGAAGATCTAAAAGCGAAAGGCTACATTCGTGAGGAAATTCGTCCGGATGGTAAAAAAGGGACAGCCATTACTGCAAAAACGGAACGTGCTATTAGACAATCTGCGTTAGCCCAAATTTTTGGAAATTTAAAAAAGAGTGGAAGCGGTAATCATAAAAGTAAAGGTCTTGGAATAGGTGATGAGCATACAGGCGATTTTAGAAATTACCAGTTTGGTGATGGCTTGGATAAAGTGAATATTACGGAAAGTCTTCGGAATGCCCAAATTAATAATGGGATAGGAAATTTTAATTTAACCGAAGATGATTTAGTGGTTGAAGAAACCACACATAAATCGCAAATGAGTACTATTTTAATGATAGACATTAGCCATAGTATGATTCTGTATGGTGAGGATCGGATTACGCCAGCCAAAAAAGTTGCCATGGCATTGGCAGAATTAATTACCACACGCTATCCAAAAGATACACTTGATATTTTGGTTTTTGGAAACGATGCGTGGCCAATAAAAATTAAAGATTTGCCGTATTTAAATGTGGGGCCTTATCATACCAATACAGTTGCAGGATTACAATTGGCTATGGATTTGTTGAGACGAAAACGAAATACGAACAAGCAAATATTTATGATTACAGACGGCAAGCCGAGTTGCTTAAAGTTACCAGATGGCACTTATTATAAAGATAGTAATGGTTTAAATCCGCACATTACTAATAAATGTTATGCTATGGCGCAACAAGCCAGAAAATTACATATTCCCATTACAACGTTTATGATTGCACAAGATCCCTATTTAATGCAGTTTGTTGAAGAATTTACAAAAGCAAATCAAGGCAAAGCATTTTACACAGGCCTAAAAGGTTTAGGCGAAATGATTTTTGAGGATTATGAAACGAATAGAAAGAAACGGATTAAGGGGTAAATAAAAGTTAAGAGTTACAAATTAATAGTTGTGAGTTTTTCTCACTGTTATGAAAAAATGATATATGAAAATAAAAAGTATTAAAACATTAGTACAACTAAAAGAATCAGGTTACCAATCGCGATCCATAAAAGATGAATTGCGCGATAACTTAATTGAAAAAATTAAAAATAAAGAACCCATTTTTGAAGGAATCTACGGTTATGAAAATACCGTTATTCCAGAATTACAACGTGCTATTTTATCACGACACAATATTAATTTATTAGGACTTCGTGGACAAGCAAAAACCCGTTTAGCGCGTTTAATGCTCACCTTGTTAGATGAATATATTCCCGTTGTTGAAGGTTCTGAAATAAATGATGATCCGTTGAATCCAATTTCCCGATACGCCAAAGAATTAATTAATGAAAAAGGTGATAACACCCCAATTTCTTGGATGCATAGAAGTGAGCGTTTTGCCGAAAAATTAGCCACACCTGATGTTACAGTAGCCGATATTATTGGTGATGTAGATCCTATAAAAGCAGCCAATTTAAAGTTGAGTTATGCTGATGACCGTGTCATTCATTATGGCATGATTCCACGTGCAAATCGTTGTATCTTTGTTATTAATGAGTTGCCAGATCTACAAGCTAGAATCCAAGTAGCCTTATTTAATATTTTACAAGAAGGCGATATTCAAATTCGTGGATTTAAATTACGATTGCCTTTAGATATGCAGTTTGTTTTTACAGCAAACCCAGAGGATTACACCAATCGTGGTAACATTATTACACCATTAAAAGATAGAATTGGTTCTCAAATTTTGACGCATTATCCAGATGATATTGAAACGGCTAAACTGATTACACAGCAAGAAGCCAAATCCGATATACGCCAAAAGGAAAATATTCATGTACCAGAATTAGCCAAAGATTTATTAGAACAGATAGTTTTTGAAGCCCGTGAAAGCGATTTCATTGATGAAAAAAGTGGTGTTAGTGCTAGATTGAGTATTACAGCTTTTGAGAATTTATTAAGTACAGCAGAATTACGTGCGCTAAAAGCAGGCGATGCTAAAACAACGGTTCGTTTGTCTGATTTTCTTGGCATTATTCCAGCCATTACAGGAAAAGTAGAATTGGTTTATGAAGGAGAACAAGAAGGCGCAGCCCAAGTGGCTTATAATTTAATAGGTGAAGCCGTTAAAAGTTTATTTCCCGAGTTTTTTCCGAAGATAGAAAAACTCCGAAAACAAAATGATGAGAGTCCGTATGATCCTATTGTATCTTGGTTTTTTAACAACATAGATGAATTTGAATTGCTAGACGATTTACGTGATAAAGAGTATAAAATGTTATTAGAATCTGTATCACCTTTAGATGATTTATTAGGTGAACACCAACCAAAACTTTCCAAAAAGGAAAGTTATTTCGTGAAAGAATTTGTGCTTTGGGCTTTAGTGGAACATAAATTATTGAGTAAATACCGCTTTACAGAAGGGCTACAGTTTAAAGATCCCTATGGTAGTTTTATCAGTGATTTATAAAAATAGGTATTAATTAAAAATGAAAAAGCGGTCAATTTGATCGCTTTTTCATTTTAATCTGTTTCGGTTTTAACCACAACCAAAATCCCGTAAAAGCTAATAAAATCAAGCCTAGTGAGCTAATAGTGGAATAAAATAATTTTATAGGTTTTGACTGATTTCCAAAAAGATAATCCAGGATGGAGCCATCATGAATCATTTCAATAATATCAGCAGTTCGGGTTTTGTCCGATAGAATAGCACCCGAATAACAGTCAATTTGAATTTCAGTGAAATGGGTTTCAAAGCGTATTTTGGCAATGCCTTTGGATGGTCTGTAATCAATCCGGTTTATTTCAGAAGGCAAGTTCTGCAGGTTTACATAATTGATGGCAATGGCTTGAATACTATCCAAACTAATCAGCTCCAATTGTTGACTTATTGCTTTTTGAGACTTTGGTTTTAGCTGTAATTCATCCTTCCATGTAAGGAGTAGTCCTGTAGCTCCCAAAATAAACATAAAAACAATCAATGGCATAGCAATAAAGCGATGCATTTTACGATACCATCGTGATTGTTTAGCTAATTTTTTACGTTTTTCCTTCAAGTTAAGTAGTTATGGGACATGCGAAAATAAGTAATTGTTTGCTTTTTTCTCTTAAAGCTATGTTAATGCAAATTCAACAAAATTCTATAAATTAGAAACTTGAATGTAAAAATCGCTATCAACTGTCAGTTTTTCATCTGAAATAATAGTTTTTTTCCATTCCGTTGTTGGATAAAGCCACTGTTCTTTGTTATTAAAAGTTACTTGGATTGGCATATCAAAATCAGCAACAACATGGTTCCAACGGTATTTTAAACTACCATTGCTAACACTATATTCCAAGTTTGGAATATGTGACTGACGTAAATATTGATTAAAAAATGCGGTTAAATCAATTCCAGATTTTTCACTAATATAATCCTCAATCTGTTTGGTTGTTACTGTTTGATGATAAAACGTTTTGTTTAATCCACGTAAAATATGGCGCCATTTTTCGTCATCGGCAACTAATTGTCGTAAGGTGTGCAACATATTGGCTCCTTTGTAATACATATCACCAGAGCCTTCTTTATTTACATTGTAAGTTCCAATTAAAGGTGTATCATTTTGAATACGTTTTCGGGTGCCAATAACATAATCGGCAGAGGCTTCTTTGCCATAAAAATAATCTACAAATAAATTTTCAGAATAGGCTGTAAACCCCTCGTGAATCCACATATCGGCAATATCTTTATTCGTGATATTATTGGCGAACCATTCGTGTCCAGCCTCATGAATAATGATGAAATCGAATTTTAAGCCCCAACCGGATTCCGATAAATCGTTTCCTAAATAACCCATTTTATATTGATTCCCATAGGTTACAGAACTTTGGTGCTCCATGCCTAAATACGGCACTTCCACTAATTTAAAACCATCCTCATAAAATGGATATGGTCCAAACCAATGCTCAAAGGCTTCCATCATGCGAGGCGCATCTTTAAAATGTGTTTTTGCTTTTTCTAAATTATCACGGAGTACATAATAATCCATATCCAAAGGCCCATTTTCACCTGAATAAACTTCGGAAAAATGTACATAATCACCAATATTTACGTTGACACCATAATTATTAATTGGGTTTTTTACAGCCCAATTATATGTCGTGGTTTCTTTATTTTGAACAATACTTTGTAAACGACCGTTAGAAACATTCATTAATCCTTTTGGCACTGTTATGCTAATATCCATGCTATCCACCTCATCATACATGTGGTCTTTGTTCGGCCACCAAATACTTGCACCTAATCCTTGGCAAGATGTGGCCACAAAATGATTGCCGTTAGTATCTTTTTTCCAGGAAAAACCACCATCCCAAGGTGCGCGAATAGCTTCTTTTGGATGGCCTTCGTAGTGTATTTCTATAGCGTTACTGGAGCCGAGAATTTGTTTGTCAATCAAACCAATAAAATAGGCATTACCATCACGCGATGCTTTCAATTCCTTGCCATTTTGTGAGACTTTAGTTATATATAAAGGTTCTTGTAAATCGATTTGAATAATGGCATACGGTTTTAAAACGGTGTATTTAACCGTGTTTTTTCCCTTAATAAATTTGGTGTCTGGATCTACAGAAATATCTAAATGATAATAGGTTAAATCCCACCATTCGCGTTCTGGTGTTATGGAACCCCGAAGCGTGTCTTGATGTGTAAAGGTGTTTTTTTCTTGAAGTAAACCTTGACTAAATATCGTAAATGGTAGTAGAAAAAAAACTATTAGGAGTCTGTATATTTTCATGATAAAATTTTTACTAAAATACGGAAAAAAGAGAAGACCACTTTATATTGTAAAACCTGATTTTAACTTTTATGTTAAAACACTTACTACTTATATAATTGATGCATTTCATTAATATGTTTTTTTACTCTATCTCTAAACCATTGTGGTTTTAAAACTTCAACCATGTTACCTAGTTTTAAAATTTGAATTTCAAATTCGTAATTAGGTTTTAGTTTATAGGTTACGGTTCCCCAATCCTGGTTGCCATTCACACATATCTGCGATTTATGAATTGGTAAACTACGTAAATATTTTAGTTGGTTGTTATGCGCTTTAATAATAATATCTTCAACCTTGCCGCTTTCAGTTTCACTATAATTTAATCCAACTATATAATCGTATTGCTTTAATTGTTTTTCAACATTTTCAATCTTTGAAGACTTTGTGTTTATTATTTCTATTTTAGAAAGTCTATCAATTCCAAAATTTCTAATTTCTTTTTCTCCATCAGCTACAGCAATTAAATACCAGCGATTTGCGTATTCCTTGATACATAAAGGAGAAACCGAATACTCTTTTTTAGTGTCTTCGTAATAATTTTCTTTAACAAATGTGATTTTGTGATTTATTGATATAGCTTGGATAAGCTTTTTGAGGTGATGAATTCCTGTAAATCCAGAACTATCTTCTGGAATAATCCATTTTTGAAAGGATTTATAATCTTTTAAACCACGTTCATATACTTCTGCCATAGCCGCGAATTTTGCAAACTTAAAAAATAGGGCTAAAGAATCTTCCGTGTCTTCAATTGTGTAACCGCGAGATTTATGGTTATAATTGATTGATATACCAAAATCTGATTCTAAAATGTTTTTATCGCGTTCTAAAGTGCGTTCTGCCACAACCAAATCATAATTATTGATCAAGCGTTCTAAAATCTCATTTTTAGTGATGTTAGGGTTTGCTTTAACTATTTGTGCTATACAGTTCAATCGTTTTAATATTTTATAGTCTGCCATAGAAGGAGTTTACTTCAAAATTATGAGTTAAACACAAAACAAGTTTGCTTTTTTTTTAGAAATATAAGATTAATTTTTCAGTCCGACATCATTTGGCGGTATGTGATACGTTCTTTGTAAAAACAAACAAAAGATAACAGCATGGAAAATAATTTTTTACTTAAAACCGAATTTGAAAACTATTTAGATAATCTAAAAGGTGTACTTTGTTTTAAGACATCTTTTTATATTAACCAAATAATTAAACTAACCGAATCACACCATATTATGGAAAACCAAATTTGTTTATTTGAGATGTTGGAAAATGAGATACGTTGTGATAATCAAGAAAAAGTTGAAGAGATTATTATAAAATTTTTAGATAATATTGAACAGAAAGCAATTCGTAATAACGCTCATATTATTGATAATAAGTGGAATGCTTTACGAATAGGCTTATTGAAATATAGATTGTTTCTTCATCAGTTTATGAAAAAAAAACAGATTAATAATTCGGCGGAATCTTCCAATATTTTCGATCATGCAAAACGAAAACGATTAGAACTTTTATTTGACAAAAAAGATTCCTATTTCGTGCCTATTTACCATGACATATATACGTCTAACCAGTTAAATATTGATTATATATGGCAAATTTGTTTACAAATACATTCAAATAATACTTTCGATAGTAAAGAAAAGCGAAAACCCCATCATTTTTATTTTGAAACGATAACAGTAAGACAAGAAAAAAAGAGAGTTTTAGAAATTATAAATGGTGGAAATACGTTTATCATGCTCACCCTTTTATTGCATGCTTTAAACGCGTTTTCTAAAGGCGATAATTTTTTAAATAAAACGAGATATTCTGAAAAAACACTTATCAAAACATTACAATTTGAAACCAACCTAAACGACCAAAAATTCTTTAATATTTTGATTAAAAACCACATTAATAAAAAGGCTACAACTCCTGAAGAAATAATAAAAATGGTGCCTTATAAATTTTTACCACTTTCTTTAAATGAAGGGCATCATTTTCTAGAAACCACGTTTCAATTTGTGCAATTAATACAGGAATCACAAATTCCCCAATCAGAAAATTATATTGCGGATATTAATGTTTTTATAAATAGTGTATTAAGGAATAGTAGTATAAACTTTGTAGAATTAACAGATGAACATTACGGTAAAACATATTTGAACGATACAGAACATTTAATACAAGATGTTATGTCGTGGTTATAAGCTCTTGTATTTATCAATTTAAAACTAACAAAATTATATACATGAACAAGAACATTTACTATGAACTAGAGGCTAAATATTGGCGACGAAACGTTCCAAATATTCACGATGAGTTTGCCACTACAGTTCCTAAAAAAATAGATATAGTAGAATCATCCACTAAATTTGAAAACAAATCTCCTTTTCTCGCTAGAGAAAATGCCTTCAATCATTATTTTAGCATTTTAGATGTATTGTATGAAGGACTAGGAAAGGCGCAAACGACTGATGCACAAGCTCGGATAGATTTACAGCACTACTTCGATTCTGGAAACGCTATTGAAATAGGAGGAAAGGAATCTAAATTCAAATCATCTCCTGATTTTGATAAAGGCATAGAAATTTACGCGGTTATAGAAGACACACTAAATAGCACTTCTGAAAAATTTTTAATACATGGCATTCGTTATTTGGAGTATTTGGACAGATTTGATGCTGGGATTCAAGAATCTTTAGAAGGTTTGATTCAAGAATATAACTATTATAAGCAAAATGGATTTCTTGTAACTAGTTATGTTGATAATTTAGATATGGAACCTATTGGAGGTGAAAAAGTATCTGTTCTAAAAACCCCTTTCGATTGGGCTAAACTTACTACTGATTATGCAGGTTTGGATCTGTTTGAGGTTTGGTAGGAAAATAAATAACTTTTGATAGTAATAAGGGCTCATCTAAAAATGCAATTTGTTTTTGTTGTATGTTAGCCAATTAGACAATAATTATTAAACCTAAAACCAAGAAACTTATGAGAGATGCGTATGATAAATTATTCGTCTTTATTGACAGAGCAGAATTTTTTCAGAATAGCATTGAAGATATTATCTATATTGAACAAAGTATTTCCGAAAATTTATGGTCTACCTTGAAATATGATGTATTAAATAATAATCCTGTATATATCAGGGGATATGGAAGAGATGCAAAGAAAACAAAATATTTTATAGAATTTTATAAAGTTTTGTTTGATAATAATTACGTTCTAAAAGACGCAAATAATAATGCACAACCGACAAAACTTTTAAAAGAATATACCGATTATTGTAAGGTCAGTAAAGATGGTAAAAACGGGAAAATAAAAATTCTGAATTATCAAATATCGCATTTATTTGGTAAAACTAAAAATCCATTATTATTTAATGCGCCATGGAATATGGCATATATACCTAAATATTTAGATCCATTCACTGGACACGAAACTCAAGGTAAACATAGCAATGAGTTCAAAAAGCTCATTTCTTCAGTTTTAAAAGATAAATTATCATATTTTATAGATGATTATAACAAAATAATAGATGAATTTGTTTCTTCTAGACTTGAAGATGCTTTAGATCAGACAAGGAGAAATTTAAGACTAACAAAAAAGGAATTTAAAAGATTTGAAGCTGATTGTCGGTTAGAGCTTCAAAAAATATAAACATTCTACAAACTAAAGTGTTCTTCTATAGACATTGACTTTAATTAGGTTTCAATAAAAATACCCAAAAAGAAAAGCCGCTCCAATTATGAATCGGCTTTTCACTTCTAACTAAACTTAAGTTTTACTAAAAACAGTATTTTTCTTCTTCTTTTACTTTTTCAGCAATTTCTTTACGTAAATCTACAATATCTGGATAGTTTGCATATTTAGTAAAACGTTTTAAGCCCATAAGCATCATACGTTGTTCATCACCTTCAGCGAAAGAAATAATGCTTTCTTTTCCTTTTTCTTCTACAATGTCAACTGCGTGATATAAATATAATTTGGCCATGGCTATTTGCGCGGACTGTGCGTCTTCGCCAAAGCGTTTGGCGTTCTTTTCGGTTCTTAATATAGCTGATTCTGCCATATAAATTTCGATTAAAATATCAGCAGCAGCAATTAATAATTGTTGATGTGCTTCTAAATCTGGACCAAATTTTTGAACGGCTCCACCAGCAACCATTAAGAATGTTTTCTTAAGTTTCTTAATCATTTCCTTTTCTTCAGAAAATAATTCAGAATAGTCTGGTGTATCAAATGAAGGAATTCCCATTAATTCATCCTGGACCTTTTGAGCAGGACCTAATAAATCAACGTGACCTTTCATGGCTTTTTTAACAAGCATACCAACAGCTAACATACGGTTGATTTCGTTTGTACCTTCGTAAATACGAGCAATACGTGCATCTCTCCAGGCAGCTTCCATAGGTGTCTCTTCCGAGAATCCCATACCACCAAAAATTTGAATCCCTTCATCAGCAGCATTCTGAACATCTTCAGAAACAGCTACCTTTAAAATAGAACATTCAATAGCATACTCTTCAACACCTTTTAATTCCGCTTCTTGATGCGAATTTCCAGCGGCTTGACGCATAGCAATACGATCTTCAATATTTTTAGACGCTCTATATGTTGCCGATTCACCAGCATATGCACTCGCAGCCATTTCAGCTAATTTCACTTTAATAGCTCCAAAATCTGAAATACGTGTGTTGAATTGTTTACGTTCGTTAGCATAAGTAACGGCTGTTGTTAAAATACGACGTTGCGAATCTAAACAGGCAGCAGCTAATTTAATACGACCAACGTTAAGAGCATTCATAGCAATTTTGAAACCTTCACCACGACCTGCTAACATATTTTCAGTAGATACAACTGTATCACTAAAGAAAACTTGACGTGTAGAACTGGCGCGAATTCCTAATTTATGTTCTTCTTCACCTAAAGTGATACCATTTGGATTTTCTTTGTCGTATTCAACAATGAAACCTGTAATGTTTTTATCATCTTCAATACGTGCAAAAACAATCATTAAGCGACAGAATCCGGCGTTTGAAATCCACATTTTCTGACCATTAATTTTATATGACTTTCCATCATCAGATAGGGTAGCGGTTGTTTTTCCAGAATTGGCATCTGATCCAGCACCTGGTTCCGTTAAACAATAAGCTCCAAACCATTCACCAGAAGCTAATTTAGGTACGTATTTTTGTTTTTGTTCATCAGTTCCGTAAAGTGTAATTGGCATTGTACCAATTCCAGTATGCGCACCAAATGCGGTACTGAAGGATCCAGTTCCACTTGAAATATAGTCGCAGGTTAACACAGTAGATACAAAGCCCATACCCATTCCACCATATTCTTCAGGAACAGCAACGCTTAAAAAGCCCATGTCACCAGCTTTTTTCATAACTTCTTCCGTTAAGGCAAAATCTTTTGCTTCAAAGCGGTTTTTGTGAGGAATAATTTCTCGGTCATTAAATTCTTTAACCGATTCTTTCATCATTGTTTGTTCTTCTGAAAAATCTTCAGGTGTGAACACATCTGCGCAATTCGTTTCTTTTACAAGAAATTGGCCACCTCTTAGGATGTCTTTATCTTTTTTTGCTTCCATTTTTTTGTTGATTCTAAACAGCTAGTAACTAAATTCTAAACTGTATTTTGTTGATTTAATTTCTGGTTACGTCTAATTTCTAGACTGGATTTTCTAATAGGCTTATTTCAGGAATTCAAAAATTCCACAAGCACCTTGTCCTGTCCCTACACACATGGTTACAGCGCCATATTTGCCGGCCATGTTACGTTTGCGCATTTCATCAAATAACTGAACTGATAATTTGGCGCCAGTACAGCCTAATGGGTGACCTAAAGCAATGGCTCCACCATTTACATTAATGATATCCGGATTTAAGTCTAATTCTCTAATAACGGCTAATGATTGAGATGCAAATGCTTCATTCAATTCTATAAGCTCTAAATCTGATTGTTGTAAACCAGCTTGTTTTAATGCTTTTGGAATAGCTTTTACAGGACCAATTCCCATAATACGAGGCTCTACACCAGCAGCTGCATAGTTTACTAAACGCGCAATTGGTTCTAAACCTAATTCTTTAACCATGTCCTCACTCATAACCATAACAAAGGCAGCACCATCACTCATTTGTGATGAGTTTCCAGCAGTTACACTTCCACCAGCAGCAAATACCGCTCGTAGTTTAGCTAAGGCTTCTTTACTAGTACCTGCACGAGGTCCTTCATCTTTGGTTACAGTATATGATTTTGTTGCTTTTTTACCATTAGCATCAACATAAGTTTGTTCAACTTCTATAGGAACTATTTGATCTTGAAAACGATTTTCAGCTTGTGCTCTTAAAGCTTTCATGTGTGAATGGTATGCAAACTCATCTTGATCTTCACGAGATACGTTGAATTGCTTGGCTACGGCTTCAGCCGTATTTCCCATTCCCCAATAATAATCCTCATGACCAGATTTTACAAGGTCATAATTTAATTCCGGTTTATAACCTGTCATAGGAACCGAACTCATGCTTTCTGCACCTCCTGCAATAATACAGTCGCCCATTCCAGCTTGAATTTTAGCGGTTGCCATTCCTATTGTTTCTATTCCAGATGAACAAAAACGGTTTACGGTAACACCAGGAACATCTACAATATCTAATCCCATTAAAGAGATTAATCGTGCCATGTTTAAACCTTGAGAACCTTCTGGCATAGCATTACCTACTATAACATCGTCAATGCGTTTTGGATCTAAATTAGGCAGTTCTTTCATCATGTATTTGATGGTTTCTGCTGCTAATTCGTCTGTTCTTTTAAAACGGAACACACCTTTTGGAGCTTTCCCAACGGCTGTTCTGTATGCTTTTACTATATATGCTTGTTTCATTTTTCTAGTTTCTTAATGGTTTTCCTGTTTTCAACATGTGCTGAATACGTTCTAATGTTTTACGCTCCGTACAAAGTGATAAAAATGCCTCACGCTCTAAATCCAATAGATATTGCTCGCTTACTAATGTTGGTTCAGATAAATCTCCACCAGCCATTACGTATGCCAATTTATTAGCGATTTTCATATCGTGTTCACTAATATAGTTACTGTCTTGCATAGAATCGGTTCCTACTAAAAACATTCCTAATGCTTGTTTTCCAAGAACTTTAATGTCTGTACGTTTTACGGGTTGCGTATAACCTGAATCTGCCATTAATTTGGCATGCTGTTTAGCAACGGCTATTTGTCGGTCTTTATTAACGACAACCACATCTTTACCTTTTTGTAACAGGTTTAAGTCGAAAGCTTCATAAGCAGAAGTTGATACTTTAGCCATTCCAATAGTTAAGAAATGCTCTTGTAGGATATTTAATTGCACATCGCCTTTTTCGAAAAGATCTTGAGCTCTTAAAGCCATTTCTTTAGAACCTCCACCACCAGGAATAACACCAACACCAAACTCTACAAGTCCCATGTAAGTTTCTGCTGCTGCAACTACTTTATCAGCATGAAGCGATAATTCACATCCACCACCTAAAGCCATACCGTGAGGTGCAGAAATTGTAGGGATTGAAGAATAGCGCATGCGCATCATGGTATCTTGGAAATATTTGATAGCCATATTTAATTCATCATATTCTTGTTCGGCAGCCATCATGAAAATCATTCCAATATTTGCGCCCACAGAGAAGTTAGCGGCTTGATTTCCGACAACTAATCCGTCGAAATCTTTTTCAGCTAAATCTATCGCTTTATTAAGACCAGCTAAAACATCGCCACCAATGGTGTTCATTTTGCTTTGGAATTCGCAGTTTAAAATGCCATCTCCTAAATCTTCAATAACAACGCCTGAATTTTTAAAGACTTCATTGGATTTTCTAATATTATCTAAAATGATGAAACTATCTTGTCCAGGAATCTTTTCTTGAGATTTCTTCTGAATATCATAAGCATAAGAAGCGCCTTCTTTTACTGTGTAGAAAGATTTGCTTCCAGAAGCTAACATATTATTTACCCAAGCATTAGGCTCTAAACCTTCCGCTTTCATCAATTCAATTCCTTTTTCAACACCAATAGCATCCCATATTTGGAATGGTCCATGTTCCCAACCGAAACCAGCTTTCATAGCATCGTCAATTTTGTATAGATCATCTGCAATTTCAGGAATACGATTTGAAACGTAAGCGAATAATGCCGCAAAACTCTTACGGTAGAATTCACCTGCTTTATCTTTTCCTTTTACTAGAATTTTAAAACGATCAATAACTTTATCAACTGTTTTAGTTAATTCCAATGTTGCAAAGTTCGCGCGTTTTTTCTCTCTATATTCTAATGTGTTTAAGTCAAGTGATAAAATTTCTGAAGATCCATCATCTTTTCTTACCTTTTTATAAAACCCTTGACCTGTTTTACTTCCTAGCCATTTGTTTTCCATCATAGTCTTGATGAAGTCTGGTAATTCAAACAACTCTAAACGTTCATCATTAAGACAATTTTCTCTAATTCCGTTAGCAACGTGAACTAAAGTATCTAATCCAACAACATCCACTGTACGGAAGGTTGCCGATTTTGGACGTCCAATAACGGGTCCAGATAGTTTGTCTACTTCTTCGATAGTTAAATCTAAATCTTTAACGGCGTGAAATAAGCTTTGAATACTAAATATTCCCACTCTATTTCCAATAAATGCTGGAGTATCTTTAGCTATAACAGACGTTTTACCTAAAAACTTTTCACCATACTCATTTAAGAAGTCCAAAACAGCTTGATCTGTCTTTGGACCAGGAATAATTTCAAATAACTTTAAGTAACGTGCTGGGTTGAAGAAGTGTGTTCCACAGAAGTGTTTCTGGAAATCTTCACTACGACCTTCACTCATAAAGTGAATAGGAATACCAGAGGTATTAGATGTAATTAAAGTACCTGGCGTTCTGTGTTTTTCCAAGTTTTCAAAAACTTGCTTCTTAATATCGAGACGTTCTACAACAACCTCAATAATCCAATCTACATCTTTTACCTTTGCAATATCGTCTTCTAAATTACCAGTGGTAATGCGGCTAGCAAATTTTTGATGATAAATAGGAGAGGGTTTTGATTTTAAAGCGGCTGTTAATGAATCATTAACGATGCGGTTTCTAACTGCTTTATCTTGTAAAGTTAGTTTTTTAGCTTCTTCTGTAGCGGTTAATTCTCTAGGAACAATGTCTAATAATAGGACATCGACACCAATATTGGCAAAATGGCAAGCAATACCGCTTCCCATAATTCCAGAGCCAATAACTGCTATTTTTTTTATTCTACGTTTACTCATATTATTTAGGATTGTGTTCTTTTTGATTGTAAATTTTCTTGTTAGATATCATATTATTGATAATGTCAGCAACTTCATAAAAGCTTTCTAATTTTTCTGCTGAAACATTTTTACGAATAGCGTCATTAAAAGTCAAAACTTTTTCTCTTGAATAGGCACGTTTTTCACGACCAAATTCGGTTAAGTGAATAATAACACCACGACCATCTTCAGGGTTTGGCTTTCGCTCAATGAGTCCTTTATCCTGCATGATCTTTAATGTTCTAGAAAGACTTGTAGCTTCCATGCCCATTTTAGGACCTAATGAAGTACTTGCTGTACCGTGTTCAGGGTCTATACTTAATAATGCAAACCCTGTAGACATGCTTGTCTCAAATTTTGCAGCCTCTTCGTTATACATTTTATTAATAGCTAACCATGTGGTTCTAAATATATAATCGATGGTTTTATCCTTCATATTTGCTTATTGGAATCCAAATATAGTAAAAATTTATTATGCACGCATAACAAATTGTAAAATTTTAACATTGTTATTGGACAAAAAAAAACTCCTAAAGAATTAGGAGTTTGTTATTTAAGGACGGTATATTTTTTCGATGAGGTCTTTGTAAATTTCTTTTATAACCTTTCGTTTCATTTTCATAGTAGGCGTTAAGTGTCCGCCTTCAATGGTCCATGCATCGGGTGTTATTTCAAATTTTTTAATTTGTTCCCAATGACCAAACTTTTGGTTGGCTTCATCTATTTCTTCTTGAATACGATCTCGCAAAATTTTGCTTGAAGGAATATCGTCTTTAGATTTTAAGGGATGGTTGTGTCGTTTTGCCCATTCCTCAACAAATTCATAATTAACCTGAATTAAAGCAGCTGGCATTTTTTCACCTTCGCCAATAACCATGATTTGTTCAATAAAACGCGATTGTTTAAATTTATTTTCTAATAATGCTGGTGCTACATACTTACCACCTGACGTTTTAAACATTTCTTTTTTTCTATCTGTAATCTTTAGGAAACCATCTGGATCAATTTCGCCAATATCGCCCGTGTGGAAATAGTCACCTGTCATCACTTCTTTTGTTTTTTCAGGATCTTTAAAATATCCCATCATCACATTTGGTCCTTTAACTAAAATTTCACCGTCGTCTGCAATTTTCACATGGACTTGATCAATAACTCTACCAACGGTTCCTACGCGAAAACCTCCATCTCTCATATCGTTTACGGAAATAACAGGTGAGGTTTCAGTTAAGCCATAACCTTCCATGATTGGCATTTCAGCAGCTGCAAAAACACGTGTTAATCGTGGTTGTAATGCCGCGCTACCTGATACCATTAAATCCAATTGACCTCCTAATCCTTCTTTCCACTTGCTAAAAATTAGTTTTCTAGCCAATTTTAGTTGTGTTTCATACCACCAACCATTAGCACCATATGGTTCGTATTTCAATCCTAAATCTACAGCCCAAAAGAAAAGCGCCTTTTTAATTCCTGATAATTCGCCTCCTTTAGCGACTATTTTGTCAAAAACCTTTTCATAAAGACGTGGTACAGCGGTCATTACATTAGGTTTAATTTCTTTGAGATTATCACTCATTTTCTCGATAGATTCGGCAAAATAAATTTCCACACCACAATACTGATATAGGTACAAAATCATCCGTTCAAAAACGTGGCAAACAGGAAGGAAGCTCAATGATTTAGAATGGCCATAATCAAACGGTACTCGTTTTTCACTATTTAACACATTGGACACTAGGTTTTTATGAGATAGCATGACGCCTTTAGGACGTCCTGTTGTTCCCGATGTATAAATAAGCGTGGCTAAATCCTCTGTGGTTACGGCTACTTTTCTATCGTCAACTTCATTTTGATTAGTCGTATCCTTGCCTAATTCTAAAATATCTTCCCAGCTATTTTCATTAGCAACATCATCAAATGTATAAACAGCTTTTAATTTTGTTTGGCCCTTGATGTCATTCAATTTTTCTAAAATATCTTCATCTGAAACAAAGCAATAGGTGGCTCCAGAATGATTTAAAATATATTCATAGTCTTCTTTGGAAATTGTTGGATAAATAGGCACATTTTGAGCACCAATTTGTAAAATACCAATATCCATAACATTCCATTCCGTTCTGTTTGTGGTTGAAATAACAGCAATTTTATCGTTTGGTTGCACTCCTAGGCGCAGTAATCCACGACTTATAGCATTTGACTGATCTACATATTCTTGTGAGGAAATAGACTCCCATTTACCATTTTTTTTGGATGTAAGGGCTTTATCTAAATTGTATGTTTCCAACTGATGTTGCGGAAAATCAAAAATTCTGGTAATTTGAGTCATGTTTATATGAAGTTTGAAGACTTGCAAATTATGAAAAAAAACTGATATTAAAATGACTACACAAAAAAAGGAGCTTGAATAATTTAAGCTCTTTGATTATTAATTGTTTATAAAGAAATTTTTCTTAATTCATTAGTAAAGAAAGGTCTTCAGTAAAATCGTTTTTTTAGAAGGTTAGATTACAAACATGTCACTATTTATTCAAAATAAAATATCCACTATATCAGAATTTACATTTTTTTTAAAACTTATTTTGAACCTTCATAAAGGCTTGTTCAAATAATAAATTTTCAATTGTTTTAATACTATATTTCTTCTTCTTGCAATGAATAATTTTAAGATAATATTTTAATATTTAGTTAATAGGTGTTTATTAGGTTAACAGTTGATCTAATAAGTTTTTTTAAATGTATTTCTAAAATGATTTCACCTAAAGTTAACAATATGGATATAATAATACGCTATATTTTTTATCAAACGCAATCGTTATATTTTTTTTAGAATCTTAAATGTTGAAATTTTCATCCATACAATCTATAAACCAAAAATACTTATAATTAAGTATTTTTTGATTTGCCTTGCTTCCATACATTTATAAATGTAGTCATTAGGTCTAATTTACAAGAGATACGCTCATTTATTATATTGAAAATTCAATTCCAAGGAAATAAGTAATCTATCTAATTGTAAGTTTAGATAGCGACTATAAAACGCTATAAAATTTTATTGAGTACTTATTTTTAACGTTGTAAACTCGTTTCTAATTTAGAATTAATGCTCAATGCTCAATGCCCCAATAATATGAAAAAAATTACTTCTTTATTTCTGTGTTTTGTAATCATTCAAACCACTACATTCGCGTACACAAGCCTTAATATCTCATTTTTTAAATCCATCAATTTTACAGTGAATTTCACTGTCCCAGTCCTTACAGATTTAAATAACGATAGTTTAAAATTAGATGAATTAGATTTAACATTTAAAAAACACAACCCAAAAGTTTCAGACCATACATCCACAAATGCGCATACGGATTTATATGTAAATAAGCGTCATAAGGCTAATGTTCAAAAAAAACGCAGAGTAGCAACTCCGGATAATGATAACTGTGAAAATGCTATTGCCATTTCATGTGGATATTCAATTAATGGAACTACTATAGATGCTACTGCTAGCGGAATGGGTTTGCCAAGTTGTACAGATGGAACTCCGAATGACGTTTTTTATAAATTTGATGTTGTACAAGGTGGTGTGTATACCGTGGATATAAACGGTGTGGATTTTGATGGTGTGCTTTCTATTTACAGCGGTGCCTGTGGGAGCTTAACAGAGCTTGCCTGTGCAGATGACTCAGTTCTTGATGGGACAGAAGAAAGCATCACTTTTACGTCTTCTGCAAATGAAACTGTTATTGTTAGAGTGTACGACTGGCAGGCAAATCAGGGGGATTTTTTAATAAGTGTTCAATGTACAGCAGTACCACTTACACCTGCAGACTACTTTATTACCACTTGGCAAACAGACCTTTTCGATGCAAATAATAAATTTCTTGTTATACCTGCTTCAGGTAATGGGTATAATTATGATGTGAGCTGGAATAACAATGGGGTTTGGCAAAATGGCTTTACGGGAACCGCTATACACGAGTATGCTACTCCTGGAACTTACACCGTTGCTATAAGGGGTAATTTTCCACGTATATCTTTTTCAAACAGTGAGTCTTTAATGGCTGTAGAGCAATGGGGTACGACTCCTTGGACTACTATGGCGAGCGCTTTCGCGAACTGTGAGAATATGGTGCTAAATGCAACGGATACACCAAATCTTTCTAATGTAACAGATATGTCTTATATGTTTGGAAACATAGAATTAATTAATAGTGATTTAAGCAATTGGTTTGTGGGTAATGTGACGAATATGAAAGGCCTATTCACTGGTGTATCATCTTTTAATGGTAACATAAGCAATTGGGATGTGAGCAATGTTACAGATATGAGTCAACTATTTGCTAGTGCATCTTCTTTTAATGGAGACATAAGCGGATGGGACGTAAGTAGTGTTACAGATATGACGAGTATGTTTAGCAGTGCCTCTTCATTTAATGCGGACCTAAGTAACTGGGAAGTAGACAATGTGACAAACACGAGTAATATGTTTGGTGGTGCTTCCTCTTTTAACGAGGATATTAGTAACTGGAACGTTACTAATGTTACAAATATGGCTGCTATGTTCAGTGGGGCCTCTATTTTTAATAGTGATATAAGCAACTGGGAAGTAGGTAATGTTATAAATATGTTATCTATGTTTAGAAATGCTACTTCATTTAACGCTGATATTAGTGGCTGGGATGTAAGTAATGTAACAAGCATGTTTAATATTTTTAGAAGCGCTACTTCGTTTGACCAAGACCTAGGTTCTTGGGATGTTACTAATGTAACTAACATGAATGATATGTTTACTGGGGTTACGCTTTCCACTTTAAATTATGATAATCTTTTAATTGGTTGGAGTAATTTAACCTTAACAAACAATATAAACTTTAATGGAGGTAATAGCCAATATTGCGGCGGTAGTGCTGCAAGAGAAAATATACTTAACACATTTAATTGGAATTTTAGCGATGGAGGGAGGTTGTGTCCTGATGCTTTTATAACCACGTGGAAAACAGATAATCCAGGAACTTCAAACTCCACATCTATCACGATACCTACTACAGGTTCTGGCTACAATTATGATGTAAGCTGGAAAAACGACGGTATCTGGGAAAATGGGTTTACGGGTAATGCCACACACGACTACGGAACAGCTGGTGATTATACAGTTGCCATTCGTGGTACTTTTCCGCGCATTTACTTTAATAACGGCGGCGATCGAGAAAAAATATTGACCATAGAAAAATGGGATACAAATGCCTGGAGTTCTATGGAAAATGCATTTCAAGGATGTGTAAATCTGGATTGTAACGCAACAGATGTTCCAGACCTTACTGGGGTATCAAATATGACAAATATGTTTGACGGGGTCACATTATCAACTGCCAACTATGATCTTTTCTTATTTGGGATAAATAATCAGGATTTACAAGCTAATGTAAATTTTGATGGCGGTAATAGCCTGTATTGTAGTAGTGAAGATGAAAGAAATAATATTACAAACACATATAACTGGAACATAACCGATGGCGGGCTGGATCCAGCAGGATGTTTAGATGAATCAGATTATTTTATTACAACATGGAATACCGATATTTACGAGAATAATTCTACTTCAATCACAATACCCACTACAGGTGGAGGTTACAATTATGATGTGAGTTGGAAAAATGATGGTGTATGGGAAAATGGTTTTTCAGGTAGTGCCACCCACAATTATGATGAGCCGGGCATTTATACCGTTGCTATTAGAGGTGATTTTCCACGTATTTATTTTGATGGCAATGGCAATAGTGTTGATATATTGTCTATTGAACAATGGGGCTCTGGCACTTGGAGCTCTATGTATAGCGCTTTTTATGGTTGTGAAAATCTAGTAAGTAATGCAACAGATGCCCCAGATCTTTCTATGGTAACTGATATGAGCTATATGTTCTATGATGCCTCTGTATTTAATGGGGCCATTGGTAATTGGGACGTAAGTAACGTGACCAATATGAATGGTATGTTCAGTCAAGCTAACGCATTTAACCAAGATGTTGGTAACTGGAACGTGGACAACGTGACCCAAATGAGTGGTATGTTTTCAGGTGCCACGGCCTTTAACCAAGATATCAGCAATTGGAACGTAGATAATGTATCATATATGGTCTCAATTTTTTCTTATGCTACCTCATTTAATCAAGATATCGGAAACTGGAACGTTGGTAATTTAACGGATATGCGCTCTATATTTAATAATGCAACTGCATTCGATCAAGATATTAGCAATTGGGATGTGAGTAATGTAACCACAATGTCTAATATGTTTACTAATGTTAGTCTATCAGCAACTAATTACGATGCATTGTTAAATGGGTGGAGTACCTTAACTCTACAAAATAATGTGCCCTTTGACGCTGGTAACAGCCAATACTGTGATGCCGTTGTTGCCAGAGAAAATATGATCAACAATTTTGGGTGGACTATTACCGATAGCGGGCGATTTTGTGTAGATTCTTTTATTACCACTTGGAAAACAGACAATCCAGGAACTTCTAACGTTACCTCAATTACTATACCCACTACAGGCAGCGGATATAGCTATGATGTAAGCTGGGAGAATAACGGTATTTGGGAAAATGGTTTTACGAGCAATGCTACTCACGATTATGGAAGTGCAGGTACTTATACCGTTGCTATACGTGGTAATTTTCCACGTATCTATTTTAACAATACAGATGACCGAGAGAAAATAGTGTCCATAGAACAATGGGGCACTAATTCTTGGAGCTCCTTTGAAAATGCATTTCAAGGTTGTATAAATTTAGAATACAATGCAACGGATTCACCAGACCTTTCGGCAGTAAACAATATGGTAAATATGTTTGATGGTGTTACGCTGTCAACAGCCCAATACGATGTATTTTTAAATTTGTTGGATACGGATTACATTTTAAATGATGTAAATTTTAATGGCGGTAACAGTAAATACTGTAACGCTGAAGAAGAAAGAGCTGTCTTGATTAATACTTATGGTTGGAACATTAGTGATAATGGTCGTGAATTAGATTGTATAAGTGCCAATTATTTTATTACCACTTGGCAAACAGATGTATCAGGAACATCGAATGATACATCTATTACTATACCAACTGCAGACGGTGATTATAATTATGATGTAAGTTGGAAAAATGATGGCACTTGGGAAAACGGGTTCACAGGTAATGCTACCCATGATTACGGAATAGCAGGCACTTATACCGTAGCAATACGCGGCACTTTTCCACGTATCCGTTTCAATGGAGGCGACAATTTAAAAATACAGTCTATAGAACAATGGGGGCCAAACGGGTGGAGCTCCATGGAAGGTGCTTTTCGAGGCTGTCAGAATCTAGTGAGTGATGCAACTGACGCTCCTGATCTTTCCTTAGTAACCAATATGAGCCAAATGTTTTATTATGCGACTGCATTTAACGGAGATATCAGTAATTGGAATGTAGATAACGTAACTGACATGAGTCAAATGTTTTTATACGCCAGGGCATTTAATCAGGACATTAGTAATTGGAACGTTGACAATGTTACCGATATGAATGCCATGTTTTCGAATGCGACCCTATTTAACTGGGACATTGGAAGCTGGAACGTTGACAATGTGACAAATATGAGTGCTATGTTTAATAAAGCTACCGCGTTTAATCAGGATATCGACAATTGGAACGTAGATAATGTTACAAATATGAATCAAATGTTTGCTAATGCTACTGCATTTAATCAAAATATTGCTAGTTGGAACGTATCTAATGTGATAGATATGAAAAATATGTTTCGAGATGCTGTTGTATTCAATGGGAATATTGGTTCTTGGAATGTAGGCAATGTGACTAATATGTATGCTATGTTTTATAATGCTTCAGCATTTAACCAGAATATTGGTGCATGGAATGTTAACAATGTAACCGATATGAATCAAATGTTTTATAATGCTTCTTTGTTTAACCAAGATATTAATAGTTGGAACGTTGGTAACGTGGTAAATATGAGTTCTATGTTCTTTAATGCTTCTTCTTTTAACCAAAACATTGGTAATTGGAATGTGAGTAATGTTGCTAATATGTATGGTATTTTTTATGAAGCTTCTGCATTCAATCAGGATATTAGTAATTGGAATGTAGGTAACGTAACAAATATGACGTATATGTTTTATAACGCCTCTTCATTTAACCAAAATATTGGCAATTGGAATGTGGAGAACGTGACAAATATGTACGGTATGTTTAATAATGCTACTTCATTCAACCAGAATATAGGGGGTTGGAATGTCAGCAATGTAATTAGTATGAGTCAGATGTTTAATGGTGCTGAACTCTCAATTGCCAATTATGATGCGTTGTTAAATGGTTGGAGTGCTTTAACCCTACAAAATAATGTTTACTTTGTAGCAGGCAACAGCCAATATTGTACTGGTGAAACTGCTCGAAATAATATTATCAATAATTTTGGTTGGACTATTATAGATGGAGGTGTACAATGCTATATAAAAATAAGCCCAAAAGTATTTCTACAAGGGGCATCTTTAAGTCCTATTTTAGGTGAAGAAAGCCTTATGAGAGATAATTTAAGGACCCAAAACTTTTTACCTACTACAAGTCCTTATTCTGATGGATTAACTTGTAATACTTCGGTATTTACTATTTCAGGAAACGATGCAATTGTTGATTGGGTTTGGGTAGAATTACGTGATGAAACAGATAATACTGTTATTTTATCAAATCAGTCTGCTTTAATGCAAAGGGATGGAGATGTGGTTGATGTTGATGGCGTGTCGTCATTAACATGCATTACAAATCCTGGTAACTATTATGTAGTTATAGACCACAGAAATCATTTGGGAGTAATGAGTGCTTCTACCATAGCCTTGAATGAATCTGCTGAAACAGTTGTAGATTTTACAAATGGAAGCATGGCAACCTTTGGTGTCAATGGGCAAACGGATTTTGGTATGGCAAGTGGCATATTTGGTTTGTGGGCTGGAGATGCTAATGGCGATAATATCATACAATATGCGGGTACTAATCCTGATTTACCAAGTATATTATCTAATGTATTAAACGATCCAGCTAATTTTTTAAATTTTCCAACTTTTAGTGTTTCCGGATACAATAATTATGATATTGATATGAATGGTACATCACAATATAGTGGCACATCACCGGATACCCCATTTATACTTCAAAATGTACTATCGAATCCTGGAAATTTTCTAAATTTCAGTACCTATGACATACAAGAACAAATACCTCAAAACTAAATAAATAATTTTAAAATTTCATTATGAAAAAAATTACCTCAATCTTATCCTTCATTTTAGTATTCACGTTGTTTTCTAACAACCTAAATGCTCAAGACGGCTATTCATATACTTTAGTTAATAATGGTTCTTATAGCTTCTCTATTTCTGCCGTTCCAAATTCCAGTAGTTCCAATTTTGAAACATCAGTTCAAAGTTATGGTTTTACTATTATTTTGCCAGATGGTGTAACAGCAGATATTACTTCGTCTTTTGGCAACGGAGCTGGTGCTACTTTTTTTAGTGGGACTGATGTTGGCCAGCCCACTATTGATGGCTATTTAATTGTAGAAGTATTAGCAGGCCCACTTCCGTTACCCGCTCCTTCTTTAGAAACTATATTTCCAATGGTAACCATTCAAGTTAATGGATCACCAACAACGGGAGAAATATATTTACTAGCTAATAATTCTTCATTAGCAACTAACGTTACGCCTTTAAAAAGTTTTATGTCTGCAGATGTGGTAGATGACGATATGTTTCTGTTTCCACCAGTAGTAGATGCAGTCGGTTCAGGCTTGTCAGGAATAACCTCTTATAGTTTTGATACCTTGTCTATTGAAAATATTTTATTAGAGAACATTTCTATTTATCCAAATCCAGCTGCTAATACATTTTATATTCAGGGTTTAATGGAAACGACATCTGTAAGCATTTACGATATTTCTGGAAAGATGATGATGACGCAAGCAACATCTTCTAATCAAGCCATAGCCATCGATACTTTGGCATCTGGTATTTACATGGTTTCTATTAAAAATAATAATGGATCAGTTGTTAAGAAATTAGTGATTGAATAAGGGAAATAGATTTGATTGATACTAAATCAAAAATAAAAAACCTGTCTAAATATTATAGACAGGTTTTTTTATGGTTATAGATTGTTAACTTTGCTCTGAGTAATAAAGATTACCTATTTTCAATCCACAATCTAGCATTTACAAAAGCTTCTAACCAAGGCGAAACGTCATCTTTCCTGCCTTCTGGATAATTTGCCCAGTTCCATTGGAATGTTGAGCGCTCAATATGTGGCATGGTTACTAAATGTCTTCCTGTAGTATCACACATCATGGCTGTATTAAAATCTGAACCATTAGGATTCGCAGGATAACCTTCATAACCATATTTAGCAACGATGTTATATTCTTTTTCTGTTTGAGGTAAAGTAAATTTTCCTTCACCATGAGATATCCAAACGCCTAATTTGCATCCTTCTAAACTGGATAACATAACAGAATTGTTTTTCTGGATTTCTACAGAAGTAAACGCGCTTTCGTGTTTTTTGGAATTATTATAGGTTAACTTTCCATGTGTATTATGCTCTGGATTTACCAACTCGAGTTCCATCCAAAGTTGTGCGCCATTGCAGATACCAACTGAAAGCGTGTCTTCACGTTTAAAGAAATTCTTTAAAGCTGTATTGGCTTTCTCATTGTATTTGAAAGCACCTGCCCAACCTTTAGCAGAACCTAAAACATCTGAATTTGAAAAACCACCAACAGCGCCAATAAACTGAATGTCTTCAAGTGTTTCACGACCAGAAATTAAATCGGTCATGTGAACATCTTTTACATCAAATCCAGCTAAATACATGGCGTTTGCCATCTCGCGTTCAGAGTTTGAACCTTTTTCACGCAGAATAGCCGCTTTTGGTTTAGATTCTTCTTTTGCGTTCTGAATGACAGGACGTTTTCCTGTGAAATGTTTAGGAAAAATATATGCTAATGGCTGATTCTTATAGTTGTCAAATCGGTCTTGTGCCAAGCCGTTTGCTGTTTGTTTTTGGTCCAATAGGAAGGATGTTTTATACCAAACATCACGTAATCTTGAAATGGTTAATGTGAAAACTTCATCATCATTAATAATGCTTAATACATCACTATCTTGAACGGTTCCTATATTGAAGAATTCAATATTTGCGTCGGTTAATAGTTGCTCAACTGAATCATCAGCGGCTTGAAAAACAATTCCAGCATTTTCAGAGAAAAAGAGTTTTATAGAATCCGCTTCAGCCAAATTAGTTAGGTTTAATTCGGCTCCTAAATTCACATCTGCAAAACACATTTCTAAAAGTGTCGTGATTAAACCACCTGAAGCCACATCATGTCCTGCAACAATTTTATCAGCTTTAATTAAATCCTGAATCGTATTAAAAACGGTTTTTACAAATTCTGGATTTGTTACATCTGGCGTTTCATTTCCAATGGCATTTAAGGTTTGGTTGAATGAACTTCCACCTAATTTAAAATCATCTTGGGATATGTTGATATAATAGATGTTTCCAGCATTTTTGTGAAAAACAGGTTCTATAACTTTCGTAATATCATTACAGTTTCCAGCAGCTGAAATAATAACCGTTCCTGGAGAAATAACGTCTTCATTCGGATATTTTTGCTTCATGGAAAGTGAATCTTTTCCAGTGGGAACATTAATCCCTAAATGGATAGCAAATTCTGAAACGGCTTCAACAGCTTCATAAAGCCGTGCATCTTCACCTTCATTTTTACAAGGCCACATCCAGTTGGCGGACAAAGAAACACTTTTCAATCCATCTTTTAAAGGAGCCCAAATAATATTGGTAAGTGATTCTGTAATGGCATTTCTACTACCAGCTTTTGGTGAAATTAATCCTGAAATAGGTGCATGACCAACAGAAGTTGCAATACCTTCTTTTCCTTTATAATCCAAGGCCATGACGCCACAGTTATTCAAGGGTAACTGTAAAGGTCCAGCACATTGCTGCTTGGCCACTTTTCCACCAACACAACGATCTACTTTATTGGTTAACCAATCCTTACAAGCCACAGCTTCTAACTGTAAAACTTGATCCAAATAGATGAGTACGTTTTTCGATTTATATCTTGGATTCTTATATTTTCTGACAACTGTATTGTCTGTCATGATGGTTTTAGGCGAGCTTCCAAATATATCTTCCAACGCTAAATCCATTGGTTTTTCACCCGTGGTTTTAGACTCAAAGGTAAAACGATCATCACCTGTAACATCACCAACTGTGTACATTGGTGAACGCTCACGCGCTGCAATTTTTTGTAAGGTTTCAATATGTTTTTCAGAAATAATCAAGCCCATACGTTCTTGCGATTCGTTTCCGATAATCTCTTTTGCCGAAAGGGTAGGATCTCCAACAGGTAATTTATCTAAATCAATTTTACCTCCAGTATCTTCAACCAATTCGCTTAAACAATTTAAGTGACCACCAGCACCATGATCGTGAATAGAAACAATAAAATTCTCATCACTTTCCACCATACCACGAACCGCATTTGCGGCACGTTTTTGCATTTCTGGGTTGGAACGCTGAACGGCATTTAATTCAATTCCAGAAGCAAATTCTCCAGTATCTGCTGAAGAAACGGCTGCGCCACCCATTCCAATTCGGTAGTTTTCACCACCAAGAATTACAATTTTGTCACCAACTTTTGGCGTGTCTTTTAGTGCTTGATCTGCTTTGCCATAGCCAATTCCACCAGCTTGCATGATAACTTTATCATAGCCCAATTTCCTTGCTTTTGCATCGCTAGATGCGGCATTTTCTTCGTGTTCAAATGTTAGAACAGAACCACAAATAAGTGGTTGCCCGAATTTGTTTCCGAAATCTGAAGCACCATTAGATGCTTTTATTAAAATATCCATTGGTGTTTGGTACAACCACGGACGTGCTTCCATTTTTTCTTCCCAAAATCTCTTTTCTTCTAATCGCGAATAGGCAGTCATATAAACAGCTGTTCCAGCTAATGGTAATGAACCTTTTCCGCCTGCTAATCTATCGCGAATTTCACCACCTGAACCTGTTGCTGCACCATTAAAAGGCTCGACGGTTGTTGGGAAATTGTGTGTTTCTGCTTTAAGCGAAATAACAGAATCAAATTCTTTTATTTGATAAAAATCTGGTTTGTCAGCTGTTTTAGGTGCAAACTGTTCCACTCGTGGTCCTTTTACAAAAGCTACGTTATCTTTATATGCTGAAACAATTGTGTTTGGGTGTTGTTTGGATGTTTCTTTTATTAATTTAAAAAGTGAGCTTGGTTTTTCTTCACCATCAATTACAAAAGTGCCATTGAAAATTTTATGGCGACAATGCTCTGAATTCACTTGCGAAAATCCAAAAACTTCAGAATCAGTTAATGGTCTGTCTATTTTTTTTGAAACCCCTTCTAGGTATGCTATTTCTTCATCATTTAAAGCTAGGCCTTCTTGTTGGTTGTAAGCTGAAATATCATCAATATTTAAAATAGCTTCTGGCTTGATATCAAAAGAAAAAGAATCTTGATGTAACCCGTTGTATTTTTCTGAAATCATAGGATCGTAATCCTTGAAATCTTCATCAGCCGCTTGAAACTCTTCAATACGGATAATGCCTTCAATACCCATGTTTTGCGTAATTTCCATAGCATTGGTACTCCAAGGTGTAATCATGGCAGCGCGAGGTCCAACAAAAAAAGCATCTAGAGATGCTTGTTCTATTTTTGGCTGGTTGCCAAACAACCACATTAATTTAGATGTGGTTTCGGTTGATAATTCTTTTGTTGCTTGAACAGCAAATATTTTACTGTTTTGGTTTCCGAAGAAATGAATCATTATGTATGAGTTATAGTTGCCTTCCTATTCGTCTGGCAGGTTGTTTAAAATGCAAATTTACTTTTTTTCAACGTAATAATTACTATTTCTATTATTGAAAATGGCGAGTTATCCACGCTGTTATTAACCATAAAAAAAGCGACTCGTTAAAGTCGCTTTTTGAAGTTTATTTTTTAATAAGCTTTTTGCTTATGGTTGTTTCATTTTGTTTAATCCGAATAATGTACATACCACTACTTAATTGTTCTGTATTAATTATATCAGATTTATAGATAACTTTAGAAATTACCTTTTTACCAAGTACATTATAAATATCTATTTGGGTTTGTTTCGGGTAATTTAAGTTAATATTTAAACTGTTTTTTACAGGATTAGGATATATATTAATATCAGAAACCGTAAAATCGTCTGTGCTTAAATTCGTATAACATGTCCATGATAAATCATCAAAAGCAACTCTATTGGTTGTACTACTATTTCCATCAATGACAATTGAAACAGATCCTTCAACATTTATATTAGGAATAGTAATAGTTTGCACAGCATCTTGATCGCCATATGCAATAGTGCCAACAATTGTATTATTCACTTTCAAATTAAAAGTTCCACCAGAACCTCCAAACACACGTTTAGTGGATATGGTAAAACTACCAATGCCTCCAGTTGCAGTAGGAGCAGTAAGGCTTCCGTTTCTAATTGTAATAGCTCTACTTGTTATAGATTGATCTGTTCTAGCATCTGTAGCCGTCCAGTCTCCACCATTGTCACCCGTCCAATTTCTTGTATCGTAATTGCCAACGTTTGCAGGAATACTCTCAAACGTTTCAGCCATGCAATTAACACCTACACCATTATCTGTAGTGGTTTCGCAAGCTTGGTTACTAAAACCAGATTCATTTCCAGCTGCATCTTTCGCTTTAATGGTAAAGCAATAGTTGGTGTCTGCTGTTAAACCAGAAACTGTAAAATTAGTTCCAGATGTACTGAACGAATTTACACCTTCAACATAAATATCATAAGAAACAACGGCAACATTATCTGTTGAAGCTGTCCAATTTAAATTAATAGTATTATCCGTTGGATTGGATGCTATTAAGGTAGTAGGGATTGAAGGTGCTTCTGTATCTGGAGTTGGGTTCCAAATTAAATTGGCATAACCAGGATTGTCAATAAAAGGGTTTCTATTTCCTTGGTGAATATATGAAGCATTGTTTCTGTTTATTTCTCTTTGATTTACAGCATCGTTGTTATGCCAATCTAATAATAAAGCAATAAACCAATCTTCATAAACTTGATCGCTTGTGTTGTTTAACATGGCATGGTTCCATGAAGCAACTTGATTTTCATAACGAACAGCAAAGTATAAAAGACACCTTGCAATGTCTCCTTTAAATTCGTCTATTGGTTCAAAAACAGTCCCTGTATAACCAGAAACACTACTAGTTCCTCTTTTAGAACCATTCATATAAGTGTTACTTGCCGAATTTGTTTCACCAAAAGCTAAACTTCCTCTCCCATTATTTACATAGCCATCTGTAGGGATTACTTGATGTATATCTCCAACCATTGGCATAGCGCTTCCATACACACTTTGTGGCATTAAATGTTCTCCATTATAGCAATCCATTTCGCTATTATATTGTCCGCATTTATCTGAAGGGTTTGCGTAATAACTATAATTATAAGGGTCTGATGAAGTTGGATTTTCAGAATACATGTCTATAACAGAACCATCGTTTTCATAAAAATCGTCTACATCTGAAGCTCTATAGCCAGTTGCTAAATTGAATAATTGATCGTAAGTTTTAGGGCTATGACCATTTGTTATAATGGTTTTTAACTGTGTTTTTAATGTGTAACCAGTTCCAGTTGCTGTGCTGTAGTAGTTAGCTGGAATTTGTGCAAAAGCAACAGTGCTGATTAATAAAACGAGTAGGGTGTAAAATTTTTTCATGCTATTAATTTTTTATTTTTTTTGAAGTAAGGCCATATAAAATCCATCGAAACCAGTTTTCGATGCTAATACTTTATTCTCTTTTACAAATGTAAAATCTTTTCCAGCTTCCGAAGCTAGAAATGTTTCCACTTGATTCTGGTTTTCAGAAGGTAAAACGGAGCAGGTGGCATAAACCATTTGTCCACCAGACTTTACAATTCGTGAATACTGTTGAAGAATTTCTTGTTGTGTAATTTTTATTTTATCTAAAAATTCAGGTTTTAATTTCCATTTCGCATCTGGATTTCTTCGTAAAACGCCTAGACCAGAACACGGTGCATCAATTAAAACACGATCTGCTTTATCATATAGTTTTTTGATGACTTTCGTAGAATCAATATGTCTTGGTTCAATATTGTGAGCGCCATTTCGTTTTGCACGACGTTTTAATTCATTCAGTTTATTGGCATAAATATCTAATGCAATAATTTGTCCTTTGTTTTCCATTAAGGATGCTATATGCAATGTTTTTCCTCCAGCACCAGCGCAGGTATCTACCACGCGCATTCCCGGTTCCACATTTAAAAATTCAGCAACCAGTTGCGATGATGCATCTTGTACTTCAAAATGTCCGTTTCTAAACGCATCTGATGTAAACACATTGGCACGTTCTTTTAATTTTAAAGCATTTGGGTAATCTTTAATGAATTCCGTATCAATTTCTAAATCGAATAATTCAGCTTGTAGTTTTTCCTTGGTCGTTTTAAGCGTATTGACACGTAGAATAACATCTGCTTGCTCATTTAAAGCAGCAATTTCTTTAGTCCACGCCGCTTCGCCTAATTCTTTAACGCCTAACTCATCCATCCAATCTGGAATGGATTCTTTGAATTTTCTAATTTTAGAAAGTTCATCAAAACGGCCTTTAATTTTACGTAAAGGTGTGTTTTCAAAATATTTCCAATCGGGTAATTTAATACCACGCAACGTTGCCCAAACAGCAAAAACACGCCATAAATCTTCACGACTATACGGTTCTTTTACTTCTGCTATTTCAGAATATAAGCGTTTCCATCTTACAATTTCGTATGTAGTTTCTGCTACAAAACCACGATCACGACTGCCCCAACGTTTATCGCGTTTTAATAATTGCTGTATGACTTTATCAGCATATTTCCCTTCATTAAATATAAGTGTTAAACCATCTATAACGGCAAAACATAAGTTTCTGTGTAATCGCATTCTGTATATATATGTTGTATTCCGAAATTGTTTTTTGAAACTTTATCGGTATACTTTTTAGTTATTTAAAAGCATGCAAAGGTACACAAAGTTTATTTCTTTGGAAGTTTATCTAAATATTCGTTTAGCTTTTCTATTTTTATACAAAATAATCAATCATGAGAAATTTGCTTCTAGTACTAGTAGTCCTTACAATGGTAGCTTGTAAGAACGATTCAAAAAAGCCTTTACTACCTATTTCAAGCGTTGAAATTGAAACGATTTTAGAAGATTCAACCTTGAGTATTCGTGCTTTAGAAATACTAGATTCTAAAAGTTTAGCCTTTGGCGCTAATAAAAACACCTATGGATTATATAATATAGAAACGAATAAATGGTTAGTTTCTGAACAAACTCATGATTCACTTGATTTAGAGTTTCGAGCGATTGGGAATAATTCTGAAGATTTTTTCATGTTAAATGTTGGAAACCCTGCGCTGTTATTTAAAACATCTAATTCTGGAATTATGAAATTAGTTTATAAAGAAGTTCATGAGAAGGTGTTTTATGATGCTATGGCATTTTGGAATAAGCAAGAAGGTATTGCAATTGGTGACGCCACAGATACTTGTTTAAGTATTATTATTACGAGAGATGCTGGTAATACGTGGCAAAAAATTCCCTGTGATGTGTTACCAGATGCAAGCAATGGTTCTGCAGCATTTGCAGCGAGCAACACCAACATTGTGGTAAAAGGATCAAAAACATGGGTTGCAACAGGAGGGAAGGTAAGTACGGTATTATATTCTGAAGATAAAGGTGAAACTTGGGAAGCTATTCAGACACCTATTATTCAAGGTTTAGAGACAACAGGTATGTATTCCATTGATTTTTATGATGAGATGACTGGTTTTGCAATTGGAGGTGATTATACCAAGCCTGACGATAATTCAGCAAATAAAATTCGGACTATAGATGGCGGAAAAACATGGGAATTGGTTGCTAAAAATAAAGAGCCTGGTTACCGTAGTTGTGTCCAGTATATTCCAAATAGTGACGGTAAAGAATTACTAGCTGTTGGATTTAAAGGCATGGATTATTCCAATGATAATGGTACAACATGGAGGCATCTGTCAGATGAAGGGTTTTATTCCATTCGTTTTTTAAATGACAGTGTTGCTTATGCATCTGGACAAGGAAGGGTTAGTAAACTCGTTTTTAAACGATAATAAAAAAAGCAGCCAATTGGCTGCTTTTTTTATTAAGGTGTGTTTTTCGACTTTCCGTGTCGGTTTTTGTATTCTTCAAACATTTTACGCTTAAAATCATCTTCCACTTTTTTTAGTAAAACAACTTTTTTAGCAGGTAAAACGGTTTGTAAGTCTTTCATGTATTTCTTATAAGACAGATATCTTTTCTCGTAAAGCAATTCCATTTCCTTTATTAAACTCTTGGCATTGCTCTCCGTTAAATTTTCCATGTCTATATCTTTTCGTTTATCTGAGACGTCGTTGCGTAGTTTATTGTGATCTTCCTCAAACTTATTATATATAGGCCAGAAGTTCTGTGCTTCCGTTTGTGTCAGGTTTAATTTTTCAGTGATATAAGCTACTTTCAAGGTTTTAATTTTTTCATGATGGTCATCACGATTTTGAGAAAAGCCAACTGTGCTTAATAATACAGTTACTAATATTAAAATTGTCTGTTTCATTCCGTATGTTTTATTTTTATTCAAGATCTTCTAATTCTGAATTGTTATACAAATAACTTTCTAGTGACACATCACTTAAAGCGTCTGTGTAAATAGCATCTTCAAAAGCTGAAGGATCAATAATAAGATTGTTTAAGGTTGATGATTCGTAATCATTTGAAAGTATATAATCTTCAATACTTTCATTATCTAATGATGAGAAACTAACCGGTTTATTAAAATCTGGCAAACTTATCACTAAAATGGCAATAGCAGCAATACTAGCCGCGTAGAGCCATGTTTTTTTAGAAAAGAGCGGAATAACTTTTGTTTCCGTTTTCTCTTCTGAAACTATATCCAATTTTGGTACTTTGAAAGTTTCAAAATAATTTTCTGGTACCTTAAAACCCGATGACTTACTTTGTTCTTTGAGAGCTATTTCGCTTAAAAGCGTTTCCTCAAAATTCTTGAAGTAATTATCTGGTGTTTTAAAACCTGATTTTTTAATAGTATGTAATTTACTGTTTTTCATTACTATTTAGACTCAAAATTCTTAAAAAGGTTTAATCGTTCAGTAAGTAGTCTTCTACTTTTTTAACCGCAATGTGATAAGATGCTTTTAAAGCACCTTCACTAGTTTCTAATATTTCAGACATGTCTTTATACTTCAATTCTTGAAAATACTTCATATTAAAAACGAGTTGTTGCTTTTCTGGTAATCTAGCAATAGCACGCTGTAATTTTAGTTGAATATCTTCCCCTTCAAAATAAACATCAGCTTGCAGATTTGCAATAGCTAGATCCTGAACTTCCTCATTGGTGATCTGCATCTGTTTAGCGCGCTTATTAATAAATGTTAAGGCTTCATTAGTTGCAATGCGGTACATCCAAGAAAATAATTTGCTATCACCTTTAAAGTTATCAATATTGCGATAAATTTTTATGAAGGTATTCTGCAACACATCATCTGTATCGTCATGTGATTTAACAAGATGCCGAATATGCCAATATAGTCGCTCTTTGTATTGCGATACCAAATCGTTGAAAGCCACATGACGTGTGCTTTCAGACTTTAAATCGGCTACTAATTGGGTTTCGGTATTCACAAATCGATTTTTACTTTAGACTAGCAGAAGGTAAAAAAGTTTAATGAGACTTTGAGAATAAGTTTACAGTATTCAGTGAACAGAAAAACAGGAACAGAGAATATAGCGTAAAGAAAATAGACTAAAAGCTAAAGAATTAGATGTAATTACAAGGGAAATTAGATGGTTTAATTGATAAATTTCAAATTATCTTTTATTTAAAATCTACTCAAAACTTTGCATTTCTACCAATCTGCGGTACATGCCATTTTTGTCTATCAATTCAGTATGTGTTCCTTGTTCCACTATCTGACCATGTTGCATAACAACAATTAAATCGGCATTCTGAATAGTGGATAAACGGTGTGCAATAACAATAGATGTTCGGTTTTTCATCATGTTCTCTAGCGCCACTTGAACTAATCGTTCGCTTTCGGTATCTAAAGCCGAAGTGGCTTCATCTAGTATCATAATTGGTGGGTTTTTAAGAACAGCTCTAGCAATACTTAAACGCTGCTTTTGTCCGCCCGAAAAGTTGTTTCCAGCATCGCCAACATTGGTATTAATCCCATTTGGTAACTCTTGAACAAATTCCCAAGCATTAGCTATTTTTAAAGCATCAATTACTTCCGTATTGGTAGCACCTGGTTTACCAATTAATAAGTTATTTTTTATGGAGTCATTAAATAAAATGGAGTCTTGGGTTACTAATCCCATTTGGTCTCTTAATGACTTTTTGGTCATGTCCTTTATATCGATACCATCTATTGTAATATTGCCTTCATTTACATCGTAAAAACGGGTAACCAAATTAGCAATGGTACTTTTTCCACTACCAGATTGCCCAACAAGCGCCAAGGTTTTACCTTTCGCTACTTGTACGCTAAAGTTTTTTAGAACAAGATCATTATCGTATTTAAACGAAATGTTATTGATAGAAACTTTATCTTTAAAATCCTTGAAATCTATAGCATCAGGATTATCTTCCATGTTGTCTTCTTCATGTAGAATTTCAAAAACACGATCAGCAGCTGCCATACCATTTTTAACTTTATAACTCGCTTTGCTAATTGCTTTTGCAGGTGTTAAAATACCATAAGCAAGTAACATGAAACCAATAAATGTTGTGCCTTCTATCACTTCATCAATAAGTACTAATTTCCCACCGTACCATAATAATACGGCTATGGTAATGATTCCTAATATTTCGCTTATAGGACCTGCAAGATTATTTTTTAGGCCTATACTATTGGATAACTTTAAAAGCTTACTTGCCGAGTTTCTAAAGTTTTCTTTAAAAAGTGGTTCTGCATTATAGCTTTTTACGATTTTTAAACCCGTTAAAGTTTCTTCAACTATAGAAATTAATCGACCAGATTCTTGTTGTGCTGTTAAAGATTCACTTTTAAGTCTTTTTCCAATCCTCGAAATTATAAATCCAGCAGTTGGGATAAAAACTAAAACAAAGAGTGATAAGCGCCAGTTTATATAAAACATGGTTCCTAAAGCAAAAACAATGTTTAAGGGCTCTCTTACTATTAATTCTAAAACGATAAATAGAGAGTTTTGCATTTCACCAATATCACCTAAAATACGTGCCATGACATCTCCTTTTTGTCTTTTTGAGTAGAATTTTAATGGCAGATTAATAATATTGTCATACATATCATTACGTAAATCTGTTAACACACCATTTTTAAGATACATAACATGTTGACTCGCTAAATAACCAAATAGGTTTTTTAGCGCAAATGTGGAAATAACGATGGCGATTACTATAACCAAAGCCATTTGGGCATTATTAGCATCCAGATAACCGCTTATTTTAAAGTTAAGCAAATCATTGGCGTAATTCTTTAAGTCGCCAATGCCATTCCAAATTGGTGCTTCTGTTACTCTATTCGTTTTATCGAATAAAACATTAAGCATAGGAATTAATGCGACAAAGGAAAGGGTTGTAAACAACGCATTTAGAACATTAAAAATCACATTTAAAACAACGTGTTTTTTATAGGTCTTAATAAATGGTAATAGCTGGATTATTATTTTTTTCATCTAGTTTAGATTCATGTCCTTCAAAATTGCATCAATCTTGTTTTCCAATTTCTGTTCCGTTGCTTGAAAGGCTGACACATTGTCCAAAGTGGTATTAACGCTAATGTAAAACTTAATTTTCGGTTCCGTTCCACTTGGCCTTAAAGCTATTTGGCTACCATCCTCTAAATAGTAAATTAATACGTTTGATTTTGGAATATGAAGTTGTTCAATATGGCCATTGCTTAACTGTCTAGATTGTGATAATTGATAATCTTCAATTTTAACAACTTTAGATCCATTCACTTTTTCCAAAGGGTTTTCGCGTGCATCATACATCATCTGTTTAATTTCTTGAGCACCTTCAATACCTTTTTTGGTGATAGAAACTAAACGTTCTTTATAAAAACCATGTTCTACATATAAGTTGATTAATGCTTCATAAATGGAGCTGCCTTGTGCTTTTGCCTGGGCTGCAGTTTCACAAGCCAAAAGGGTAGCGGTAACAGCATCTTTATCACGAACAAAATCGCCAACCATGAACCCGAAACTTTCTTCACCACCACCAATAAAATTAAGTTCTGGGAAGTCTTTTATCATTTTAGCAATCCATTTAAATCCGGTTAAACCAATTTTACATTCCACCTGATATGCATCTGCTAACTTTTGCATCATGGGCGTGGATACAATGGTAGAACCAATAAATTCCTTGCCTTTAATTCTGTCGGATTTTTTCCATTGCTTTAATAAAAATTCCGTCATGATTATCATGGCTTGGTTGCCATTGAGGATAATCATTTTATTATCTAAATCTCTAACAGCCACACCAACACGATCGCTATCTGGATCAGTTCCAATAACAATATCAGCTTGTACTTTTTCTGCTAATTCCAAAGCCATTTTTAAGGCTGCAGGTTCTTCAGGATTTGGCGATTTTACAGTAGGGAAATTACCGTCTGGTTTGGCTTGCTCTTCAACAATATGCACCTGATTATAGCCAGCGCGTTTTAAGGTTTCTGGAATAATAGTGATAGATGTACCATGTAAAGAAGTGAAAACAATATTTAGATTGTCTTTTGCTTCCGGATCTGTATTAAAACTTCCATTTTTAACAGAAGCATTAATGAACACATTATCTAAAGCTTCACCAATGTAATTAATTAGCGGTTCTTGCGCTTCAAAATTAATTTCAGAATATTCTAATCGATTAATTTCGGCAATAATTTCAGCATCTTGAGGTGGAACTAATTGACCACCATCTTGCCAATACACTTTAAATCCGTTGTATTCTGGTGGATTATGAGAAGCCGTTAATACAATACCACAATGGCATTTTAAATATTTTAATGTGAAGGATAATTCAGGAGTTGGACGTAAATCTTCGAATAAAAAGACTTCAATATTATTGGCTGAAAATACATCTGCAACCAGTTTGGCTAAAGATTGACTGTTATGTCGACAATCGAAAGCAATAGCAACTTTTATAATTTCACCAGGGAAGCTTTGTTTCAGATAGTTGCTTAAACCTTGTGTGTTTTTTCCTAACGTATATTTGTTAATTCGGTTGGTTCCGATTCCCATAATACCGCGCATGCCTCCAGTTCCAAACTCTAAATCTTTATAAAAAGCTTCTTGTAATTCCGATGGATTGGTTGCTATTAAATTTTTTATATAATCTTGAGTCTCTGTATCAAAAGTAGGCGTTAACCAAGTGTTTATACGCGCTAATAATTCAGGTTTAATATGTATCATAGTTGTAATAAAGTAGCGTACATCAGTACGAAATTCATAAAAATGTGAGCTGGATAATCGTTAAATAGCATTTTTCACTAAATACCGTTTTCTGTTTTCTTTGGTTCGTAATATAATTTCGCCTAGAAAACCAGCAACAAAAAATTGGGTACCAATAATCATGGTTACCAAGGCAATAAAAAACTGTGGTCTTTCGGTAATAAGTCGGCCGTAAGGATTTAAAAATAGTTTATCAATTCCTAAATAAAAGGAAAATGCAAATCCAATAGCAAACATCATTACGCCAAGTGCACCAAATAAATGCATAGGTCTTCTTCCAAATCTGGAAATAAACCAAATAGTTATTAAATCTAGAAAACCGTGAATAAAACGATCCATTCCAAATTTTGTTTCGCCATACTTTCTAGCTTGATGCTGCACCACTTTTTCACCAATTTTAGTAAAGCCTGCATTTTTTGCTAATACCGGAATATAACGATGCATTTCACCATTGACATCAATGTTTTTTACCACATTTTGTCGGTATGCTTTTAAGCCACAATTAAAATCATTGAGTTTAACACCAGACGTTTTTCTAGCTGCCCAATTGAATAGTTTTGACGGCATATTTTTGGAAAGTACGGAGTCATAGCGTTTTTTCTTCCAACCGGAAACCATGTCAAAACCTTGAGAAATAACCATATTGTATAAATCAGGAATTTCTTCTGGATTGTCTTGAAGATCCGCATCCATAGTAATTACAACATCGCCTTCGGCTTTTTCAAAACCAGCGTGTAAGGCTTGCGATTTTCCGAAATTCCGTAAAAACTGAATGCCTTTTACAGCCTTGCTTTTTTCTGAAAGCTGCTGAATGATTTTCCAAGAATCATCTGTGCTACCATCATCAATAAAAAGGATTTCATAAGAAAAATGATTGGATTGCATAACATTTGCAATCCAATCATGTAGCTCTATTAAAGACTCTTGTTCGTTAAGTAGTGGTATGACTACTGATATATTCATGGATGTGATTTCATAGGTGAAACACCAAAAGTAACGAAATTATTTAAGCTTGTATATCTTCTTTTTTAACAACCAAAGCAACAATAAGGCCAACGACGCTAAAACCGACCAATTGAAATGCCAAAGCTTGTAAAATATTACCAATAGAATACATATCCTCTTGCTTTTCCATTTCTTCAACTATTTGAGCAATTGATTCTTCTGGCGCACCAAAACCACGCATCATTTCAACCTGTGACGTCAGTATTTTTTCTTGTAATATTCCTGAAGCTTCTGGATCGACAATGTTGAAAATTACATAACTAACAACAGTACTAATCACTAATCCTATAAGGACTGTAATAAAAAATGATGTAAATGCGCCTTTAAAACTAATAAAGCCATTTAGTGCGCCTCTTGATTTTGTTGAAGACATAACACCTAAAACAATAACCAAAATCATCATGGCAATTCCAAACCACCATTTAGTAAATAAATCTAGACTTATAGCATAAGCCATAACTGTTAATAATGATAAAATTCCGCCAAGATATAGACCGAAATTAATTGCAATTGATTTAGTAGATGTTTCCATTTTGTTAATTTCTTTTAGTTGATTATAAAAAGTTAGTAAACAAATATAACAAAACGTTACAATAAACTGTATTTTAAATACCTACTTATTGTTTAATTATGGGAATTTGACTACTTTTGCTTTTAGAAGAAAAAGAAGTAAGAAAGGCAATTAGAAAAAAGAGGTGAGACGGAATAATTTAGCAATATGACATATTTCATATAAATAAATTAAAAAAGTATTGCATAGTTATTAAAATTGCCTAAATTTGCACTTCGAAAAAAGTTAAGATATTAAAGCATTTAGCGATGAAAAAAGAAATACATCCAGAAAATTATAGAGTAGTAGCGTTTAAAGACATGTCTAATGAAGACGTTTTTTTAACAAAATCTACAGCAAACACGAACGAAACTTTAGAAGTGGAAGGTGTTGAATATCCATTAATTAAAATGGAGATTTCTAGAACATCACACCCGTTTTACACAGGTAAATCTAAATTAATAGATACAGCTGGTCGTATTGACAAGTTTAAAACTAAATACGCTAAATTTAAAAAATAAATTTAGTCTAAAATATATTTCTAAAAGCCTTTCAACTATTGAAAGGCTTTTTTTATTTTTACCAAAAAGCATATCTCATGAACTACATTCTTTTTGATGGTCCTTCGCGCAATAATTTATTGCCTTTTACGTACACACGACCTGTTGCAGACATTCGCATTGGTATATTAACCATACGCGAGAAATGGGAACTTTATTTAGGTTCTACAACCACGACCGTAACAGAAGAGTACTTATCAGACAAATACCCAATGGTTGAAATGGAGCAGAATGTCATGATTAATGCCTCTTATTTGCCAAATGATGAATTGGTAGCCATGATTACAGATTTGAGTGAAAACCAAGCCATTTTTAAGGATGAGGATGTTATTGCTTTTTATACGAAAGAATCTCAAGAGGAAGTTAATTTTGATACTTATGAGGCTATTGAATATACCGATTCACTTTTAAAAGTTGAAAATACATGGGATATTTTCTCTAAAAACGGCGAAGCGATTCAAGATGATTTTGAACTACTAACAACGAATAGAAAATCGCAACCCATTCCAGCAACGGTTAATACAATTCATCCGGAATCTATATTTATAGAAGAAGGCGCAAAACTAGATTTTGTAACCTTGAATGCTACAAATGGCCCTATTTATATTGGTAAAGATGCCGAAGTTATGGAGGGAAGCGTTATTCGCGGACCTTTTGCTTTATGTGATCATGCAACCGTGAAAATGGCTTCTAAAATTTATGGACCAACAACGGTTGGACCTCATAGTAAAGTAGGAGGAGAGGTGACCAATTCCGTAATTTTCGCATATTCTAATAAAGGTCATGATGGGTTTTTAGGAAATTCTGTTATTGGCGAATGGTGCAATTTAGGCGCCGATACCAATAATTCGAATTTAAAGAACAATTATGCGGAGGTACGCCTTTGGGATTACCAAACGGAAGGGTTTGCAAAAACAGGTTTGCAATTCTGCGGACTTATGATGGGTGACCACAGTAAATGTGGTATTAACACCATGTTTAATACGGGAACGGTTGTAGGTGTAAGTGCTAATATTTTTGGGAGTGGATTTCCGCGAAATTTTGTACCAAGTTTTTCTTGGGGAGGAAGTAGTGGTTTTACAACCTATTTAACCAAAAAAGCTTTTGAAGTTGCAGAAGTTGTTATGTCACGACGCGATATAAAATTCACAGCACAAGATGCCGCGATTTTAGAGCATGTTTTTGAAGAAACGAAACGGTTTAGAAGGGAATAGAGGTTAAAAGTTTTATTTTATTCATTGAATTCAATCGGTCTTTTTCACGCGTTTTAAGTCCAATAAATTGATCGGGTTAATCCCCAAACCCGAAATATTTTTTCTGGTAAATCGGACAACTTCATCATAGAACATTGGCACAACAGGAGCAGAGGCCATCACTAAACTATCCATTTTGGTGTAAAGCCTTTCTCTTTCTAAAGTGTTAGTTTCTGTAAAAGCCTGTTCATACCAAGCATCAAACTGGTCATTTTTATAATGTGTGTAATTAGGACCATTAGGTGCAAAATTTTTGCTGTAATAGAGTGATAAATAATTTTCAGCATCTGGATAATCTGCTACCCAGCTAGCGCGAAACATATCTAATTTACCATTCGCTTTAGAGTCTTTTAAACTAGACGCAGGAATAACATTAATAGAAACCAAAAGGCCAGTTTTTTGGAGTTCTCTCTGAATATACTCGCAAAAACTTAAATAATTACTTGTAGTTGTAATCGTGATTTCAGGATTTTTATTGCCAGTTTCTGTTTTGAATTGTTCAACTAATTTTTTTGCTTTTTCTGGTTGATAATTAAATCCAGATTTTTGACTGTAACCAGGTAAGCCTTTCGGAATAAATCCGCCATGAGCTGGAATACCTACGCCATTCCGGAGGTAAATCATCATTTTCTCTCTATCAAAACCATAATTTACTGCTTTTCTGATATATTCTGATTGTATTTCCGAAACGTCAGAATCCATATAAAACGCCAAATATTCCGTATTTAAATAAGGACCACGTATCATGTTTACATCATTAGAATAATTGTCACGAAGTTTTCCATTGGCTGTTAGAATTTCATCTTTATAGGAAGCATCCAAGCCAGATACATAGTCTAAATTTCCTTGTGCAAACTGTAAAAATTCACTTTGCTTATCCGGAAGAAATGTTATGGCAACGGCTTCTAAATACGGCAGATTTTCACCTTGTTTGTCAGATTCAAAATAGTTATTGTTTTTTCTGAAAACGAGCTTTAAATTCTCTTCCCATCTTTTAAATTTAAAGGGACCAGTACCTATTGGGTTAGCTCTAAAATCAGTGCCATAATGTTCTACAATTTCTTTAGGAACTACGGAACAATACTTCATGGTTAGTAAGCCTAAAAAAGCAGGAAAGGGCTGTGTCAGTTTTATTTCGAAGATAGAATCATTAACCGCATAAAAGTCCTCTACTTTATTTAACACCCAACTGCCAGGCGATGCAATTTGTTTGTCTTTAATTCGGTTAAAGCTGTATTCAAAATCGGAAGCCTTTACCGTTCTGGTAGAATCCTTTCCAAATAACCCATGATTATGAAAATACACATCATTACGTAACGTAAACGTATAGGTTTTAGCACTATCTGAAACTATCCAATTTATGGCAATGCTTGGTTTGACGTCTAAGCTGTCATCCATTTCAACCAGACCATTAAAAAGCTGATTGGTTGCCCAAATATCGGCTAGATCTTTAGAAAACGCTGGATCTAGCGAACTGATGTTTTTGTGTTCATTATACCGAAAAATATTTGTCAATTCTTTATTTTCAGGTGAACAACCTAAAACAAGTAAAAAAAGTATAAAAATGTATTTCATTCTTAAGAGTAAGAAACATATCAGATTAGCCGAATAAAAAAACTAAAAACTTTTGATAAAAATACATTTTTTAAAACAATTATATCAAAAATAAACATTGGGATAAATATTAGATGCGAACACCAACGGGAAGCATACTTTTGTATTGTCTGTTTTTTCTAATAAATCTGGCTATTTCAGGACTTGTGGGAACAACGCTTAAATTACGCTCTTGGATGTTTTTGAAAACGATAATTATAAATTCGTTTTGAAATGATTCCGAAAACACGTCTTCGGGAATAATAAGCTTGGTTAAAAATATTTTACGTTCCTGAAGTGAATATTCAATTTTTGCAAGTTGATCGTCTATTTTTAACTCAAACTGACGCAAAAAGTCATTGTCAATGAGTTCATGTTCTTCTATCATAATATTCTTTTTATTCAATGGAATTATAGGGAGTGAAAACTATTTTTATATAGTTTTGTAACACAAATTTACGAAAAATTATTGTCATTGTTAATATTAAAGGCTTTTAATACCTTATGAATCAAGATATAATACATGTATATTTTATGCCTGGATTGGCTGCAAGTCCAACCATTTTTGAATATATAAAACTACCCGAATCAAATTTTAAAATTCACTTGTTGGAATGGCAAATTCCGGAAGTTAATGAAACACTATCTAGTTATGCATTACGATTAGTAAATCAAATAACAGAAAATAATATTGCGCTAATTGGCGTTTCATTTGGTGGGGTTTTAGTTCAGGAAATGAGTAAGCATTTAAAAATTAAGCGATTAATAATTATTTCTAGCATAAAAAGCAAAGAAGAAATGCCGAATCGGATGAAAATTATGCGTGCAACTAAAGCCTTTAAATTGTTTCCAGCTTCTTTAATGGGTAACATGGATGTAATGGCAAAATACGCTTTTGGAGAAACCATTAAAAAGCGCGTGGCGCTTTATAAAAAGTATCTTTCCGTAACAGATCCAAGATATATTAATTGGGCGGTAAAAGAAATGATTTGTTGGAATCAAAATAAAGCACCAGAGAATATAATCCATATACACGGATCATTGGATAATGTTTTCCCATACAGGCATATTAAAAATTGTATTACGATTGATAAAGGAACCCATATCATGATCCTCAATAAATACCGTTGGTTTAATGAACATTTACCACAACTTATTTTAGAGGGTTCTAGTGATTCATGTTGATTTTTTTTATAACTTTAAACAAAAACTTACAGAGATGAAATTGATGAAAAGAATGTTAATGATGGTAGGATTGTTAAGTTTAACTTTCCTATTTATTTTTGCGCAACAGAATGCAAAAACCGATGAAAATTTTGAGAAGCAACTCATAAACGATTATAATGTTTATGCACTGCAAATTCCTGATAATTTAGATTTTGCGGGTGAAGCATTACCATTAAAAGACCCAGATATTTATGAACGCATGGACCGTGAATTATTGGTAAATACCTATTGGCAGTCCAACGGTTTACTCATGTTTAAGCGTGCTAAAAAGTACTTTCCAATTATTGAGCCTATTTTAGCAAAACATGGTGTTCCTGACGATTTTAAATATTTAGCCGTTATAGAAAGTGGTTTAACAAATGCTGTTTCGCCAGCAGGTGCAAGAGGTGTTTGGCAAATAATGCCAGCAACTGCACGTGAATATGGATTGGAAGTAAACGATAATGTAGATGAGAGATATAATTTAGAAATGTCGACTGAAGTCGCTTGCGATTACTTAAAAAAGTCCAAAGAGAAATTAGGATCATGGACATTGGCAGCTGCGGCTTATAATGCTGGAATGTCTGGAATATCTAGACGTTTAAGTGAACAAAATGTTACTGGATATTATGATTTGCTTTTAGGTGAAGAAACAGGACGCTATATGTTTAGAATTGTTGCATTAAAAGAAATTTTATCTAACGCAGATAAATATGGTTTTAATTTTAGAGATAAAGACTTATATATAAATATTCCTACCTATAAGGTTGCTGTAGATACTGCTGTTACAGATTTTACTGCTTTTGCAGAAAATTATAAAATCAATTATAAAATATTAAAAATTCATAACCCTTGGTTACGTGAACCTTTTTTAAACAATAAGTCTAGAAAAAACTATTTGATCGAAATTCCGCAAGACGGTTACTATTCCACAAAACCTTAATGTTAGACTTCTTAATAGATAATATTTGGGTCATTGTAATTATCCTGAATTATGTTTTAGCAATTTCGGCTGCTATAACTATTTTATTTAAAAACATAAATCCCACTAAAACCCTTTCTTTTATAATGGTTTTAGTGGTTTTTCCATTTTTAGGATTGATAGTCTATTACTTTTTTGGACAGGAATACCGTAAGAATAAAATTTTCAACCGAAAAAATGTTCTCAATGAAAAAATTATACAAAATCTGGGGAGGGATTTTGAGTTAAGTGAAAGCCAGCTTCATAAATTAGATGATTTTTTAGATGAGAAAATTAAACTCGTTCATCTCCTTAATACTAATAAAAACACGCCTGTAACATTACATAATGACCTTCAAATAATTAAAAATGCCAAAAAGAAGTTTGAATTATTATTTGAGGACTTAAAAAATGCCACGCATCATATTCATTTAGAATACTACATTTTAAAAGACGATAATATCGGAACAAAACTTATTGATATTCTTTGTGATAAAGCGAAGGAAGGTATTAAAGTCCGATTAACTTTTGATGATGTAGGAAGTAAAATGTCTTGGAGAACTAAAAGAAGAATGCGCCAAAGTGGAATTGAGTTTTATGCATTTATGCCTGTTTTGTTTCCCAGTTTCACGGGTAAAATGAACTATAGAAACCATCGAAAAATAGCTATTATTGATGGAAAGATAGGCTATGTTGGAGGTGTAAACATTTCAGATAGCTATGTGAATTATAAAAATGGTGATTCGTATTGGCGCGATACCCATTTACGAATAGTGGGCGAAGCATTAAAACCGCTTCAAGTACATTTTTTAATGACCTGGGACTTTGTATCTAATTCAAGTTGTGAAATTTCTTCGGAATTATTTCCTGATATTCAAATTGAATCCACCAAAGCAGTTCAAATTGCCGCAAGTGGTCCTGATACCGATTGGGCAAATATTATGGAAGCTATGTTTGTAGCCATTAATACAGCTGAAAATTATGTGTATATAACAACACCTTATTTTATTCCAAATGATGAAATAGTTACAGCCTTGCAGGTAGCAGCAAAGATTGGTTTGGATGTACGATTGCTAATTCCTAAAACGTCAGATTCTTGGACAGCCAAACATGCTACCAACTCGCATATAGAGCGCTTATTAGAAGCGAAAGTAAAAGTATACCGCTATACCAAAGGCTTTGTTCATGCAAAAACGATGGTAGTAGATGATTTGTTTTCTACCATTGGAACCGCAAATTTAGATTACAGGAGTTTTAATATTAATTTTGAAATTAATGCGCTTATCTATAATAAAGAAACAAGTGTTGAACTAAAAAATATTTTTCTAGAAGACCTTGAAGATAGCGAGGAACTTATATTAGAAAAATGGCAACAGCGTTCCAAGTTTGCTAAACTAAAAGAATCCTATTGCCGACTTTGGTCACCGTTACTATAAATTAACGTCTTTTACCGCGCATTTGATTCTGACCATAATGTTGATTTGGGCCTTGAGAACGTTTCATGTTCTCTTTCATCATTTTAATTTGATCAGCAAGCATGTTACGCTTATCTAATTTCTCCGCTTCTTTAAGAAGTAATTTAGATTCGTTTTTTCTGTTTTTAGTAAAAGCAATTCCGGCTAAATTTAATTTGGCCATTGCTAAATCATGATCCATAGATAAGCCTAAAGAAATTGCTTTTTTAAAGTGCTTCTCGGCTTCATTCATATTAGATTGAGATACCATAATACCATGTAAATAGTAGTAATAACCTTCTTGTTTCTTTACTAAAGCGCTACTTGGGTTTTTAATTTTATCAAGCCATTTTTTCGCACCTTCAAAATCTTGTTTTCGAAGTCTTAAGAATGCTATTAGAATAAATTCATTTTTAAAATATAGAAACACAAAAATTGACGATAGTAATATAAACATGATACCATTACCAATGTTACCTTCCACAAATTGATAAATAGCAAACGCAATGATGCCTATAGCTATGATTAATTTTATAATTTTATTGTACATAAAGTTTCGTTTTATAGGTTGTAACCGAATTTATAGTTGTTGGTATTTTTACTGAATTATTTTGCAAAGATACAGTGTTACCTTGAGTTTTAGAAGTCACAGACATAGTTTTTACAATACCAGTCTTAATATCTGCAGAAATAAGCGTTTTTTGTTCACCTTCTAAAATCATAGTGTAATTTTCTTCAACAGACTCTAAAGAAATATATGCGGTGCCTAAAATGTCAATCGATGGACTTAATGCTTTAAGAGTCCATGTATTTTTGGCTTCCAATTCACCCGAATAGGTGTTTTCCCAGCTATCATTAACAGCCACTTTTTTTGACGGATAAATAAAGGTGAATTGCTCAAAACTATCTGAAAGACTTTGGCTACCAAATTCTTTCTTCATTTCCTCAATCATGATTTGTTTTGTGAATTCGTCTTCAATTCCAGCGTGTTTCATCATATTATTAATTAGGCGTGTTGTACCACGAACACTAATAATATCACCAGTTTTTAAAAGTTCAATCTTTAGTTTAGATTGGGTTAGTCCAGAAAAAATAGCCGCTTCCGTATCACCGTTTTCAATGGGTTCATCTGTATTAATAGACATAATTTCGCCATATAAATTGGAGTTTGACTGCAGTTTAAAAAGTTTGTACGTAAAATCTAAAATATAGGAGCTATCTGTGACTGTTTTAACCGCTAAAACAAACTTGCTTTCCAAAATATTGGTCATTTCATGCTTCGTTCCATCAATATCTTGGGTAATTTTTTGATTAGCTTTCTGATGAACTGCAATGCTATCTCCAATTTTTAATTTATATTGCAACTGCGTTTGTGCATAGGTATTACTACCTAATAGGGTGAATAGTAATATACTAGTCGCTAAAATTCTCTGCATTTATTTACCTTTTTTAAGGACTACAAAGAAACTAAAATTTTATCTATAAAATATTTTTAAAATAAGGTTTGTTAAATAAAAAAGGGTTTGTATATTTGCACGCAGTTTTAGGGATAGAACCTAAAACAAGGTTAAAAGATATTAAGAAGACTTTAAAGATATAAGTAATGAGTAAAAGAACATTTCAGCCGTCAAAAAGAAAAAGAAAAAACAAGCATGGTTTCAGAGAAAGAATGGCCAGTGCTAATGGAAGAAAAGTCCTTGCTCGTAGAAGAGCTAAAGGAAGAAAGAAAATATCTGTATCTTCTGAGTTAAGACATAAAAAATAATGAATTAACAATTGTTAATATATAAAGGTGTTCCAAATTGGTAACGCCTTTTTTTATACCCATTCGTTAACTACTTTTGCACAAAATATTTCAACATGCCTAAAAACAAAAACATAAAATCTGTTCTGCTTATAGGTTCAGGACCCATAGTAATTGGTCAAGCTTGCGAATTTGATTATTCAGGAACCCAAGCATTACGATCATTAAGAGAAGACGGAATTGAAACTATTCTTATCAATTCTAATCCAGCAACCATCATGACAGATCCTTCCATGGCAGATCATGTTTACCTGTTGCCACTTACCACGAAATCCATTATTAAAATTCTGAATGAACATCCGCAAATTGATGCTGTTCTTCCTACAATGGGCGGACAAACTGCATTAAATTTAGCGATTGAAGCAGATGAAAAAGGAATTTGGGATGATTTCAATGTCAAGTTAATAGGTGTTGATATAGAAGCTATTAATATTACTGAAGATCGTGAGCAGTTTCGTGAACTCATGTTGAAAATTGGAATACCAATGGCACCTCAAGCTACAGCAACGTCTTATTTAAAAGGTAAGGAAATTGCTCAAGAGTTTGGTTTTCCGTTGGTTATTAGAGCGTCCTACACACTTGGTGGAGCAGGAGCTTCCATTGTTTATAAAGAAGAGGATTTTGATGAATTATTAACACGTGGATTGGAAATTTCGCCAATTCATGAAGTAATGATTGACAAAGCACTTTTAGGTTGGAAAGAATACGAGTTAGAGTTATTACGCGATAGAAATGATAACGTTGTTATTATTTGTACGATTGAAAATATGGACCCTATGGGAATCCATACTGGCGATTCTATTACAGTTGCTCCAGCAATGACGTTGTCAGACAAAACCTTCCAGCGCATGCGTGATATGGCTATCCATATGATGCGTAGTATTGGTGATTTTGCGGGTGGTTGTAATGTGCAGTTTGCTGTAAGTCCAGATGAGAATGAAGATATTATTGCTATTGAAATTAATCCACGTGTATCACGTTCTTCGGCATTAGCAAGTAAAGCAACAGGTTATCCTATTGCTAAAATAGCATCAAAATTAGCAATTGGTTATAATTTAGATGAATTAACTAATCAAATTACAGGGTCTACTTCCGCTTTATTTGAACCGACTTTAGACTATGTGGTAGTAAAAATTCCACGTTGGAACTTTGATAAGTTTGAAGGATCAGATAGAACTTTAGGACTTCAAATGAAATCAGTTGGTGAGGTTATGGCAATTGGTCGTTCATTCCAGGAAGCCTTGCATAAAGCGACACAATCGCTTGAAATTAAACGTAACGGACTGGGAGCTGATGGAAAAGGTTATAAAGATTACGATCAAATTATTGAAAAGTTGACCAACGCAAGTTGGGATCGTGTTTTCGTGATCTATGATGCTATTCAAATGGGTATCCCGTTAAGTCGTATTCATGAGATTACAAAAATTGACATGTGGTTCTTAAAGCAATATGAAGAATTACATCATTTAGAAAAAGAAATTTCTAAATTTTCAATTGAAACTATTGAACGCGATTTATTACTAGAAGGTAAACAAAAAGGTTATGGCGACCGACAAATAGCACACATGCTAAAATGTTTGGAAAGTCAGGTTTATACAAAGAGAGAAGAATTCAAAATTAAACGTGTTTATAAATTAGTTGATACTTGTGCTGCCGAATTTAAAGCGCAAACACCTTATTACTATTCAACTTTTGAAAATGAAGTAGAGTTAGAAAATGGTGAAATAGCATCCTCTAATGAAAGTGTCGTTACTGATAAAAAGAAAATTATAGTTTTAGGTTCTGGACCTAACCGAATTGGTCAAGGTATTGAATTCGATTACTGTTGTGTTCATGGTGTTTTAGCAGCTGCGGAATGTGGTTACGAAACCATAATGATTAACTGTAATCCGGAAACAGTTTCAACCGATTTTGATATTTCCGATAAATTATATTTTGAGCCAGTGTTCTGGGAACATATCTATGATATTATTCGTCATGAAAAACCAGAAGGTGTTATTGTACAGCTTGGTGGACAAACGGCATTAAAATTAGCGGAAAAATTAGACCGTTACGGTATTAAAATTATTGGAACAACCTATAAATCTCTAGATTTAGCTGAAGATAGAGGAAGTTTTTCAACTATTTTAAAAGAAAATAATATTCCATATCCAGAATTTGCTGTGGCAACAAATGCAGATGAAGCTTTAGCAATTGCAGATGTTTTAGATTTTCCAATCCTAGTTAGACCGTCTTATGTTTTAGGTGGTCAAGGCATGAAAATTGTTATCAATAAAAAAGAACTAGAAGAGCATGTGGTAGATTTATTACGCCAGATGCCAGATAATAAATTGTTGTTAGATCATTATTTAGATGGTGCTATTGAAGCGGAAGCCGATGCTATTTGCGATGGTGAAAACGTATACATCATTGGAATTATGGAACATATTGAGCCTTGTGGAATCCACTCTGGTGATAGTAATGGTGTACTACCACCTTTTAATTTAGGTGATTTGGTTTTGCAACAAATAAAAGATCATACCAAGAAAATTGCATTAGCCTTAAATACAGTAGGTTTAATAAATGTACAATTCGCAATTAAGGATGATGTGGTTTATATTATTGAAGCCAATCCAAGAGCATCTAGAACAGTTCCTTTTATTGCAAAAGCTTATGGTGAACCCTATGTAAATTACGCAACAAAAGTTATGTTAGGCGAAAAGAAAGTTACCGATTTCAACTTTAACCCAAAGTTAGAAGGGTACGCCATTAAACAACCTGTTTTCTCTTTCAACAAGTTTCCAAATGTTAATAAAAAGCTTGGACCAGAAATGAAGAGTACAGGTGAAAGTATTTTGTTTATCGATAGCTTGAAAGACGATGAGTTTTACAACTTATATGCGAGACGTAAAATGTACTTAAGTAAGTAATTAAGAAATCTTTAGTAACGTTTTTTTTAGTAACGCTTTTTTAAAAATTGCTTTTAAAAAAGCGTTACTTTTGTTTTGTAAATATCCTAATTATGATTAGACAACTACTTATTATACCTTTTTTAATGGTCTCTTTCTGGACTTTTGCACAAGTATCTGCGGGACAAATAGATGATTTTGAAGATGGAACCGTTCAGAATTGGATTATTGGATCTACCACTGGAGAACCAGAAAACATTACTACTGGTGGACCAAACGGTGTTGATGATAATTTTTTAGAATACACATCCATAGGTGGTAGTGGAGCAGGAAGTAGAATGGTATTTTTTAATTCCTTTTCGCAATGGTCTGGTAATTTTATTTCGGAAGGTATTGTTGAAATTCAATTTCAAGCACAGGCGTTAACAAACGATTTAAATTTACGTTTAGCGTTTCAAGGACCAATGGGAACACGTATGGTTTCTACAAACCCTGTTTTTCTTGCTGCGGGAACTGGTTGGACAAGTGTTGCATTATCACTTGCAGTATCTGATTTCACAGTTGTTCAAGGACCTGCTTCTGTTGCAGAAGTGTTAGGAGATGTGTCAACTATGCGTATTTTAAGTCATTCTTCAATTGACAATTGGAAAGGTGAAGTAATTGCAGCTACATTACGTGTTGATAATATTACGGCCTCTACAACGTTAAGTCGTTCTAATTTTACAAAGGAATTGGGTTTTACTATTTACCCAAACCCAAGTAAGTCGAAATTAAATATCCGTGTAGCTTCATCTAATAATTTTTCTAAAGTTGAAGTTTATAACATTTTAGGATCTCGTGTGTATCAAGGTCGTATTAAGGCTTTAAATACATCCATAAATGTGAGTCAGTGGGATAGTGGTGTTTATTTAGTGCGAATTTCTAATACTAAAGAAACTATTTCAAAGCGCTTTGTAAAGCAGTAACCTAATTTTTATATTACATATACAAACCACTAGATTTATCTGGTGGTTTTTTTATACCAATACTTGAAATATTATACCTGTAATGATGGCAATACCGAAGCTAATGAGCGTGCCAATTAAAATGTATTCCGTGAGTTTTCGGTGTTTACTTTCTTTTAAATCACCAAATCTAAAAACGGATTTTGCTGTAATTAAGAATCCTACTGCTTCCCAATGGTTCATAATAATAAAGATGAATACCAGAAGACGCTCAAGAATCCCAATATACTTGCCAGCATCCTTTAATGATTCGTTGCCTTTGGTGAGTTTCTCTATATTCCATTTACTAAAAATAGCCTGCATGATTATTGAAACAGGTTTTGTTAAAAATAGCAAACAGGTAAGTAGAAGTAGAGCAGATTCGGCAGGTATTTCAGATGTTGTAAACGATGTGTTTGTGTAGATGAAATAAGCAGCAAAAATACTGATGATGTGTAACAGCTGATCAATAAAAAACCATTGACGTTTGGTTTTCTTATTTTGGAAAAACAGTTTGATAGCATCTATAATAAAATGCAATAATGTAATAATTAGTAGTAATGGCCAATAGGATACATCCCAAACTAAAATAAATAATAACGCCATGTGAATGGCAACATGTAAGTATAGTTTAGGCGATTTTAGTTTTCTCTTTTCTTTACTTTTTACCCAAGACTTTGGTTGAAGAATAAAATCTCCAATCAAATGTGCTAAAATAAGTTTTACTAATAAAATCATCCTACAAGTTACTTATTTTAATGATATACAAGTTGTTCAGTTCTAATATTTCTTCAAGATTAGCGCGTTTCATCCGTTTGCTTACGGCTTCTTGATTAATACCAATTAGTTGTGCAATTTCACTTTGAATCTTATGGGGATTTTCAATTTGTGTTTTTATAATTTCGGCAGAATTTACGGTCCAATTATCCATGCTAATCATAGCTAATTTAAAGTATAAATTCATATCTCTATTTAAAATAGTATCTGATGTTTTCAGCTTTAAATTAATCTTGTCCTTTTTTAGGTTTTCTAATGTTTCCCCTGAAAATTGAAAGGCTTCTCCATTTGATTCGGTCACGGTTTCACCTTGATATGTTTTAGTACCAATTCCTATTGCTATGCGTACATCTAAGCCCTTTATCATTTTAATATAAGCTTTGATATAAACAGCATGTAAAAAGCTGTTTTGAGGGGTTTCTATTTCTATTTGAAAGCTATCACCTCTGTATATTTCCCATAAACGCGTGTCAGACTCTAAAAAGGTTAGCGCATCCTTGAGTTGCGGCAACCAAATAGCTGGTTTCACGTTTTTAGAATTTATAATATCGCCTGTAATAACACTAGTCATAAATGTTGATGCTTTAATTATATGCCTTTATATATGAATAATTTAAAATATTCCACAATTAAGGAATAAATTAATATATTCCGTTTAAAAGGAATAATCAAATATCGAATATTTTATTGAAATATCCAAATGGTTGGGAATCAAAACAAAGTTAAAAAGGGTGTTTGGGTTATATAACCAAGATTATAGATCAATTTTAATATTGTAATCGGCTAATTCTTTCAAATAATTTTCCAAAACAAAATCTGTACTATTAAACTCAATAAGCCTATTTTTCTTGGTTTTATTACGTTCAATAGCTTTTAAAAATCGCTTTACTTCTTCTAAAGATGATAAAATGAGTCCAGGTACTGGCGACGATTTTCCGTTATCATCTTTGGCAACCATGGTAAAATAGGATGAATTACAGTGTTTAACATGTCCTGTTCTAATATTTTCTGCTTCCACACGAATTCCAACAACCATAGATGTTTTTCCTACGTAATTGATGGAAGATTTCATGGTAACAAGCTCGCCAATTTCCACCGGTTCTAAAAAATTTACGGTATCCACAGAAGCGGTCACACAGTAGTTTTCAGAATGTTTAGAAGCGCAAGCATACGCAATTTGATCCATAAGGCTCAACATATAGCCACCATGAATTTTACCGCCAAAATTAGAGTGTGACGGTTGCATTAATTCAGCAATGCTAATACGCGAGCATTCTACAGTTTTATAAGATTTTTTCATATTAATAGCGCCTGTTATTACGTTCTTTGTCCAATACTACTTTAGTGATAAAGTATTTGGTGTCACCTAACCAAAATAAGGTTTTATAACGTTCATAATAATGTAATTTCACATATTTACCTTGCATTTCTGTTAAGTCCTTAATGACTTGCTCTTCGCTATCTTCCACAGAGAATTCAAACAATTGGGCTTCTGAAACACCTTGACTAATTTCACCTTCCCACGTTTTTATAATAACGCCTTTACTACTAAACTTAACCAGTTCGCCAGCGCGAATACCTTCACTATATGTTGCAAAATAAATAAAACAGCCATAACCAACTATGACTAGGACTAAAGCGACAATTAATTTAGTTAATATATTTTTCATCGTGTAATTTGTTTGTTATTCGTCATCATCAGATGACAGTTTTGCTCTTTTTAAAATAGCTTCAGGTAATGCTTTTTTAGCTTTGGCACCTAGTTTTTTAATTTTTTCAACACTTGTAATAAGGTTTCCTTTTCCTTCAACTAACTTATTCATGGCTGATGAATAGTCTTTTTTAGCATCATCAATTTTCTTTCCTACGCCTGTTAGGTCTTTTACTAAACCTTCAAATTTATCATATAAAGCACCAGCTTGCCTGGCAATTTCAATGGCATTTTGTTGTTGTTTTTCGTTATTCCACATGCTATCTACCGTTCGTAAAGTAGCTAAAAGGGTAGAAGGTGTAACAATAACTATGTTTTTCTCGAATGCCTTATTGTAAATAGAGTTGTCTGCATTAATGGCGACCGCAAAAGCAGGTTCTATAGGAATAAAAAGCAATACAAAATCAGGACTTTCTATATCGTATAAATCTTCATATTTCTTTTCAGAAAGTTGGTCTACGTGTTTTCTAATAGAATTTATATGTGCTTTGAGATAAATTTCACGTTCATCATCCTCTGCGTTTACATAGCGTTCGTAATCTGTTAATGACACCTTACTGTCAATAATCATTTTTTTATTATCCGGTAAATGCAATACAATATCCGGAAGCACTCTGGTGCCATCTTCTCTCGTAAAGTTCTGTTGTACAAAATACTCTCTATCTTTTTCTAGACCAGATTTTTCTAGAACACGTTCTAAAACTAATTCGCCCCAATTTCCTTGCATTTTACTATCACCTTTTAAAGCTCTAGTTAGGTTTGTAGCTTCTTTGGTCATTTGCTGATTTAAATCTTTTAAACCCAACAATTGTTCTTTTAAAGCCGAATGCATGCTGATACTTTCCTTTTGTGTATCGTCTACTTTTTTCTCGAAAATTTGAATTTTTTCTTGAAGCGGGTTTAAAATATTTTTTATGTTCTCTTTATTCTGAAGGGTGAATTTCTCTGTTTTTTCGTCTAAAATTTTAGTAGCTAATAGCTCAAAATCCTTACGTAATTGTTCTTGGCGAAGTTCTAATTCTTCATCGCGTTTTAAAAGTTGTTGTTCCAAGTTTTCGTATTCTGAATTGCGCCGTGCTAATTCCGAATTTAGAAGTTCTTTTTCTTTTCTAATGTCATCTCTATCAATTTCAATTTTGGATAGGAGTTCTTTTAAATCAGTTGTTTGTTGATTAAAATAGGATTGTTGTTTTTGAGTTTCTTCATCAAAAGACACCTTCAAGCTAGCGAGTTGTTGCTGCAAATTAGTGTTTCGCTCCTCAAGTGTACTTGTGTCACTCTTGTTTTTTAGTTTGGAAATAGTCAGACCAATATAGGCGCCAATAGCACCCGAAAAAATAATAGCAATAATGAGAATAAGGCTGTCAATCATTTTTAAAAAGAGAATTTCACCAAAGATAATTTTTTTTAATTGGAACTTGTAAAATTCGCCATATGAAGTTTTATCATTTAATAGATGTTGTAAAAGGGTAAAAAATATATCCTGTTTTTACTCGAAAACAACAAACAGAATGACTTAAAGAGGTACTTTTAAGTATAGATATGAATTATCAGCAATACACACAGTTTAATATTTCATTAAAGAACGGACGTACTAATTTCAATATCTGCATCTTGCCAAGCCGTATTAAATTCTTGCATAATAGCGGAAGCTTCGTCTAATTTTTCTTGCGCCATTAAGCTTTCATACAACCCCATTAAAGACCAACCATTTTGTCTTAAATCCATTAAATCTTCTAAATATACCTTTTCAGCTTCTTGATATTTACCCGCTTTTAGTAAGGTAGCTCCTAAATTTTGTCTTGGTGGAATGTACCAAGATGCAGGTTCATTATAAATTAAATTGTCTTCCAATTCTACAGCCTTTTCAAAATGTGAAATGGCAAGATTGTATTTTTTATCCAATGAAGCAATTTCACCAGCAACTACTTCATAAGCTAATTTTGCAATGGTTGTTCCGTTGTCAAATCCAGTTGCTGTAATATTTTCCATGTCTGGATCATCAATTAATAGTTGAATAGCCTCCAGTTCCTCTTTTGCTTCCTTATTATTGTTTTTTCTAACAAAAGCAACACCTCTTGCATAATGCCAGATAAGTTTTAAATGTTTTATATCATCATGAGGTTTTGGGTAGGTTAAAATATCATTCCATTTTCCAAATCTAGTATAGGCTAAAAGAGGTGTGGCAGCAAAATTTTGTAAGAAATGTAAATCCTTCATTTCGCCAACGGGAACTTTTTCAGCTGTTTTTTTTGCGGCGTCAATAGCAATTTCACTATTACCTAACAGACTAGCAGCAGACCATAAAAAATGAATATTATGTGGGTAATAACCTAAAGGATACATGCCTTGAGCGTAACACTGTGAAATATAATCCTCATCTGCTAAAATAGCTTTCTGATTCACTAAAACGGCATCTTTATAACGACCTACACGAATATAAATATGAGAAGGCATATGAACAATATGTCCTGCTCCAGGCATTAAAGTTCCTAATTTATCTGCACTTGGAATGGCTAAATCTGGTTTAGGTAGTTCCACCATGTGAATATAATAATGGTGTGCTCCAGGATTATCGGGACTTAAAACCATGGCTTCTTCTAATGCTTTTTTAGCTTCTAGAATATTAGGTGACGGGTTTCCTTTTTTATCCCAATAATTCCATGGTACTGTGTTCATTACCGAAGCTGCATAAAGAATTAGGATATCGGAATCTTCTGAATATTCTGCTGCCACTTCAGCCATGAATTCCATGTAATTATAGTTTAAATCACCTGTGTCTTTTGTTAAATCTTTGGAGTATCGGTAAGTTAAAGCATTAATTAAAGCTTGCTCTTTTTTTGTGGCTTTCGGAGCCAATTTTATAGCTTTTGCTATGGCTTCATTGTATTTGTTTTTACGATCATCATCTGGAAATGGGTCATTAATGTTTGGGCCAAGCGTATAGGCTTGTCCCCAAAAAGCCATAGCTAAATTAGGATCCAAACGTGAAGCTTCCATAAAAGAACGATGAGCTTCCGCATGATTAAAAGCGTATGTTAACCGTAAGCCTTGATTAAAAAAGCGTTGCGCCAATTCATTTTTGGTACTGACTTTATAGCTGTGTATACCAAGATTTTCAAATAATGGCGAAATTTGTTTGGTGGTATCAACATCTGTTAACAGGAATTTGGCAGGCATACATTTAATGTAATTCATACCGACTTGTTTTGAATAATCAAATTCTGCTTCTTTGTTATAATGAAAAAGCAAAAAACTTACTAAAGAAACTAATGTGACAAGAATTAAACTGATTTTGAATTTCATGACCTTTGGATTAATGATTACTAGCGTAATAATTAAGGTAGGTTAGAATTAAGTAGATTTGTTAATGTATTGAAAATGAATATACTAAATGTAGTTCTTTTGGACTTAAAATGAAAATTTATAGTTCCTTTTTAACCCGAAAGCTAGCAGTCCGATTATCAAAAGCAATTAAATCTTTAGGAAAAAGCGTATCAAAAACACCTTTAGAAATCAGGTTACAAGGTGTATCGGTTATAACCGTGTTGTTTGTCATGACCACCATAGTGTCACACAATTGAATAGCTAAATCTATTTCATGCGAAGAAAATAGAATGGTTTTATTGGTTTCTTTAACCAACCTTTGAAGCAATTTTAGAATGTAAGCTTTGTGATACATATCCAAATGCGTCGTAGGTTCATCCAGAATAATTAAATCGGTATCTTGAGCCAAAGCACGTGCAATCATGACTTTTTGTAATTGACCATCACTTAATTCAAAGCACTTTTTATCTTTTAAGGCTTCAATATTAGTTTGGTTTAGAGCCCGATTAACGACTTCCAAATCATTTGCAGATAAATTCCCAACCCAATTGGTATATGGTTGTCGGCCTAAAGCCACCAATTCAAAAACAGATAAATTTTTAGAGGCAATTTTTTCGGTTAATACCAAACTCATGGTTTTGGACAAATCAGCATTTGTATAGGTTTCTAGATTTTTTTCATTTAGAAAAACCGTGCCTGATAATTTATCTTGCACATGAGTAAGCGTTCGTAACAGTGTGGACTTCCCAATACCATTAGCACCAACTAAACCAATTAACTGCCCTTTTTGTAAGGCCATATTAATATGGGAAGTCACAATAGTTTCTGATTTTTTGGAACCGTAACCAATGGTGAGGTTTTCCGTTTTAAGAATGGTATGTTGATTGCTTTTAGTCACTTTCTATATTCTATATTCTATATTCTTTGTTCTTTTATCTTAAAATAACATTTTACGTTTACGTACTAACAACCAAATAACCACAGGAGCTCCAATTAATGACGTAATTGCGTTAATTGGCAAGGTATAATCACTAGTTGGTAATTGCGCAATACTATCGCAAACTAGCATGATAATGGCGCCAAATAAAAACACGGCTGGAATTAATATTTTATGATTAGATGTTGTAAAAACTTGGCGTGTAATATGCGGAATAGCTAAACCAATAAAAGCAATAGGTCCAGCAAAAGCGGTTATGGTTCCGGCTAATAAACTAGTAGAAACAATAATAATAAGTCGCGTTTGTTTGATGTTTAATCCAAGACTCTTCGCATAATTTTCACCTAATAAAAGTGAATTTAAACCTTTGATTGAGAAAATCGTCAACAGCATGCCGAGGCTATAAACGATAAAGAAAATACCCAATTCTTGCCATGATAGGTTTCCTAAACTTCCAAATCCCCAGAAAATATATTGCTGAAGTTGTTCTGCGCTACTAAAGTAGGAGAGGACACTGACCACAGCAGCGGTAATACTACCAAACATTAGTCCTATAATGAGGATAGCCATGGTGTCTCGCACTTTTGAAGAAACAACTAAAACTGCTGAGAGCACGAGAAAACTCCCTAAACTAGCCGCAATAATAATACTCCATTTGGATACAAAAATTGTGGCAAATGCGCCACCAAAAATTCCAGCTCCTAAAATAACGAGTGCCACACCTAAACTAGCGCCGGAACTAATTCCTAAAACAAACGGACCAGCCAATGGGTTTCTAAATAAGGTTTGCATTAATAATCCGGAAATACCTAAACCAGAACCGACTAAAATAGCCGTCAGCGCTTTTGGTAAGCGGTAATCTTTAATGATATAAGACCAAGATTCGTGATCTAAAGTGCCAATAAAACTTTCAATAATTGCAGATATGGGAATGGATACCGAACCCAAACTAATATTTGCTAAAAAGCAAATTACCAGTACGATTATGAGGGTAATAAAAGCGTATGTGTAGTTGGTATTCATAAAACGGATTCGTGCAAATATCGGTTTATTCTAAACGTTTAAAAAACTGTAATTCATAATTTTCAAGCAATTCAGGATGCGTAATTTTCACCAGATCTTTTAATACCAAATCGGGTCTGGCAGTTCCTAATTCATAATAGGTTACACCGCCTGTTCTGCCAGCAGTATTGACAAAAGAATAAATATTTTTATTTTTGAAAGCATCAAATTGGGTGTAGTGTGAATTGGCTTTTTCTAAAGCTTCTAATGAGTTATAGTAGGAAGGACTAATCCAGATAGCCGCATCCTTGGCTTTATCAAAAACTACTTCAAAATTTAAAGCTAAACTTCCTTTGCTTTCCGAATTTTTCCACAAATAATCTACGTTGGCATCTTTTAAAAGTTGCGCTTCTGGACTTGTTCCGCTTGGTAAATACCAAATATCTTTATGCATGGCGCCACTTAAAACCCTAGGTTTGCTGGTGGCGTTTTTAGCTAAACTTTTAGCTTCTAAATAATCGGTTTCAATCGCTTTAAAAATAGATTCCGCTTGGTTGCTTTTATTATAAAGTGCTCCAAAAAATTTAACCCATTCTGCTTTTGCTAATGGCGAAGTTTCTACCCAATCACCATTGTAAATAACAGGAATTCCTGATTTTCTGATGGTTTCAAAACTTTTATTATTGCCGTCAATACCAAAACCAATCACCACATTTGGGTTCAGTTCTAACAATACTTCGGTATTAATGCCTTCATTTTTTCCGAGTTCTCTAACAGCACCCGATTCAATTAATTGTCGCGTTTTTTCGGAAGAAATATAATCGGTTCCTGGAAATCCAATTAAGGTGTTTTCAACCTCTAATAATTCCAATGCAGGAATATGGGTTGTTGATGTAACTACCATGTTTTCAACAGGAATAGTAATTATGCCATCGTAATCACTTTTGTTATATGTGCTTACAGCAGCCTGCGCTTTTGTAAGCAAAAGATAGCGGTAATTTTTATCAGAGTCTGGCCAAGGATTGTTAATGGTTAGTAGTGTGGAATTTTCATAATTTGTAATGGTAAAACCTGCGGCATAATCAATTTTCATAGATGATTTGCTGGTTTTGGGTAGGCTAATTTCTTGCTTGGTTTTGTCTTGACAATTCCAGAAAAATAAACTCAATAGAAGCGTAATGAAAACTATCTTTTTATGTAACATTTGTAACGTTTGAAGAATTAAAAATCACGTAAATTTATAGAAAATTTTTAACTATGCGTGACGGTTCAAATGTAACATTATATATAGTAGCTGGCGTTGTAATCTTTCATTTTTTAGTGGGATTTATTTATTTACTTTATAAAATGACCAAGAAAAAATAAGGTTCATGGTGCTAATCTGAAAAGAATAATTACTTTTGCCGTGAATTTGGTTTGATAGTAAATCAGCATGTTTTTAAGTGGTATTTAAATCCTGTTAAAAATGTTCACGATTGCTTCAATTAAAAGGGAATCTGGTTAAAATCCAGAGCTGTTCCCGCAACTGTAAGTTTATACTCAACGCAATTGAGTATCTCTATTTAGAGATGTTATTGCTTCAATAACCACTGGTTTTATTACTGGGAAGGTTTAATAGCATAAAACAAGTCAGGAGACCTGCCAACTTCATAACCTAAAAAACGAAGAGCTTTCGGGTAAAGGGCTCATTGATTATGAAATGCTATTTATCTTTATTTCTGCTTTTTTGTAGTGCTGCAAATTTTGCGCAGGATAACCCGTTGACGGAATTAAACGAGGTGAGTTTAAAATACATCAAATTAAAAGATTCTGTTTATACCACAACGCAAACTATTTTAAATGATAGCATTTTAAAACGCAATCAATCATCACTTACAAATCTATTAAATTATAATACCACTATTTACCTAAAAGAAAACGGATTAGGAATGGTGTCTTCGCCTAGTTTTCGGGGTACAACAGCACAGCAAACAGCAGTTTTATGGAATGGTATTAATATAAATTCGCAAACAACGGGTCAAACAGATTTTAATACAGTTAATACACGCGGGTTTGACCAGGTTGTTGTCAAGTCTGGTGGTGGTGGTGTTGTGGATGGCAGTAATGCTATTGGCGGCAGTATTTATTTGGAAAATAATATTAAGTATAATGCAGGTTTTGAAAACGATTTATTTTTAAAATACGGTAGTTATAATACCTATGGATTAGACTATAAAACAGGGTATTCAAACAAAAACACGAGCTTTTCATTAGGTATTTCACGTCAAGGTTCTGATAACGATTACGAATATTTAGGAACAAGTAGAACCAACAAAAACGGTCAGTTTAATAATACGAATATCAGTTCTACTTTTGGTTTTAAGTTAGATAAGAAAAACGCCATTAATCTATATACTAATATATATGATGGCAAACGTAATTTTTCACTTCCAACCCCCAACGCTTTAGCAACCAAGTACGACGATTTTAACACCCGAAGTATGGTGGAATGGGTATCAAAATCCAAAAATATAACTTCAAACACCAAAGTTGCTTACATTACGGAAAACTATAAATACTACCCCAATATTGCTAGAGATTACTACACTTTTGGCGACGTTGGAAGCCTGTTTGTAAAATACAATTTAGATTATGAATTAGGCCGCATGCTTTTTAGTGGTGGATTAAATTATAATCATAATAATGGCGAAGGTTCTGATATTCAACATGAAAAACGCCATTTAGGGTCTGCCGTTTTGGGCTTAAAACATAAAATAAGCAAACGGTTTATGTACGAGATTAGTTTGCGTCAAGAATTAAATAGCGTTTATAAAAGCCCTTTTTTGTATTCCGCTGGCTTGCAAGCAGAAATTACCCATTTTTATAGTCTAAAATTAAATACATCTAAAAATTTCAGAATCCCTACTTATAATGATATGTACTGGGAAGGGCTCGGTAATACGGACTTAAAACCCGAATTGTCTTATCAAGGCGAAATGAGCCATGTTTTACATATTCCAAATGTGACATTAACGCTAAACGGGTATTACAATAAGGTGCAAAACTTATTATTATGGACACCAGATATTAATGGGGTTTGGCGACCAAAAAACGCTGAAAACGTTAAAATTTACGGATTTGAGGGCCTTTTCACAGCTAAAAAAAATATCGGATTCCATACGGTTAATGTTTCTGCAACCTATGCTTATACGGTTTCAACAAACGAGAAAACAGATAAACAACTTATTTATGTACCCTACCACAAACTAACTACAGCTATTGGTTATAGCTATAAAAACTTGTCGGCTTATTATCAATACATCCGCAACGGCGAAGTTTTTACAACTACAGATAACGCTACAGAACACATACTTAATAGCTATATGGTAGCTAATTTTGGTATAGAATATAATTTGGGTAATAAAACCAATTCCTACATCCTGGGCGTACAAGCTCTTAATTTATGGAATGAGTCCTATGAAAGTGTATTAAACCGACCTATGCCCGGCAGAAATTTTAATATGTATGTAAACTTTAATATTTAAAAATTATGAAAAGACTTTTGAAACTATGCACCATGTTAGTAGCCATTTTGCTTTTGCAGAATTGTACGAGCGACGACCGTGATATTATTGTAGATACCCCGCCACCTTCGGGTGATTATGCTAATGGCATTTTTGTGTTAAATGAAGGTGGTTACACGTATTCCAATGCATCGGTATCTTTTATTGATAATTCTGGGCAGGTTTATAATAACATTTTTTATGCCGTTAACCAAAGAGCTCTAGGCGATGTGGCGCAAAGCATGGCGTTTCATGAAGATAAAGCTTATATAGTTGTAAACAATTCCAATACTATTGAAGTGGTAAATCGCTATACGTTTGAGCATATTGTAACAGTTGAAAACGATATTTTAACCCCGCGTTATATGACATTTTATGAAGATAAAGCCTATATAACTAACTGGGGAGATCCAGCAGATACTACGGACGATTATGTGGCGGTTTTAGATACAGAAACCAACGTTGTAATTAATACTATTCCAGTGGCAGAAGGACCAGACGCGATAGTGAATAATAATGGAACGCTATACGTGGCACATTATGGTGGCTGGGGTTACGGTAATACAATTTCGGTGTTAGATGCGGCTAACGAAACAGTTACTACTAGTATAGATGTTTCTGATGTGCCAAGAAATATGGTCACTCATAATAACGATTTATATGTTATGTGCGCCGGAAAAGAAGATTACACAGGCCATGAAACTTTAGGCGGTTTATACAAAATAAACATGGCAACCAATCAAGTTACCGACCAAATCATTTTTCCCGAGGGTAAACATCCAGGTTATTTAGAAATTAACAATAATTCACTTTTATATACTTTAAATAGAGATGTTTATAATGTGGATTTAAATGACTTTACACTACCCACAGCTCCGATGTTTACTACAAGCACTCAAAATGTAGGCGTATTGTATGGTTTTAGCGTTATAAATGGAAAGATTTATATAGCAGACGCTAAAGACTATGTTTCTAATGGTGATGTATTGGTGTACAGCCTACAAGGAGATTTTCAAGAAAACTATAATGTCAAACTTATTCCTAACGGATTTTATAACAACAATTAATTAAATTTTTTAAACGCAATACAATGAAAAAAAATTATCTATTCTTATTAATATCTATTTTTGTGCTTTCAGCCTTTTCTAGCTTTGCTCAAAACGGCTACGATGATGGTGTTTTTGTTTTAAATGAAGGCATGTTTGGTACTGATACGGCATCTGTTTCTTTTTTAAGTAATTCAGGTAATGTAAGTAACGATATCTTCTCTAGTGAAAACGCAGGTATGCCTCTAGGTCAGCTAGCCCAAGGTATGGGGTTTCATGGAAATAATGCTTATGTTATTTCTAGTGGAAATAATGAGTTGGTTGTAATTAATCGTTCAACATTTACGCATATAACAACCGTGTCAACAGGTTTTAATAATCCAAGATATATAGCATTTCATAATGGTTTAGGCTATGTATCTAACTGGGGAGATCCTGAAAATCCTGATGATGATTTTGTGGCTGTATTGGACTTAACAAGCAATACGGTTATTAATACAATTTCTGTTGTTGAAGGGCCCGAAGATATCATTGAAAAGAATAATCAAATATTTGTAGCGCATCAAGGTGGTTATAGTCAAGGAAATACTGTTTCAGTAATAGATTTAACGGATAATACGGTTTCACAGATAAATGTTGGAGACGTTCCGAATTCTATTTCTACGGATAATAATTATTTATATGTGCTTTGTGGCGGAAAACCAGCATGGACAGGAGCAGAGTCTTTAGGTAAATTATATAGAATAGATTTAGTTGATTTTTCTGTAATGGATGTATATAATTTTGCACTCGGTGAACATCCTAATTTTTTACAAGTTGATAATGGTCAAGCATATTATGTAGTAGATAATAATATCTACAATTTTGATTTTTCAGCTAGTTTGCCAACTACGGAATTCATCAACACAGCATCAGAAGGTGTTGCTCTAGCTTACGGGTTATCACTGATAGACAATGTGCTTTATTTATCGGATGCTGAAAATTATGTTATTGATGGTAAAGTCGTTTCTTACAATACAACTGGCGTATTTCAGAACTCTTATACCGTAGGTGTTATTCCTAATGGTGTTTACAAGCATATCATGCCTCTAGGTGTTTATCCACCAGCAGCAGGGCAAATAGGTTCAACGGCTATTGAAACGAATAGTGCATTATTTGTGGATTGGGCTTCAGGTGCCACTGTAACAAGAGGTTTAACTAATATTGCTGATTCAGGAAGTGGTTATGCTACTATAGGTACAGAGTCTAACGTTACAGGTGTTGCTAATAACGCGATTATAAGTTTAGGTGATGGAGGAAATGCTATTTTAACCTTTGATACACCAATTACTGATGGATCTGGATATGATTTTGCCGTTTTTGAAAACTCATTTAGTGATACCTTTTTAGAATTGGCTTTTGTAGAAGTAAGTTCAGATGGTGTTAATTATTTCAGATTTCCATCACATAGTCAAACGCAAACGGATACGCAAGTAGGAGGTTTCGGAGCTGTTGATGCTACCTATATCAATAATCTAGCAGGAAAATACCGTGCTGGTTTTGGAACACCTTTCGATTTAAATGACATTCCTAACAACCCGTTATTGGATAAAACTAGAATTACGCACGTTAAAGTTGTTGATGCTATTGGAACTATTGATCCGGCGTTTGCCACTTATGATTCTTATGGAAATATGGTAAACGACCCATATCCAACACCGTTTGGTTCTGGTGGTTTCGATTTAGACGCTGTTGGCGTTATTAATCAAGTTAGTTTGAGTATTGCAGATACTAAACTAACCGAATTGAAAATATATCCGAATCCAGCTTCTAGTTTCTTTAATATAAAAGGTGTTAATGGCGTTATGGATATAGACATGTACGATATAACAGGAAAGTTAGTAAAGCAACTTAAAAATACGAGTCTAAAAACGATCGATATTTCTAGTTTAAAACAAGGTGTTTATGTGGTGAAAATAACATCGCAAAATAAAAACGGATTGTATAAACTGATTAAGCAGTAATACCGTTTTGTTATAGCTCATAAAAATGCCGTTATGCTCTAAATAAGGTTTGAGTATAATGGCATTTTTTATAAGGTAGGAATTAAATCGCAAAACCAAAACCCTGAAGCAGCATCGGTTGAATTCGGTTTTGGATATTCATGATAGGTTTTTTCGCCAATATCAAAAGCTACAGGCGTTTTAAAAATGGGGCCATCAAAGCAAAAGGTATGAAATTCACCATTTTCGCCACAGGGATCCACTTCTTCAGGAAGGGAAGCTATTACATCTTCATCTATAACTCTACCAACAAAATGGTCTGTAAAATAGGTGGCATCGGCACAAACTATTACAGCCTTAAAACCTAAATCTAGAAATTCTTGCATTAATTGCTTGGTATTTCTTTGCCAAAGTGGAAACACCGTTTTAATACCTTGACTCCCTAGTTGATCCTCACGGTACTGTTTTAAATCTTCTAATAAAATATCGCCAAAAGCAGCATAACTATAACCGTCTTTTTTAAGTTTCGTTGTCGCTTCGGTCATAATTTTGTTATAATCGTCCATGCTTGGTTGTTCTGGAAGTTTAATTTGCCAAAGGGGCATACCTAAAGCAGCAACTTGATTTTCCAATAAGGCAATCCTAATACCATGCATAGAAACACGATTAAAAGCCGTGTTTACCGTAGTAATAAACTGTTCAACACTATAACGTTCATCTTGTAATAAATAGTAAAGTGCCAGCGCCGAGTCTTTTCCTGTACTCCAGTTAAGGTAGGTTTTGTAAGTTTTCATAAGTCAAATTAGAGTACAAACCTATGGTTTTTAGGGCATATTAAATTGAAAAAAATGTGTGTTTTTGTATATTTAAAAGAAGTAACTATCTGAACTGGATTTGCCAGATTAAATGGCGTTTAAAAGTGGCAAAGATTATGTTTCCAGTTGGGGAGACCCTAATTGATAAAACAACGATTTTATTGCCATCGTTAATCTAGGCTCGAATATTATTGAAGCGCGTATAGAAGTGGGGAAGACCAGAGCAAATGGTTGCTTAGGTCAGTAAATTATATGTAATAAAACGGACGGTTTTAAAGTGTTATTCTGAATTTATGTAAAGCATTACTGCGAATACCTTAATGTTTTAGTAATTATACTATGCATGCATAAAAAATTAACATCCTTTTAACGTTTAAATCGTGCTTTTTATCGATAACAATCTCATCGATATGGTATAACCTTTTTAATTGTAATATATTGGAGCACTATTAATTTAAAACCAATTTAAAAAATGAAAAAATTTACATTATTATTTTTTGTTGTATTTGCATTTGCATTTAGTTTCCAAGCTAATGCGCAATGTAATTACACCTTAGAAATGAACGACTCCTATGGAGATGGTTGGAATGGAAATACCATGGACGTTCTAGTTAATGGAACGGCTGTTTTGTCTGGTGTTACTTTGGCATCAGGATCTCAAGGCACTTTGGCGTTTCTAGTAAATGATGGAGACGATGTTACGACTAACTGGATAGGAGGGGGTAGTTATGCCTTCGAAAATTCTTACAGAATCTTAAATGCATTGAATGCTGAAGTTGGAACGGGAGCTGAAACTAGCATTCCAGCAGGAGCAATTACAGCTTCATGCCCAACTTGTACACTTGCTGTTGTAGATAGTTCGACTGTTGTTGATGATTGCGTTGCTGGAACCTATATGGTTGAGGTAGAATTTTCTGTTGTAGGTGATGCTACTGCCGTTTCGGATGGTACTTCGGTTTATGCGATTTCAGGTACTTCGGCTTCAGCTGGTCCTTTTGCAGTTGGAACGATGCCAACTTTGTCTGTTGATCATTCTGATAACTCATGTGATTTTGAGATTGGAACCTTTGCAAGTGCTTGTGCTCCAGCTAATGATGAATGTGCAGACGCGGAACCTATAAGCTGTGGTGATACCATCAGTGGTTCTACAATTGCAGCAACTGATAGCGGAAATAATACGTCTAATGATGTTTGGTACGTATTAGCTGGAACTGCTAATGGCGAAGAAATAACGGCTAGTTTATGTGGTTCTGATTATGATACGTATATCCGAGTATATGACGCTTGTGCAGGAACTCAAGTTGCATTTAATGATGACAATTTTACCGCTTGTGGTTCAGGTGGAAACTCTCAAGTAACCTTTACTTCAGATGGAGCAACTACTTATTATATTATGGTAGAAGGCTATAGTAGTAACAATGGTAATTTTGATTTAGCCATTACATGTGTACCGCCACCATCATGTGTGCCAGCTACAATTACATTAGCAAATGGAGTTAATAATTGCCCTACTGAAGAATTCTTTATTGATGTTACGGTTTCAAACTTAGGAACTGGAGCAGCGGTAGATATTTCAGATGATAATGGCATTGTAGAAACAGCAGTTGGTTTAGGGACGTATTCCGTTGGACCTTACGCAGCAGGTACTTTAGTTAATTTTACTGTTGAAGATTCAGCAGGTGATACGTGTAATGAAACAGCTTCTTTTACTACTTTAGCAGTATGTCCTCCATCTAATAATACTTGTGCTAATCCGGATTCGCTTACTGTAAACGCTGATTTAGCTTGTGGATCTGTTACATCAGGTACACTTTTAGGGGCAACAGCTTCTGGAGAAGATGAGACAACCTGCTCTGGTACAGAAAATGATGATGTTTGGTTTTCATTCGTTGCAACATCTACTGTTCATAATGTTAGTTTGTTAAATAAGACTGGGACTCCAACTGATTTATATCATTCTGTATGGTCTGGATCTTGTGGGACTTTAACTAATTTAAAATGTAGTGATAGTGATACAAGTCTTACTTCAGGATTAGTTATTGGAGATACTTATTTAGTTAGAGTAAATTCGTATTCAACTGGAGCAGGAGCAACAACAACGTTTGATGTATGTGTAGGAACACCTCCACCACCTCCAGCTAATGATGATTGTGCAGGTGCAACTGCTTTAACAGTAGATCCAGACTATACTTGTGCTAGCTCTGTTTCAGGAACGACAGCATCTTCAACTCAAAGTCTTCCTGGATGTTCAGGAACGGCTAACGATGATGTGTGGTATTCATTTGTTGCAACAGGTGCTGAACATAGAATTACAATTACCAATACAGGTGGTTCAACGGATATTGTGACGGAAGTTTTCGATGCATGTGGCGGAACAAGTCTAGTATGTCAAGATACACCTAATTCACCAATAAACTTAACAGGATTAACTTCAGGAACTACATACTTTTTCAGAATTTATACGTGGAGTTCTTCTGCTGCTACTACAACAAGTTTTGATGTTTGTGTGGGTACAGCACCAAGTTGTTTACAGCCATCATCTGGTTCAGCTGTTGCTATAACAGAAAACTCTGCCGATTTAGGCTGGGCAGAAGCTGGAACTGCAACCACTTGGAATGTAGAATGGGGCGTTACAGATTTTACATTAGGAACAGGAAGTTTAATTTCAGGAACTACAACAAATCCACAACCATTAACTGGATTAACTGCATTAACAACATACGATTACTATGTGCAAGCTGATTGTGGTGGTGGTGATTTAAGTGCATGGTCTGGTCCATATACGTTTACAACTTCAGGTCCAATACCAACTAACATTTCATGTGCTACAGCAGAGGCTATTGCATGTGGAGATAGTATTACTGGAACGACGGAAGGTTCTACTGGAACACAAGAGGACTCTGGCTGTTCTATCGGTAACAATGGCGTTTGGTATACCTTTACTGGTGACGGTGGAGATTTAATAGTGACGGTAGATGCGGATTTTGATCACGAATTAGCAATAACAAGTGGTACTTGTGGTGCGCTAGTAAATATAGGTTGTGATGATCAAAGTACTGGTCAAGAATCATACACCATTGTTGATAGTGTTGATGGAGAAACGTATTATGTGTATATCGCACATTATTCAAATGGTAGTACAACAACAGGTACTTATAAAATTATGTTAGAGTGTGAAACCATGACAACAGATGAATTTGATTCTCCAAATGCGTTTACGTATTATCCGAATCCAGTGTCAAATGTGTTAAATGTGAAAGCACAAAATAATATTAGTAACGTGGCTGTTTACAACATGTTAGGACAAGAAGTACTTCGTACGTCTCCTAATACTGTTGCAAGCGAGGTAGATATGTCTAACTTACAAACAGGAGCTTACTTTGTTAAAGTAACTATTGGTAATGCTACGAAAACAATTCGCGTTATTAAAAATTAATAAGTGAAGTAGATATCAATCTATAAATAAAAACCCAGACAAACGTCTGGGTTTTTTGTTTTATAAAACTTTGAAAATGTTGAGTGGTTTAAATGCCATATTTTAGTTTTCTATATCTAACATCTAACATCTAACATCTAACATCTAACATCTAATATTTAATCTAATTCTTTATACATACCATTACCAATTGATAGAAAATTCGTTTTATCACCAATTAAATCCAAAGGTTCGGTTTGGGGTAAATACAGACGGGAATCATCTAAAATAAGCTGTAGAGCTGTTGCTAAAAGCGGTTCAGTTTCAGAGCCCAGTGTTCCCATGTTGCTATAATTTTCGGACTGTGGTATTTCCGGAAATAAGCCTTGGCTATAATCCGTATTACCAACGGTATTCAAGGATTTTAATACTAGAGGTTGCATAGCATATAAATGTGATGGGTTTGCATTTGCTCTACGAAAATCGGGTGCATCATAAAGCGTAACGGATGCTTGAAATTTACCAGCAGTTTCGGTTCCTATTTGAACCACATCTATATAAGGATCTAAACTATTTATAACTAACTCACTAGCAGATGCTGATCGTTTTGTGGTTAAAACATACACCTTGTTTAGATTTAAAATGTTTAAAGGAGCTCCAGCATCATTATCTGTAAAGTAATTCGTGGTTTGTGCTTCTGATAGTTGAGATTGAATATCAGAATTCCATTCTTCCGTACTAAACACATTGCCAGTTTGTCCAGCTATCATACTAGATAATAAAATTGCCGTATTAACAGAACCACCAGAATTATAACGTAAATCCAAAACTAAATTCTGAATATTATTTGCTTGAAACTGACCAAACACGGCATTTAATTGCGAATCAAAATCTCTAGTAAATCCATTATACATTAAATACCCCACGTTTTCTCCTGCAACTTCAAATATTTCTGTTTTAAAAATAGGGTTTTCAGTAAGGGAAGATTTTGAAAGTGTAATGCTTTGGCCATTTGGTGTAATATTGTCATCGCTCGTTTGAGAGGTTCCATTATCATTATAATCTGCTAAATTAATAGTGTAGGTAGTATTTCGTAATAAACTATTAAAATTAGAGGTAGTAAGTGGAATGCCATCAATAGCATAAAAAATAGTTCCTCTGGAGACGCCTTGATTGCTAGCGCTAGAATTTGGCAATACATATCCAACATATCCAAACACGTTTTCCGAACCGTCTGGATAACGCATAAGGCCGTAATCCATGCCGTTGTTTTGGGTTGTACCATTTAATAGTTGTTCCAATTGAATGTAATTAGACGTTATCCAACTAAACCTATCTACCGTTTGTGGTTGATAGCGTAAATATTCAAACAAGGCTTCTGGTGAAGGATAATTATTTAAAAATGCTTCATAGGAACCTGTATCAAACCGGTCGTTTGCTAAATCCGGCACATTATCCTTGTAGAGATAATAGGTATTTAAACCTCGCCAAACAAAATCATTTAAGTCACGGGTAGATGCTGGATTATCATCTATATCTTCAAAACAGCCCGTAAATAGCGTAGATGCGCAAATAACGAGTAAATAAATAGTTCGGTTTTTCATAGCTGATTTCATTTAATTGTTCTTTTTGTTGAATTAAAAGTAGTTACTTTATAACATAATAAAAATTATTTGTAACAAATTAAGTTATCAATCGTCGTAATAGTAAGTAGGCAAAAACCAGCTATTATTGATTAACCACAAACTATGACACAGACAGAATTTTTGAATATTGTCATGCCATTTAAAGATAAAGTCTTTCGTTTAGCCAAACGATTGCTTGTGTCTCGGGAGGAAGCAGAAGATGCAACTCAAGAGATTATCTTAAAATTGTGGAAAAACCAAGAGAAAATGAGCGACTATAAAAACATAGAAGCCTTTTCAATGACCATGACAAAGAATTTTTGTTTAGATAAATTAAAATCTAAACAGGCACAGAATTTAAAAATTGTACATAATAATTATGAAGATCATAATGTGTCCTTACAAAAGGAAGTTGAGGTCAATGATAGTTTGGATTGGATAAGTAAGATTATGGCAGATTTGCCAGAACAGCAAAAAATGGTTGTTCAGCTGCGGGATATTGAGCAATACGATTATAATGAAATAGCCAAAATGCTAGATATGAATGAAACAGCCGTCCGAGTAGCCTTATCAAGAGCTCGAAAAACAATACGTGAAAAATTAACTAATACACATAATTATGGTATTAAATAATATAGAAAAATTACTTGAAAAATATGAAAATGCCGAAACCACGCTTCAGGAAGAAGCACAATTGAAGGCGTATTTTACACAAGATGATGTGGCACCGCATTTAGAGATGTACAAACCTATGTTTGCTTACTTTAAAGCAAATCAGGAAGAAGTCTCTATTAAAGAATTGCCTTTGAAATCGCGAACCATATTTAATTATAAATGGCTTACAGTTGCTGCCATTGCAGTACTTTCAATAAGCTTATATTTCAATAATCCGTTGCAAACACAAGAAGATTTAGGAACCTATGACGATCCTATGTTAGCTTATAATGAAGTGGTTAAATCACTCGAAATGATTTCAACACACATGAATAAAGGTTTTGAAAAAGTAAATTATTTAAATGCTGTTAATAATGGCATGTCTAAAGTCAATTACTTAAAAGAAATGGAGAATTCCACAAATAGAATATTTAAAAACAAACAGTAAACTGAAATGAAAACAATAACTAATAACAACACCATTACTAACCGTGAAAAATTAAATAAATTAAAAACAAACCCTATGAAAAAGTACACCCTTATTTTCGTTTTGGCACTAATGATGATGCCATTCGCTTCTCAAGCACAAGATATTTTTGCTAAATACAGCGAGAATCCTGAAGTAACCTATGTGTCCATTAAACCTAAAATGTTTCAAATGTTAGCTAAAATGGATATTAATACGGATGATCCAGAATCACAAGAATATATCAATATGGTGAATAGTATTACCAGTTTTAAAGTCATTTCCACAGGAGATAAAGCTATTTCTGCCGATGTATCTAAATGGGTAAAATCTAGAAAAGGTGGTTTAGAGGAATTAATGGTCGTTAAAGATGATGGCATGAATATGACATTTTACGTTAAGGAAGGTCGCGATTCGGACCATGTAAGTGAATTCCTGATGTTTGTAGATGGTATTGGAGCTGTTACAAAAGATATGGATATTAATATGAATGGTAAAAAACGTGAATTTGAAACAGTGGTAGTTTCCTTAACAGGAGATATTAACTTAAATCAAATTTCTAAATTAACCCAGAAAATGAATATTCCAGGTGGTGAACATTTGGAAAAGAAAGATAAGAGATAATACCATCATGAAACAATCAATCAAATATACCCTGTTCAGTTTATTAGTGGCTATGTCACTAATAAGCTGTAATTCAGGCGAATCATTACAAACGTATTTTGTAGATAATCAGGAAAAAGCCGATTTTGTTACAGCTGATATTCCAACGTCTATTGTAGAGTTGGATGAAGCTACTTTAACCGATGAGCAAAAAGAAGCGTATAAGTCTGTTCAACGCTTAAACTTTTTAGGTTTTAAAGCAAGCGAAACCAATATGGCAACATATAACACGGAATTAGCAAAAGTTAAGGCTATTTTAAGTGATGTAAAATATACAGAACTAATGGAGTTTAGAGACAGTGGGATGACCTTCGTAATTTCCTATTTGGGAGATGATGACAGTGCTGAAGAAGTTATTGTCTTTGGAAGCTCTAAAGAAATGGGCTTTGGTGTGGTTAGAATTTTAGGTGATAATATGCGTCCCGAACAAATTGGAGCATTGGCTAGTGCCGTTCAAAACACTAATTTTGAAGATTCTGAACAATTAAAAGATATTGTCAATTTCTTTAAATAATTTTCAGACAAATAATTATAAAAAAAGCGATCTGTTGTAGATCGCTTTTTTGCTTTAAGAGGTTTGGTCATCATTTTTTTTATGATGCTTTGAAACTGTTACAATAATATTGATTAAAATAGCCAAAAATAATGCCATGAAAATCCTACTTATCATATAGTTCTCCAATAAGCCGCAAATCCCAGCTACTGAAAAACCGACCCCTACAATTCCGCAAAGGATTAGAGATTGTTTATCTGTTAACATTTTAAATTCCTGTATAGTTACTAGGTGTAATAGCTTTTAACTCCTTTTTAATCCCATCCGAAACTTCTAATGTATCAATAAAGTTTGCAATGGATTGTTGATTAATTTTTTCATTTGTACGTGTTAAACCTTTTAGAGCTTCATACGGATTTGGATACCCTTCACGACGTAAAATAGTTTGAATAGCTTCAGCAACCACAGCCCAATTGTTTTCTAGATCTTCGGCAAACTTACTTTCGTTTAAAAGCAATTTATTTAAACCTTTTAAAATAGATTTAAAACCAATAATAGTATGTCCAAAAGGAACACCTACATTACGTAAAACCGTACTATCCGTTAAATCGCGTTGTAATCTGGAAATTGGTAATTTGGCCGATAAATGCTCAAAAATAGCATTGGCAATACCTAAGTTCCCTTCGCTATTTTCAAAATCAATAGGGTTTACTTTATGTGGCATGGCCGAACTTCCTACTTCACCTGCTTTGATGCGTTGTTTAAAATAATCCATAGACACATAAGTCCAGATATCACGATCTAAATCAATTAATATGGTATTGATTCGTTTTAAGGTATCAAATAAAGCGGCCATGTGATCGTAATGTTCAATTTGTGTGGTAGGAAAAGAGTGGTGTAACCCTAATTTTTCCTGTACAAATTGACCACCAAAAGCTTTCCAATCTATTTGTGGATAGGCAACATGATGTGCATTAAAGTTTCCAGTTGCACCACCAAATTTTGCAGCACTTGGAATATCATTCAATAAATCAAATTGTGCTTCCAAACGTGTTACAAATACTTGAATTTCCTTACCTAAACGTGTAGGAGAAGCAGGTTGTCCATGTGTTCTAGCTAACATGGGAATGGATTTCCAATCTTCAGTAAGCGTTTTTAATTTATTTAAAACTTCAAAATACTCAGGAACATACACATCATTCATAGCATCCTTAATACTCAATGGAATAGATGTGTTGTTAATATCTTGAGAGGTTAATCCGAAGTGAATAAACTCTTTATATTTTGAAATATTTAAGGCATCGAATTTTTCTTTGATAAAGTATTCAACCGCTTTCACATCGTGGTTCGTTACGTTTTCAATCTCCTTAATGGCAGATGCATCAATAGATGTAAAATTTTTATAAATAGCCCGTAAATCTTCAAATAATGCCGTGTTAAAATCGGCTATCTGTGGCAGCGGAATTTCGCATAATGCAATAAAATATTCAATTTCTACTTGAACGCGATATTTAATTAGCGCTTCTTCAGAGAAGTAAGGGGCTAATTTTTCAACTTGATTACGGTACCGACCATCAATAGGAGAGATGGCATTTAAGGAAGATATAGACATGATTGTTGTTGTGTTTTAAAAGCCGCAAAGATACGGAAATCCAAAAGAATAGACAGATTATGACATGTAATTTTTAACGTGATTTTTTTACCCAGAGTGTTGATTGCATAATAAATTCAGCTACTTTTTAATCTTCGTTAAAATATGTTTTGCTCGTGCCTTAAAACCCGAACTCTGCATCTGAAAATCGCGTTCTAAGATTATAACGAGTTCGGGGTGAATCCAATCATAATCGGTTCCAAAAAGATATAAGGTATTCATGGAATATGCTTTAGGTGCAATTTTTTCGTCACGAATGAGATAATCAAAACAGACTTCAATAATACGTTCTTGATGCTGTTTTGTTAGATTGAGTTGAACGGCATTTCGTGATTTTGAATAATATGCTTTGGCTAAATACTCACAAATTTTAGCAACAGGTCTGACAGCAGGATCCAAATGAACTTGATGCATTTTCTCGGTAAAAACATCTAAATGCGGAATCAAATAGAATATATTTTGCCCACACATAAATTCTAAAACCCAAGCTGCTCTGCAGGAAATTTTATCATCAACACGAAATAATATCTCTATTAACTTCGGAATTAAATTTGGGTTGTCTATTACCAAATTGGCATAATGTAATCGTTTTTCTCGTGAATGGTTTACATAATTTAATTCGGTGTAGAGTTGGTCTGTAGTCACTAGTTTTCCCTATTTTTGATAGATAAAATTACATAAAATGAAAATAGTAAAGAAAATTCTGATTGCTTTATTAATTGTATTTGTTATTGCACAATTTTTTGGTCCGGAAAAAAACACAGGCGATCTTGCTTCAGTGCAACCGTTTTTAACGGAAACAAATCCACCAGAAGATGTTGCTGCTATTCTTAAAGAAACCTGTTTTGACTGCCATAGTAACCACACGCGTTATCCTTGGTATGATAATATTACACCTGTAAATTATTGGTTGGCAGAGCATGTGAATGATGGAAAAAAGCATTTTAATGTTTCTGTTTGGAATGATTATTCTGTAAAAAAGAAAGATCATAAATTAGAAGAATTAATAGAGATGGTTGAAGAGAAAGAAATGCCATTAGACTCTTATTTGTGGACGCATGAGGAAGCAAATTTAACGGATGCTCAAATTGAAAGTGTCATGAATTGGGCTAATAATATGCGTGTAATCTATGGTTTAGTGCCAAGACCCGAATAGATTTTTATTTGTTATATGACTAAAAAACTCCTCATAATTGGTTGTGTTTGGCCTGAACCAAAAAGTTCAGCAGCTGGTACACGTATGTTGCAACTTATAAAGCTTTTTCAATCAGAAGATTATAAAATCACCTTTGCAACCGCCACATCAAAAACAGAAAACGCGTTCAATTTATCCACACTCGGAATTCCGGAAGTCGCTATTCAATTAAACGATTCGAGTTTTGATAATTTCATTAAATCTGAAAATCCAGATATGGTATTGTTCGATCGGTTTTTAACTGAAGAACAGTTTGGATGGCGTGTAGCCGAAAATTGCCCGAATGCTTTTCGATTATTAGACACCGAAGATTTACATGGCTTACGAAAAGCACGCGAGTTAGCTTTAAAAGCTAATGATGCCGATTTTAGAAAATACCTCGTAAATGATACGTCCAAACGTGAAATAGCCAGTATATATAGATGCGATTTAAGCCTCATTATTTCCGAAGCGGAAATAGAATTACTTAAAAATTTCTTTAAAGTAGATACCAACTTAATTCATTATTTACCATTTTTATTAGAGACTATCTCTAATGAAATTTCTGAAATGTTACCCGATTTTAATGCCAGAGCTAATTTCATAACCATTGGAAACTTCTTTCATAAACCCAATTACCAATCGGTTTTATATTTAAAAGAAATGATTTGGCCTGGAATCCATAAGCAATTACCACAAGCGGAACTTCATATTTATGGTGCGTATGCAAGTCAGAAGGTCACGCAATTACACAAAAAACAAGATGGTTTTTTGATTAAAGGTTTTGCAAATCAGGTTTCAGAAGTCATGCAAGCGTCACGAGTCTGTTTGGCGCCATTGCAGTTTGGCGCTGGATTGAAAGGCAAATTAATTGATGCTATGCAAAACGGAACGCCAGCAGTTATGAGTTCGATTGCTGCGGAAGGTATGTTCGGGACATTAGATTCCAATGGATTTATTGCTGATGATCAAGACGAATTTATCAACAAAGCCGTGGAACTTTATACCACTGAAACGACTTGGAGAACCAAACAACAAAACGGATTTCACATTATAAATAACCGATTTAATAAAATGCCATTTGAATCTTCTTTTATAGAAACTATCAATAGTTTAAGAGCCAATTTACCAAATCACAGAGAAAATAATTTTACAGGTCAGATGCTGCACCATCAGTCACTCCAAAGTACGAAATTCATGAGTAAGTGGATCGAATTAAAAAATAAATAAGCACTTCAGAATATTTACTAAAATTGACGCGCTTTTTCATAGCTTTGCGCCTTTAAAATTAAAGCCATGATTTCCGTAGATAATTTAGCAGTAGAGTTTAGCGGTCACACCTTATTTAGCGATGTGTCCTTTACCATAAATGAAAATGATAAAATTGCCCTTATGGGTAAAAATGGTGCTGGAAAATCGACCATGATGAAAATTGTGGCAGGTGTTCAAAAAGGAACGCGCGGCCATGTACGTTTTCCTAAAGATGCTGTTATTGCTTACTTACCGCAACATTTATTGACTGAAGACAATTGTACCGTTTTTGATGAAGCATCCAAAGCCTTCGCTCATGTTTTCGAAATGCGCGACGAAATGGAAGTCTTAAATAAAGCCTTGGAAACCCGAACGGACTATGAGTCGGATGACTATATGAACATTATTACCAAGGTATCCGATTTAGGTGAAAAATACTACGCTTTAGAAGATGTTAATTATGATGCGGAAGTGGAAAAAGCTTTAAATGGTTTAGGTTTTAAACGTTCAGATTTCGCCAGACAAACAAGTGAATTTAGTGGTGGTTATCGTATGCGAATTGAATTAGCTAAAATGCTGCTTCAAAAACCAGACTTAATTTTATTAGATGAACCTACCAACCACATTGATATTGAATCCGTTATTTGGCTCGAAGATTTCTTATTAAACAAAGCCAATGCGGTTATGGTTATTTCCCATGATAAGGCATTTATTGATAATATTACCAATCGTACAATTGAAGTGACTATGGGGCGTATTTACGATTATAAAGCCAACTATACACATTATTTACAATTGCGTGAAGATCGTCGAATTCATCAAGTGAAAGCTTTTAAAGAACAGCAGCGATTTATTGCTGATAATATGGCGTTTATTGATCGTTTTAAAGGAACATTCTCCAAAACGAATCAGGTGAATTCTCGTGAACGTATGTTGGAGAAACTGGAAATAATTGAAGTAGATGATATTGATACATCCGCTTTAAAATTACGATTTCCAGCCGCACAACGATCCGGTGATTATCCTGTAACAGTAAAGGATTTATCTAAATCTTATGATGATCTTGTGGTGTTTAAAAATGCTAACATGTCCATTTCTAGAGGTGAAAAAGTATCTTTTGTTGGACGGAATGGTGAAGGGAAATCAACCATGATAAAAGCTATTATGGGTGAAATACCTGTAGATGGTACCTGTCAATTGGGACACAATGTAAAAGTGGGTTATTTTGCGCAAAATCAAGCATCCTTATTAGATGAGAATTTAACCATTTTTCAAACAGTTGATGAAGTTGCTCAAGGCGATATTCGTACCCAAATAAAAAATATTTTGGGCGGTTTTATGTTTAAAGGTGATGACATTGATAAAAAAGTAAGTGTGTTATCTGGAGGTGAAAAAACACGTTTAGCTATGGTAAAATTACTTTTAGAACCTGTTAACTTGCTAATTCTAGATGAGCCAACAAACCACTTGGATTTAAAAAGTAAAGACGTTTTAAAAGAAGCCCTTTTAAATTTTGATGGTACTCTAATTTTGGTGTCTCACGATCGGGATTTCCTCCAAGGCTTATCACAAAAAGTCTTTGAGTTCAAAGACCAACGCGTCATTGAGCATTTTGAAACGATTGATGATTTCTTAATCCGTAATCGTATGGAAAACTTAAAGCAAATCGATTTAAAGAAATAATTAGTTTTAGTTATTTTGGATGTATAACTTCCCAAAATTGACCTATCAAAGATTGATTGTAAAACTTGACTCCTGGAAACGTCAGTTCGAGTGATTTTGAGGCACGAAAAATTGTATCGAGAATTGATTTTAGAACACAATTCTTATTCTCGATACAACTTTTACTCATTTCAATCGTAAAAGGCACTCGAATTGACGAATTGTTATTTTGAATTTACCTTTTTATATAAATGTGAAATAGGAATTTGAAAGGCAATTAAGTACCTTCCAATCAGTCATTAATCCTTTTTAATCCATATCATGAAAAACACATTCCTCAAAAAAATGGTTTTACTGCTCTTTGTAGCTGTCTGCGCCATTCCAGTTCAATCCCAAGTTTCAACCAAACAAATAGACTCTGTAGTTAATTATGCTATGTCTAAATTCAACGTTGCTGGTTGTGCAGTGGCTGTGGTAAAAGACGGAAAAATAATTCATGAAAGCGGTTACGGCGTCAAATCTATTGATACCAAAGAACCCGTTAATCCAAACACTAATTTTGCCATTGCATCCAATAGCAAAGCGTTTACCACAGCAGCTTTAGCCATGTTGGTGGAAGAAGGTAAACTGAATTGGGACGATAGAGTAAAAACCCATATTCCAGAATTCACCATGTATAATCCATATGTGGAGGATAATTTTAATATCATCGATTTAGTAACACATAGAAGTGGTTTGGGTTTAGGAGCTGGCGATTTAATGTTTTTTCCACAAGGATCTAATTTTACCATAGATGATTTACTAGCTAGTTTTCAGTACTTTAAACCAGAATCGGCATTTCGTACCAAATGGGATTATGACAATTTATTGTATGTCGTTGCTGGCGAACTTATTGCTAGAAAAAGTGGCATGACTTGGGAAGCCTTTATAGATTCGCGGATTTTTGAACCGATAGTCATGGACAATTCTTATGCATCTTTTGCTGAAATTTCAGACACAAGTAATTTATCCGCTTCACATTCCACTGAAACGGGAACCATGCGTATTATTCCAACGTTTGAAGAAATGATAAATGGTGCAGCAGGTGGTATTTTTTCGAATGTGAATGATATGTCAGCCTGGATGCTATTACAATTGAATGCTGGAAAATATGGAGAAGGATTGAAAAAGCAATTGTTTACCGCAGATAATCATTACGAAATGTGGAAAATTCATACCATTATGGATGCGAATACCAATCCACGATACAACAGTCATTTTGCAGGTTATGGTTTAGGTTGGTTTCTTACTGACGTAAAAGGCAATATGCAGGTAGAGCATACAGGTGGTTTGCCTGGTATGTTATCTAAAGTGGTTATGATTCCCGATATGGATTTAGGAATTGTTGTGCTGACAAATACCAGTAATGATGGTGGTGGCATGTTTTCGGCAATTACCCAAACTATTATAGATATGTACCTGGAAATGGACGATTTTAAATGGATTGATAAATATGCAGCTTATATGAAATCCAATGAAAGTGGCGCAAATGACGTTGTAGAGAAAGTTTGGGATTCGGTTGCTAAAAATGATCAATCTAAAATAAAAACAAGTAATTACATTGGTATGTATGAAGATGTTTGGTTTGGAAAAATGGAAGTGTTTTTGAAAGACAAGCAATTGTGGATTAAAAGCCATCGTTCGCCATTGCTAAATGGGCCATTACAGTTTTTTAAAGATGAAACTTTCGCCATTAAATGGGAATACCAAGACATGAATGCGGATGCTTTTGCCATGTTCACTTTAGGTGAAAACGGAATAGCAAATGGATTTACTATGAAAGGGATTTCGCCTAATATTGATTTTAGCTTCGACTTTCAAGATTTGGATTTAAAACGGATTGATTAATGGTTTCAGCAATACGAAGAATCAGAAAGAGACTGCTTGAACAAAACCGATTTAAACGTTATGTTCTCTATGCCATAGGTGAAATATTTCTGGTGGTTATTGGAATATTGTTAGCCTTACAAATCAACACGTGGAGTAAAGAAAATCATAATCTTAAATTAGAAAAGACACTATTAGAAGATTTTAAATCAGATTTCATCATTCAGAAAGAATTGATCATTGAGCAGATTGATTATGAGATAGGTATGATGGCTCAAATAGATTCCGCACTTCAATTTATGAGTCCTAATTATAACAAGGCAACTTTGCCAAGAAAACTTCATGAATTAACAGCACGACGTACCTTTAAAGCCAATCGCGCCACATTTAATAATATGATAGCCAGTGGCAGTGTTAATTTAATTTCCAACACAAGTTTACAAAATACGATTATCCGTTATTTTCAACGTTTGGATTATGTGGAATCCGTTGTAAACAATAATAATTTGTACATGGTGGACTCTAATTTTGGGGAGTTTGCTTCTAACAATGCTTTGGGTTTTCAAATAGATGAAACCGGTAAATTTGTTGATACTATTGATTTCACCAACGAACAACGCTATTTATTGGATATGCAATTACGATATAGAAATGGCGCGTCAAAAAGCATAAAACAGATAAGTACAATACTGTTAGAGTTAACCGAAGAACTTATTCAAACCATTGATGCTGAATTAAAACATTAGGTTAAATGTTTTTTATCAACTCAATAGCTTCCTGAACACCTGATGTAGCAGGTTTTGAAATAACTGTTAATTGTTTATTTCTCGTCATACTTGGTTTCGGGTCTATAAAATAAGTTGGCGTATTTTCTGGGACATAATGCATTAAACTAGCAGCAGGATACACTTGCATACTCGTGCCAATAATCATTAAAACATCTGCTGTTTCGCAAACGTCCATAGCTTTTTCTATCATGGGAACCGCTTCACCAAACCATACAATATGTGGTCGCATTTGATAGCCGTTTTGGCACATATCACCAAAATGGATGTCCGTTTTGCAGTCTATAATGGAATCGTCATTAAAGGTGCTTCTAGCTTTTAATAGTTCGCCATGTAGGTGAATGACCTTGGTACTGCCAGCACGTTCATGTAAATCGTCTACATTTTGAGTAATAATGGTGACTTTAAAACCGGTTTCCAATTTCGCCAAATCCACATGTGCTTGATTGGGTTTCACGCTTAAAAGCTGTTTGCGTCTTTGATTATAAAAATCTAGAACCAATTCCGGATTCACCCGAAAACCTTGTGGTGAAGCCACTTCCATAACATCATGGCCTTCCCATAATCCGTCCGCATCGCGAAATGTTTTAATGCCACTTTCGGCACTAATTCCGGCGCCTGTTAATACAACTATATGTTTCATAGACCTTAAAAATATAAAATTGCGTACGAAATTCATATAATAATACGTTTCCGTTTTCAAATACTAGTTTAAATTGTAAATTTATGGCAGATATAAAAAATGTATTTATGAAGAAGTCCTTTTTAATGGTTGTGAGTATTTGCGCTATGTTAGTTCTAACAAATTGTGCAAGCGATGACAATATTACCGAATTAGAATCCAAGCTGATTTCTACAACATATACGTTAAATCCTGTTTCAGATCCAGCAATTATTGGTGATGCCCGCATGATAAAAAACGAAGACGCATCTATTACCATAGAAATTAAATTGTCTGGAACAGCTCCAGGAGAAACATATCCAACAAATTTACGAGTCAATACGGCAGCCGAAGGTGGAGTAACAGCCATAAGTTTAGAGGGCTTGAACGGTACAACAGGAAGAAGTACAACCACGTTTACAACCTTGGATGATGGTACAGATATTACCTACGAAGATTTATTAGAGTTTGATGGGTTTATAGATGTCCGATTAAATAACAACGCGCCAGTTACCGTTTTAGCTCAAGGTGATATTGGTCAGAATGAATTAACAGGTGTTTCAAAAACCTATACATTAAGCACAAGTGATATTCCTGAAATTAATGGAAACGCCAAATTTTCCGAACGTAAAAATGGCGAAGCACTCGCGCGTATTGAATTAACCAATGCCATTCCGGGCACAGAACATCCTGCACATATTCATTTGAATACAGCACTTGATGGTGGCACTATTGCTTTTACGTTTAATACTATTGATGGTGATACAGGTTTAAGTAGAACCAATGTGTCTGCTTTAGATGATGGAACATCATTTGGTTATGCAGATTTGATAGCTTTTGATGGATATGTAAACGTGCATTTAAGTCCAGCAGATTTAACAACTATTATTGCTCAAGGTGATATTGGAATAAACGGCTTAACAGGTGAATCAGTAGTCTATACGTTAAACGAAGTTGACACACCCGGAATTCAAGGAACAGCAACGTTTTTCAAACGTGAAAGTGGCGATGCATTAGCGGTTTTAGAAATTGAAAATACCATAGCTGGCGATTCACATCCAGCGCATATTCATGCAAATGATATTGTTACGACTGGCGGCATTTTATTGACTTTTAATCCAGTGGATGGCGAAACAGGTATGAGTCAGACTAATATAATTCAGTTAAATGATGCGACGCCTTTTGGATATGACGATGTACTTCAAGTTAATGGTTATATTAACGTACACGAAAGTGCAGCTAATATAGAGACGATTATTGCTCAAGGCAATATTGGTGTGAATGTGGATAATTAGAAAAAGCGCTTATATACTAATAAAAACCTGATGTCATGTCAGGTTTTTCCTTTTTACCAATCATGATAGATTTACAATTACTAAACCATTTAGAAGGTTTTTTAACCGATAGCAGACGCGAGAAATTTCTACGTGTGTTGTCAGGTCGTACCAAACATTTTACGGTAGCAACAGAGGATGTGTATCAATTGCACAATACAAGTGCCGTAATCCGAAGTTGTGATGTGTTTGGAATTCAAGAAGTCCATATTGTAGAAGAAGTAAATAGCAAGCGCATTGATAGCGAAATTGCTATGGGCGCGCAAAAGTGGGTCGATTTAAAACGCCATCACAGTGTTAACGATGCTATTAAAAAATTGAAACAAGAAGGTTATCAAATTATTGCAACCACACCACATACCAACGATTGCGACTTGCATGAATTTGATGTCACCAAAAAATCTTGTTTTTTCTTCGGAAGAGAAACAGAAGGATTATCTCAGGAGGTTTTAGATGCAGCTGATGGCTTTTTAAAAATACCAATGGCGGGATTTACCGAAAGTCTGAATATTTCTGTTTCCGCAGCTATTATTTTGCAACATGTAACCACCAAGTTAAAACAAACCGATATTCTTTGGGAACTTTCCGAAAATGAAAAGTTAGAAAAACGTCTGGATTGGATTAAGAAAACGGTTAAAAGTTATGATGAGATTGTGGAGCGGTATTATGAAGATAAGAACTTGTAGTGAATTAACAGAGGCACTTAACCATTTATAAAAATTTGTTTTCTATTATTTTCCAATCATACATATAACCAAATTCTGAAAGTGATTTTGGTTTAGCACTAAACTTTAAAATGTTAGTTTTTTCATCTTCCTCTGAAATATTTCCTATTCGCGTAATGATTTCGTCTTTTTTAAAATCAAAGGAATCAAATTTATAATTTCCAGTGGTTGCATGAATATCATTACTTTCAGCAGATGTTATTAGCAATTGATTACTTTTCCATTCAAAAGTATAACTTTGATTTGAACGCGTATACTGATAATAAATAATAAGCTTACCATTTTCAATTTTTAGTTCGGGTTCTAAATATGGAAGCATACCACCTTCATTGCTTCTGGCAATAAATTTGTTGTTTTGGATTGCGACTATGAGACTATCATTTTTATTAAAAAGAACAAGTATAATTCGTGCTTTATTTTTTAAAATTTTACAGTCATTGCATCTTTTTTCGAAAATACTATCTGCAGATTCTAATATCAAAGCGAAATCCTCAAATCCATCTTTATTTAAGTCTCCTATGGCCTTTTGAATGGTTTTCCAACCTAAATTATTTTCAATTGATTGTAGATTTTTACCTAGAAAATTTGGTAAAACGTATTGACTTTCTTGAGCATTTAACAAGAAACTGCTTACTAGAAATAAAAATGATACTAAATTTTTAATAAATTTTAATTTCAATGCTTAAATATTTTATCGCTTCTTACGACTACGGCTTAACACTTTGTATTCCTCGTAACATTCGCTAATAGCATCCAATATTTGAAGATCGTTGGCGCTATTTATAAAATCGGCAGAATAGTTACATTGACGCACTATTTCATCTAAATCTACACGGTCTACTTGTAGTAAAACTGTTAACATTTCCCGATCAAAACGCGAAGCTAGGAGGTTTCTAATTTCATCATCTTGCTTCATCTGTTTGAGTTTTTTCATCTCATTCGGATTCTTCCCAAACATTTTATAGAGGAAATCAGCAGGATTAAAAATAGCACCCAATGCTTTGGTTATGGCATTGCTACGGTTTCCAGCTTCATAACCTGTAGATGGTAAACCAGAAATACTGTAGCGGTAATTATTATTGATGGGCACATTCATGATATCCACTTCTAGAATCCCTGTTAAGCGGAAATCATTAATGACCACTTCTTCTAAAGCTAAGGCTAATTCATTTAATTGAATGGTAGAGGTTCCAAACTTTATCCAGTCATTCGTTACACGAACTTTTATAGATTTAAAGCCTAAATAGGAGAGGTGGAGCGTATCATTTGCTTTGGCACGCAAAGTAAATTCACCTTCCACATTGGTTGTGGTACCAATTACCTGTGTTAAATTTACAATATTAACACTTTCCAAAGGTTCCCCTTGTGATGCGTTTATAATAACACCTTTTACATAGGTTTGGTCCTGTGCGAAACCAATAGAAAAGGTAAACAATGCAATAAGTAGGAATAGGTAGTGCTTCATGCTGGCTAAATTAAACAATAAAAGTACTAAACAAAAAAATAGATTTCTCATTTAGTACTTTATTTGACTTATTATTAACAGTTGTGTTTAGCGTCTAGAACGTCTAGGTCTTTCAGAACCTGAATCGTTGCTAGATTCTGTACGTCTTGGTTTAGAATCGCTATCGCTTCTACGGCTACGTCTGCTTCCAGAATCACCACCACGATCACTACGTCCACCAGACGAACGACGTTCGCTTCTTGAACTATCGTCACGTTTGCGTCCACCACCAAAGCCGCCTCCGCCACTTCCGCCGCTACGACGTTTGTTTCTGCTAGTTCCTTGACCTTTATCTTCACTCACTTCAACGTTTACAAAACGACCATCGTGCTTGAAATCTGTAAAGAATGCCAATACTTTTTCTTGTAAGCCTTTATCAGTTGTAAAGAATGAAAAACTTTCTTTAACATCCACTTTAAACACGTCATCACGACCTAGCTCTAATACTTCTTTTAAGAAATCTTTTAGCTTCATCCAATCGTAACCGTCTTTACGACCGACGTTTATAAAGTAACGTGTATCATTGGCATTGCTCGTGTAACCACGACCTCCACCATCGCCAGCGCTATCACTTCCACGAGATTCGGTTACATTTTGAATACGTGATTTTGAATAGTAATTAAAGAAACGTGTAAACTCTACCGAGAAGAATTTTTTAATTAATTCATCTTTAGTGGTATCAGTAAACAATTCATTGATACTTTCTAAATACTTATCAATTTCAGGATTGATCTCCGTTTCGTTAATTTTATTTGCAAGCGACATTAACTGTACTTCGCAAATTTCCATACCATCAGGAATTTCTTTTTTAACGAAGTCTTTTTTAATGATACGTTCAATACTCTTTATTTTACGAACCTCACTTTTGGAAACAATAACCATGGAAATACCTGTTTTACCAGCACGTCCTGTTCTTCCAGAACGGTGTGTATAAATTTCAGGTTCATCAGGTAATTGATAATTTATTACGTGTGTAATATCATCTACATCAATACCACGAGCAGCAACATCTGTTGCCACAAGCATTTGTATTTGTTGGTTTCTGAAAGATTTCATCACCAAATCACGTTGGTTCTGACTTAAATCACCGTGTAATGCGCCAGCACTGTAGCCATCTTCAATTAACTGTTCAGCTACTTTTTGCGTATCACGTTTTGTTCTACAGAAAATTACTGAAAAGATATCTGGATTCGCATCTGCCAAACGTTTTAAAGCTGCATAACGATCACGTGCATTAACTAAATAATACTCATGAGATACTTGACTCGTGCTTTCATTTTTATTTCCTACCGTAATTTCAATAGGGTTCGCCATGAATTTTTTGGCAATATTGGAAACCTCTTTAGGCATGGTAGCCGAGAATAACCACGTGTTTTTATCTTCAGGTGTATGAGATAAGATATCAGTGATATCCTCTTTAAAACCCATGTTAAGCATTTCATCAGCTTCATCTAAAACGGCATATTCAATTTTAGAAATATCTACTAATCTACGCTTAATCATATCTTTCATACGACCAGGAGTAGCAACAATAATTTGTGCACCTCTTTTTACTTCGCGTGCTTGATCTGTAATACTAGACCCACCATAAATAGCTACAACATTTAAACCTTTACAGTGCTTACCGTAAGCTTTCATTTCGTTGGCAATTTGTAAACACAGTTCACGTGTTGGCGATAGGATTAAACCTTGTGTTGTGCGGCTATCCATCTGGATTTTTTGCAACATTGGAAAACCAAATGCAGCAGTTTTTCCCGTTCCAGTTTGCGCTAGGGCAACCAAATCGGTGTCTTTTTCTAATAAAATTGGAATTGCTTGTGCTTGAACGTCACTAGGGGTTTCAAAACCCATGTCAGTAATAGCTTGTAAAAGGTCGTCATTAAGACCTAAATCTTGGAATGTGTTCATTCGTGTTTAATAAGTAATCGATTATGTTTTGTAGTGTTACAAAAGAAGAGAATCGACATACTTAACCTAAACTTCCAGTAACACACCCTCACCCTGAGGAATTAATTTAACAGAACGTCAGGTTCCACCAAATTTCGTGCAAAGGTACACTTTTATTTGGAATAAAATTATTATGAAAGCAGAAATGTTAAAAATTGAGGTTAGAACTGATGTTGTGGTCGCCTAACGTCTCCACATTATTGATTTTTTAGCTTTAATTTTTAGGAGCTCTTTTTATAATTAATCGAATTTGTCCCATATGATTTGCTTGATGTTCCATAACATGATACCAAGCCCAATGGTTGTTCATACTAGAATTTTTTACTTTTGAATTAAACCACTTATCATCTTTGGTTTTTAAGAGTCTCAAGGTTTCTTTTCTAACCTCATTCCAAATATCTAAATAGTAGCTAATAGGTTTATTTACTAGTTCGTTTCTTGCAGGTTCGCCTAATTCCAAAGGCAATAACCACGCTTCGTTCTCTTCTTTGTTAAAACTTCTATTTTCAAACGTATATAATTGGTAATACTTTTCGGTGGCTGCCAAATGTAAAATCATGGCGCCAATGCGGTTCGCATCATCATCTAATAAAAAATCGACTTCATTTTGATTCAGATTCACAACACTAGTTGTAACGCGTGCTTTTAAATCTTCCAGCATGGAAACCATATTTCCTATCTGTGTAGAATAGCCTTTAGGAGCTTCAATTGTATTTTGAGAATATAAATTACTGCTAAAGCATATTACCATGATTGCGAAGTAAAATGCGAATTTTTTCATGAGTGATTTTTTTAGTTGAAATTAGGTTTTAAGTGCTTATTTTACTGCGTTTTTTTGGAATAGTTTTTTTGTGTAATTTTAGTTTAATATTATTTTTTTCTGTTTTATTAAAATTGATTTAACCTTCTTCCGAATTAAATTTGTTCTTTATAGCAGATTCTACGCGAATAAATAGCACAACAACAAGTGCAACCATGAAACTGATACCAATTAGTGAGGCTGTTTTTTCATTGGCGTGAATTATAAAACCCAGCAACCCAGTTAATGCCAAAATGACTCCCAATTTCATCATTTCTTTGGCGGCATAGTGCTGTGAAAAATCCCATCGCGCTTGGTTTTTCATAGAACTTGACGTGCGATAGCCATACAGGCCATTTATTTTTTTAGGAGGAAACTTCATCATGATGAATCCAACGATTAAGAAAATTAGTCCTGTAGACACAGGTATTATAAATAACGGGTTGCTGGTTGGTATATCCATTATATTCTGTTTTTCCACTTTCAATTTAGAGAATTAATTTCTAATTCAAATGATAGGTTGTGTATTTAATGTCAAGACAATCAATTTATTGATTTAAATTTTTTCTTTTTTCAACATTAAAACCCCCAAGTAGCTAATACAAAAGGAGCAGTTAGTGTAATTAAGCCTGTCATGGCCATACCTGTTAATGTTCCATTAAATCCATAAAGCACGTTTTTAATATCGTCTTTTGGATACTTCAAGACATGAGCCGTAACTGTACTTATTATTGTGCCAAATAAGGCTGCCAATCCAAATAACCAAGCGTTGTAGAAAATTCCAATTAAAAATAATAGTCCATAATTTATATTATGAAGACCAGGTTTTAACTTGATCCTTACTAGAAATCTAGACCTTGTTTAAAATGTTTTTTCCAGTAATGGCAATACTGGTAAGTACACCTGAAAACAATGCCCCTGCTACGCCTGCTGTGGCAATGTCTTGACCAGTTAGGTAAAAGTTTTTGATAGGTGTTCTTGGTTTTAAAAAGGGTTGTCTAAATCTTGAAGGACTATGGTCTAATCCGTAAATTTCGCCTGTTTGATAATTAACAAAATGCTTGGTAGTTAGGGGCGTTGATAATTCTTGATGAACTATTTTTCCTTCAACTTGCGGTAATTTTTTATACAATTCTTTTAAGAGTCTATTGGTAATATTTTCCTTAATGGCTTCGTATTCATCACCTCTTTTTTTCCAGGAGGTATCAGACCATTTCTTAAAGGTTTCATAGGGAATAAGGGTTATAATATCGATGGAGCTTTTTCCCGGATACCGATTAGACCAATCCGGATCTTTAGCACAAGGAAACGAAATATAAACGACAGGAAAAGGTTGTGATAAATCGTTTAAATAATTTTCAACGCAAGTATCATGATCGCCTTCCGCTGGATAAATCCATTGATTTGTTTTCGGAATTTGAAGCGCTTCGGGCGTACCTTCTAAACCTAAATATAAACTCACATGAGCTACAGACGGTTTTACTTTTTGCAACTGTTTATTCAGTTTGTGTTTTATAACAGTAGCTTCGGGCAATAATGTTGTGTACGTGGTTACAATTCCAGCACTACTTACAATGTTTTTAGCGTTAAAAATATGACCATCTTTCATCTGGACACCAATTGCCTTATTGTTTTCAACAATGACTTCTTTAACCTCGGCACTTATTAAAATAGTGCCTCCAGAAGCCGCAATAACTGGATCGATAGTATTTACAACTTGTGATGAGCCTCCAATAGGGAAACTTCCACCTTCAAAATAATGACTAGCCACAGATGCATGCATAGAAAAACTACTTTGTTTTGGTGGTAACCCATAATCGCCATACTGACCCGTTAAGACTTTTATTAAAGCTTCATTATCGGTTATAGAGCGTAGCACCTCGTACGTTGTTTGATCTGAAAATTTATGAAAAGGGCGTTTTAAATACCATCCAATTAACGTGTTTAAAAACGGCGGAATGGCTTTCGTTAAGTAGAAATTTCTACTTGTTTTAGCCGCTTTAAAAACGGTGTCAACATAGGTGTTTATAGCATGTTCTTCGTCTGGAAACGATGCTATCATACTTTCTTTAAAATTAGAAACACCTTTTACAAAGTCGTAAGGTTTATGACCAATAATAATGCGATCATAAATGGGGCCCATATCTGCCCATTCCAACTGGCTATCACTGACATAATTAAAAATTTTGCGTAGGATACTTTTTTCACTTTGTACATTTCCTATATAATGAATTCCCACATCCCACTCAAAGCCTTTACGTTTAAAAATATGCGTAAAACCTCCAGCTGTGTAATGACGTTCTAACACCAAAACCTTTTGTCCTTCTTTGGCCAAAATAGCAGCTGTTGCTAGTCCGCTCATGCCAGATCCAATTATAATAGTATCGTAAGTTTCTTGTAATTGAGGTTTTTGCTTATAGGATTGGATCATTTGATATATTTTCAACCAAAATACTATAATTATAGCAGTTTTTAAGAAACATATTGCGTATTAATTATAACGAATATAAAACAGGATGTTTATGTTATGGTGCAATTGGAGTTCTTCAGAAGCAAGAGAATCTGTTTTTAGTATTCATGCTCATTATAGTACTATACTATCGGTTGCAGAGTGGCAAATAAATGTTTTTTTCAATATTTTAGATGTGAAATTCTAATTTTTCGGAAATGATTCCACCAATCTTTTCTAATGAATTAATTGTAGATTTAAGAAGATTAGCTAGAGGTATTGACAGTTAAAGATTATCGAAAAGCTGATAAGATTTTAATTGTTTTTTTACCACAGTTCTTTGTTGTGATTGCGTTATTTAATAGTTTCACTTATAGAGAGGTCAGTAATTTCAGTTAATAAAACCTTTGCTTCTCTATATTTTTTTTCTAATACACGAGCATTGAAGATATTGTTTTCTATTTCATTTTCAAACTGAACTTCTTGTAATAAAGCTAGATTATTAATATCAAATTTAGAATTATGAGTATTGTCTTTATAAAAGTCAATATTAACTATTGAGCCTTTTGTCTTTATAATATTTATTGGACCATCATTTGATGTTTCTAGCGCATTTTGCCATTCTAATATGTCTTCATAAAGCCTTTCCCATTTATATAACAACTCTTTTAATTCTACGTCTTTAATATCTGATAATTTTCCAGAATTTTTAATCTCATTTAAAGTAAATGTACTTGGATTCCAGGTTGGTAATTCAATAGTTTCAAATAAAAGACTATCAATATTTAATTCAGGGATATCCATTTTTTCATTTCCAAAATAAGTTAGTAATTCGTTACCTGCTGAAATTTTTCTTTTCATGCGAATTAAATCTATTTCTAACTCTTTTAAATTGGTTGTAAACTCGGTGTGTAGATTTTCTGTAAGAATTTTTAAAGAATTCTTTTCGTTTCTATTTTCATTCCAATTATTTATTTGAAGCGCAATTAAAATCCCAACTACTACAAGTATTATTTCTCCGATTGCATATTTAAAATACCTGGCTGGCGGCAAGGCAGGCTTTCCCGTTTTGTTTTCCATAAGCAAGTTTTGGCGAATTTTTCTGAAGAACTTTATCATTGTTTAGCGGTTGGTCATAATGAGGGCTAAGGTGTTTATGTATAATTAGTGGCGTGTTTGAGCACCTAATTTAGTGAATAAAACACAGATAGAATCGTCGGCCGGAATGTTCGTAAGTCAGGAAGAACTAGCAATAAACTATATAGGGTGTTGTGTTTCGGTTTTTTAACCATCAAAATCACCACAATCGTGAGTTTCAAACTTCATTAAGTTTTCTTTAAATGTATAAAATTCACTAATTCTTAAACTCCTTTTATTAAAGTCATAATTTAATATGTCTAATTTAAAAATTGGTTCTTTTTCAACTCTTGAAAATACTAAAGTGAATTTTTTAGTTTTAATTTCAATATTTAATCTTTGATTTTTTAATTCTAAAATATCAAAGATTAAATATTCATTTATATCACAAACATTATAAATAAAAACTTTTCCATTTTCAAATCTAAATTCAGCTAAATCACAATCATAACAATTTCCCGTAAACTCTAACCCATATTTTTTATAAACATTTGTACTTTGTTTTTTTAAAATTTCAATTGGAATTAAGGTATCTAAACTTATTTCAGTTTTTTTTGTTTCTAAAATAATTTTAGCTGTATTATGATTATTTGATTTTAATATATCACTTTTTGTGCTATGAATCCGGCTTTTAATTGTATCTGTGTTGTTTTTATTTTGTTTACAACTCAAAATAATAGAAAGTGTTAAAAAGAAAATAAAGCGTCTTGTCATGTTTATGTTTAAATTCGATTTTTAGTGACTCACAACCTGTTTGTTAATGAGTAGTTGCTTAGTTGGTAACGAATTTAGTAAATAAAATATAGATAGAATATTCAGCAGGAATATTCATAAGTCGGTGAGAACTAGCAATAAATTATATAGGGTGTTGTGCTTTGAGAGTGTAAACTGAACTCTGTCTGATTAAAAATTTTAGTTTAATTTTAATCAGATATTATGACAACAAAAGAACAACAAGAATTAGAGAAAAAAGCTCTGGAACAGTTTATGTCCGGCAAGAGTCTTTTTGGCAGGGATGGCGCTTTTGCGCCTATGCTGAAGAATTTTATAGAAAAAGCCCTAGAATCCGAGATGGAAGGTCATCTCGATGATCAGGAGCGGTCAAAGGGCAACAAGCGCAACGGCAAGGGCAAGAAAACCATCAAGAGCGGGTTTGGCAGTTTCGATATTGAGACTCCACAAGATCGCCAAAGCAGCTTTGAACCAGAGCTGGTAAAGAAGCGCCAGAGTATTCTGGCAGATAACCTTTCGGACAAGATCATCGGTCTTTATGGATTGGGGATGAGCTATCGTGATATTTCCTCCCATATAAAAGAGATGTACGATACCGATATATCCCATACCGTTTTGAGCCAGATCACGGACCGGGTCATACCTGATGTAAAAGCTTGGCAGAACCGCCCCTTGGAGTCGCTCTACTGTATCGTCTGGCTGGATGCGATGCACTACAAGGTCAAGGTGGATGGTAAGATCGTACACAAGGCACTTTATAATATATTGGGAATAAACAAAAATGGGCAGAAGGAAATTCTGGGCATTTACCTTTCCGAGAGCGAAGGTGCCAATTTTTGGTTGCAGGTGCTAACGGATCTGAACAACAGGGGGCTTGAGGACATCCTGATAGCCTGTACCGATAATCTGAAAGGGTTCACCAGTGCCATATTAAGTGTGTTCCCTAAAGCAGAGCTCCAGTTGTGCATAGTCCATCAAATACGCAATTCATTAAAATACATAGCCTCGAAAGATCAAAAAGAGTTTATGCGAGACCTTAAACTGGTCTATAGAGCGACAAACAAGGGGATAGCAGAAGACGAGCTGATAAAGCTAGAAGATAAATGGGGTGCTAAATATCCCGTGGTCATACAAAGTTGGCAAAACAATTGGGAACATTTATCCCAATATTTCAAGTACACAGCACCAATTAGAAAAATCATTTACACTACAAACGCTGTTGAAGGCTATCACAGACAAGTAAGAAAAGTAACCAAGACCAAAGGTGCTTTCACAAATGACATGGCACTTCTAAAGCTAGTTTATCTGGCAACGATGAATATTCAAAAAAAGTGGACCAGCCCACTTCACAATTGGAGTACGACCGTTCAGCAATTATATATTATCTTTGAGGGCAGGATCGATCTGGATATCGGTAGGACCCAACCAAAACGTGCCGCTGACGCTAGGTCGCATTCCAAAATCAGTCGAAAACAAGTTTCGAATGATTTGGGAATGGATAAAAAATGAATCGGACAGAGTTTAAATTACACTACCTGTGCTTTCGTTATTTTTCCGTTCCTTCTAACATTTTTTGAAGTTCAGAATTTGTTTTTTCTCCAATAATGTCAGTTAGTTTTCCTGTTTTGTAATTATACTTTTTAATTATAGTCGGTTCGTTTAAATCTTCGAATTTCCCATCATTGTTTTTATCAATCCCAAAGCTTATAATTAAATCTTTACTTTCATTTAAGAACTTATAAGAAACTATATCCATTTCCGAATTTTCAATTTTCTTTAATTCCTTTTTATTTAATGAATAAATATAAAGTGATTTAAAATCCGATAAATTAATTACTCCATTTTTATAAGTATCTTTTTCAGCAACTTTAAAAAGCAAAAGGATTTCATCAGAAAAATATTCTGAATCAATATTATTGAAGTTAACTCTTTTGTCAAACAATTTGTTTGTCAAATCATTTTGTTGATTATAAATAATCAGGTTGTTATATGCTCCGTAATATTGTCTAGAGTATCTACTGTCATTTGATTCATAACTGCTGCTAGATGTTTTTCTAATATTCAAAAGACCATTAATATTTTCTGCCTCATTCAGGTTTTTATGAGAAACAGGAATTATATAAATAGAATTTATAGTATCAATTAGTTTTGGGTTTTGATATGAAATAACTTGCTCTCTTTTATTTTCTTTTTGTAGTTTCTCAATTTTATCATCTGAAAGAATTCCAGTTTCAATATCATCATAACTGTTAAATCTTAAAAGCTCTGAAATAGCTATTCCACCTATTCCTAAAATTGAAACGATAACTAAAATAATAGCAAGTGTTCCAAGAATTGCTAGAATTTTTTGATTGTAGTTTTTTACTTTTTCAATTTTCATTTATAATTCAGGTTTAATGAAGCACAACAATTAAATATAGTCAAAAGGCTAGATCCAACTTATATACATTCCAAATCTAATCATTTCAAATAAGTTTATTTATAAGTAGTTCTACGTAATTTTTCACAACTCATTTATAAAGGTTACCAATTGCATAATAGCTTTTCCACGATGGCCAATGCGGTTTTTTTCGTCTAACGCTATTTCTGCAAAGGTTTGGGTGTAACCATCCGCTTTAAAAATAGGGTCGTAACCAAAACCGTCGGTTCCAGATTTGGTTTCAGTTATGCTGCCTTTACAAATACCTGTAAAAGTTTCTAATGTTCCATTTAGGTGTAAAGCAACTACGGTTTTAAATTGGGCATTCCGGTTGTTTTTATTTTCTAAATTGGCTAGGAGCTTGTTCATATTATCATGGGCATCGCGTTGTTCACCTGCGTAACGTGCGGAATAAACACCCGGTTCGCCATGCAAGGCTTCAACTTCCAAGCCCGTATCATCAGCAAAACAGTTATAGCCATAGTGGGTTTTTATATAGTTTACTTTCTGGATGGCATTGCCTTCAATGGTGTTTTGGGTTTCTGGAATATCTACATCACAACCTATGTCTTTCAGACTCAATAGCGTAATATGCTCGGGAATTAATTGTTGAACTTCTTTTAATTTATTTAAGTTGTTTGTAGCGAAAACGAGTTGCATATTCTATAATTTAATGTATTTTTAACTGATAGCAAATGTACTTTAAAATCTGGAATCAGATAAACTTTAACCTCCTTATGCGCAACGCTTTTCTACTTTTTACTTTCTTTTTTTTGTGTTATTTTTCAATGCAATCGCAAATATTGAAAGACGTCGATTCCACCAAAGTGTATAAGATGGTCGATAGCTTGTTTATTGATCGGGATTTAGAAAATTATTCGGTACGGCTGTTTTCAAACTACAAAGTCAAACGTTTTACCCTTCGTGATGACGATTCAAAAACACGTTTTATTCCAAGCAATCCGATTGGTGTTGGCGTTGGTTTTGCCAGTAGAAAAATAGTAGTTGATATTGCCTTTAATCTGAAAAGCAATAAGGACAGGATTACTAATAAGTTTGATATGCAAGGCACAACTATTATTGGTAAGAATCATTTTGTTAACTTCTATGTGCAAACTTACAAGGGTTACAATGTGAAAAACAACTATAATGAACCTACTGTTTTTCGAGGTGATATCAAGTCGGCAACCGTAGGTTTTAACTACCTATTTACATTGTCTGAAATTGAATTTTCTTATGCCATGCTAAAAGCCGGTGTTTCAAAACGGAATAAAAACGTGCATATAACGGGTGGTTTGGGGACTTTTGCTGTTTTCGATTACTTTTCAGGGAATGAAACTATTTTATCAGATCAAGGTGCCTTGTATTATAATGAGCAAGCCAATATAAAACGCTATAGCTCTAATGGAATTGGTGTTTTAGCCGGATTTATTTCAGCTTTTATGTTGCCTAAAAACTTGATAGCTTCCTTTAATGTTATGCCAGGAATTGCCGTTATGAATAAACGTGTAACTATTGTGGATGACACCTACAGACCATCCAACCCAATGCTATATAAAATAGATTACACAGCGGCTTTAGCGTATAATGCGGAACGTTATTATGTAAGTCTTATTTATAATGGCAGTGCTTATTCTACGAGTTTAGATTTTGATAATAAACAACTTTTTAGTTTAAGTAAAGCTAAATTGGCTTTTGGCTATAAAATATGGGCTAAAAAGAAGAATAAATAGTTAATCCTTTGATAAAATTAAGCTGAAATACGAAATAATTGGTATTTTTATGTAAATGATATACGATATATGAGTATATATGATACATATCATATTTAAATTGACAAGTAGATAGTAAATTTGAATATTAACAATCCAAAAATCTTATAATTATGACAATAAACTTTCAATACGTTAATCTAGATACGAGTGAAGCTTTGACTGCCTTTACTACAGAAAAATTACAATCGCTTATAAAAAAATACGACTGGTTAATTAATTGTGATGTACAGTTTAAAAAAGAACACAGCACCAAAGAAGAAGGTTATATTTGTAGTATGGAATTAAGTTTGCCAGGACCTAGAATTTATGCTATTTCTAATGAAAAGAATTTTGAAGCGTCTGTAAAAGAAACCATCAACGATTTAGAAAAACAACTTAAAAAACGCAAACATACATTTTCTGTTAAATAACAAACATCTTACCTATGGTGATACGGTTCGTTTTTTAATATGGTAAACGCACGATAAAACTGCTCCACCATAAACAACCGTATCATCTGGTGAGAAAATGTCATTTTTGAAAGTGATAACTTACCTTGGGCCTTTGCGTAGACAGTTTCCGAAAATCCATAAGGTCCACCAATAACAAATACCAATTGCTTTATTCCAGAATTCATATACTTCTGTAAGTATTCTGAAAATGCAACAGAATGCATTTGCTTGCCATTTTCATCTAATAATATGAGCGTGTCTGTAGCATTGAGTTTGGAGAGAATCAGTTCGCCCTCTTTGTCTTTTTGTTGGGCTTCACTTAAATTCTTTACCTTTTTTAAATCAGGTATTATTTCAAATTCAAACTTGATGTAATGAGATAGTCGCTTTTGGTAATCGTCTATCAAGGCTTGTAGTTGTTTATTATCGGTTTTGCCAATGGCAAGAAGTTTTATAGTCATGTGCAAATTTATCGATTTTTTCGGAAATTATAGTTTGAAAATATGGGATGGTTTAGTCTATTAAAAACCTGTAAATGTATCAGGTTTATTTTTTTTGAATTCATTAAGACGGTTTAATTAAAAATGCTATATTTTCGTAGTGTCTAAAATAATAAAAAATGATAACCCAAGACCAATTCAATACAGAAATAGACTTAATAATAACCAATGCCATTCGTGAAGACGTTGGTGATGGCGATCATAGCTCATTAGCCTGTATTCCAGCAGAAGCAACAGGAAAAGCAAAACTACTGGTTAAAGACAAAGGCATTATTGCAGGTGTGGAATTTGCAAAACAAGTATTTGCTTATATTGATAAAAACCTAAAAGTAGAAACATGTATTAACGATGGTAGTCCAGTTAATTATGGCGACATTGTATTTTATGTGGAAGGATCTTCACAATCCATTTTAAAAGCCGAACGTTTGGTATTAAATGCCATGCAACGCATGAGTGCTATTGCAACAAAAACCAAACAGTTTGTAGATTTATTGGAAGGCACAGGAACCAAAGTTTTAGATACCCGAAAAACAACACCTGGCATTCGCGCATTAGAAAAATGGGCCGTTAAAATTGGAGGTGGTGAAAATCATCGGTTTGCATTGTATGATATGATTATGCTTAAAGATAACCACATAGATTTTTCTGGAGGTATCACCAAAGCCATTGAAAAAACCAAGCAATATTTAAAAGACACCAATCGCGATTTAAAAATTATTGTTGAGGCTAGAAACCTAGATGAAATACAAGAAATTTTAAAAACCGAAGGTGTGTATCGTATTTTAATAGATAACTTTAATTATCAAGATACCAAAAAGGCAGTTGCGCTAATTGGCAACAAATGCTTAACTGAAAGTTCAGGTGGTATTAATGAGCAGACTATTAGAAACTATGCCGAATGTGGCGTTAATTATATTTCATCAGGTGCTTTAACACATTCCGTTTATAATATGGATTTAAGCTTGAAAGCTGTTTAATACATTGCAAAAAACCCCTAAAAAAAATAAAACACTAAATGTCGAAACCTGTAGAAGATAAATTGGCCAAAATTCCCGTTGTCAATCTGTTGGTTAAATTTTTAAAGAAATTCAAACTACCTGGCCTGGAAGGCTTGTCCTTGTATGATTTAATGGAACTCTACACAATTGGCATTGTAAAAGGCGCTTTAACCACACGTGCTAGTGCTATTGCTTTCAACTTTTTTACGGCTATTTTTCCGTTTTTATTATTTGTGTTGATTGTTATTCCCTACATTCCTATAGACGATTTTAAAATAGAATTTCAACGGTTTCTAAATTCGTTTTTACCACCAAGCACCTCCGATTTTTTCTTTGCTAATATTTTCGAAAACATTGATAGTACAGAACGTGGCGGATTTTTATCCTCTGTTTTTTTAGTGTCTATTGCTTTAATGGCAAATGGAATAAATGCGGTTTTTGCCGGTTTTGAAAGCTCCTATCACGAACAATTAAGTCGAAATATTTTTAAACAATACATGTATGCTTTGGGTGTAGCATTAATTCTTGCGTTTCTCTCTATTCTTACCGTTGCGTTTTTTGGGTATTTTCAAATCTATATAATAGGCAATTTGCAAACCTATGGTTATGTAGATGCAGAAAGCACAGTTGTTTGGGTGCCCATTGTTAAATATGTGTTTTTTGTAATCATGATTTATTTGGCAGTTGCCACCTTATATTATTTTGGTACCAGAGAAGGCAAAGAGTCCAGATTCTTCTCCATTGGCGCCTTATTTACAACCTTATTAATTATTGTAACGTCTTATTTTTTCGGATTATATATCACTAATTTCTCTCAATACAATAAGCTTTACGGCTCAATTGGAGCACTTTTAATATTGCTTTTTTATCTGTGGCTAAATAGTAATATTCTACTCATGGGCTATGAATTAAATGCGTCTTTGAATCGTTTAAGAAAAGGGTTTTAATATGAAAGATTTTTTTATAGACGTTATATTGCCTATTCCTCTTGAAAAGAGCTTTACGTATCGCATTACACCTGCCGAATCCGAGTTTATAAAACCAGGCATGCGTGTGTCTGTGCCTTTCGGAAAAAGTAAAATTTACACCGGAATTGTTCAAGCTATCCATACCAACGAACCGTTGATTTATGAAGCGAAAGATATTCATCAAATTTTAGATGAAACACCAATTGTTACCCAAGCGCAATTCCGTTTATGGGAATGGATGTCCAATTATTATATGTGTACAGTTGGCGATGTGATGCGAGCAGCACTTCCGGGCGCTTTTATTTTAGATAGTGAAACCATTATCTCCAAAAATTTGACTTTGGAAATTAATGAAGCCGATTTAAAAGATGATGAGTTTCTAATTTATGACGCATTACAGCATCAAACTTCATTAAAAATCCAAGACATTAGTAATATTGTCGATAAAAAGAATGTGCTACCATTAGTGAAACGCTTGTTAGAAAAAGAAGCGATTTCAGTTCACGAAGAAATTTTCGATAAATATAAACCCAAATTGGTTCGTTATGTAAAACTTCAAAACAAGTTTCATGCGCAAGCGGCTTTACAGGAATTATTAGAAGAGTTAAGTCGCGCGCCAAAACAGCGCGATGTGGTAATGACACTGTTCTCATTAACAGCAAAATCGAAAAAACCCATTCCAGTTTCCGATTTAACAACAGCTAGCAATAGTTCATCAGCTATTGTGAAATCGTTGATAGATAAGGATATTCTGGAGGAATATTTTGTTCAAACAGATCGTGTGCAATATGACGATCAGGAAACGGAAGGTTCCAAACATTTAAATGAAGCGCAAGAAGTGGCTATGAAAGATATTTTAGAATCTTTCAAAGATCAGAATATTGTTTTATTACATGGCGTGACATCATCTGGGAAAACAGAAATATATGTCAAGCTTATTGAAAATGCCTTGCAGCAAGGAAAACAGGTCCTATATTTACTTCCAGAAATTGCCCTTACAACGCAATTAGTATCTCGATTACAGAATTATTTTGGCGAGCAAGTAGCTGTTTACCATTCTAAATATTCCACCAACGAACGTGTTGAGGTTTGGAATCAAGTTTTGAGTAATTCGCCAAAAGCACAAGTTATTTTGGGCGCACGATCGTCTGTTTTATTGCCATTTCACGATTTAGGTTTGATAATTGTAGATGAAGAACACGAACAATCCTATAAACAATTTGATCCTGCTCCACGATATCATGCGCGTGATACAGCAATTGTTTTAGCAAGTATTTTTAAAACCAAAACATTATTAGGTTCGGCAACACCAAGTCTGGAAAGCTATTTTAATGCGCAACAGCAAAAATATGGATTGGTAGAATTAACCACCCGCTTTAATGATGTGATGATGCCAGACATTGAATTGGTAGATATAAAAGACAAGCAGAAGCGCAAACGGATGAAAGGCCATTTTAGCGATCGGTTGATTCAGGAAATGACGGAAACCTTGGAGGATGGTCATCAAATTATCTTATTTCAAAACCGGAGAGGGTATTCGCCAATTATTGAGTGTGAAACCTGCGGACATTCGCCACAATGTCCAAGTTGTGATGTGAGTTTAACCTATCATCAATATCGCGATCAGCTGCGTTGTCATTACTGTGGGTATCACAGTGTCATGATTAAAAAATGCGAAGCTTGTGGTGGTGTGGAATTAGATAATAAAGGTTTCGGAACCGAACAGGTTGAGAAGGAGGTAAGCATCCTATTCCCAGATTATAAGGTGGCACGTATGGATTTAGATACCACACGTGGCAAATATGGTTACGAAAAAATTATTACCACCTTTGAAAATCAAGAAGTCGATATTTTAGTAGGAACACAAATGCTTACCAAAGGATTAGACTTTAGAAACGTAAAATTAGTTGGCGTTATGAATGCTGATAACATGCTTAATTTTCCGGACTTCAGAGCGCATGAACGTAGTTTTCAGTTGTTATTGCAAGTTTCTGGACGTGCCGGACGTACAGACAAGCGTGGAAAGGTATTAATCCAGACGTATAATCCGCATCATAATATTCTGCAACAGGTTTCTAACAACAACTATTTACAGATGTTTAAAGAGCAGATGGACGACCGATATAATTTTAAGTATCCACCAGTTTATCGCTTGATAAAAATCACCTTAAAACATCGAGATTATAATAAGGTTAATGTTGGAGCGGATTGGTATGCTAAATCCTTACGACAGGTTTTTAAACAGTATGTTTTAGGTCCTGAATTTCCGCCCGTTTCTAGAATTAGAAATCAATATCATAAAAATATATTGGTTAAAATTCCGAATAAACAATCGCTAGCCAAAACAAAAGCGGCTATTTTAAAAATAAACACAAGTTTTTTAAGCGTAAAGGATTTTAGGCCAATTCGGGTAATTCTGAATGTAGATAATTATTAAAAAACTAGAAAAAAGAGAGAATAAAAGAGGAAAGAATAAAGAATAAAGATGCATCTATAATTTCAAAGGATTTCAGCTATCACGTCCTATATATCCTAAAGCTCCAGAGGAGCGACATATTAATAGAAGGATTGAGATTCTCAAGATCGGAAAAGCTCCAGAGAAGCGGAATATTAATAGAATAAGTTTTCGAGAATAATGCCAAGCTCCACAGGATCGGTATATTATTTGACAATAAAAATTATAGAAATATCAAATTAATGATTTTAGATAATTGATTACAACCAATCTTAAACCGAAGCTATAAAACAAAAAAAAATCCTGATGTTTAGATCAGGAGTTTTATTAAATATTGTTTAGTGCATCGACCAATTGGGTCTTTTTATTTCGACTTAAAGGAATTTCATAAGCGCCAACTTCAACGTTTTTACTATTGAATCGGTCAACTTTATCTAAATTCACGATATAAGATTTGTGAATCCTTAAAAATTTCCCTTCAGGAAGTTCATGTTCAAAAGCTTTCATAGTAGAAAGGACAACAAGGCTGGTTTCTTCAGTAACTAATTTTACATAATCGCCAAGTGCTTCAATCCATTTAATATCTTTAATATAGACTTTACGTTTTTTCAAGTTACTTTTCACAAAAATGTGTTCACCTTCAGTTTCGTTAAAATCTAATTTAAGTTTATGTTGCTCAACGGCTTTATCAACAGCTGTATTAAAGCGTTCTCGTGTAATAGGTTTGTGTAAATAATCCGTAGCATCATAATTAAATGCTTTAAAGGCGTATTCCGTTTTACCAGTTACAAAAATAATTTGGGGTTTGTTATTTAAAACATCCAACAATTCAAAACCATTTAATACAGGCATTTCAATATCCAAGAAAATTAAGTCTACTTTATGGGTATTTAGGCCGTTTTTGGTTTCCAACGCACTATTGTACTCGGCAATTAAATTAAGAGAGGGGTGATTTTCAATTAATTTAACAATCGAGAGACGTTGAATCGCGGAGTCGTCAACTACTACACAGTTTAATGTCATAACATTATGTTTTATTTCGGTTAAGATATCGACAATAGTACAAAAAATTCGGTTAAAAACCAAATAACACCGATAAAACGTTTATTTTAACATTTCGTTAACAAGAATTCATTGAAATAATTAAAATACGAATATACTTTGGAATTATGTTGTAATATATGAAATAAATAATTACTTTTGCACCCATTTTTAACTATAAAATTTAGATTTTTATGAATCATTATGAAACTGTTTTCATCTTAAATCCCGTTTTATCTGAAGTTCAGATAAAGGAAACAGTACAGAAATACGAAGAATTTCTTGTTTCTAAAGGAGCGAAGATGATATCCAAAGAGGATTGGGGCTTAAAAAAATTAGCGTACCCAATTCAAAACAAAAAAAGTGGTTTTTACCACTTATTCGAATATCAAGTTGATGGCGAAGTTATCAATCCATTAGAAGTAGAGTTTAGACGTGATGAGCGTTTTATGCGTTACTTAACAGTTGCTTTAGATAAGCATGCTGTATCTTGGGCAGAAAGAAGAAGAGTTAAACTTAAAGAAAAAGCGTAATTATGTCATCTATAGAGCAACAAGCAAAAGGAAAGAAAGACGGTGAAATTAGATATTTAACACCGTTAAATATAGACACGAACAAAGCGAAAAAATACTGTCGTTTTAAGAAATCTGGTATCAAGTATGTGGATTATAAAAATCCAGACTGGTTATTAGGATTTGTAAATGAACAAGGTAAAATTTTACCAAGACGTTTAACAGGAACTTCTTTAAAATACCAAAGAAAAGTATCTGTAGCTGTAAAAAGAGCACGTCATTTAGCATTAATGCCATACGTGGCCGATTTATTAAAATAAAATACTCATAACAATGGAACTTATATTAAAACAAGACGTTGAGAATCTAGGATTTAAAGACGATGTTGTAACTGTAAAGAATGGTTATGGGAGAAATTTTTTAATTCCTCATGGTCAAGCTATTTTAGCAACTACGTCTGCAAAGAAAGTATTAGCTGAAAATTTAAAGCAACGTGCATTTAAAGACAAGAAAATTATTGATGATGCTACTAAAATTGCTGAAGCAATCAAATCTCTAGAGATTAAGATTACTGCTAAAGCTACTGAAGGTGCATCAGCTGGTGATAAATTATTTGGTTCAATTACCAAAGCAGATTTAGTTGAAGCTTTTGAAAAAGAAGGACACACTATTGACAAAAAATTCATTACTATCACAGGTGGTAGTATTAAGCGTTTAGGTCAGTATGATGCGGTTATTCGTTTACATAGAGAAGTAACTGTAGAATTACCATTCGAGGTTATTGCACAAGCGTAATTTAACACTTTGCATAGTACAATAAAAACCGTTTAGAATGGCTCTAAACGGTTTTTTTAATGTCAATTTTTAAAGATTATTACCCTAAAATGCTTACCATGAGAATATCATTAATACTCGTTTTTTTAGTCCTCTTTTCATGTAAGGATAAAACCAATGAACCAAATCAACCAATTCAATCAAATGACACGGTTAGTTCTACTTTTAAACCTTCAGCTTTAATTGAAACGTTTCAGTACCAACCCAATGCATCACCTTTAATTAGTGTGCATAGAGGCGGAGTTGGTATAGCAAATTATCCTGAAAACTGTTTGGAAACTATTAAATATGTGAACGATAGTATTGCCGCCGTTTTTGAAATTGATGTGGCTAAAACAAAAGATGGCGTCTTGGTTTTAATGCATGACAATACCTTGGAACGCACAACAACAGGAACGGATAAATTGACAAACTATACGTTTGATGAACTTCAGGCTTTTTATTTAATTGACGACTTTGGAAATAGTACCAATTTTAAAATTCCAAAATTTACAGAAGTCCTTAAATGGTCCAAAGCTAATAATGCCATTTTAACGATTGATATTAAAAAAAGTGTGGATGTTGCTGAAGTTATTCAAGCCATTCGTGAAAACCAAGCTGAAGATATTTCTATAATTATCACGTATGATATGGAACAAGCTAATAAAGCATATCAATTAGCACCCGAATTATTGCTATCTGTTTCTGCCAGGAATCAGCAGGAATTAGATTGGTTATTGGAATCTGAAATTCCTACGAAGCATATGATTGCCTTTACAGGAACCAGATTATCTGACACCACATTATATACTAATTTGCATAAAAAAGGAATTAAAACCATGTTAGGAACACTTGGTAATTTGGACAAACAAGCGGAAACCAAAGGCGATTCACTTTATATGAAATGGCAAAAGCTAGGTATTGATGTTTTTGCAACCGATAGACCATTTGAAGCAGCCAACGCGTTGAATATTTTAAAATAATAGAATAATAAATTAATTAGTACCCATGAAATACGCAAGATTAACCAAAGAACAATTTGAAGAATTACATCAAGAGTTTATAAATTTTCTAGCGACACAGACCATCACAGCAGATGAGTGGACCGATATTAAAACCAACAAACCCGAAGTAGCTGAACAGGAATTAGACGTGTTTAGTGATCTAGTTTGGGAAGGTGTTTTAAATAAAGTGGATTATATAGAACATATTTCGCCACAACAAATGCATCTGTTTCATTTAAAAGAAGACAACATGCAACTGATAGCTGTGAAGTTGAAAAATCCAATCGATTTAACCACAACAGACGGTTTTAATTGGTTGCGTGAGAATTTAATGGATGATGATGTGGAGTTTCTTCAAGCGAAAAAAGACTATACAGACGATAAAAATGCTGATAAATTTCAACTCATTCAACAAGGCGGTGTTATTACTAAAGGCGACTTGTTTCAGTATTTAGATAGACTGATTAATTAATAGTAGCATTGTCATTGCGAGAAACGACGATAGGAGTGACGTGGCAATCTTTATAATTTACGTTCTGCATATTTTTAAAAAGATTATCACGCTTATTTAAAGGAAAAAGAGCGTAATGACAGCTGATTATTAATTATTTTTGTTAAGAAGTTAGTATAAATAAGTCCTGATGTTTGTCGGGATTAAAAAGAGATTTCCACTTTCGTGGTAAAAGATTATGGCACAAAAACCAAGCATACCAAAAGGCACACGCGATTTTAATCCAGAGCAAGTAGCCAAACGTAATTATATATTTCAAACCATCCAGACCCAATTTGAAACTTTCGGATTTCAACCAATAGAAACCCCTAGTTTTGAAAATTCGGATACCCTTATGGGAAAATATGGCGAAGAAGGTGATCGGTTGATTTTTAAGATTTTGAATTCAGGCGATTATCTGAGTAAGGTTGATGATGGGTTGTATTCTGAAAAAGATTCAAATAAAATAACAGCTAGCATTTCTGAAAAAGCTTTACGTTACGATCTTACCGTTCCGTTTGCGCGCTACGTTGTTCAACACCAAAACGAAATTGAGTTTCCATTTAAACGCTACCAAATGCAACCTGTTTGGCGCGCGGATAGACCGCAAAAAGGACGTTTTAGAGAATTTTTCCAGTGTGATGCCGATGTGGTTGGATCAACATCCTTATGGCAAGAAGTGGAATTCGTCCAATTATATGACAGCGTTTTTTCAGCTTTAAAATTAGAAGGTGTTACCATTAAAATTAATAACCGTAAAATATTATCGGGTATAGCCGAAGTTATTGGTGCCAGTGATAAACTTATCGACTTTACCGTTGCTTTAGATAAATTGGATAAGATAGGTGAGGAGAAGGTAAAAGCGGAAATGCTGGAAAAAGGTATTTCGCAAGATGGAATTGATAAATTAGAGCCGTTGTTTACATTGTCTGGCGACTTCAATTCGCAAATAGAACAACTTAAAACTATTTTGAGTGCTTCAGAAGCAGGTAGAAAAGGTCTTGATGAATTGGCATTTATTGATAAAGCCATTTCAGAACTCGGTTTACAATCTGCCAAATTACAATTGGACGTTACTTTAGCGCGTGGTTTAAATTATTACACAGGTGCTATTTATGAAGTATCTGCACCAGAAGGTGTGAATATGGGATCCATAGGTGGAGGTGGTCGTTATGATGATTTAACGGGAATCTTCGGTCTTAAAGATATGAGTGGTGTTGGAATTAGTTTTGGGTTAGACCGCATTTATTTAGTATTAGAAGAACTGAATTTATTTCCAGAAACGGTTACTAAAAATATTGATGTTTTGTTTATCAATTTTGGTGAAGCGGAAGCGCTGTTTAGTTTAAAAGCTATTAAGCAATTGCGCTTAAAAGGTATTAATGCCGAACTGTATCCTGATGATGCTAAAATGAAAAAACAAATGAATCACGCAAATAAGCGAAACATTCCTTTTGTGGTTTTAGTAGGTGATAACGAAATGGAGCAGGACACATACACGTTAAAGAATATGATTTCAGGTGAGCAATATGAATTGTCATTAGATGCTTTGGCTCAAAAGTTAGCTTAAAGCTATTGTAATTAGAAGCAAAAATAAGGTGTAAAAAAAGCCCTGAAAATTTCTTTTCAGGGCTTTTTCATTTATAATATATTATGATTATTTCACTATTACTTTTTTGGATATGATGCTACCATCGGTTTTTTCAAGATTAATGATATAGGTACCCGTACTTAAACCATTCACTTTAATTTCTTGATAGTTTGTATCTTCTAAAGTATCAATTCGAATTATAGATTGTCCTAAAATATTGAACATTTCAGCAGCATCTAAACGAACCATTTTTGGGTTGTGAATAACGATACTTCCTTTGGTGTTAGCGAAGTAAACTTGTAAGTTTTCTTGAGCCGTTACATCTTCAGTACTTAACGAATTGCCATCTCTAAATGTAATTTCAAAACGATCAGTATATTCACCAGCATCTAAATAGATTTCATAGTCGCCATTTGTGCGTAAATTATGATAAATATCCAACGCGATATCACGTACAAATATCTCTAAATCATTTGGAATGTTCTCTAAACTATCGATCGTTATGTTATTTAAACCGGCATCACTAGTAATGATGTTTAATGGTAGAACAGTATCTTCCGTAAAGGTATTAATACCTTGAATTGTATATTTATCTGCATGTATTACCCATGACATTTCGTCTATTTGGACTTCATTTAATAAGCCATCAAATCCCCAATCGTAATCTATAGAAGCACGATCATCAGCAGTAACTAATAATTGTCTGTGAATGGTATTCGAGGAGTTGAAACCTAATCGGATTTTCATACGTGTATCCACAACATCAATATTGTCTTCAGTAGACCTCATAAATACAGAAGCAGTACCGCCTTCTTTTTGGAATTGACGTTGTCCGTTATTAAACACGACGCTACCATTAGACTCGCCTGCTACAAAGAAACCTTGTCCAACCGGAATATAACGTCCTGGAGTTTTAGTAGCTGTGCCACCAGTTCCACCATCGGGATGATTAGAACCCATAGATGCTGCAGGTGTACCACCCGAGAAATTATAAGTACCATAACCACCTTGGTATTCAGCGGTAACATGTGAGCCTCCGCCCCAATGTTCCCAGAAATAAAGCGTACCACTAATAGCTGGATTTACACCAGATCCAGAAATGATAGGGCCATTATCTGTTATAAATTGTTCTGCATCAATGGCAGAAGCATAAGGATTACCAACTAAATATTCGTTACCAGCATTAATAGATAAGCCAACATTTCCGTTATTCGGTTTTCCATCAAACACATAGTTTTGTTCTAGCGATACGACTCCAGACGTATTAGTAACACCTTTCATGGTGAATCCTTCTCCGGCTAATAACGTTCCTGTATTTCTAACATGCTGCCAAGACGCGTAATTATCTGCAATACGGTTATTGTATTTCCATATCCAATAGTGCGCAATTTTAAGATCGGCATCACTATTAGAACCATTATATCCACCTACATAAGTTATGTTCGCTGGTGCTCCTGATGATGTACCATCTTTCATAATGTTATTATTCAACGAATAACTAAAATTATTTGGATTTGCCGTTGCCGTGTTTCCTACAGGCGCACTCCAATAGTTATAAGTGAATACGTCGAGTGTACCTTGTTGATCTTTTTCAAGAGAACCCGAAATACCGACATTTAAATCACTATCAATGGTTTGCATTAATTGCGACTCACCTTCTAAATCTATTTTTCCTAACAAATTTAAGTAGTGCGTAACGGTTACACCATTTCCTGTTTCTGCTGTGTTATCTCCATCTAAAGTTAATTTGCTAGATTCCACAAATAAAGCTAAAAGGTTTCGGTTTCCTAAATTCCCTGCTGTTAAACTACTATTGTCCATGGTAACGTCATCGTCAATCTCAACAATGTTCCAATTTACAGTAATTGTATTATCCACTAAAGAGTTAGCTCCAGGTATGGTTTGTAAATCTCCATTTAGCCATGTTGTATTCAGACTCCAATCACTCGTTCCAGTACCAATCGTTTTATAAGGTAATGGCGCTGTTTGTCTATCTACCGTTCTTAAGGTACGTAAAGCTCCTTGATGACCATTACCAGATTCATCTTTCGTGTTGGTATAGGTGTAAGTAGACATTGGGTAATATCCAGCCAAGCTAGACCAAGGAATGGTGCCAATTTCATCTTTTGTAGGTGTTACGCCCTTACTCAAGAAATAAGCACCTCCAACAAATCCAGAGTTGTTTTTAATTTCCTGATTCATGATGTAACGTAATTGTTCAACGGTTAATGCTGTATTCCAAACGCGTACTTCGTCTATATTTCCTTTAAAAAATGCTTCAGGAATTAATTTGGATGCTGCGCCAATATAAAATGATTGATCTGTATTATTAGGAGCTGTTTTGGCAGCTTGTTTATCTAATATGCCATCAATATATATATAAGCAGTGCCACCTTGATAAATAACAGCTACTTGATGCCATTCATCTTCAGGGATAATGGTATTAGAGGTTGTTCTTTGGATTGCTCCGGAAGCTGTTTTCCAAGAAGCTTCAAACTGACCAACAGCGTTTATTTTTAAGTCGTAACCTTCAGTAAATGCTGCATCACGTTTTGAAACGATAGATTTATTTAAAGAGTTTACATCACGTCTAATCCATGATGAAATAGTGAAGGCCGTTGGATTAACATCCAAAGCATCTTCCATGTCCATATAGTTTGTAGTTCCATTGAAATATACTGAACGTTCAAACGTACGCTCAGGTGCCCAACCAAAAGTGATGTATTTGGTGTCATCAAAATCATAATTCGTTTTTAAAATAGCTTCACCTAATTCGTTTGTTCCTTCTGTCATAACACGGTAATCGGCCGTTGGATCAAAGTTTGGTGTATCAGAAATAAACATTAAATAACGACCATTTGGAGGTGTTGCAGTTCTTACAGCGCTTCTTAGAATAGCGACTTCTACAGTAGGAATATCGCCTCCACTACCAACATTCTCCACAACCTTCCATGTTCTACTGATAGCAGAAAATGACACATCTGTTGTAAGGGCTGGTGAAATAGCCGAACTCATATTTACTGTAATATCTGGTGAGGCCGTATCTAAATCAATGCCATTATTACCCCAAACTAGGAATTCTTTATCATCTAATTCTGAATTAGCATTTAAATTGTTGGTGTTAGAAATAGCTCCCATACCAATGGTTAATACACCTTGTGCTCTAAAGCCACCATCAACTGCGTTATTGACACTACGAGATTGTTTTTGTAATAAATCAGATGCATCATCACGACCTATTCCGGCAATATCATAGTTGAAAACATCTTCTGCAGGTGTACCTGTATTCGCATCCCAAATCAGTGTTCCATCACTATCTACATAATCTTGAGAGGTTCCATTAGCACCTAATGTAATACCATATTTAATGGCTAAATAGGATTGGATACGGTTGCGTTCTTGCGTTTGATTGGCATCATCTTTTTTAGCCGAGTATGTGATAACTTCAGCAATTCTACCTTCATAACTACCTTTAAACGCTTCACTTCTTCCTAAAAAGTATCTGGAGTTGGTAACATTTTCAAATTGTGGCACTCCTACTTCTGTATTTCCTATATCATTAGCATTATATAATAATACACTACTTGTAGGGGAGTTTGAATTATTTTTGGAGTTAATAATACCTACATTGTTATAATTATCTGATGTGCCGGTATGTGCAATTCCGTAACCTCTATCAGCCACAGGTACAGTTGAAGTTGATGTTGTGTTAACACAATATGAAATAATTTCATTGTCAAATCGTACAGAATATTTACCATATCCAATACCAGATCCATCTCTTTCGTTAGTTACAGGATCAATATCTCCACAAAAGACATCCATACTGGCTAATGACGAAGTAACATTTACATCAGGAATAACCACCACAAACATATCTTGTGTATAAAAACCTTCTGTTCCTACTAATGTATTTCTGTTGGTGTCCGAAAAGTCAAAGTCTTCTCCAGCAGTGTCATAATCATTATCAAAATCTACAACAGGATTAAAGTTTACATTAAATAAAGGGGCATCGCGGTAGGTTGGTTCTAATCCTGTTGGAGCAGTTGCGTTAGCGCCTCGGCCTTGATCTGCCCAAAGCGATACAGGTTGACCAGTGGTATAACCCAATCCATCTGTTCCTTTTAACCACAAAGCTAAATGATTGGTGACACCTCCAGGCCCTTCGGTTAATGGCGCAAGACCTGTACCTTGAACCCTAAAATTATAAGGGTTTTCATTACTATCATTATTGTCAATTGAAATATTGGCTGTCACTATTCCAATGGCCGTAGGGGCAAAGCGTACTACAAATGTGCGACTGTTTCCAGCAGCTATGGTGTTTCCTCCAGGTTGTGTTAGAATGGTAAAAGCTGCATTTCCAGAAATATCAACTAGCGGTGATCCACCGGTTAAATTTAAAGTAGCTGTTCCTCGATTGTGTATGGTAAATGTATGATCTGTTGTAGATCCTATTTCTACTGAACCAAATTCTGTGTCATCAGTTGGGGTAGCTGTTGTATCATTATTAGGAATTGTTATGTTTAATCCCGTTATGTCTATTTCGGGAGTTGGTACAAATCCTGTACCTCGTATTCTAAAATTGTAAGGGTTTTCATTACTGTCGTTATTATCTATAGATATATTGGCTGTTACAGTTCCTGCAACCGTTGGTGCAAAGCGAACCACAAATGTTCTGCTATTTCCTGGGGCTATTGTGTTTCCACTAGGTTGTGTTAGAATGGTAAAAGCTGCATTTCCTGTAATATCAATTAATGGAGAACCCCCTGTCAAGTTTAATACTGTTGCTCCAGTATTAAAGATGGTAAAGGTGTGGTCTACCGTTGAACCTGTAATTGATGAGCCAAAGTCTGTATCATCTGCCAAACTAGGTGTAATATCTCCATCGTTAATAGTATTTCCTAAGCCAGTGATGTTTATTTCCGAGGATACCGTTAATGATATATCATCAATTGCCATATCACTTCTATAATCGGAGCCCGTAACGCCTCTAAAACGTAAGGTAATCGTTTGACCGATATATGCTGCTAAATTTAAATTAACCAAATTCCAAGCTGCTCCATTCGAAGTTTGAGATTGCCCGAGTTGTGACCATAGATTTATATAAGAAATACCGCCGTTTGTAGATATATCGACATATAGACTTCCCATGTCAGAACCATACATATGATAATAAAATGAAAAACGGGCATTGCTTTCCGATGTTAAATCGAAACATGGACTAATTAAATTGAAGGTTCTGTTGCTATTTGAAGTTGCTTCGGTATATAAGTATCTCGTACCTTCATTGGCACGGTCAGGTCCTGTAGAGCTGGAAGGTGTTCCATTCGTATTATTAGTCCAATTTCTATCATCTGCCGAATCTTGAATCCAATCACCTGTAGCACCTCCTTCAAAACCTTGGTTATATGGGAATGTGCTTATTGTGGACGAACAACTACCGGTGCAACCACCGTTAACATCAAAAAAAACTGATGTACCTGTAGAATCAGTTCCAGACCCATTATTAGTTAATTCTGTTGTCCCAGCCGTTGTTACGGTTACATTAGGTGTAGCACCATTCCATCCATCTCCATAACGATCATACATGATTATATAATAGTTGTTTCCATTCGGAATGCATCCCAACTGAACTGTTGTCGCGTAAGCACCACTTGAACCTCCCATATAACCATTATCAATGGTAGTCAATAATGTTCCTCCTGGATTATAAACTTCAACTCTATTTTCTGAAGACCAAGACGGCCAGTTTACAGAAACTTCAGTAAATGTTGTTTGAGAGAATGAGTAACTTGAAAATAGAAGTACACTAAATAGCAATAGGTACTTTCGTACTTGAATAGTATAATTTTTCATAAGTAGTCAATTTATTAGTTTTGGGACTAATTAATTTAGTATTAATAGCTTGGGGACAAATATAAGAGATATATTCCATGAAATGCAAATATAATCGACGAAATGCAAATATAATTTGTAAGAAGTTGATTTTCAGATAAATAAAAATGGCAAGTTTTTTCAAACCTGCCAGAATTTTATCACTTAATTGATTATTAGAATCTTATCAGTTTTTTAACAACGCTATAACCATTATTTTTATTAATTAATTTAATAAAATATGGACCTTGTTGTAATTTGTCTAATCCCTGAACAGTTAGTGTACCTTGTTTGCCAGATAGTATTTGGTTATACACCAATCTGCCATTTACGTCGTAAAGATGAATTGTAAATAGATCATTAGCTATGGCCGTCGGTAAACTGATTTGTAAATAATTATTAAACGGATTTGGCTGAATGCTTATATTCTCATAATCAAATGTTGGATTACTTAATGTGGACTCAATAACTGTAACTATGGCGTTACAATTAGAAGTATTCCCACTGTTGTCTGTAACGGTAAATACCACATTATTGTCGCCAATGTCATTTGAATCAAAGGTATTAGGGGTAACAGAAATCGTATCAATTCCACAAGTATCAGTTGATCCATTATCAATTTGATCAGCTGTAATTGTGGCATTTCCAAATGCATCTAATTCAACCGTTATATTCTGAGTGTTACAAATAGGATCTACTGAATCACCATCATTAGTAACATCCCAAACGCAGGTTGAATTATTAAAGGCTGCCGTTTCCCAACATTCTAAACCAGTTGGTTCAGCAGGTTGCGTTCCTTGGTTTTCCCAAGTACAGTTTCCGGTGTTGAATACGTAGTTATCCCAACAATTAGTAGCATTCGGTTCAACAGGTTGTGAGCCTTGGTTTTCCCAAGTACAATCTCCCGTGTTGAATACATAATTATCCCAACAGTTTGTTGCGGTTGGTTCAGCAGGTTGCGACCCTTGGTTTTCCCAAGAACAGTTTCCGGTGTTGAATACGAAGTTATCCCAGCAGTTCATTGCGGTTGGTTCGGTAGGTTGCGTTCCTTGGTTTTCCCAAGTACAGTCTCCAGAGTTGAATACGAAGTTATCCCAGCAGTTCATTGCGGTTGGTTCGGTAGGTTGCGTTCCTTGGTTTTCCCAAGTACAGTTTCCAGAGTTGAATACGTAATTATCCCAACAGTTAGTCGCCGTTGGTTCAGCAGGTTGCGTTCCTTGGTTTTCCCAAGTACAGTTTCCGCTGTTGAATACATAATTATCCCAACAGTTCGTAGCGGTTGGTTCAGTAGCTTGTGATCCTTGGTTTTCCCAAGTACAATTTCCAGAGTTGAATACGTAGTTGTCCCAACAGTTTGTTGCGGTTGGTTCGGTAGGTTGTGTACCAGTATTTTCCCAAGCACAATCTCCCGTGTTGAATACATAATTATCCCAACAGTTTGTTGCGGTTGGTTCAGTCGGTTGTGATCCTTGGTTCTCCCAAGTACAGTTTCCGGTGTTGAACACATAGTTATCCCAACAGTTCGTCGCGGTTGGTTCCGTAGGTTGTGACCCTTGGTTTTCCCAAGTACAATTTACTGTGTTGAATACATAATTATCCCAACAGTTCGTAGCCGTTGGTTCAGTTGGCTGTGAGCCTTGGTTTTCCCATGAACAGTTTCCAGAATTGAATACGTAATTATCCCAACAGTTCGTAGCAGTTGGTTCAGCAGGTTGCGACCCTTGGTTTTCCCAAGAACAGTTTCCGGTGTTGAATACGAAGTTATCCCAGCAGTTCGTTGCGGTTGGTTCAGTCGGTTGCGTTCCAGTAACGATCCACTCACAATTGGTGTCATCGAATGATCTGGTTTCCCAGCATTCTAAAGCAGTTGTTGGTTCAGTAGGTTGCGTTCCTTGATTTTCCCAAGAACAGTTTCCAGAGTTGAATACATAATTATCCCAACAGTTTGTCGCCGTTGGTTCAGCAGGTTGCGTTCCTTGGTTCTCCCAAGTACAGTTACCGGTGTTGAATACGTAGTTATCCCAACAATTAGTAGCATTCGGTTCAACAGGTTGTGACCCTTGGTTTTCCCAAGTACAATTTCCTGTGTTGAATACATAATTATCCCAACAGTTCGTAGCCGTTGGTTCAGTTGGCTGTGAGCCTTGGTTTTCTCATGAACAGTTTCCAGAATTGAATACATAATTATCCCAACAGTTTGTTGCGGTTGGTTCAGCAGGTTGCGTTCCTTGGTTCTCCCAAGCACAATCTCCTGTGTTGAATACATAGTTATCCCAACAGTTTGTTGCGGTTGGTTCAGCAGGTTGTGAGCCTTGGTTTTCCCAAGTACAGTTTCCGGTGTTGAATACGAAGTTATCCCAGCAGTTCATTGCGGTTGGTTCGGTAGGTTGGGTTCCTTGGTTTTCCCAAGTACAGTCTCCAGAGTTGAATACGTAATTATCCCAACAGTTCGTAGCAGTTGGTTCAGCAGGTTGGGTTCCTTGGTTTTCCCAAGTACAGTCTCCAGAGTTGAATACGTAATTATCCCAACAGTTCGTTCCGGTTGGTTCAG